>OIFF01000019.1_pt1 | contig 204644 bp, 172 predicted proteins | sample 1581981 | NCBI WGS metagenome assembly OIFF01 (sample SAMN07501067, study PRJEB24779) | human gut metagenome | isolation source: stool | host: human infant | place: USA: Pittsburgh, PA
CAATAACGGAACACACACAATCACAATCACGCAACCAGATAACAAACCATCATTAACAACAATCGTTAAAAACGGTGTAGACGGACAAACACCAAAAGTCAAAGCAGAACGAGATGAAGCGAATAAACAAACAACATTAACATTCTACATTGACAAAGATGGAGACGGAAACTACACAGCAGGAAAAGACACGTTAGTTCAAACAACAGTAGTTAAAGACGGACAAGACGGAGCTGCGGGACGTAACGGTAAAGAAGTATTAAACGGAAAAGTAAATCCACAACCAGCAGACGGTAAAGATGGAGACACATTCGTAAATACACAAACAGGAGATGTATTCGTTAAGAAAGGTGACACTTGGGAACCGGCAGGAAACATTAAAGGACCAAAAGGTGAAAATGGTGAAGTAGGACCTCAAGGACCACAAGGACCGAAAGGTGAAGACGGAAAAACTCCAGAAGTAACTGTTACACCTGGTAAAGATGGAAACAGTTCTGATATTACATTCACAGTACCAGGAAAAGATCCAGTAACAGTAAATGTTAAAAATGGAGAAAATGGTCTAAACGGAAAAACTCCAAAAGTTGACTTATTACGTGTTGAAGGTAAAAACGGAAACCCATCTCATACAATCGTTACATTCTACACTGATGAAAATGGGGATGGTAAATATAATCCAGGAACTGATGAGCTTCTAGGATCAGAAATAATCAAAGATGGAGTAAAAGGTGCTGATGGTAGAGATGGTAAATCATTAATTACTGTAAAAGATGGTAATGAAACAAAAGTTTACCAAGAAGATCCAGCTAATCCAGGACAACCATTAAATCCAGAAAAACCACTTGCGGTAATTAGAGATGGAGTAGATGGAAAATCGCCAACAGTTACGGCTGTTCGTAAAAATGAAGATGGGCATAAAGGTGTAGAAATCACTGTTGATAATCATGATGGTAATGAACCAACTAAAGTCTTCGTTGAAGATGGAGCTAAAGGTGAAACTGGAGCTGCAGGACAAGATGGTCAAACTCCAACTGTGACAACTCAACGTGGAGAAGATGGACATAGTACAGTTGTTACATTTACTATTCCTGGTAAAGACCCAGTAACATTCACTGTAAAAGATGGTATTGACGGACGTACACCAAGAATCAATGTAAGAAAAATTACAAATGGTGTAGTAGAACCAGTCGCACCAGCTAGAACTAGAAGAGCAAGAAGTGTAGAAGATAATCCAGCCGAAACACAACCTGCTCAACCAAAAAATGGGGTAAGGATAACAGCTTATTGGGATAATAATAACAATGGCGTATTCGATAGTGGAGATGAGATAATCAGTGAAAAAGATGTCTATGATGGTGAAAATGGAACTAATGGAGTAGATGGAGCAGCAGGACGTAATGGTAGTGATGTATTAAGTGGAAATACTCCTCCTAAGCCTACGGATGGTAAAGACGGAGACAGTTATGTAGATTCTAATACTGGTGAAGTTTATAAAAAAGAAAACGGAACTTGGAATTCGATTGGTAATATTAAAGGACCAAAAGGAGATAAAGGAGATACACCAGAAATCACTACAAAACCAGGTGCAGATGGTAAGAGCACAGATGTAACAATTACTGTTCCAGGGAAAGATCCAGTAACTGTTAATGTTAAAGACGGTAAAGATGGTAAATCTTTAGTTGCTAAAAAAGAAGGTAATGAGACTAAGATTTATGTAGAAGATCCAGCAAATCCAGGGCAACCATTAGATCCTACAAAACCTCTTGCAACAGTTCTTGATGGACTAAAAGGTGAAAAAGGTGACAAAGGTGAAAACGGAGCAGATGGAAAATCACCAACTGTCAATGTAACTGATAACGGAGATGGAACACACTCTATTACAGTTAGAAATCCAGATGGATCTGAATCTACAACTAAAGTAAAAGATGGAAAAGATGGTAAAACTGCAACTATCACAACTACTGATAATCAAGATGGAAGTTACACAATCACTGTAACAAATCCAGATGGAACATCTAAAGAAACAGTAATCAGAAACGGAAAAGATGGTAAAACACCGAAAGTTGAAGTAACTGATAATAATAATGGCACACACACTATTAAAGTTACTGATGGAGATGGTAATGTTACTAACGCTACAATAAAAGATGGTAAAGACGGTAAATCTGCAACAGCGGAAACGACAGAAAACGCAGATGGAAGTCACACAGTAACTATTACAAACCCAGACGGAACTAAGAAACAATTTATTGTTAAAAATGGTCGTGATGGAGAAGACGGACGTACGCCAACAGCTTCAGTTCGTGATAATCCAGATGGAAGTCATACAATTGTTATTACAAATCCTCAAGGTGTAACAACTGAAACAACAGTACGTGATGGAAAATCACCAAAAGTAACAATAACTGACGAACAAAATGGAACTCATAAGATTTCAGTTCTAAATGGTGATGGAACAACTACTGAAACTATAGTTAAAGATGGAAAATCACCAGTAGCAACCGTTAAAGATAACAAAGATGGTACTTACACTATCCGTGTAGAAAACGGAAATGGAACTGTTTCTGAAACAAAAGTACGTGATGGTAAATCACCAACTGCTAAAGTAGTAGACAATGGAGATGGAACTCACACGGTTACAATCGTTAACTCTGATGGTACTACCACAACTACAACAGTACGTGACGGAAAATCACCAAAACTTGAAATCATCGACAATAAAGATGGATCACACACTGTTAAAGTTACCGGAGCAGACGGTAAAGAAAAAACGACTACAATCTTTGATGGAAAATCACCAAAAGCTAAAGTAGTTGATAATGGAGATGGAACTCACACATTAACAATCGTTGATTCAGACGGAATGGAATATACTTCTATCATTAAAGATGGAAAAGACGGCAAAGATGGTAAATCACCAACTGTATCTGTTAAAAATAATAATGATGGAACTCACGTAGTTACAATTACTAATCCAGATGGTAGTGTAACAGAAATGGTAATTAAAGACGGCAAAGATGGTAAATCACCAAAAGTTACTGTTAAAAATAATGGAAATGGAACTCATACTATCACAATCTTTAATTCTGATGGTACGATTACAGAAACAGTTATTAAAGACGGCAAAGACGGCAAAGATGGCAAAGACGGAAAATGTGGATGTAATGATAAACCAATAACTCCACCAAATGACAAACCAGAAAAACCAACATTTGCAATGCCAACACCACCAGTTCATGAATTACCAGAATACACAGGTGGGGTAACACCGCTTGATCCTCCGGTTTATGACAAACCAGAATTCAAAGGTGGAGTACCAGGAATGCCTGAAGTACATGAATTACCAGAATACACAGGTGGGGTAACACCACTTGATCCTCCGATTTATGACAAACCAGAATTCAAAGGTGGAGTACCAGGAATGCCAGAAGTCAATGACAAACCAGGTTCAAACATTCCTGAAGTTCCAACACCAGTTGTACCAATTCCAGAAGTTCCGGTACAACCAACTCCAGTTGTTCCAACACCAGAAGTACCGGTTAAACCAGTACCAGCGGTTCCAGAACAACCAGTAGTACCAACACCAGCTCAACCAGCAACTCCAGTAAATGCTAACCCAGTAGTTCCAACTACAGTTAAAGAAAACCATGGGGACAAATTACCTGAAACTGGAAGCCAATCTGATTATATCTCTGTTCTTCTAGGTAGCGGTATTCTATTGAGCCTATATGTAGGTCGAAGAAAAGAAGATTAATCAGCAAAAAGCAGTCATTAATTTCTCGAAAGAAAATGATGAGTGATGGACAAATTGTATGAAAGAACTATTTTCCTGTGATGGGAAGACTGCTAAAAACCTTGAGTGGCAACGCTCAAGGTTTTTTTGCTCTTTGTTAACTGTGATGGGTTGAAGAAAAGCTAAAATCTAGAAAGGTCGAATTTCATCCTTTCTTTTTTGATGTTCAGAGCTATGAAAATACGTTTTTTGAAGTTATCAAAGTTCCTAAATCTAAAATCATTTCACTTGATGAGTTAGAATTTAAAAAATATGTAGATGAAGGTTACCCAGTGCATTTATATTCTCCAAGAATAATTAATTTAGATCATATTGAAAAGATAATTAGAGTAGAGGAATGTGATTTAATAGTTTTCTATGAGGATAATAAGTTAATTATACCAATGTATATCACGTAATGGGAAGACTTATTTACTGATTGATAAATGATGAATATGTCGCAATTTCATAAATATATATAATGGTGTGAATTTTTTGATACATTCTAGCTCATTTTTTGATTTTTGAGAATAAAATTCACACCATTACTTTTTAAGATTATGATAAGTGAACCACCAACAGCCATCGGATGTTAATTAGAAATGATTATGTTATCATTTCGGGGAAATGCTCCTGGAAGTTAGTTTTATTAGCTAAATCAAGATTATAATTATCCTTAATAAAACTCTAAGTTTTTTATTAAATGCCTAAAGTAATAATGATATATAGTAGATTGAAATAAGATATGAACAACTTTATTAGGAAAGTCAAATTAATTTCTAGAAATGTTTTAGTAGCTACAGCGTACTATTCCAAACTCAACCAACTATAGTAGTTGGAGTAATTATTTTCTGTTGACAGTAGTTCGCTAACTTCATGCCAAACTTCATTATTTAATTCTCAAAAAATTTTTAAAAAAGCGCTTGCAAAAATGAAAAAATGTGATACACTTAATTCATGGATTGTTACTGGTCATGCAGGCAAAACCTAAACAAATACGAGATAAGAAGCGATATTTAGCTTTCTATTTGGTATGTGTTTAGGTTTTTTTGTTACCTATTTTCCGGGAATAGGTAGTCAACTGATGACCAAAAAAATATAAGGAGGTCCAAGATGGCTAAATATACTGAGTTAGCACAAGATATTATTAATCACGTTGGTGGACGTGAAAATGTGAGTAGCGTTAAGCATTGTGTAACACGCTTACGCTTTACACTTAAAGATGAAAGTAAAGCTAATACAGATTATCTCATGGAGCGAGATGGTGTAGTAACAATTGTTAAAGCAGGAGGTCAGTATCAGGTAGTCATAGGTAACCATGTTCCGGATGTTTATGCAGAAGTATTAGCAGTAGGCGGATTACAAGGTAGTGGAGCAGTAGATGCTGATGAAAAAGATAGTGTTAAGAAGAATCCTTTAGATGCTTTTATTGATATTGTCTCAAGCATTTTCCAACCTTTCCTTGGTCCACTGGCAGCAGCCGGAATTATAAAAGGGATTGTAGCTATTTTAACTGCTTTCTTCGGATGGACTGCAGCAAATAATGGAGTTGCTCTAATTTTGACCGCAGCTGGTGACGGATTTTTTCAATTTCTGCCAATGATGATTGCTTTGAATGCAGCTCGTAAATTTAAAATGAATGAGTTTACCGCTTTAGCAATTGCTGCGTCTTTAGTTTATCCAAACTTAGAAGCAAGTGTTAAGGGGTTGACTGAAGCAGGAGTATCTAACTTTTTTGGAATTCCTTTAAGCATGCCCGCAGGAGGTTATTTATCAACAGTTATTCCAGCTATTCTAGCTGTATGGGTAGCTTCTAGAATTGAAAGATTTACCAAAAAGATTACACCAGATACAGTTAAGCTTTTTGTGGTGCCGTTTGTAACTTTGATTGTTTCAATTCCATTGACTTTCCTACTAGTTGGTCCTATCGCTAATGCAGCGTCTGATTTACTAGGGGCATTCCTAAGTTCAGTTTATAATTTTAATCCTATTATTTATGGAGTTCTTCTAGGTACTTTGTGGCAAGTGATGGTTATGTTTGGACTTCATTGGGGACTTGTACCGTTGGCAATACTTGAACTTACTCAAAAAGGGTCTGGTGTTATTCTAGCAGGTGCTTTGTTGCCATGTTTTACACAAACAGGTGTCCTTGCAGCAATTATTCTTAAAACGAAAGAAAGCAAGGTAAAAGCAATTTCTACTCCAGCTTTGATTTCTTCAATCTTTGGTGTTACAGAACCAGCTATTTATGGTGTGACACTTCCAATGCGTACGCCATTTATTATCAGTTGTGTCGTGTCTGGTATTGTTGGTGGATTCGTTGGTATGTTCAACGTAACTATGTATTCAGTAGGTGCTTTGGGAATTTTCCTTTACCCATCTCTTGTTAGTCCAGATGGTAATTTTGGAAGTTTATATGCAGCTTTAGTTGGCACAGCAATTGCTATTATCCTCTCATTTGCAATTCAAATGTTCTTACCAGTACCAACACTTTTTGAGAAAAAGGAAAATAAACAGGTTGGTAAAAATTTAGAAACTGATAAAGTTGGAGTGAAAGAACAGGTTATTACTAGCCCACTTGTTGGAAATATTATTCCACTTTCAGAGACTCCAGATGCAGTATTCTCTAGTGGAGCGATGGGACAAGGAGTGGCTATTGAACCAACTATTGGGGAAGTTGTTGCACCAGCAGATGGAACAATTCGTCTTCTCTTTCCTACAAACCATGCTGTTGGTCTTGCAACAGATGATGGTGCTGAATTACTGATTCATGTTGGTATGGATACAGTTGAGTTAGATGGATCTGGCTTTAAAGCTCATGTAGTTCAGGGGGCTAGAGTTAAAAAAGGTCAATTGTTGTTGAGTTTTGATATTGAATCAATCAAATCAGCAGGTTATTCAGTTACAACACCAATCATAGTTACAAATACCAATAAGTATCATAGTGTAAACACAATTGCAAGTGGTAAAGTCAACTTAGAAGAGAACTTGCTTGAAATTGGATAGTTTAATTGGAGGTATGGAAGATGATTCAACTTCCATACCTCATTTTTGTGCTATACTATAGGTACTAATAATTGGGTGAAATCATGAAAATTAAAAAAATATTTAATAACAATGTAGTCCTATCTGAAATGAAAGAGCAGGAAATCATTGTAATGGGAAGAGGTCTAGCATTTGGTAAGAAAGTTGATGACGAACTTGATGTAAATAAGATAGATAAACGTTATATTTTATCTCAAAATCACAGAGAAGTTTTTTTTGAAATTCCTGCAGAATTATTAGAAGTTGCAGATAAAGCCATATCTTTTGCTAAATGTACATTAGATAATGCTATTAAAGATACAGCTTTTTTATCGTTGGCAGATCATATGTATGGAGTTGAGCAAAGAATCCGTGACGGATTTTTTATGAAGAATTTTCTCATGTGGGATATTAAACGATTCTTTCCTAAAGAGTATGAGGCAGGTTTATATGCCAATGAGCTTTTGAGTTCCTATTTGGGTCAAAAATTACCCGATGATGAAGCGGGTTTTATGGCTTTAACCCTGGTTAATAGTGAGTTGAATCATCAGAATTCAAATGCTCGAGATTTAACACAGTTAATGGAAGAAATTATGACTATTGTGAAATATAGTTTGGAAATTCCTTTAGAACAAGATGATGTTTACGTTCAACGATTCATTACTCATTTAAAATTTTTTTGTGAGCGTGTATTAACAAATACGAAACAAGAAGAATTGGATGATTCTTTAATGTTTGAGCTAATGTGTCAGAAGTATCCTTTTGCATATGAAACAACTAAAAAGATTGCATTACACTTAGAAAAAACTAGACAGTATTCTATTTCTGATGATGAGCAGTTATATTTAACGATCCATCTATCTCGTATTCGAAAGAAATAAAAAGTCATGGAGATTTTTAAATTTCCATGACTTTTTGTTGTCGTAGATGATAATTGTTAAAACTAACGGATGTAATAAATTAAATTATCTAATTTTTATTGAATAGAATTATTATTCCAGTTGCTAAAATCATGATTAATAACTTCTTCTAGATAAAAAATATCGTCTGAATATGAGAATTTAAGAATGCAACAATTTGTCATATTAGTTTCTATTTTAACTTTTTCATATTTTTCCCAGACTCTAGCAAAATTTCGAATAGCTGCTCCATGGGACACAATAAGGATAGAGTTGCCCTTAGCTTCCTTCATAAGCGAACAAATAGTGTTATTTATTCGCTCTTGTAATTCTAATTGTGATTCTCCACCATAATAGACGAAAAAGTTTTCGTAAGGAATAGATGGATTAAGTTCTTCACTTTCTCCTTCAAAAACACCAAAATTCCATTCTTTTAGACCTTTAATTCGTTCATAAGGCATTTTTCCATCAGTTACAATTTCCAAAGTATCGCATGCTCGCTCAGATGTTGAACTAAAAGCAGTATCAAATGTAATCCCTTGCTCTCTGAAATATTGGCCAGCTATTTGAGCTTGGTAAATCCCAAAGTCTGTTAGCGGAGAATCACACAACCTTGTATAAGATGACGTTTGTTGAAAAGAGTTTGTCCATGACGCATTAAATAGAAAGTTTTTTTCATGTTACTATCCTACAGTAGATTAAGTTTTTTAAAGGCATTATAAAGTCCATCTTGTCGAACATCATCTGTTATAATATCAGCCATAGCTAGTATTTCAGGACCGCCATTACCCATAGCAACACCAATATGGCAGGTTTCGAGCATTGGAATATCAACTTTAGCATCACCAAAAGCAATTGTATCAATATGATTTGCTCCTAAATGCTTAAGAATGATGTTAACAGCGTGTGCTTTATTAATATCCTTTACCCCTAAATCACCAAATAGAGCTGATTCTCCTCGACCTCCCCAAGTACCAGCTTTTAGGTGTGGGAAAGCTTTTTTAGAATCTAAGTGATCTTGGTAGGAATGGAGAATAAAACTAATTTTATTAAGATCGTCTCTGTATAGTTCTCCACCATAAACTAATCCATGTAGCGCATCTTCTGGCTCCATGTTTAAAATTTGGTCTTCACTAGCTCCTTTACCTAAGGCATAGATGCGGAGTATCTGTCTTGCAGCATCACGAAAATTACGGCTCGCAAATAATCCGTTATTACTTTCAAGATAGAACTCTAATCCTCTTGATTCAAGCCAATCAACAACTTGTTTGGCAGTCTCATACGGAATTAGTTGATGCATGAGAACTTGATTTTTGTACTCAATGTAGGAACCATTTCCTCCAATGATACCATCGAAGCCAATATCTAAAATTTCGTTTGACATCTCAGCTTTACTTCGTCCAGTGCAAAGGAATACTAAGTGTCCATTTTTTCGGGATTGTTGGATAGCTATTTTAGCTGAATCGGGTATGTGGTTATCGTAGTCAACAATGGTCCCGTCAACATCAAGGAAGATAATTTTTTTCATACTTTTACTCCATTCTTTAGCTTGATTTTACAGTATGATAATAAATGTTTCTACTGATATTCTACCTAATTGTAATACTTTTCTATGGTAAAACATCTATTTATCCATTTCTTCTCTATATTTTCGGGGAGTAGTTTTGTAAACTTTTTTGAATTGGCGATTAAAGTTTGATAGGTTTGAGAAACCTACTGATGAGGCAATTTCTAGAACAGAGAGAGTAGAGTGTTGAAGAAGTTCAGTAGCTTTACGTAAACGATAGTGGATAAGATAGTCCATACAACTAACTCCTAAATTTTTTTTAAAGAAATTCATAAAGTGTGTTGGACTATAGCCACATAGTTCTGCTAGAAGCTTAATTGATAAATCTTCCTGATAGTGTTCGCTTATATAATCAATAATTTTTCTAATTTTTTCTTCTCTACGATAACCATCTATTGATTGTTTACTTGAATAAACGTAATTATATTGAAAGAGAAGATGAAGAAGTTTTAGTAACTCACTTTTTAATTCTAGTTCAAAAAATGTCTTCCTATAGTATCCTATTTCCATTGAATTAATTAGTGTTTGTCTAATTTCTTTATAAGCAGGTTGATTGGGTTTAATCACATGTTTAAAGTCTAGTTGTCCATTGTATAGGGGGTGTAAGTAATGAATTGCTGCAAAATCTTTTGTAGAATAACCAATTAAGTCTAATTGAAAGTTGATTGCATCCATATAGTGATAGGTATTCTCAATTGGATGTATAGAATGTAAAGCATTAGGACGTATTAAAATAATATCTCCTTTTTCACTGTTAAAATAGTCTGTATCTATATGGAATCTTGCTTGTCCTTCGTGTACGTATATGATTTCCATGTCTGTATGCCAGTGAAACAGGATATCTGGTAGGCCATCTTCCATAATAGTCCGTGTAATCGAATAGGGGATTAATTCATTTTTATAAGGGGTGTTTTTATGTAGTTGTCCAAGATTAATCATAATAGGCTTTCTTCATAGTATAGTATCGGTTTTTGTTATTATTGTGCAAGATTTGTAACTTTTATTTAATTATAATATAAGTATAGAAAAAAACAAAGGAGAAAAATAAATGAGTAAATTTCCAAAAGAATTTTTATGGGGTGGAGCTACAGCAGCTAACCAGTATGAAGGTGCTTATAATGTAGGTGGTAAAGGTTTATCGGTTCAAGATGTGACCCCTAGGGGTGGAATTCCAGTAAGCGATAACAATCTAAATCCATTAATTACAGAATTACCTACAGAAGATAATCTTAAATTGGAAGGAATTGATTTTTATCACCGTTATAAAGAAGATGTTGCATTATTTGCAGAAATGGGATTTAAGGTATTTAGAACATCAATTGCATGGTCACGCATTTTTCCAAATGGTGATGAATTGGAACCAAATGAAGAAGGATTACAGTTTTATGATAATCTTTTTGACGAACTAGCTAAATACGGAATAGAACCTTTAGTAACATTATCCCATTATGAAACCCCACTGCACTTGGCTAGAAAATATAATGGATGGGTTAATCGTGATTTGATTGGTTTTTATGAGCGTTATGTTAGAACTGTTTTCAATCGTTATAAAAATAAAGTCAAATATTGGTTGACTTTTAACGAAATCAACTCCGTTTTACATGTTCCTTTTATGAGTGGTGGTATTGCAACTCCAGTCGAGAAATTATCTAAACAAGATCTTTATCAAGCGGTTCATCATGAGTTAGTTGCATCCGCTTTGGCAACGAAAGTTGGACATGAAATCAATCCAGAATTTAAAATTGGATGCATGGTTTTGGCTATGCCAACATATCCTATGACACCGAAGCCAGAAGATGTGCTGGCTGCGCGTGAATTTGAGAATCAGAATTATCTATTTTCAGATATTCATGCTCGCGGTAAATATCCTAAATATATTCAAAGATTCTTTAAAGAAAATGATATCAATATCAAATTTGAATCAGGGGATAAGGAGTTATTAGCTGAAAATACTGTGGATTTTATTTCTTTCTCTTATTATATGAGTTCGGTTCAAGCACATGATCCTGAAAATTATCAATCAGGTATTGGAAATTTATTGGGAGGAATTTCTAATCCTTATTTGGAAAGTTCAGAATGGGGTTGGCAAGTTGACCCTATTGGTTTACGTATAGTGTTGAATAATCTTTATGATCGTTATCAGTTGCCGTTGTTTATTGTTGAAAATGGTTTGGGTGCTAAAGACGTTCTAATTGAAGGTGCGGATGGACCTACTGTTGATGATGACTATAGAATCGATTATCTCAAAAAACATCTACAACAAGTAGGTGAAGCTATTGAGGATGGAGTAGAATTGTTAGGTTATACTACATGGGGATGTATTGATTTAGTATCAGCTTCAACGGCCCAGATGAGCAAGCGTTATGGATTTATTTACGTAGACAGAAATGATGATGGATCTGGAACATTAAATCGCTATAAGAAAAAATCATTTTATTGGTATAAAGAAGTGATTGAAAGTAATGGCGAAACGTTAGATAATTAGTTCATAAAAAAACAAGTTTAGATCCTCATCTAAACTTGTTTTTTTAAAATTGAAGGATGATTTTGGAGGATATGAGATGACATTGATTATTCATGTGTATTATAAAGGCGATGGAGATAGTGCAATAAATTTTGCAAGAGAAATGCTTGAATCAGGGATTGTTGCAGAAATTAGAAATCAAAAAGGTAACTTGAAATACGAATATTTTTTACCAATTGAAAAAGAGGGAACTATTCTCCTTATTGATCAGTGGACAAATCAAGAAGCTTTAGATAAACATCATCAATCAAAGACAATGCAGAAAATCTTAGATTTAAGAAAAAAATATCACTTGCAGATGCAAGTTGAACGTTATATAGAAGATGATTCTGGGATACCAGAAAGCGATAAGTCGTTTATAGACACAGGGAATTAGAATTATTGTGAGAGTTTTTGTAGTTTGAAAGTATTGAAAATCGTAAAGATATCATTACGAGAATACAAGAAGATATTGATCTATTTCCATTTAAAATTACTTCTTTCCTTAACAATAAGGAAAAAGAATGCGTTTTCATCTTTTGGTTTGAGGTTTATAATAAGAGTATCAAAGTCAGGAGGAAAAAAGATGACTACTTTTAAAGATGGATTTTTATGGGGTGGTGCTGTTGCTGCTCATCAACTTGAAGGAGGATGGCAAGAAGGTGGCAAGGGAATTAGTGTTGCTGATGTTATGACTGCTGGTCGCCATGGAGTAGCTCGTGAAATTACTTCGGGAGTTTTAGAGGGTAAATATTATCCAAATCATGAGGCGATAGATTTTTATCATCGTTATAAAGAAGACATAGCACTTTTTGCTGAAATGGGATTCAAGTGCTTCCGTACCTCTATTGCATGGACACGTATTTTTCCAAAAGGTGATGAGTTAGAGCCGAATGAAGAAGGATTACAGTTTTATGATAATCTTTTTGATGAATGCTTAAAGAATGGTATTGAACCTGTCATCACTCTATCTCATTTTGAAATGCCTTACCACTTAGTGACCGAATATGGTGGTTGGAAAAATAGGAAATTGATTGATTTCTTTGCTCGTTTTGCAGAAGTCGTATTTAAACGTTACAAAGATAAGGTTAAATATTGGATGACTTTCAATGAAATCAATAATCAAGCGAATTATCAGGAAGATTTTGCACCATTTACTAACTCAGGTATTGTATATGAGGAAGGTGATAATAGAGAAGCAATTATGTATCAAGCAGCACATTACGAATTAGTTGCTTCTGCACGAGCTGTAAAAATTGGTCATGAGATTAATCCAGATTTTCAAATAGGTTGTATGATTGCGATGTGTCCAATTTATCCAGCGACTTGCAATCCTAAGGATATCTTAATGGCAATGAAAGCTATGCAGAAGCGTTATTATTTTGCTGATGTGCATGTTTTAGGTAAATATCCTGAACATATTTTTAAGTATTGGGAACGAAAAGGTATTTCAGTTGATTTTACAGAGCAGGATAAAGAAGATTTACTTGGTGGGACTGTAGATTACATTGGTTTCAGTTACTACATGTCCTTTGCTATCGACTCTCATCGTGAAAATAATCCTTATTTTGATTATCTTGAAACAGAGGATTTAGTAAAAAATAATTATGTTAAGGCTTCTGAATGGGAGTGGCAAATTGATCCAGAAGGTTTGCGTTATGCGTTAAATTGGTTTACAGACCACTATCACTTACCACTCTTTATTGTTGAAAATGGTTTTGGAGCTATAGATCAAGTTGCAGCAGATGGTATGGTACATGATGATTATAGAATTGAATATCTAGGTGCCCATATTCGTGAAATGAAAAAGGCTGTAGTTGAAGATGGTGTTGATTTAATGGGTTACACTCCATGGGGATGTATTGATTTGGTTTCAGCTGGTACCGGTGAAATGAGGAAACGTTATGGATTTATTTATGTAGATAAAGATGATAATGGGAAGGGAAGTTATAATCGTTCCCCGAAAAAATCTTTTGGCTGGTATAAGGAAGTTATTTCATCTAATGGCGAATCAGTAGAATAGTGTAAACAAACTGAGGTTATTCTCAGTTTGTTTAGTAAATTGGGGTAACATATGATTGGAAGTATTGCAGCAATTTTAACAACATTTGCATTTTTACCACAAGTTTTTCGTGTAGTTAAGACAAAGGATACGGAATCTATTGCTCTAGGCATGTATGTTATGCAAGTTATTGGTATTGCATTGTGGCTTGCTCATGGTATTCGTATAGGAGACTTGCCTTTGATTTTAGCAAATAGTGTTTCATTTCTACTCTCAGGAATAATTTTATTTTATAAATTGAAGTATAAATAATTTTTTTCCATATCATTTAGGAAAATGAGGGAATTGTCATTGAAAACGCTTTATCTTATAATGAGATTAGATAACAAATAAGCCAACTTAGCACAGCTTTGATTGGATTTAAGAAAAGGAGAAAATATTATGGCAAAAGCTTTAATTATTTGTGCAGCAGGAATGTCTTCATCACTTATGGCAAAGAAAACAACAGAGTTTCTAAAAGGAAAAGGGAAAGATATTGTAGTTGATGCTATTAGTGCTACTGAAGGAGGGAAAGCTATCGCAGCAGCAGATTTTGATTTATATCTTATCAGCCCTCAAACAAAAATGTACTTTAAGCAATTTGAAGAGGCGGGTTCTAAAGCAGGAAAACCAGTTGTACAAATACCTCCTCAAGCATATATTCCTATTCCAATGGGTATTGAAAAAATGGCCAATTTGATTCTTGAGAATATTTAATAAACATATAAAATGCCATTAAATATTTAAGTTAAGCTAAATTGTTTTGAGTTTGATATAAACTGATTTAAGTGTATAATATGCTTTAATATATGAAAACCTACGTTTTAGGAGGGAATAAATGTGTTAAACATTAAAGAGAAAGATATCCTTCAATTTTTAATAAAAAATAAGGAGCGTTTTGTTACAAGCAAAGAACTGGCAGAATATTTATCCTGTTCAGATAGAACTGTTCGTAATGCACTGAAACTAATTGAGAAGACCATGATAATTCAAGGCGTCCAGTTGATTTCAAAACAAGGTCAAGGGTATCAAATATTTTTTGGAAATCAAGGCGCTTACCAGGAGTTTAGACAAACTTATGAACTGGAAGAAGACTATACGAAAACTGCGGTTTCAAAAGGTGATGATCGTTTAGTATTTATCTTAAATAAATTATTATTTGAGCAAGTTCCAGTTCTTTTTGATGATTTAGCTGATGAACTTTACGTTAGTCGTTCAACATTATCTCATGATTTCAAAAAGATACGAGTGATGTTATCAGAGTATAATTTGTCTATTGAGAGTAGGGCGAATAAAGGAGTTTATGTCTCAGGCGAGGAACGTAATAAACGACGTTTTATCATAAATTATTTCCTAGAGAATCAATTTTTTAAAGCAATACATTGCTATGTGAAATTTAACTTTTTTGATCAAACTGTTCCATTAGAAGAATTTGCTAGAATTGTTTTGGATGAATGCCAAGAGGCCAACCTAAAACTATCTGATTTTGTACTACAGAACTTAGTAGTTCACATAGCATTGTCTATGATTCGTTTAAAATCCGGATTTGAAATAAAAAATATAGACTGTCAGATGACTGATGATGCAATAGAGAGAAAGGTTGCCCAAAGAATTCTTTCTAAAGTAAGTCAAGTAACAAATCAGGAATTTCCAGTTCAGGAAATAGACTACATTACTTTGCATTTGTTAGCTAAGAGTCAACAATGTCAAAAAAATCAGAAGAATATTTCTGAAGAAGTTTTAAAAAAATCTTTATTTAAAACATTTCAGGATTTAGGATTAGATGATATATATAACTTTTCTTCAGATTTCCAACTAATTGAAGGATTGATAACTCATCTAATGACACTACAAGTACGTTTAGAAAGTCGGATTACCTTAAATAACCCTTTGGTAGATGAAATTAAACAGAATTATAGTGATATATTCTTTATGACTAGAGAAATTCTTGCAAATATGGATATGTTCATAGAGTGGTCAATATCAGATGATGAAATAGCATATGTAAGTCTTCACTTTTTAGCTGCTATGGAACGTAGCAAAGAGAGTACTAAGTTTAATATTCTTGCTATTTGTGCAACGGGATTTGGTGCAGCCCAAATGTTAAGAAATCGCTTGGAAACGGAGTTTGGGAACCGAGTAGAAGTTGTTGATGTAATAGGCTATTATGAATTGAATCAAGAAAAACTTAGAGGAATAGATTTTATAGTATCAGCTGTTGATTTATCGAATCTATATTTTCAAATTCCAGTTTTTAAAGTTAGTGTATTTCTTAAGAGTGATGAGATAGAAATGATTCGAAAAGCTATGGATCAGATGCAAGTTTCTAGTTATGTACAATCATCAAAGATTAGCAAATTTGAAAACAACAGCTTCAGACAGTATTTCAGTAAAGAAAATTTTTTAATAAGTACTGAATCAGACAAGGTAAATTTACTTGAAAAGATGATTGAGGGTTTATCTGTTGGCGAATCAAATGAGTTTGAACAATCTTTACTTTATGGAATTAAACAGCGCGAAGAATTAAGTTCAGTTGTTTTTTCTGAAAAAATTGCAGTTCCGCATCCTATTCAACCCTTTGGTACAGAGGGAAAGGTTTCGGTTGCAATTTGTAAAGATTCGTTACTCTGGGATAATCAAAGTTCACATGTCCAGCTAGTATTTCTTCTATCTCCATCAATATATGGGAACGAAGGTTTGGCAACTGTGACTAAAAAGATAGTCTCTCTGACAGAGAATGATGAATTGCAAAATCAGCTAATATCTTGCAATAACTTTGAAGATTTTATTAACATATTTGAGAAGATAAAATAGGAGGTTCATATGAATCAAGAGGAACTGCAGGTTGCAGCATTTGAAATTATCCTGCATTCGGGAAATGCAAGGTCAGAAATACATGAAGCATTTGCAAAAATGAGAGAAGGTAGTTTTGATGATGCAGAAAGTAAATTAAATCAATCAAATGAGATAATTCTTGAAGCGCATCATGCACAAACCAAACTCTTGCAAGAATACGCAAGTGGAGTGGAAATTAAAATTGAAATTATCATGGTACATGCTCAAGATCATTTAATGACCACTATGACATTATTAGAAGTAGCAAAGGAAATGTTAGCTCTTTATAAGAAAGTTAACTAAATATAAGGAGGGAATGATATGGATAGAAAAGAACGACAAAAAATTGAACAACAACGTCGAGAGATGGCTCTAACTAATACTTTTTTTAATCGATATCTTCTTCTACGTTATTCAATAGCACTCTTCTTTTTTGGGAATATTTATTGGCTTTTGAATCAGTTTATTAGTCCCTCGCCTATTATTATTTTCCCCATTATGCTCATAGTATTTTCTATTTTAGCAACTGTTGAACAATTTAAACTTTATGGAAATAGGAAAGAAAAGTTGGGAGTAACACTAATGTTTGTTAGAATACAAATGCTTATTTCAATAGGATTACTTGTTTTAACTTGGACAAGTTGGTTTACGAATCTTTTTCCGATTTTTGAAAATAACCAAGTAGCACGTTTATTTGTTTTTGTAGTTCTTCTATTAGGTTTAGTTCTGAGTTTGTTAGACATTAGAAGAATTAAAAAAATTTATAAACGAACAGATAAGGCTTATCAACAATTTGTCCAATTGGAAAAGAACTCACTTAGTTTATAATCCTGATCTAGTATCATTTGTATTTGAAACTAGTCTTTAAAAAGTAAAAATTATTATGTTTTATTAAGGAGGTCTATTTATGGATCAACAAAACGGGTTGTTTGGTTTCCTTGAAAACCATGTTATGGGACCAATGGGCAAACTTGCTCAGTTTAAAGTAGTGCGTGCTATCACGGCTGCAGGTATGGCTGCTGTACCATTTACTATTGTAGGATCAATGTTTTTGGTATTTAGTATTTTGCCACAAGCTTTCTCATTTTGGCCAATTGTGGCAGATATTTTCTCTGCTTCATTTGATAAATTCACATCACTTTACATGGTTGCAAACTATGCGACTATGGGTTCTCTATCTCTTTATTTCGTTCTATCACTTGCATATGAATTGACAAAAATTTATGCAGAGGAAGAAGAACTCAATATGAATCCTCTTAATGGTGCCTTGCTTGCCTTGATGGCTTTTGTCATGACAGTACCGCAAATCATTTTTGATGGTGGAATGATGAAGGCTGTGACAAGTCTAAAAGAAGGCGCAGTAATTGCAGATGGATGGGCAATGGGAAATGGAGTCGCACGTTTTGGGACAACGGGGATTTTTACCGCAATCATTATGGCAATTGTGACTGTTCTTATTTATCGTATGTGTGTTAAAAATAATTGGGTTATTAAAATGCCTGAAGCTGTTCCAGAAGGAGTTTCTCGTGGATTTACCGCTTTGATTCCAGGATTTGTTGTTGCATTCGTTGTTATCTTTATCAACGGTCTTCTTGTAGCAATGGGAACAGATATTTTTAAAGTCATTGCAATTCCATTTGGTTTTGTATCCAATCTGACTAATTCATGGATTGGTTTAATGATTATTTATCTGTTGACTCAACTACTTTGGATTGTAGGTATCCACGGTGCTAACATTGTTTTTGCATTTGTTAATCCGATTGCTCTTGCTAACATGGCTGAAAATGCTGCTGGTGGGCACTTTGCTGTTGCAGGTGAATTCTCTAATATGTTTGTAATTGCAGGTGGTTCTGGTGCAACTTTAGGCCTATGTTTATATATTGCTTTTGCCGCTAAATCTGAACAGCTTAAAGCAATAGGACGAGCATCTGTAGTTCCAGCTTTATTCAATATTAATGAACCATTAATTTTTGGATTACCTATTATTTATAATCCAGCTTTGGCTATACCATTTATTTTAGCACCAATGGTTACTGCTACTATTTATTACGTAGTGAATTCTCTAAACTTTATTAAGCCGGTTATTGCACAGGTTCCATGGCCAACTCCAGTAGGAATTGGAGCTTTCTTAGGGACAGCAGATCTTCGAGCTGTATTAGTTTCTCTAGTATGTGCATTTGCAGCATTCTTAGTTTATCTTCCATTCATCCGTGTGTATGATAAGAAGTTGGTGAAAGAGGAGCAAAGTATTTAATAAGTAAAAAAGCATATTCGATGATAAAATCCATATAGTTTAAATAATGAATGTTAACATTAGCAGCGAAGATATCTTTTTTAGATGCTCTTCTCTGCTTTTTTTATTCTTTTTACTGTGCAGGGGATGAAGCAAAATAGAAAGTAGTTCGAATAGTTGACTAACAGGGAACTGCTGTTATTTTAACAAAACAATACAGTAAAGTATGTTATCGTAGAATACGATACATTAGTAAAAAAAGGAAAAAGAACGCGTTTTCATCTTTGAGTTTGAAATTTATAAAATAGGCTAAATGTGCTGAAATTTAGATATTACAGACAAAATAAAATATTTAAAAGCTACAGAGAAACATGGTATAATGTAATTAAAGGAGGTAGCATATGTCCTTAGATATAGATAAAGAAAAGATGACAATCATGGGAGTAGCTTTTGAAAACCGCTCCGTTTTTAAGAGTGTTTGGTATGCTTTAAGTACAAATATGATTGAAGGATGGCGACCTACGGTTATTGATGTTGAAACACCGCGAGATGAAGCTCTTGCTCTGGGGATAGCTTAATGAAGCGTAAATGTTATGATTCTTATGACTATATTGATCAGAATAATTTATATACCTATCCCAGTTTATAGTGACAGAACTAAATTTCTATACAAAAAGTTCAACCCAAAATTTACATTAAAAATTAGATAGAAAAATCCATTGTATTGGGATTCATAGAAGACCGATACAATGGATTTTCAATTTCTATTTTTTGGAACTTAGTCAGTGGAATAGTGTATTGTGGTATAATTATGATGAAATGATTTTATTTTTTTAATGGAGTATGATTATGAATAGATTATCCCAAAATATTAAAAGTTTAAGAAAACTTATGGGGGAAACTCAAGAGGATTTAGCGTACTCCATAGGTTTAGATAGTAAAAGTGCAGTTGCGAATTGGGAAAGTGGAAATAATAGACCATCGCCAGAAAGTTTAAAGAGAATAGCAGCACACTATAGAGTTACTGTTGATCAATTATTAGAAGATGATTTAAGTACAGAGTTTTCATTATTAAATTATTTGAATAATGCTGTAGATGATAGAAGTTCCGATTTAGCTCATTCATTCATATGTCTATTCCCGATTGTGACAATTAAAGAAGATGATGATTTATACCCCAAATTGATTGAGGTTAAAGATGTTCATCGACTTTTTTTAGAATGTATAGAAAATGAAGATAAGGATAGTTATATTTATTTTGAGCAGGCTTTATTGGCTTATGATGAGTTAGTCAAGCAATCAGATTGCATATCTGCGATAGCAAATAGATTAAGCATATTTCTGTTCTCGATAATAATGACAAAGGTTTATATCGATTTTGAGGGAATATTTGACCTTTTTGAAATTAAAAATAAGACAAAAAGAAAGAAAGAAATAAAACGTTTTATTTCGGAAGATTTATTGGGTAAAAATATATCTTTCTCTGATAATATGATAACTATCGATTGGGAAGACTATCATAAAGATATTATGGAAGAGATTAAAGTGTTAAAAGGAGATAAACGATTATTTCAATTAGGAGATTATTATCATTGTTTGATTTATCTTTTTGATATTGTTGACAATGAACTAAGTACTGGGATCAATCAGCAAATTGGTCTGGCATTGCTATCAGATTTATCATTGATGAAAAATAAATTTGTTAAAAGAATAGAAAATTATTTTATAAAAGTTGGAAAAGTTCAGTAATGCTGAACGACAAATACGTTGAGAAGGTATATAATTTTTAAAAAGTTAGAAAAGAGGTTTTTCAATGTATTTTTTAATCATGGTCATTATTTTTCTGTGTTTATTATTGCTTATTCTCTCAATAAAAAAAGTAAGAATTAATAATATATTTACTCAATACATTATTGAAAATGGCGGAAATGAGATTGATATTATAAAGAATAAAGATAAAACTTTTTATGAATCTATAAAACTACTTAACAAAAAATATAAAATTGGAATGATTAATTCTTATATTGTTGTTAGTGCATTAAAGGTACGATAATAGAGAGATTAAAATGAGGGAAGAGTAATGCAATTAGGTTTAACAAAATTAAAAGATTTTGCTAATAGTACATTAAACCATACTATTAAAATATCAAAATCAATAGGTGATAAGTTTTTGGAATCAGAGGAGAAGTGTCTTAAGTTGGTAAACGAGAATCCGAAAGTTGTTGTATTTTTAGGAGCAGTAGCAACAGTAGTTGTTGCTGGTCTTGCCAATTATGAAAAAGACAATAATTTGGATGATTTTGAAAAAAATCTGTCAACAGCTAATTCATCTTTTTCTGAAATACTTGAAAATAAAACTATGAGTCATCGTTATCCTGATGAGAGAAAATCTCCTCGTGTTCATAGTTACCGTTTAGGTAATAAAGTTTATGCAAGAGGTGGAACTGAACAAGAAAAGGAAGCATTTCTTCTAGATAATAAGTCATTGTTTGAATTATGATTTCTAGGCTCAAAACTATTTCTAGATTACTATAAGGGGGGACTATGGCCAAATTATACGATGATACTGACGTTTACATAAAAATTGAAATATATTGGGAAAGTAATGATAGATGTCACAAATATTATTATTGTTATGAAAATACAAAAGCTATGGAACAAAATACTGTTGATGAAGATGAAATAGATATTAATTTATTTGATGATGGTAAGGAAGGATATTGGGATTTGAAATGGTTAGGTTTTGAAGATGTGTAAGATATATTTATAAGTCAAGTTTTTAAGTTCTTATTTTATTGTTGACAATTAAGCATAATTGATTACAAAAGAACATTGAAAAATAAGATAAAAATTTCCTAAAAGTAGTATACTTATTTTTATTTTTTTAAAATCTTAATAACTTAAGATTCAATAAAGTACTATTCTAAAGCCATTTTATAAGTATATAAAAACTAGCTTTCACAAACCATGCTTGAAAAAGCTCGTAAAGCTAGCCAATTCTCAAAACGTTCATAAATACGATTATATCAACGTTTAAAGACGATCAATAGATATTTCTTGGATGTCTTTTTTGTTTTGTTTAAAAATTTTAAAACAATGGGGAACAGTATGATATCATTACTTTTCAAAGTTTTCATTATGTAGTCCTCAATCTCTAAATCTGAGATATTAATACTTTTAATAAAGTTTGTGTTTTTTGGCGCACCAAAAATGGTGCGTTTATTTTTTTGTGCTATAATAGAAATAAATAAAAGGAGGGCTCTTATGATTGGAGAAAATATAAAAACATTACGTAAAACACATGATCTCACCCAACCTGAATTCGCAAAGATTATTGGTATCTCTCGGAATAGCCTCAGCCGTTATGAGAATGGAACAAGTTCAGTTTCGACAGAATTAGTTGATCGTATCTGCAAAAAATTTAATGTTTCCTATCTCGATATCGTAGGGGAGGAAAAAATGCTCACACCAGTAGAAGATTATCAATTAACATTAAAAATAGAATTGATAAAGGAACGAGGAGCGAATATCTTAGCGCAACTTTATCGTTTTCAAGATGAACAAGGAATTGAATTTGATGATAGTTCTAATCCTTGGGTTCTAATGAGCGATGATCTTTCTGATTTGATTAACACGAAGATTTATCTTGTTGCTACTTTTGAGGAAGTAGAGCGATATAATGGCTATTTAGATGGCATTGAACGTGTGTTAGAACAAGCTAATCATCTGGTGGTTGCTTAATGGAATTAGATAAATTTAGCCAGGATGACTTTATTAAAGTCTCTAATCGACTCGTTCGTTCTTTAACTCGTGGAAAAACAACTTCATCTCAGCCCAAGGCTATTTTGCTTGGTGGACAGAGTGGTGCTGGTAAGACAACGATTCATCGAATTAAACAAAGGGAATTTCAAGGAAATATCATTATAATTGATGGAGATAGTTATCGCTCTTTTCATCCGAACTACCTTGGTCTACAGGAAAAGTATGGTAAAGATAGTGTGGATTATACCAAAGTATTCGCGGGACAAATGGTTGAATATCTTGTAGATGAGTTGAGTAAGCAAGGTTATCATTTATTAATCGAGGGTACATTGAGAACAACCGAAGTTCCTCGGAAAACAGCACAATTATTGACAACTAGAGGCTATCAAGTCTCACTTGCACTAATTGCGACTAAGCCAGAATTGTCCTATCTCAGTACTTTGATACGTTATGAGGAGCTCTACGCCATAGATCCTAGCCAAGCGAGAGCGACTCCTAAAGCACACCATGATGGAATTGTAGAACATTTGGTTGATAACTTACGGGAGTTAGAACAGAATAAACTTTTTAGACAAGTTCAAATTTATCAAAGAGATCAATCGTGTGTTTATGATTCGCAAGTAGACGAAAGCTCAGCAGCAGAAGTTTTACAAGAATGCCTATTTGGGAAATGGAACACGGTGGAAGAAGAGATGTTGAAGATAGGCCAGGAAAGGTTGAGGGAGTTAGGTGATAATTGATAAGTGACAAAGGGGTAATTTATGAGTACACTAAAAAAAGTAATTTATTTCGATGAATCTACAGCAATAGATTTTTTACAAATTGAATCCAAGGGAAAATTAACAAAAACAACTGAACTCATGACCACATTGGAAGGTGAAACAGGTGTGTCCATTGATGCTGAGGGATCAATTGGTAAAAATAGTGCTTTAAAAACAATTTTTGAAAAAATGACAGGGTTAAGTGGTTCATTTACTCTTTCTACTACTAGTTCAGGAGGTATTCAAGGAAATAAAATAGCAAAGACAATACTTGAAAATTCTTTATTGTATGATTTTCTGGATACTGTAGAGTTACGTAAGAAGAATTATCTTGTTGATATTACAGAAAATTATACTTTAGAAATAAGTGAGAATTCGATGTCTTATTTTGCTATGATTGCGCCAATTTCAGAAATGATGGAAGGTTCCCAGAGTATAGAAGGAATGGAAAATGTATCGATGTCATTTTCTAAACTTAATTCAGGAATTAGAGAGATTAAGGGATATTTTGAACTTATAGGGTATAATAAAAACCATGAAATTAAGAGGATTTTCCGTTTTAATATCAATTCTTTTAAAAACAATTATCGAATTCACGATTTAACAAAAATGACTCTTAAACTTTATTCAATAAAAGTTGGCGAAACAACTATTAGTGACTTGAATTTTGAGACACAGTTTAATTTACAACAGAAAAATCTATCTTTTACCGGAATTTCAGAAAATTCTATGACTTGCTCAGAACAGAAATATCCAGTTTATGATGTAATACTTGCAGGAGTGAACTAAATGGATAGTATTTTACTTTTTAAAGGTTCTAAGAGAGATTTTAATACATTATTAAATGAGAGGGCCGTTGAAGACTTTACTCCGTTTATGGAGCTTATTAGACAATATAATATCACTGTAAGAGCTAATGATATATACGCCTCACAATATGCTCCAGATGGATTTGGCGAACAACAAATTGAGAATGTTGTTATTTTTGCTGATGATTATGCTTCTGTAACGGATCACGTTATATCAAATTTTAACAATATTGTACTTTTAGGACATGACATTAAAAATCTTTATATACAAAATCCTCCCAAGAGAGTTGAGAATTCCTTAAGAGTTCAGTTCGATGATATTATAGAAGAACACTATTCAAACTATCATGTGATAGATAATGAGGAAATTATTGATTTCTATAATCATATGATTTCTTCTAATGTTGTAGGACAAGAGCAAGCTAAAAAAGATATTTCAATTGGTCTATTAAAGAAAAGTACTCTAACAAATAAGTCTCCTCTTGTCATGTTATTTTACGGTAATTCAGGTATTGGTAAAACTGAGTTGGCTAAAACTATGAGCGAATATTTTAATGGAAAATTGACTCGAATACAGTTTTCGATGATGCAAACAGAAGAAGCGTACAAATATATATTTGGAGATACTCATGGTAAAAGTTCATTAGCTAAAGATTTATTGTCCAGAGAAACCAATATTGTTTTAATTGATGAATTTGATAAAGTAAATGCTGCTTTATACAATGTTTTTTATCAAATGTTTGATGAGGGAGAGTTTGAAGATATAAATTACTTGGTAGATGTTTCTAACTGTATATTTATTTTGACAACAAATTTTAGTAATGATCAAGAAATTGCTGAAAAACTTGGCTTGCCTATCTTTTCTAGGATTGATTTAAAGATAGAATTCCAAAATTTAACCGAAATAGAACTGCTTAGAGTAGTTGATAATATATTTGATAATGTGACTGCCCAACTATCAGAAGTGGATATGAAAATTATAGAAAATTATGGTTTAAAAGAAACGTATAGGAAACATGTAGGTTCTTTTGAGAATATAAGATTATTAAAGAGTTTTATTGAGAAAGATGTGTTTCAAATTATTTTTGAAGAGTTACTAAAACGAGATAAGTTAGAGAGAGCACTTCGCTGAAATTTTCACCTTCGAACAATTGTATGAGAAATTCTTCATTTAATTTCATTATAGAGTTTTGTCCATTAATATGTACAGAACAATAACAATTTAAATGGTGTGAACTTTTTAGTAAAATCTAGCTCAATTCGTGTATTTTTAGGGTAAAATTCACACCATTTAACTGAAACTTATTCAAATTAGATGAAAAAATGTTTTCTGAAAAAGCGGGAAAACGCTGATTTTAAGAGGATTTTGAAACTTATTCAAACGGGAGTTTTTCAAACCAGGTCTTAAGAAAGCTCGTAAAGCATCACAATTCTCAAAACGTTAATCAATACGATACTATCAACGTTTCAAAGCACTCAAGAGTTTACCTCATGGGTGCTTTTTTTATGTTTTTTGAAAAAGTTCACCTCAAAGTTTACCTTATTTTCACCTTATTGTTTTAGAGACCTTAAGGCAAATTCACCGACTGCCATAGGGACTACATTAGAAGTATTGACATAAATCTGTGTTGTACCTGTGTCGCTATGTGTTAGAGCTTCGGAAATGGCTTCTAAGCTCATTCCAGCCTGTTTAGCGAGCGTTGCTCCCGTATGACGTAGTTTATGTGGTGTAGCGTGTGTAAGCTCTGGGTGTCGCTTTCTGATAGTTTTCATCTTATTATTGAGATAGTCAGAGTGTAAAGGCTTGTTGATGTTTCCTTTTGCTATAACGACACTATAATATGACTGGGAGCTGGCAAAGTCAGTTGCTTTAAAGCGTTAATTGATACGATTATATCAATATTTCAAAGCTATTTGCAAAGTGCTTTTCTAGGTTTACACTTAAAATAATTGTTAAGTTATATAGGAACCTTCTAGATAAAGACTGAGTACTTTTAGAGTATAATATAGTTATGTAGAGTTAAAAAGAATTGAGGAAAGTAATATTGGCTAAATCTCACATCTCAGAATTATTACCAACTAAGTATAGAAAACGTCATCAATTAATGCTATATTTGTACGATATACTAGTTGATATTTTGGTTAAAGCTGATAAATATCAATTATCCAGTCTATCTTTTAGATTTACTAATGAGATAAATGATGAAATTGACTTGTTTGATGAACTAGATAGACAAAAAGATTTAGATATTTCTGAATATGTATATATACCTCACATCTTTTTTTCAATTTTACGTGATTTAAATTACTATCTATTTGAATCTCTGAGTTGTATAGAGAGGGGAAAAGTTACTGTTGCATTTTCTCTTGCTAGGAAACCTTTTCAAGATAATTTATTTTATTTAAGTTGGATATTGGTTCAACCACATGATTTCTTAGAAAAAATACAATATGGAGAGCTTAGGGAATATGACGTAAGTGATTTGAAGGGTAAAAAAGAATTTGTTATTGACCTACTTTTAAAAGCAAAAGAATCGATTCAGTATGAAAATGGTTTTTTGGATTTTAGTAGAGAATTACTTGATCCTGAATTACTATATGACATTATATATAATCGAAAGGCAGAAAATAGTTTAACAAGTGTATTTGATCAATCTATTCATTTGGTGACAAAGAATAAAAATTATCCTACGGAAAAGCGAAATCTTAATTTTATATTTTCTGATGATAAGATTTGGGATGATTTTTGGCATTTGTTCTATGAGAAAACACCCTACATTCTAATTTATTTAGTAGAAGTAGCTATTGCTATATTTGAGAAATATTTTGATATTGATTTAGAAATAGTTACCCTTAACCGGTATATTAGAAATTTCAAGATAATTTTAGCTTTATCTGGAGAAGAAAATAAAGAATTAGAAAGTATTTTTGATTTCATATTTAATGGTGATAATCTTAGCATGACATGTGAAGAATGCGGGAGGATATATAAGTTCAATATCAATTTAGTGAGGGAAATAAAAGAAGATTATCTATATACTTGTCAGAATTGTGGTTTTGTAGAGAGACTAGGGCAATATTTTGTGAGTGATGAATTACTGAGTAATAAAAGAAATATTCTGATTGATAACTCGAATGATGAGAATTGGAAGCTGGTCTAATACAATTAAAAGGTAGTACCGACATAAAAATCATAGTTTAGAAAGTTGTGAAGATTTTTGAAAAGCAATCAGAATGGATAATATGAAATTTAAAGATTACACTTGGAATAAAGAGTTTGAAATAAAAGGGTATTTTTCAGAACGTTCCGACGATATAGTTAGTAAGGATAACTTGAGCGGTATTTTACATTATTCTCCTAGTGAAATTGTATTAGAATTATTTGGTGGATTTGAAGAGGAATCAGGCATTTCATTCGGTTTTGGTAAGTGTTTGGAAAAGATATATGGTTTCTCCAGTAATGGTAATATTTTAATTTTAAATACTTATGGTGAACCAATGGTACATTCCTCATCTCCTGGATTTCCGATAACTAGATATAGAGTAAAAAATTTTAAAATTTACAGTGTATTTTATAATGAGCTTGGAAATTTTGATTATAGTTCTGAGGCCTTTAAAGATTTAATTAATGAATTAGATTCTGAAAAAATCAAGGAATATAATTTTAGCTTTGAACATATTGAGGAATGGATTGAAAAATCATTGGTAACTGTTAAATATAGAGACAATCAAACTATTTTTGAAAGTGCAGTAAGTGAATATCAACCAACAAAAGTGTTAATAAGATCACTAGGAATGAACTTTGAAGATGTGGCAATACTCCATTCTTCATATACAACTACGTCATTTACCAGTGATTATTTTATTAAACTTATTTCAGCTGATTTAAATATAAGATATTTTGATGAATTTTATCAAGCTTCACATAAGTTTAAGGAATTTATTGAGATTTTATCAAATATACCATTGTCTTTTACTAGTATTGAATTTCTTGTTCTTTATAAAATGATAGATGGTAAGCGTATGCCACTTATAAAAGGCAAATTCTTTGTTCAGCATTCTAGAAAATCCCAAAAATGGAAATCGTATTCTCAGCAAGATATTTCTTTGAGGGCATTAGAAGATAGTTTTGAACATATTTTAAATCATTGGTTTGATAAATCTGAGGAACTTGAATTTATAGTGAGACAATTTTCAAAAAATCTTCATGGTGATTTATATTTGGAAGATCAGTTGGTTGATGCTATTAGGAATTTGGAAGTTTACTCTAGAAATTTTAAGAATTTTAAAAATCCGAAATGTTTATCTGATGTTGAAGAAAAAGCTAGACAATCTTTGTTTGACTTTATAAACACACATCTTTTAGAAGAGGTAAGAAGAAAATTTAGAAATAAATTGAAATTTAATCAAAAAGAGCCTAACCTTGCCGAACGTTTAAAAAATTTATTCGATTCAATTGATGAGCTTAATCTGTCTAAAATTTTTTCGAATAGTGAGAGAGAATTACTAATAATAAAATTAATTCAAACACGAAATTACTATACTCATGGTGATTCGAAAGATAACTATCCAGAAATGATAACAGATATCAGGGAGATGTATGAAACAAAATTGCTTCTTCAAGAAGTGCTGAGATATTATATTTATCAAGAATTGGATATGAAATATAAATATAAAAAATTCTAAACCTCAAGCCATTAGCTCAATGATTTAGGATGTTTTCATGGAAATTGGAACAATTGACACAGTTGTTGCGACTTTAGTCGCTTACAAATGTGGCTGCAACCTGACAAGGTCAGTTGCCTCAAAACGTTAATCAATACGATTATATCAACGTTTACAGACATTCAAGAATTTTCTCTTGGATGTCTTTTTTTGTCTAAAAATCAAGAGTTTCCACCATTGATTTTTAGTCTAATATTAGTTTCTACTGAATAATCTTTTTAGGTCATAATAAAACACTCCTGTTTATAGTTTCACTAAATGTCAACAGGAGCATTATTCTTTTGTCTCAATTTATGTGTTCAGTGCCTATCTACTTTTCTAGTAACCAATCTATGATATTTTTCTTCTCAATACCATTGTAATTGGCTGTTGGCTGAATCGTATCCATTGTTAATAGATATTTGGGGAATTGATCCTTAATGGCTTCTAGTGGTCTAAGTTCTCTTTCTAATGTTTCTGGAGCAAGTGTTGTTTCACTGACTTGATAATAAGCGTAGTGACCAACATCAGTTACAACAACAAAATCAACCTCATACTTATCTAAATTACCAACATATACTTGTGAATATCTACGTCTCAATTCCAAATAGACAATATTTTCCAAGATATGCCCAATGTCTTCTTTGTGGTCTGGTAATAAGAGATGTCGTAAACCTAAATCAACGGGATAATATTTTTCTAAGCGTTGCAATAATGCTCTACCTTTTACATCAAAACGTGGAACGGAATAAAAAAGTAAACTATCTGTCAAAGTTGTCAAATAATTTTCTAAAGTATTATAGGATATGGAAACATTTTGACTGACTAGGGTATTGCGAATCTTATTTGTTGATATTAAGCTACCTGTACTACTGAGAAGAGTTCGAACAATGCGCTCAATAATAGTAGGATTTGGATTTCCCAATCTAGTGACAATATCATTTAACAGTATGGAGTTATATATTCCTCTGAGATAGTCAATTTTTTCAGCGTAAGATGATGTTTGCAATAAGTAAGGGAAAGTACTAAAGAGATAATTGTTAAAAATTTCTGTTGTATTCAGATTCTCTGAGAGAGATTGACCTGATAGGTATTCTTCAAATGACAAAGGAAGAACCTCTATCTCAACATAACGCCCGGTCAAATTTGTAGCTAATTGGCTGCTCATAAAGTAGGCATTGGATCCAGTCAAATAGAGGTCAACATTTGGCAAGATGAATAGGCTATCTGCAACTAGTTCAAATTTTTCAACATGTTGAATTTCATCTAAAAAGATATAGTATGTTTTCTCCCCAACTAACTGCTCTTTTATATAAGCGAATAATGTTTGAAAATGTCGCAGTTCATAGTAACTCAAATCTTCGAAATTGATGGATATAATCTGATCCTCGTCTACCCCAGTTGCTAGTAACTCCTCTTTATAGAGTTGAAAGAGAACAGATTTACCAGCTCGTCTAACTCCACTAACAACTTTGATGATTTGTCGGTCACGATGTCTTCTTAGAAAGTCTAAATAATGTGGTCTTTTAATATAGTTCATAATAGATACCTCAAAGATAGTATAATACAAATAGATGTTATTTTCAAATATTTAGAAATAAAATGGAATTTGTTTTGTTATTTTTAAATATCTAGAAATAATATCTTCAGAATAGAAAATGACGATAATAAAATCATTTGAACTGACATGAAGTAGCTGTGCGTTTGTTGTTAAACTATTACATCAACTTTGTGATACAGTAGTTCGTATTTTTCGCCTACTTTTTATGATTATGATAAGTGAACCACCAACAGCCATTGGATATAAATTAGAAATGATTATGTTCTCATTTCGGGGAAATGCCCCTGGAGGTTAGTTCTATCAGCCAAATCAAGATTATAATTATCCTTAATAAAACTCTAAGGCTTTTATTCCATCCTTTGGCAATTTGGGCTTCTAGCCTCGGTGCAAACCACCCGTTAGATGGGTGTTATGATTTAAAAATGTCCTAAATTTTTTTGATTAACTAAAATTATTTTATAAAATAGTTTGTTAGACTGTTTTATCTTGAATACTAATAATCAAATGAAAGAAAAAGATAGCAGATACATAAATTTCTTATGCCGGGAAATTTCTCACTAATTTGCTACTTATCCCAACTTTTCAATACATCTCCCGAAATGCTTATAACATCTTGTGTTAAGCGTTTTCGTGTTTTATAATTCTATCATAACTTAAAAAAAGGAGAAGCTATATGTCAGTAGTATTAGCGAGAATTGATCAACGCATGATTCATGGTATTGTGGTAACACAATGGGCGGGGGCTACAAAGGCCAAAAGGTTGATGGTAGTAGATAATGAAGTAAGTAAGGACGAAGTCCAAAAGGCTGCTATGAGGATGAGTAAACCTGCAGGAACTGGAATGTCAATTATTGATACAGATACTGCGATTACAAATTTTGCAGATGGCAAGTATGATAATCATAATGTTTTACTAATTGTTCGAGAACCTGAAACATTGGTGGCATTAGTTGAAGGTGGAGTAAAGATACCAAAGGTCAACGTTGGAATAATGTTTGATGGTGAAGGAAAAAAAACAGTTAAGAAGATGGTCTCTGTCAATGAAAAAGAAATTGCTGATTTGAAAAGATTAAAAACACTTGGTGTTGATGTAACATTCCATTTTGTTCCTTCTGATCCAGAGGAAAATTTAGAAAAGTATATTAAATAGGAGATGATACTATGGAAGTGATTCAAGGTTTACTTATTATTTTATTGTCGTTTTGGGTAGTACTAGATCAACAAGGATTGGTACTAAGTACTTGGTTTCCTATAATGGTTTCGTTATTTGTTGGAATTATTATGGGAGATATGAAAACAGCAATGATTATTGGTGGAACATTCCAATTAATGGCGTTAGGTGTTGCAAATATTGGTGGTTCATCCGTACCAAACTGGGGTCTTGCAGCATTAGTAGGTGGTTTTATTGCGATTAAAACAACAAGTAATGTAGAGTCTGCAAAAGCTGTAGCTTTAGCAGTGGGAGTTCCTGTTGGAATGCTTGGTATTCAGTTGGATGTTTTAGCAAAAATACTTAATACATATGTAACCCACGCAGCTCAGAAGGCAGCTAATGAGAAAAAGTTTGCTAAGATGAATCGAATTTTTTGGATTGGACCGGTTATTTTTGGTTTATCAACCGCAATTCCGACAGCTCTTTGTGTCATTTTTGGAGATAAAATTGTAAATGTAATTTTGAATAGTGTACCAGAATGGTTCACTAATGGTTTATCTATTGCAGGTAGTATCCTACCTGTTGTCGGAATCGCGATTCTATTACAAGTTATGCCTACTAAAAAATATTTAAGCATGCTTATTGTTGGCTTTATCTTTGCAGCATATTTGAATTTACCAATTTTAGGAATTTCTCTTGCTGGTTTTGCCATTGCATATTACTATTTTACTATGAATAAAAATGTATCAACTGTTGTCTCTTCAACAGTTGCCGGAACTGAAGAATTTGGAGATGACTTTGATGAATGATGTACAACAAAAAATAACAAAAAAAGATATTCGTAATGCCGCGTTCAGATATATGTTTATGGCATGTAACACTTTTAATTATGAGAATCAACAGGGACCAGCAGTTGTTTATGGATTAAATAAAGTTTTAAGAAAAATCTATTCAAATGATGATGAATATGTTGCATCATTGAATAATCATTTTAAGTATTTTAATACTACTACTTGGATGGCTAATATCTTATTAGGTGCAAGTATAGCAATGGAAGAAAAAGATGGTGTTGAATCTTTAGATACGGTACAAAATTTTAAAACTGGTATGATGGGACCACTTGCTGGTGTAGGTGATACCTTAATTTGGGTATTATATCCAACAATCATGGGCTCAATTGCAGCATATATGGGATTAGAAGGGAATCCAATTGGTGCAATAATTTGGTTAGTTTTGAATGTTTTCTTCCTATTTTTCCGATTTAAATTATTTGATATCGGATATGATTCTGGTTTGAAGTTGATAACCGGATTAGGTGAAAAATTAAATATTTTTACTGAATCTGCTTCAATCATGGGTTTAACGGTTGTTGGAGCTTTAATCCCATCTGTAGTTAAAATGAAGATTTCGACAGTATTTACTACAGGAGATGTTAAACTAGTAATTCAAGACGATATTCTTGATAAAATCATGCCAGCGCTATTACCTGCAGTGATGACTTATTTCGTTTACAAATTGTTAGCGAATAAGAAGTTATCCGTAATTCAAATTATTTTTGGAATTATTATTCTATCTTTAATTCTGTCTTACTTTGGCATTTTATCAGTTAATTAAAAGGAGAAAATATGACAAAAGTTATTATTGCAAGTCATCATCATCTTGCAACTGGGATGAAGGATACTATAGAGTACTTAATCCCATCTATTGGAAAAATTGATGTAATTGCAGCCTATATTAATAATGAGCCAATTGAAGACGAAATTTCAAAACTTTTAGAAAGTTATCCCGTTGACGAAAAAGTTCTGATTTTTACAGATTTGCTTGGTGGATCGGTGAACCAAACTTTTATTAGGTATATGAGCAAAAGAAATTTGTTTCTTGTAACAGGGATGAATTTACCAATTATTATGACGCTTTTGTTATCTATTGAAAGCGAAGATTTATCCGAAGATTTAATTAGAAAGTCTATTGATGAAGCAAAGAATCAATTACTTTTTGTGAATGATATATATAATCAAGTGACTGATGAGGATGATGAGTGATGGCAGATGCTTGGTGGAAAAATAGTGTTGTTTATCAAATTTATCCTCAAAGTTTTAAGGATTCAAATGGAGATGGTGTAGGAGACTTGAATGGAATAAAAGAAAAATTACCGTATCTCCATAAGTTAGGAATTGATGTTATTTGGCTTAATCCTATCTATGAATCACCATTGGTGGATAATGGATACGATATCAGTGATTATGAAAGAATCCTATCAATTTATGGGACAATGGAAGATTTTCAAGAATTATTAGCAGAAGCTCATAAATTAGAAATAAAGATTATTCTTGACTTGGTTGTGAATCATACCAGTGATAAGCATTCATGGTTTATTGAATCTAGAAAAAATAAAAATAATCCATATTCTGATTACTATATTTGGAAAGATCCTAAGCCAGATGGTAGCGAACCTAATAATTGGGGTTCCACTTTTGGTGGATCTGCATGGGAGTATGTTCCAGAACGAAATCAATATTATTTACATTGTTTTGCCAAGGAACAACCAGATTTAAATTGGGAAAATCCAACGGTACGTCAAGAAATTCAAAAAATGATGACCAAATGGTTTGATTTAGGAATTGATGGTTTTAGGATGGATGTCATTACATTGATAAGTAAAAGGCAGGACTATCCTGACGCACCTGATGGAGTTCCATACACTAAATCTTATTATGTAGGAGCTTCAAATGGCCCACGAGTTCATGAGTTTTTACATGAACTAAATCAGGAAGTTCTAAGCCGATATAATGTAATGACAGTTGGTGAAGCTCCAAATACAAACAGTGATCAAGCTTTGCAGTATACTCTGCCCGAAAATGAAGAATTGAATATGGTGTTTCATTTTGATCACATGCACTTGGATTATGGTAGATATGGTAAGTTCTCAGATATACGCTTTAAAGTAAGTGATTTAAAATCAGTTTTAACAGAGTGGCAATTGAAGTTAGAAAAAGGGTGGAATTCACTATACTGGAGTAATCACGATCAACCAAGAGCTGTCACTCGATTTGGTGATGATGGTGAATTTAGGGTACAGTCAGCAAAGATGTTAGCTACCTTATTGCATATGATGAAGGGAACTCCGTATGTTTTTCAAGGTGAAGAGTTGGGGATGAAGAATGTTCATTTTGATTCTGTAGAGAATTACAAAGATATCGAGACTAAATATTTTTATGAACTTATGAAGGAAAATGGTGAATCTTCATCTTATATAAATAATTCAATTTATTTAAAATCTAGAGATAATGCGAGAACACCGTTCCCATGGAATGGAAATAAAGAAGAAGGATATGGTTTTTCAAGTGGAAACCCTTGGATACAGTATTCTCCAGACAATTCTTCTATAAATGCAGAAGCCTGTCTTGAAGATTCAAACTCAATTTTTTATTATTATCAAAAATTAATCAGCTTGAGGCGTGATTACCCAATTATAATTCATGGGAATTATGAATTGATAAACGAAGAAGATAGTGATGTCTTTAGTTATGTACGGGAATATAATAAACAAATTTTATTAATTGTGTGTTCATTCTCTAAAAAACCTACTACCTCGCAAGTGCCATCGAAACTGATTGGTCGTCAAGTAAAACATTTAATTGGAAATTATGAATCAGAACTTAAACAGCTTCCAAAATTTTTTGAATTGAAACCTTTTGAAGCTCAAGTTTTCTTAATGGAACAATAAGGTTGCTTTTGTAAAACGATGAATAGAATCTATTTGACAGTTGTAGTGAGAGTTAATAGTATTAAGATTAGATACTAGATTAAACCCTAATTGTAATAGGGAATTTATAGAATCTATTCACGAGGAACGTATGATATCAAATTTTTCTAAACTTGATATTGTGCGTTTTTTTTGATTTGTCTCTTCTATTAATCTATTTATTGAAGACTAGTTCAATCAAGCATGAGTTCTGTTGTACATAATCTAAAGTGAGAATGTTTTATCTTTAATTCCATGTTTGTTTATGATAGAATTAAATTGTTTTATAGGATTTTCAAATGAAAATGCACTTTTACTAACAATATTGATTTTGAAAATAATGATGTAAATAAAAAGGATGAAAAAATGAATTTTGAACAGCATGTTGAAGTTAACTATGATAGTTTAACAATGAGTGAAAAAGAGATGTTGCAGTTCATTGTTCAACATAAAGAATTAATTGTATCAAAAACGATAGTAGAAGTAGGAGAACTTTTATTAACTTCAAAAAGCACTGTTTTGAGATTAGCGAAGAAGATTGGTTTTAGAGGTTTTACAGATATGAGATATTCGATTCAAGATTCAATCTCTAAAACAAAATCAGTGGATAAAATAGACTTGTTATCTCAATTACAAATGGATATACAGAAAACATTTCGATTTGCTACAGAATTAGATTTTTTACCCATTTTAAAAAAAATTTATGAAGCTCCTCAAGTAATATTGTACGCCACTGGTTTCACTCAAAACAATTTTACGAAAGAGTTGTCAAATGAATTATTTTTAAGTCATCGTCCAAATTATCTTGTTTCAGGGGAAACGAATTTTTCCATGTTAGCTGATAATTTAAATAAAGATGATTTGGTGATAATTACATCATTGAGTGGAAATACTAAAGGAATACAAACCACTATAAATAAACTAAATGCAAAGGGAGTTACTATTATTGGTGTAACGGAATTCAGCGATAATTTTTTAAAGAATAATTCAACGTATCAATTATTTTATGAAATTAGCAGAATAGATGAAAATCCAGATCTTGATAGTCGCTCTATGTCTTGCTTATATATAGTATTAATGATTTTGGCAAGAAAATATAGAGAATTTGTAAATAAGTTAGTTGATTAAAGTTGATTATTCCTGATGTTTTTTATAGCTTAAAATAAAATTATGATTAACCTAAAAAATTTTAAAACGTTTTTAAAATGACTAAAATGATTACAGTACATTAGTTAAAAATGAAAAAGAAATTACATAGAAACATGGTATAATGTAACTAAAGGAGGTAGCGTATGTCCTTAGATATAGATAAAGAAAAGATGACAATCATGGGAGTAGCTTTTGAAAATCGGTCCGTTTTTAAGAGTGTTTGGTATGCTTTAAGTACAAATATGATTGAAGGATGGCGACCTACGGTTAGCGATGTTGAAAAATTACGAGATGAAGCTCTTGGTCTGGGGATGGCTTAATGAAGCGTAAATGTTATAATTCTTATGACTATATTGATCCAGATAATTTATATACCTATCCGGGTTCTTCAGTTCTAAGAAATAAGCAGGAAGAACGAGATGAGAAAAAAGCACGCGAGCTGGAATATCGAATGGTTGCTAGTAAGAGTTTGAAATTATTTGTCAATCCTATCTTAGAAAAGTTGAAAAGTGATAACTCTTTAATAAACTTTTGGTTTGTTAAAAGATATTTTGTCCACTACATTTTTTCAATTGAGTATTATTTGTCATAGATAGAACATTGCATTCAGAATAATGAAAAACGCATCAAAAATGGTGCGTTCTGTTTTTATACTACCATAAAAGGAGGGAAACAAATTGAAAATTTTTAAGGGAGAGTTTTATCGAATCTCTGTATTAACAGACAAGCTAGTAAGGTTAGAATATTCTCAAACTGGAAATTTTGAGGATAGAACGACACAACTTATTTATAATAGAGATTTTGGCGAAGTTTCGTTAGATTATATCGAGACATCAAACGTACTAGATATTATGACGGACTATTTTCATTTGCACTTTAATAAAGGAGAATTTAACGCCGAAAATTTATTTATAGAATTAAAAGGAAATTTTGCCGTATATGGTAGTCGCTGGTATTTTGGTGAATCGATTGAAACGTTAAAAGGAACAGCTCGGACTCTGGATAAGGCAGATGGCGCAATCCCATTAGAAGATGGGATTATTAGTCGAAATGGTATTGCCTTACTGGATGATTCTCAAGGATTTATTTGGGATGAACAGTCTGGTTATATGGAGAGAGAAAATCAAATTGACCTCTATTTCTTTGCATATGGGCATGATTATAGAGGAGCAATCAGAGACTTTTACCATTTGACTGGCTCAACACCCTTGTTGCCAAGATATACTTTAGGCAATTGGTGGAGTAGATATTGGCCTTATACGTCGGATGAATACTTGGATTTAATAGACAGATTTGAAACAGAGAAAATTCCATTATCTATCGGTGTTTTAGATATGGATTGGCACATAACTGACATTCCAGCTCGTTTTGGAAGTGGTTGGACAGGCTATAGTTGGAATAAAAACTTAATACCTAATCCAGAACAGTTATTGCAACAACTTCATGATAGAAAGTTGAAACTCTCCTTAAATGTCCATCCTGCTGATGGGATACGGGCTTATGAAGAAGCTTATCCTCGGGTCGCTAAACGATTAGGGTTAAATGTAGAATTAGAGGAACCTGCCATTTTTAATTTTTTTAATCCTTCTTTTAGGGAAGCCTACTTTAAAGATGTTCATTATAAGCTAGAAAAGCAGGGAGTAGATTTTTGGTGGATTGACTGGCAACAAGGGACGCAAGGCATGTTGGATCCACTATGGCTTTTAAACCATTATCATTATCAGGATAGTTGTAAAAATGCAGAAGGTGGCTTGATTTTATCAAGGTATGCAGGTCCTGGTAGTCACCGCTACCCTGTTGGTTTTTCAGGGGACACTATTATTAGTTGGAATTCCTTAAGATTTCAACCTTATTTTACAGCGACAGCATCAAATATCGGTTATAGTTGGTGGAGCCATGATATCGGTGGGCACATGCTGGGGGATTATGACGAAGAGCTACAAACCAGATGGCTACAGTTTGGTGTTTTTAGTCCGATTACTCGATTACATAGTTCTAGAAGTCCCTTTAATAGTAAAGAACCTTGGTTTTTTTCAGAAACAACAGCTAAGATTATGAAAAAATACCTTCGTTTGAGACATCAGATGATTCCATATCTATACACTATGAATGTAAAGACACACGAGGAAGGTGGCCCATTAATCAGCCCAATGTATTATTTCTACCCAGAGAATGATGAGAGCTATAATGTTCCAAATCAATACTTTTTTGGAACAGAACTGATGGTGGCTCCCATTGTAGAAAAGATGGATTTGGCATTCCAATCTGCAAAAGTAGATGTATGGTTCCCTGAAGGTGAATGGTATGACTTCTTTTCAGAGAAAAAATACACAGGTGGCGTGAACTTAAGTGTTTATAGAGACATTTCGACTATTCCTGTGTTTGCAAAAAGTGGTGCAATCATTCCCTTGGTTGGTTCTGAGATAGATATGGGTGTTGATTTACCTGAAGTTGTAGATTGGTATGTATTTCCAGGAAAACAACATTCTTTTGAAATGCTTGAAGATCAAAATGGTCAAAGATATAAAACAAGATTATCAATCGACTGGGAAATGGGTATGGTAGAGTTAGCATTACAAGGAGATTCTAGTATCCTTCCAAGCAATAGAAGGCATAGAATTCATTTTAAAGGAACGAATGTGTCTATAATTGAATTGCCAAATAAGAATGATACAGCTAGATTTGAATGTAAAGATAATAAAACAATATCTTTAAATGATGAAGTTTTTAGACTACTAAAGACAGCTTCTCTTCCATATGAATTAAAAGATAGATTATTAAATCAATTCATCAATGCCAAAAATTCTCATGACTTAATGAATATCTTGCATCATCAGGATAAGGAATTGAGAGGGCGTTTGTTGGAAGTGATATTTACTAATGAAAACTAATTGAGACATTTCGTACACAATTTCTATTATTTAATGTGTAACAGTTTTACATCTCTATGCTTATTGGCTTGTATTTTAGTAATTACAAGTTTGGCATAGGGATGTTTTTTGTTTACTGAAGAGGAGAGGATAAGATAAGTAAGTTTCAAGTTTTGAAATATTTTTTAAACTAAACAAGAGCAAATTTTTAAAGGTGATTTCTCAAAGTAACTTCCACTTGCCTGACCGAAGTGGAAGTTAGTCTGAAATGGATTTTTATGATGGAATTAAGTATGAGACGTGTGATTTTTTCAGAAAATTTTCTAAAAGAAACAGAATTTGTTTGACATTTGTTTGAAAATTCTGTAAAATGAATTATTATATCGTTTAAGGAGAATATATATGGAAAAACAGAAAACATTTTTTGGACATCCTATGGGCTTGTCCACCCTCTTCTTTACAGAGATGTGGGAACGCTTTTCTTACTATGGGATGCGAGCTATCCTACTTTACTATATGTACTATAGTGTGCAAGATGGTGGGTTGGGGATGGATAAGACCACAGCTGCATCGGTTATGGCGATTTATGGCTCGCTGGTATTTTTGTCCTCAGTTATCGGTGGTTTTGTCAGTGACCGTATTTTAGGAAGCCGTAAGACTGTCTTTTATGGTGGGATTCTGATTATGCTAGGGCATATTGCTTTGGCAACACCTTTTGGACAAGTGGCTCTCTATCTTTCTATTGCCTTGATTATCTTTGGTACTGGATTTTTAAAACCTAATATCTCAGATATGGTTGGGGGTATTTATGAGAAAGAGGATGATAGACGGGATGCAGGATTTAGTATCTTTGTCTTTGGTATTAACTTAGGTGCCTTTGTTGCCCCTTATCTAGTGGGGTATCTAGGTCAGGAAGTCAATTTCCATCTAGGTTTCTCATTAGCTGCCATTGGGATGTTCTTTGGTCTTGTGAAATATGTTTTAGATGGGAAGAAATACCTGCCTGAATCAAGTCTTTACCCCACTGATCCACTTTCACAGAAGGACCAGCAGACCTTGATTAAACGCTTGCTGATTACACTTGTCATGGTTATTCTGGTGGTTCTAGGTTTAGTCTTTACTCACCAGTTTAACGTGGATATGATTGTTAATATCTTTACAGTGATTGCGGTAATCATTCCAATCTACTATTTCTTCAAAATTTTATCTAGTCAGAAAATAACTGCCACTGAGAGATCCCGAGTATTTGCCTACATTCCTCTATTTATCGCTGGAGTACTCTTCTGGTCTATTGAGGAACAGGGTTCTGTTGTTCTCGCTCTATTTGCGGATGATCAAACTCGACTCTACTTTAATGTATTTGGGAATCAAATTCATTTCCCATCTAGCTTTTTTCAAAGTATCAATCCACTTTTCATTATGATTTATGTGCCGATTTTTGCATGGTTGTGGGGGGAAATGGGTAAAAAGCAACCATCCTCTTCTAAGAAATTTGCTTACGGTTTATTAGCAGCAGGTTTATCCTTCTTGTGGATGATGTTACCAGGGATGCTCTTTGGGACAGATGTTAAGGTCAGTCCTTTCTGGTTGATTATGAGTTGGGCTATTGTGATTGTGGGGGAAATGTTGATTTCGCCTATTGGTCTATCAGTCACTACTAAGCTAGCACCAAAATCCTTCCAAGCACAAATGATGTCTATCTGGTTCTTGAGTAATGCTGCTGCTCAAGCTATCAATGCTCAAATTGTAAAATTTTATACAAGCGAAACTGAAGTCGCTTACTATGGAATTGTTGGAGGAATTACGATTGTATTCAGTATTATCTTATTCTTCTACGTTCCACGTATTGAAAAACTAATGTCCGGTATCAAATAGAGAAAAACTGGAATTTCTGTAGGGATTTTAAAAGCTAGATCAATTATTTATTCAAAGGATTTAGTTCTGTATTGTATAGGGCTAGGTCCTTTTAGTTTGATTAATACTCTTCGAAAATCAAATTCAAACCGCGTCAACGTCGCCTTGCCGTACTCAAGTACAGCCTGCGGCTAGTTTCCTAGTTTGCTCTTTGATTTTCATTGAGTATAAAACTCACGATGTTTCTGCTTTTCCTAGTGGACATTTGTCTACTTTTTTTATATAATAAAACTAAACCAAATTGGTTGAGTTTTAAAAATATGGATTCAAGCATCGATTAGTCTTTCTAAGGGAGATAATGTCCATTAAATCATCATAATAGGAGGTGAAGTATGTATCAGCCAGAAAAATTAAAGGCTCGGAGGAAAGAGTTAAAACTGACACAGAGGGAAATTGCAGAGCAACTTGGGATTAGTTTCCAGGCTTACTCAGCTTGGGAACGTGGAGTCAAGGAACCGTCCAAGGAGAAGGTAGTCCAGCTAGAGAACATTTTAAAAGTACCCAAAGGATATTTTACTCAGATCGAGATTGTCCGTCTCTACCATAGCCTCTCCAAGCAAGGGCAGGAGAAGGTTGTTCTCTATGCTCGTAACCTATCTCAAGAGGAGCAAGCTCAAAAAGTGACAGCTATGCCAGAGCGCTTCTACGAGTACCGTGTTTATGAACGCATGTCAGCAGGGATTGGGGCTTCGGTCTATGATGATCAGAATTTTGATACGGTTTACTTTAATGAGGAGTTGGCTCATGATTTTGCGTCATGGGTGTCTGGGGACTCCATGGAACCTAAATACCAAAATGGTTCAGTAGCTCTGATTAGAGAGACAGGATTTGACTATGATGGAGCGGTTTATGCAGTGGCTTGTAACAACCAGACCTATATCAAACGGGTCTATAGGGAGGAAGCTGGCCTGCGTCTGGTCTCTATCAATCCTAAATACAAGGATATTTTCATCTCCTATGAGGAAGATCCTCGGATTGTTGGCATTATCGTTGGGAACTTTGTGCCGATGGAGGGCTAGCCAATGGGCTACTTTGATTATTCTAGAGAGCCCAAAAGTGACATTGCCTTTGTCGATATGAAATCCTTTTATGCCAGTGTTGAGTGTGTGAAAAGAGGATTGCATCCGCTGAAAACCTCGCTTTGTGTCATGAGTTGCGCGGATAATTCGACCGGTCTTATCCTAGCCTCCTCTCCCCTGTTTAAGAAGATTTTTGGCAAGTCAAATGTTGGTCGAGCCTATGATTTGCCCTTTGATATCAAAACCCGCAAATTTTCCTACTATAATGCTAGAAAGCAAGGGCTACCTACCGACTCAGACTATGTTCGCTACATCGAAGATTGGGCTCAAGTGACCTTGATTGTGCCTCCTAGGATGGATGAATACATAGCAGTCAATATGGAAATTCAGCGAATCTTTCAAAACTATGGCAGTCCAGATGATATTTATCCTTACTCTATCGATGAGGGCTTTATTGATCTGACTAGTTCGCTCAACTATTTTATCCCAGATAAGAGTCTCTCTCGCAAAAACAAGCTGGATATGCTTTCTGCTCGTATTCAGAGGGATATTTGGAGGCAGACAGGGATCTACTCTACAGTAGGCATGTCAAATGCCAATCCTTTACTGGCCAAGTTGGCTCTGGATAATGAGGCCAAGCACACTCCGACCATGAGGGCCAACTGGTCTTACCAGGATGTGGAAGAGAAGGTCTGGTCCATTCCCAAGATGACCGACTTTTGGGGAATTGGCAGGCGGATGGAGAAACGCTTGCATGCTCTGGGGATTTTTTCTATCAAGGAATTGGCAACCAGCAATCCAGATCAGTTAAAGAAAGCTCTGGGTCAGGCTGGTCTGCGTTTGTGGTTTCATGCCAATGGGATTGATGAGAGCAATGTTCATAAGCCCTATAAAGCCAAATCCAAGGGCTTGGGGAATTCTCAAATCTTGCCGAGAGACTACGTGAAGCTACGGGATATTGAAATTATTCTTCGAGAAATGGCGGAGCAGGTGGCTATTAGATTGAGAAGAGCGGGCAAGAAAACAACCCTTGTCTCTATCTATGTTGGTTTCTCTAAACAGGAGGTCAGGTCGTCTATTCACACACAAATGAAGGTCGAACCGACCAATAATACAGCTGTCTTAACGAATTATGTTTTGAAGTTATTTCATAACAAATACACTTCTGGAGCGGTCAGAAGTGTCGGAGTTAACTATTCAGGCTTTGTGGATGAGTCCTTGGGTTTGATTTCCCTTTTTGATGATGTTGATAAGTTAGAAAAAGAAGAAAGGCTCCAGACGGCCATTGACTCCATTCGGGAACAATTTGGTTTCACTTCTCTCTTAAAGGCCAATGCACTGGACGAAGCCTCTAGGAGTCTTGCTAGAAGCAAGCTGATTGGAGGACATTCTGCTGGAGGATTAGATGGATTACAATGATTGATCGTTCTTATTTACCTTTTCAATCTGCGCGAGATTATCAAGATCCAGGTATGCAGAAGTGGATGGGATTTTACCTCTCAGAACACACCAGTTCGCTCAGTGAAGAAAAAAAACGCGTTGATTTTTCGATAGATTTGGACCCAGTTGAGAAACTACATTTACTTTCTCAGCTTTATATTAGCCAGCTAAAGGGATTCTTTGTGGTTAAGGAAAAGAGGCAGAAGGCGACTATCATCGGTGAGGTGAGGGAGTTATCACATCAGACTTTATCTATTAGGACAAACGAGGGATATAGGTTGATAGAGGTTGCAGATATCCTCGAAATTCGACTGTGGGAGGAGGGAGTTTATGACTAGAAAAGAGCTGTATGAAAACAAACTGCAGATGGATTATTTTTCAGATAACTATATTCATTTTGAAGAGGATTTTCAAAAATACTCTGCCATGAACGTACCCTTGACTTTCTTGATTGATGACATTCTGCGAACCATGGCGATGAATCAGAAAAACTACTTTGTCTTAAACAAGGAAAATGCCAAGGATGGGCGGGAGCATCGCTTTTATTTTAGGGTGGTAACGGAAAAAGCGTGTCCTAGAAATCGGACCTATACATACTCAGGAGTCAAGAATAGCAATCAGTAGTGCCTTGTCTGCTATGAATGTATCATTTTTACAACACTTCATGGCTCATATCATGGGGTGTTTTTCTATTTAAGTCAAAGCTTATCAAAAAATCTCACTATTCATTAGGCTAAAGGAAACCTAATCATAGTGAGATTGTGAATTATAGTAGGTTTTGTATCGCCTCTTCAATTTGTTTTGGGTCTGTTTTTGAAGAGAAGCGTTCAAAGACCTGCCCATCACGACCGATGAGAAACTTAGCGAAATTCCATTCGATTCGTTTTCCTAGTGGGCCAGATTTCTGGTCTTTCAACCAAACATAGAGAGGATCTGCTTCCTTACCGTTGACCTTTATCTTGGCAAAACGTGGGAAGGTGGTCTGATAATGTAGGCTACAGAAGGTGTTGATTTCCTCTGCGCTGCCTGGTGCTTGTCCCATAAACTGATTGCAAGGGAAGTCTAAAATCTCAAAACCTTGGTCTTGATAGCGATCATAGAGTTCTTGAAGTCCTTGGTACTGGGGCGTTAAACCACATCCAGTAGCAGTGTTGACAACCAAGAGAACTTTCCCACGATAGGCATCTAGTGAGATTTCTTGATTGTCTTGATTCAAGACTGAAAAATCGTATAGTGAAGTCATTACTTGCTTTTCTCCTTCTATTTGGTATTTTTAGGAGTTTTTTCCTCCTGTAGGGATAGAAAGCCGTAGGTCAGGGTTCCAAAAATGCTACCGATAATCAGGCCATACATCAGGAAAGGAACACTTTTATCGAATTGCATGAGCAACTTTCCAAAATCTGAAAGGGACATCTGCTGAACGAAGACTTTATGAAAGATGAGTAAGGTAAAGAGGCCAATCTGAATACCGATAAACACAATCCAGCTTCGGAATTTGATTTGGGCTTTGCTGTAGGTTTTGAGGATGATTTCTGACTTGTCATCCTTTTCAAGATGAAGCTCTTGGACGGCTTTTTGAGCTTTTATACTCATGAACAAAATGAGTCCAAAATAGATGTAGGGCATAACATTTCGAACAATTTCTATAAAGCTTCCGAACAAAATATAGAATAGGAAGAGAATGAAGGAAGAGTAAAAGATTTGGATCATGGAACGGGCGCAAGCCTTGTAGATAACCTCTTGACGGCATTCATCAAAAGGCCCTTGGATATGAAAGAAATTTCGAAGTAGGCGAGTTGTTAAGTCTTCTTTTTTCATGGGTGATTTCTCCTAAATGAACGATGCTATTTTGTTTCTTTTACGAATTGATAGAGATAATAAAGATAAGTAATAGAAGAAAGGATAGCGATAGTTAGCAGTATATAATATTTCCAATTGCTTGAAATGAGCGTCAGTTGTGGTAAGGATAGAATCATAAAGATTAGTGCTAAGTTGAGTATGCGCGTTTTTGGGGAGTCGATTTTTAGATAAGTCAATCCTTTGTTGAGGGCTGGAACAAAGACTGGAAGGAGGACTATATCGTAGATTGGCAAGTTCCCTGAAACGATGATGAAGATGAGCAGAGAACTGAACAAAAGATGATAGGTAAGTAAAGTTACTAGTGATTTCATAGGGCACCTCCTAATCCTCATCTTGCTCTTTTTTAGTTTTTGCAATGCGACGGGAGATGAGGAACTGTATGCTCGCTCCGAAGAAGATAGAACCGAGAATGCTTGATACACCATTTCTTATAGTGAGAAGAGAATGAAAATAGTCCGGATTTTCACCTATGAGTATACCGAGAAGAGGAGTTATAAAAAACATCCATAGACCAAAGAACAAACCTGCTTTCAGACCAGGGTAGTGTAGTTGCTTGCTTTCTTTCTCACTCAGCATATCTGGTTCAATAGTTGTAATCCCTGTTTTTTGCATTTGGTAGGTGAGATAGCTAGCAGCGATGAGGGCAATCACTAAAATCAGAGGAGGATAGACCAGAGCCACTAGTTGAGGATATTTATAGGCCAGAACGAGCGGAATAAGATTTCCGAAAATCATCAGATAAAAGAGGATGATAAAGACTTGGTTGCCGATACGATCGGCCTCGCGCCGTTTGTATTCATCAAGGGGATCAGAAATGCCGTATGTGCGTTTGATGAGTTTTTCAGTGAAGGTTTCTTTTTTCATGAGTTGGCTCCTTTTTTAAAAATCTTCCTCCCAAAAGAGACTGTTGAGGTCAGTTTGGAGGCTGCGGGCGAGATTGAGACAGAGTTCCAGGGTTGGATTGTACTTGTCGTTCTCAATCATATTGATGGTTTGTCTCGAGACACCGATATCCTTGGCTAGCTCGAGCTGGGAAATGCCCAGTTCCTTGCGAAATTCTTTCACACGATTCATCTGGACTCCTTTCTGACTTGTGTCGCATATATTTGACTATATTATATTCTTCTATGAAATAGATGTCAAGCATATTTGACATATTTCTTAAAGAAATCTTACTTGTTTTTGGTCTATTTGTCTGACTAGTGCAAGCTAGTCAGATTTGTGGTAAAATAGATAAGATATGACAAAAGAATTTCATCATGTAACGGTCTTACTCCACGAAACGATTGATATGCTTGATGTGAAACCTGACGGTGTTTACGTTGATGCGACTTTGGGTGGAGCGGGCCATAGCGAATATTTATTAAGTAAATTAAGTGAAAAGGGCCATCTCTATGCCTTTGACCAAGATCAAAATGCTATTGATAATGCGCAAAAACGCTTGGCACCTTACATTGAAAAGGGAATGGTGACCTTTATCAAGGATAACTTCCGTCATTTACAGGCACGTTTGCGCGAAGCTGGTGTTCAGGAAATTGATGGAATTTGTTATGACTTGGGAGTGTCTAGTCCTCAATTGGACCAGCGTGAGCGTGGTTTTTCTTATAAAAAGGATGCGCCACTGGACATGCGCATGAATCAGGATGCTAGTCTGACAGCTTATGAAGTGGTGAACCACTATGATTATCATGACTTGGTTCGTATTTTCTTCAAGTATGGCGAGGATAAATTCTCTAAACAGATTGCCCGTAAGATTGAACAAGCGCGTGAAGTCAAGCCAATCGAGACAACGACTGAGTTAGCAGAGATTATCAAGTCGGCTAAGCCGGCCAAGGAACTCAAGAAAAAGGGCCATCCTGCCAAGCAGATTTTCCAGGCTATTCGGATTGAAGTCAATGATGAACTGGGAGCGGCAGATGAGTCTATCCAGCAGGCTATGGAGATGTTGGCTCTAGATGGTAGAATCTCAGTGATTACTTTCCATTCCTTGGAAGACCGCTTGACCAAGCAATTGTTCAAGGAAGCTTCAACAGTGGAAGTTCCAAAAGGTTTGCCTTTCATCCCAGATGATCTTAAGCCCAAGATGGAATTGGTGTCCCGTAAGCCAATCTTGCCAAGTGCAGAAGAATTAGAAGCCAATAACCGCTCGCACTCAGCCAAGTTGCGCGTGGCCAGAAAAATTCACAAGTAAGAGGAAAAAATGGTAGATAAGAAAGAAACAACCAGTCAATTCTTGCAGAATCGTATAAAAAAATTCTCACGTGTAGAGAAGGCTTTTTATCTTTCCATCGCTTTTACGGCTCTCGTTTTAGCAGTGAGTATCATCTTTATGCAGACACGACTCTTGCAAGTGCAAAGTGATTTGACAAAAATCAATGCGCAGATAGAGGAAAAGAAGACAGAGCTGGATGATGCTAAGCAGGAAGTGAATGAATTGATTCGTTCCGAGCGCTTGAAAGAAATTGCAGATAAAAAAGATTTGAAATTGAATAATGAAAATATCCGAACAGCGGAGTAAGATATGAAATGGACAGAAAAAATAACCCGATTTGCGATCAAAAATCGTAAGTCCCCAGCAAAAAACCGTAGGATAGTTGGCAAGTATCTCAGCTTTTTAGCTGTTGCCCTTTTCGGCCTCTTTTTGGCCAATTTTGCTTATATTATCGCAAAAGGTAATATATTTGGTACTGACTTGGTAAAAGAGGCTAAAAAGGTTCACCAAACAACTCGAACAGTACCTGCCAAACGCGGGACTATTTATGACCGAAATGGAGTGCCTATCGCTGAAGATGCGACCTCTTATAACGTCTATGCTGTTATTGATAAAAAATACAAGTCAGCAACGGGAAAAATTCTTTATGTAGAGGATTCGCAGTTTAATAAGGTAGCTGAAGTCTTCCATAAGTATTTGGATATGGATGAAGCTTATGTGAAAGAGCAATTAGCTCAACCAAATCTAACCCAAGTTTCCTTTGGTGCAAAAGGAAATGGGATTACCTATGCCAATATGATGGCTATTAAAAAAGATTTAAAAGATGCTAGTGTGGAAGGGATTGACTTTACAACTAGCCCTAACAGAAGCTACCCAAATGGACAATTTGCTTCTAGTTTTATTGGGTTAGCTCAACTCCATGAAAATGAGGATGGCAGTAAGAGTTTATTAGGAACTTTTGGTCTGGAGAGTTCGTTAAATACCATTCTTGCTGGGACAGACGGTATTATTACCTATGAAAAAGACCGTGTAGGAAATATCGTACCAGGAACAGAACAGGTGTCGCAACAAACTGTGGATGGCAAGGATGTTTATACAACATTGTCTAGCCCGCTCCAATCTTTCATGGAAACTCAGATGGATGCCTTTCTAGAAAAAGTAAAAGGTAAGTATATGACCGCGACCTTGGTCAGTGCCAAGACCGGTGAAATCCTCGCTACCACCCAACGCCCTACCTTTAATGCAGACACTAAAGAAGGAATCACTAAAGACTTTGTCTGGCGTGATATTCTTTATCAAAGTAACTATGAACCAGGATCAACTATGAAGGTCATGACGCTAGCAGCAGCTATTGATAATAATACTTTCCCAGGTGGAGAATACTTCAATAGCAGTGAATTAAAAATAGCGGATGTAACGATTCGAGATTGGGATGTTAATGATGGTTTGACTACTGGTGGGATGATGACTTTCTTACAAGGTTTCGCTCTCTCCAGTAATGTTGGAATGAGTCTTCTTGAACAAAAAATGGGAGATGCTACTTGGTTGGATTATCTAAACCGCTTTAAATTTGGGGTCCCAACTCGCTTTGGTTTGACAGATGAATACGCTGGTCAACTTCCAGCTGATAATATTGTCAATATTGCTCAAAGCTCATTTGGGCAAGGGATTTCTGTAACGCAGACCCAGATGCTACGTGCTTTTACAGCCATTGCCAACGATGGCGTCATGCTAGAGCCTAAATTTATTACGGCCTTGTATGATCCAAATGATCAAACCGTTCGTAGATCTCAAAAAGAAATTGTAGGGAATCCAGTTTCGAAAGATGCGGCTAGCCAAACTCGGACTCACATGGTCTTGGTAGGAACGGATCCTAGATATGGAACTATGTACAATCATAGTACAGGAAAAGCAACTGTTAATGTTCCAGGTCAAAATGTAGCCCTCAAGTCTGGTACAGCCCAAATCGCTGACGAGAAAAATGGAGGCTACTTAGTTGGTTCTACCAACTACATTTTCTCGGTTGTGGCTATGAACCCTGCTGAAAATCCTGATTTTATCTTGTATGTAACGGTTCAGCAACCTGAACATTATTCAGGTATCCAGTTGGGAGAATTTGCCAACCCAATCTTGGAGCGGGCTTCAGCTATGAAAGAATCTCTCAATCTTCAATCTCCTGCTAAGAATTTAGATCAAGTGACGACAGAGTCTTCTTATGCAATGCCTAGCATCAAGGATATTTCACCTGGTGAGTTGGCGGAAGCCTTACGCCGAAATATTGTGCAACCAATCGTTGTAGGTACTGGAACAAAGATTAAAGAGACTTCTGTAGAAGAAGGGACCAATCTTGCACCAAACCAACAAGTTCTCCTTTTATCGGATAAGGTAGAAGAAATTCCAGACATGTATGGCTGGAAAAAAGAGACTGCTGAAACCTTTGCTAAATGGTTGGATATTGAGCTGGAATTTGAAGGGTCAGGTTCTGTTGTACAGAAGCAAGATGTTCGGACTAATACAGCTATCAAAAACATTAAAAAAATTAAATTAACTTTAGGAGACTAATATGTTTATTTCCATCAGTGCTGGAATTGTGACATTTTTACTAACTTTAGTAGGAATTCCGGCCTTTATCCAATTTTATAGAAAGGCGCAAATTACAGGCCAGCAGATGCATGAGGATGTCAAACAGCACCAGGCAAAAGCTGGGACTCCTACAATGGGAGGTTTGGTTTTCTTAATTGCTTCTGTTTTGGTTACCTTCTTTTTTACCTTATTTAGTAATCAACTCAGCAATAATGTCGGTATGATTTTATTTATCTTGGTTCTTTATGGTTTAATCGGATTTTTAGATGATTTCCTCAAGGTCTTCCGTAAAATCAATGAGGGGCTAAATCCCAAGCAGAAATTGGCTCTTCAGCTTCTAGGTGGTGTCATTTTCTACCTTTTCTATGAGCGCGGTGGCGATATGCTTTCTGTCTTTGGTTACCAAGTGCATCTAGGGATTTTCTATATTATCTTCGCTCTTTTCTGGCTAGTCGGTTTTTCAAACGCAGTAAACTTGACAGACGGCATTGACGGTTTAGCTAGTATTTCCGTTGTGATTAGTTTGTCTGCTTATGGAGTTATTGCCTATGTGCAAGGTCAGATGGATATTCTTCTAGTGATTCTTGCCATGATTGGTGGTTTGCTTGGTTTCTTCGTCTTTAACCATAAGCCTGCCAAGGTCTTTATGGGGGATGTGGGAAGTTTAGCTCTCGGTGGAATGCTGGCAGCTATCTCTATGGCCCTCCACCAAGAATGGACTCTCTTGATTATCGGAATTATTTATGTCTTTGAAACAACTTCGGTCATGATGCAAGTCAGCTATTTCAAACTGACAGGTGGTAAACGTATTTTCCGTATGACGCCTGTGCATCACCATTTTGAGCTTGGAGGATTGTCTGGTAAAGGAAATCCTTGGAGCGAGTGGAAGGTTGACTTCTTCTTTTGGGGAGTGGGGCTTCTAGCAAGTCTCCTGACCCTAGCAATTTTATATTTGATGTAAGAATGGCACCCTGATGTTTCAGGGTGTTTTTGCTGTTTAAAAAATATTGGTCAATTAAAGTCAAATCTCTTGACCTTTTCTGACTAATGTAGTATATTATGAACGTAAGGTAAATGAAAGCCTTACTAGAACACTTATTTAAAGTAAAATAGAAAGAGGTGGGGTCTATGTTTAATCTAGAAATCTTCAGAAGTAAAGATAGTCTACTCCTGCTTGAAAAAGAAAAACCAGAAATAGTACGTAGAGTAGCGATTTAGCTAGTCTAAATTTTTTAAAGAAAAGGTCAAAGATAGTCAATATCAGTAATAATAAATAACAAAAAGAGGTAAAGAATATGAACAACAACTTTAATAACTTTAACAACATGGATGATTTATTTAATCAATTGATGGGTGGCATGCGAGGATATAGTTCTGAAAACCGTCGCTACTTGATTAATGGACGTGAAGTGACACCTGAGGAATTTGCTCACTATCGTGCGACTGGTCAATTACCAGGAAATGCAGAAGCTGATGGACAAATGCGACAACAGTCTTCAGGTATGAAACAAGATGGGATTCTTGCAAAACTTGGACGTAACTTAACAGCAGAAGCGCGTGAGGGCAAGCTCGATCCTGTTATCGGACGAAACAAGGAAATTCAAGAAACATCTGAAATCCTCTCACGCCGTACTAAGAACAATCCTGTTTTGGTTGGAGACGCAGGTGTTGGTAAGACAGCCGTTGTCGAAGGCCTAGCGCAAGCCATTGTGAACGGTGATGTTCCAGCTGCCATTAAGAATAAAGAAATTATTTCCATTGATATCTCAGGTCTTGAGGCTGGGACTCAATACCGTGGTAGTTTTGAAGAAAACGTTCAAAACCTAGTAAATGAAGTGAAAGAAGCAGGGAATATTATCCTCTTCTTTGATGAAATTCATCAAATCCTCGGTGCTGGATCTACTGGAGGTGACAGTGGTTCTAAAGGGCTTGCGGATATTCTCAAGCCAGCCCTCTCTCGTGGGGAATTGACCGTTATTGGAGCGACAACTCAAGACGAATATCGTAACACTATTTTGAAGAATGCTGCTCTTGCTCGTCGTTTCAACGAAGTCAAGGTAAATGCTCCTTCAGCAGAAGATACCTTTAAAATCCTTCAAGGAATTCGTGATCTCTATCAACAACACCACAATGTCATCTTGCCAGATGAAGTCTTGAAAGCAGCAGTGGATTATTCTGTTCAGTATATTCCTCAACGTAGCTTGCCAGATAAGGCTATCGACCTTGTCGATGTTACGGCAGCTCACTTGGCAGCACAACATCCAGTAACAGATGTTCATGCTGTTGAACGTGAAATTGAGGCAGAAAAAGACAAGCAAGAAAAAGCAGTTGAGGCAGAAGATTTTGAAGCAGCTCTAAACTATAAAACACGCATCGCAGAATTGGAAAAGAAAATCGAAAACCACACAGAAGATATGAAAGTGACTGCAAGTGTCAACGATGTGGCTGAGTCTGTAGAACGAATGACCGGTATTCCAGTATCACAAATGGGAGCATCAGACATCGAACGTCTGAAAGATATGGCTCATCGCTTGCAAGATAAGGTAATCGGTCAAGATAAGGCCGTTGAAGCAGTAGCAAAAGCTATCCGTCGTAACCGTGCTGGTTTTGATGAAGGTAACCGTCCAATCGGTAGCTTCCTCTTTGTAGGTCCTACTGGTGTTGGTAAGACAGAGCTTGCTAAGCAATTGGCGCTTGATATGTTTGGAACCAAGGATGCGATCATCCGTTTGGATATGTCTGAATACAGTGACCGCACAGCCGTTTCTAAGCTAATCGGTACAACAGCTGGTTATGTGGGTTATGATGACAATAGCAATACCTTGACAGAACGCGTCCGTCGCAATCCATACTCAATCGTACTTTTGGATGAGATTGAAAAGGCTGACCCTCAAGTCATTACCCTTCTCCTCCAAGTTCTAGATGATGGTCGTTTGACAGATGGTCAAGGAAATACAGTAAACTTCAAGAACACTGTCATTATTGCGACCTCAAATGCTGGATTTGGCTATGAAGCCAACTTGACAGAAGATGCGGACAAACCAGAATTGATGGACCGTTTGAAACCATTCTTCCGTCCAGAATTCCTCAACCGCTTTAATGCAGTTATTGAGTTCTCACACTTGACCAAGGAAGATCTTTCTAAGATTGTGGATTTGATGTTGGCTGAAGTCAACCAAACCTTGGCTAAGAAAGACATTGACTTGGCAGTGAGCGAAGCTGCTAAAGAATACATGACTGAGGAAGGCTACGATGAAGTCATGGGTGTTCGTCCACTCCGTCGTGTGGTTGAACAACAAATCCGTGACAAAGTCACAGACTTCCACTTGGATAACCTTGATGCTAAACACCTAGAAGCTGACATGGAAGATGGTGTTTTGGTCATTCGTGAAAAAGCCTAAATCAAGATTTTGAAAATAAAAAAAAGGAACCAGCTGAAAAAAACTGGTTCCTTTTTTTTGTTTAGATGACATGACGTTCAAAGGCATCGTCTGAAATCCCTTGTTCAAGGATGAGTTTTGCCCATTCTTTAGCAGAAAAGAGGCTGTGATCCTTGTAGTTTCCGCAAGATTCGATGGTTGTTCCAGGGACGTCTTCCCAAGTAGTAGTCTCAGCGATTTCCTTGAGCGAATCCTTGATAACAGCCGCGATTTCAGCACTGGTGTGGCGCCCCCACATAATCATATGGAAGCCTGTACGGCAACCAAATGGTGAACAGTCAATCATACCGTCAATGCGGGTACGGATGAGCTTGGCTAAGAGGTGCTCGATAGTGTGAAGGCCAGCAGTAGGGATAGAGTCTTCATTGGGTTGCACTAAACGAATATCATAATTGGAGATGACATCTCCCTTTGGCCCTGTTTCTTCCCCAATCAAGCGAACATAGGGTGCTTTAACAATGGTGTGGTCAAGTTCAAAACTTTCAACAATAACTTCTTTTGACATGGTAAATCCTTTCAGTTTTCTTCTTTCATTATAACACAAAGCTGGCTCCTGAGACAGAGAGAAAACCTCTCCGAGAGTGGAGAGGTTGAAATCTTTATTTACGATACAAGCGGTCGTATTGGTAGTAAGGGTCAAAGGTTACATTGATACCCAATTTGCGAAGGACATTCTTGTCTTCATCGGTTAAGATGATGGTTGAGTGAGCTTCGCTTCCTTTGAGGTTGCCAAGTTCTTCCATAGCACGAGCAGCATCAGGATTTTCTGTAGCTGTGATAGCAAGTGCAATCAGGATTTCATTTGAATGAAGGCGTGGATTGCGGCTACCGAGATGATCGATTTTAAGACCTTGGATTGGCTTAACAACTTCAGGCTCGATGAGTTTTACTTCTTTCACAATGTCAGCTGATTTCTTGATGGCGTTAATCAAGGCAGCTGCTGTAGGGCCAAAGAGTTCTGAGTTCTTACCTGTGACGATTTCCCCATTTGGCAATTCAAGGGCTAGGGCTGGTCCGCCAGTTTCTTCTGCTTTTTGACGTGCAGCAACAGCAACCTTACGGTCTGCAGGTGTGATACCGAGGTCATTCATAAGCAACTCGATTTTCTTGACAGCAGCTTCGCCAACTTTTTCGGCTTTAAAATCAAGAACAGTTTGATAGTAACGGCGTATGATTTCTTGTTTAGAGGCTTCGACAGCAGCCTCATCATCTGTAATAGCGAAACCAACCATGTTGACACCCATGTCTGTCGGAGAAGCGTATGGAGATTCGCCAAGGATACGTTCTAACATGCGCTTGAGCACTGGGAAAATTTCGATATCACGGTTGTAGTTGACAGTAGTTGCTCCGTAGGTTTGGAGATGGAAAGGATCAATCATGTTGACATCATCAAGGTCTGCTGTAGCAGCCTCGTAGGCCAAGTTGACTGGGTGATGAAGGGGAAGATTCCAAACTGGGAAGGTTTCAAATTTAGCGTAACCAGACTTGATGCCATTGATTTGGTCGTGGTACATATTGGACATACAGGTTGCCAATTTTCCAGAACCAGGTCCAGGAGCGGTTACGACGATCAAGTTACGACTGGTTTTGATGTAGTCGTTTTTCCCCATACCTTCTGGAGAAATGATATGATCCATATCTGTTGGATATCCTTTGATTGGATAATGAAGATAAGAGTCAATTCCGTTTTTCTCAAGTTGATTGCGGAAGGCATCTGCAGCTGGTTGACCAGCGTACTGTGTGATGACAACGGAGCCAACAAAAATTCCCAATTCATTGAATTTATCAATCAAACGAAGAACTTCTTGGTCATAAGAAATGCCCAAGTCACCACGTGCTTTGGAATGCTCGATGTTGCTAGCATTAATGGCAATCACAACTTCAACTTGCTCTTTCAATTCTTGTAAGAGCTTGATTTTGTTGTCAGGCTCATAACCAGGAAGGACGCGAGCAGCGTGGAAGTCTTCTAACATTTTGCCACCAAACTCCAAGTAGAGCTTGCCGTCAAATTGGTTAATGCGCTCCAAAATGTGGTCGCGCTGTAGATTCAAATATTGTTCAGAACTAAAAGCTTGTTTTTTCATTTTTTTACCTCTGACCACTATTATAATAAAAAATTGGAAGTTAGGAAACTATGGAGTTAAAAAAGGAATCAAAAAGATTAGGCAAACGCTTGCACAAAATTCTGAAAAGCGCTATCATAGACTATAGATTATTAAAATAATGAGGTAAGAAGATGCAAGAAAAATGGTGGCACAATGCCGTAGTCTATCAAGTTTATCCTAAGAGCTTTATGGATAGCAACGGAGATGGAATTGGCGATTTGCCAGGAATTACCAGTAAGTTAGACTATCTAGCCAAGTTAGGAATTACAGCGATTTGGCTTTCTCCTGTTTATGACAGCCCGATGGATGATAATGGCTACGATATTGCTGATTATCAAGCGATTGCGGCTATTTTTGGGACCATGGAGGATATGGACCAACTAATCGCAGAAGCTAAGAAACGTGATATTCGTATCATCATGGACTTGGTGGTCAATCATACCTCGGATGAACATGCTTGGTTTGTCGAGGCCTGTGAAAATCCTGACAGCTCTGAGCGTGACTACTATATCTGGCGAGATGAGCCTAATGATCTAGATTCTATCTTTAGCGGTTCAGCTTGGGAATACGATGAAAAGTCAGGTCAATACTATCTCCACTTTTTCAGCAAGAAACAACCTGATCTCAACTGGGAAAATGAAAAACTGCGCCAGAAAATTTACGAGATGATGAACTTCTGGATTGATAAAGGGATCGGTGGTTTCCGTATGGATGTTATTGACATGATTGGGAAAATTCCTGACGATAAGGTAGTCAATAACGGTCCTATGCTCCATCCCTATCTCAAGGAAATGAATCAGGCAACCTTTGGGGATAAGAATCTCTTGACAGTGGGAGAGACCTGGGGAGCAACGCCAGAAATTGCTAAACTTTACTCTGATCCAAAAGGGCAAGAATTGTCTATGGTCTTCCAGTTTGAACATATTTGTCTTCAGTATCAGGAAGGACAACCTAAGTGGCACTATCAAAAAGAGCTAAATATCGCTAAGTTAAAAGAGATTTTCAACAAATGGCAGACAGAGTTAGGAGTTGATGAAGGTTGGAATTCGCTCTTCTGGAATAACCATGACCTCCCTCGTATCGTCTCTATCTGGGGAAATGACCAAGAATACCGAGAAAAATCTGCTAAAGCCTTTGCAATTTTACTTCATTTGATGAGAGGGACACCTTATATTTACCAAGGTGAGGAGATTGGGATGACCAACTATCCGTTTGAAACACTGGACCAAGTAGAAGATATTGAATCCCTCAACTATGCGCGTGAAGCTCTTGAAAAAGGTGTTCCGATGGAAGAAATCATGGACAGTATCCGTGTCATTGGTCGTGACAATGCCCGTACCCCTATGCAATGGGACGAGAGCAAAAATGCTGGTTTCTCAACAGGTCAACCTTGGTTGGCAGTGAATCCAAACTATCAAGCAATCAACGTTCAAGAAGCGCTGGCAAATCCAGATTCTATTTTCTATACCTATCAGAAACTGGTCCAAATACGTAAGGAGAATAGCTGGCTGATTCGAGCTAACTTTGAACTCTTGGAAACAACTGACAAGGTCTTTGCCTATATCCGTAAAGATGGGGACCGTCGTTTTCTAGTTGTGGCTAACTTGTCCAATGAAGAGCAAGACTTGACCGTAGAAGGAAACGTCAAATCGGTCTTGATTGAAAACACCGTGGCTCAGGAAGTCTTTGAAAAACAAATCTTAGCTCCATGGGATGCTTTCTGTGTGGAATTACTATAAACCTTTTTTACAGAAAAATCTAAAATTGAAATCGTATAAAAACAAGGGAGGACTGTATGAAAGGCAGAAATCCTTTGTTTTTTTATGACTAAAGTTTATAAACTTTCATTCTAGAAATTCAATTAACTTTACAAATTCCCACTATTTTGGTAAAATAAACCTATGTTATAAAAACTAACATAAAGGAGAAAGAAGATGACTACAAAAAAGCGTATCCTTAGTGCAGGTCTGACTGTTGCAGCTGCCTTGCTGTTAACTGCTTGCGGACAATCAGGTTCAGATACAAAAACTTACTCATCAACCTTTAGTGGAAACCCAACTACATTTAACTATCTATTAGACTATTACGCTGATAATACAGCCATCATTACCAACCTAGTTGATGGCTTGCTTGAAAATGATAATCACGGGAACCTAGTTCCATCTTTGGCAGAAGACTGGTCTGTTTCAAGCGACGGTCTGACTTATACCTACAAATTGAGAAAAGATGCCAAATGGTTCACGGCCGACGGTGAAGAGTACGCCCCAGTCAAGGCACAGGATTTTGTGACAGGAATCAAATACGCAGTGGACAATAAATCACAGGCCATTGACTTGATTCAAAACTCAATCAAGGGCTTGAATGATTATATTACAGGAGCGGATTCTGACTTTTCTAAGGTTGGAGTGAAAGCCATTGATGACCATACTGTTGAGTATACTTTGGCGCGCCCAGAACCTTACTGGAACTCAAAAACAACCAACAGTATTCTTTTCCCAGTGAATGAAGAGTTTCTAAACTCAAAAGGGAAAGATTTTGGTACCCTATCTCCAGATAGCATTCTCTACAGCGGACCTTATTTGTTAAAAGATTTCACATCAAAATCATCGATCGAGTATGTGAAAAATCCGCATTATTATGATCATGACAAAGTATCGATTGAACACGTAAAATTGGCCTATTTTGATGGTTCAGACCAAGAATTGACCATCCGTAACTTTGAAAGTGGAGCTTATTCAATCGCAGGTGTTTATCCAAATAGTTCTAACTTTGCTAAGACCAAGGAGAAATATAAGGATAATATCGTCTATAGCTTGCAGGACAAGACTTCTTGGTATTTCAATTTTAACGTCAACCGTAAGGCCTACAATCACACTGCTAAAACAACAGATGAGCAGAAGAAGTCAACTGAGACAGCTGTTTTGAACAAGAACTTCCGCCAAGCGGTGAACTTTGCCTTGGACCGCACAGCCTATTCTGCTCAGTCAAATGGGGAAGAAGCAGCTAGCAAGACCCTTCGTAACACCCTAGTGCCTCCTACATTTGTCCAAGTTGGAGACAAGACTTTTGGAGAAGTAGTTGCTTCTAAATTGGTCAACTATGGTACAGAATGGTCAGGCATTAACTTGGCAGATGCTCAGGATGCCTATTTCAACAAAGAAAAAGCTCAAGCAAAATTTGCGGAAGCTAAAAAAGAATTGGTAAGTCAAGGTGTGACTTTCCCTATTCACTTGGATGTTGCAGTTGATCAGACAAGCAAAAATGCTGTGACAGGCATGAACTCAGTTAAGCAGACCCTTGAGTCAGTTTTAGGTGCTGATAACATTGTCATTGATGTTCAACAACTTTCAACGGATGATTTTAATAATGTAGCCTTTTTAGCGCCAACACCAGCTGATCGAGACTATGATTTGAGCTTTGATGGTTGGGTAGGTGACTACCAAGATCCATCAACTTATCTCAATCCTTTCAATGCAGAGGATGGGTTCTACCTCAAGATTTTTGGTTTAGATGCTCAAGAAGATAAATCTAAGATTGCTAGCTTGGGTCTTGATACCTATACCAAGATGCTTAAAGATGCGGATAGTGAAAACAAAGATGTAGCCAAACGCTATGAAAAATACGCTGAAGCACAGGCTTGGATGATTGACAATTCTCTGATTATGTCAGCCATGTCAAGTGGTGGAACAGCATCTGTAACCAAAGTAACGCCATTTACAAGAGGGTACTCAATGGTCGGTATCAAGGGTGATGGCAATAACTACAAGTATATGAAACTGCAAAAAGATACTGTGACAATCAAACAGTTTGAAGAAGCTAAGACTAAATGGGAGCAAGAAAGTAAAAAAGCAATCGAAAAAGCTCAAAAAGAAGCAGAAAATCATGTCAAATAGATGAGCGAGGTTCCGTAAGGGACCTTGTTTTGATGTTTATATAGTAAATTTATTGATGTAATTGGTTGCAAGTCAAAAAGAATGTTTCGGAAAGAAGATGAAAATGCCTTACCTAAGCGGATTTACCCCGCAAGTGTATTTTTTTATGATATAATAAAATGAAATAAAAATTGATAATAGAGGTATATCGTGAGTAGATCTTCGAAGCGAGCTCGTAAGGGTAAAACAAAAATATTGATTAGTTGGGGGTTGCTAGCTATCTATGCATTACTAGCAGTCTTTTTATTGTTTTTGATTTTCAAGTATAATATGCTAGCCTTCCGATATCTCAATATAGTGGTTGCTGTCTTAATTGTAGCCTTAGCCATCTTTTGCTTCTTTTTAATTCGGTCTAAGAAAGCTAAAAATCTAACGCTGATTTTATTATTACTTGGTATTTTGATTAATGGAACTTCTCTCTTTGCTGTAAGTCAGTTTATTGGCTTTACCAGTCGCTTAAATGCGACATCGAACTACTCACATTATTCGATGAGTATTGCGGTATTAGCAGATAGTTCAATTGATAATATCAGTCAGGTAACCAGTGTGATGGGACCGACTGGGACGGATAAGGATAATATCCAACAGTTGATGAATGATCTGAAAGCGACTCAAAATAAGGAATTGACAGTCGAAGAAAGTAGTTCCTATCTTGCGGCCTATAAGAGTTTGCTAGCTGGTGATACAAAGGCAATCATTCTAAACAGTGTCTTTGAAAACATTATCGAATCGGAATATCCTGACTATGCTTCAAAAATTAAGAAAATCTATACCAAAGAATTAACCAAGACGGTTGAAACTCCAAAAGATGTCAAGGGTGACAGTTTCAATGTTTATATCAGTGGAATTGATACTTACGGTCCAATCAGTTCGGTTTCTCGTTCGGATGTCAATATCATTATGACAGTGAATCGCGAAACGAAAAAGATTCTTTTGACAACGACCCCTCGTGATTCCTATGTTCCAATTGCAGATGGTGGTAACAACCAAAAAGATAAGTTGACCCATGCGGGGATTTATGGAGTAGATGCTTCCATTCATACCCTGGAAAATCTCTACGGTATTGACTTGAACTATTACGCTCGTTTGAATTTCACTTCTTTCTTGAAATTAATAGATCTTCTCGGTGGAGTTGATGTTCATAATGATCAAGAATTTACTGCTCATACAAATGGGAAGTTCTATCCTGTAGGGAATGTTCATCTTGACTCGGAGCAAGCTCTTAGCTTTGTACGTGAGCGTTATTCATTGGCAGATGGAGACCGAGATCGTGGTCGTAACCAGCAAAAAGTCATTGTTGCAATTCTGCAAAAGTTAACTTCGACAGAAGCTTTGAAAAATTATGACAGTATTATAAAGGGTCTACAAGATTCCGTGCAAACTAATATGCCACTTGAAACCATGATGAACCTGGCCAATGCCCAACTTGAGAGTGGTGGAACTTATAAGATTAATTCGCAAGATCTTAAAGGAACAGGGCGTATGGATTTGCCATCCTATGCCATGCCTGATAGCAACCTTTACATGATGGAGATAAGTGATAGCAGTTTAGAGTCAGTCAAGGCTGCAATCAATGATGTGATGGAAGGAAAATAAGACACAATGATTGATATTCATTCGCATATCGTATTTGGTGTGGATGATGGTTTAAAATCTAAGCAAGAAAGCAAGGTCCTTTTGACAGAAGCCTATGGACAAGAAGTACGGACTTGAGAGGTAAAACATGCAATTGTAACATCAATTAAAGTTATCTATCTTGTACAATTGCTACAACAGTTTGTTAAAAAATAAAAGGAGGGGGTTATGTACGATTATCTTGTTGTTGGTGCTGGTCTTTTTGGTGCAGTTTTTGCCCATGAAGCAGCCTTAAAAGGAAAAAAAGTAAAAGTTATTGAAAAACGGAATCATATCGCGGGTAATATCTATACTCGTGAAGAGGAAGGAATTCAAGTTCATCAATATGGTGCCCATATATTCCATACTTCTGACAAGGAGATTTGGGACTATGTAAATCAGTTTGCTGAGTTTAACCGTTACACAAACTCCCCTGTTGCAAACTATAAGGATGAGATTTATAATCTTCCTTTTAATATGAATACCTTCAATAAGCTTTGGGGAGTTGTAACGCCAGCAGAAGCACAGGCTAAGATTGATGAGCAACGTGCTGTTTTAAATGGCAAAACTCCTGAAAATTTGGAAGAACAGGCTATTTCTCTTGTAGGTACAGACATCTACGAAAAATTAATCAAAGATTATACAGAGAAACAGTGGGGCAAGCCAACTACGGAACTTCCAGCCTTTATCATTCGCCGTTTGCCAGTACGCCTGACCTATGATAACAACTATTTTAATGATACCTATCAAGGGATTCCAATTGGTGGATACACTCAAATAGTTGAAAAAATGTTGGATCATGAAAACATTGATGTAGAAACAAATGTTGATTTCTTTGCCAATAAAGAACAATATATGAAGGACTTCCCTAAGATTGTCTTTACTGGTATGATTGATGAATTCTTTGATTATAAATTAGGTGAACTAGAGTACCGTAGTCTTCGTTTTGAAAATGAGACCTTGGATATGGAGAATTACCAAGGAAATGCAGTTGTGAACTATACAGATGCAGATACCCCGTATACTCGTATTATTGAACACAAACATTTTGAGTTTGGGAATCAAGAAAAGACTATCATTACTAAAGAACATTCTAAAACATGGGAAAAAGGTGATGAGCCGTATTATCCAGTAAATAATGATCGTAATAATCATTTGTATAAATCATATAAAAAATTGGCAGATGAACAAGGGAATGTTATCTTTGGTGGTCGTTTAGGACACTATCGTTATTACGATATGCACCAAGTAATTGGAGCAGCTTTACAGTGTGTAAGAAATGAGTTAGATTAAACACCTAAAACTGTTCACCAGTTGCTTTTTAGAAATGTGATCAATAATTCCTTGACTACCTAATGTAGTTGAGGGATTTTTGATATTATTCATATTTTTGCGAAGTTGTTGTTTAAAAAATAATTTTCAAAAATTCTGAAAATTGTATTGACAGGACTTGAAAAAGAGTCTATAATGAATAAAAAAACAAAGGAGAAGACTATGAAAACAAGAAAAGTATTGGCTCTTGCGGGAGTAACTTTATTAGCAGCGGGTGTTTTAGCTGCTTGTTCAGGGGGCTCAGGCGCTAAAGGTGAGCAGACTTTTGCATTCACCTACGAGACCCACCCAGATAATCTCAACTATTTAACAACTGGTAAGGCAGCGACTGCTGATATTACTAGTAATGTAATTGATGGATTGCTTGAAAATGATAAATATGGGAACCTTATTCCCTCAATGGCAGAGGACTGGTCAGTTTCTAAGGATGGCTTGACTTATACTTATAAGATTCGTCAGGATGCCAAGTGGTATACATCTGAGGGAGAAGAGTATGCTCCTGTTAAGGCTCAAGATTTTGTGACAGGTCTTAAATATGCAACAGATAAGAAAGCAGAAGCCCTTTACTTGGTACAAGATTCAATCAAAGGACTAGATGCCTATGCTAAAGGGGAAATTAAAGATTTCTCTCAAGTTGGGATTAAAGCACTTGACGATCAAACAGTCCAATACACTTTGAACAAACCTGAAAGCTTTTGGAATTCTAAAACAACCATGGGTGTGCTTGCGCCAGTCAATGAAGAGTTTTTGAACTCAAAAGGGGATGATTTTGCCAAAGCTACGGATCCAAGTAGTATCTTGTACAATGGTCCTTATTTGTTGAAATCTATTGTGACCAAATCCTCTGTTGAATTTGCGAAAAATCCGAACTACTGGGATAAGGATAATGTGCATATTGACAAGATCAAATTGTCATTCTGGGATGGTCAAGATACCAGCAAACCAGCAGAAAACTTTAAAGATGGTAGCCTTACAGCAGCTCGTCTCTATCCAACAAGTGCAAGTTTTGCAGAACTTGAAAAAGAGCTGAAAGACAATATTGTCTATACTCAACAAGACTCTGTTACGTATCTAGTTGGTACAAATATTGACCGCCAATCTTATAAATACACATCTAAGACCAGCGAAGAACAAAAAACATCTACTAAAAAAGCTCTCTTAAACAAGGATTTCCGTCAGGCTATTGCTTTCGGATTTGACCGTACAGCCTATGCCTCTCAGTTGAATGGAGAAACTGGAGCAAGCAAAATCTTACGTAATCTCTTTGTTCCACCAACATTTGTTCAAGCAGATGGTAAAAACTTTGGCGATATGGTCAAAGAAAAATTGGTCACTTATGGGGATGAATGGAAGGATGTTAATCTTGCAGATTCTCAGGATGGCCTTTACAATCCAGAGAAAGCCAAGGCCGAATTTGCTAAAGCTAAATCAGCCTTACAAGCAGAAGGGGTCCAATTCCCAATTCACCTAGATATGCCTGTTGACCAAACAGCAACTACAAAAGTTCAGCGCGTCCAATCTATGAAACAATCATTGGAAGCGACTTTAGGAACTGATAATGTCATTATTGATATTCAACAACTACAAAAAGACGAAGTAAACAATATTACATATTTTGCTGAAAATGCTGCTGGCGAAGACTGGGATTTATCAGATAATGTCGGTTGGGGTCCAGACTTTGCCGATCCATCAACTTACCTTGATATCATCAAACCATCTGTAGGAGAAAGTACTAAAACATATTTAGGATTTGACTCAGGGAAAGATAATGTAGCTGCTAAAAAAGTAGGTCTATATGACTACGAGAAATTGGTTACTGAAGCTGGTGATGAGGCTACAGATGTTGCTAAACGATATGATAAATACGCTGCAGCTCAAGCTTGGTTGACAGATAGTGCTTTGATTATTCCAACTACATCTCGTACAGGGCGTCCAATCTTGTCTAAGATGGTACCATTTACAATACCGTTTGCATTGTCAGGAAACAAAGGGACAAGTGAACCTCTCTTGTATAAATACCTTGAACTTCAAGACAAGGCAGTCACTGCAGATGAATACCAAAAAGCCCAAGATAAATGGATGAAAGAAAAACAAGAGTCCAATAAAAAAGCGCAAGAAGAGCTCGCAAAACATGTGAAATAAGATAAAAAAGAAGTTAGTTGTTCGCTAACTTCTTTTGGTTTATCGAAAATGAATTGAAACCTATCCTCATTTTCAAAGATTATGAAGCCAATTTTTGTTAGAAAAAATCCTGAGTTTTGAAACTCAGGATTTTCTTTTTACTGTTGTGGTTGCTGTTGAACTTGTGGATTTTGTGGTGCTGGTTGTACTGGCTGTGTTGGCTGAACAGCCTGACCAGCTTGTCCTTGATTAGGGTCAGTTGCTGGAGCATTATTTGGTTGTTGACCAACCGTAGTACTTGCCTGTGTAGTTGAACTTTCAGCGGTTGTGCTTGGAGTTTCTACTGTTTGTGTTTGTTGTGTAGCTGGATTATTCCATGCGTTCTTCGCGTTGTTTTGGAAGACGAATTCTCCATTTCGATACAAGCCATCTGGCATTGTCCAGTCTCCAGGATGGTCATCTTCAGAAAGGTAAGTTATCATTGAACGGTAGACCTTACCAGCCACAAGGAAACCATCTCCGATGATTGGAGTTAGACGATTTGAGTATCCTGTCCAAACAGCCATTGCATATTTGCGGGTATATCCTACAAACATTTCATCTGGGGCTACGTAGCCAGTGTTCTTGATATACTTTTCAATTTCGTCGTCAGTATAGTTAGAAGTACCTGTCTTACCTGCTTGTGGAAGCCATGGTAGGTAGGCACCACGTCCGGTACCGTATACTAGGACTGTTTTCATCATTTCAGTCATCATATAGGCAGTAGTTTCTTTCATAGCTCGTGTGCCGGTATCAGAAAATTCTTTTTCACTACCGTCACTAAAGACGATTTTATTGATGTACATTGGCTTGTGGTAAATACCACCATTAGCAAAAGCAGCGTAGGCAGCAGCCATTTTTTCACTACTTGCACCGTATTTTTTGTTGGATTCAGTTGTATTACTTGAAATGGCGTTTGCATAATGCATGCTTGGATAATCGATACCAAGACCATTAAGGAAGGTTTTAGCCTTATCTAGACCGACCTTATTCAAAGTCTCAACGGCTGTGACATTTCGTGATTGTTGAAGAGCATACTGGACAGTAATGTTTCCAAAGTAGCCATGATCCCAGTTGTAGACTGGAGTATCAGTACCAGGATAGTTATAAGGAACATCATGAACAATAGATGCAGTAGAGTCATAGACTCCATATTCTAAAGCGGGAGCATAATCAGTGATGGGTTTCATTGATGATCCCCAGTCACGATTGGTCTCCACAGCCTGGTTGGTGCCGAAAGATACGTTACTTGATTGGTGACGGGCACCTAACTGAGCAATGACTTTACCATTTGTTACATCAACGATAGTAGAAGCTACTTGAAGTTCATCATCTGGATAAGCGACATACTCATCTGTGTTATAAACATCCCAAAGTCGCTGCTGAACATCTTTGTCGACATTAGTATAGACTTCCATACCTGTGGTAAGAAGGTTGTAACCAGTTTCTTGTTCAACTTGGTCGATTACTTCTTTGAGGTAGTTGTCCATATAAGCTGGATAACTATTGGCTGACTTCAAACTTTGGAGACCGTCAGTGACGGGAGTATTAATAGCTTTTTCATAATCTTCTGCACTAATGTATTTTTGCCCTTTCATTTCTGAAAGTACCAAGTTACGACGCTCTAGAGCAGCTTCTGGATGGGAATAAGGATCATATTGGTTTGGCGCTTGAGGCATTCCAGCCAAGAGTGCTAACTGTGGCAAGCTTAAGTCCTTCAAGTCTTTTCCATAGTAATTTTGGGCTGCGGTTTGCATTCCATAGTTACCGTTGGACATGTAGACTTTATTGATGTAATAGGTCAGGATTTCTTGCTTGGTTGCTTTTTGCTCTAGTTGAACGGCTAGCCAAGCTTCTTGAGCTTTACGTGACAAGGTTTGATCAGCAGTTGAAGTAGAAAAATAAGTCAATTTAATTAATTGTTGTGTCAAGGTTGAGGCACCTTGTAGACCTCCTCCTTGTAGATTTCTCAATGCTGCCCCCATGATACGAATAGTATCAACACCTCTATGGTCAAAGAAACGGTGGTCTTCGATAGACACAATTGCCTTGACTAAGTCAGTAGGAATTTCATTTGCCTGAGCATTTACGCGACGTTCAGATCCAAGGTCAGCAATCAGTTCGTTTTTGTTGTCATAAATCTTGCTAGAGGTTGTCGCAACTAATTTACTTTCAGATAAGGCTGGAGCCTTGCTAACAAAGTAGAGGAAGGCACCTCCACCTAATAGAAATAATGCGATAAATAAGGTAAGAAATGTAATTCCAATATACTTTAAGAATCGCAGAATAGTTTGTTTGTTCATCTTGTTTTACCACCTAGTAAATGTTCTTTGATAGTATCTAGATAGGGAATTTGAGGGAAAGCTCCTTGCTTTACTAAATATCCGTATTCTTTGATATATCCAAGTGGCATTGATTTTTGGCCCTTATCTTGATGATAAAAGCGAATCAAATCAAGTGCCGGCAACAAATAAGTTTCTTGTCGAGAAGAAAAATGAAGCAGTACGAAGCAAATGCCCTGCTGTTCTAGAACTTGTTCCATATGTTGAATCTGGTGAAGATGGAAGTTCTTCATTGGGATAGCATTTTTTTGCCGCGTTTCCTTGGCTTCAAAGTCAATGTAATGTCCTCTATATACGCCAGAGTAATCTGTTGTGGAAGCTTGTCTAAAATAGGCTTCTACAATCTTGGCTCGACTACGTTGAGGATAGTCTACTCGAACGATTTGAACAGGCGTTGGTTTTTTATGGATAACTGCCATACCATGCGTCAGATAGTAGTCGTTTGTAGCGTTAATCATCTTTTCAAAAGTCATTCCTCGATTTGCGAAATTTTTTGGTTGAGAAATGGATGTTTGGCTTTTTTTTGATGAAATTTTATGAGGATAGTTGACCATATTTCTCCTTATTGGTACAATAACATCACTCTATTATACCATAAAAATAGAAAGAAAGGTGTAAAAATGACTACAGCTTTAATTATGGGATATTCTAATTTTGACTTGGGTTTGTTTAATGAAAAAGATATCAGGATAAAAATTATAAAGAAAGCCATTCGCCGTGATTTAGAAAGTTTAGCAGAAGAAGGGATTAAATGGCTGGTCTTTACAGGGAACTTGGGATTTGAATCCTGGGTTCTTGATGTTGCAGGTGAGATGAAAGACGAGTATGATTTTAGCCTAGCGACCATTTTTGATTTTGAAACACACGGGGAAAATTGGAATGAAGGCAATCAGATGAAACTGAGCCAATTTAAGCAGGTCGATTTTGTCAAATATGCCTATCCTAAATATGAACATATGGGGCAACTACGAGACTACCAACGATTTTTGCTGGAAAATACTGACTTAGCTTATTTTTTCTATGATCCAGAAAATGAGACCAAATTAAAATTTATGGACAATTTGATGAAAAATCAGGAAGGTTATCGTATAAAAAGTCTAACCTTTGAAGACTTAAATGAGCTAGCAGAAAATTTTTCTGAAAAGTAAGCCTTTGACCTTGATTTTTGTTTGCCTTTTTTTATATAATAATACTATTAGAAACCGAGAATGGAGAGAGAGATGGCAAGTATTATTTTTTCAGCAAAAGATATTTTTGAGCAAGAGTTTGGACGTGAAGTCCGTGGATATAGTAAGGTTGAAGTTGATGAATTTTTGGACGATGTCATCAAGGACTACGAAACTTATGCTGCCTTAGTCAAGTCTCTCCGTCAAGAAATTGCAGAGTTGAAGGAAGAATTGTCACGTAAACCTGAATCTGCACCGGTTCAAGCAGAACCACTTGAAATGACAGCAACAACTTCTATGACGAATTTTGATATTTTAAAACGTCTAAATCGTCTTGAGAAAGAAGTATTTGGTAAACAAATTTTGGATAACTCTGATTTATAAGAGCTTATTTGAAGAGTGCAATTTTTGGATAATCGCGTGAGGAGAATTTCTTTTCATGAGGAAAGTCCATGCTAGCACAGGCTGTGATGCCTGTAGTGTTTGTGCTAGGCGAAACCATAAGCCTAGGGACGAGAAATCGTTACGGCAGTTGAAATGGCTAAGTCCTCGGATAGGTCAGAGTAGGCTTGAAAGTGCCACAGTGACGGAGTCTTTCTGGAAACAGAGAGAGTGGAACGCGGTAAACCCCTCAAGCTAGCAACCCAAATTTTGGTCGGGGCATGGAGTACGCGGAAACGAACGTAGTATTCTGACTGCTATCAGCTAGAGCTGTTAGTGGTAGACAGATGATTATCGAAGGAAGTGGTCCTAGTCACTTCTGGAACAAAACATGGCTTATAGAAAATTGCATATAGGTTGGGGCTGAGAAATTTTCTCAACCTCATTTTTTAAAGTGTACATATAGAAAGGTCTTGCAAGACTGTAACATGAAAAAAGAATTTAATTTAATTGCAACTGTGGCAGCAGGGCTTGAGGCTGTCGTTGGTCGTGAAGTACGAGAGCTGGGCTACGATTGTCAGGTTGAAAATGGACGTGTTCGTTTTCAAGGAGACGTGAGAGCCATTATCGAGACCAACCTCTGGCTTCGGGCGGCAGACCGTATTAAAATCATCGTAGGAACTTTTCCTGCTAAGACTTTTGAGGAGTTGTTTCAGGGAGTTTTCGCCCTAGATTGGGAAAATTATTTACCGCTCGGGGCACGATTCCCGATTTCAAAAGCCAAATGTGTTAAGTCTAAACTACACAATGAACCCAGTGTTCAGGCTATTTCTAAGAAAGCTGTTGTTAAGAAATTGCAGAAACACTATGCCCGCCCAGAAGGAGTTCCTCTGATCGAGAATGGTCCGGAGTTCAAGATTGAGGTCTCTATTCTCAAAGATGTGGCAACTGTCATGATTGATACGACAGGATCCAGCCTCTTTAAACGTGGATATCGTACTGAAAAAGGTGGGGCTCCTATCAAGGAAAATATGGCAGCAGCTATTTTGCAACTTTCTAACTGGTATCCAGATAAGCCTTTGATTGATCCGACTTGTGGTTCGGGAACTTTCTGTATCGAGGCAGTCATGATTGCTCGAAAGATGGCGCCTGGTCTTCGTCGTTCCTTTGCATTTGAGGAATGGAACTGGATGAGTGATCGTTTGATCCAAGAAGTTCGCACAGAGGCAGCTAAGAAAGTAGATCGTGAACTGGAATTGGATATCATGGGCTGTGATATCGATGCGCGTATGGTGGAAATTGCCAAGGCTAATGCTCAGGCCGCAGGTGTCGCAGGTGATATTACCTTTAAGCAAATGCGAGTGCAGGATTTGCGTTCCGAAAAAATCAATGGAGTGATCATCTCCAACCCGCCTTATGGTGAACGCTTGTCAGATGATGCAGGGGTTACCAAGCTTTATGCTGAAATGGGGCAAGTATTTGCACCACTGAAAACTTGGAGCAAATTTATCTTGACTAGTGATGAAGCCTTTGAGACCAAGTATGGTAGTCAGGCGGACAAGAAACGTAAGTTGTACAATGGAACCTTAAAAGTTGATTTGTATCAATATTTTGGTCAGCGTGTGAAACGTCAGGAAGTAAAGTAGAAAGGAAAAACTCATGAGTAAGAAAAGACGTAATCGTCATAAAGCAGAACATCAAGAACCTCAATTTGATTTTGATGAAGCAAAAGAGTTAACAGTTGGTCAAGCGATTCGTAAAAATGAAGAAGTGGAAGCAGGAGTCTTGCCTGAAGATTCCATTTTGGACAAGTATGTCAAGCAACACAAAGATGAAATCGAAGCAGATAAGTTTGCGACTCGCCAATACAAAAAAGAGGAGTTAATCGAAACTCAAAGTCTGGACGATTTAATCCAAGAAGTGCGTGAAGCTGTAGAGGAGTCGGAAGCCTCTTCAGAGGAAGTTCCATCTTCTGAAGCTATCTTACCCCCATTGCCTTTGGATGATGAGGATAAAGGCTGGGATCCTATAGTGCTAGAGGATGAAAATTTAGCAGAAATGACTGAGAAAGTGGAAGAGGAGAAAAATTTTTCTCGTCTGGATCAAGAGGACTCAGAAAAGAAAAGTAAAAAAGGATTTGTTTTGACTGCTTTGGCACTTGTATCAGTGATTATCTGTGTCAGTGCTTATTATGTCTATCGTCAAGTAAATCGCTCGACCAAGGAAATTCAGACTTCTCAATCAACTACAGCCAATCAATCAGATGTGGATGATTTTAATAACCAATACGATTCCTTCTACACAGATAGCAATAAAACGGCTTTGAAAAATAGCCAGTTTGATAAACTGAGCCAACTCAAGACCTTGCTTGATAAGCTAGAAGGTAGTCGTGAACATACGCTTGCCAAATCTAAGTATGACAGTCTAGCGACTCAAATCAAGGCCATTCAAGATGTCAATGCACAATTTGAGAAGCCAGCTATTGTTGATGGTGTTTTGGATACCAATGCTAAAGCTAAATCTGATGCTAAATTTACAGACATTAAAACTGGAAATACGGAGCTAGATAAATTGCTAGATAAGGCTATCAGTCTAGGAAAGAGCCAGCAAACAAGTACTTCAAGTTCAAGCTCAAGTTCAACCGAATCTAGTAGCTCAAGCACTAGTCAAGCAAGCGAAAATACAGCTAGTGAGACAAGACCAAGTAGCTCAAACTCTGCATCAACGGAGACTAGAAGTACTCGTAGTGAAGTCAATATGGGTGTATCAAGTGCGGGTGTTTCTGTTCAAAGAAGTGCTAGTCGTGTTGCCTACAATCAGTCTGCTATTGATGATAGTAACAACTCTGCTTGGGATTTCGCGGATGGCGTTTTGGAACAAATTCTAGCAACTTCACGTTCACGTGGTTATATCACTGGAAATCAATACATCCTCGAACGTGTCAATATCGTTAATGGAAATGGTTATTACAACCTCTACAAGCCAGATGGAACCTATCTCTTTACCCTTAACTGTAAGACAGGATACTTTGTTGGAAATGGTTCTGGACATGCGGATGACTTGGACTACTAAGCAGTCGTTACAAAATTCTTTCTTTTCAAAAATAAAAATGATAAAATAAAACAAATTAAACAAGAGGAGTGTCAAATGACAAAAGCTAACTTTGGTGTCGTTGGTATGGCCGTAATGGGTCGTAACCTTGCCCTTAATATTGAATCTCGTGGTTACACAGTTGCTATCTACAATCGTAGTAAAGAAAAAACTGAAGATGTAATTGCTTGCCATCCTGAAAAGAACTTTGTACCAAGCTATGATGTTGAAAGTTTTGTAAACTCAATCGAAAAACCTCGTCGTATCATGCTGATGGTTCAAGCTGGACCTGGTACAGATGCTACTATCCAAGCCCTTCTTCCACACCTTGACAAGGGTGATATCTTGATTGACGGAGGAAACACTTTCTACAAAGATACCATCCGTCGTAATGAAGAATTGGCAAACTCAGGTATCAACTTTATCGGTACTGGGGTTTCTGGTGGTGAAAAAGGTGCCCTTGAAGGTCCTTCTATCATGCCTGGTGGACAAAAAGAAGCATACGAATTGGTTGCGGATGTTCTTGAAGAAATCTCAGCTAAAGCACCAGAAGATGGCAAACCATGTGTGACTTACATCGGTCCTGATGGAGCTGGTCACTATGTGAAGATGGTCCACAACGGTATCGAGTATGGTGACATGCAATTGATCGCAGAAAGCTATGACTTGATGCAACACTTGCTAGGCCTTTCTGCAGAAGATATGGCTGAAATCTTTACTGAGTGGAACAAGGGTGAATTGGACAGCTACTTAATCGAAATCACAGCTGATATCTTGAGCCGTAAAGACGATGAAGGTCAAGATGGACCAATCGTAGACTACATCCTTGATGCTGCAGGTAACAAGGGAACTGGTAAATGGACTAGCCAATCATCACTTGACCTTGGTGTGCCATTGTCACTAATCACTGAGTCAGTATTTGCACGTTACATTTCAACTTACAAAGAAGAACGTGTGCATGCAAGCAAGGTTCTTCCAAAACCAGCTGCCTTCAACTTTGAAGGAGACAAGGCTGAGTTGATTGAAAAAATCCGTCAAGCCCTTTACTTCTCAAAAATCATTTCATACGCACAAGGTTTTGCTCAATTGCGTGTAGCTTCTAAAGAAAATAACTGGAACTTGCCATTTGCAGACATCGCATCTATCTGGCGTGATGGCTGTATCATCCGTTCTCGTTTCTTGCAAAAGATTACAGATGCTTACAACCGTGATGCAGATCTTGCCAACCTTCTTTTGGATGAGTACTTCTTGGATGTTACTGCTAAGTACCAACAAGCAGTGCGTGATATCGTAGCTCTTGCGGTTCAAGCTGGTGTGCCAGTGCCAACTTTCTCAGCAGCTATTACTTACTTTGATAGCTACCGTTCAGCTGACCTTCCAGCTAACTTGATCCAAGCGCAACGTGATTACTTTGGTGCCCACACTTACCAACGTAAAGACAAAGAAGGAACATTCCACTACTCTTGGTATGACGAAAAATAAGTAGGTCTGCCATGGGGAAACGGATTTTATTACTTGAGAAAGAACGAAATCTAGCTCATTTTTTAAGTTTGGAACTCCAAAAAGAGCAATACCGAGTTGATCAGGTTGAGGAGGGGCAAAAAGCCCTCTCCATGGCTCTTCAGACAGACTATGACTTGATTTTATTGAATGCTCGTCTGGGGGATATGACAGCCCAGGATTTTGCAGACAAGCTGAGTCGGACTAAGCCAGCCTCAGTGATTATGGTCTTGGACCATCGCGAAGAATTGCAAGATCAGATTGAGACAATCCAACGCTTTGCCGTTTCTTACATCTATAAGCCGGTTATTATTGACAATCTGGTAGCTCGTATTTCAGCGATTTTCCGAGGTCGGGACTTTATCGATCAACACTGCAGTCAGATGAAGGTTCCAACGTCTTACCGCAATCTGCGTATGGATGTAGAGCATCATACCGTTTATCGTGGCGAAGAGATGATTGCTCTGACGCGTCGTGAGTATGACCTCTTGGCTACTCTTATGGGAAGCAAGAAGGTTCTGACTCGTGAGCAGTTGTTAGAAAGTGTCTGGAAGTATGAAAGTGCGACCGAAACCAATATCGTGGATGTCTATATCCGTTATCTACGTAGCAAGCTTGATGTAAAAGGTCAAAAAAGCTACATTAAAACCGTGCGTGGTGTCGGTTACACCATGCAAGAATAGAAAAGCAGTTGCAGTTATGTAACTGCTTTTTTGAGGGGTGTTCTATATATTGACATGCGATTTTGTATTTGCTACAATCAGCTATGGAGGATAAGTCTAATGAAAATCATAAAAAAATTGATGCAAATTGCATTAGCAGTCTTTTTCTTCGGTTTGCTAGCAACAAGTGCAGTACTGGCGGATGATGCTGATTCAGAAGGCTGGCAATTTGTCCAAGAAAATGGTAGAACCTACTACAAGAAGGGTGAGATCAAAGAAAAGGCCTGGCGAGTTATTGATGGCAAGACCTATTATTTTGATTATGTATCAGGAGAAATGGCTGTCGGCTGGCAATATATCCCGTTTCCATCTAAAGGTAGTACAATTGGTCCTTACCCAAATGGTTTAAGATTAGAATCTATGCCAATGCCACAATGGTATTACTTTGGTCAAGATGGGGTTCTTCAAGAATTTGTTGGCAAGCAAGTTTTAGAGGCAAAAAATGCTACCAATACCAACAAACATCATGGGGAACAATATGATAGTCCAGCAGAGAAACGAGTCTATTATTTTGAAGACCAACGTAGTTATCATACTTTAAAAACTGGTTGGGTTCATGATGAGGGACACTGGTATTATTTACAGAAGGATAGTGGCTTCGATGCTCGTATCGACAGTTTGATGGTTGGAGAGCTAGTGCGTGGCTGGGCCAATGATAATTCAACTTGGTATTATCTCGATACAACAAGTGCTGCAATGCAAACTGGTTGGAAACAACTTGGCAATAAGTGGTACTACCTTCGTTCATCAGGAGCCATGGCGACGGGTTGGTATCAGGAAGGCTCAACTTGGTATTATTTAGACGAGCCAAATGGCAATATGAAAACAGGATGGCAATACCTTGGCAACAAGTGGTACTATCTTCGTTCATCAGGATCTATGGTCACTGGTTGGTTCCAGGTCGGTAGTAAATGGTACTACGCTTATAGCTCAGGTGCCTTGGCAGTGAATACGACTGTAGATGGCTATTCTGTCAACTATAATGGTGAATGGGTTCAATAATGAAAGAGGCGATTGTGAAGGAAACAATCGCTTTTTTTGTGAAAATATAATAAAATAGATAGGAAAGAATAAATATTTGTATGAAAAAATGAGACGGCTTTTTCGTCTAGTAAAAGGAAAATATGACAAAAAAAGTTGGTGTCGGTCAGGCACATAGTAAGATTATTTTAATAGGGGAGCACGCTGTTGTTTACGGTTATCCTGCCATTTCCCTGCCTCTTTTGGAGGTGGAGGTGACTTGTAAGGTAGTTCCTGCAGCGAGTCCTTGGCGTCTTTATGAGGAGGATACCTTGTCCATGGCAGTTTATGCTTCGCTGGAGTATTTGGATATCAAAGAAGCCTGCATTCGCTGTGAGATTGACTCGGCTATCCCTGAAAAACGGGGAATGGGTTCGTCAGCTGCTATCAGCATAGCGGCCATTCGTGCGGTATTTGACTACTATGAGGCTGATCTGCCTCATGATGTACTAGAAATCTTGGTCAATCGGGCGGAGATGATTGCCCATATGAATCCAAGTGGTTTGGATGCTAAGACCTGTCTCAGTGACCAACCTATTCGCTTTATTAAGAATGTAGGATTTACAGAGCTTGAGATGGATTTATCTGCCTATTTGATCATTGCCGATACGGGCGTTTATGGCCATACTCGTGAAGCCATCCAAGTGGTTCAAAGCAAGGGGAAGGATGCCCTGCCGTTTTTGCATGCCTTGGGAGAATTGACCCAGCAGGCAGAAGAAGCGATTTCACAAAAAGATGCTGAAGGGCTGGGGGAAATCCTCAGTCAAGCGCATTTACATCTAAAAGAAATTGGTGTTAGTAGCCCTGAGGCAGATTCCCTCGTTGAAACGGCTCTTAATCATGGTGCTTTGGGTGCCAAGATGAGCGGTGGTGGGCTAGGAGGCTGTATCATAGCCTTGGCAGACAATTTGACACACGCACAAGAACTAGCAGAAAGATTAGAAGAGAAAGGAGCTGTTCAGACATGGATAGAGAGCCTGTAAAAGTACGTTCCTACGCAAATATTGCCATTATCAAATATTGGGGAAAGAAAAAAGAAAAAGAGATGGTGCCTGCTACTAGCAGTATCTCTCTGACTTTGGAAAATATGTACACGGAGACGACTTTGTCGCCGCTACCGACGGATGCGATGGCTGATGCATTTTATATCAATGGTCAGTTACAAAATGAGGCGGAGCATGCTAAGATGAGTAAGATTATTGACCGTTATCGTCCAGCTGGTGAGGGCTTTGTCCGTATTGATACTCAGAACAATATGCCTACCGCGGCGGGTCTGTCCTCAAGTTCTAGTGGTTTGTCCGCCCTGGTCAAGGCTTGTAATGCTTATTTCAAGCTTGGATTAGATAGAAGTCAGTTAGCGCAGGAGGCTAAGTTTGCTTCAGGCTCTTCTTCTCGGAGTTTTTATGGACCGCTAGGAGCCTGGGACAAGGATAGTGGAGAAATTTACCCTGTAGAGACAGACTTGAAACTAGCTATGATTATGTTGGTGCTAGAGGATAAGAAAAAACCAATCTCTAGCCGTGACGGGATGAAACTCTGTGTGGAAACTTCGACGACTTTTGACGACTGGGTACGTCAGTCTGAGAAGGATTATCAGGATATGCTGGTTTATCTCAAGGAAAATGACTTTGCCAAGGTTGGGGAGTTAACGGAGGAAAATGCCCTAGCTATGCACGCTACGACCAAAACAGCATCACCAGCCTTTTCTTATCTGACGGATGCGTCTTATGAAGCCATGGACTTTGTTCGCCAGCTACGTGAGCAAGGAGAGGCTTGTTACTTTACTATGGATGCTGGTCCCAATGTCAAGGTCCTCTGTCAGGAGAAAGACTTGGAGCATTTATCAGAAATCTTCGGTCAACGTTATCGCTTGATTGTGTCAAAAACAAAGGATTTGAGCCAAGATGATTGCTGTTAAAACTTGCGGAAAGCTCTATTGGGCAGGTGAATATGCTGTTTTAGAGCCAGGGCAGTTGGCCTTGATAAAGGCCATTCCCATCTATATGAAGGGCGAGATTGCTTTTTCTGATAGTTACCGTATCTACTCAGATATGTTTGGTTTCGCAGTGGATTTGACGCCGAATCCTGACTACAGCTTGATTCAAGAAACGATTGCTTTAGTGGAAGATTTCCTGATTTATCGAGGTCAAACTTTAAAACCTTTTTCTCTAGAAATCCGAGGAAAAATGGAACGAGAAGGGAAAAAGTTTGGTTTAGGTTCTAGTGGCAGCGTCGTTGTCTTGGTTGTCAAAGCTCTGCTAGCTCTATATAATCTTTCTGTTAATCAGGGCCTCTTATTCAAGCTGGCTAGTGCTGTCTTGCTCAAGCGCGGAGACAATGGTTCTATGGGGGACCTTGCCTGTATTGTGGCAGAGGAATTGGTTCTTTACCAGTCATTTAATCGCCAGAAGGTGGCTACTTGGTTGGAAGAAGAAAATTTGTTGACAGTTTTAGAGCGTGATTGGGGCTTTTCAATTTCGCAAGTGAAACCAACTCTAGAATGTGATTTCTTAGTGGGATGGACCAAGGAAGTGGCTGTATCGAGTCACATGGTCCAGCAAATCAAGCAAAACATCAATCAGAATTTTTTAAGTTCCTCAAAAGCAATGGTAGCTACTTTGGTAGAATCCTTGGAGCAAGGAAAAGCCGAAAAAGTGATCGAGCAAGTAGAAGTAGCCAGCAAGCTCTTAGAAGGCTTGAGCGCAGATATTTACACGCCTTCGCTTAGACAGCTGAAAGAAGCCAGTCAAGATTTGCAGGCTGTTGCCAAGAGTAGTGGCGCTGGTGGTGGTGATTGTGGTATTGCCTTGAGTTTTGATGAGCAATCAACTGAAACCCTAAAAAACCGTTGGGCCGATCTGGGGATTGAGCTCTTATACCAAGAAAGGATAGGACATGACGACAAATCGTAAGGACGAGCATATCCGCTATGCCCTTGAGCAGAAAAGTTCCTATAATAGCTTTGATGAGGTGGAGTTGATTCATTCTTCCTTGCCTCTTTACGATCTGGATGAAATCGATCTGTCGACAGAATTTGCTGGTCGAAAGTGGGATTTTCCTTTTTATATCAATGCCATGACAGGTGGAAGCGATAAGGGAAGAGAAATAAATCAAAAGCTGGCTCAGGTGGCGGAAGCCTGTGGGATTTTATTTGTAACGGGCTCTTATAGTGCGGCTCTCAAAGATCCATCAGATGCCTCTTTTTCTGTCAAGTATGATCATCCAAATCTCCTTCTTGGAACCAATATTGGATTAGACAAGCCTGTTGAGTTGGGACTTCGGACTGTAGAAGAGATGAATCCTCTTCTCCTGCAGGTGCATGTCAATGTTATGCAGGAGTTGCTCATGCCCGAGGGAGAAAGAAAGTTCAGAAACTGGCAATCGCATCTAGCAGACTATAGCAAGCAAATCCCCGTTCCTATTGTCTTAAAGGAAGTCGGCTTTGGAATGGATGCCAAGACCATCGAAAGAGCCTATGAATTGGGCGTTCGAACCTTTGACCTATCGGGTCGTGGTGGTACCAGCTTTGCCTATATCGAAAACCGTCGCAGTGGCCAGCGTGATTATCTCAATCAATGGGGCCAGTCCACCATGCAAGCCCTTATCAATGCCCAAGACTGGAAAGACAAGGTCCAACTCTTGGTCAGTGGAGGCGTTCGCAATCCGCTGGATATGATTAAGTGCCTGGTCTTTGGTGCCAAAGCCGTGGGACTGTCTCGAACAGTTCTGGAATTGGTTGAAAGCTATACGATTGAAGAAGTGATCGGCATTATCCAAGGCTGGAAAGCAGATCTACGCTTGATCATGTGTGCCCTTAATTGTGCAACCATAGCAGATCTGCAAAAAGTAGACTATCTTCTCTATGGGAAATTAAAAGAAGCAAAAGATCAGATGAAAAAGGCGTAACCATCGCCTTTTTTCCATCTTCAGACCGAGGTGACTTTTTTGAAGTGTGATAAAATAGAAGAGAGAGGATGAACCTATGAGAAAATTTAAAATTTTTTTATTTATCGAAGCCTGTCTTTTGACAGGAGCTCTGATTTTGATGGTTTCAGAGCATTTTTCGCGTTTTCTGCTGATTCTATTCCTCTTTTTGCTTTTGATTCGCTATTACACTGGTAAAGAGGGAAACAATCTTCTTTTAGTAGTGGCAAGCATTCTCTTCTTTTTCATCGTCATGCTCAATCCTTTTGTGATTTTAGCTATTTTTGTTGCGGTTATCTATAGCCTCTTTCTTCTTTATCCGATGATGAACCAGGAAAAAGAGCAGACCAATTTGGTTTTTGAAGAGGTAGTAACGGTTAAGAAGGAGAAAAATCGTTGGTTTGGCAATCTCCATCATTTTTCAAGCTACCAGACTTGCCAGTTTGATGATATCAATCTCTTTCGCCTCATGGGTAAGGACACTATTCATCTGGAGAGGGTCATCTTAACCAATCATGACAATGTCATTATCCTCAGAAAGATGATAGGCACGACCAAAATCATTGTACCTGTAGATGTGGAAGTCAGTCTCAGCGTTAACTGTCTCTATGGTGATTTGACTTTTTTCAATCAGCCCAAGCGAGCCCTCCGCAATGAACACTACCATCAAGAAACAAGAGACTATCTCAAGAGTAACAAGAGTGTCAAGATTTTCTTGACCACCATGATTGGGGATGTGGAGGTGGTCAGAGGATGAAAAAACAAGCCTATGTAATGATTGCTCTCACCTCTATCCTGTTTGTCTTATTTCTGTCCCACAGCTTGCTGGAAATCCTTGACTTTGACTGGTCTATTTTCTTGCATGATGTCGAAAAAACAGAAAAGTTTGTCTTTTTATTGTTGGTATTCAGCATGTCCATGACCTTTCTCTTAGCCCTGTTTTGGAGAGGTATCGAAGAGCTTTCTCTAAGAAAAATGCAGACTAATCTTAAGCGTTTGTTGGCAGGGCAAGAAGTGGTTCAGCTTGCAGATCCAGATTTGGATGCCAGTTTCAAGTCCTTGTCAGGTAAACTTAACCTTTTGACAGAAGCACTTCAAAAAGCTGAAAATCACAGCCTTGCTCAGGAAGAGGAAATCATTGAGAAGGAAAGAAAGCGGATTGCTCGGGATTTGCACGATACAGTCAGTCAGGAGTTGTTTGCGGCCCACATGATTTTATCGGGTATCAGTCAGCAGGCTTTGAAATTGGATAGAGAAAAGCTGCAGATCCAGTTGCAGAGTGTCACAGCTATTTTAGAAACAGCCCAGAAGGACTTGAGAGTCTTGCTCCTGCACTTGCGACCAGTTGAACTGGAGCAGAAGAGCTTGATAGAAGGGATTCAAATTCTCCTAAAAGAGCTTGAGGACAAGAGTGATCTCAAGGTTAGTTTCAAGCAAAATGTAACGAAATTGCCTAAGAAAATCGAGGAACATATCTTCCGCATTTTGCAGGAGTTGATTAGCAATACCCTTCGCCATGCCCAGGCCTCTTGTTTAGATGTCTATCTCTATCAGACAGATTTTGAATTGCAGCTGAAGGTGGTGGACAATGGGATTGGTTTCCAGTTAGGGAGTTTAGATGACCTGAGTTATGGACTGCGAAATATCAAGGAGCGGGTTGAAGATATGGCTGGAACAGTTCAACTCTTGACAGCTCTCAAGCAAGGGATGGCAGTTGATATCCGTATTCCCCTGCTCGATAAGGAATTATAAAGGAGTAGAGATGAGAATTTTACTGGTAGATGACCATGAAATGGTCCGATTGGGCTTGAAAAGCTACTTTGACCTCCAAGACGATGTAGAAGTTGTGGGTGAGGCGTCCAACGGATCTCAAGGCATTGACTTAGCCTTGGAATTGCGTCCAGATGTTATTGTCATGGATATCGTCATGCCTGAGATGAATGGAATTGACGCGACCTTGGCTATCCTCAAAGAATGGCCTGAAGCCAAGATTTTGATTGTGAGCTCTTATTTGGACAATGAAAAAATCATGCCGGTCTTGAATGCTGGTGCCAAAGGCTATATGCTTAAGACTTCTAGTGCAGACGAACTACTCCATGCCGTCCGTAAGGTGGCTGCTGGGGAGTTGGCCATTGAGCAAGAGGTCAGCAAAAAAGTCGAATACCACCGCAATCACATAGAACTACATGAGGACCTGACTGCGCGTGAGCGAGATGTTCTCCAACTCATCGCCAAGGGCTATGAAAATCAGCGTATCGCAGACGAACTTTTTATCTCTCTCAAGACGGTCAAGACCCATGTGTCCAATATCCTAGCCAAACTTGAAGTCAGCGATCGTACCCAGGCGGCTGTCTATGCCTTTCAGCACCACTTGGTGGGGCGTGAGGAGTTTTAGATGAGTCTAACAGATTTACTTGTTGAGCTAGAAGCAGCAAAAGATTCAAAAAAGGCAGGACCCATGGAAGCCTATATGCGCCATCAATTTTTCTTCCTAGGTATTGCGGCTCCTGAAAGAAATGCACTCTATAAAAAATACTTTCCAAAAGCGAAAAAAACAAAGATTATCGATTGGAATTTTGTAGATACTTGCTGGAGAAAGGAACCTAGAGAATACCAATATGTAGCTGCTAATTATTTGAAAGCAATGCAGTCTTATCTAACGGAGAACGATTTACCTAAGCTTGAGCAGTTAGTCGTCACAAAATCCTGGTGGGATACCGTAGATATCCTAGACCGAGTAGTAGGGAGTTTGGTGTATGACCGCCCTGAACTAGAAGAAATAATCTTAAAATGGAGCCTGTCAGACAATATCTGGCTGAGACGAGTCGCTATTGACCACCAGTTGTTAAGAAAAGAGAAGACCAATGTTCAATTAATGGAAAAGATTCTGCTTCATAACTTGAACCAAACAGAATTCTTTATCAATAAAGCCATTGGCTGGGCTCTAAGAGATTACTCCAAAACCAATCCAACTTGGGTAGCAGGCTTCATTGAGAAAAACAAGGAAAGAATGGCTGACCTTAGTATCAAAGAAGCAAGCAAGTACCTCTCCCATCATTGAAAAGCGCATTCATTACTTGAAAAAAGTCGCCCATTTATGTTATAATAGACTGTATTTAAAAAATTTTAAGGAGAAATGACAGAATGTCTGTATCATTTGAAAACAAAGAAACAAACCGTGGTGTCTTGACTTTCACTATCTCTCAAGACCAAATCAAACCAGAATTGGATCGTGTCTTCAACTCAGTGAAGAAATCTCTTAATGTTCCAGGTTTCCGTAAAGGTCACCTTCCACGTCCTATCTTCGACAAAAAATTTGGTGAAGAGTCACTTTACCAAGACGTTATGAACGCTCTTTTGCCAAATGCTTATGAAGCAGCTGTAAAAGAAGCTGGTCTTGAAGTGGTTGCTCAACCAAAAATTGACGTAACTTCAATGGAAAAAGGTCAAGACTGGGTTATCACTGCTGAAGTCGTTACAAAACCTGAAGTAAAATTGGGTGACTATAAAAACCTTGAAGTATCAGTAGATGTTGAAAAAGAAGTAACTGACGCTGACGTTGAAGAGCGTATCGAACGCGAACGCAACAACTTGGCTGAATTGGTTATCAAAGAAGCTGCTGCTGAAAACGGCGACACTGTTGTCATCGACTTCGTTGGTTCTATCGATGGTGTTGAATTTGATGGCGGAAAAGGTGAAAACTTCTCACTTGGACTTGGTTCAGGTCAATTCATCCCTGGTTTCGAAGACCAATTGGTAGGTCACTCAGCTGGTGAAACTGTTGATGTTATCGTAACATTCCCAGAAGACTACCAAGCAGAAGACCTTGCAGGTAAAGAAGCTAAATTCGTGACAACTATCCACGAAGTAAAAGCTAAAGAAGTTCCAGCTCTTGACGATGAGCTTGCAAAAGACATCGATGAAGAAGTTGAAACACTTGCTGAATTGAAAGAAAAATACCGCAAGGAATTGGCTGCTGCTAAAGAAGAAGCATACAAAGATGCCGTTGAAGGTGCAGCAATTGATAAAGCTGTAGAAAATGCTGAAATCGTAGAACTTCCAGAAGAAATGATCCACGAAGAAGTTCACCGTTCAGTTAATGAATTCCTTGGAAACTTGCAACGTCAAGGTATCAACCCTGACATGTACTTCCAAATCACTGGAACTACTCAAGAAGACCTTCACAAACAATACGAGGGAGAAGCTGAGTCACGTACGAAGACTAACCTTGTTATCGAAGCAGTTGCGAAAGCTGAAGGATTTGACGCTTCAGAAGAAGAAATCCAAAAAGAAGTTGAGCAATTGGCAACAGACTACAACATGGAAGTGGCTCAAGTACAAAGCTTGCTTTCAGCTGATATGTTGAAACACGATATCACAATCAAAAAAGCTGTTGAATTGATCACAAGCACAGCAACAGTTAAATAATCTTAATAAACAAAAATCCCACCTGAATTGGTGGGTTTTCTTGTGTACTATTTTCCAAAAATCTCTTTGAGATCTGCGTCTGTAATCCCAATCATGGCTGGGATGCTATCCCAGTTTTCTTCGGTTAGGATGTAGGATTGTTCAGGGGCAGTTGATGTGGTAGTTTCAGAGACAGCTGGTTTATTATCTTCGACATTTTCCAATAGATCACTGAAGCGTTCAATCAGATAGGTTTTTCGGGCAGTTCCGATGTGCTGGGTAGCATAGTCGAAGGCCTGTAATTCGCCTAGTAAGATAAGCTTGCTTTTGGCGCGTGTAATGGCTGTATAGATGAGATTGCGCTCCAGCATACGCCTACTAGCACTGGTGATAGGTAGGATAACAACAGGGAACTCACTTCCCTGAGACTTATGGATACTCATGGCATAGGCCAGGCGAATCTTGTACCATTCGTTACGTGGGTAAGAGACTTCGTTGCCGTCAAAATCAATGACAATCTCGTCTTGCTTCGATTCGGTGTATTTACCAGGAATCAGGTCTGTGATGGCTCCTAAATCTCCATTAAAGACATTGATTTCAGCATCGTTGACCAAGTGAATGACCTTATCTCCCTTACGATAGTGGCACTGGGGAGCTTCAAAACTGACTTGGTCTTTTTGTGGTGGGTTCAGGAGGTCTTGCATGAGTTGGTTGATGGCATCAATCCCTGCCGTCCCTCGGTACATGGGGGCCAGAACCTGAATATCACGAGCAGGGATACCATTTCTGAGGGCAGCGCCTAAGATTTTCTCAATAGTAGCAGGAATATGTCCGCTAGCAATTTCAAAGTAGGAACGGTCTGCTTTTTTCTGGGTGAAATCAGCTGGCAGGATGCCCTGTCGAATCTGACTAGCCAGGGTAACGATGGTTGATTCTTCGCTTTGCCGATAAATTTTTTCCAAGCGAGTCTGAGGAATCAAAGGAATATGAAGCAGATCCGCTAGAACTTGTCCAGGACTGACAGACGGTAGCTGATCGCTGTCTCCCACGATGAGGATTTTACTGTTAGAAGAGATGTTGGAGAAGAGTTGATTGGCCAGCCAAGTATCCACCATGGAGAATTCATCCACGATGATAAAGTCAGCATCCAGATAATCTTCCAGATGACTGGTATCATCGTCACCTGTCATTCCTAAATGACGGTGTATGGTAGCGCTTGGCAAACCTGTCAATTCATTCATGCGCCGAGCGGCTCGTCCGGTTGGAGCGGCAAGAAGAATCGGCAAGTTGCTTTTTTTCCTGAGGTCAAGTCCTTCTAAAAGGGCATAAACAGCGATGATACCATTGATAACAGTTGTCTTACCAGTACCAGGTCCACCTGTTAGGATAAAGACCTTGCTTTGGATAGCATCACAGATAGCTTGTTTTTGAATATGATCATACTCAATCCCCAGTTCTTCTTCGACAGTAGCGATATGTTTTTGAATGGTTTTTAAATCATGACTCTTCTGTTTTCCTTTTTCAAGGATACGAACCAAGTGACTGCGGATGCCTTCCTCAGCGAAAAAGAGGCTGTTGTCAAAAATTTTGGTATCAATCTGCTGAACCTTGTCTTCTTCAATTAGGTAGGAGAGCTCTTGGGCCACTTGGCTGGGATCCAGTTCCACGGGACGAGAAGATTCAAGGAGAGTTAGGGTTTGTTCCAGCAAATCCCGTGCTTCAACATAGGTGTCCCCTGTTTCCATACAGGACTGAAAAAGACTATGAACTAGACCGGCGCGGAAGCGTTCAGGAGCCTGACTTTCGATACCTAGTTCTTCTGCTAATTGGTCAGCAATGGTAAATCCCAAGCCCTTGATATCCTCAACCAGCTGGTAGGGATAATTTTCAACCACATCAAGGGTTTCTTCTTTGTAAAAGTCTTGAATCTGAAAGGCTAATTTATTGGGAATACCGTAGTTGGCTAGTTTGGCCAAAACCATTTCCGTTCCGTAGTTGAGACGGAGAGTGGAGACGAAAGCCTCGCGATTTTTGGCAGAGAGTCCTGCGATGCCTTCTAACTTTTCTGGATGTTGCAAAATTTCGTCAATGGTATTTTCGCCATAGGTATCCACAATTTTCTGAGCAGTCTTGAGACCAATCCCCTTGAAATGGCTACTTGAAAAGTACTTAACCAAGCCCTTGCTAGTTGGTTTTGCGCGTTCATATCGGCTGATTTGCAGTTGCTCCCCATACTTGGAGTGCTGGACAATTTGTCCCCAAAAAGTATAGTCTTCTCCCTCAATCACATCAGCCATGGTGCCCGTGACAATGATTTCAAAATCATCAAAATCCTGTGCGTCTGTATCTTCGATTTCTAGGAGGAGGATGCGATAAAAATTGCTGGGATTTTCAAAAATAATCCGTTCAATGGTTCCTGAAAAATAAACTTCCATAAGATTCCTTTGCATAAATAGGTGAGAGTTGGGGGGTATTATAGTCAATAAACGATTACTTCTCACGATAGAAGAAGAGGCTGAGATTGGTGATTCTCGGCCTCTTAGGTCTCTTAAAATGTTCCGATACGGGTGATTGGCCAGAAGCGGAATTTGGCTTCCCCTGTGATATCTTTTGCTTTGAAGGTACCTACGTGGCGGCTATCGCTCGAAACTAAGCGGTCATCTCCGAGGAGAAGGTATTCTCCTTCTGGAACTGTAAAGCTAAAGTTTGTATTGTAGTTGACATCAACTGTGAAGGCTTGGGCTTTTTCAGCAATACTTCTAAAGAAAGTTCCTTTATTTCCTTCAAATCCCTTGCCTGAGTATGTGCTTTGGAGTTTGTCATCCTTGAAACGTTTGATGTAGTCAGCTAGGTAAGGTTCATCTGTCTCTTTGTCATTGATATAAAGTTTATCATTTTCGTAACGGATGGTATCGCCAGGCATTCCGATGACACGTTTGACAATGTCCTTATTACCGTCTTCCTCATGAGCCACCACGATATCAAAACGGTCAATAGGCAGGTGTTTGACAACAAAGAGGATTTCGCCATCCGCTAGGGTAGGATCCATGGAATGCCCTTCTACGCGGACATTACTCCAAAAAAAGATACGACTTAAAGCTAGTAATGACAGAATTAGGAGGAACAATCCCCACTCTTTTAAGAAATGTTTAAATGAATTCATAACTTACCTTTCTAAGCGTTTTTTCGCTTTTTCAGTATTTTTAAAGTGCAGTTTGGCGCAGAAATTGAGTCCCTGCATTCCATAGGCCTGTAAAATCTGGCTAGCCACCTTATCAGAAGCCGTTCCAGCTCCACTTGGAAGTTGATAGCCCAGTTCTCGTCCCAGATTTTCAAGATTTTCCAGAAAGAGGTCACGCGCAATGATAGAAGAAACTGCGACAGCCAAGTATTTGCCCTCAGCCTTTTCTTCTAAGCTGATAGGCTTGCTGAAACGATTGGCCTCTTGTGCCAAGTACTTGTCATAATTTTTAGCACTGGTAAAGGCATCAATCACAATTTTCTCAGGCTGAATACCTTTTTGAAGAAGGAGATAGATAGCCTGGTTATGGAGGGCTACCTTAACAGAAACAGCGTTGTAGCGGTCTCCGATGACCTCGTTGTACTTGCTTGGTGAGAGAAGCAGTGCCTGGTGCTGGATTTTTTCTTTGAGGATAGGGGCAATCTGACGGATCTTTTGGTCGGTCAGATTTTTAGAATCCCCCACACCGAGTTTTCGCAAGAAGGCATGCTGGTCAGGTGTGACAAAGGAAGCCACAACTGCAAGTCCACCAAAGTAGGAACCATTTCCCACCTCATCTGTCCCAATCAAAGGGAAATTTTGTCCGCTGGTTTTCCCTAGAACCTGATAGCCAAAGAAACTGGCGTATTGCTCAGCCCCTTCACCCTGAAGCAAGACCTTTCCAGAAGTATAGATAGAAGCCGTTGCCTGAGGCAGTTTCAAAAAGTAGCGGATATAGGGGTTCTTACTGGGAGCCAGACTGGTTTGATAGTGTTCAAGAAAAGCCTGAATCTCCTTTTCGCTTGGTGTGAGTGTTATACTTGCCATAGTTTCTATTGTACCATAAAAGCAGGCAAATTTGTAAAAACTGACAAAGTTAGCGAATTTTGGTATAATATCGTGAGGTGAATTTTATGGCAAATCTAAATCGATTCAAATTTACATTCGGGAAAAAATCATTAACCTTGACAACCGAGCATGATAACCTTTTTATGGAGGAAATCGCTAAGGTTGCGACAGAAAAATACCAAGCAATTAAAGAACAAATGCCTAGTGCAGACGATGAAACGATCGCTCTTTTGTTGGCAGTCAATTGTTTGTCAACTCAACTCAGCCGTGAGATTGAATTTGACGATAAGGAGCAAGAGTTAGAAGAACTCCGTCACAAACTCGTGACTTGCAAGCAAGAACAGAGCAAGATTGAGGATTCCTTATGATTTCACTCCTTCTTCTATTGATCTTGGCTTGGGGATTTTATATCGGCTATCGGAGAGGCTTGCTCTTGCAGGTGTATTACCTGATTGCAGTCATGGCATCGGCTTTTATGGCTGGCCAGTTTTATAAGGGACTTGGAGAACAATTCCATTTATTGCTTCCTTATGCAAATCCGCAGGAAGGTCAGGGAACTTTCTTCTTCCCATCAGATCAACTCTTTCAGTTGGATAAGGTCTTTTACGCAGGTATCGGCTACTTGCTTGTATTTGGGGTTGTCTATAGCATCGGTCGTTTGCTTGGTCTCCTGTTACACTTACTACCTAGTAAAAAACTGGGTGGCAAGTTGTTCCAAGTTTCAGCAGGTATTTTGTCCATGTTGGTGACCTTATTTGTCTTGCAAATGGCCTTGACTATCTTGGCAACCATTCCCATGGCAGCTATTCAAAATCCTCTTGAAAAAAGTATCGTCGCAAAACACATCATCCAGAGCATACCAGTAACAACTAGTTGGCTCAAACAAATCTGGGTGACAAATTTAATCGGATAAAAAGGGCAGGAGTTTTCCTCGCCCTTTGTTTACAGATTTGACTCGAATCTATCAGAATGTAAAAAGCTACCACACCTAGACATTCAAAGACAAGGAAATAAAGATGAATAAGAAAATATTAGAAACATTAGAGTTCAATAAGGTCAAGGCTTTGTTTGAACCCCATTTGTTGACCGAGCAGGGTTTGGAGCAATTGAGACAGCTAGCTCCGACTGCCAAAGCAGATAAAATCAAACAGGCTTTTGCTGAGATGAAGGAAATGCAGGCTCTTTTTGTTGAGCAACCGCATTTTACCATTCTTGCAACTAAGGAAATTGCAGGAGTCTGCAAGCGGTTGGAGATGGGAGCAGACCTCAATATTGAGGAGTTCCTCCTCTTGAAGCGCGTGCTTCTTGCTAGCCGAGAATTGCAAAATTTTTACTCCAATCTGGAAAATGTTATCTTGGAAGAATTAGCCCTATGGTTTGAGAAATTACATGATTTTCCGCAATTACAAGGAAATCTCCAAGCTTTTAATGATGCAGGTTTCATTGAAAATTTTGCCAGTGAAGAATTAGCGCGCATCCGTCGAAAAATCCATGATAGCGAGAGTCAGGTACGCGATGTTTTACAGGACCTGCTCAAGCAAAAAGCGCAGATGTTGACGGAAGGAATCGTTGCCAGCAGAAATGGCCGTCAGGTTCTACCAGTCAAAAACACCTACCGCAATAAGATTGCAGGTGTCGTTCATGATATTTCTGCTAGTGGAAATACCGTCTATATCGAACCCCGTGAGGTGGTCAAACTGAGCGAAGAAATTGCTAGTTTGCGAGCAGATGAGCGCTATGAAATGCTTCGCATTCTCCAAGAAATTTCTGAACGTGTCCGCCCTCATGCGGCTGAGATTGCCAATGATGCTTGGATTATCGGCCATCTGGACTTGATTCGTGCCAAGGTTCGTTTTATCCAAGAAAGGCAAGCAGTCGTTCCTCAGCTGTCAGAAAATCAGGAGATTCAACTGCTCCATGTCTGCCATCCTTTGGTCAAAAATGCCGTCGCAAATGATGTTCATTTTGGTCAAGATTTAACAGCGATTGTTATTACAGGTCCCAATACAGGTGGGAAGACCATTATGCTTAAAACTCTCGGATTGACGCAGGTTATGGCTCAATCTGGTTTGCCGATTTTGGCAGATAAGGGAAGTCGTGTTGGTATTTTTGAAGAAATCTTTGCTGATATTGGCGATGAGCAATCTATTGAGCAGAGTTTGTCTACCTTCTCTAGCCATATGACCAATATTGTGGATATTCTTGGCAAGGTTAACCAACATTCACTTTTACTCTTGGATGAGTTGGGAGCTGGTACAGACCCTCAAGAAGGAGCTGCTCTTGCCATGGCTATTCTGGAAGACCTTCGTCTGCGTCAAGTCAAGACCATGGCGACCACCCACTATCCAGAACTCAAGGCCTACGGTATTGAGACAGCCTTTGTGCAAAATGCCAGCATGGAGTTTGATACTGCAACTCTACGTCCGACTTATCGCTTTATGCAGGGCGTTCCTGGTCGAAGCAATGCCTTTGAAATTGCTAAACGTTTAGGACTATCTGAAGTTATCGTAGGAGATGCTAGCCAGCAGGTCGATCAGGACAATGATGTCAACCGGATTATTGAGCAACTGGAAGAGCAGACGCTTGAAAGTCGTAAACGCTTGGACAATATCCGTGAGGTGGAGCAAGAAAATCTCAAGATGAACCGTGCTCTAAAAAAACTTTACAACGAGCTCAATCGTGAAAAGGAAACGGAGCTCAATAAAGCGCGTGAACAGGCTGCTGAGATTGTGGATATGGCCCTAAGTGAAAGTGACCAGATTCTCAAGAATCTCCATAGTAAATCTCAACTCAAGCCCCACGAAATTATTGAAGCCAAGGCCAAGTTGAAAAAATTGGCTCCTGAAAAAGTAGATTTGTCCAAAAACAAGGTCCTTCAAAAGGCCAAGAAAAAGCGAGCTCCCAAAGTGGGAGATGATATCGTTGTTCTCAGTTACGGACAGCGTGGCACCTTGACCAGTCAACTCAAGGACGGCCGCTGGGAAGCCCAAGTTGGCTTGATTAAGATGACCTTGGAAGAGAAAGAGTTTGACCTTTTTCAAGCCCAGCAAGAAAAGCAAGTCAAGAAGAAACAGGTCAATGTCGTGAAACGAACTTCTGGTCGTGGCCCACAAGCCAGACTGGACCTTCGAGGCAAACGTTATGAAGAGGCCATGAATGAGTTAGATGCCTTTATCGACCAAGCCTTGCTTAACAATATGGCACAAGTTGATATCATCCATGGTATCGGAACAGGTGTCATCCGTGAAGGTGTCACCAAATACCTACAAAGAAACAAACATGTCAAGAGTTTCGGCTATGCCCCACAAAATGCTGGAGGTAGCGGGGCAACTATTGTGACGTTTAAAGGATAAAGTATTTCGGACTTTATAAAGTAAAAACTGTTGAACTAATTTTTACTAATAAACACATTGACAAAAACCAACATTTTTTGTAAAATAAGAATCAATTAAATACCAACACCGAATGAAGTTTAATAGAAGTGGGGAATCGTTTGATTTTCCATGACTGTAAATGGACGGAACTCTGGAGAGACCGTAAAGGCACCGAAGGGGCAAGGCAGGCAACTGCTCAAACTCTCAGGTAAAAGGACAGAGCTAGGATAGACCGCTTTTTAGCATTTATCTAAGCATTCCAGAGTACATGTATCTTGCATGTGCTCTTTCTTTTGGGGTTGAAAAGATAGGAGAAGGAAATGTTAGAATTGCTTAAATCAATTGATGCTTTTGCTTGGGGTCCACCCCTCTTGATTTTATTGGTCGGAACAGGGATTTACCTAACTGTCCGTTTAGGACTTTTGCAGGTTTTGCGTCTCTCTAAGGCCTTTCAGCTTATTTTTATCAAGGATAAGGGGCATGGGGATGTATCCAGTTTTGCGGCCTTGTGTACAGCCCTAGCAGCGACAGTTGGTACGGGAAATATTATCGGGGTGGCGACAGCTATCAAGGTCGGTGGACCAGGAGCCCTCTTTTGGATGTGGCTGGCGGCTTTCTTTGGAATGGCAACCAAGTATGCGGAAGGTTTATTAGCTATTAAATACAGGACTAAAGACGATAACGGTGCTGTTGCAGGAGGTCCCATGCACTATATACTTTTGGGTATGGGAGAAAAGTGGAGACCACTTGCCATCTTTTTTGCTATCGCAGGTGTCTTAGTAGCCCTATTGGGAATCGGAACCTTCACCCAAGTCAACTCGATAACAGAATCTATCCAAAATACAACGACTATTTCGCCAGCCATCACGGCTCTTGTTTTGTCTGTCTTTGTAGCGATTGCTGTCTTTGGTGGACTCAAGTCCATTTCAAAGGTTTCAACTACTGTTGTTCCTTTTATGGCTATCATTTATATTTTGGGAACTCTTACAGTTATTTTCTTTAATATTGGGAAAATCCCTGCCACAATCGCTTTAATCTTGACATCGGCTTTTAGTCCAGTTGCTGCGGTAGGTGGATTTGCTGGCGCTAGCATTCGAATGGCTATTCAAAATGGTGTGGCGCGAGGTGTTTTCTCGAACGAATCTGGTCTGGGTTCGGCTCCCATTGCAGCAGCTGCGGCTAAGACAAATGAACCAGTAGAGCAAGGATTGATTTCCATGACAGGAACCTTTATTGATACCCTCATTATCTGTACCTTGACTGGTTTGACCATCTTGGTGACTGGTGTTTGGAGTGGCGACTTAAATGGGGTTGCCTTGACTCAGTCAGCCTTCTCAACAGTCTTTTCACACTTTGGACCTGCCCTTTTGACCATCTTCCTTGTGCTCTTTGCCTTTACAACGATTCTAGGTTGGAACTATTACGGAGAACGTTGTTTTGAGTTTCTCTTTGGGGTTCGCTTTATCTGGCTCTACCGTGTGGTCTTTGTGCTCATGGTTCTGTTGGGAGGATTTATCGAGTTGGATATGGTTTGGATTATCGCAGATATTGTCAATGCCTTGATGGCTCTGCCAAACTTGATTGCCCTCTTAGTCTTGTCGCCGGTCGTTATTGCTGAAACTAAAAAGTATTTTAATAAATAATGAAATCACACATCGCGTGTGATTTTTTTCTTTCATAAAAAATTTTTATCGATGCAATTTAAAATATATATTATGCAAGGTATAGAATCTGTGATAGACTAGGTTTCAACAAAATGAAAAGAGGTTTTATGATGACAACATTTACAATCCATACAGTAGAATCAGCACCAGCAGAAGTGAAAGAAGTTCTTGAAACAGTAGAAAAAGATAACAATGGCTATATTCCCAACCTAATCGGTCTCTTGGCCAATGCACCGACTGCTCTAGAGGCTTACCGTACTGTCGGAGCTATCAACCGTCGCAACAGCCTGACACCTGTTGAGCGTGAAGTGGTGCAAATCACGGCAGCAGTAACTAATGGTTGTGCCTTCTGCGTCGCAGGTCACACAGCCTTTTCCATCAAACAAATCCAGATGAATGATGACCTGCTTCAAGCCCTTCGCAATCGTACTCCAATCGAAACAGATCCTAAATTGGACACCCTAGCTAAGTTTACCTTGGCAGTTATCAATACCAAGGGTCGTGTAGGAGATGAAGCCTTGGCTGAGTTTCTAGAAGCTGGATACACCCAACAAAATGCTTTGGATGTGGTTCTTGGTGTCAGCCTAGCAAGCCTCTGTAACTATGCCAACAACCTAGCTAATACCCCAATTAATCCAGAATTGCAACCTTATGCCTAATTCATATCTGAGTAAAATGAAGTCTGAAATAATCGGACTTCGTTTTTTTAAGTCCTCATTTAAGCGCTTTTATGCTATACTGAAACTAACATGATTATTGGAGGTTAGGATGAAAAAACTCCCTTTGGTATTTTCTGGTTGTTTGCTAGGTTTGGCAGGAGCTGGAAATCTTATTTTAGATACGTTGCCGGTTCTGTCCTATCTATTGAGTCTGACAGGTTTGGTTTTGTGGCTCTTTTTTCTGCTTCTTCATCTCTTTAATTGGAAAGAAACAAAGCAAGAATTGACCAAGCCTCCTCTTTTGTCAGGAATGGCGACCTTTCCCATGGCTGGGATGATTTTATCGACTTATGTCTTTCGAGTCTTCCCTCATTTCCCTTTGGTAGCGCAAGGACTTTGGTGGTTTTCATTTCTCTTGGATTTGTTCTTGATTGCTGGTTTCACCATTAAATTTGCCTATCCGGGGCGGAGGGTTCATGCGACTCCTAGCTGGACGGTTCTCTATGTGGGGATAGCAGTAGCAGCCTTGACCTATCCTCTTGTAGGTATCATCGAAATTGCCTATGCGACCTTGAGTTTTGGTTTTCTCCTAACCTTCTATCTCTATCCCCTTATTTATAGCGATTTAAAGAAACATCCGCTCCCACTAGCCTTGCTTGGGCAAGAAGGAATCTACTGTGCTCCTTTCTCTCTACTCTTGGCTTCTCTGGTTCGGGTTGGAGGAGCCAGCCTACAAACCTGGGTCTTGATTGTCATGATCTTGCTTTCTCAATCCTTCTTTTTCTTTGTTTTGACTCGCCTGCCCAATATTTTAAAACAAGGCTTTCAACCAGCCTTTTCAGCCCTCACCTTCCCGACCATTATCACAGCTACTTCGCTCAAGATGGCTCAGGGAATCTTGAAACTTCCATTTTTGGATTATTTGGTACTGGCTGAAACTATTATATGCCTCACTATTTTATTCTTTGTATTAGGTGCTTATCTAATTTGGTTACGAAAAAAGGTCTAGCTAGAAATAGCTAGGCCTTATTTTTATGGTTTGATAACTTCAGCGCCACCCATGTATGGACGAAGAACTTCTGGGATGGTCACAGAACCATCTGCATTTTGGTAGTTTTCAAGAATAGCAGCCACTGTACGTCCAACTGCAAGTCCAGAACCGTTCAAGGTATGGAGCAATTTCACCTTGCCATCTGCTTCATCACGGTAACGGATTTGGGCACGACGGGCTTGGAAATCTTCTGTGTTTGAACAGCTTGAAATTTCACGGTAGGTATTTTGCGCTGGAATCCAAACTTCCAAGTCGTAAGTTTTAGCAGCTGAGAAGCCCATATCTCCTGTAGAGAGAGCAACGACACGGTATGGAAGGTTAAGTTTTTGAAGGATATTTTCAGCGTTGGCTGTCATTTTTTCCAATTCTTCGTAAGATTCTTCTGGTTTGGCAAATTTAACCATTTCAACCTTGTGGAATTGGTGCAAACGAATCAAGCCACGAGTATCACGGCCAGCTGAACCAGCCTCAGAACGGAATGAAGGACTCATAGCAGTGAAGTAGATTGGCAGGTCTTTGCCGTCTAGGATTTCATCACGGTAGTAGTTTGTTAGAGGAACCTCAGCTGTAGGAATAAGGACATAATTGCTGTCGCTCAATTCAAAAGTATCTTCCTTGAATTTTGGATATTGACCAGTTCCAAACATAGAATCGTGGTTAACTATGTAAGGCGTGATGACTTCTGTATAGCCTTCTTTTCCATGTTCATCCAACATAAAGTTGTAGATGGCACGTTCCAAACGAGCTCCGAGGCCTTTATAGAAGAGGAAGCGAGCACCTGTTACCTTACCACCGCGTTCCCAGTCAAGAATACCAAGGTCTTCACCAAGGTCCCAGTGAGCTTTTGGCTCGAAGTCGAACTCGCGTGGAGTACCCCAACGGCGAACTTCCACATTGTCTTCTTCGTCAGCCCCAACAGGAACGCTATCAGCTGGAATATTTGGAAGAGTAGTGGTAAATTCTGTCAATTTAGCATCGATTTCTGCCAATTCAGCATCCAAAGCTTTGACCTCAGCAGATAGAGTTTGCATGGCAGCAATCTTGTCATCTGCATTTTCTTTGTTGCGCTTAGCTTGGGCAATCTCAGCTGAAACTGTGTTACGTTCAGCCTTGAGAGTTTCAACCTTTACTAAAATATCACGACGTTTAGCATCGATTTCTTTCATCTCGTTTAAGATAGTAGCATCTACACCACGTGTAGCTAATTTTTCTGCGACAGCATCAAAATCTGTACGAATACGTTTGATATCTAACATAAGAACTCCTTTATGAAAAAAGCACACCTGACAAAGCGTTGGAGTGGCAGGGCCACGGTTCCATCCAACTTCACAGGTGTGCACTTGATTGTGTATGTAATTGTTACTAACGGTAGAATTCACCTATCCCTCCTATCTGCTCGCAGCACCCGCAGACTTTCTGAAAGAAGAAGATAACCTACTTATCCGTTGCTATGATTATACTAAAGTTTCTACTTTTTTGCAAATAGATTTTTAAATTTTTGGCTAATTGTCTGAATCAGGGTCGGAAGTTTGACGACCTTGTCATTGCCTAGTTTTTCGCGAGCAATTTTGAGAATGGCACCTGAGTCTTTTGAAGCAAAGAGGAATTTTCCTCTGTCTGTAAAGACTTCGAAGTGGCGACTGATTTTGCGACCAGTAACATTGGCTCCAATTTGGTTGATATGGCTCCAAGGAATTTGGATAAATTGTTCGACGTTGACATCTGGGTAAAATTCAAGAGCCTGATCCCCAATAAGAAATTTCCCAACTTTCCCAGCTATAGAGAGGTAGGAGGTGCCTGTCGTATTGAGGAGCACTGTTTTGTTAAGTGATTGAGCCATGCTTAGTCTTCCTTACTTTCACCGAAAAAGGCATTGTAGAGGGCTTTGATTGCTGCTTTCTCTTGGTCTTTATTGACAACAAACATGATAGAAACTTCACTAGAACCTTGAGACATCATCTGGATGTTGATCTTGTTTTCAGATAGAGCGCGTGTTGCAGTAGCAGTTACTCCGATATGACTCTTCATCTTTTCACCAACAATCATAATGATTGAAAGGTCGTGTTCGATTTCTGCATGATCTACTTCAGCCTTTTGAACCAACTGACGAAGGATTTCTTCTTCCTTGATAGGAGTTAGTTCACGAGAACGGAGGATGATTGAAAGATCGTCGATACCTGTTGGCATATGTTCCCAACCGATGTTAAGATCTTCAAGGATTTGAAGAACCTTGCGACCAAATCCCACCTCACGGTTCATGAGGTATTTCGACATATTAATGCTGACAAAGCCTGAGTCACCAGCAATTCCTACTACTGGAAATTCATCACTACTGTGTTTTAGAACGATACGAGTACCTGGGTGGTCAGGATTGTTGGTATTCTTGATAACCAGAGGAATTTTTCCACGGTAGGCAGGTAGAAGGGCTTCGTCATGAAGGACTGAGAAGCCTGCATAGGCCAACTCACGCATTTCACGGTAGGTCAACTCAGGGATTGAGTGTGGTTGGTGAATAATACCAGGGTGGGCTGCAAAGATACCATCAACGTCTGTAAAGTTTTCATAGAGGTCTGCCTTAACACCGGCAGCAATGATAGAACCTGTAATGTCTGATCCTCCACGTGAGAAGGTACAGATTTGATTTTCCTTGGTAACTCCAAAGAAACCAGGAATGACAAGAACTTCATTTGTATTTGTCAATTCCTCAATCTTGTCATAACTTGATGGAATGATGCGAGCGTGACCAGGTTCACTTGTGACCACAATACCAGCTTCTCTAGGGTGCACATAGCGTGCATCGATACCATTTTGATTAAAGTAGGCAGCAATCAATTTAGCATTGTTATTTTCACCGGCTGCTAGGAAAGTATCGTAGAGAAATTCGTTTTCTTCAATAGGAAGAGAGGCCAAGGCACGAATACTTTTAGAAATTTTTTCTAGCACAGCTGGTTTAAGACCTAGTTCACTAACCATCGCAGCATAGCGGTCGATAATCCAGTTTTGACTCTTGCTAATATCGTTACCAGCAACATAGTCGCGATAGTATTTAATCAAGGCATCCGTAACCTTAGTATCTTCAGCATTGCGTTTCCCAGGTGCAGAAACAACTACAAAACGGCGCTCAGAATCGCTTTTTACGATGTTTAAAACTTTTTCTAATTGACTAGCAGAGGCAAGAGAGCTACCTCCAAATTTAACAACTTTCATAAGAACTCCTAAAGTAAGTATTTTATACGATTATAGCAGAAAGAAAGCCTTTTTTCAATGAAGAAAATAAGATGCTTTCTAGGACAAGGCGAGACTTTCTAATCGGCTGAGACACTTTCAGTTGATTTTTTCTTGCTTTCTGATTTTAAAAAAGATATACTTTGAAAATAAAATAATTTAAACTGCTTATAAAATAAAAAGGAGTCCAAATGGAACACATTATTTATCAGCTTGAAGAGGATTTGGCAATACTTACGTTAAATCGTCCTGAGGTAGCGAATGGTTTTCATATCCCTATGTGTGAGGAGATTTTAGAAGCTCTGACTTTGGCAGAAGAGGATCCGGCTGTGCATTTTGTCTTAATCAACGCGAATGGCAAAGTCTTTTCAGTTGGGGGAGATTTGGTTGAGATGAAGCGAGCAGTCGATGAGGATGATATTCCATCATTGACAAAAATCGCAGAATTGGTCAATACTATTTCTTATAAAATCAAGCAAATTGCTAAACCTGTCTTGATGGAAGTTGACGGGGCTGTTGCAGGCGCCGCAGCAAATATGGCTGTTGCGGCAGATTTCTGCATTGCTACGGATAAGGCTAAATTTATCCAAGCCTTTGTTGGAGTTGGCTTGGCTCCAGATGCGGGAGGAATTCATCTCTTGAGTCGCAGTATTGGTGTGACACGTGCTGCTCAATTAGCCATGACAGGAGAGGCTTTGACAGCAGAAAAAGCTCTAGAGTGGGGCCTGGTTTACCGCATTTCTGAAGCTGATAAGTTAGAAAAAACCAGAGAACAGCTTCTTAAAAAATTAAGACGTGGTTCAAGCAATTCCTATGCTGCCATCAAGAAGTTGGTTTGGGAAAGCCAATTTAAAGATTGGCAAGATTATGCTACTTTAGAACTGAACCTTCAGGAGTCACTAGCGAAAACAGAGGATTTCAAAGAGGGAGTTCGGGCTCATTCGGAAAGAAGACGACCGAAATTTACTGGAAAATAAAAAAATACTTGCACCATTCTTTGAAGTTTGATATAATTCTCTTGTCAAATGTTTTGATTCTAAAAGTTTTTTTGAAAAGGAGGGAAGGAAAGATTGGACTACCAACGAATTAATGAATATTTAACATCTATATTTAACAATGTCCTCGTTATCGAGGAAGTTAGCTTGAGGGGTAGTCGTTTCAAAGATATCTCCATCAAAGAAATGCATACGATTGATGTGATTGGGAAATTCCCAGATGTGACACCAAGTCAAGTGTCAAAAGAGTTGATGGTGACTCTTGGGACAGTTACGACTAGTTTGAATAATCTCGAACGCAAGGGTTACATTGAACGCATTCGTTCAGAACATGATAGACGTGTGGTGCATCTGCATTTGACAAAGAAAGGTCGCTTGGTTCATAGGCTACATAAACGCTTCCACAAGGCCATGGTTGAAAAAATCATCGATGGTATGAGTAAGCAAGAAATTGAGGTTATGAGCAAAGGCCTGACTAATCTTTATCAATTTTTGGAGGATTTGAGATAATGGCTTTTGCAAAAATAAGCCAGGTTGCTCATTATGTGCCAGAGCAAGTGGTTACAAATCATGATTTGGCCCAGATTATGGATACCAATGATGAGTGGATTTCAAGTCGGACGGGAATACGACAAAGGCATATTTCAAGAACAGAATCTACTAGTGATTTGGCTACAGAGGTTGCTAAGAAACTGATGGAAAAAGCTGGAATCACAGGAGAAGAGCTGGATTTTATCATTCTAGCCACTATTACTCCAGATTCGATGATGCCCTCTACAGCTGCTCGTGTCCAAGCCAATATTGGTGCAAAAAAAGCTTTTGCTTTTGACCTAACAGCTGCTTGTAGTGGATTTGTATTTGCCTTGTCAACTGCTGAAAAGTTTATCGCTTCTGGTCGCTTTCAAAAAGGTTTGGTGCTTGGTAGTGAAACCCTCTCTAAGGCAGTCGATTGGTCAGACCGATCAACAGCTGTATTGTTTGGAGATGGTGCTGGCGGAGTTTTGCTAGAAGCTAGCGAGCGAGAGCATTTCTTGGCTGAGAGTCTCAATAGTGATGGGAGTCGTAGTGAGTGTCTGACCTATGGACATTCAGGCTTGCATTCTCCATTTTCAGATCAAGAAAATGCAGATTCATTTTTGAAGATGGATGGGCGCGCGGTCTTTGATTTTGCTATTCGAGATGTGGCCAAGTCTATCAAACAGACTATTGATGAGTCCCCTATAGAGGCGACAGACTTGGATTATCTGCTACTTCATCAGGCCAATGACCGTATCTTGGATAAGATGGCTAGAAAAATCGGTGTCGACCGAGCTAAACTTCCAGCCAATATGATGGAGTATGGCAATACCAGTGCAGCCAGTATCCCGATTTTACTTTCAGAGTGTGTAGAACAAGGTCTCATCCATTTAGATGGTAGCCAGACTGTTCTTTTATCAGGCTTCGGTGGAGGCTTGACCTGGGGCACGCTCATTCTTACAATTTAGGTAATCATGTGGTGAACACATTGTTATAAAAAACTATTTATTTTAAAGGAGTCCTATCATGGCAGTATTTGAAAAAGTACAAGAAATTATCGTTGAAGAACTTGGAAAAGACGCATCAGAAGTAACACTTGAATCAACTTTTGATGACTTGGACGCAGATTCATTGGACTTGTTCCAAGTAATCTCAGAAATTGAAGATGCTTTTGATATCCAAATCGAAGCAGAAGATGACTTGAAAACAGTTGGTGACTTGGTTGCCTACGTTGAAGAGCAAACAAAATAAGCAGAATATAAATAGAAGGAGTAGGGAAACCCGCTCCCTCTTGTTTAGGCAATAGTTTGATTTTCAAATTATGACGGTATCGAACTATTACGTAAGCAAGAAATGATGGAGGCACTATGAAAACGCGTATTACAGAATTATTGAACATTGATTATCCTATTTTCCAAGGAGGAATGGCCTGGGTTGCTGATGGTGATTTGGCAGGGGCTGTTTCCAAGGCTGGAGGGCTAGGGATTATCGGTGGGGGAAATGCCCCTAAAGAAGTTGTCAAGGCTAATATTGATAAGATCAAATCATTGACGGATAAACCCTTTGGTGTCAACATCATGCTCTTGTCTCCCTTTGTGGAAGATATTGTAGATCTCGTCATCGAGGAAGGTGTTAAAGTTGTTACAACAGGCGCAGGAAATCCAAGCAAGTACATGGAACGCTTTCATGCTGCTGGGATTACAGTCATTCCAGTTGTACCTAGTGTTGCCCTAGCTAAACGCATGGAAAAAATTGGTGCGGACGCTGTTATTGCAGAAGGAATGGAAGCTGGGGGGCATATTGGTAAATTAACAACCATGACCTTGGTGCGCCAGGTAGCCGCAGCTGTATCTATTCCTGTCATTGCTGCAGGAGGGATTGCGGATGGTGAAGGTGCTGCAGCTGGCTTTATGCTAGGGGCAGAAGCTGTTCAGGTTGGAACTCGTTTTGTCGTTGCAAAAGAGTCTAATGCCCATCCAAATTATAAGGCGAAAATTTTAAAAGCTAGAGATATTGATACTACGATTTCAGCTCAACACTTTGGACATGCTGTTCGTGCGATTAAAAATCAGTTGACTCGTGATTTTGAACAAGCTGAGAAAGATGCCTTTAAACAAGAAAATCCAGATTTGGAAATTTTTGAACAAATGGGAGCAGGTGCCCTAGCCAAAGCAGTTGTTCACGGAGATGTGGATGGCGGATCTGTCATGGCAGGTCAAATTGCGGGGCTTGTTTCCAAAGAAGAAACTGTTGAAGAAATCCTAAAAGATTTATACTACGGAGCAGCTAAAAAAATTCAAGAAGAAGCCTCTCGTTGGGCAGGAGTTGTAAGAAATGACTAAAACAGCCTTTTTATTTGCTGGTCAAGGTGCCCAGTATCTAGGGATGGGACGGGATCTCTATGATCAGTATCCAATTGTCAAAGAAACGATTGATCAAGCCAGTCAAGTGCTTGGTTATGATTTGCGTCATCTCATCGATACAGAAGCAGAAAAACTTAATCAGACCCGCTATACGCAACCAGCCATTTTAGCGACTTCAGTTGCTATCTACCGTTTATTGCAAGAGAAGGGCTATCAGCCCGATATGGTTGCTGGTTTGTCTCTTGGAGAATATTCTGCCTTGGTGGCTAGTGGCGCCTTGGATTTTGAAGATGCGGTTGCCTTGGTTGCTAAGCGTGGAGCCTATATGGAAGAAGCAGCTCCTGCTGGATCTGGCAAGATGGTGGCAGTTCTCAATACGCCAGTAGAGGTCATTGAAGAAGCCTGTCAAAAAGCTTCTGAACTTGGAGTAGTTACCCCAGCCAACTATAATACACCTGCACAAATTGTGATTGGTGGAGAAGTGGTTGCAGTTGATCGAGCTGTTGAACTCTTGCAAGAAGCTGGAGCTAAACGCTTGATTCCTCTCAAGGTTTCAGGTCCTTTTCATACCGCTCTCCTTGAGCCTGCTAGCCAGAAGCTAGCTGAAACTCTAGCTCGGGTAAGTTTTTCAGATTTTACTTGTCCTCTAGTTGGCAATACAGAAGCTGCAGTTATGCAAAAAGAAGACATTGCTCAACTCTTGACGCGTCAGGTCAAGGAGCCAGTTCGTTTCTATGAAAGTATTGCAGTTATGCAAGAAGCAGGCGTAACCAACTTTATCGAGATTGGACCGGGGAAAGTCTTGTCAGGCTTTGTCAAAAAAATTGATAAGACAGCTAAACTAGCCACTGTTGAAGATCAGGCTAGTTTAGAAGCCTTGCTAGAAAACAAGTAATCCCTTCTCCCATAAATACAAGAGGAAACAGGAGAAAAGAATGCAACTAAAAAATAAAAATATCTTTATTACAGGTTCGAGTCGTGGAATTGGTCTTGCCATTGCCCACAAGTTTGCTCAAGCAGGAGCCAATATCGTCTTAAACAGTCGTGGGACAATCTCAGAGGACTTGCTAGCCGAGTTTTCAAACTATGGTGTCAAGGTGGTTCCTATTTCAGGAGATGTATCAGATTTTGCAGACGCTAAGCGTATGGTTGAGCAAGCTATTGCAGAGCTGGGTTCAGTAGATGTTTTGGTTAACAATGCAGGGATTACTCAAGATACCCTGATGCTCAAGATGACAGAAGCGGATTTTGAAAAAGTTCTCAAGGTTAACCTGACTGGGGCTTTTAACATGACACAATCAGTCTTGAAACCGATGATGAAAGCCCGAGAAGGTGCTATCATTAATATGTCTAGTGTTGTTGGTTTGATGGGAAATATTGGTCAAGCTAACTATGCTGCTTCCAAGGCTGGTTTGATTGGTTTTACCAAGTCTGTGGCGCGTGAAGTGGCCAATCGCAATATCAGGGTTAATGCTATTGCACCTGGAATGATTGAGTCCGATATGACAGCTGTTCTATCGGACAAGGTAAAAGATGCCATGCTGGCGCAAATTCCTATGAAAGAATTTGGTCAAGCAGAGCAGGTTGCAGATTTAACAGTATTTTTAGCAGGCCAAGATTATCTAACTGGTCAAGTGGTTGCCATTGATGGCGGCCTCAGTATGTAGCAGAAGCTAGAGGTGAAAAAGATGAAACTAAATCGTGTAGTAGTAACAGGTTATGGAGTGACATCTCCAATCGGAAATACACCAGAAGAATTTTGGAATAGTTTGACAAGTGGAAAAATCGGAATTGGTCCAATTACAAAATTTGATCATAGTGACTTTGATGTGCATAATGCAGCAGAAATTCAAGATTTTCCTTTTGATAAATACTTTGTTAAGAAAGATACCAACCGTTTTGATAACTACTCTTTGTATGCCTTGTATGCAGCCCAAGAAGCTGTCAATCATGCCAATTTGGATGTAGAGGCTCTTGATAAAGATCGTTTTGGTGTTATCGTGGCCTCTGGTATTGGTGGAATTAAGGAAATTGAAGATCAAGTGCTTCGCCTCCATGATAAAGGACCAAAACGTGTGAAACCATTGACTCTTCCAAAAGCCTTGCCAAATATGGCTTCAGGAAATGTTGCTATGCGTTTTGGAGCAAACGGTGTTTGTAAATCTATCAATACTGCCTGCGCTTCATCAAATGACGCTATTGGGGATGCCTTCCGCTCGATTAAGTTTGGTTTCCAAGATGTTATGTTGGTAGGTGGTTCAGAAGCCTCTATCACACCTTTTGCTATTGCTGGTTTCCAAGCCCTAACAGCTCTCTCTACTACAGAGGATCCAAGTCGTGCTTCTATCCCATTTGATAAGGACCGTAACGGTTTTGTTATGGGAGAAGGTTCAGGGATGTTGGTTCTTGAAAGTCTGGAACACGCTGAAAAACGTGGTGCTACTATCCTGGCTGAAGTGGTTGGTTACGGAAATACTTGTGATGCCTACCACATGACTTCACCACATCCAGAAGGTCAGGGAGCTATCAAGGCCATCAAACTAGCCTTGGAAGAAGCAGAGATTTCTCCAGAGCAAGTAGCCTATGTCAATGCTCACGGAACCTCAACTCCTGCTAATGAAAAAGGAGAAAGTGGTGCTATCGTAGCTGTTCTTGGTAAGGAAGTACCTGTATCATCAACCAAATCATTCACAGGACATTTGCTGGGTGCTGCAGGTGCAGTAGAAGCTATCGTCACAATCGAAGCCATGCGTCACAACTTTGTACCAATGACAGCTGGAACAAGTGAAGTATCAGATTATATCGAAGCCAATGTCGTTTATGGACAAGGCTTGGAGCAAGAAATTCCATACGCTATTTCAAATACCTTTGGTTTTGGTGGCCACAATGCCGTTCTTGCTTTCAAACGTTGGGAGAATAAATAAGTATGAATTTAAAAGATATTAAAGACTTGATGGCTCAATTTGATCAGTCAAGTTTGAGAGAATTTTCTTATAAAAATGGGACGGATGAATTGCAGTTTAGCAAGAATGAAGCTAGACTGATGCCTGAAGTTGCAGCTCAAGCCGCTCCAGCGCCTGTTCTAGCAACACCAAGTCCAGTAGCTCCTACATCTGCTCCAGCAGAGACTGTAGCAGAAGAAGTTCCAGCTCCAGCTGAAACAAGTGTGACTGCTGAGGGAGATGTCGTAGAGAGCCCACTTGTTGGGGTGGCTTACTTGGCTGCTGGACCAGATAAACCTGCCTTCGTTTCAGTTGGTGATAGTGTCAAAAAAGGCCAAACATTGGTGATTATCGAAGCCATGAAAGTCATGAATGAAATTCCTGCACCTAAGGATGGTGTGGTAACGGAAATTCTCGTTTCTAACGAAGAAATGGTTGAGTTTGGTAAAGGATTGGTACGTATCAAATGATCGATATTCAAGGAATCAAAGAAGCTCTACCCCACCGTTATCCCATGCTCCTAGTGGACCGTGTCTTGGAAGTGAGCGAGGATACCATTGTTGCCATCAAAAATGTGACCATCAACGAGCCCTTCTTTAACGGCCATTTTCCTCAATATCCAGTTATGCCAGGTGTTCTGATCATGGAAGCTTTGGCGCAAACAGCGGGTGTTTTGGAGTTGTCTAAGCCTGAAAATAAAGGGAAACTAGTCTTCTACGCTGGTATGGACAAGGTTAAGTTCAAGAAGCAAGTTGTACCAGGAGACCAATTGGTTATGACGGCGACTTTTGTAAAACGTCGTGGTACCATTGCCGTGGTTGAAGCAAAGGCTGAAGTGGATGGTAAGCTTGCAGCCAGTGGTACTCTTACCTTTGCAATTGGAAACTAAGGAGGTTCTCCATGTTTCGAAAAATTTTAATTGCCAATCGTGGTGAAATTGCGGTTCGTATTATCCGTGCGGCGCGTGAATTGGGCATTGCGACGGTAGCGGTTTATTCAACTGCTGATAAGGAAGCCCTCCATACGCTTTTAGCAGATGAGGCGGTTTGTATTGGCCCTGGTAAGGCAACGGAGTCTTATCTTAACATTAATGCGGTTCTATCAGCTGCAGTCTTGACTGAGGCAGAAGCCATTCACCCAGGTTTTGGATTTCTCAGTGAAAATTCCAAATTTGCAACCATGTGTGAAGAAGTAGGAATCAAGTTTATCGGTCCATCTGGTCATGTCATGGATATGATGGGGGATAAAATCAATGCACGTGCTCAGATGATCAAAGCAGGTGTGCCTGTCATTCCAGGTTCGGATGGAGAAGTGCATAACTCTGAGGAAGCCTTGATTGTTGCTGAAAAAATTGGCTATCCTGTTATGCTCAAGGCTTCAGCAGGTGGTGGTGGTAAAGGGATTCGTAAGGTTGAAAAACCAGAAGACCTCGTTTCAGCCTTTGAGACTGCCTCTAGTGAAGCCAAGGCCAATTATGGCAATGGTGCCATGTACATAGAACGGGTTATCTATCCAGCTCGTCACATTGAGGTTCAAATCCTAGGAGATGAACACGGAAATGTGATTCACTTGGGGGAACGGGATTGTTCTCTACAACGGAATAACCAAAAGGTTTTGGAAGAAAGTCCTTCGATTGCAATTGGGAAAACGCTACGCAATGAAATTGGTTCTGCGGCTGTTCGAGCTGCAGAGTCTGTTGGCTATGAAAATGCAGGGACCATTGAGTTTCTTCTTGATGAAGCCAGCGGTAATTTTTATTTCATGGAAATGAATACTCGTGTTCAGGTGGAACATCCGGTAACTGAGTTTGTTTCAGGTGTGGATATCGTTAAGGAACAGATTCGCATTGCGGCAGGTCAGCCTCTGTCTGTTAAGCAAGAAGATATTGTCCTACGTGGTCATGCTATCGAGTGTCGTATCAATGCAGAAAATCCAGCCTTCAACTTTGCTCCAAGTCCAGGTAAGATTACCAATCTCTATCTCCCAAGTGGAGGAGTCGGCTTGCGCGTGGATTCAGCAGTTTATCCAGGCTATACCATTCCGCCTTATTATGATAGTATGATTGCTAAAATCATCGTTCACGGCGAAAATCGTTTTGATGCCTTGATGAAAATGCAACGTGCCCTCTATGAATTAGAAATTGAAGGGGTGCAGACCAATGCAGATTTCCAGCTTGATCTCATTTCAGATCGCAATGTCATTGCTGGAGATTACGATACTTCCTTCTTGATGGAAACCTTCTTACCCAAATATCAAGAAAAAGAATAAAATGACTTCAAGAGTTTAAACCGAAAAGGGGAATCAATGGCTCTATTTAGTAAAAAAGATAAGTATATTCGAATTAATCCCAATCGTTCGGTTAGGGAAAAACCTCAAGCCAAGCCAGAGGTTCCAGATGAATTATTCTCCCAGTGTCCGGGTTGTAAGCATACCATTTACCAGAAGGATCTGGGAAGTGAGCGTATCTGTCCGCACTGTAGCTATACCTTTCGTATTTCTGCCCAAGAACGCTTGGCTTTGACGATTGATATGGGGACTTTCAAAGAATTGTTTACAGGGATTGAAAGTAAGGATCCCTTGCATTTCCCTGGTTACCAAAAGAAACTAGCAGCTATGCGTGAAAAAACAGGTCTGGATGAAGCCGTTGTGACTGGAACAGCTCTTATTAAAGGTCAGACTGTGGCTCTTGGGATTATGGATTCCAACTTTATCATGGCTTCTATGGGTACAGTTGTAGGGGAAAAAATCACTCGTTTGTTTGAGTATGCGACGGTTGAACAATTGCCAGTTGTTCTCTTCACAGCCTCTGGTGGAGCCCGTATGCAGGAAGGAATCATGAGTCTCATGCAAATGGCCAAGATTTCCGCAGCAATTAAACGCCATTCAAATGCAGGCCTCTTTTACCTAACCATTTTGACAGATCCAACGACTGGTGGTGTGACAGCTTCTTTCGCTATGGAAGGCGATATCATTCTGGCTGAACCACAAAGTTTGGTTGGTTTTGCTGGACGTCGTGTCATTGAAAATACGGTTCGTGAAAGCTTGCCTGATGATTTCCAAAAGGCAGAATTCCTATTAGAACATGGCTTTGTGGATGCTATCGTTAAAAGAAGAGACTTGCCAGATACCATTGCTAGCCTAGTCAGATTGCACGGAGGGAGTCCTAGATGAATATTGCAAAAATAGTCAGAGAAGCGCGTGAGCAGAGTCGCTTGACAACCTTGGACTTTGCGACAGGCATTTTTGATGAATTTATCCAATTACATGGTGACCGTTCTTTTAGAGATGATGGTGCAGTTGTTGGTGGTATCGGCTGGCTTGGAGACCAAGCTGTAACAGTGGTTGGTATCCAAAAGGGAAAGAGTTTGCAAGACAACCTCAAGCGGAATTTTGGACAACCGCATCCAGAAGGCTACCGCAAGGCCTTGCGTTTGATGAAACAGGCTGAAAAGTTTGGCCGTCCAGTAGTGACCTTTATCAATACAGCAGGTGCCTATCCTGGTGTGGGAGCGGAAGAACGTGGACAAGGAGAAGCTATTGCTCGCAATCTCATGGAAATGAGTGACTTGAAAGTTCCTATTATCGCTATCATTATCGGTGAAGGTGGTTCAGGTGGTGCTCTGGCTCTAGCAGTCGCAGACCGTGTCTGGATGCTGGAAAATTCTATCTATGCTATTCTCAGTCCAGAAGGATTTGCTTCCATTCTATGGAAGGACGGTAGTCGTGCCATGGAAGCAGCAGAACTGATGAAAATCACTTCGCATGAGCTGCTAGAAATGGATGTGGTGGATAAGGTGATTTCTGAAGCAGGACTTTCTAGTAAAGAACTGATTAAGAGTGTAAAGAAAGAACTTCAAGTTGAGCTAGCTAGACTTTCGCAAAAACCGTTAGAAGCGTTGTTGGAAGAGCGTTATCAACGATTTAGAAAATACTAATACTCTTCGAAAATCAAATTCAAACCACGTCAGCTTCACCTTGCCGTACTCAAGTACAGCCTGCGGCTAGCTTCCTAGTTTGCTCTTTGATTTTCATTGAGTATAATTCTTTAGAACATGCAAAAAACTAGAACTGGTAGTCAGTTCTAGTTTTTATGTGGATCTTTCTGTGTTGATGAGAAAGTCAAAAGGTGCTTGGGAATACCAAACACCTTTTTGATTATTCATTTTCTTCAGTTACGAATTGACTAAGCAGTCCGTTGATAAAGCGGGCTGATTTTTGATCTGAAAAATTCTTGGCAAGTTCAATGGCTTCATTGACTGCTACCAGCTGAGGTGTATCAAATGAAGTGATTTCAAAGATACCCAAGCGTAGTAAGTTTTTTTCGATCAAGGTCAAGCGTTCAACTGTCCAGCCTGACTTGAGGTGCTGGTTGATTTGTTGATCTAACTCGTCTTTTTGAGCTTGAACACCAGAAACCAAGTTCAGAAGAAAGGCAGGAATTTGTACATCTTCATCTTCACGGTCATGTGTGTAGGCAAAGCGACAAGCTGTTTCCATATCTGTGCCGAATTCAAGACTCATAAGAGCTTGAAAAGCGCATTTACGAAGTTCGCGTCTAGATTCTAATAATGGACTAGTCATTGAGGAAGTCCTCGTTAAATAGATCTTTCAACTCAGGTTTTGGTGTCTTGTCAGGAACGATTCCTGCAACATGGATGTTGACAGCAGCAAGTTCCACATCAGCCATATCACGGACAGCATCTTTTACTGCTTTTTGAATAGCAAGAGCCACTTTTGGTACTTTTACACCGTACTCAAGGTAGAGATAGATGTCAGCAGTTAGTTCTTCGTTGCTTTCTTTTAAGTAGACGCCACGACCAAGAGAGAGTTTTGATAGGGTATCAGATACGGATTTATTTGAAAATGAATGGACACCATCAACTTTAGCAGTTGCGATGGCAATGATTTTTTCAAGTACACGTGGAGCGATAACGATTTCGCCAAATTGTTCTACAATTCCCATAGAATGACCTCTTTCTAGAGATTAGGCACGAGAAACGTAAGTTCCTTCTGCAGTGTTGATGATCAATTTTTGTCCAGCTTCGATGAAGTCAGGAACGTTGACAACAAGTCCAGTTTCCATAGTTGCTGGTTTACCAGAACCTGTAACAGTAGCACCTTTGATAGATGGTTGTGTTTCAGCAACTGTCAATTCAACAGTAGTTGGTACAGTTACACCGATTACTTCAGTTCCGTAGAATTGGATTTTAACATCAGAGTTTTCAAGGATGTAAAGCAATTCATTTTCAACGTTTACGACTGGAATTTCGTATTGGTCGTAAGTTTCAGTGTTCATGAAGTAGGCAGTTTCATCCATTTTATACAAGTATTGAGCTGGAACAGTTTCGATAATAGCTTGTTCGAATTTTTCTTCTGGACGGTAGCTTGTATCAAAAGTAGAACCAGTACGGACATCACGTAATTTCATACGCATGATTGTGTTCCCTTTACCTGGTTTGTGGTGGCTAGCTTCCAAAACGCGGATCAATTTTCCGTCTGCAGTTTCAAATGTCATACCAGCTTTCAATTTGCTTGCTTCAATCATGTTTTTACCTCTTTAATAAATATTATTACTCTTCATTTTACCATAAAATCTTCTGGAAATAAAGCCAAAATAGTTATTGGGAGATGGTAGGGAAAAAAAGAATATTGCCTAGTCAGGTGGCGTGCTTGATGTGAAAGAGCATCCACCACGTTTTTTATTATATTCAAAAGGCCGAAGCGACCTTGCTTCGACCTGATTGTATTGTCTTAAAAAGATTGATTTTTTATTCTGGTTCTACCAAAATCTTGATTTGTGACTTGTCTTGAGTTAATTCGATAAAGCCTTCTTCCACGATATTTTCCAATTTAATTTTCTTAGTAACCAATTTTTCAGCAGAGAAGTAGCCTTGTTCCATCAAATCTAATACTTTAGGGAAGATGTGACGATAAGCTATGATTCCTTTTAGTGTCTTTTCTTGGATAGCAAATTCATTTGGATTGATATTTGCTTCTCGTTCCCAGATAGAGACAACCATACACTCACCTGCCTTATGTACAGCAGCTAGAGCCTGTCCCAAAACTACTGGTACACCAGTTACTTCATAAGAAACGTCTGCACCACCATTTGTCAAACGGTGTACAGCCTCAACAACTGTTTCTCCTTCTTGTGGACGTACAACGATAGCTCCTAATTCCTCTGCTTTGGCTTGGCGTTCTGGTGATAATTCAACGGCATAAATCTTAGAAGCACCAGCTGCACGAAGAGCTTCTACAATTAACAGACCGATTGGTCCTAAACCAAAGACAACAGCTGTATCGCCAGCTTTCAAAGACGATTGACGAACAGCATAGACTGCAACAGCAGCGGGCTCAGTGAGAGCAGCTTGCTCATAGCTCAAGCTATCTGGAATAACATGTACTAAGTCGCCATCTAAAACACAATATTTGGCAAATCCACCGTCTGCAGCCAAACCAACAAAGTTAAGGTTTGGATCCAAGTTATAATCACCAACTAAGTTATTCTTAGCTAGAATTGGTTCTACAGCAACACGATCACCAACTTTCACACGAGTAACATCACTTCCAACTTCTACGATTTCACCAGAAAATTCATGTCCCAGTGTCACCGGTGCTTTTTGACCAGAATAGACGTGCTCATCTGTTGGGATAAAGATAGGGCCATCTAAAAATTCGTGGAGGTCAGTACCACAAATTCCTGTGAACTTAACTGCAACTTTTACTTGGTGCGGAAGTACTTCAGGAACTTCTACTTCTTGAATACGAACATCTTTCGCTGCATGCCAGCGAGCAGCTTTCATTGTAGCCATATGAATAACTCCTTATTGTTGCGATTTTTAGTTTTCTTTTTTGGAAACTTTACATGCAATATTGCAAACGTTTTCTATTTGTTTGTCAAGAAAAAAACCAACCTTAGGGCTGGTTTCTTTTACGTATTAATCTTCTTTCAACTTCGCTAATTCTTGTGCAAGTAGTTTAAGGGCGACTTGTGGGTTGGCTTGGCATCTTGTTTAGTGAGTTTGTTAGAAGTATCTTGATTGGCATTGAGGTTATTGAAAATTATTAAACTATTTTATAACCTTTAAAAATTATCTAAGATATATTAGGTGTTATTTACTATCAGTTAGCTTCTTTATGGAATGATGTTCAATGAGCCAACCTACAATCCACCCCGTCGCTAGCAAGTAATTTTCGAAAGCGCCGATAGCATTCACAGGAGAATGATACTCCATAAAATTGACTAAGTGATTTGTTCCTATTCCAATCCCACCGATGATGAGAGCGAGAAGCACGATTCGTAGATAGAACCAATCGTACTTAATATTGACACCGAGAATAAGAATCAATACAGCTAGGTTCCATATTCCAATTTCTCGTTGCCAACCAGCAGAGATTCCGTATCCGGAGTGGCTTCCCATGTATGATGGAAAGAAAATTTGTAGTATAGAAGCGCCTAACATAGCGATGATGACTAAGATAAATAGAAATCGTAAAAATTTGTTCATTTTTTCTTCTTTCTAAATTAGAAAAAGGTATATAAAAAGTCTATTATTCATCTTCTTTCAACTTGGCTAATTCTTGGGCAAGGAGTTTAAGGGCAACTTGTGGGTTGGCTTGTCCTTTGGTTGCCTTCATAAGGAATCCTGTGAAGGCCTTGTCTGCGTTGCGTTTGCCTGACTTGAAGTCGGCAACGGCTGCTTCATTATCCGCAAAGACTTGGTGGATGATTGGGATCAAGATTTCTGGATCTGAGATTTGCACCATGCCTGCTTTTTCCACGTATTCACGCGCACTCCCGCCATTTTTAGCCAGGTGGACAAAGACTTTCTTGGCAATCTTAGACGAGATAGTGCCGTCTTCGATGATGGCAATCATTTCAACCAAGTTTTCTGGTGTCAATTCGATTTGTTCCAGTGTCTTGCCTTCGGCGTTCAAGAACTGAGCGACTTCACCTTGGAGCCAGTTAGAGACTTGCTTAGCATCACCGCCAAGGGCAACAGCTTTTTCAAAGAAGTCAGAAGTGACCTTGTTTGCAGTCAACTGGCTAGCATCGTAGTCTGACAAGCCAAGGTCAGATACGTAGCGCGCACGGCGTTCTTTTGGAAACTCTGGCAATTCAGTACGCATTTCCTCAATCCACTCGTCTGAGATTTCAAAGAGTGGTAGGTCTGGTTCTGGGAAGTAGCGGTAGTCTGCAGCCCCTTCCTTGACACGCATGAGGATGGTTGCTTTGTTAGCTTCATCGTAACGGCGTGTTTCTTGGCGAATTTGACCACCTGAGCGAAGAATTTCAGCCTGGCGTTGGACTTCGTACTCAAGACCTTTACGAACGTTTGAGAAGGAGTTGAGGTTTTTCAACTCAGTCTTGGTACCGAATTTTTCTTGACCATAAGGACGAAGCGAAATGTTGGCATCCACACGCATCGAACCTTCTTCCATCTTAACGTCAGAAATACCAGCGTACTGGATGACTTCCTTGAGAGCAGTCAGATAAGCATAGGCTTCTTCTGGCGAGCGCATGTCAGCTTCAGATACAATCTCAATCAATGGCACCCCTTGGCGGTTGAGGTCAACATAAGAGTAGCCATCTGTACCGTGGGTGTTTTTACCAGCATCTTCTTCTAGGTGGGCGCGTTCAATACCGATTTTTTTAGTTGTACCGTCTTCTAGCTCGACTTCAATCCAGCCATTATAGCCGATTGGCTCATCAAACTGAGAAATTTGGTAGGCTTTTGGATTATCAGGATAGAAGTAGTTCTTGCGGTCAAAGTGCATCTTCTTGTGGATGTCCATATTGAGGGCAAGAGCGGCCTTGATACCGGCATCGACAACACCTTTATTGAGAACTGGTAGAACTCCTGGGAAAGACCAGTCAATCACGTTGGTGTTGGCATTTTGGTCATTTCCAAAGTGGGCAGAAGTAGGTGAGAAGATTTTTGAATTGGTGTTGAGCTCTACGTGGACTTCAAGTCCAATGACTGTTTCAAAGTTCATTAGTTGTCACCTCCAAAAATCACAGGTTGTTGTTTGTGGTAGTCTGTTGTTGCTTCAAAGGCAGCAGCAGCTTGGTAAATGGTTTCTTCAGAATATTTAGGACCAATCAATTGTAGACCGACTGGTAAACCTTGAGAGAATCCAGCAGGAATTGAAATTCCTGGAAGACCTGCCAAGTTGACTGGGATTGTCAAGAGGTCGGCCAAATACATAGCAACTGGGTCATGGTTGAGTGAGTCCAAGTCATAGGCAACGCTTGGAGCAGTTGGTCCCAAAATCAAGTCATAATCCGCAAAGACTTTTTCGAAATCTTGGATGATAAGGGTACGAACTTGACCAGCTTTCTTGTAATAGGCATCGTAGTAACCTGATGAAAGGCTGAATGTTCCAAGCATGATACGACGTTTTACTTCTTCGCCGAAACCTTGGCTACGGCTGTTTACATAGATTTCATCAAGATTAGTCGCATCCTCTGCGCGGTAGCCGTAACGAATACCGTCAAAACGTTGCAAGTTTGATGAAGCTTCTGATGAAGCGATAATATAGTAAACGGCAACACCGTATTTAGAGTGAGGAAGGCTGACTTCTTCGACGATAGCACCAAGCTTTTCAAAGTGTTTGGCCGCATTCAGAATGGTTTCTTTAACCTCTGGGTCAATTCCTTCACCAAGGTATTCCTTAGGCAAAGCAATTTTCATGCCCTTGATGTCTTGGCCGATTTTTGAAGTAAAGTCGGCAATGCGGACAGGAGCAGAAGTAGAGTCTTTGGCATCTTCGCTAGCAATAGCGTTAAGCAAGAGGGCATTTTCCTTAACAGTTGGTGCGAAAGGTCCGATTTGGTCTAATGAGCTACCGAAGGCAATGAGACCGAAACGAGAAACTGTCCCGTAGGTTGGTTTGAGACCAACAATCCCGTTGAAGGCAGCAGGTTGGCGGATAGAACCACCAGTATCAGAACCAAGTGACAAGCGAACTTGTCCTGAAGCTACAGCTGCAGCAGAACCACTTGATGAGCCACCAGGAACCTTGCTGTGGTCCCAAGCGTTTTTAGTGGCTCCGTAGTGTGAAGTTTCACCTGAACCACCCATGGCAAACTCGTCCATGTTGGTTTTCCCAACGACAATCATGCCTTTAGCCTTTGCATTGGAAATGGCTGTCGCATCAAAGATAGGCTCGTAGTTGTAGAGCATTTTTGAGGCAGCAGTTGTGAGAATACCGTCTGTAGAGATGTTATCCTTAACTGCAAGTGGAATTCCTGAAAGGACATTATCAGCGTCAATTCCAGCTTCATCAATAGCCTTAGCTTGCGCAAGGGCTTGCTCCTCAGCGATGGTAACAAAAGCGTTGATAGCTGTCTCGCGAGACTTGATATCTTCAAGTGTAGCTTGTGTTAATTCAGTTGCAGAAATTTCCTTAGAGACAAGGAGATTGTGCAAGTCTTCAATGGTTTTATTGTTGAAAGTCATTAGGCATCTCCTCCATCGTCTAGGATAGCTGGTACCTTGATATAGTAGTTATCTTTTTCAGGTACGTTTTTAAACAGGCGGTCACGGTCTGTTCCCTCTTCGGCCACATCAGGGCGGAGTACAGTCTTGCGGTCAGCCATGGTAGTAGTAGGTGCAACACCAGTAGTGTCGACTTCGCCCAGCAATTCAACCATGTCAACAATCTTAGACAAGGTAGTCGCAAAGGCAGCAGTTTCTTCTTCAGAGAATCTTAATTTTGAAAGATTGGCAACGTGTGTTACCTCTTCTTGCGTAATTTTCATCTTGCATCCTTTCGTGAAATGATGATTTTTAGTCTGTTCTATTTTACCATATTTTCCTATAAATAAGGGAAGGATAAGTGAAAAGAAATAGAAATTGAAAAAAATGCTAAAATCCGATATAATGGAGTGTTGAAAGGAATGGTAAAATCCAATGTAGAAATCATTCTTAGCTATTGAAACAAGAAAAATAGAGAATCAAAGAAAGAGAACTTATGAATATTCAAGAAGAAATTAAGAAACGTCGTACCTTTGCCATCATCTCCCACCCGGACGCAGGGAAAACAACCATCACGGAGCAGTTGCTCTACTTTGGGGGCGAGATTCGTGAAGCTGGTACGGTTAAAGGAAAGAAAACAGGGACTTTTGCCAAGTCTGACTGGATGGATATCGAGAAGCAACGTGGGATTTCGGTTACTTCATCTGTGATGCAGTTTGACTACGATGGTAAGCGCGTGAATATCCTCGACACACCAGGGCACGAGGACTTCTCAGAAGATACCTATCGTACCTTGATGGCGGTGGATGCTGCGGTCATGGTCGTGGATTCTGCCAAGGGTATCGAGGCCCAAACTAAGAAATTATTTGAAGTTGTCAAACACCGTGGAATTCCGGTCTTTACCTTTATGAACAAGCTGGACCGTGACGGTCGCGAGCCACTAGATCTCTTGCAAGAATTGGAAGAAGTTTTGGGTATTGCTAGCTACCCGATGAACTGGCCAATCGGGATGGGAAAAGCCTTCGAAGGATTGTATGACCTCTATAACCAACGCTTGGAGCTCTATAAAGGGGATGAGCGTTTTGCTAGCCTTGAAGATGGGGACAAGCTTTTTGGTAGCAATCCTTTCTACGAGCAAGTCAAGGATGATATTGAACTTTTAAATGAAGCTGGGAATGAGTTTTCAGAGGAAGCTATTCTGGATGGAGAATTGACACCTGTCTTCTTCGGTTCAGCTCTTACTAACTTTGGCGTGCAGACCTTCCTTGAAACATTCCTCAAATTTGCTCCAGAACCACATGGACACAAAAAAACAGATGGTGAAATTGTGGATCCTTATGACAAGGATTTCTCAGGATTTGTCTTTAAAATCCAAGCTAACATGGACCCTCGTCACCGTGACCGTATTGCCTTTGTCCGTATCGTATCAGGAGAATTTGAGCGCGGGATGAGTGTCAATCTGCCTCGTACTGGTAAGGGTGCTAAACTTTCGAATGTGACTCAGTTTATGGCGGAAAGTCGTGAAAATGTGACCAACGCCGTGGCAGGTGATATTATCGGTGTTTATGATACAGGTACTTATCAAGTTGGGGATACCTTGACAGTTGGGAAAAACAAATTTGAATTTGAACCACTACCAACCTTTACCCCTGAAATTTTCATGAAAGTCTCTGCTAAGAATGTCATGAAGCAAAAATCCTTCCACAAGGGAATTGAGCAATTGGTGCAAGAAGGTGCCATTCAGCTTTATAAGAATTACCAAACAGGCGAGTACATGCTGGGAGCTGTAGGTCAACTCCAGTTTGAAGTCTTTAAGCACCGTATGGAAGGCGAGTATAATGCGGAAGTGGTCATGAGCCCAATGGGTAAAAAGACTGTTCGTTGGATCAAGCCTGAGGACTTGGATGAACGGATGTCATCAAGCCGCAATATCCTGGCCAAAGACCGTTTTGACCAACCAGTATTCCTCTTTGAAAACGACTTTGCCCTCCGCTGGTTTGCAGATAAGTATCCAGATGTAGAGTTGGAAGAGAAGATGTAACTCAGTACCAACAATTGGAACTAAAGTTCCTAATTGTTGGACGCTAGTCGCTATTTGGCGAACTAGCTAACTGCCTTACTAACTACGTTTGGCAAATAGAATCGATTTGCCAAACTTCGTGTCGTGGATAATAAGACAGCAAAGTATGTAGGGTTTTACCTTAGCCCTCTATAAATTAGACCTTATTCATGTTACTATTAACCTTTATGGTAATAACTTATAAATAAAAGAAAACTTCAGATATTCACCTTTTGTGATTGGTCTGAAGTTTTCTTTTTTACTGTCCATATTTTTGGTAAAAGTCAACTTTTACTTGGATGAAGGTTTTGGCTTCACGCAGGAGTTGAAGAAGGGTGGCACGGGTTTCAAATTCTTCTCTTGTCTTGGGTAGACTGCGGTTACGGAAGACTTCCAGATAACGTTCAATTTCATCTAGCAAATCAGAAGCAGGATTGGTCTGGCTCAGTTGACCGGCAATTTTTGAAAAGAGTTGGGCCAAAATCAGGCTCTCACTGGCAGCTAGGTGACAGGTGTTGATTTGCTGGGCCATGTTTCGCAGTATACGACTTTGTCGCTGTCTCATTTCAAAATAGTGGATATGGTAGTCGGTTTGGTGAAAGAGGTGGTCAGAGTGATCCAAATAGACTAGTCTGAGTGCTTCTTCCAAAAGGGTGTCCAATTCTTCAACCAGCTGTGCTCGATTGCGTCCATCTCCTCTGGATAAATAATATTTGAAGCGCTGGAGAATATCTTTTAACTTTTCTTCTACCAGTGTGTGGTAGTGATGAATTTCCTCTTCTCGTGAAGGCATGTAGAGATTGACAAGCAAAGCAAATCCTGTACCAATAGCAAAGAGAAGGAATTCATTGACTAGGAGGTCTGGAGAGGTTGACTTTTGCACTAAGAGATGGCTAACCAAAACGCTACTTGGTGTGATGCCAATCTCCCAGCCCATCTTGTAGGCTAGAGGCACATAGAGGGCTAGATAGAGGCCAAGGCTCCAGATATGAAATCCGCTCAAGTGAAAAGCCAAAACGCCAATAGTAAGAGCTAGAAGCATAGAAAAGAGCCGATTGCGGGCCAGTTTTAAGGTACTTCTACGGGTGTCGGATAGGCTCAAGAGGGCGATGATTCCAGCTGAAATTGCTGAGGAGAGATTGAAAAAATAAGCAAGAAGGCAGGCAAGACAGGTAGCTAAGATGAGCTTGGTCGTACGTTGGCTAATAGACATATGGATTTCCTAGTAAGTCAGAATAGAAGCGGAAAAGACAAGACCTGAGTAGGCTTGTCTTTATGAGTTATTTTTTACGGGCTGCTGCGTATTCGGCAACAGCAGTAAAGAGGACATCTGTTGAAGAGTTAAGGGCTGTTTCACATGAGTCTTGGATGACCCCAATCACAAATCCAACCCCAACAACTTGCATGGCAATATCGTTAGAAATACCAAAAAGGCTACAAGCAACTGGGATAAGAAGGAGGGATCCTCCGGCAATACCAGAAGCACCACAGGCTGAGATTGCTGCTACTACACTGAGGACAAAGGCTGTGGCAAAGTCAACAGGGATTCCAAGAGTATTTACTGCAGCAAGGGTTAAAACGTTAATAGTAATCGCTGCCCCTGCCATGTTGATAGTAGAACCAAGTGGGATAGAAACAGAATAGGTATCTGGATCCAGACCGAGGTCGTGGCAAAGTTTCATATTGACAGGGATGTTAGCCGCAGAACTACGAGTGAAGAAGGCTGTAACACCGCTGACACGCAAACATTTCCAAACGAGGGGATAAGGGTTTCTCTTCATAAAGAGGAAGGCAATCAATGGATTGACAACCAGAGCGACAAAGAACATAGTTGTCACCAAGAGGGCAAGCAAGATTCCGTAGTTAGCTAGGCTTCCGATTCCCTTATCAGAGATGGTTTTGAAGACAAGACCAAGGATACCAAATGGAGCTAGATTGATGATCCATTCGACAATCTTAGAAGTCACATCAGCCATAGTTTTCAGCAATTCTTTACTATTTTTGCTGGCCTCTCTCATAGCAATCCCGAAAACAACTGCCCAAGATAAGATACCGATGTAGTTAGCAGTAACGAGGGCATTGACTGGATTGTCAACCAGTTTGAGCAAGAGATTGCTGAGGACCTGGCCAATTCCATCTGGTGGTGCGATTTCTGTATTGGCACTATTTAAGGTAATCTCAACAGGGACGATGAAGCTTGCTAGGACAGCAACAAGTGCCGCTGCAAAGGTTCCCACCAAGTAAAGGAGGATAACCGTTTTCATGTTGCTATCTTGACCCTTTTGATGTTGGGAAAGGGCATTGGCAACGAGGGCAAAGACTAGAATAGGTGCGATGGCTTTGAGGCCACCAACAAAGAGATCTCCAAGTAAACCAATTCCTGAAATGTTAGGAAGTGTCAGCCCTAGGGTTCCTCCAATAAGCATACCAATCAAAATCCGTTTGATTAGGTTTGCCTTATTCCAAGCATGAATGAATTTTTTCATAACAATCTCCTTTGTTGTGTAATGTTTATGATTATAGTATAAATATGAGCTAAAATCAAGAATTTTCTGTCTATTTCAGCTATTATTTTTGAATATTTATGGAGATTCATCACTTGTGAAAGTATGGTATAATAAATGAAAGGAGTTTTCTATGCAAGAATTTATTCAAACCTACCTCAATAAGCTTGATATAACAACGATTATTGAAAATATCTTAACCAAGTTACTTTCTCTTTTATTCTTATTTTTACTCTTTTATATAGCCAAGAAATTGCTCCATACCATGGTGCAGAGAATTGTCAAACCTTCTCTAAAAATGTCTCGTCATGATGTCGGGCGTCAGAAAACCATCTCACGTTTATTAGAGAATGTGTTTAATTATACCCTTTATTTCTTTTTACTTTACTGCATTTTGTCGATTTTAGGTTTGCCAGTTTCTAGTTTGCTGGCAGGGGCTGGGATTGCTGGGGTGGCTATTGGAATGGGAGCCCAAGGCTTTCTATCTGATGTCATCAATGGCTTTTTCATCCTCTTTGAACGTCAACTGGATGTGGGAGATGAGGTCGTTTTGACAAATGGTCCTATTACCGTATCGGGCAAGGTTGTCAGTGTCGGCATTCGAACAACGCAACTCAGAGGAGAAGATCAGGTTCTGCACTTCGTTCCCAATCGGAATATCACCGTCGTCAGCAATTTCTCACGCACAGACTAGACCTGTTATTTTAAGTAATTTGTGGTACAATAGAAAGAGTTTAATAAAGGAGAAAAGATGGTTTTAGAAAAGCAGTTGGGCAATGGTTGTACCTGGATAGACCTTGATGTGGATAAGATTAAAAATATGGAAGATCTTTCTGACATCTATGGATTGGACAAGGAAACCATTGAGTATGCTCTGGATAGAAATGAACGAGCTCATATGGATTATAACCGTGAAACGGAGACGGTAACCTTTATTTATAATGTTCTTGATTTAGAAAAAGACAAAGAATATTATGAAGCGATTCCCATGACCTTTATCGTCGAAAGACAACGAATGATTACCATCAGCAACCATAAGAATGCTTATGTCATTGATCAGATGTCAGCTTATCTGGATAGCCATGAGTCGCTTTCTATTTACAAGTTTCTCTTTGCTGGTTTAGAGATTATTAGTAACGCTTATTATCCTGTCATTGAAGAGATGGATAAAAGTAAGGACGAAATTAGTGCCTTGCTACGTCAAACTACAACAAAGAAAAATCTCTTCGCCCTCTCTGACTTGGAGACTGGTATGGTTTACTTGACAGCAGCAGCAAAACAAAATCGACTCCTCTTGGAACATATCCAGGGCCATGCTCTTTATCGGAGATTTAATGATGTCGAACGAGAGCAGTTTGATGATGCCATGATTGAAGCCCATCAGTTGGTGTCTATGACAGACTTGATTTCTCAAGTCTTGCAACAACTCTCAGCTTCTTACAACAACATCCTAAACAATAACTTGAATGATAGTTTGTCAATTTTGACTATTATCTCCGTCTTACTAGCAGTACTTGCGGTTATTACAGGTTTCTTCGGAATGAATGTTCCTCTACCATTTACAGAAGAGCCAAATGCTTGGATTTATATCTTAATGACTAGCTTGATTTTATGGGTGGCCTTATCTCAATGGCTGAAGAAAATTACTAGAAAATAAAAGAAAAGGAGCCAAAATGGCGATTGAAAATTACATGCCAGATTTTGCTGTGGAAGCAGTCTATGATCTGACAGTCCCAAGTCTGCAGGCGCAGGGAATCAAGGCTGTTTTGGTCGATTTGGACAATACCCTCATAGCTTGGAACAACCCTGATGGGACGCCAGAGATGAAGCAATGGTTACATGATCTTCGGGACGCGGGCATTCGCATCATCGTAGTCTCAAACAACACCAAAAAACGAGTTCAACGCGCAGTTGAGAAGTTTGGAATTGATTACGTTTATTGGGCTCTGAAACCCTTCACATTTGGGATTGATCGTGCCATGAAGGAATTCCACTATGAGAAAAGTGAAGTGGTCATGGTTGGCGACCAGCTCATGACGGATATACGAGCAGCCCACCGAGCTGGCATTCGCTCGATTTTAGTCAAACCCTTGGTCCAACATGACTCGATCAAAACGCAGATTAACCGAGCGCGTGAGCGTCGTGTGATGCGAAAAATCACTGAAAAGTACGGACCGATTACATATAAAAAAGGAATTTAACTAAAAAAGGAATTTAACTATGGAAGAAATTCTCTGTATTGGTTGTGGAGCAACCATTCAGACGACAGACAAGGCTGGTCTTGGATTTACCCCCCAGTCGGCACTCGAAAAAGGTTTGGAGACTGGGGAAGTCTATTGCCAACGCTGTTTCCGTCTCCGTCATTACAATGAAATCACAGATGTCCAGTTGACGGACGATGATTTCCTCAAGCTCTTGCACGAGGTGGGAGACAGTGATGCCTTAGTGGTCAATGTCATTGATATCTTTGATTTTAATGGCTCTGTTATCCCAGGTTTGCCACGTTTTGTCTCGGGTAATGATGTCCTCTTGGTGGGAAATAAAAAAGATATCTTGCCCAAGTCTGTTAAACCAGGCAAGATTAGCCAGTGGCTCATGGAACGTGCACACGAAGAAGGACTTCGTCCAGTTGATGTCGTCCTAACTTCGGCCCAAAACAAACATGCTATTAAGGAAGTCATTGACAAGATTGAACACTACCGTAAGGGCCGTGATGTCTATGTGGTTGGTGTAACCAACGTTGGAAAATCAACTCTAATCAATGCTATTATCCAAGAAATCACGGGTGATCAGAATGTCATCACGACTTCGCGCTTCCCAGGGACAACCTTGGACAAAATCGAGATTCCACTTGATGACGGTTCTTATATCTATGATACACCGGGGATTATCCACCGTCACCAGATGGCTCACTACTTGACGGCTAAAAACCTCAAGTATGTCAGCCCCAAAAAGGAAATCAAGCCTAAAACCTATCAGCTCAATCCTGAACAAACCCTGTTTCTAGGCGGTCTGGGACGCTTTGACTTCATTGCAGGTGAGAAGCAAGGTTTCACAGCCTTCTTTGACAATGAACTCAAACTCCATCGTACCAAACTTGAAGGCGCTAGTGCCTTTTACGATAAGCACGTCGGAACTCTTCTGACACCACCAAATAGTAAAGAAAAAGAAGTTTTTCCAAAACTAGTCCAGCATGTATTTAACATTAAGGAAAAGACAGATCTAGTCATCTCTGGACTCGGCTGGATCCGTGTAACAGGCACAGCCAAAGTCGCCGTCTGGGCACCAGAAGGCGTCGCAGTCGTCACACGAAAAGCAATTATTTAAAATGAAATCACTGAGCGAACAAAGTGAGCTCATAAAGAGATAGTTATTGCCGTGGTGTCTTGCCAATCATTAGATTGGCAAGGGGCACAATTGAGACCAAGGCTCAATTGTGAGGCCAGGAAATCCATTTTTCAAAGATGAGATCTTTGGAAAATTAGTTCCGACCGTCCCTCACTACCTAAAATAACTATCAAAAAATAAGGAAGAAATTATGTCATTAACATCAAAACAACGTGCCTTCCTCAACAGTCAGGCACACACCCTCAAACCCATCATCCAAATCGGGAAAAATGGACTTAACGACCAAATCAAAACCAGTGTCCGTCAGGCTCTTGACGCCCGCGAATTGATTAAAGTAACGCTCTTGCAAAACACAGATGAAAATATCCACGAAGTAGCTGAAATCTTGGAAGAAGAAATCGGTGTGGATACTGTCCAAAAGATTGGACGCATCTTAATCTTGTTTAAACAATCCAGCAAGAAAGAAAATTGCAAGATTTCTAAGAAAGTCAAAGAAATTTGACCCCCATACTCCAAACAACTGTTTTTACAGAGAAATAAAGGAGACTAGCCTATGGCAATCGAACTATTGACTCCCTTTACCAAGGTAGAGTTGGAGCCAGAAATCAAGGAGAAAAAACGCAAACAAGTCGGGATTTTAGGGGGGAATTTTAACCCTGTTCACAATGCCCATCTCATCGTTGCGGACCAAGTACGCCAGCAGTTAGGACTGGATCAAGTTTTGCTCATGCCTGAGTACCAACCTCCTCACGTAGATAAAAAGGAAACCATTCCTGAACACCATCGTCTCAAGATGCTTGAATTGGCGATTGAGGGGATTGAAGGTCTGGACATTGAAACTATTGAGTTGGAGCGTAAGGGTATTTCCTACACCTACGACACCATGAAAATCTTGACAGAGCAACATCCGGATACGGATTACTACTTCATTATCGGTGCGGATATGGTGGATTATCTGCCTAAGTGGTACCGAATTGATGAGCTGGTCGACATGGTTCAGTTTGTAGGGGTTCAGCGCCCGCGCTACAAGGCTGGAACTTCCTATCCAGTTATCTGGGTGGATGTGCCTCTCATGGATATCTCATCCAGCATGGTGCGTGACTTCATTGCTCAAGGTCGGAAACCCAACTTTCTCCTACCACAGCCGGTGCTAGACTACATCGAGAAGGAGGGGCTCTACTGATGGCCTATCAAGACTATATCAACTGCTCCCGTGAGGCTTTGTTGGAAAAAATGGCAGAGCTTCTGCCTGAAAAACGCTTAACCCATTGCTTGGGTGTGGAGCGTGCAGCCATAGAACTGGCTCAGCGCTTTGGAGTCGATGTCGAGAAAGCAGGTCTTGCAGGCCTTCTTCATGACTATGCTAAAAAGCTGTCAGATCAGGATTTTCTAGACTTGATTGACCGTTATCAGCTAGACCCTAACCTCAAAAACTGGGGCAATAATGTCTGGCATGGTATGGTCGGCATCTACAAGATTCAGGAAGATTTGAACTTGCAAGATTCTGAAATCCTGCGAGCTATTGAAATCCATACAGTTGGGGCTGGTCAGATGACAGATCTTGATAAGATAATCTATGTCGCAGACTATATCGAGCACAATCGTGTCTTTCCAGGAGTGGATGTGGCACGTGAGATTGCTGAGCTATCGCTCAATAAGGCAGTGGCCTACGAAACAGCTCGAACTGTGGAGCATCTAGCTCATCAGAGATTCCCCATCTATCCCCAAACCCTTGAAACCTATAACGCCTTTGTGCACTATTTGAAAGAGGACTAAATGAAGACGGCTTTTATAATCATTGATGTTCAGAATATTTTAGTGGAAACCGGTTTTCAGACAAATAGTCTATTGGAAAAAATTTCTTATTTACAAAATCAGGCTAGAAGTAAGAATATAGAAATTATCTATGTTCAACATATTGAGAATCCTGAAGCCCAAACATCAGAAGATTGGCAGTTATCTGCGCTTTTAAATCGAAAACCTGATGAAAAGGTCTTTCAGAAGAAGTATAATAGTATTTTCAAAGAAACTGGTTTAAAAGAATACTTGGATAAACAGGGGATTGAAAAATTAGTCTTATGTGGCATGCAGACAGAATATTGTGTGGATACCTCTGTCAAGGTCGCCTTTGAATATGGCTATAAGCTTATTATTCCAGAAGGTGCTGTCACAACCTTTGATGGGAATGATATTCCAGCAGAAACGATAAATGAATTTTATGAGGACATTTGGGAGGGGCGCTTTGCAGATGTCCTAGATTACAAACATATTTTCTAGAAAGAGGACTAAATGAACGAAAAAGAATTACTAGAACTAGTCGTGAAAGCGGCGGATGAGAAACGTGCAGAGGATATCCTTGCACTTGATGTACAAGATTTGACCAGTGTAACAGACTATTTTGTTATTACTAGCTCAATGAATAGCCGTCAGTTGGACGCTATCGCTGATAATATCCGTGAAAAAGTAGCTGAAGCAGGCTTTAAAGGAAGTCACATCGAAGGTGATGCAACTGGAGGCTGGGTTTTGCTGGACCTAGGTTCTGTTGTCGTGCATATCTTCTCAGAAGAAATGCGTGCCCACTATAACCTAGAGAAGCTATGGCATGAGGCGAATTCAGTAGATATTTCAGAAACTCTTGCTTAGAAGATGAACTCAGTTGCAGTCAACTGGGTTTTATTTGCTTATTTTAGAAAAATTGATAGAAAGGTAAAGAGCGAGTGGTGTTTGCCATGGAGGCTCTTGGTATCATGATTATGGCAACTTATGAAACCTTTGCGGCGGTCTATGATGCGGTCATGGACGATAGTTTATACGATAAATGGACAGATTTTTCTCTGCGTCATTTGCCTAAGACAAAGGAGAGAAAGAAACTCTTGGAATTGGCTTGTGGGACAGGGATTCAATCTGTACGCTTTTCTCAGGCTGGTTTTGATGTGACTGGACTTGATTTGAGCGCGGATATGTTGAAGATTGCGGAGAAGAGAGCGGCTTCAGCCAAACAAAAGATTGAATTTATTGAAGGCAATATGCTGGATTTGTCCAAGGCAGGTCAATATGATTTTGTCACGTGTTACTCGGACTCAATCTGCTACATGCAGGATGAGGTGGAAGTAGGGGACGTCTTTAAAGAAGTCTATAATGCCCTCAACGAAGATGGCATCTTCATCTTTGATGTGCATTCGACCTACCAGACAGACGAAGTTTTTCCAGGCTATTCTTACCATGAAAATGCGGAAGATTTTGCCATGCTCTGGGATACTTATGAGGATGCGGCGCCTCACTCTATCGTTCATGAACTAACCTTCTTTATCAAGGAGGCTGACGGTTCCTTTAGTCGCCACGATGAAGTGCATGAGGAGCGGACTTATGAGGTTTTGACCTATGATATTTTGCTGGAACAGGCAGGATTTAAGTCCTTCAAACTCTTTGCGGACTTTGAGGACAAGGAACCGTCAGAGACAAGCACCCGTTGGTTTTTTGTCGTGCAGAAGTAGGAGATTACTATGACCATCACGGGTATTATCGCGGAGTTCAATCCTTTTCATAATGGGCACAAATATCTGCTTGAGCATGCGAAGGGGCTGAAAATCGTGGCTATGTCTGGGAATTTCATGCAGCGTGGAGAGCCTGCTATCGTGGACAAGTGGACACGGGCCCAGATGGCGCTGGAAAATGGAGCGGATCTGGTAGTGGAATTGCCCTTTTTAGTCAGTGTTCAGGCTGCTGATTTCTTTGGCCAAGGAGCTGTGGATATCTTGGCTCGGTTGGGTATTGATAGGCTAGCATTTGGGACGGAGGAAGTTCTGGATTATCAAAAAATTGCTGACTTATACACAGAACAGGGTGCTGATATGGAGCAATTTGTGGAAAATCTTCCTGATTCCCTCTCTTATCCTCAGAAGACTCAAGCTATGTGGAAGGAATTTGCAGGTCTTGATTTTTCAGGAAATACGCCCAATCATGTTCTTGCTCTGGCCTATGCAAAGGCGGTTGCAGGGCGGAACATCAAGTTGCATCCGATTCAGCGTCAGGGGGCGGGTTACCATTCTGTGGACAAGGATGTGGACTTTGCTTCGGCGACAGCTCTTCGTCAGCACCAATCAGACCAAGATTTCTTAGAACGTTTTATGCCTTCAGTTATACTCTTTGAGCAGGTTAGTAAGGTGAGCTGGGATGACTATTTTCCTCTGCTCTGCTATCAAATATTGTCAAATCCCGACCTAACCAGCATCTATCAGGTCAATCAAGAAATGGCTGTGCGCATTAAGGAAGCCATCAAAACAGCCCAGTCTTTAGAAGAATTGGTCGAGACGGTTGCCACCAAACGTTACACAAAAGCGCGTGTTAAACGCCTCTTGACTTATATCTTGGTGCAAGCTAGAGAAAGTGACTTGCCAGAAGGTGTCCATGTCCTTGGCTTTACTGAAAAAGGCAGACAACATCTCAAGTCTATGAAAGAGCAGGTCCATCTAGTCAGCCGAATTGGTAAAGAAGCTTGGGATACCATGACGCAAAAGGCAGACCAGATTTACCAACTGGGAAATCCAAGTATAGCAGAGCAGAATTTCGGCAGAGTACCGATTAGAATAGAAAAGAACTAGGTCTACTGAAAGGTAGACTTTTCTCAAATCTCTACTAAGCAACTATTTCTAAGAAATAAGGATTGTACAGGTATATTTTAGTAAATTAAACTCCAAATTCTCCAAAACATATTCTATTTTAGGTTTGTGAAAATCACTTTTTTATGGTAGAATGTAAAAGAATGTATGTCATTCGGAATAACAATAAAATGAGGTAAAAACATGGAGATCATGTCGCTTGCGATTGCTGTTTTTGCCGTCATCATTGGTTTAGTCATTGGATATGTCAGCATCTCAGCTAAGATGAAATCATCTCAGGAAGCTGCAGAGTTGATGCTTTTAAATGCTGAACAAGAAGCAACTAATTTACGTGGACAAGCTGAACGTGAAGCGGATTTACTTGTTAATGAAGCTAAACGTGAAAGCAAGTCTCTTAAAAAAGAAGCACTATTGGAGGCCAAAGAAGAAGCCAGAAAATACCGTGAAGAAGTGGACGCTGAATTCAAATCAGAACGTCAAGAACTCAAACAAATCGAAAGTCGTTTGACAGAGAGAGCTACTAGCCTTGACCGTAAGGACGACAATTTGACGAGTAAAGAACAAACACTTGAACAAAAAGAACAAAGTATTTCTGATAGAGCGAAAAACCTTGATGCGCGTGAAGAGCAATTAGAGGAAGTCGAAAGACAAAAAGAAGCAGAGCTAGAGCGTATTGGTGCCCTGTCTCAGGCAGAAGCACGAGATATTATCTTGGCTCAGACAGAGGAAAACTTGACCAAGGAGATTGCTAGCCGCATTCGTGAAGCTGAGCAAGAGGTCAAGGAACGTTCTGACAAAATGGCCAAGGACATCTTGGTTCAAGCCATGCAACGTATCGCTGGTGAATATGTGGCGGAGTCAACAAACTCAACGGTTCACCTGCCAGACGATACTATGAAGGGACGCATTATTGGTCGTGAAGGTCGTAACATTCGTACCTTTGAAAGTTTGACAGGGGTCGATGTGATTATCGACGATACACCAGAAGTGGTGACCTTATCAGGTTTTGACCCGATTCGTCGTGAAATTGCCCGTATGACTATGGAAATGTTGCTCAAGGATGGTCGTATCCACCCAGCTCGTATCGAAGAGTTGGTTGAGAAAAACCGTCAAGAGATTGACAATAAGATTCGTGAATATGGTGAGGCAGCAGCCTATGAGATTGGTGCGCCAAACCTTCATCCAGACTTGATGAAAATCATGGGTCGCTTGCAGTTCCGTACTTCTTATGGACAAAATGTCTTGCGCCATTCGATTGAGGTTGCTAAGTTGGCTGGTATCATGGCTAGTGAGCTTGGTGAAAACGCGGCTCTTGCCCGTCGTGCCGGATTCCTTCACGATATCGGGAAAGCTATTGACCGCGAGGTTGAGGGTAGCCACGTTGAAATCGGTATGGAATTGGCTCGTAAGTACAAGGAACATCCAGTTGTGGTGAATACGATTGCTAGCCACCACGGTGATGTCGAAGCAGAAAGTGTGATTGCAGTAATTGTCGCTGCAGCAGATGCCTTGAGTGCGGCGCGTCCAGGTGCTCGTAGTGAGTCTCTTGAAAGCTACATCAAGCGTCTCCATGATTTGGAAGAAATTGCTAACGGCTTTGAAGGGGTACAAAATAGCTTTGCCCTTCAAGCAGGACGTGAAATCCGTATCATGGTCAATCCAGGACAAATCAAGGACGACAAAGTCACAATCTTGGCTCACAAAGTTCGTGAGAAAATTGAAAACAATCTCGATTACCCAGGAAATATCAAGGTAACCGTGATTCGTGAGCTTCGTGCAGTAGATTATGCTAAATAAATAAGAAAGAGCAGTTGAAAAATTACTGCTTTTTTGTTACACTAGATAGAAAGACTGTAAAGGATAATCTGGCTTTTTGTCATTATTCTAGAGAAATGTTATTTCACAGACTGACTAAAGGAGACACAATGGCAGACCGAGGCTTACTAATCGTTTTTTCTGGTCCTTCAGGGGTTGGAAAAGGAACGGTTAGAAGAGAGATTTTTGAGAGTTCTGAAAACCAATTTCAATACTCTGTATCGATGACGACACGCGCACAACGTCCTGGAGAAGTGGATGGTGTTGACTATTTCTTCCGTACTCGCGAAGAGTTTGAAGAGCTGATTCGTCAAGGACAGATGTTGGAATACGCAGAATATGTCGGCAACTACTATGGAACTCCTCTGACCTATGTCAATGAAACCTTGGACAAGGGAATCGATGTTTTCCTTGAAATTGAAGTTCAAGGCGCTCTTCAGGTCAAGAAAAAGGTTCCAGATGCTGTCTTTATCTTCCTGACACCACCAGATTTGGATGAATTACAAGACCGCTTGGTAGGTCGTGGAACAGATAGTGCAGAAGTGATTGCCCAACGAATCGAAAAAGCCAAGGAAGAAATTGCGCTTATGCGTGAGTATGATTATGCGATTGTCAACGATCAGGTGCCCCTAGCTGCTGAGCGTGTCAAACGTGTGATCGAAGCAGAGCATTTCCGTGTGGATCGTGTCATTGGTCACTATCAGGAGATGTTACCGAAATCTCCAACTACCCGATAAAATTTAGAAAATAGGTACAAGCAAATGATGTTAAAACCCTCTATTGATACCTTGCTCGACAAGGTTCCTTCAAAATATTCACTCGTAATCTTGGAAGCAAAACGTGCTCACGAATTGGAAGCAGGTGCGCCAGCAACTCAAGGTTTCAAATCTGAAAAATCAACTCTTCGCGCTTTAGAAGAAATCGAATCAGGAAACGTTACAATTCACCCAGATCCAGAAGGAAAACGTGAAGCAGTGCGTCGCCGTATCGAAGAAGAAAAACGCCGCAAAGAAGAAGAAGAAAAGAAAATCAAAGAGCAAATCGCTAAAGAAAAAGAAGATGGTGAAAAAATTTAAGGTTGGGGGGACTCAATCTTATTTTTTCTATTTGAAAGAATGTACTGACAAGGAGGAGGTGAGAAGATGGCTATAGCCAAGATTATCGTGGATGTACCCTTGATGCAGACAGACCAGCCCTATAGTTACAGGATTCCTGAGGAATTTGAGGGAATGCTGGAAGTTGGGATGCGGGTTCATGTGCCTTTTGGTAAGGGCAATCGCCTGATTCAAGGGATTGTTCTTGGTTTGGAGTCCCAACCAGATGAAGAAGAGGCTAATCAAGATTTAAAAGATATTGTCGAGGTGTTGGATTTTTCTCCTGTTCTCACGCAAGAACAACTCTGGTTGGCTGAGGAGTTACGCAAGTCCGTCTTTTCTTACAAAATCTCTATCCTCAAGGCCATGCTTCCAGGATTTCTGAACTCCAGCTATGACAAGATTCTCTATCCTCTGGAAGGTTTGAGTCAGGAAGACCGAGTGCGTCTGTTTGGTTCAGAAGATTCGCTTGCCTTTTCTTCACTAGACCTTGCCAAACAAGCCGAAATGATGCGTTTGACTAGAAAAGGTCTGCTTGGTCTAGAATATCAGGCGATTGATCAAAAGAAGGTCAAGACCCAGTCTTGGTATAAGGTAGACCTTGCTCAATTAGAAAGTGTAGAGATTTCTACACGCGCCAAGAAAAAGTTGGAATTGAGAGATTATTTGCTGTCTCATCCCGAGAGTGCTCCCTTGGCTAGTTTGCTAGAGTCCTACTCGCGGGAGCAAGTTAACTTCTTTGTTGATCAAGGTGCTGTTACTATAGTTCAAAAGGAAGTGCAACGCTCGGCTGCTTATTTTGAAGGAATTGAAGCAAGTCAGCCTTTGGAATTGAATCCAGAGCAAAGACAGGCGCGTGATGTGGTTGTCAGTGCTATTGGTAGTCATCAGCCTCCCTTCCTCCTTCAAGGGATTACAGGAAGTGGGAAGACAGAGGTTTACTTGCAGATTATCCAAGGGGCCTTGAACAAGGGCAAGACAGCTATTTTGTTGGTACCTGAGATTTCTCTGACTCCACAGATGACGGAGCGTTTTATTGCTCGCTTTGGTGAGAAAGTGGCAATTCTCCACTCTGGCCTGTCCAATGGTGAAAAGTACGATGAATGGCGCAAGGTGGAACGTGGCGATGCCCAAGTTGTTGTTGGTGCTAGATCGGCCATCTTTGCTCCGCTGAAAAATCTGGGTGTTATGATTATTGATGAGGAGCATGAAGCAACTTATAAGCAGGATAGTAATCCTCGTTACCATGCCAGAGAAGTAGCTATTTTACGGGCTCAGTATAATCAAGCAGCCCTGGTACTTGGGTCAGCAACTCCTAGTCTGGAAAGCCGTGCTCGGGCTGGAAAAGGCGTCTATCAACATTTACGTCTGACCCAACGTGCCAATCCTTTGGCTAGGATCCCTGAGGTTCAAGTAATTGACTTTCGAGACTATATTGGACAAAACGAGACATCAAACTTTACGCCTCCTTTGCTAGAAGCCATCCAAGACTGTCTGGCTAAAAAAGAGCAGGTGGTTCTCATGCTCAATCGCCGTGGTTATTCTAGCTTTGTCATGTGTCGGGAGTGTGGAACTGTGGATACTTGTCCCAACTGTGATATTTCTTTGACCTTGCACATGGATACCAAGACCATGAATTGCCATTATTGTGGTTTTTCAAAGGATATTCCTCAGATCTGTCCTAACTGCAAGAGCCGAAGTATTCGTTACTATGGGACAGGGACACAGAAGGCTTATGATGAGCTGGCAGAACTCTTTCCTCAGGCTCGCATTCTGCGCATGGATGTGGATACGACTCGTAAGAAAGGTAGTCACCAAGTTCTGCTTGACCAGTTTGGGCGAGGAGAAGCAGATATCTTGCTAGGAACTCAGATGATTGCCAAGGGATTGGATTTTCCCAATGTGACTTTGGTCGGAGTTCTAAATGCCGATACAGCCTTGAATCTGCCTGATTTCCGTTCTTCTGAGAGAACCTTCCAGCTCTTGACTCAGGTGGCAGGCCGTGCAGGTCGTGCTGAAAAAGCTGGTCAGGTCTTGATTCAGTCTTACAATCCGCAGCACTATGCTATTCGATTTGCCAAGGATCAGGACTACGAAGGCTTTTATGCCTATGAAATGGGAATTAGACGACAACTTGGTTATCCACCTTACTATTTCACCATTGGCATTACCCTTTCTCACAAGAAAGAAGAAGAGGTGGTCAAACGTGCTTATGAAGTTATGAACATTTTGCGGTTAGGCTTGTCAGATACCAGTAAGATTCTAGGACCAACGCCAAAACCTATTGCTCGTACCCATAACCTCTATCATTACCAGATTTTGATTAAATACCGTTTAGAAGATGAGCTGGGGCCGACCCTCAACCAGGTCTTGGCCCTGACTCAAGAACGGGAAAATAGTGAGCTCCGTCTCAGCATTGACCATGAGCCGCAGCAATTTTTATAAGAAGGAGAAGATATGACAAAATTAATCTTTATGGGGACACCCGACTTTTCAGCAACAGTTTTAAAAGGGCTTTTGACAGATGACCGTTACGAAATTCTAGCCGTTGTGACCCAGCCAGACCGTGCTGTCGGTCGTAAAAAAGTTATCCAAGAAACCCCAGTCAAGCAGGCTGCCAAGGAAGCAGGTCTTCCTATCTACCAACCTGAAAAATTATCTGGAAGTCCAGAGATGGAAGAGATTATGCAGCTAGGAGCGGATGGAATTGTGACCGCTGCTTTTGGGCAGTTTCTCCCAAGTAAACTCCTTGATAGCATGGACTTTGCGGTCAATGTTCACGCTTCCCTTCTTCCCAAACACCGTGGTGGTGCGCCTATCCATTATGCCTTGATTCAAGGAGATGAGGAAGCTGGTGTGACCATTATGGAGATGGTTAAGGAAATGGATGCAGGGGATATGATTTCTCGTCGTAGTATTCCGATTATGGATGAGGACAATGTCGGCACCTTGTTTGAGAAATTGGCGCTAGTTGGTCGTGATTTGCTTTTGGATACTTTGCCTGCCTATATTGCTGGGGAGATTAAACCTGAACCACAGGATCCAAGTCAGGTTACTTTCTCGCCAAACATCAAGCCAGAGGAAGAAAAATTGGATTGGAATAAAAGCAATCGTCAACTCTTTAACCAAATCCGTGGGATGAATCCGTGGCCTGTTGCCCATACTTTCCTTAAGGGCGACCGCTTTAAGATTTATGAAGCTTTAGCAGTAGAAGGTCAGGGAAATCCAGGTGAAATTCTCTCTATTGGTAAGAAAGAATTGATTGTCGCAACGGCAGAAGGGGCTCTATCCCTCAAACAAGTGCAGCCAGCTGGTAAACCTAAGATGGACATTGCTTCCTTCCTCAATGGAGTTGGACGTACATTGACTGTAGGAGAACGATTTGGTGACTAAAGTAGAAACGGCTAGAAGTTTAGCCCTAGCAGTATTAGAGGATGTTTTTATCAATCAAGCATACTCAAATATCGCCTTAAATAAGCATCTCAAGGGAAGTCAACTTTCAGCAGCGGACAAGGGTTTGGTGACCGAGCTGGTCTATGGAACGGTAGCCCGTAAACTGACTCTGGAATGGTACCTATCCCACTTTATCGAAGACAGAGACCAGTTAGACAGTTGGCTTTATGTCCTTCTTCTTATGAGTGCCTACCAGCTCTGCTATTTGGACAAGATTCCTAATCACGCTGTGGTTAATGAAGCGGTAGAACTATCCAAAACTCGTAAAAAAGGCAGTGAAAAATTTGTCAACGCCGTCCTTCGCCGTATCTTGCGTGAAGGCTGGCCAGATATTGCTAGCATCAAGCGAAAAAACAAGCGTGATTCCATTGCCTATTCTCTCCCAGTTTGGCTAGTTGCTAAGCTCAAGGAAGAATACGGAGAAGAGCGAGCGCAAGCTATTTTTGAAAGTCTTTTGGTGCGAAACAAGGTCAGTATTCGTGTAACGGACCTAGGACGAAAAGAAGAAATCCAAGTCTTGTTGGAGGCCAGTGATTCATCCTTGTCTCCCTCTGGTCTTGTGAAGGAGCAAGGGCATTTTGCAGGCCATGATTTGTTTGCGGATGGAGCAATTACCATCCAAGACGAGTCCAGTCAGCTTGTTGCTCCGACGCTTGATTTAAAAGGGAATGAGCAGGTTCTAGATGCCTGTGCGGCTCCGGGTGGGAAAACAGCCCATATAGCCTCTTATCTCACGACAGGTCAGGTTACGGCTCTGGACTTGTACGATCACAAGTTGGACTTAATCCAAGAAAATGCCCAACGTCTAGGAGTTGAAGATCAAGTTCAAACGCAAAAATTGGATGCCAGAAGGGTGCATGAGTTTTTTGGTCAGGATTCTTTTGATAAGATTTTGGTGGATGCTCCTTGTTCAGGAATCGGTCTTTTGCGCCGAAAACCAGATATCAAATACAATAAAGAAACGGCAGATTTCGCGTCCTTACAGGAAATTCAGCTAGAAATATTAGGTAGTGTTTGTCAAACACTACGCAAAGGTGGTATAATAACTTATAGTACCTGTACTATTGTCTCAGAGGAGAACTTTCAAGTCGTACAGGCATTTTTAGAAAGTCATCCTGAATTTGAGCAGGTAACACTAGAACATGAATGTAAAGATATCATGAAAGATGGCTGTATCCTCATTACACCTGAATTGTATGGAAGTGATGGATTCTTCATCAGTCAATTTCGCAAGATATCGGATTAGGAAGGAACTAACACATGGAAATTTCATTATTAACAGATGTTGGTCAGAAACGAACAAATAACCAAGACTATGTCAACCACTATGTCAATAGAGCTGGACGTACCATGATTATCCTAGCTGATGGTATGGGAGGTCATCGCGCAGGGAATATCGCTAGTGAAATGGCGGTAACAGACCTAGGTATAGCTTGGGTTGATACCCAAATAGATACAGTCAATGAAGTGCGTGAATGGTTCGCCAATTACCTAGAAATTGAAAATCAAAAGATTCATCAACTTGGACAAGATGATGCCTATAAAGGAATGGGAACAACTCTAGAAGCTGTTGCTATTATTGGCAATCAGGCTATCTATGCTCATATTGGAGATTCTCGTATCGGTTTGATTCGTGGAGAAGAATACCACCAGTTAACGAGCGACCATTCCTTGGTCAATGAATTGCTCAAGGCTGGTCAATTGACACCTGAAGAAGCAGCTAGCCACCCACAGAAAAATATTATTACCCAGTCAATTGGTCAAAAAGACGAAATTCAGCCTGATTTTGGAATGATTACCCTTGCGACAGGAGATTATCTCCTACTTAATAGCGATGGATTAACCAACATGATTTCAGGCAGTGAGATTTGTGATATTTTAACCAGTGATATTCCTTTGGCAGATAAGGCAGCAACCTTGATCCGTTTTGCTAATAATGCAGGTGGTTTGGACAATATTACAGTTGCCCTTATTGCTGTTAATGAGGAGGAAACAGAATGATCCAAATCGGCAAGATTTTTGCCGGACGCTATCGGATTGTGAAACAGATTGGCCGAGGAGGCATGGCAGATGTCTATTTGGCCAAGGATTTAATTCTAGATGGAGAAGAAGTGGCAGTGAAGGTCCTGAGGACCAACTACCAGACGGACCCAATAGCTGTAGCTCGTTTTCAGCGTGAAGCGAGAGCTATGGCAGATCTAGACCATCCTCATATCGTTCGGATAACAGATATTGGTGAGGAAGACGGTCAACAGTATCTTGCAATGGAGTATGTTGCTGGACTAGACCTTAAACGCTATATCAAGGAACACTATCCTCTTTCTAATGAAGAAGCAGTCCGTATTATGGGACAAATCCTCCTAGCCATGCGTTTGGCCCATACCAGAGGAATTGTCCATAGGGACTTGAAACCTCAAAATATCCTTTTGACACCAGATGGGACTGCCAAAGTCACAGACTTTGGGATTGCGGTAGCCTTTGCAGAGACAAGTCTGACCCAGACTAACTCTATGCTGGGTTCGGTTCATTACTTGTCACCAGAGCAGGCGCGTGGTTCGAAGGCGACTGTGCAGAGTGATATCTATGCCATGGGGATTATTTTCTATGAGATGCTGACAGGCCATATCCCTTATGACGGGGATAGTGCGGTGACCATTGCTCTCCAGCATTTCCAGAAACCACTGCCGTCAGTTATAGCTGAGAATCCATCTGTGCCTCAGGCTTTAGAGAATGTTGTCATCAAGGCAACTGCCAAGAAATTGACAGATCGTTATCAGTCAGTTGCAGAGATGTATGTGGACTTGTCTAGTAGTTTGTCTTATAATCGTCGCAATGAGCCTAAATTGGTGTTTAATGATACCACTAAGGCTGACACCAAGACTCTTCCTAAAGTTCCACAAAGTACCTTGACTTCGATTCCTAAGGTGCAAACACAAAGTCCAAAGCCACAGACTGCGAAGCCGAGTCAGCAGGCTTCAGAGGACAATTACGCAACCAAGCCTGTTAAGAAACGGAAATTTAGAGTTCGCTATATGATTTTGTTGGCCAGCATTGTATTGGTGGCAGTTTCTCTTATTTGGATACTATCCAGAACTCCTGCAACCATTGCCATTCCAAATGTGGCAGGTCAGACTGTGGCGGAAGCCAAGGAAACCCTCAAGAAAGCCAATTTTGAGATTGGCGAGGAGAAATCAGAGGCTAGTGAAAAGGTGGAAGAAGGGCGGATTATCCGTACAGATCCTGACGCTGGAACTGGTCGAAAAGAAGGAACGAAAATCAATTTAGTTGTCTCATCAGGCAAGCAATCTTTCCAATTGAGCAATTATATCGGCCGTAAATCGACCGATGTTATCGCAGAACTCAAGCAGAAGAAGGTACCTGAAAATCTCATCAAGATAGAGGAAGAAGAATCAAGCGAGAGTGAAGAAGGAACAGTTCTTAGACAGAGCCCGTCTGCTGGAACAACTTATGATTTGAGTAAGGCCTCAACAATTACTTTAACTATTGCTAAGAAAGTAACAAGTGTTGTCATGCCAAGTTATACAGGTTCCAGTCTTGAATTTACGAAAAATAACCTCATCCAAATTGTTGGTATAAAAGAAGCCAACATTGAAGTTGTAGAAGTTACCACAGCTCCTTCCGGAACTGCTGAAGGTACCGTCGTTGAACAGAGTCCAAGAGCAGGTGAAAAGGTAGATTTGAATAAGACACGCATCAAGATTTCAATTTACAAACCGAAAACACCGCCGTCAACATCATCATCAGCACCAGCCCAACGTGGAAACCAAGGTTCTACTACAACACCAAGTCAGGGGAACCAGCAAGGAAATCAACGAGGAGATACTCATTCTACTAATCAATCAAGTAGTGAGGGAAGCCACGAAAATTCACGTAATTAAATGAATCTTTGTCATGATTTCATGGCAAAGATTTTTTTTGACTCCAGATTTGTGATAGAATAGAGGAAGTTGATAAAAGGAGGAAAGTATGGAAGAATCAAGAGAATTAAATGCCGTCATCGATGTGATTATGTTAGCTGGAACCATTCTTCTCAAAAGTGGCTCAGAGATTCATCGTGTAGAAGATACCATGATCCGTATTGCGCATTCGCAGGGGATTGTGGATTGCAATGTTCTTGCCATGCCTGCCGCTATCTTTTTCTCCATTGAAAATACCAATATTTCGCGAATGAAGCGCGTGACCTCCTCTTCTTACAACATCGAAAAAGTCTGCGATGTGAACCAGATTTCTCGTCAGTTGGTCGGGGGGCAGATTGATTTAGAGACAGCCTTCAAGCAATTGAAGGCCTTGCAAGCCCAGCCCCTTCCTTATACTAAGTTGCAGGTAACTTTGGCTGCAACCTTTAGTGCTCCTTTCTTTTCGATTATGTTTAGTGGAAATATCTACGACGCACTTGGGGCAGGAGTGGCTACCTTATTTGGTTTTGCCTTTTCCCTCTATGTAGAGAAGTTTATCCGAATTCCCTTTGTGACAGCCTTTGCTGGAGCCTTTGTTTTTGGGATGATAGCCCAGTTTTGGGCTCGCTACACAGGCTTTCCTTCAACGGCAGATTTGATTATAGCTGGTGCTGTCATGCCTTTTGTACCAGGAATTGCCTTGACCAATGCGGTTCGTGATATTATGACCAACCACATAAACTCTGGTATGAGTAAGATGTTTGAATCTCTACTCATTACCCTTGCTTTAGGGGCGGGAACTTCTGTCGCCTTGGTATTGATGAATTAATATGACACTAACAACCTTTTTATTACAAGCAGTAGCAAGTCTTCTTGCTATTATCACTTTTTTAATTGTACTCAATGTGCAACGGTCTATGCTCTTACCTGGAGGGATTTTGGGCATGGTTGTCTGGCTGATTTATCTCTTGCTTAAAGAACCGACCAATGTCATCGTAGCCACCTTCATTGCGGCTATTATCGGTTCTTGTATCAGCCAGATTTTAAGTATTCTTTATAAGACACCTGCTGTGGTCTTTATCTTGGCTATCTTGGCACCTCTGGTTCCGGGTTATCTCTCCTATCGGACAACTGCCTTTTTTGTGACGGGAGATTACAGTCATGCCATTGCTAGTGCAACCTTGGTTGTTATGCTGGCTTTGGTGATTTCCATTGGCATGGCTAGCGGAACAGTGATTCTTAGACTTTATTCCTACTTAAGAAAGCAGCATAATGGTTAGAATAATAAGCGACTTGATTTGGTGAATCAAGTCTTTTTTCTCTCTTTTACTGCTATTTGTGATAAAATAGTATGGAACGATTTTTTACAATGAATGATAAAACAGAGGTAAATATGACAATCGGTATTGATAAGATTGGTTTTGCGACCAGTCAATATGTCTTGAAATTACAAGACTTAGCAGAAGCGAGGGGAATTGACCCTGAAAAATTAAGTAAAGGACTCTTGCTCAAGGAATTGAGTATTGCACCCCTAACTGAGGACATCGTGACCTTGGCGGCCAGTGCTAGTGACTCTATTTTAACTGAGCAAGAAAGAGCAGAAATTGATATGGTCATTGTGGCTACCGAGTCAGGAATTGACCAGAGTAAGGCTGCGGCCGTCTTTGTGCATGGTTTGCTGGGCATCCAGCCCTTTGCTCGTAGTTTCGAGATTAAAGAAGCTTGCTATGGAGCGACAGCGGCCCTTCATTATGCCAAATTGCATGTGGAAAATTCTCCAGAGTCCAAGGTCTTGGTCATTGCCAGTGATATTGCCAAATACGGTATTGAAACTCCAGGAGAACCAACTCAGGGTGCTGGCAGTGTGGCCATGTTGATTACACAAAATCCACGCATTATGGCCTTTAATAATGACAATGTGGCTCAGACCCGTGATATCATGGATTTCTGGCGTCCAAATTACTCGACAACTCCTTATGTAAATGGTGTCTATTCTACCCAGCAATACTTGGATAGTTTGAAAACGACTTGGCTTGAATACCAAAAACGCTACCAGGTTACTTTAGATGATTTTGCGGCTGTTTGCTTCCACTTGCCTTATCCTAAATTAGCTCTAAAAGGCTTGAAAAAAATCATGGATAAGAACTTGCCTCAAGAGAAAAAAGACCTCTTGCAAAAGCATTTTGACCAGTCTATTCTCTACAGTCAAAAGGTGGGGAATATCTACACTGGTTCCCTCTTCCTTGGGCTTTTGTCTCTCTTGGAAAATACAGATAGTTTGAAGGCTGGGGATAAAATTGCCCTTTATAGTTACGGAAGTGGTGCTGTCGCTGAGTTCTTCAGTGGTGAATTGGTTGAAGGATATGAAGCTTATTTGGATAAAGAACGTTTGAACAAGCTCAACCAACGAACTGCCCTGTCTGTTGCTGACTATGAAAAAGTCTTCTTTGAGGAAGTAGACTTAGATGAAACAAATTCTGCCCAGTTTTCTGGCTATGAAAATCAAGATTTTGCCTTGGTTGAAATTGTTGACCACCAACGCCGTTATAGCAAGGTTGAAAAATAATGAAGATAAGTTGGAATGGATTTTCTAAAAAATCATACCAAGAGCGCCTCGAGCTGTTAAAAGCTCAGGCGCTCCTTAGTCCTGAGAGACAAGCAAGTCTGGAGCAGGATGAACAGCTGAGTGTGACTGTGGCAGACCAGCTGAGTGAGAATGTAGTGGGAACTTTTTCTCTGCCTTATTCGCTGGTCCCAGAGGTTCTCGTTAACGGTCAGGAATACACAGTTCCCTATGTGACAGAAGAGCCCTCAGTGGTTGCTGCGGCCAGCTATGCAAGTAAAATCATCAAGCGAGCAGGCGGTTTTACTGCTCAAGTTCATGAGCGCCAGATGATTGGGCAGGTGGCCCTTTATCAAGTTGCTAATCCTGATCTAGCGCAAGTGCAGATTGCAAGCAAGAAAGCCGAACTCTTGGAACTTGCCAATCAAGCCTATCCTTCTATCGTTAAACGTGGAGGTGGGGCGCGTGATTTGCATGTAGAACAGATAAAAGGCGAAACAGACTTCCTTGTTGTTTATCTCCATGTTGATACCCAAGAAGCCATGGGAGCCAATATGCTCAACACCATGCTGGAAGCCTTGAAACCAGTCTTAGAAGAACTCAGTCAGGGACAGAGTCTTATGGGAATCCTGTCTAATTACGCGACCGATTCTCTGGTGACAGCAAGCTGTCGTATCGCCTTTCGATACTTGAGCCGCCAAAAGGATCAAGGACGAGAATTTGCGGAGAAGATAGCCTTGGCTAGCCAGTTTGCGCAGGCTGATCCTTATCGAGCTACTACCCATAATAAAGGGATTTTTAATGGTATTGATGCCATTTTGATTGCCACAGGTAATGACTGGCGTGCTATTGAGGCAGGAGCTCATACCTTTGCCAGTCGAGATGGACATTACCAAGGTCTTAGCTCTTGGCGTCTAGACTTGGAGACAGAAGAATTAGTTGGTGAGATGACACTACCCATGCCTGTAGCGACCAAGGGTGGCTCTATTGGTCTCAACCCTCGTGTAGCTCTCAGTCATGAATTATTGGGAAATCCTTCTGCCAAAGAATTAGCCCAGATTATCGTGTCTATTGGTCTCGCCCAAAACTTTGCGGCCCTCAAAGCCTTGGTGAGTACGGGCATCCAGCAAGGCCACATGAAATTGCAGGCCAAATCCTTAGCTCTCCTAGCAGGAGCCAGTGAATCCGAGGTAGCTCCCCTAGTTGAGCGCCTCATCGCAGAGAAAACCTTTAACTTAGAGACAGCCCAGCATTATTTAGAAAACTTAAGATCATAAAAAACTCAGACGAATTGGTCTGAGTTTTCTTGTACTTAAATACTTTTTCCTGGTAATAGTGTAACTGGTAAGAAGTAACCAGTTGTTGCGACTTCCTTGCCTTCAATCTTTTGCAAGAGAAGATCAACAGTGAGGCAGGCAATCTCTTCCAAAGGTTGCTTGATGGTCGCGAGTTGAGGATAGTAATTCTCGATAAAGTAAGTCCCATCATAGCCGATGACCTTGAGTTCTTCTGGGACAGAAATGCCCAGCTCCTGAGCGATTTTAATGACCAGAATAGCTGTTAAGTCATCCGAAGCGAAAATGGCATCTGGTTTTTGTTGAGTCAAGATATTCTTGATTTCCATTTCTTTTCTGACTGGAGAAAAGTCACTGGAAACATTGATAATAGGAGCTTTTGGGAGTACAGATGCAAAGCCAGCGTGGCGTAGTCCAGTTGGTGAGTTAGAATTGTCATTCCCTGTAATCATGATGATAGACTGGGCGCCTGTCTTAAGCAAGGTCTGGGCAGCAAGGACCCCGCCAGCATAGTTGTCAGAGGAGACGACGGGAATATCTGGAGACAGGTTTCGGTCAAAGGAAATAATCGGTGCTGTCACACGATTGTAGTCTTCTATTCCCAAGTTGTGACTACCCGAAATGATGCCGTCCACCTGATTGGCTTCTAACATTTCGATGTATTCGCGTTCCTTCTCAGAATCGTGCTCGCTGTTGCAGATGATGGTCTTGTAACCATTTTTGAAGAGTTGGTGTTCCAGCTTGTCAATCAATTCTGCATAGAAAACGTTGGAAATATTGGGGAAAATCAAACCGATTAACTTAGCTGATTTTCCTTGCAGACTACGAGCTAGGTTGTTGGGTTTATAGCCCAATTCTCGCATAGCTTCATTAACCTTTTGAATGGTTTTTTCAGATAAATACCCTTTTTTATTGATAACCCGAGAAACGGTAGTAGGGCTGACGCCTGCAAGTTTGGCGACATCAGTTAGTTTTGCGACCATAATCTAATTCATAGTAAGTTCCAGTTGGGTTTCCAGATTTAATCAGGATACCATTTTGGTTCACATGTGGGAAGACACGACCAGAAAATACTTTTTCTCCTTTATTGATGAAAATTTCAAAGACAGAGTTATCGATGAAGATTGTAGCAGTAGTAGCCTGATTCTCGATAGGGCAAGAACGTGTAGTTCCAAATTCTTGGGCATACTGTTCTCCAGCCTGGCTACGATCCACTGTCACTTGACCATTTACAAGGTCAAAGTTGATGGAAAGTCCCTTGCCTTCTTGATCAGCTAGTAAGACAATCTCGCTCTGGCTATTAGCTTCCAAGCTGAGTTCAAGTTCGTAAGTGTTCTTAGTTTGGGCACGATTTGAGAAGGCTTCTTCAGAAGCGCGAAGATCCTTGATGGCTGCGACTGGGTATTGGTAGAGTTTACCGTCTTTGATAGTTAGTTCTTTGACCAAAGAGAAGGTTCCTTGGTGGTCAAAACGGTCAGATGGGTAAGAAACATCTGGCAAGCCAAGCCAGCTAACAGCTAGAGCACGTCCATCAGGAGCGTTGAAGGCTTGAGTTGCATAGGCTTCGAAACCATAGTCCATGTTTTGAAGTTGAGATACATCTACCATTTTAGCATTTTCAGGGTCAAAGGAAGCCCCAATCTTATACATATTTGGAAAGATATTATCGTAGTCTAGAACTTTCTTATCCAATCCTTGTGGGCAGTAGAGAAGGACAGGTTGTTCCCCTACAAAGACCAGATTTGGACATTCCATCATGTAGGCAGTACGGTCGTTAGCAAAGTCAAGGTTGCCAACTGCTTGCCAGTTTGTGTAGTCGTTGTCAACAGCCTTGTAGAGACGGACGAAGCCTTTTTTCTCCAAGTCCTGTCCACCGACGATGGCATAATATTGACCTTTAAAGTTAAAAATTTGCGGATCTCGGAAGTGGTCTGTAGAGTCTGCTGGCTGGTCAATCAAGATCTTGTCAATCTTGGTAATCTTGCCATCCTTATCTATCAAAGCACCAATCTGGTAAGGGTGACGGATCCAGTTTTCATCACGAACATTTCCTGTATAAAATAGGAACAAGTTATCACCAAATTGCATGGCAGAACCAGAGTAGGCACCGTGGCTATCTAATGGAGTATCTGGTAAAACTTTGATTCCAGTTTCTGTGAAGTGAACCAAGTCCTCGCTTTCCAATTGCACCCAAGATTTCAAACCGTGGGCTGCACCGAAAGGAAAGTTTTGATAAAAAACAACCCACTTCCCATCAAAGTAAGAAAAGCCATTTGGATCGTTGAGAAGTCCTGTTTTTGGCTCAACATGGTAATGAGTATGCCATGGAGATTGTGCCATATTTTCTTTTATATTTTGAATTTCTTCTTGCGTCCAATCTTGATAAAGTCTGTAACGACGCTCAGTTGTCCATTCCATTCATTCATTCCTCCAAAAATCTTATCACTTTTAATAGTAACCGTTTTCGGTTAAAAAAGCAAGTCTTTTATGTTAAAAAAGAGGAAAAACTGTCAAACGTTTGTCACAAAATAAATGCAGGAAACCAATCAAATTTTCACGGAAATATGAAAGATAATGAAATAAAAACCTTTTAAACTAAGATTTCAAACTTATTTTTTCAAGTAACGCCTGATAAAACAGTCAAAAACAATCAATCTAAAGCGTGCCCACTAAGTGGATAGAACATTTTTTCTGCAAAACGCTTGACATATTTCTAAAACATGATAAAATAATAGTCGTAAGGGCGAATAAAATCGCTTTCAAACAATAACAAAATTCTATAATAAGGAGATTTTTGCTATGGATTATAGTAAAGTTGCTGCCGAGGTCATTGAGGCTGTCGGTAAGGATAATCTTGTAGCTGCAGCACACTGTGCAACTCGTCTTCGTTTGGTATTGAAAGACGAATCAAAAGTGAATCAAGCAGCTCTAGATAATAATGCGGATGTCAAGGGAACTTTTAGCACTAATGGACAATATCAAATTATCATTGGTCCTGGTGATGTTAACTTCGTGTATGCGGAAATCATCAAGAAAACTGGTTTAAAAGAAGTTTCGACAGATGATTTGAAAGAGATTGCTAATAAAGACAAAAAGTTCAATCCATTGATGGACTTGATTAAACTTTTGTCAGACATCTTTGTTCCTATTATCCCTGCCTTAGTTGCAGGTGGTCTCTTGATGGCTTTACGTAACTTCTTGACATCACCAGATTTGTTTGGACCTCAATCAATTGAAGATATGTATCCTGCAATCAAAGGCTTCTCAGCTATGATTCAATTGATGTCTGCTGCTCCATTTATGTTCCTCCCTGTTTTGGTTGGTATTTCAGCAGCCAAGCGCTTTGGAGCAAACCAATTCCTTGGTGCGGCAATTGGTATGATTATGACCACTCCAGATTTGGGTGGCAAAGAAGCCTTCTGGGACATCTTAGGTTTCCATGTTACACAAACAAACTATGCTTATCAAGTTATTCCAGTCCTTGTTGCAATCTGGTTGTTAGCAAATTTGGAAAAATTCTTCCACAAGAAATTGCCATCTGCAGTTGACTTCACTTTCACACCGCTTTTATCAGTGATGCTTACAGGCTTCCTTACCTTTACAGTTATCGGTCCTGTTATGTTGGTTGTGTCTGATGCGATTACAAATGCGATTGTATGGTTGTACAACACAACAGGTGCCTTTGGTATGGGTCTATTTGGTGGAACTTACTCACTAATCGTTATGACAGGTCTTCACCAATCATTCCCAGCAATCGAAACACAATTGTTGTCTGCTTACAATAATAACGGTACTGGATTTGGAGACTACATCTTTGTTGTTGCTTCAATGGCAAACGTAGCACAAGGTGCGGCTACTCTTGCAATCTACTTCTTGACAAAAAATGCTAAAACAAAAGGATTGTCAAGTTCGGCTGCTGTTTCTGCCTTCCTTGGTATTACAGAACCTGCTCTCTTTGGGGTAAACTTGAAATACAAATTCCCATTCTTCTGCGCCCTTGCTGGTTCAGCAATTGGTGCCTTCGTAGCAGGTTTAACTCACGTTATTGCAGTTTCATTGGGAGCGGCTGGATTTATTGGATTCCTTTCTATTAAGGCTGCTTCAATCCCTATGTATATAGTTGCGGAAATTATGTCCTTTGTTGCCGCCTTTGCTTTCACTTATTTCTACGGGAAAACAAAAGCAGCTAGTGTCTTTGCTGATGAAGCAGCCACAGCAACTGCAGAAACAGTTACTGAACCTACAGTAGAAGCACCAGTAGTGGAAGAGACTGATACTCTTCAAAATGAAACACTTGTAACTCCTATCGTCGGTGATGTTGTCGCTCTTGCTGATGTCAATGACCCAGTATTCTCAAGTGGAGCTATGGGACAAGGTATCGCTGTGAAACCTAGTCAAGGTGTGGTCTATGCACCAGCTGATGCTGAAGTTTCAATCGCATTTCCAACTGGACACGCTTTTGGTTTGAAAACAACTGATGGTGCTGAAGTTTTGATCCACGTTGGTATCGACACTGTAACAATGAACGGTGACGGTTTTGAAGCAAAAGTTGCTCAAGGTGACAAGGTCAAAGCTGGCGATGTTCTTGGAACATTTGACTCAAACAAAATCGCTGCAGCTGGCCTTGATGATACAACAATGGTTATCGTTACAAATACAGCTGACTACGCTTCAGTAGCTCCAGTCGCAACAGGTTCAGTTGCGAAGGGTGATGCTGTTATCGAAGTGAAAATCTAATCAATCCTCTCTAAAGTGAAAACGAACAAATGACATGTTTGTTCGTTTTTGCTTGAATGGTAAGATTTACAGAGGAAAATCTAAAAAATAGAGAAATTTAGACTTTCGAAATATGCTATAATAAAGAAAATAAAAACAAGAGGTTTATCATGACAAAATTATATGGAAGCTTGGAAGCGGGCGGTACAAAGTTTGTCTGTGCTGTCGGTGATGAGAACTTTAACGTTGTAGAAAAAACACAATTTCCAACAACAACTCCAATCGAAACAATCGATAAAACCATCGAGTTCTTCTCAAAATTCGATAATCTTGCTGGTCTTGCAGTTGGTTCATTTGGTCCGATTGATATTGACAAAAACTCAAAAACTTATGGCTTTATCACAACGACTCCAAAACCAAACTGGGCAAATGTGGACTTGCTTGGTGCCCTTCGCCGCGCCCTCAACGTGCCAATGTACTTCACTACAGACGTAAACAGCTCTGCTTATGGTGAAGTGGTTGCCCGTAACAATGCTGGTGGCCGTATCGAAAACTTGGTTTACTACACAATTGGTACAGGTATTGGAGCTGGTGTTATCCAACGTGGGGAGTTTATCGGTGGTGTTGGTCACCCTGAAATGGGTCACTATTATGTGGCTAGACACCCAATGGATATTGAAAAAGAATTTAAAGGAGTTTGTCCTTTCCATAAGGGATGTTTGGAAGGCTTTGCGGCTGGTCCAAGTCTAGAAGCTCGTACAGGTATTCGTGGTGAAAATATTGAACTTAACAGCTCTGTCTGGGATGTTCAAGCCTACTACATCGCTCAAGCTGCGGTCAATGCTACAGTGACTTTCCGTCCGGATGTGATTGTCTTTGGTGGTGGAGTTATGGCTCAACAACACATGCTGGACCGTGTCCGTGAGAAATTTACAGCTCTTCTCAATGGTTACCTACCAGTACCAGATGTGCGTGATTACATTGTAACGCCAGCAGTCGCAGGAAATGGTTCTGCCACACTTGGAAACTTTGTTCTTGCAAAAGAAGTTTCAAAATAAAACACAAAATCCGCTTGGGAAACCAAACGGATTTTTTTATGCGTCAAAGCATTTGCCAGAAAAAGTCGATAATATAGGTTAGACCGTAGGTATAAACCACGAGGGTAAAGGGTTTGGTCAGAATGATGATAGTCATATAGCGCTTGAAACTCATCTTGGTCAGGGCAGCTAGCATACAGAGAAAGTCAGCCGGACTAATCGGCCAAATCATCATAAAGATAAAGAAACGGTCAAAACGATTGCCCTTATCCAACCAGCCGATATACTTGTCATAGGTGCGCTTGCTGACGACAGACTGGACAAAGGCAGCCCCATAGAGGCGCACCAGATAAAAGATAATGGCACAGCCAATCACGATGCCGATATAGTTGTAGATAGTCCCGATGATGTGCCCGTAGATAAAGACCCCAGCCACCGAGGTCAAGGCCCCAGGAATGATAGGGACGACCGTCTGTAAAATCTGTAAAAAGATAAAGAGAGGTGGCCCCCAGATGCCTGCCTGCTGGATAAAGGCAGAGAGGGTTTCCTTGGACTGTAACACTCCTGCCTGATAAGCCCAAATACAGAAAATCAAACTTCCAACCCCACCGACAATCGATGAGATATTGATAATTTGCTGTAAAAGGGGAGAAACAGCTTTCATTTGTTTATCCTGTGACATGTAAACTCCTCATAGATAGTATAATTCTACTATACCATATTTTGGAGGAGAAAGGGGGAATGAGTGTTTTTGTGAGGGTGAAGCTCAAGAATTTAAATCTAATTTTATTCCTTTTTTAAAATTTAAGAATAGGTTTCATGATATAATGTGTATAAGTAAATTCATATTGGAGAATTGAAATGAAATCAACAATAGAGAAAATTAATAAATTTCGGGATGATCGGGATTGGAGAAAATTTCATAATGAAAAAGATTTAGCTATATCCATCTTGCTGGAAGCTAGTGAACTTCTAGAATTGTTCCAATGGAAGCAGCCTGAAGAAGTTACCACAAAATCTCTTGAAAGAATTAAAGAAGAACTAGCGGATGTGCTAATATATTCAGTGATGTTAGCTGATAATTTACAACTGGATATAGAACAGATTATTGAAGAAAAATTAGAAAAAAATAAAGCGAAATATCCTGTTAAATTAAGTAAGGGAAATAATAAAAAATATACTGAATTATAGTATTGAGTAACTGATATGAGTAAAATATTGAAACCAGTAATTGAAGAAGTAAAATATGAAAGTGGTTCATTAGACACTTTACAGGAAACTTTAAAAATCAGTTTTCGTGATGAAAACAAAATGCTATTGTTTGAATATCCGACTATATATATTGTAAATGATAAAAATTCAGATGGTTATAGTGTTTATGTAGGTGAAACAACAGATATTGTACGTCGTACAAATCAACATTTAGGTGAAATTAGAGAAGATTGGGCTAAATTTTCAAAATCAAATACTACTAAAATGTTTGTTATAGGTCATCATCACTTTAATAAGTCTTTGACACTAGATATTGAGAATAGACTAATGTTGTATTTATTAAGCGTTGATAATGTTTCAAATGTTCAAAATAGGCGAGGGAATCCTCAAAATAAATATTATACTTCTGATGAGCTTGATGAGATTTTTACCAAAATTTGGAGTTCGTTAAATAAGAAAAATAAGTATTTATTTCCAGCAGAAAGTATTGTTAGAAATTCTGCAATTTTTAAATCTTCTCCATTTCATAAATTAACCAATGAGCAATTAAAAGCGAAAAATGAAATCATTTTTAAAATTACATCAGCACTTAGTAAGAACGAGTTTGGAACTTTAATCTTGGTAAAAGGAGAAGCTGGTGCTGGTAAAACTGTTTTGATGAGTTCTTTAATCGATGATCTATTAAATTCTGATGACACGGATTTCCTAAGAGAAAATAATGCAATTAATTTGGTTGTTAATCATGATGATCAATTGAGTGTCTATAAAGAAATAGAGAAAAAGCTTGAATGGAAGAGTGGTTCAACTCTTGATGTTGCTATGAAACCAACTCAGTTTTTAAACGCACTAAAAAAGCAAGATGCTAATGCTGGTATAGTTGTTATTGACGAAGGACACTTACTTTTGACTGCAAAAAATCAAGCTTATCAAGGTGGTAATCATTTAAAAGATATACTATCAAAATCGAAAGTAGTAGTTTTAGTGTACGATGATAATCAAATAATGAATAAATCTCAAATATGGGTAGATGATTCATTTTTGACTTTACAACATCAAGCGAGGTTGTCTGGCAATTTAATTGAATTAAATAATCAAATGCGTATAAAAGCTAGTGAATCTACAATTAGTTGGATTAGAAATATTATTGATAAGAGAGAAATTACCAAAATAAAAGAAGACAATAACTATGACATCCAGATATTTAATTCTCCCAAGGAATTACAGGATGCTATTAAATTAAAAGATGAGAATCGGCATTTAGGGATTTCTAGGTTAATAGCAACTTATGACTGGGAATATAGTAGTCAATCTAAACCTGTAGAAAAATATAAAGATAGTTATAAATATAGATATAAAGATGAATATAAAAATTATTGGTGTGTGGAAATAGATGGATGGTTATGTCCTTGGAATAGAGAATTGAGTAGGGATAGGAAAAACTCTAAACTTTCTTGGATTGAACAACCACAAACTATTGATGAAGTAGGATCCACTTTTACTGTGCAAGGTTTTGATTTGAATTATGCTGGAGTCATTATTGGTCCATCGGTTAAATATAGAGATGGTAAAATTAAGTTTGATATCTCTGCTAGTAAAAATAAAGGAGCAGTTCAAAATAGGAAACTCGAAAATGGTGAAATGAAAAATTTTGGTGAAGATCTTTTAAAAAATGAATTAAATGTTTTACTTACAAGAGGAGTAAATGGACTCTATATCTATGCAGTAGATGAAGAACTTCAAGCGGCTTTAAAAAAGGCAATTTTATAAGATTATAAGATAGGAATAGATATTTATAAATCCAAATATGGTATAATCTCAAATATGAATAATAACAACCAACGTGCCCTTTGCCAACAACTCTGGGCTAGAAACAAATACCTTGTCTTGAGCCATTCTAGCAATATTTACAATGAGATTCGCCAATACTTGAAGAATGAAGAGGTGGAGGTGAGTCATGTTCAGGAACTGATCGACCGTGCCTGTCAAATCCCTGAGCATAGAGGTCAAGTCTGCAATACTTTTCAGCATATTTGGGGCTATTTTAAAAAGAAAGCGACAGATGCTGAGCGCAAGGACTATATGCTCTTGCTGGATCGCTACCGCTTTGGTCAGGCTTCCAAGGAAGACTTGATTGCTAAGACTCGAGAGTTGCTTTATCACTATCCGAATACCTACTTGCAACATTCGACTTTACTGAAAGGAGACCCCCATGAGACTTTGGCATGAGGCTTTGATTTCACAACTTCCCCGGCCTCAACTTTTGGGGCAACATCGAGAGTGTTGCGCCCTGCGTGGCAATGGTTGGGGCAGAAAGCATGCGACGGTGGACTATGTCTTTACCCACTCGCCCTATCGTCTCTATGCCTATCATCGCTTGATCATGGAGGAGATGGCTAACCGTGGCTACAATGTCAGTTCAGAGTGGTTGGACAAGAACTACCGAGGTAAGACCTGCCCTCCTTATCAATACTTAGCAGAGGAAAAGCTGAAAAGTCCTATCTATAGTGAGCACGATGCTGCCTACTATAAGGAGTGTCTGGCAAATCTTCGAGAGAAGGGGATAGAGCTGGAATAATAGTAAGGATTGCCTTCAATTTATAACTCTTCTCGTAATTTTTTCGAATAATAAAGATGAGACCTTTAGAGTTTTTCTAAGGTCTTCTTTTTATGAGTGTCCAGATTTACTTTTAATAACTTTTGAGTTATAATTTAATTATAAAGAGGTTGCTTGGTGCATACGATTTACTTCTATAAGGACAAAAATGGAAACGAGCCAGTTTTGGATTATATGAGAGAATTGGCTAGTCAGAAAAGTAAGGATAGTCGCATCCAACTCAATAAACTAAATGACTATATCGAGTTGCTTAGTCAGCATGGAACGAGAGCTGGTGAACCCTATATCAAACATTTGGAAGATGAGATTTGGGAACTAAGACCTCTAAGAGATCGAATTTTATTTGTAGCGTGGCTTGATGGGAGTTTTGTCCTTTTACATCATTTTGTTAAAAAGACTCAGAAAACTCCTAGGAGAGAGATTGAAAAAGCCAAGCGTGAACTGAAAGACTTAAAAGAAAGAGGGGGAAGTGATGAAGAATAGTGCTATTGGAAGTAATTGGAAGGATGTCCGATCTGAACTCTTTACCAAGGAGGAAATTCTTGAAAGTTATATGCGAGTGGCTATTATGAGTGAGCTGATTGAGGCTAGGCATGAGCAAGGAATCAGTCAGAAAAAGCTAGAAGAACTTAGTGGAGTAAGCCAGCCTGTCATAGCTAGGATGGAAACAGGAAAGACAAGTCCTCAGTTGGACACAGTCTTAAAAGTCCTAGCCAGTTTAGGAAAGACACTAGCAGTCGTCCCACTTGAACAGAGAAAGAGTTGATAGGGATGAAATTACTTGGTTGGCTAAAATCATCCACTGGATAATTTTACCTCCCGTCCGCACTTTTCAGGGAAATATCAGAATTACAAAAGAAAACTAACCTATAGTCTTTTCTAATAGCAAGTCATAGTCACTTATAAGAATTACTAATAACACGTCTGACCAGTCTAACTAAAATACAGCGATAAAACAAGCTACAAAAAGGATTTGAGGCATTTACCTCAGGTCTTTTTCTTTTGTCTCAAACAGAGATATAGTTTCAAACTATATCAAAGCCTAATTTTTTACAATTATACAGACGCATTCTTTTCTGTTAAGATAGTTTCAACAACAAATTTTGGAGGACACATCATGTCAACTACAATCATCGGTTTCCCTCGTTTGGGCGAATTCCGCGAATTAAAATTTACAACTGAAAAATACTTTAGAAAAGAAATCTCAGAAGAAGAACTTTTGGCAGCGGCAAAAGACTTGCGTGCTAAACACTGGAACATCGTCAAAGAAAAAGGTATCACTGAAATTCCATCAAATGACTTTTCTCACTATGACAACTTCCTAGATGCAGCTTTCCTTTTCAACGTGGTACCTGCTTCAGTTCAAAACTTGGACTTGTCTGACCTTGAGCGCTACTTCGCTTTGGGTCGTGGTTACCAAGGAGAAAAAGGGGACGTTCGCGCCCTTCCGATGAAGAAATGGTTTAACACTAACTACCACTACATCGTTCCTAAATTTGAAAAAGACACTCAAGTAAAATTGGCTGGTCACAAAATCTTCGATGAGTTCCAAGAAGCCAAAGAACTTGGATTGAACACTCGCCCAGTTCTTGTAGGTCCATTTACTTTCCTTCAATTGTCAGACTTTGAAGAAGGCGTGAAAGCAGAAGATTTCGTAGATAGTTTAGTGGCTGCTTACCAAGATGTTTTTGCTAAATTGGCTGAACTTGGTGCAACTCGTATCCAACTCGATGAAGCGGCTCTTGTAAAAGACTTGACAGCCGAAGAAAAAGCTCTCTTCTTGAATCTTTACAACAAACTTTTGGCTGACAAAAAAGGTCTTGAAGTCTTGCTTCAAACTTACTTCGGTGATGTTCGTGACGTCTACGCTGACCTTGTGAAATTGCCAGTAGATGCCATCGGTTTGGACTTCGTTGAAGGTAAGAAAACTCTTGAACTCGTTAAAGGTGGTTTCCCAGCTGACAAGACTCTTTATGCAGGTATTGTCAATGGTAAAAACATCTGGCGTAACAACTACGAAAAGAGCTTGGCTGTTCTTGAACAAATTCCAGCTGAAAACATTGTCTTGACAAGCTCATGCTCACTTCTTCATGTGCCATTTACAACTGCTAATGAAGAATTTGAACCAGCAATCTTGAACCACTTTGCCTTTGCAGTTGAAAAACTGGATGAGATTCGTGATTTGGATGCTATCCGCAAAGGTCAAGGTGAAGAAGCACTTGCAGCTAACAAAGAACTCTTTGCGACTGAGCGTGTTGGTGAAAATGCGGAACTTCGTGCGCGTATCGCTGGTTTGACAGACGCAGACTACACTCGTTTACCAGCCTTTGCAGAACGTGAAGCTATCCAAGAAGAAGCTTTCAAACTTCCAGCTCTTCCAACAACAACTATCGGTTCATTCCCTCAAACTAAAGAAGTTCGTGCTAAACGTTTGGCTTACCGTAAAGGTGAATTGTCTCAAGAAGAGTACGATGCTTTCCTTGCTGAAACGATCGACGAATGGATCAAATGGCAAGAAGATATCGACTTTGATGTCCTTGTTCACGGTGAATTTGAGCGTAACGACATGGTTGAGTACTTCGGTCAAAACTTGTCAGGTTACCTCTTCTCTAAAAATGGTTGGGTACAATCATACGGTATGCGTGGGGTGAAACCACCAATCATCTGGGGTGATGTAACTCGTCTTAACCCTATCACTGTTAAATGGTCTAGCTATGCACAAAGCCGTACAAACAAACCTGTTAAAGGGATGTTGACTGGACCAGTAACTATTCTCAACTGGTCATTCCCACGTGAAGACATCTCTATCAAGGATTCTACTCTTCAAATCGCCCTTGCAATCAAGGATGAAGTGCTTGACCTTGAAGCTGCTGGTGTGAAAATCATCCAAATCGATGAGGCTGCTCTTCGTGAAAAATTGCCACTCCGTCGTAGCGACTGGTACGAAGACTACCTTGACTGGGCAATTCCTGCCTTCCGCTTGGTACACTCAACAGTAGCGCCAGATACTCAAATCCACACTCACATGTGTTACTCAGAATTTACAGATATCATCCCAGCTATCGACAACATGGATGCAGACGTTATCTCATTTGAGGCTAGCCGTTCAAACCTTGAAATCTTGGACGAACTCAAAGCGAAAAACTTCCAAACAGAAGTGGGACCTGGGGTTTACGATATCCACTCACCTCGTGTGCCAAATGAAGGCGAAATCGACCACACAATCGAAGCCATCCTTGCTAAAGTGCCAAGCAAGAAAGTTTGGATCAACCCTGACTGTGGTTTGAAAACACGTGGTATTCCAGAAACAAAAGAAAGCTTGATTCGCCTTGTTGAAGCAGCTAAAGCTGCGCGTGAGAAATTGTAAGATAGGATTTCCCAAGAAGCGCTGTTTGGCAATCTGCCTGTTTCACTTGGGTTCTAAGAGTCCAGCTAAGGAAAAAAATCAACTAGAAAAGGATAAGGACTATGTCACGCCAAACACCGTCACTCTCATTTGAAGTGTTTCCTCCAAACCCAGCAGTAGGCAACGATAAGATTATTGCAGCTCTTCAAAATATGCAGGAGTTGGCCCCTCACTTTATCAGTGTAACTGCCAGCAATAATAAATTTAATATCAAGGAAACAACTGTTCGTTTGGCTGACTTTATCCAAAATGACTTGGCGATTCCGACTATTGCTCACTTGCCAGCCATCTATTTGACCAAGGACAAGGTGGCTGAAACCATTGCTGACTTGGATCAGGTTGGGGTGCAGAAAATTTTGGCTCTTCGTGGGGATATTATTCCAGATGTGGAGCCACAAAAGGATTTCCGATATGCAACGGACTTGATCAAGTTCATCAAGGAACAAGCCCCTCACTTTGATATTGTCGGAGCTTGCTACCCAGAAGGGCATCCAGATTCACCAAATCAGATTTCAGATATCCAAAATCTCAAGAAGAAAGTAGATGCAGGCTGTTCGAGTCTTGTAACTCAGCTTTTCTTTGACAATGAGCGCTTCTATGATTTCCAAGACAAGTGCATCTTGGCTGGGATTGATGTTCCTATTCATGCAGGGATTATGCCAATTCTAAATCGAAATCAAGCTCTCCGCCTCTTGAAGACTTGTGAGAATATCCATCTTCCACGCAAATTTAAAGCCATCTTAGACAAGTATGAGCATGACCCTGAGTCGCTCAGAGCAGCAGGACTTGCCTATGCAGTGGACCAAATCGTGGACTTGGTAACTCAGGATGTTGCCGGTGTGCATCTCTACACTATGAACAATGCGGATACAGCAAAATACATCCACCAAGCAACTCATGCTTTGTTTAATCACCAGTCTCTAGGATAATAAAAAGCAAACCATTCTTCTCAGTTGAGGGGAATGGTTCCTTTTTAATGGTAAAGGCCGCACTTTTTAAGAAAAATATGATAAAATAGACTCTGTACGTACTTGATACAAAGATGAGGGTATTAAAAAAATAATGCATTTAAACTGAGAGTCTTAGATGTTTTAGCATCAAGACTTTCTGATGACTAACGGTAGGAAAGAGCGACACGAACGAGTCAAATCGATGTTATTTGACGAGAGAGTTAGTAAAGCATTTAGCTAATCGCCTGATAGCGATTAGCGTGAAAGGATTAGATGCTTTAGCATCAAACCTTTCTAATGATTTGTATCTTGAGAATTGAACACGCCTACAACTCTATGGAAAAAGATAAATCTGCCTAGGAGCAGTTGCTCCGTCGTTCGATTTCCTATTTTCCTTTGAGTTGCTTGACGGCTTAGTATCTTGATTTTTGTAGGCAAGGCGTATAATTTCATCAATCCAAAGGGGATTAAAATGACAAAACAAGTGTTTCAAACGACTTTTGCGGGTCGTGAGTTAATTGTAGAGACTGGTCAGGTTGCTAAGCAAGCAAATGGCTCTGTTGTCGTGCGTTACGGTGAGTCAACTGTCTTGACTGCTGCCGTTATGTCTAAGAAAATGGCAACTGGGGATTTCTTCCCCCTTCAAGTCAACTATGAAGAAAAAATGTATGCGGCTGGGAAGTTTCCTGGTGGCTTTATGAAACGTGAAGGACGTCCTTCAACAGATGCGACATTGACAGCGCGTTTGATTGACCGTCCAATCCGACCAATGTTTGCGGAAGGTTTCCGTAATGAAGTACAAGTCATCAACACCGTGCTTTCTTATGATGAAAATGCATCTGCACCAATGGCAGCTATGTTTGGTTCATCCTTGGCATTGTCTATCTCAGATATTCCATTTGACGGACCAATCGCTGGGGTACAGGTTGGCTATGTAGATGGTCAAATCATTATCAACCCTACGCAAGAACAAGCAGAGCAATCTCTCCTTGAATTGACAGTAGCTGGTACCAAACACGCCATCAACATGGTAGAGTCTGGTGCCAAAGAATTGTCAGAAGAAATCATGTTGGAAGCGCTCCTTAAAGGGCACGAAGCGGTCAAAGAATTGATTGCCTTCCAAGAAGAAATCGTTGCTGCTGTCGGTAAGGAAAAAGCAGAAGTGGAATTGCTTCATGTGGATGCTGAATTGCAGGCAGAAATCATCTCAGCCTACAACAGCGACCTCCAAAAAGCGGTTCAAGTAGAAGAAAAATTGGCTCGTGAAGCTGCAACTCAAGCAGTGAAAGATCAAGTGACTGCCGTTTACGAAGAAAAATATGCGGACCATGAAGAATTTGACCGTATCATGCGTGATGTGGCTGAAATCTTGGAACAGATGGAACACGCTGAAGTACGCCGTTTGATTACAGAAGACAAGGTACGTCCTGATGGTCGTAAAGTCGATGAAATTCGTCCTTTGGATGCGGTTGTTGACTTCCTTCCTCGTGTGCACGGCTCTGGTCTCTTTACTCGTGGCCAAACTCAGGCTCTTTCAGTCTTGACCTTGGCTCCGATGGGAGAAACTCAAATCATTGATGGTTTGGATCCAGAGTACAAGAAACGCTTTATGCACCACTATAACTTCCCTCAATATTCTGTAGGGGAAACTGGTCGTTACGGTGCGCCAGGTCGTCGTGAAATCGGTCACGGTGCTCTGGGTGAGCGTGCTCTTGCTCAAGTCTTGCCAAGTTTGGAAGAATTCCCATATGCTATCCGCTTGGTAGCAGAAGTCTTGGAATCAAATGGTTCTTCATCTCAAGCTTCTATCTGTGCGGGAACGCTTGCCCTTATGGCTGGTGGTGTGCCAATCAAGTCGCCAGTAGCAGGGATTGCCATGGGTCTCATCTCAGATGGAAACAACTATACAGTCTTGACAGATATCCAAGGTTTGGAAGACCACTTTGGAGATATGGACTTTAAGGTTGCAGGTACTCGTGACGGGATTACAGCCCTTCAAATGGATATCAAGATTCAAGGGATTACTGCAGAAATCTTGACAGAGGCTCTTGCCCAAGCCAAGAAAGCTCGTTTTGAAATCCTTGATGTGATTGAAGCAACCATTCCAGAAGTTCGTCCAGAATTGGCTCCAACTGCTCCGAAAATCGATACCATCAAGATTGATGTGGACAAGATCAAGATTGTCATCGGTAAGGGTGGAGAAACCATCGACAAGATTATCGCTGAAACAGGCGTTAAAATTGATATCGATGAAGAAGGAAATGTGTCTATCTACTCTAGTGACCAAGATGCCATTAACCGTGCCAAAGAAATTATTGCTGGTTTGGTTCGTGAAGCTAAGGTGGACGAAGTCTACCATGCTAAGGTTGTTCGTATTGAGAAATTTGGTGCCTTTGTCAACCTCTTTGACAAGACAGACGCCCTCGTTCACATTTCGGAAATGGCTTGGACGCGTACCAATAATGTCGAAGACTTGGTAGCAATCGGGGATGAAGTTGATGTTAAGGTTATCAAGATTGATGAAAAAGGACGTGTGGATGCTTCTATGAAAGCTCTTCTTCCTCGTCCTCCAAAACCTGAACGTGATGAAAAAGGCGAAAAGTCTGAGCGACCTCACCGCCCACGTCATCACAAGGACCACAAACCTAAGAAAGAATTTACAGAAACACCAAAAGATTCAGAATAAGAAAAGGAGAAATGTATGGGATGGTGGCGCGAAACCATTGATATCGTAAAAGAAAATGATCCAGCGGCCCGCACCACTTTGGAGGTTTTGCTGACTTATCCAGGTGTCAAGGCCTTGGCGGCCCACCGTCTTTCGCATTTTTTCTGGAAGCATGGCTTCAAACTACTGGCTCGTATGCACAGTCAGTTTTGGCGCTTCTGGACTCAGATTGAGATTCATCCGGGTGCTCAGATTGATTCAGGTGTCTTTATCGACCACGGTTCTGGTCTGGTGATTGGGGAAACAGCGATTGTTGAAAAAGGCGTTATGCTTTACCACGGAGTAACTCTTGGTGGAACTGGTAAGGATGTTGGCAAACGCCATCCGACCGTTCGTCAGGGTGCCCTTATATCAGCCCATGCCCAAGTCATTGGTCCTGTAGAAATTGGTGCAAATGCCAAGGTCGGTGCTGCAGCAGTTGTCGTAGCAGATGTACCTAGTGATGTGACGGTTGTCGGTATTCCGGCCAAGATTGTCCGAGTTCATGGACAGAAGGATGAACCGACTATCCACGAAGTTGAAGAAAAACGAGAGTACTACGTCAATAAACTCGAGCAGGCTAAAGAAGCCAGTCACAGATCGTCTGGGTTGTAGAGGATGGCTATATGATTCAAGCAAGAAACAAGTTAAGCCAAGAGGAGCTATCTGAGGCGAAAAAACTAATTAACTGTTGCCAAAACTATGACGGTACCTATCGTGATCCTTATCTATCTAACATGCTTAATTTTGACCCAAACATGCCCGCCTTTTTCCTTTATTATGAAAAAGGCGAACTTGTTGGTTTATTAACTGTCTATGCAGATGACCAAGATGTGGAAGTGACGATACTGGTTCATCCAGATCATCGCCGTCAGGGAATTGCGCGTGCATTGTTTACTAGTTTTGAGAGAGAAACAGCTTCTTTTCCGATTCATTCAGTCACTTTTCAGACAGAGCGTGTTTTTCTAGACCGCCATCCTGATTTTGTTAGCAACTGGGGATTGGTCGAGGATGAAGAGACAGAAACTTGGTTAGGTAAGGATAGAAAACCTTATCCGTTAGCAAATGTTTCCAATCTTGAAGTTTTGTTAGCAGATAGTTCGTATCAGGATCAAATTAGTCAATTAAAATTTCAGGCATTCTCAGAGGAACATGAATCTAGAGAAGTTGTGGATAGATATGTTGCTGAAGCTCTGAAAGATCCAGAAAGCCGCCTGTATATTTTATTAAAAGACGGTCAGGTTATTGGAACTTGCACGGTTGATTTATCGAGCGATACGAATTACTTCTACGGTTTAGCAATATCAGAACCTGAACGTGGGAAAGGCTATGGGAGCTACTTAGCAAAATTCCTTGTCAACCAACTAATTGAGCAAAATGATAAGAAATTTCAGATTGCAGTAGAAGATAGCAATGTAGGTGCCAAACGTTTGTATGAAAAAATTGGCTTTGTCAAACAGACTCAGGTGGTTTATCTGAATGAGAAAGGAGCAAGGGATTCCGAAGTGTAGAGACATTCGGACTGAAATTCAATTGAACTCTCAGTGATGAAATTAACTGTTCTTGGATTTTGGCTTTCCTGACTATTATTTTATGATTAAAATCTATGACACTATGTATCGTGATTTGCGAGAATTTGTCCCGATTGAGGACGGCAAAGTAAAGATGTATGTTTGTGGGCCAACGGTGTACAACTATATCCACGTGGGAAATGCTCGTTCAACGGTGGCTTTTGATACCATTCGTCGCTATTTTGAGTATCGTGGTTATGAGGTTGCCTATATTTCCAATTTTACAGATGTGGATGATAAGATTATCAATCGCGCCAAGGAAGAAGGTATCACGCCTCAGGAGGTTGCGGACAAGTACATCGCTGCCTTTCGTGAGGATGTGACGGCCTTGGGTGTCAAACCTGCGACTCGCCATCCGCGTGTGGTGGAGTTTATGGATGTCATTATTCGCTTTGTGGAAGACTTAATTGAAAAAGGTTTTGCTTATGAGAGCCAAGGGGATGTCTATTTCCGTGTGGAAAAATCCCACAACTATGCCAAGTTGGCTAACAAAACCTTGGAAGATTTGGAACTAGGGGCTTCAGGTCGTACCGATGAAGAAACGGCTCGTAAGGAAAATCCTGTAGACTTTGCCCTATGGAAAGCTGCCAAGCCAGGCAAGATTTCTTGGGATAGTCCTTGGGGACCTGGTCGTCCGGGCTGGCATATTGAGTGTTCGGTCATGTCAACAGAGATTTTGGGCGATACCATCGATATCCACGGTGGCGGAGCCGACCTCGAGTTTCCTCATCATACCAATGAAATTGCCCAGTCAGAAGCCAAAACAGGTAAGACCTTTGCTAACTACTGGATGCACAATGGATTTGTCAATATCGATAATGTCAAGATGTCCAAGTCCTTGGGTAACTTTATCACAGTGCACGATGCTCTCAAAACGCTCGATGGGCAAGTACTTCGTTTCTTCTTTGCGACTCAACATTACCGTAAGCCTATCAACTTTACGGAAAAGGCAGTGCGGGATGCGGAGACCAATCTCAAGTATCTAAAGAACACTTACGAACAACCATTTTCTGGGATTGTAGATGCTCAAGAGTTACAGGCTTTTAAAGACAAGTTTATAGCAGCTATGGATGAAGATTTCAACTCTGCCAACGGTATCACAGTAGTCTTTGAAATGGCCAAATGGATCAACTCAGGCAACTATGATACAAGTGTTAAGGAAGCTCTTGCAGATATGTTGGAAGTCTTTGGAATTGTCTTTGTCGAGGAAGTTTTGGATGCAGAGATAGAATCCTTGATTCAAAAACGCCAAGAAGCGCGTGCCAATCGTGACTTTGCGACAGCGGACCAGATCCGTGACCAATTGGCTGCTCAAGGGATTAAGCTCCTTGACACCAAAGATGGAGTGAGGTGGACACGTGATTGATGTCAATCTCATTAATGGGATTGCGTTAGCTTTTGAGGGGGACGCGGTGTATTCTATGTATATTCGTCGTCACCTCATTTTAAAAGGTATGACCAAACCCAATAAACTCCATCAAGAAGCGACCAAGTATGTCTCAGCCAAAGCTCAGGCTCGCCTGATTTCCCTTATGTTAGAGGAGCAAGTCCTGACGGAAAAAGAAGAAGAAATCTACAAACGTGGTCGCAATACCAATAGTCACACAAAGGCTAAAAATGCCGATGTGGTGACCTACCGTATGTCCACAGGTTTTGAAGCAGTCATGGGTTATCTCCATATGACTGAAAATCTGGAACGTCTTGAGAGCTTGATTTCGTGGTGCATCCAAAAAGTGGAGGGCTAGGACATGATGGCAAAAGAATTACAAGAATGGTTTCCTGAAGCTCAGATTTCAGACCAACCAGTAGAGAAAGAGGGTTATCTCACTCTTCCTTTAGCTTCTCAACAGTGGATTTTGCTGGAGGAAGCTGGGCTCAGCGAGCGTGAAAAGCAGTTGATTTCACTTTTGACCCAGCAGGAGCAGGCTCGTTCGCTCAATCCTTGGTATTCTTTTTTGATTGAGGGGAAGGGACAGACACCACAAACTTTTAAAAAGATTCAGTTGGCCTATTGTCATCTTTCCTATTTTCAGCAGGAAAATCTAGCTTCTTGGCTGGATATGATGCGGACTCTATTTCCTAACTGTCAGACAGTGCTTCAGGTCGGAGCTCAGGATTATGTTTTCGTGCTTCAGCAAGATAAATACACCTCTGTACGAGCTATTTTAAGTGATACGATTGAAGCGGTAGAGTATGACTTTGGACTTCGTCTGTCTATCATGTTGGGCCAGGTTTGGTCTCAGACGAGAAATCAAGCCCTATCAGACTTAATCAAAGCTGAGCGCGAGTTGTTCAAGACTTGGTGGCGTCAGGGTCACCAAGGTGTTCATACTTTTTCTCAGCTCTATCTTTGGAGTATGGGAGAAAGACTTGTGGACTTGAAGGCAATCAAGGAATGCTTGCACCAGATGATCTTGGATCAAGACCAGATTCAGGAAATCATTCTCTCCCTTTGGGAAAATAGTGCTGTCCTAACAAAAACAGCCCAGCAACTCTATCTGCACCGCAATTCTCTCCAATACAAGATTGATAAATGGGAAGAGTTGACAGGGCTTCAATTGAAGGAATTGACTGACCTGACCTTGTGCTATCAGTTGATTTTACCAGATATTCTCTAAAGTTTTGTGCAAGTTGCACAGAACTTTTTTATTTTTTTGGTCATCTTGCCATAGAAATGTAAAGCGTTTTCATCTATAATAAAACTATCAAAAGACAAAAGGAGTTCACCTCATGGTAGAATTGAATCTTAAAAACATTTACAAAAAATATCCAAACAGCGAACACTATTCAGTTGAAGACTTCAACTTGGACATCAAAGACAAAGAGTTTATCGTTTTCGTAGGTCCTTCAGGATGTGGTAAATCAACAACTCTTCGTATGATTGCTGGTCTTGAAGACATCACAGAAGGTACTGCATCTATCGATGGCGTGGTTGTCAACGACGTTGCTCCAAAAGACCGTGACATCGCCATGGTATTCCAAAACTATGCTCTTTACCCACACATGACTGTTTATGACAACATGGCTTTCGGTTTGAAATTGCGTAAATACAGCAAAGAAGACATCGACAAACGTGTGCAAGAAGCAGCAGCAATCCTTGGTTTGAAAGAATTCTTGGATCGTAAACCAGCTGACCTTTCAGGTGGTCAACGTCAACGTGTTGCCATGGGTCGTGCTATCGTCCGTGATGCAAAAGTATTCTTGATGGACGAACCTTTGTCAAACTTGGATGCCAAACTTCGTGTATCAATGCGTGCTGAAATCGCTAAAATCCACCGTCGTATCGGAGCTACAACTATCTACGTAACTCACGACCAAACGGAAGCGATGACACTTGCAGACCGTATCGTTATCATGTCAGCAACTAAGAACCCTGCTGGTACAGGTACTATCGGACGTGTAGAACAAATCGGTACTCCTCAAGAAGTATACAAAAACCCAGTTAACAAATTCGTAGCAGGATTCATCGGAAGCCCAGCTATGAACTTCATCAACGTGAAATTGGTTGGTAGCGAAATTGTTTCTGACGGTTTCCGTTTGAAAGTTCCAGAAGGAGCATTGAAAGTTCTTCGTGAAAAAGGCTACGAAGGTAAAGAATTGATCTTCGGTATCCGTCCAGAAGACGTGAATGCAGAACCTGCTTTCCTTGAAACATTCCCAGAATCAGTTGTCAAAGCTACTATCTCTGTATCAGAATTGCTTGGTTCAGAATCTCACCTTTACTGCCAAGTTGGTAAAGATGAATTTGTTGCCAAAGTTGATGCTCGTGACTATTTGCAAACAGGTGCAACAGTTGAACTTGGATTTGACTTGAACAAAGCACACTTCTTCGATGTAGAAACTGAAAAAACAGTTTACTAAGATAAATAAAACTCAAAACACTGCTAGAAATCTGGCAGTGTTTTTTGAGATTGCGTAGAAAAAACTCCTGGGAAATTCCAGGAGAGTATGAGTGGTTATTTAAACTTGAATCCTTCGTAAATAAGCTCTGTTTTTGGATTTTGTTTCTTAATCTGTTTGGCAAGTGACTTCATCATAGAAAGAGGACCACACATATAGACGCTTGCATGTTCGGGCACTTCTTCTTGCTCAAAATTAAGATAGCCGTCTTTCCTACTGGCTACTAGATGGAGTTCAAAATTAGGATTTTTCTGAGCATAGTCACGGAGCAAATCTAGATAGACTGCATTTTCATCTTCACGGAAGCTATAGTAGAAGTGAACCTGTTTATCTAAAATAGGATGTTCACGGATGTAAGAGATGAAGGGGGTGATCCCAATACCTCCAGCAATCCAAACCTGATTTTCTCGTCCTTCTTCTATAATCATGTGTCCGTAAGCTCTGTCAACGGTTACTTTGCTACCGACTTGAAGATTGTCATAGATATTCTTGGTAGGGTCACCTGAATTTTTGACAGTAAAGTAAAGCGTTTGACCATGACCTCCTGAGATAGAAAAGGGATGCGGAGCACTTTCAAAACCTTCTTGAAAAATCTTTAGGAAGGCAAATTGTCCTGATTGATAGTTGAAAGGTCTGCTAAGATGGATTTGAATTTCTCTAGTATCGTGATTTAAGCGTTTGAGATTGGTAATTTTCCCTAGATAGGGGAAGGAAATCTTTTGATAAAGGAAGATGATGTAAAAACCAGCTAGTAAGCCTAAAATGGCATAGTTACCAACAAGAAAACTTAGAAGATTAAATGTAAGGAGACGATTGCCCATCATCATGTAGACGTGAAAGAGTCCGAAAATGTAGGCTAGATAAACCAGACGGTGAATCCATCTCCAAGCTTCGTATTGGATGTATTTGCCTAAATAGGCGACAAGGATGATACTGACAAAATATAGATGGCAAGGTTGCCAAACTGAGCAGCTAAACGAGAGCCCCACAAACCGCCCATACTAAAGTTATGAAAGATGAGTAGGATGATGGAGAGAAAGGCTGTGAATTTGTGGACGGTGTAGACCTTCTCCAAACCGTGAAACCAGTTTTCTATTAGAGGGAGACGAGTGGCGAGGATAAAGGTCAGAGATAGGCTTGTTAAAGCTAGTCCTGGAATCATGAATTGGGGAGAAGTGTTCATCCAAGTCAAAATAGTCAAGACAAAACTAGCTATGATAAAGAGTATTCCTTTGAGTGATTTCATAGAAAATTCCATTTCATTAAGATTTGATTTGTTGTAAACGAATTTGTTACATTTTATCATAGAAAAAGTATGGTGTCAAATTGAGGTCTATAAATATCTACTCTCATCAAAAAACTCTCCAATTGAACTGGAGAGTGGCTGTTTATACTCAATGAAAATCAAAGAGCAAACTAGGAAGCTAGCCGCAGGCTGTACTGGAGTACGGCAAGGTGAAGCTGACGTGGTTTGAATTTGATTTTCGAAGAGTATTATTCTGCAGCTTGTTGCCAACGTTTTGCTAGCATATGAGACAGGCTAGAAATGGCTAGGTTAAAGCTGAAGTAGATGAGGGCAATCAGGATGTAAAGACTGAAGACCTGCTCTGGTTCGAAATAACGGCCCATGAGAATTTGGCTGGCTCCAAAGAGCTCTTGTAGGGCGATAACAGAGTAGAGAAGACTGGTATCCTTAATCACGGTTACAAATTGAGAAATGATGGCTGGCAGCATTTTACGAATGGCTTGTGGGAGAATGATGTAGTAGAGGATTTGGGCTGAAGTGAAGCCTTGTGACATTCCTGCTTCGTACTGCCCCTTGTCTACGGCATTGAGACCACCTCGAATAATCTCAGCTAGGGCCGCTGATGTAAAGAGAGTGAAGGCAGTGATTCCTGCTGGTGTGGATTTCATCTTGAACACTAAAAAGATAGTGAAAATCCAGAGGAGGTTGGGAACGTTACGCACAAATTCGATGTAAATGCTGGAAATGATGCGCAAGATAGGATTTTTCCCATTTCTCATGACTGCTAGAACTGTACCGATAAGTGTAGCGAGGACGATGGCAATCAGAGAAATGTAGAGGGTCAAGCCAAATCCTTTAAAGATAAAGATTAGGTTATCTGGGGTCAAAACTTCTAAAATGGATTCCATAGTAACCTCCTAAAGTGAATAGGCTTTTTTGTTGGCTTGCTCCATCTTGCGACCAAACTGGGCAACAGGGAAGCATAGAGAAAAGTAGAGAAGGGCAGCACCTAGAAAGGCTGGGATATAGTTTCCGTTAAGAGCCGACCAAGACTTAGTCACAAACATCAAGTCTACACCAGAAATAATAGCGACTGTGGAGGTATTCTTGATGAGGTTGACGATTTGGTTGGTCAAAGGAGGGAGAATAATACGGAAAGCCTGAGGCAAGATAATCAAGCGCATGGCACTGATATAGGTAAAACCTTGCGACAAGGCGGCCTCCATCTGACCGCTAGGAATCGACTGAATACCTGAGCGAATAACCTCAGCGATATAGGCGCCGTGATAGAGACCCACGCAGAGAACAGCTGTCCAATAAATCGGAATCATGATGGTATGGTCACTGATAAGAGGTAGGCCATAAAAAACGATAACAAACTGCACCAAGAGGGGAGTGTTTTGGTAAAACTCCACAAAGATGCGAGCTAAAATGCGCAAAATTGGACGTTTGCTGGTTGACATGGCTCCAAAGAAGATGCCCAAAACCATGGCTAGGATAAAGGATCCGATTGCTAGGGCAAGAGTGAAGAGGAAACCATTGAAAAATTGTCCAAAATCCTGAAAATAGGCAGTCCAAGATGATAAATCTGTCATGGGGTGTCCTCCTTAATCTGCAGTATGGCTGGATGGTTTCAGCTTGTAACGGTCATAGAGTTTTTGCAAACTGCCATCCTTGCTCCATTTGGTGACCAAGTTATCGAGATAGTCGTTGAGCTCGGTATTTGATTTCTTGGTGACGATACCGTAGTCAGATGGCTTGAAACTATCATCTAGTAGTACTGTGCGTTTGCTGATGTAGCCAGACAGAATCGAGCGGTCAACGGAAAAGGCATCGATACGGTGAGCGTGTAGGGAAGTAATCAATTCTGGGTAGGAACCAAGTTCGACGAATTTAAAGGTCAAGCCTTTCTTTTTACCCAGTTCAGTAATCAGGCGTTGGGTAATGGAACCTTGGGCAACTCCGATGGTTTTTCCGTTTAGGTCCTCGATGCTTTTGATTTTGGCAGACTTATTGACCAAAAAGCCAGAAGCATCTGTGTAGTAAGGGCTGGTGAAGTTGTAGAGTTTTTTTCGTTCGTCCGTGATGGTAAAGGTTGCGATATCCATATCGACCTGTTCATTGTCTAGAAGGGGACCTCGAGTTTGTGCTGTAACCGGCACATAACGAACCTTGACCTTGAGCTCATCAGCTACCATCTTGGCCAGGTCAGTTTCGATACCAGAAAAGGTCCCTGTCTTGGGATCCTTGTAACCGAAATTGGGAACGTCTTGTTTCACACCAACAACCAGCTCGCCTCTCTTTTGAATGTCTGCGACACTGGTATCAGCCTGGACTGGTTTTGCAGCAGCAAGGCCGAAAAGGCTAATCAATATTGCGGATAAAAAAAATTTCTTTTTCATAGGCGCCTCCTTATTTGACTTTGTCACTTTCGTGGTTGATGATTTTGCTGAGAAATTGTTGGGCACGAGGTTCACTTGGATTGTCGAAAAAGTCATCAACATCTGTCGTATCTACCAAAACTTCTCCGTCAGCCATAAAGATGATGCGGTCAGCAACTTCACGGGCAAAGCCCATTTCATGGGTCACGACAATCATATTCATACCATCATGGGCCAATTTTTGCATAACTGCTAGAACATCGCCGATGGTTTCAGGGTCAAGAGCAGATGTTGGCTCATCAAAGAGGAGGAGTTCAGGATGCATGGCAAGACCACGAGCGATGGCAATCCGTTGTTTTTGTCCACCAGAAAGCATGGCTGGATAAGAATCTTTCTTGTCCCACATATTTACAAATTCCAGATATTTTTGAGCTGTTTTTTCAGCTTCTTTTTTATCAATTCCTAGAACTTTTATGGGTGCTAGTGTTACGTTTTCTAACACTGTTTTATGCGGATAGAGGTTAAAATGTTGGAAAACCATGCCTACTTCCTTGCGAAGAGGCACCAAATCTTTCTGGCTGGCACCAGCAACTTGGTGACCATTTACTAGAAGGCTTCCCTTATCAACAGCCTCCAAACCATTGATAGTGCGGATAAGAGTTGATTTTCCAGAACCAGAAGGGCCTAGGAGGACAACGACTTGCCCTTTTTCAAAACGGAGATTGATGTCGCGGAGTGCGTGGTAGTCTCCGTAATATTTTTCGACGTGTTCAAATTCTACTAAAGCCATAAGGAATCTCCTTTGTGTTAGATTTTATAACATGATTCTACACCAAAAAATTTGTCTTGTCAAATCATATCTGAAAAAATTCACTAAAATTTTATAAAAAAGCAATCTGGATAGAGAAAAAGCCTAAATCATGTTATAATGAAGCGATAGAATTCTTAGAAAGAGTGGATGTCTTTTTGATAACACCTACTTATGAATGGCAGTTTGCCCCGCAGGTTGAAGATGCGGATTTTACAAAGATAGCCAAGAAGGCTGGACTGGGTCCTGAGGTGGCTCGGTTATTATTTGAAAGAGGGATTCAGGACGAAGAGAGTCTGAAGAAGTTTTTGGAACCTTCCTTGGAGGACTTGCACGACCCTTATTTACTCCATGATATGGACAAGGCAGTAGAACGGATTCGTCAGGCCATTGAAGAAGGGGAAAATATCCTCGTTTACGGTGATTATGATGCGGATGGTATGACTTCGGCTTCTATTGTTAAGGAAAGTTTGGAACAGCTTGGCGCCGAATGCCGTGTTTACTTACCTAATCGTTTTACTGATGGCTATGGACCTAATGCCAGTGTTTATAAATACTTTATCGAGCAAGAAGGAATTTCCTTGATTGTGACGGTGGATAATGGGGTTGCTGGTCACGAAGCCATTGAATTGGCCCAGTCTATGGGAGTGGATGTCATTGTGACTGACCACCATTCCATGCCTGAAACCCTGCCTGATGCCTATGCCATCGTTCACCCTGAACATCCAGATGCGGACTATCCTTTTAAATATTTGGCTGGTTGTGGAGTGGCCTTCAAGCTGGCTTGTGCCCTTTTAGAAGAAGTGCAAGTGGAACTACTGGATTTGGTTGCTATTGGTACCATTGCGGATATGGTGAGTTTGACAGATGAGAATCGTATCTTGGTTCAGTATGGTCTGGAAATGTTGGGACATACTCAGCGCATTGGTTTACAAGAAATGCTGGATATGGCTGGGATTGCCGCCAACGAAGTAACAGAAGAAACGGTTGGTTTCCAGATTGCCCCTCGTTTGAATGCCTTGGGCCGCTTGGATGATCCCAATCCTGCCATTGATTTGCTGACTGGATTTGACGACGAGGAAGCTCACGAGATTGCCCTTATGATTCATCAGAAAAACGAAGAGCGCAAGGAAATCGTCCAGTCTATCTATGAAGAAGCTAAGACCATGGTGGACCCTGAGAAGAAGGTCCAAGTCTTGGCCAAGGAAGGCTGGAATCCTGGGGTTCTAGGAATCGTCGCTGGTCGTTTGTTGGAAGAATTAGGGCAGACAGTCATCGTTCTCAATATAGAGAACGGTCGTGCCAAGGGCAGTGCTCGTAGTGTGGAAGCGGTCGATATTTTTGAGGCTCTGGATCCTCATCGAGACCTCTTCATCGCCTTTGGCGGTCATGCTGGCGCAGCTGGGATGACGCTGGAAGTGGAGAAACTTTCAGATTTATCTCAAGTCTTGGAAGATTATGTTCGTGAAAAAGGGGCAGATGCTGCTGGCAAGAACAAGTTAAATCTAGATGAAGAGCTGGATTTGGAGACACTTAGCTTGGAAACGGTCAAAAGTTTTGAACGTTTGGCACCTTTTGGCATGGACAATCAGAAACCTGTCTTTTATATAAAGGATTTTCAGGTCGAAAGTGCCCGTACTATGGGGGCAGGCAATGCTCATCTCAAGTTAAAAATTACCAAGGGTGAGGCTAGTTTTGAAGTGGTGGCCTTTGGACAAGGTAGATGGGCAACAGAATTTGCTCAAACCAAGAATCTAGAGCTGGCAGTCAAATTGTCTGTCAACCAATGGAATGGTCAAACTGCCTTGCAGTTGATGATGGTGGATGCGCGTGTCGAGGGTGTTCAACTTTTTAACATCCGTGGGAAGAATGCAGTCTTGCCAGAAGGAGTTCCAGTCTTGGATTTTGCTGGAGAACTGCCAAATCTGGCGGATAGTGAAGCTGTTATCTTAAAAACCGTTCCTGAGGATATTACTCTGTTGAAGACCATTTTTCAGGAACAGAATTTCTCTGCTGTCTATTTCAAAAATGATATTGACAAGGCCTACTATCTGACAGGGTATGGGACTAGAGAGCAGTTTGCCAAATTGTACAAGACAATCTATCAGTTTCCAGAGTTTGATATTCGCTACAAACTGAAAGATTTGGCTACTTATCTTAATATTCAACAAATCTTGCTAGTCAAGATGATTCAAGTATTTGAAGAGCTAGGCTTTGTGACGATCAAAGATGGGGTCATGACAGTGAATAAAGAGGCGCCAAAGCGGGAAATCGGAGAAAGTCAGATTTACCAAAATCTCAAACAAACTGTTAAAGATCAAGAAATGATGGCTCTTGGAACAGTTCAGGAAATCTATGATTTCTTAATGGAAAAAAGTGAATAGAGATAGAAAGAGTTGGTTTGCTGACTCTTTTTATATTCATGAATAAGCTCCAATTGGAGTCGGTTTTGTGTTATAATGAGGAAAGAGGACTAGTTGGCAGATAAACTGGTCAGTTGGCAGATAAACTGGTCAAAGGAAATCCTAGAGGTGTCAAATGGATAAGCTGAAGAAAAAGAGATTACGAGCGGACTATAAAAAGCAAGAAAGACAAAAATTCGAAGAAAGTTTGCCCCTGTCAAGGGAGCTCTTTTTTGACTTGTTTGACTTTTTGGATGTAGAGCTTGAATATCAAGCTTGTCAAGACGATTTTTTATTAACACAAACATTTCTAGAAGAGCACAATGTGGATGTCGAAACAGTTAGAGACTTTTTAGAAACAAATGGAGCCTACTGTGACTGCGAAGTGCTATTCAATGTCGCGGAAAGATTTGAAGAGTGACAGGAAGCTAGTCAGAAAACATTCTTTTGAGGAGCTTGTAGTTCTCACTTGTTTGTGCATTTGAGAAGAGTTATTTATAGTTCTTTAACTGGAAACCTTCATTTTGAAAATCATCAAAAAAATGGTATAATAGTAGGAAAAGATTCGGCTAAAAGTAATAGTGCTTTTAGAATAAAAGGGTAAGTAACCCTATAATCAAGATAAACTAAGATTTTGGAGGAAAAATGAGTAATATTAGTTTAACAACACTTGGTGGTGTACGTGAAAATGGGAAAAATATGTACATTGCTGAAATTGGAGAGTCCATTTTTGTTTTGAATGTAGGGTTAAAATATCCCGAAAATGAACAATTAGGGGTTGATGTGGTGATTCCAAAGATGGATTACCTTTTTGAAAATAGCGACCGTATTGCTGGGGTTTTCTTGACCCACGGGCATGCGGATGCCATTGGTGCTCTGCCTTATCTCTTGACAGAGGCTAAAGTTCCTGTATTTGGGTCTGAGTTGACCATTGAGTTGGCCAAACTCTTTGTCAAAGGAAATGATGCCGTTAAGGAATTTAATGATTTCCATGTCATTGATGAGAATACGGAGATTGATTTTGGTGGGACAGTGGTTTCCTTCTTCCCTACGACTTACTCCGTTCCAGAGAGCCTGGGAATTGTCTTGAAGACAGCTGAAGGTAGCATCGTTTATACAGGTGACTTCAAATTTGACCAGACAGCTAGTGAATCCTATGCGACAGACTTCGCTCGTTTGGCAGAAATCGGTCGTGACGGCGTCCTGGCTCTCCTCAGTGATTCGGCCAATGCGGACAGCAATATTCAGGTGGCTAGTGAAAGTGAAGTTAGGGATGAAATTACCCAAACCATTGCTGACTGGGAAGGTCGTATCATCGTTGCAGCTGTTTCCAGTAACCTTTCTCGTATCCAGCAGATTTTTGATGCTGCGGATAAAACAGGTCGACGTATTGTCTTGACAGGATTTGATATTGAAAATATCGTCCGCACAGCGATTCGTCTCAAGAAGTTGTCTTTAGCCAACGAAATTCTCTTGATTAAGCCGAAAGATATGTCTCGCTTTGAAGACCATGAGTTGATTATTCTTGAGACAGGTCGTATGGGTGAACCTATCAATGGACTTCGTAAGATGTCGATTGGTCGCCATCGTTATGTAGAAATCAAGGATGGGGACCTGGTCTATATTGCTACGGCTCCGTCTATTGCTAAAGAAGCCTTCGTTGCGCGTGTGGAAAACATGATTTACCAAGCTGGAGGGGTTGTCAAACTGATCACTCAAAGCTTGCGTGTGTCAGGGCATGGAAATGCGCGTGATTTGCAGCTGATGATCAATCTCTTGCAACCCAAGTATCTCTTCCCGATTCAAGGAGAATACCGTGAGTTGGATGCCCATGCTAAGGCTGCTATGGCCGTCGGGATGCTGCCAGAACGCATTTTCATTCCTAAAAAGGGAACCAGCATGGCTTATGAGAATGGAGACTTTGTCCCAGCTGGAGCGGTTTCAGCAGGGGATGTCTTGATTGATGGAAATGCCATTGGGGATGTTGGAAATGTGGTTCTTCGTGACCGTAAGGTCTTGTCAGAGGATGGTATTTTCATCGTCGCAATTACCGTTAACCGTCGTGAGAAGAAAATTGTAGCCAAGGCTCGTGTTCACACGCGTGGATTTGTTTATCTCAAGAAGAGTCGCGATATTCTCCGTGAAAGTTCCGAATTGATTAACCAGACGGTAGAAGACTATCTTCAAGGAGATGACTTTGACTGGGCAGATCTCAAAGGGAAGGTTCGTGATAATCTTACCAAGTATCTCTTTGACCAAACCAAACGTCGTCCAGCTATTTTACCAGTAGTCATGGAAGCAAAATAATCGTTGAAATAAACAGAGAGAAAGTCGAATTTCGGCTTTTTCTTATCGGAAAATAGAAGGAGAAAATCATGGCAGTAATGAAAATTGAGTATTACTCACAAGTTTTGGATATGGAGTGGGGAGTGAATGTTCTTTACCCCGATGCCAATCGAGTGGAAGAACCAGATTGTAAAGATATTCCCGTCTTGTACCTCTTGCACGGGATGTCTGGCAACCATAATAGCTGGCTCAAGCGGACCAATGTAGAACGCTTGCTTCGAGGAACCAATCTCATCGTTGTCATGCCTAATACCAGCAATGGTTGGTACACCGATACCCAGTATGGTTTTGACTATTACACAGCTCTAGCAGAAGAATTGCCACAGGTTTTGAAACGCTTCTTCCCTAATATGACCAGCAAGCGTGAAAAGACCTTTATCGCTGGTCTATCTATGGGAGGTTACGGCTGTTTTAAACTGGCTCTTGCTACAAATCGTTTTTCTCATGCAGCTAGTTTTTCAGGTGCCCTTAGCTTTCAAGATTTTTCTCCTGAAAGCCAAGATTTGGGAACACCAGCTTATTGGAGAGGTGTTTTTGGAGAGATTAAAGACTGGACAACTAGTCCTTATTCTCTTGAAAGTCTGGCTAAAAAATCTGATAAAAAGACCAAGCTTTGGGCTTGGTGTGGGGAGCAGGATTTCTTGTACGAAGCCAATAATCTCGCAGTGAAAAATCTCAAAAAACTGGGATTTGATGTGACCTATAGCCATAGTGCTGGAACTCACGAATGGTACTACTGGGAAAAACAATTGGAACGGTTCTTAGCAACCCTACCAATCGATTTCAAATTAGAAGAGAGATTAAGCTAGCTTAGTTTGTGTTACTCTTTCAATAACCATGTCTTCTATGGAATAGAAACTAAAATATGTTTTTACTAGACTTTCTAAACAAAAATAGTAGAATAGTAGTTAAATTCTATTATTGTTGGAAAGAGAGTAAGAGATGTATCGTTATCAAATTGGCATTCCCGCATTAGAATATGATCAGTTTGTCAAAGACCATGAATTAGGCAATGTATTACAAAGTAGTGCTTGGGAAGAAGTTAAGTCTGATTGGCAACATGAGAAGTTTGGTGTTTACAGGGAAGAAAAATTACTGGCGACAGCTAGTATTTTGATTAGAACTCTTCCGCTAGGCTATAAAATGTTTTACGTCCCAAGAGGACCCATATTGGATTATGGAGATACAGAACTCTTGAGTTTTGTCATTCAGTCCATTAAGTCTTATGCTCGCAGTAAGAGAGCTATTTTTGTGACTTTTGACCCAAGTATTTGCCTGTCTCAAAGTTTAATTAATCAGGAAAAAACAGAATTTCCTGAAAATCTGGCTATTATTGATAGTTTGCAACAAATGGGAGTAAGGTGGTCAGGAAAAACAGAGGAAATGGGAGACACCATTCAACCTCGTATTCAGGCGAAAATATACAAGGAAAATTTTGAAGAAGATAAACTTTCCAAGTCAACAAAACAGGCTATTCGAACAGCACGGAATAAGGGGGTAGAGATTCAATTTGGTGGAACTGAATTATTGGAGTCTTTTTCCTTTTTGATGAAAAAAACCGAGAAGCGGAAAGAGATTCATTTGAGGAATGAAGCCTATTATAAAAAGTTATTAGATAATTTTAAGGACAAGGCCTATATCACCTTGGCAACCTTGGATGTCTCTAAACGTTCGCAAGAATTAGAAGAACAGTTAGCGAAAAACAGAGTCTTGGAAGAGACCTTTACTGAGTCGACTCGAACTTCAAAAGTAGAAGCGCAGAAGAAGGAAAAAGAACGTTTGTTAGAGGAATTGACCTTCTTGCAGGAATATATAGATGCAGGTCAAGCAAGAGTTCCTTTAGCGGCTACCTTGACTTTAGAATTCGGACAAACTTCTGTCAATCTATACGCAGGAATGGATGAAGATTTTAGACGATATAAAGCCCCTATTTTGACTTGGTATGAGACAGCTCAATATTCCTTTGAACGTGGCATTTTATGGCAAAATTTAGGAGGCGTCGAGAATGCTTTAGATGGTGGACTCTATCGTTTTAAAGCTAATTTTAATCCAACGATTGAAGAATACTTGGGTGAATTTACAATGCCTACCCATCCTCTTTATTCTCTGTTAAGAATCGCTCTTGATTTTCGCAAGGCATTAAGAACAAAACATCATAGAAGGTAAGTACATGGCATTAATTACACTCACAAAAGAAGAATTTCAAGCTTATTCTGATCAGGTCTCTTCTCGTTCTTTTATGCAATCTGTCCAGATGGGGGACTTGTTAGAAAAAAGAGGGGCTCGAATTGTTTATCTTGCATTGAAACAAGAAGGAGAAATTCAAGTTGCAGCTCTGGTTTATAGCTTGCCCATGCTGGGTGGCCTACATATGGAGATCAATTCGGGGCCGATTTATACCCAACAAGATGCTCTCCCAGTTTTTTATGCGGAGTTAAAAGAATATGCCAAGCAAAATGGTGTATTAGAGTTGCTTGTAAAACCTTATGAAACTTATCAAACTTTTGATGGTGAAGGTAATCCAATAGATGCTGAGAAAAAAAGTATTATTCAAGATTTGACTGATTTAGGTTATCAATTTGATGGTTTAAAAACAGGTTACCCAGGTGGAGAACCGGATTGGTTATATTGTAAAGATTTGAATGAGCTAACTGAAAAGACCTTGCTTAACAGTTTTAGTAAAAAGGGGAAAACTTTGGTGAAAAAGGCTGATACATTTGGTATTCAGTTGAAAAAATTAAATCGTGAAGAACTTTCAATTTTTAAAGATATAACAAAAACAACCTCTGAACGTCGAGAATATAGTGATAAAAGTTTAGAATATTATGAGCATTTTTATGACTCTTTTGGAGAAAAAGCCGAGTTTGTAATTGCTATTCTAAATTTAGGAGAATATATACAAAATTTAATACATAAGCAAAAAGAATTATCTGAAAAAATAGCTACCTCATTACTCTTATTAGAACAATATCCAGATTCTGCACAAAAGAAAAAAGAACACAAAGAGTTGGCTAGGCAGTATGAAAGCTTTGAAGTTCGAAAAGCAGAAGCACGAGAGTTGATTAAAAAATATGGAGAGAAAGATCTTGTCTTAGCAGGTAGTTTATTTATTTATATGCCTCAAGAAACGACCTATCTTTTTAGTGGTTCCTATACTGAGTTTAATAAATTTTATGCACCAGCTTTGCTTCAGAAATATGTTATGTTGGAAAGCATAAAACGTGGGATCCCTAAATACAACTTTCTAGGGATTCAAGGGATTTTTGATGGTAGTGATGGTGTTTTACGTTTTAAACAAAATTTTAATGGTTATATTGTACGTAAAGCAGGAACTTTCCGTTATTATCCATCTCCCCTAAAATATAAAGCTATTCAGTTACTCAAAAAAATATTAGGACGCTAAGATAAGAAAATTGGTCTTTAGCTTTCTTTCAGCTTATTTTAGTAAAATAGACTTTATTTGCTAGAAAGGTGGAGAGACATGCGCTGGATTTTTCGTTTGATAGGGGCTTTCTTTTCTTTTGTGTGGCGTTTGTTTTGGCGCCTGGTTTGGATAGCTTTTCTTTTGTGTGCTTTTGCTTTTGGACTTCTCTGGTATCTTAACGGAGATTTTCAAGGAGCGCTAAAGCAAGCAGAACGGTCAGTAAAAATTGGTCAACAAAGTATCGACCAATGGGAAAAAACAGGGCAACTGCCTAAGTTGAACCAGACAGATAGCCACCAACACTCTGAAGAAAGATGGCCACAGGCTTCTGCTCATATTTACTTAGACCCGCAGATGGATTCACGCTTTCAAGAGGCGTATTTAGAAGCGATTCAGAATTGGAATCAAACTGGTGCTTTTAATTTTGAAATCGTGACTGAGTCCAGCAAGGCAGATATCTTGGCTACTGAGATGAACAACGGAGGTACTCCTGTGGCAGGAGAGGCGGAAAGTCAGACCAATCTCTTGACGGGGCAATTCTTGTCTGTCACGGTGCGGTTGAATCATTATTATTTGTCCAATCCAGACTATGGCTATTCCTATGAGCGCATTGTCCATACGGCAGAACATGAGTTGGGTCATGCGATTGGCTTAGACCATACAGATGAGAAGTCTGTCATGCAACCTGCAGGTTCCTTTTATGGTATTCAGGAAGAGGATGTTGAAAGACTTCGAAAATTATATGAGACCAATGAGTAGGGGACTATCTTTCCCTACTTTTTTGCTATAATGGAACTATGAATAACTTGATTAAATCAAAACTAGAGCTCTTGCCAACCAGCCCTGGTTGCTACATTCACAAGGATAAAAACGGCACCATTATCTATGTAGGAAAGGCTAAAAATCTGCGCAACCGCGTGAGGTCTTATTTCCGTGGAAGTCATGATACAAAAACAGAGGCCTTGGTGTCTGAAATTGTAGATTTTGAATTTATTGTTACTGAGTCTAATATTGAGGCACTTCTCCTAGAAATCAACCTGATCAAGGAAAACAAGCCCAAGTACAATATCATGCTCAAGGATGATAAGTCCTATCCCTTCATCAAAATCACTAATGAGCGCTACCCTCGCTTGATTATCACTCGTCAGGTCAAAAAAGATGGAGGTCTTTATTTTGGACCTTATCCAGATGTGGGGGCAGCCAATGAAATCAAGAGGTTGCTGGATCGGATTTTCCCTTTTCGGAAGTGTACAAATCCGCCCTCTAAGGTTTGTTTTTACTATCATATCGGCCAATGCATGGCTCATACCATCTGTAAGAAGGATGAGGCCTATTTCAAGTCCATGGCTCAGGAGGTTTCTGATTTCCTAAAAGGGCAAGATGACAAAATCATTGATGACCTCAAGAGTAAAATGTCAGTTGCAGCACAAAATATGGAGTTTGAACGTGCGGCGGAATACCGTGACCTAATTCAGGCTATTGGAACGCTTCGAACCAAGCAACGGGTCATGGCTAAGGATCTCCAAAATCGGGATGTCTTTGGCTACTATGTGGACAAGGGATGGATGTGTGTCCAGGTTTTCTTTGTCCGTCAGGGCAAGCTTATTGAGCGCGATGTCAATATTTTCCCCTATTATAATGATCCGGATGAGGACTTTCTAACCTATGTAGGACAATTCTATCAAGAAAAATCTCATCTAGTTCCCAATGAGGTACTGATTCCGCAGGATATTGACGAAGAAGCTGTAAAGGCTTTGGTAGACACCAAGATTGTCAAACCCCAGCGTGGAGAGAAAAAGCAACTGGTCAATCTGGCTATAAAGAATGCTCGAGTCAGCCTAGAGCAGAAATTTAACCTGCTAGAGAAATCTGTCGAAAAAACACAGGGGGCTATTGAAAATCTAGGACGTTTGCTCCAAATACCGACCCCAGTCCGCATCGAGTCCTTCGATAACTCCAACATCATGGGGACCAGTCCTGTTTCAGCCATGGTGGTCTTTGTTAACGGAAAACCTAGTAAGAAGGATTACCGTAAGTATAAGATAAAAACCGTAGTCGGACCAGACGACTATGCCAGTATGAGAGAAGTCATTCGCAGGCGCTATGGCCGAGTACAGCGTGACGGTTTGACTCCTCCAGATTTGATTGTCATTGACGGGGGACAAGGTCAGGTCAATATCGCCAAGCAAGTCATCCAAGAGGAGCTGGGCTTGGATATTCCCATTGCAGGTCTGCAAAAGAATGACAAGCACCAAACCCATGAATTGCTTTTTGGAGATCCGCTTGAGGTGGTGGAGTTATCTCGTAATTCTCAGGAATTTTTCCTTTTGCAACGCATTCAAGATGAGGTGCACCGCTTTGCCATCACTTTCCATCGCCAACTGCGATCCAAAAATTCCTTTTCATCACAATTGGATGGGATTGAAGGTCTGGGACCTAAACGCAAGCAAAATCTCATGAAGCATTTCAAGTCTTTGACTAAAATCAAGGAAGCCAGTGTGGATGAGATTGTCGAAGTTGGGGTACCAAGAGCAGTTGCAGAAGCTGTGCAGAGGAAGTTGAACCCGCAGGAGGCAGAAGTCTTGCCTCAAGTGGCGGAAGAACAAGTAGATTATCAAACGGAAGGAAATCACAATGAAACATAAAATCGCAATTTTATCAGATATTCATGGCAATGCGACGGCCCTAGAAGCAGTGATTGCAGATGCTAAAAATCAAGGAGTCAGTGAATACTGGCTTCTGGGAGATATTTTTCTTCCTGGTCCAGGCGCAAATGACTTAGTCGCCCTGCTAAAGGACCTTTCTATCACAACCAGTGTTCGAGGCAATTGGGATGATCGTGTCCTTGAGGCCTTGGATGGCGAATATGGTTTGGAACATCCGAAAGAAATCCAGTCAATGCGCATGACCCAGTTTTTGATGGAGCAAATGGATCCTGCAACGATTGTCTGGCTACGAAGCTTGCCTTTGCTGGAAAAGAAAGAAATTGACGGATTGCGCTTTTCTATCTCTCATAATTTGCCAAATAAGAACTATGGTGGGGACCTACTGGTTGGGAATGATACAGATAAATTTGACCAACTGCTAGATGCGGAAACGGACGTGGCAGTTTATGGTCATGTTCACAAGCAGTTGCTTCGTTATGGAAGTCAAGGGCAACAAATCATCAATCCAGGGTCGATTGGCATGCCCTATTTTAATTGGGAGGCGTTAAAAAATCACCGTGCCCAGTATGCCGTGATAGAAGTTGAAGATGGGGAATTGGTAAATATCCTATTTCGTAAAGTCGCTTATGATTATGAAGCGGAGTTAGAACTGGCCAAGTCCAAGGGACTTCCCTTTATCGAAATGTATGAAGAGCTACGAAGAGAAGACAACTATCAGGGGCACAATCTGGAACTCTTAGCCAGCTTAATAGAAAAGCATGGGTATGTAGAGGATGTGAAGAATTTCTTGGAGGCTATAAAGTCAGAATATAAGATAGACTAGTTTCTTTAAGTAACTGAAAATTAATTGGAACTGGATGAGGAGATCCCTGATTTAAATGGTTTTCTTCATTCGGTTGCTTATCCTTGTTCCAGTTTGTTTCTATGAAAAATCTCTGCAAGCTCTTTCAAATTATGGTAGAATGGAAGCAGTAGAATTAGAAAAGGAAATCGATTATGAAATTTCTTGAATTAAATAAAAAACGTCATGCGACTAAGCATTTCACTGATAAGCCAGTTGATCCAAAAGATGTGCGTACGGCTATCGAAATTGCAACCTTGGCACCAAGTGCCCACAACAGCCAGCCTTGGAAATTTGTAGTGGTGCGTGAGAAAAATGCCGAACTAGCAAAATTGGCTTACGGTTCAAACTTTGAACAGGTATCATCAGCGCCTGTAACTATTGCCTTGTTTACAGACACAGATTTGGCTAAACGTGCTCGTAAGATTGCCCGAGTTGGTGGTGCTAATAACTTTTCTGAAGAACAACTTCAATATTTCATGAAGAATTTACCTGCGGAATTTGCCCGTTACAATGAACAACAAGTCAGCGACTACCTAGCCCTCAATGCAGGTTTGGTTGCTATGAACTTGGTTTTGGCTCTTACAGATCAGGGAATCGGATCAAATCTGATTCTTGGTTTTGACAAATCAAAAGTCAACGAAGTTTTGGAAATCGAAGACCGCTTCCGCCCAGAACTCTTGATTACAGTGGGTTATACAGACGAAAAATTGGAACCAAGCTACCGCTTGCCAGTAGATGAAATCATTGAGAAAAGATAGAAAGAAGAAAGAAATGACAACAATTGATTTTACAGCAGAAGTAGAAAAACGCAAAGAAGACCTCTTGGCTGACTTGTTTAGCCTTTTGGAAATCAACTCAGAACGTGATGACAGCAAGGTTGATGCTGAACATCCATTTGGGCCTGGTCCAGTAAAGGCCTTGGAAAAATTCCTTGAAATAGCAGATCGTGATGGCTATCCAACTAAGAATGTCGATAACTATGCAGGACATTTTGAGTTTGGTGATGGAGAAGAAGTTCTCGGAATCTTTGCCCATATGGATGTGGTTCCTGCTGGTAGCGGTTGGGATACAGATCCTTATACACCGACTATCAAAGACGGTCGTCTTTATGCGCGTGGGGCTTCGGACGACAAGGGGCCTACAACAGCTTGTTACTATGGTTTGAAAATCATCAAAGAATTGGGCCTTCCAACTTCTAAAAAAGTTCGCTTCATCGTTGGAACTGATGAAGAATCAGGCTGGGCGGACATGGACTACTACTTTGAGCACGTAGGTCTTGCCAAACCAGACTTCGGTTTCTCTCCAGACGCTGAGTTCCCTATCATCAATGGTGAAAAAGGAAACATCACAGAATACCTCCACTTTGCAGGAGAAAATACAGGTGCAGCCCGTCTTCACAGCTTTACAGGTGGTTTGCGTGAAAATATGGTACCAGAATCAGCAACAGCAGTTATTTCAGGTGACTTGGCTGACTTGCAAGCTAAACTAGATGCCTTTGTTGCAGAACACAAACTTAGAGGAGAACTCCAAGAAGAAAACGGTCAGTACAAGGTGACGATCATTGGTAAATCAGCCCACGGTGCTATGCCTGCTTCAGGTGTCAATGGTGCGACTTACCTAGCCCTCTTCCTTAGCCAGTTTGACTTTGCTGGTCCAGCCAAAGACTACCTTGACATCGCTGGTAAGATTCTCTTGAACGACCATGAGGGTGAAAATCTCAAGATTGCTCATGTGGATGAAAAGATGGGTGCCCTTTCTATGAATGCGGGTGTCTTCCGCTTCGATGAAGCAAGTGCTGATAATACCATTGCCCTTAATATCCGCTATCCAAAAGGAACAAGCCCAGAGCAAATCAAGTCAATCCTTGAAAACTTGTCAGTTGCTTCTGTTAGCCTTTCTGAGCACGGGCATACCCCTCACTATGTGCCAATGGAAGATCCACTTGTGCAAACCTTGTTGAATGTCTATGAAAAACAAACTGGCCTTAAAGGTCACGAGCAAGTTATCGGTGGTGGAACCTTTGGTCGTTTGCTCGAACGCGGAGTTGCCTACGGTGCCATGTTCCCAGACTCAATTGACACCATGCACCAAGCCAATGAATTTATCGCCTTGGACGATCTCTTCCGAGCTGCAGCAATCTATGCCGAAGCTATTTACGAATTGATCAAATAAAACGATAGAAGTCTGAGATTGTATGCTTAGACTTCTTTTTGGAGGGAAAGTAGATGTCTCAAGTTGAAAGAATCAAGCAGGCTATTATGGCAGATCCGCAGAATGCTACCTATACAAAGCGTGGCATTGAGCCTCTCTTTGCAGCGCCAAAGACTGCTCGCATCAATATCATCGGTCAAGCGCCTGGTCTTAAAACCCAAGAAGCAGGCCTTTACTGGAAGGACAAAAGTGGTGATCGTTTGCGGGACTGGCTAGGTGTGGATGAAGATACCTTTTACAATTCAGGTTATTTTGCTGTTTTGCCTATGGATTTCTACTTTCCAGGGCATGGTAAGTCAGGTGATTTACCGCCTCGTACAGGTTTTGCTGAAAAATGGCATCCGCAACTCTTGCAAGAATTACCCGATATTCAGTTGACCCTCTTGATTGGCCAGTATGCCCAAGCCTACTATTTACAGGAAAAAATCAGTGGCAAGGTAACAGAACGGGTAAAACATTACCAGAAATACTTACCAACCTATTTTCCACTAGTTCACCCCTCGCCGCGAAATCAAATCTGGATGGCCAAAAATCCTTGGTTTGAGTCAGAAGTGGTGCCAGATTTGAAAAAAAGAATTAAAACTATTTTATAGTCAATGAAAATCAAAGAGCAAACTAGGAAGCTAGCCGCAGGCTGTACTTGAGTACGGTAAGGCGACGCTGACGTGGTTTGAATTTGATTTTCGAAGAGTATTAGGAGAAAAAGAATGAAAGAAATAACCTTTGACGCATTTTACCAGCTTTACCAAAACGACCAACTTTCTCTAGTGGACGTGAGAGAAGTGGATGAGTTTGAAGCTCTTCATTTAGAAGGTGCTCAGAATCTTCCTCTGAGTCAATTAGCTGATACTTATGATCAGTTGGACAAGGACCAGTTGCATTATGTCATTTGTAAATCTGGAATGAGATCGGCGCGTGCTTGCCAATTCCTGTCAGAACAAGGTTATGAGGTTATCAATGTCCAAGGTGGCATGATGGCTTTTGAAGAACTTTAAACATTAGAATTTTCTCCTGCTTGGTGTGGACTGGGTAGGAGAATTTTATTTTTAGACAATTCTCATTTTTAAGAATCTTGAAAACATTCAATATTTACTTCGTGAAGCTTTTTTCATACTCTTATTCATGATATACTAGGTCAGTATTTTATAAATATGAAGGAGATTTTCATGGCTAAAAAAGGTGCCTTAACAGGTTTGCTCCTGTTTGGAATATTTTTTGGTGCGGGGAACTTGATTTTTCCGCCTTCTCTAGGTGCTCTATCTGGAGAACATTTTCTTCCTGCCATCGCAGGTTTTGTCTTTTCAGGCGTCGGTATCGCCGTATTGACTCTTATTATTGGAACGCTAAATCCTAAAGGATATATCTACGAGATTTCAACAAAGATAGCGCCTTGGTTTGCGACTCTTTACCTCTCAGTTCTTTACTTGTCAATCGGTCCATTCTTTGCTATCCCACGTACAGCTACAACAGCTTACGAAGTAGGGATTAGCCCTCTTTTGTCGGATGCAAATAAAGGTCTTGGCTTGATTGTCTTTACGGTTCTGTATTTTGCGGCAGCCTATTTGATTTCGCTTAATCCATCAAAAATCTTGGACCGTATTGGTCGTATTTTAACGCCAGTCTTTGCGATTTTGATTGTTATCTTAGTTGTTTTAGGAGCTTTCAAATACGGTGGAACAAGTCCTCAAGCTGCTTCAGCTGCTTATCAAGCTTCTGCCTTTGGTACAGGTTTCCTAGAAGGTTACAATACCTTGGATGCTCTTGCCTCAGTTGCCTTTAGTGTGATTGCAGTTCAAACCTTGAAACAACTTGGTTTCTCAAGTAAGAAAGAATACATTTCAACTATTTGGGTGGTTGGTATCGTTGTTGCCCTTGCCTTCAGCGCTCTTTATATCGGTTTAGGTTTCCTTGGAAATCATTTCCCAGTACCAGCTGAAGCGATGAAGGGTGGGACACCAGGTGTTTACATCTTGTCACAAGCCACTCAAGAAATCTTTGGCTCAACAGCTCAACTCTTCCTTGCAGCTATGGTTACCGTAACCTGCTTCACAACAACAGTTGGTTTGATTGTGTCAACAGCTGAGTTCTTTAATGAGCGCTTCCCACAAATCAGCTACAAGGTTTATGCGACAGCCTTTACCTTGATTGGATTTGCCATTGCCAATTTGGGTCTTGATGCGATTATCAGGTACTCAATTCCAGTACTGGTTATCTTGTACCCAATCACGATTGCTATCGTTATGATTGTCATTGTCAACAAATTTGTAGCTCTTTCAAAACCAGGTATGCAGTTGACAATTGCTGTGGTTACAGCTATTGCCATTGCAAGCGTATTAGGAAGCTCGTTTAAGGTTGAGTTTCTTGCAAACCTTGTCAACGCTCTTCCTTTTGCCAAGGCATCACTCCCATGGTTAGTACCAGCTATTGTCGGAATCTTGCTCTCATTGGTTCTGCCAAACAAGCAAGAAAGCGATGTTTTTGAAATGGAATAATCATTAAAATCACTTTTGTAGCCAAGTCTACAGGAGTGATTTTCTTTTTTTATCCGATGATAAATGTGTTATAATAGGTAGCAAAAGAGGTGAAGAAATGAATCAAACAGTAGAATATATTAAAGAACTGACAGCCATTGCGTCGCCAACGGGCTTCACTCGTGAGGTTTCGGACTATTTAGTCAAGACTTTAGAAGGTTTTGGTTACCAGCCGGTCCGCACAGCCAAGGGTGGTGTCAATGTGACCATCAAAGGTCAAAATGATGAGGAGCACCGCTATGTGACTGCCCATGTGGATACTCTGGGTGCCATTGTCCGTGCTGTCAAACCAGACGGCCGTCTCAAAATGGACCGTATCGGTGGTTTCCCTTGGAACATGATTGAAGGAGAAAACTGTACCGTTCATGTGGCTAGCACAGGTCAAAAAGTATCAGGAACCATCCTCATCCACCAAACTTCTTGCCATGTTTATAAGGATGCAGGAACTGCAGAACGCACGCAAGACAATATGGAAGTGCGTTTAGACGCCAAAGTAACAAATGAAAAAGAAACTCGTGCCTTGGGGATTGAGGTAGGTGATTTTATCAGCTTTGATCCACGAACCGTCGTGACAGAGACAGGTTTTATCAAGTCTCGTCATTTGGACGATAAGGTCAGCGCAGCGATTTTGCTCAATCTCCTTCGCATTTATAAGGAAGAGAAGATTGAATTGCCTGTAACAACCCATTTTGCTTTTTCAGTCTTTGAAGAAGTGGGGCATGGGGCTAATTCTAATATTCCTGCTCAGGTAGTAGAATATCTGGCTGTGGATATGGGAGCTATGGGAGATGACCAGCAAACAGATGAGTACACAGTATCTATCTGTGTCAAGGATGCTTCTGGACCTTATCACTATGACTTCCGTCAACACTTGGTTGCCTTGGCGAAAGAACAAGACATTCCATTTAAGTTGGATGTCTATCCGTTTTATGGTTCAGACGCTTCAGCGGCTATGTCTGCAGGGGCAGAAGTCAAACATGCCCTTCTCGGTGCTGGTATCGAGTCTAGCCATTCTTATGAGCGTACTCATATTGACTCGGTGGTCGCAACAGAACGTATGGTTGATGCTTACCTTAAGAGCACGTTGGTAGACTAATATGTGTTTGATTTGCCAGAGAATTGAGCTCATCAAGAAGGGAGAAAATCCCTATTTTGTCAAAGAGTTGGAAACAGGCTATCTTGTGATTGGAGACCACCAGTATTTTGCAGGCTATAGTCTCTTTCTAGCCAAGGAACATGTCACGGAATTGCACCATTTGAAAAAGGAGACAAGGCTCCGTTTTCTAGAAGAAATGAGTGTGGTCCAAGAGGCGGTTGCTAAGTCCTTTGCTGCTGAGAAAATGAATATCGAACTCCTAGGAAATGGCGATGCCCATCTTCATTGGCATCTGTTTCCTAGACGAACAGGTGACATGAATGGTCACGGTCTCAATGGACGTGGTCCAGTCTGGTGGGTTCCCTTTGAAGAAATGACAGCAGAAACCTGCCAAGCAAAATCGGATGAGATTGAAAGATTAGTCAAATGTTTATCGTCAGAAGTAGATAAACTATTAGAAATAAAGGAGTAGAAATGAAAAAAAGATACCTAGTCTTGACAGCCTTGCTAGCCTTGAGTCTAGCAGCTTGTTCACAAGAAAAAACAAAAAATGAAGATGGAGCAGCTAAGACAGAGCAAACTGCTAAAGCTGATGGAACAGTAGGAAGTAAGTCTCAAGGAGCTACCCAGAAAAAAGCAGAAGTGGTCAATAAAGGTGATTACTACAGCATCCAAGGAAAATACGATGAAATCATCGTAGCAAATAAACACTATCCATTGTCAAAAGACTACAATCCAGGGGAAAATCCAACAGCCAAGGCTGAGTTGGTCAAACTCATTAAAGCTATGCAAGAGGCAGGTTTCCCAATTAGTGATCATTATAGTGGTTTTAGAAGTTATGAAACTCAGATCAAGCTCTATCAAGATTATGTCAACCAAGATGGGAAGGCAGCAGCTGACCGTTACTCTGCCCGACCTGGCTATAGTGAACACCAAACTGGCTTGGCCTTTGATGTTATTGGGACTGATGGTGATTTAGTAACAGAAGAAAAAGCAGCCCAATGGCTCTTGGACCATGCAGCTGATTATGGCTTTGTTGTCCGTTATCTCAAAGGTAAAGAAAAAGAAACGGGATATATGGCTGAGGAATGGCACCTTCGTTATGTCGGAAAAGAAGCAAAAGAAATTGCTGAGAGTGGTCTCAGTTTGGAAGAATACTACGGCTTTGAAGGCGGAGATTATGTCGATTAAAAATAAACTTTTCTCTTGCAATTCTAGATAAATAGTGTATAATAGATGAGTATGTGTAAAGCATACTTGTGGGAGGTAAAAATCTTTAATTACCGCCAAAACCACAAAGGAGGATTTAAAAATGGCTAAAAAAGTCGAAAAACTTGTAAAATTGCAAATCCCTGCTGGTAAAGCTACACCAGCTCCACCGGTTGGACCTGCTCTTGGTCAAGCTGGTATCAACATCATGGGATTCACAAAAGAGTTCAACGCTCGTACAGCTGACCAAGCTGGTATGATCATTCCAGTTGTTATCTCAGTTTACGAAGATAAATCATTTACTTTCATCACTAAAACACCACCAGCTGCTGTTCTTTTGAAAAAAGCTGCAGGTGTTGAAAAAGGATCAGGTACACCTAACAAAACTAAAGTTGCTACAGTTACTCGTGCACAAGTACAAGAAATTGCAGAAACTAAGATGCCAGATTTGAACGCAGCAAACGTAGAGTCTGCAATGCGTATGATCGAAGGTACTGCTCGTTCTATGGGATTCACTGTTGTTGACTAATCAATAACATCCCCAATATAACCCGCAAGACTTCATCATTTCGAGAAGTGACGTGGGAGATGAAAATCGATTGAACCACTTACAAGGAGAATAGAAAATGGCTAAAAAAAGCAAACAACTTCGTGCTGCTCTTGAGAAAATCGACAGCACAAAAGCATACAGCGTAGAAGAAGCTGTAGCACTTGCAAAAGAAACTAACTTTGCAAAATTTGACGCAACTGTAGAAGTTGCTTACAACTTGAACATCGACGTTAAAAAAGCTGACCAACAAATCCGTGGAGCAATGGTATTGCCAAACGGTACTGGTAAAACTTCACGCGTTCTTGTTTTCGCACGTGGTGCAAAAGCTGAAGAAGCAAAAGCTGCTGGTGCAGACTTTGTTGGTGAAGATGACCTTGTTGCTAAAATCAACGACGGTTGGTTGGACTTCGACGTAGTTATCGCTACACCTGACATGATGGCTCTTGTTGGACGTCTTGGACGTGTCCTTGGACCACGTAACTTGATGCCAAACCCTAAAACTGGTACTGTAACAATGGATGTTGCTAAAGCAGTTGAAGAGTCTAAAGGTGGTAAAATCACTTACCGTGCTGATCGTGCAGGTAACGTTCAAGCAATCATCGGTAAAGTATCATTTGAAGCTGAAAAATTGGTTGAAAACTTCAAAGCTTTCAACGAAACAATCCAAAAAGCAAAACCAGCTACAGCTAAAGGAACTTACGTAACAAACTTGACTATCACAACTACTCAAGGTGTTGGTATCAAAGTTGACGTAAACTCACTTTAATCAGTAGTTTATATCAGAGGACGAGTGCGAAAGTGCTCGTTTTTTTGATTTTAGTTATTGATTCTAAAGAATCGATGTGGCTTCATTCGTTTTTTCTTTTATGACTTATGAGAAAAATTTAGAGAAAGTGTTGTATTCTATTATTGAAATTATTGAGGTTATGGGATAAAATCCGAACGATTTTTTTCTAGAGCTATTAATGGTAGATGTATAGATAAGTGTATAGATTCTTAAAAATGTTAACACAAGCTTATAAAACGGCCGTAAATATAATATTTAGGTTATAAAAATAATGAGAACATAAAATGTTCAATTAAAAGATAAAAGTAAAAAAACCGTACGTTACATTCAGATTTTTGTTTAAAAATTCATAAAATAAAAATATTATTTAATGAATTTAAAAAAAATAAAATAAAAAGCGAAAGATTTATAAGAGATTTGACGATTCAAAATAAAAAGTGCTTGCAAAATATTTGAAAATATGGTATTATAATTATGCATGTTAATTGTGGATGATAAAAATTCTTCTTTTAAGTTTTAAGAGAGGAATTTTTATTTTTATCTATATATTAAATTTTAAAATTCCATATTATATATAAAGTAAGATAAAGTTTATATTTTATCGACAATAGATATAATATAGTTATAAATATTTATATAATGTAAATTTAAATATTATTACCAGATGAAACAATATAATAACACATAAAATATAGAAATAAGATTTCATTTTATACAATATCAGGATAAGGACTTTATTTGTATGAAATAAGATAAAATATCAATAAAAATATTTGTTTTATAAAGATAAAGTCACTATATAAGTAATAATTTAAACAATTATTTATTTGTTATCATATTTATTGCTAAAAAAACTTAAACATGGTAGAATAACTTTGAATATTGATGGTGTTTGCTGGTACTATCTAAAAGATAATCCTCTAAGTATTTTAGAAAATATAAAGGGGTCTTTTTATGTATCATCTTGGCTATTAATATCGCTAATAAACAGACTATTTTATGGAGGATATTTGTCAAAAATGAAGGACAAGCAGAAAGATTTTCGAACGGAAAAGTACATTCGTTACGGTATTCGTAAGTATAGTTTCGGTGCAGCATCAGTAGCTATTGCAGCTGGATTGATATTCCTTGGTAACGGCGCAGTATCTGCGACGGAAGTACAAGGTACGGAAACTGAAGTAGTAGCAGCTCCAGCTGAAAAATCAGATCAGCATACTACAGAAGCAAAACCTGAAGTTAAAGTAGAAGAAGCTAAAAAAGTAAACAAGGCAATACTGGAAGCAAGTATCGCGACTTTAGAATCTAAACTTTCAACTGCAAAATATGCGGATGCTACAGTAGTAAATTTAGCTAAGGAAGTATTGGTAACAGCTAAAGCAGCTCTTGCTAAGGCTGAATCTAACCAAGCTGATGTAGATGCCCAAGCCGAAACTGTATCAGCTTTGAGCACAGTTGTTACTGAGTCAAATACTGCTGGTTTCGATAACAAACAAGCAGCTGAAAAAGAAGCTACGAAAGCTGAAGCTGAAAAGAAAGCTACTCCAGCTGAGAAAGCTCTTTCAGTAGCAACAACAACTCTTACACAAGTATCATCAGAAGCTGAAGTAACAAACAAATTAGCTGAGACTGAACTTGCTAAGGCTGATGTCAAAGAAGAAAACAAGGCAGCAGTTACTGCAGCAGTCGCTAAAAACCAAGCAGTTCTTACTGAAACTAAGGCTCTTCTTGCTGATAAGAGTGTTACAAAAGAGCAAGTAGATGCTCAATTGGAACGCCTTAACGAATCAATCCTTGCAGTTTATAATGAATTGAAAAACGCAGGAATCGGCAGTGATGGTAGATACGGAGTTGCTCTTTCAGCTAATGAAGGCTATACAGCTAACTCTACAGCTTTAAGAAAAGAAAATGGCGAGTTTGATGGTTCAACTGGTAAATCTTACAAAGTACTAGACGGTAACGACAAATATAAAATTTATGTTCATGGATATCAATCAGACAATACAGATGTGCCTGCGGCTAATAGTGGACAAGCAGGGATAAGTGGTCGTACTGATATTCCTTTATCAAAAACAGAAGCTCAGAAACTTGGTCGTGAAGCTGCTCTATGGAAAGGGAAACTTCGTGCTACAGGAAAAACTAATGGGAATACAATATGGGGTGCAGGAGGTGCTTATGAGTATCTAGCTACAGAAATCTACGGATATACTTATGAGCAAGGAAACCACTATGTATATATCACTGATGCTAAAAAACGTTTCACTTTATCACCAGAAGCAGAAGCTGCGGGATATAAAATTAAAGATATCCAACTTAGCAATTTAATTCCGGGTACTGGATATAATGAAAAAACAGATACAGTAGAAGGATACGTAGCATCTACTCTTCAAAACGGTGTTTATGATATGCGTTATATCGTTACAGTTGAAAAAGATGGTCAATCTCAACAAGTTACTTTCCGTGACTTAACAGCTGGATGGATTGGATGGCAAGACTCAACAGCTCCATTAATTAAAGGTACATCTACAATGGTCACAATCGGAGATGAAGTGAACCATAATATTAAATATGTTGATAACGATGGAATGAGTCGTGATGAAAGAACTGGTTATGTATACAGAAGTAATGGAGAAAAAGTTGTTGCCGGTTCAAAAACGGCTCCTGGAGGCACGAATGGAGCAACCTTTACTGCAGTTGATGGATCTAAAGTAAATACCCAGAACGGACCACAAACTGTCACAGCCCACACAGCCTTAAATGGTAATTTTACGGGAAGTAAAACTTCGATAAATGATGTTGTACCAGGATTAAATTATGATCCAAAAACTGGAGATATTACAGGAACAGCGTCAAAAGCTGGAATTTATACAGCAAATGTTTACGCCAAAGACTATAATAATACAACCAATGCGAAAAATCAGGATTGGAATATGTATGGTCAAGAAGCTCATGAAAATATTACGATTGCAGTAGCTCCAAAAATTACTGTATCTAATGTTGAAGCGTATGCGACAAAAGTTCCAGTATCTGTTTCTAACGGTGCTAATAAAGCAGAAATTACAATGCCAGATGGAACAGTGACAAAATTAGTTGTAAAAGATGGCAAATGGACTGTAGCTGCAGGAACTACTAATACAGCTGTAAAAGAAGGAGATCAATTAGGAGATGCTTCAGCAACAGCAGATTCTAAAATTAATATTCCAGTTACTTCAGATTCTACACAATATGTTGGGGTAGATAGTATTGCAGCTAAAGCAACTACTGATAAAGTTCGTGCGGACTTACAACGTGAAGTTGTGAAAGTGAAAGATGCAAATAATAAAGAATATACAGCTACATTTAATAGTGCAACTGGTAAATATGCTCTTTCAAATGAAGATGCCTATGTCTTAAAAGATAATGGAGATGGAACTACAACATTAACAGAACGTCGAGTTTATACAGATGCAAAAGCAGATGGAAGTGTTGACTATATTGTATACGAATTCACTCGTACATGGAATGCAACATCTTCAGCAGCTACTTTAACAGAAAAAGTTGCTGAAATTCGTAAAAATGGTGAAGTAACAGCAGTAGGAGATGTAACTCGTACAGTTACTGCATTACCAAAAGCTCAAACAACTGATACAAAAGGAGTTACTGTAACTGTAACTTATGATTCAGCAACAAACACATGGACTGCGTCTGATGGATCTACAGTTACTGCTGAAAAATCAAATGCTGGATGGAAGATTTCTACAGATTCAGGATTTAAAGGATATGTAGCTTTCCGTGAAGCAACAGGAACAGACGTGGCTTCTATTCAAAATGATAAACCAAGTGGAACATCAACAAGTTATGCAGATACACAAGGAAATTCTGTAGACTTATTGAAATCACCAAAAGCAAATGTAGCATTTGAAGATAAAATTGACGATGAGTCAGATGATGCTCAATCTGAAACAATTAAAACTAAATTAACGGTAACTTCACCAAGTGGAGCTAAAAAAGAATTTAACTTAGCTGAAGCTGAAGAAAAAGCATTTATTCAAGCACAACGTACTGCAGCAGAAAAAACAAAAGTGGCAGCAGAAGCTGTAGCAAATGCTCAAGGTACAGCAAATGAATTAGCGAAAATTCAAGAATTAGTAGACCGTCAAGATAGAATTGTAGAGGATGCACAAAAAGCTTTAGATGATTTACATCTACGTACAATTTCACCAACAGCACAAGACTTAGCTGAGAAAAAATTAAAAGCAGCAAAAGAACAACAAGCATCACTAAAAGCTGAATTGGATAAAGCAAAAGCTGCATTACCAGATGTAGAAGCAAAAGTAAAATCAGCTCGTGATGAAGCTCTTGCAGCTGAAAAAGCTGTAGAAACAGCTCGTGAAGCATTGAAAACAGCAGCTGAGAAAAACTTAGCAAACCCAGAAATCGCAGCATATACATTAGGTGAGTATGGAAGTTATAAAGTAACAGTAAGATCTGTTGACTCAAATGGTGTTGTAACAACTCCAACAGTAGGAAAAACAGATTCAGGAGAAGTTACAGAAGATGCAGTTGCAGAAACAACTTACTACATCGTAGTTTCTAAACCTGAAAAATCTTCTGGTGCAGAAGCTCAAAAACAAGCTGATTCAATGGAAAAAGGATTCAAGACTGGTTTACCAAATGATGCAGAAGTATCTGACTACAAACTAGTTGATCCAGAATCAGGTAAAAAAGTAAATTCTGTAACTACTGATGAAGGTACTTATGAAATTGATGAAAACACAGGTAAAGTGAACTTCACACCAGCTCCAGGATTTATTGGTACGGCTAAACCTTTAACAGTTTCAGCTAATGTAACGTTAACAGGAGATGATGGTCAACCAGTAGTAGTAGAATCTTCAACTACTTACACACCAACTGTATATGGTGTTAAACCATCTAATGATGAAACTAAAGGAAAACAAGGACAAACTCAAGAATCTAAATCAGGAAAAGATCGTTTCTCTGAATTAAACACAGGAACTAATACTCCAGATGGAACAAATGTAGACTGGACAACAGCGAAGTACTCATTAGAAGGCGCTGATGAAGAAGGTAAAGTTGTAGTAAAGGGCGAAGGAACATACACAATCGATAAAGATGGTAAAGTAACCTTCACACCAGAACCAAGCTTCAAAGGTAAAGCACAAGGAGTAGAGGTTAAAGTAGCTGTAACAGCAACAGACTCAGAAGGAAATAAAGTTGAAGTTACATCTAGTGGAAACTACACTCCAGAAGTGGAAGAAGTAGAACCAACTGCAGAACCAAAAGAGACAAGTGGAAAACAAGGTAGACCACAAACTCAAGATGCAACTACAATGTTTAAAGAAGGTGACGAATCAGCACCAATCAATAAATCTACAGTGAAACTTGTAGATCCAACAGGTGCAGAAGTCACAACAATGCCAGCTCTTAAAGATGGAAAAGAAGTCGGTACTTATACTTTAGATCCAGAAACTGGAGTGATTACATTCCAACCAAATAAAGACTTTACTGGAACACCAGATCCAGCGAAAGTAACAGCTGCAGATAAAAATGGAACAAAAGTTGAAACAACTTACACTCCAACTGTTACTCCAGTAGTACCAGAAGGACAAGATAAAACTACTACAAATTTACAAGGTAAACCCCAACAAAGTAGAGTAACCTTTACTCCGGGAGATAATGAATTCCCAATCGATGATAAAGTACCAGCAACATTTGAAGATGGTACAACTAAAAAAGTAGTATCAGGAGAAGGAACATATACAGTAGATCCTGACGGAACTGTTCATTTCCAACCTGAAGAACAGTTTACAGGTGTAGCTAAAGGTGTAACTGTAAAACGTGTTGATACAAACGGAACACCAGCTACTGCGAAATACACACCAATTGTTAAACCAGTAGTACCAGAAGGATTCGATAATGTGACTACAGGCGTGCAAGGTCAAGAGCAAAATGGTAAACCTTACTTCAAACCAGGAAATGAAGCAGTGCCAATCGATTACGATAAACCAGCAACACTACTTGATCCAGAAACGAAGCAACCTGTTCCTTCAAATGAACTTCCAGCGAAAGATCCAGAAGGAAATGTAATCGGTAAGTATACTTTAGATCCGACTACAGGAGTAGTGAAATTCACACCAATAGATAAAAGTTATGTAGGGCCAGTACAACCAGTAACAGTTCAACGTGTTGATAAAAACAATACACCGGCAACAGCTGATTATACTCCAGTAATCGTAGGAGTTAAACCAACGGCTAAGCCAGCTGAATCAACGGATGTACAAGGTGCAACTCAAAAACAACCTATTACATTCAAAGGTGGAACTGCAGATTTAGAAGATCCAGTTGGAAACCCAATTAAATCAGATCCAGTTCCGATTAATCCAGGTTCAGTTACATTAGTAGGTGAAAATGGAAAACCAACTGATGAAGTAGTTGTAAAAGATCCAAAAGATCCAAGTAAAGTTATCGGTAAGTATACTCTTGTAAAAGAACCAGGTAAAGATCCAGTAGCTGTTTATACACCGACAGATAAAACATATGTAGGGCAAGTTCCACCGGTAACTATTGAAGCAAAAGATACAAACGGAACTCCAGTGAAAACTACTTACACACCTACTATCAAACCTGTTAAACCAACAGCAACACCAGCTAAAACAACAGACATTCAAGGTAAAGCGCAAACAGGATTACCAGAATTCAAAGGTGGAAAAGTAACGGTTAATGGTGAAGAGAAAGTTGTTCCAATTGATGAAACAAAAGCTCCAAAACTAATCGAGCCTAAGACAGGTAATCCAGTTGATTCTGTAACAGTTGAAGGTGAAGGAACATACACAATCGAAGATGGAAAAGTGAAATTCCAACCACAACCACAATTTACAGGAACAGCTACAGGTGTAGAAGTTCAACGTGAAGATACAAACGGAACACCAGTAAAAGCTAAATACACACCAACAGTAACTCCAGTTAAACCAACAGGGGAAGATGTTGCATCAGAAGATATTCAAGGTGCTGAACAAAATGGAACACCAAAATTCACACCAGGAAATCCTGATGTTGCAATTACAATTACTGATGATCAACCAGCGAAATTAATCGATCCAGAAACAGGGAAGCCAACTGATAAAAACAAAGTAGTGATTCCTGGTGAAGGAACATACACGATCGATCCTAAATCTGGGGAGGTAAAATTCCAACCAGAACCACAATTTTCAGGTCAAGCAACAGGGGTAACTGTTCAAGTGAAAGATGCGAACGGAACACCTGTAGAAGCAAGCTACACACCTAAAGTTAAAGGTGTAACTCCAACAGCAACACCAGCTAAATCTAAAAATATTCAAGGTAAACCACAAACAGGATTACCAGAATTCAAAGGTGGAACAGTAACGGTTAATGGTGTACCAAAAACTGTTGAGATTGATGAAACAAAAGCACCTAAACTTCTTGATCCAGAAACAGGAGAACCAACTGACGAACCAGTAGTAATTCCTGGAGAAGGAACATACACAATCGAAGATGGTAAAGTTAAATTCCAACCAGAACCACAATTTACTGGAAAAGGAGAAGGTGTAGAAGTTCAACGTGTAGATAAAAATGGAACGCCAGTAACAGCGAAGTATACTCCAAAAGTAGTGCCAGTAACGCCAACTGGAGAAGATAAGACATCAGTAGGACCTAAAGGTCAACCACAAACAGGAACACCAGAATTTACAGGTGGATCAGTGAAAATCAATGGAAAAGAAGAAACTGTTGAAATTGATAAGGATGTTCCAGCTAAACTAGTTGATCCTAAGACAGGTGATCCAGTTGATTCTGTAACAGTTGAAGGCGAAGGAAAATACACAATCAATCCTAAGACTGGAGAAGTAACATTCACACCAGTACCAGAATTCCTAGGAACAGCTACAGGAGTAACTGTACAACGTGTAGATAAGAACGGAACAGAAGTAACGGCTAAATACACTCCAACAGTAACACCAGTAACAGCGACTGTAGACAAAACTACAGAAGGACCTAAGAATACTCCTCAATCTGAAACTCCAGAGTTCACAGGAGACGTAGATTTAGATGTACCACCAACATTCTCTGATGGTTCAACTAAGATGGTTGTTGACGGAGAAGGAACTTATACTATCGATAAAGATGGTAAAGTAACATTTACTCCAGAAGAAGATTACGTAGGAACTGGAGAAGGTGTAACTGTTGTAAGAAAAGATAAAGCAGGAAAAACAATTGCTGCTAAATACACTCCAACAGTTCGTCCAGGTACAGACTATGTAGATGAAAATGGTAAAGAAATTCCAGGATTCCCAAGTAAAGATGGAGAAAAGCCTAAGGTAGATATTCCAGGATATAGATATAAAGAAACAATCACTGATGAGCATGGAAATACTCGTCATATCTATGAACAAGTGAAAACATTCTTCAAGGATAAAGATGGAAATCCAATTCCAAAAGTTCCAACTGAAAAAGGAGAACAACCTAAGAAAGATATCCCAGGCTACCGCTTCGTAGAAACTAAACCACTTCCAAATGGAGATACTGAGCATATCTACGAAAAAGTGAAAACATTCTTCAAGGATAAAGATGGAAATCCAATTCCAAATACTCCAACAGAAGAAGGGGAACAACCTAAGAAAGATATCCCAGGCTACCGCTTTGTGGAAACTAAACCACTTCCAAACGGAGATGTTGAACATGTCTACGAAAAAGTAACGCCACCAGCTCCAACACCTTCACCTGTTCCTCAACCAAATCCAGGTAATCAGAATATTACAATTTGGACAGATGAAAATGGAAATCCAGTGAAACTGTCTGAATCAGGTTCTAAAGAGCCAGGAACAATTCCAGGTTACGAATACGTCAAGACCGTGACAGATTCAAATGGAAATATCAGACATATCTTCAGAAAAGTTCAAATTCCAGCTCCAGTTGAACCAAGTCAACCAGTACAACCGGTAGAGCCAGCAATGCCTGAACAGCCAGCTAAACCTCAAGTACCGGCTACTCCAGCACAACCAGTACAACCAACAGCAGTGAAAGAAGCTGAAGGTAAGCGTGAATTGCCAAACACTGGTACAAAAGACAATGCTAGTCTTGCAGCACTTGGACTTCTCGGAGTATTGAGCGGATTTGGTCTTGTAGCTCGCAAGAAGAAAGAAGATTAAGTTAAACAATTTCTAATTAGCTAATCTAATCCACATCAAATAGAAAACCGATGATTTATTTCATCGGTTTTTTGGCTCTTATCCAACATTAAATGAGAATTTTTAAAAGCTAAATCAGAAATTCTAAATGAATTTAGTTGAGATTGGCATTCAATATAGTTTTAAACATCAAAATACATATGATGAAAGATTTTTTTAAAAAAATCAAACGGGTTAAATTAATAAATATACAAAAATAAAATATCTAGCAATGGAAATTAACGAAAATTATATATATATATATATAGCAACTTCAAAAAGGTGTTGAAATGAAAAAATATTGAAAAAGAGCTAAAAGTATTGATTGTTTTATATAATTCAGATAATTTCGACTATTTTTTAGAGAATGATATAAATAAAAATTTAAATTATTTATGTTATTTTCAAGCAAATAAATTGAATATATCTAGCTAGTGTGATAGAATGAATATACATGTTTCAGAAAAAATATAGTACTTGAGGCAATTCCTTCATTTATAAATGAAATGAAATGAAGTGGTTTTGGTTTTTACTATATCATCTATAAACATGATATAAAAAAAAGGAGGTTGTTAGTCTAGATGAAAGGCAAGCAACAACAAGATTTTAGAACAGAAAAGTACATTCGTTACGGTATTCGTAAATATAGCTTTGGAGCAGCATCAGTAGCCATTGCAGCTGGTTTAATGTTCCTTGGAAATGGTGCAGTATCAGCGACGGAAGTGCAATCAGTGGAAACAACTATCTCAACTCCTGCTCCTAGTCAAGATGATAAGGAAAAGGCTGAGGCTAAAGTTGAAACAGTAGAAACTGTAAAACCAGAAACTGAAACAGCTACAGAAGTGAAGCCTGAAGTTAAAGTAGCAAATAAAGCTACACTTGAAGCTAAAGTTGCTGCTTTAGAATCTAAACTTTCTAACGCTAAATACGCAGATGCTTCAGTAGTAAGTTCAGCTAAAGAGGTATTGGTAACAGCTAAAGCAACTCTTGCAAAAGCAGAAGCTAGTCAAGTAGAAGTAGACAAACAAGTTGAAACTATTGTAGCTTTGAGGACAGTTGTCGCTGAGTCTGATGTGGCTGGCTTAGAAAAGAAAGAAGCAGCTGATAAGGAAGCAGCAAAAGCTGAAGCAGAAAAAACTGCTACTCCAGCTGAAAAAGCTTTTTCAGTAGCAACAACAACACTTACACAAGTATCATCAGAAGCTGAAGTAACAAATAAATTAGCTGAAACTGAACTTGCTAAGGCGGATGTTAAAGAAGAAAATAAAGCAGCTGTTGCAGCAGCTGTCGCTAAAAACCAAGCCGTTCTTACTGAAACAACAACACTTTTGGCAGATAAGAGTGTCACAAAAGAGCAAGTAGATGCTCAATTGGAGCGCCTCAACGAATCTATTCTTGCAGTTTACAATGAATTGAAAAATGCAGGTATTGGGCGTGATGGCAAGTTTTCTGTCAACTTAGCAGATGTTGCTGATACAGTTACGACTCCACCGCTTTCAGAAGAAGAACAAGCAAATCACTGGAAGAAGTATGCAGATAAAAACACAGAGCGTTTGACTAAACAAATCAAATGGTTCGATATTGCTAACAGTAAAGCAACAGTAGAAAATCTTGGTGAAGGTGATAAACTTAAAGTAGGAACAAAATTTACACAAGAAATTTCACCTGGATATGTTGTAACCTTAACAGTTACTAAATTGGCACCATTTAACTCAACGGATGAGTATAAAAAACGTGGTGGAGCAGGATATGATGCTAATGCTGTTAATGAGTACAAAGATGGAACTCCAGCTGAATTAAAAGTAGTAACTCAAGGAGGTTACTCTGTTGCAAAAACAAATGGAATGGATACTAAAGGTAGAACAGTTATCCAATCAGTTAAAGATGGAGCTAACGTAGGGGTGGAATTCTCTGTTAAATCTACTTTAAACGGAAAAGAAGTGCCTTCGAACGTTGTATTCTTAACAGGGGAAGAAGCAGGTTCATCTGAAGTTGAAATTTACAAAACGGATGGGGATGGATTTGAATTAGTAACAGAGTTGTCAAACTCAACTGTCACAAATCAAGAAACAGCTCGTTCATATACTGCGGTAACATACGAGAAAAGAACATTGGCTTCAGCGGGACATGGTCAAAATGCTGAAGGTAAACAGTTTGGAGTAGTATACACAGTAGAAGAAAACGGTCCTAAACCTGCATTTGACAAATTCAAAGCCGATAAAGCTGCAGGATTCTTCAATACAACAGTGACATCAGATACGGTTATTGCGATGAAAGCAGAAGATGGCAAATACCACACAGATGGATTAGGAACACAAGTTTTCGGACCGGTATCAACTCACCGTGAATCAGGATTCTCTACTCCATTAGTCATGACACGTAATGCTAAAAACATCGGAATGTACATCTTTTCTGCAGGTCAACAAGGATCTATGCTAGGATTCATGGTTCTAGATGAAGGGGATGCTCCAGCTTCATACGGACGCGTAGCCCACTCAATTTCTAAGTCTGATGGACAAAAACAACCATACCTAGGTTCTGTTCCAGCTGATGTTGACGTTCGTACAACTCCAATTAACAAAACAACTGCATTTGTATACGATGATATCAATGGTATCGGTGATGCGGATGAAGGCGCTCGTCAATTACTTGGTGACCAAGTAGCTCCAAACGATAACTACAAACTTAAAAAAGTTAATGATGGAACTTACTCAATGACCTTCGATGCCCACCTAGACGGAGAAGCTAAAGCTTACGTTAACGGTTGGATTGACTTTAACAACAATGGTAAATTCGATGAAGGTGAAGCTGCAGGGGTTACTGAAGTAACACAAGATGGAAAAGTTACACTAACTTGGACAAACAATTACCAAAACGTGGACACAAGTGCTACAAAATTAGCTACTCGTTTACGTATTGCATACGACAAAGCTGACGTTAAGGAAGCGACTGGAATTGCCTACTCAGGGGAAGTAGAAGATTTCCAAATTCAACAAACAATTCCACCACGTGGAACTAAAAAAGAAACTACAGATGTACAAGGTGCTACTCAAACATCTACTGTAGCATTTAATGCATACGGTCAAAAGAACTATGATTTTGATAAAGACAATGCTATTGATACGACAGTTAAATCACAAATCGTTAAACCAGATGGTACATTAGTAACAGATGCTGACCTAGTAGATGGATACTATGTAGTACCAGGGCAAGGTAAATACAAGATTACTGATAATGGTGCAAATGTAGATGTAGAATTTATCCCAGAAGCAAACTTTGTAGGTACAGCAGATGGTATCACCATCCGTCGTACTGATATCAACGGTAATACCACTGGTTGGGGTAATGAGGGACGTCAAATCGTCGGTGGTGAAGGAGATGCCAAAGACCAACTAAACCTAGTAAGTGAACAAGTTCAATTAACTGGATTGGCAGCTAAAGGTTCTATGGATGGTCGTTACATCCCAACAGTAACTCCAAAAGAAATTGTTGGAAAACCTGAAGAATCAACAGATATCCAAGGAAAACCACAAACTAAAACACCTAAATTCTCAATCAATGTAGATAAAGATGGTGACGGAACTGCACCAGATGCAGTAACACCAAGTGCACAATATCCAGCTAAATTGGTAGATCCAGCGACTGGAGCACCAACAGATGAAAAAACTGTAACTGTAAAAGGTGAAGGAACTTATACAATTGATCCAACAACTGGAGCGGTAACATTCACTCCAGAACCACAATTTACAGGAACTGCTAAAGGCATTGATGTATCATTAACAGCACCAGTAGGTCAAGACAAAAATGGTCAACCTGCAACAGCTACTGCTACTGCTAAGTACACACCAACTGTAACAGGTGTAACCCCAACAGCAGCACCATCTACTTCAACTGGTGTTCAAGGTGAAATTCAAAAAGGAACACCAACATTTACAGAAGGAAATACAGAAGTACCAATTAAAGAAAACTCTGTAAAACTTCTTAATGCAGATGGAACAGAAGCAAATGGACCAGTAGATGCTTTAGATGAAAAAGGTAAAAAGGTTGGTGAATACACTGTTGACCCAGCGACAGGAGAAGTAACCTTCAAACCAACAGACAAATCTTACACTGGTAAAGTACAACCAGCTAAAGTTCAAGCTGAAGATAAGAATGGAACAAAAGTTTCTACAACTTACACACCATCTATCGTAGGTGTAACACCAACAGCAACTCCAGATGAATCAGCAGGAGTACAAGGTGAAACACAAGAAGGAACAGTGTCATTTGCACCAGGTGAAACAACAATTGGTGGTGAGAAGAAATCAGTTCCAATCAAAGCAAACTCAGCTAAATTGTTGAATGCAGAAGGAACAGAAGCAAATGGGCCAGTCAATGCATTAGATGAGAATGGTAAAAAGGTTGGTGAATACACAATTGATCCAGCTACTAACAAAGTAACCTTCACACCAACTGATAAGACTTATGTTGGTAAAGTTCAACCAGCTAAAGTTCAAGCTGAAGACGAAAATGGAACAAAAGTTTCGACAACTTATACCCCAACAATTGTAGGAGTAACTCCAACATCTACGCCAGCTACAACAACAGATGTACAAGGTAAAACTCAAGAAAGCACAGTTTCATTTGAAGCTGGTAAGACAACGATTGACGGTAAAGAGAAATCTGTAAAAATCGATCCAGATACTTACACACTTCTAGATGAAGATGGAAAACCAGCTAAAGAGGTACCAGCTAAAGATCCAGAAGGAAACGTAATTGGTAAATATACTCTTAAAACTGTAGATGGAAAAGCTGTTGCAGTATTCGAGCCAACAGATAAAACATATTCAGGAGATGTACAACCAGTACGCGTTCAAGCTAAAGATAAAAATGGAACAGCTGTAGAAACAACTTACACACCGAAGATTACTCCTGTAACACCAACAGCAGAAGCAGCTAAATCAGAAGCTATCCAAGGTGACACTCAAAAAGGAACACCTTCATTCGTTCCTGGAGACAACATTGCTCCAATTAAAGAGAATTCATACAAACTTCTAGATAAAGAAGGAAATGAAGTTCCAGCAGGACAAACAACTCCAGCTTATGCTGAAGACGGAGTAACGCCAGTAGGTACTTACTCAATCGATCCAGCAACAGGAGAAGTAACCTTCACACCAACAGATAAATCATACACTGGTAAAGTAACACCAGCTAATGTTCAAGCAGAAGACACAAATGGAACTAAAGTTTCAACAACTTATACTCCATCGATCATTCCTGCACAACCAGAAGCAGAACCTGCTAAAACTGTTGATGTTCAAGGTGCAACTCAAACTGGTAAACCAGAATTCCAAGGCGGAATAGCTATGGTTAACGGTGAAGAGAAAACTGTAGAAATGGACGATACAGTACCAGCTAAATTGGTAGATCCTAAGACTGGAGATAAAGTAGATTCATTAACTGTTGAAGGCGAAGGAACATACACAGTAGCTCCAGACGGCACAGTAACCTTCAAGCCAGAACCAAAATTCACAGGTGTAGCTAAAGGTGTTGAAGTAGTTCGTCAAGATAAGAACGGAACTCCAGCTAAAGCAACCTACACACCAGAAGTTAAACCAGTAACACCAACAGGAACAGGCGCTGTAACAGAAGATGTTCAAGGTTCAACTCAAACAGGTAAACCTGAATTCAAGGGTGGAACAGTAACAATCGATGGTAAAGAGAAAACTGTTGAAATCAATGAAGATAAACCAGCTAAATTGGTTGATCCAAAAACAGGAAATCCAGTTGATTCAGTAACCATCGAAGGCGAAGGAACATACACAGTAGCTCCTGACGGAACAGTTACCTTTACACCAGCGAAGAACTTCACAGGTAAGGGAACTGGTGTCACAGTTCAACGCGAAGATAAGAACGGCACACCAGTAACAGCTAAGTACACACCAGTTGTAAAACCAGCAACACCAACAAGTTCAGATGTTATCACTACAAATGTTCAAGGTGTAATTCAAGAAGGAACACCAACATTTGAAGGTGGAAAAGTAACTGTAAACGGTAAAGAAAAAACTGTTGAAATCGATGAAACTGTAAAACCAACATTTGACGATGGCACAACTGAGAAGAAAGTACCAGGCGAAGGAACTTACACAATCGACGAGAACGGTACAGTAACCTTTACCCCAGAGAAGAACTTCACAGGTCAAGCAACAGGTGTAACAGTTAAACGTGTTGACAAAAATGGAACACCAATCACAGCTAAGTACACTCCAGTAGTCGTTCCAGTAACTCCAACCTCAAAAGATTCTGAATCAGAAGGTCCTAAAGGACAAACTCAATCAGGAACACCAACATTTGAAGGTGGTAAAGTTACAATCAACGGTAAGGAAGTTCCAGTTGAAATCGATGAAACTGTTAAACCAACATTTGACGATGGCACAACTGAGAAGAAAGTACCAGGTGAAGGAACATACACTATCGATGAAAACGGTAAAGTAACCTTCACACCAGAACCTGACTTCGTAGGAAAAGCTAAAGGTGTAACAGTTAAACGTGTAGATAAGAACGGTACACCAGTAACAGCTAAGTACACTCCAACAGTACATCCAGATACTTCACATGTTGATAAAGACGGTAACCCTCTTTCACCAACAGAAGACGGAACTAAACCATCTAAAGATATCCCAGGATATAAAGTAGTTAAAACTGAAATCGACGAAAAAGGAAATACAAAACATATCTATGAAAAAGTGACAACAACTCACAAAGATAAAGATGGTAATGTAATTCCAGGAACAACTACTGAGGAAGGTACAACTCCTAAGAAAGATATTCCAGGTTACCGCTTCGTAGAGACTAAGAAACTTCCAAACGGCGATATCGAACACGTTTATGAGAAAGTTAAGACAAGTCACAAGGATAAAGACGGAAACGAAATTCCAAACTATCCAACAGAAGACGGCGAACAACCTAAGAAAGATATCCCAGGTTACCGCTTCGTAGAGACTAAGAAACTTCCAAATGGCGATGTAGAACACGTTTATGAGAAAGTTAAGACAAGTCATAAGGATAAAGACGGAAATGAAATTCCAAACTATCCAACAGAAGATGGCGAACAACCTAAGAAAGATATCCCAGGTTACCGCTTCGTAGAGACTAAGAAACTTCCAAACGGCGATACAGAGCACGTTTATGAGAAAGTTAAGACAAGTCACAAGGATAAAGACGGAAATGAAATTCCAAACTATCCAACAGAAGATGGCGAACAACCTAAGAAAGATATCCCAGGTTACCGCTTCGTAGAGACTAAGAAACTTCCAAA
>OIFF01000022.1_pt1 | contig 192171 bp, 167 predicted proteins | sample 1581981 | NCBI WGS metagenome assembly OIFF01 (sample SAMN07501067, study PRJEB24779) | human gut metagenome | isolation source: stool | host: human infant | place: USA: Pittsburgh, PA
GGTCGTTAGCTCAGTTGGTAGAGCAGTTGACTTTTAATCAATTGGTCGCAGGTTCGAATCCTGCACGACCCACCAATGTAAAAAAGCGCCCTAAAGGCGCTTTTTTGCTTTCTGCGATATAAAAGATTCAACCCTACGCTACCGCATTCTTTTCTTTCCGTTCCGCTGAGCAGGAAGAATAAGCAAATCGTTAAATCCGTACACGTGACTCGACAATAACCCCGTAAAAACAACAGAAAAGCAGTCAATAAAACTGACTTATCCCACACAGTAAAAACAATAAAATTATTAAATTCTCTACAGGCAGTACTGACAACGTTTTCCATAATTTATACTCAATGTGAAGATATAATGTCTTGAGCGCGGCACGGATCCGCCTATTCCAGCGGTACTTTTTCACCATTAATGGTGTTTTGGGCAAGAAGAGGAGAGAAACATGACAACAATTCAGGCAACCACATCGACGGTGATTTCCAGCAGCATCAGCGGTGGTAACAGCAGCACCAGTAGCACTGGCAGCTCGTCTTCCTCGGGCAGCGATATCGCTTCGCAAATCAGTAACATCACCCAGCAAATCTCTAAATTGACTCAGCAATTGAAAGATCTTGCGACATCGGGCAGTGCCGATACCGACAGTCAGAAACAAAGGGAGCTGCTACAGGCTGAGATCAAGCAGTTACAGGCACAATTGGCCCAGCTGCAGTACAAACAGGCAGAGGAAGCGCAGAAAAAAGCTGATGAAAAACAGACCCAGTCCACTGCTAAAGCAGAAGGTGTGAACACCCCTTCTGACAGCAACCAGATCGATATTTACATCTGATTAAACAGCGGATCTTCTTCGCGGGCCTGGGTCAAACACCGGGCCTGTTCACGCACCACATCCCATAAAGCCTGCGCGGCGCCTGAAAGAGAGCGATTTTTTCGCTGCACCAGCATGATCTTCCGCTGAATCTCTGGTTTTAAGCGTTTCACACACAATTGGCTCCCCTGTGGCAACGGTAACGCCAGCGCGGGCATAATGCTGATGCCAATCCCCGCCTCCACCATTGGAAATAGTGTGGCCGGATGCCCTATCTCCTGAACGATAGTGGCCGTAATACCAAATTGTGCCAGAGCGGCATCAATTAATGGGCGGCTGCCAGAGGCGTAGTCCTGAACCACGAGACGTGAATCTTGCAGTGCAGACCAGGGTATATTTTGCAAAGTCGCCCAGGCGTGATCCTGACGACAAAGCAAAAAGAATGGCTCTTCGAGGATCTCTTCGCACTGCAAATCACTCACCGGACCGGGATCGATAACGATGCCAAAGTCAACTTCACCATGGCGGATGCTCTCCAGTACCCACTGTTGGGGTCGATCATGCAGCATAAAATCGATCTCGGGATAGAGACGATTACTCTGCGCAATACATTGCGGGATCAAATGTGCCGAAATCGTCTGACTTGCCGCAACGCGCACGGTGCCGGACAATTGCTGACCCACGCGTCCTGCGTCACGCAATGTGTTATTCAGTTCATCAAGTAATCTTTCCAGTCTGGCTGCGAGCTGCTGCCCGGCTTCTGTCAACACCACTTCGCGGGTAGTACGATCGAGTAAGCGGACACCTGTCTGCAGCTCCAGCTCTTTCACACTGTGGCTTACCGCCGATTGGCTCAACCCTATGATATCCCCCGCCCGACTAAAACTCCTGGCGTGCGCGACCGTGACAAAAACACGAAGTTGACGTAATGAATAATTCATCTAATAAATTCATATATGGATGCAATAAATCAATTTTATTTCTCAAAACAAAAAACGCAAACTGTTGGCACCGAATTTCTGGAGCGCTTATGAAACTTTTTCGTGTCCTTGACCCTTTTACACTGACGCTGGTGTGCACCGTCCTGCTGGCCACGTTCTTCCCGGCCCGTGGCGGCTTTGTTCCCTTTTTTGAGGGGCTGACTACCGCAGCCATAGCGTTACTGTTTTTTATGCATGGCGCGAAACTGTCTCGTGAAGCGATCATCGCCGGGGGTAGCCATTGGCGACTGCACCTGTGGGTGATGTGCAGCACATTCATTTTATTTCCCGCCTTAGGGGTACTCTTTGTCTGGTGGTCCCCCGTCAATGTGAGCCAGGAACTCTACACCGGTTTCCTTTATCTGTGCATTCTGCCGGCAACCGTGCAATCGGCTATTGCGTTTACCTCGCTTGCCGGGGGAAATGTCGCAGCCGCGGTCTGTTCCGCCTCTGCCTCCAGCCTGTTAGGCATTTTCCTCTCCCCGCTGCTGGTTGGTCTGTTAATGAATCTGCATGGGGCTGAAGGGAGCCTGGAACAGGTTGGCAAAATTATGTTGCAACTGTTGCTGCCCTTTGTCCTTGGGCATCTGTCGCGTCGTTGGACGGGTGCATGGGTAGCACGTAATAAGAAGTGGATTTCGAAAACCGACCAGACATCCATTCTGCTGGTGGTCTATTCCGCGTTTAGCGAAGCTGTTGTTAATGGGATCTGGCACAAGGTAGGCGTAGGTTCACTGCTGTTTATCGTGGTGTTTAGCATTGTTCTGTTGGCGATTGTTATCGCTATTAATATCTTCGCGGCCCGCAAACTCGGGTTTAATAAAGCGGACGAAATTACCATCGTGTTCTGCGGCTCCAAGAAAAGTCTGGCCAACGGTATCCCGATGGCCAACATTCTGTTCCCGACATCAGTGATTGGGATGATGGTGCTGCCGCTGATGATTTTCCATCAGATCCAACTGATGGTCTGTGCGGTGCTGGCACGCCGCTACAAACGCCAGACAGAAAAACTGCAGGCGCAGGAAACGGCTAAAGCCTAACGGCGTTTCAGGGGCTGCACCAGATGCGTCAGCCCCTCCGTTTTAATCAGCAAAGCCAGCTGCATAAGTTCGCCCAGATGCCCAGCAGGAAACGAATCCTTACGGGCAAACCACAGCAGGTACTCCTCGGGTAAATCAATCAGCTTACGTCCCTGATACTTCCCGAATGGCATCTCTGTGTTCGCAATCTCAATGAGCTGTTCTTTTTCCATTTATACACCCAGCAGTCGTAACATTTCCGCTTCATCAATCACCGCAATGCCCAACTCCTGCGCTTTCGCCAGTTTAGAACCTGCGGCTTCACCGGCGATAACCAGATCCGTCTTTTTCGATACGCTGCCCGCCACTTTCGCGCCAAGCTCCACCAGCCGGGCTTTGGCATCATCGCGGGACATCTGACTGAGACTACCGGTCAGCACCACGGTTTTACCAGCAAACGGGCTGTCTATCTCTTCGGCGTTGATGATGACAGGCGCAGGCCAGCGGACCCCCTCTGCCAGCAATTGACCGATCACATCGCGATTGCTCTCTTCGGCAAAAAAGTTAAAGACATGCGCCGCGACAACTTTGCCTACATCGGGTACTTTTTGCAGCTCCTCAATAGAAGCCGCCTCCAGCGCCTCCAGCGTACCGAAATACGCCGCAAGCCCTGCCGCTGTGGCTTCACCAACTTCACGGATGCCCAGCGCGTACAGGAAGCGGGCAAAGGTGGTCTCTTTTGCGTTTTCTAACGCTGTTACCACGTTTTGCGCTGATTTTGGTCCCATACGATCCAGGCCGGTTAGCTTACCTGCCGTCAGACGGAAAAGATCGGCAGGAGTATGGACATACTCTTTCTCTACCAGTTGGTCGATTATCTTATCGCCCATTCCATCAACATCCATCGCCCGGCGGGAGACAAAATGTTTCAGCGCTTCTTTGCGTTGTGCCCCGCAAATCAAGCCCCCCGTGCAACGAGTAACCGCTTCGCCTTCCACGCGCTCTACATCCGAGCCACACACAGGACAGTGAGTTGGAAATTCAATTTCCCGGGTGCCCTCCGGACGCTCAGACTCCACCACATTGACCACCTGGGGAATCACATCACCCGCGCGACGAATCACAACTTTGTCGCCAATGCGCAGACCAAGACGGGCGATTTCATCCGCATTGTGCAACGTGGCATTACTCACCAGTACACCGGCGACATGTACCGGCTCCAGCCGTGCCACTGGCGTAATCGCCCCCGTGCGCCCTACCTGAAATTCGACATCACGAACAAACGTCATCTGCTCCTGAGCCGGGAATTTGAACGCCACGGCCCAACGCGGCGCGCGAGCGACGAAACCAAGCTGTTCCTGAAGCGCCAGTGAATTGACCTTAATGACCACGCCATCAATATCAAAGCCCAGCGTCGGACGGTCCTCTTCAACCTTGTGATAAAAAGCCAGCACCGCCTCTGGTGAGTCACACAATGTCACCCTGTTGCTGACCGGTAACCCCCACTCTTTAAAGCGCAGCAAGCGTCCAAGATGCGTATCCGGCAGCTCACCGCCTTCAAGCACGCCCACACCGTAACAAAAGAAAGTAAGTGGTCGCTTCGCCGTTATACGCGGGTCAAGCTGGCGCAGGGAGCCAGCGGCCGCATTACGTGGGTTAGCAAATACTTTGCCGCCGGTGCGACGCGCTTCTTCGTTAATTTTTTCAAACCCGGCCTGAGGCAAGAAAACCTCGCCACGCACTTCCACACGCGCCGGTATATTGTCGCCATGAAGTTTCAACGGAATGGCACGGATCGTACGTACGTTGGTGGTAATGTCCTCACCGGTCGTGCCATCGCCTCGCGTTGCGGCACGCACCAGGACGCCGTTTTCATAGAGGATACTGACAGCCAGCCCGTCAAGTTTCAGCTCGCAACAGTAGATGAGTGCATCGGTACTTTTCAGTCGATCCTGAACGCGTTTGTTGAAAGCAATAAAACTCTGCTCATCAAAGACGTTATCAAGCGACAACATCGGGATTTCATGGCGCACCTGGCTAAATGAGGCCAGCGGCGCGGCCCCAACACGCTGTGTGGGCGAATCCGGCGTGATGAGTTCAGGATGCTGCGCTTCAAGTTCGCGCAGTTCACGCAACAGCCTGTCATATTCCGCATCCGGGATCTCAGGCGTATCCATGACATGATAAAGATATTCGTGATGGCGAAGAGTGGTTCGTAGTTCAGTGAGTTGTTGTTCGATTGATTCCATGTCGCACCATCAATGATAAAAAACCCCCGACGGGCGGGGGTTCTGGGAGAATTAACGAGGTAACCGCAGCCGTTACGCGTTTGCGTCCCGGACTTCACGAATTCTGTCCTGATACTCACGCAGCTTCTGCGGGGTCATCATGCGACGCTGGTCATCGAGCACTACACCGCCAACTTCATCGGCGATGTACTGCGCGGCTTGCAGCATCAGTTTAAAGTTTTGCAGCTCGTCGCCGTAGGATGGCACTTGCATAAACATAGTGATACCAGGCGTGGTTATCTCACTCATGCGCTCTGGATCAAATGTTCCTGGGTTCACCATATTGGCCAGGCTGAACAGCGTAGGTCCGCTGCCGTCAGGGCTGAGATGGCGATGGAAAATGCTCATGTCACCAAATTTAAAGCCAACCTGCTGAATGCTGTTGAGCAATAGCTCGCCTTGCAACACGCTTCCCTGATGCGCCGCGACGTTCATAATAATGACCGTCTCTTTCCGCTGCGGTTTTTCCACAACCGGGGCTTCTTCACTATGCTCGGGTTCAGGCTCAGGCTGTGCGACAGGCTCGTGATGCGACGGTGCTGCTGATGTAAACACGGGTTGCTGAGGCTGTGTATGCGCCGGTGCTCCATGCTGAGTAAACTCGCGCTCACGCGGCTCCTGAACAGGCTGCGTCGGTTCTACCTGCGGTGCTCGCTGTACTGGCTGAGCAGGCTGTTGCACATGACGCTCTTCATGCTGGGCAGGGGCGGTTGCACGAGGCTGCGCCGACGCGTATGGAGGTTGATACTGATGCTGTGGTTGTTGACGCGGAGCCTCAGGTTCGCTTCCCGTTTTCGGCGGCGCGTTTACCCGATGAACGCGGACTTCGCCTACGCTGTCGTCATCTTCTTCGACATCCTCGTCGTAAGCGTCATCGTCGTCATCACGTCGCGACTTCATACGTTTTAACGGTCGATCGCGGAACATTGAGGAACGTTCTTTACGACTGGTCCAGAAACCGTGAACCAGTAAAGCGATTATGGCGATCGCGCCAACAATGATTAATATCAGACGCAAGTCCTGCATCATTATATTCTCTGTTGTTCTAACACCTTGCCAACACGGCAAACATTTACTCACTAAGAGTATTTGCCGATTACGTCAAGTGCAAGTGTACACATGCCTTTCACAGCATAAAGATGAACGAAATTGTGCTTTTTGCTGTTTTTTCGAACATTTCCGAACGGGTTTTTTCACCTGCGAACAGATAATATAGGTTTTTGCTTTTCTGGCTGTAATAAAAGGAGTATTGCCCGGCTATGGTTTCCTCTTCCCCAACCTCATCACGCAGCGGCGTTTTTTATTTTTCTCAAGGCTGGAAGCTCATCACGCTGCCGGGTATTCGCCGTTTCGTGATTTTACCGCTTCTGGTCAATATCATATTGATGGGGGGCGCGTTTGCCTGGTTATTTACCCGCCTTGATAGCTGGATCCCCGCGCTCATGAGCCATGTACCTGGTTGGCTACAATGGCTCAGCTATTTACTTTGGCCCATTGCGGTGATTTCAATCTTACTGGTGTTTAGCTATTTCTTCTCCACGATTGCCAACTGGATTGCCGCGCCGTTCAATGGCCTGCTCGCCGAACAGCTTGAGGCTCGCTTAACCGGCGCGACGCCACCGGATGCTGGCGTGACCGCCATCATTAAAGATATCCCGCGCATTATGAAGCGTGAATGGCAAAAGCTTGCCTGGTATCTGCCGCGCGCGATCGTTTTATTGCTGCTCTATTTCATTCCGGGTATCGGTCAGACCGTCGCGCCTGTGTTGTGGTTTTTGTTCAGCGCCTGGATGCTGGCCATCCAGTACTGCGATTACCCGTTTGATAACCACAAGGTGCCGTTCAAAGAGATGCGTGTCGCGTTGCGGACACGTAAGGTCACGAATATGCAGTTTGGCGCACTTACCAGCCTATTCACTCTGATTCCCGTGTTGAATCTGGTTGTAATGCCCGTCGCCGTCTGCGGCGCAACGGCAATGTGGGTCGACTGTTATCGCGAAAAGAATGCCGCATGGCGCTAAAGGAATTATTCCGGTTCTTATTCCATACTGGTTACCATTATTTCGGCTCAGCATATAGATATGCGAATTCCTTACTTCCCCGGGGACAGTAAGTGGGTATGCTGGGGTGGTTCCCAAATTTCATACAGTTAAGGACAGGCCATGAGTAAGATTTTTGAAGATAACTCGCTGACTATCGGTCACACGCCGCTGGTTCGACTGAACCGCATCGGTAATGGACGCATCCTGGCAAAGGTAGAATCCCGTAACCCGAGCTTCAGCGTTAAATGCCGTATCGGTGCCAATATGATTTGGGATGCCGAAAAACGCGGCGTGCTGAAACCGGGTATTGAACTGGTTGAACCGACCAGTGGTAACACCGGTATCGCACTGGCATATGTTGCTGCAGCGCGCGGTTACAAACTGACCCTGACGATGCCGGAAACGATGAGCATCGAACGCCGTAAGCTGCTTAAAGCGCTGGGTGCGAATCTGGTGCTGACCGAAGGCGCGAAAGGCATGAAAGGCGCTATTCAGAAAGCAGAAGAAATCGTTGCCAGCGATCCGTCTAAATACCTGCTGCTGCAGCAGTTCAGCAACCCGGCTAACCCGGAAATTCATGAAAAAACCACCGGCCCGGAAATCTGGGAAGATACCGACGGTCAGGTGGATGTATTTATCTCTGGCGTGGGCACCGGCGGTACGCTGACAGGCGTGTCTCGCTATATTAAAGGCACAAAAGGCAAATCAGACCTGATCACCGTCGCGGTTGAGCCGTCCGACTCCCCGGTTATCTCCCAGGCGCTGGCGGGTGAAGAACTGAAACCGGGTCCGCACAAAATCCAGGGGATTGGCGCAGGCTTCATTCCGGGTAACCTCGATTTAAAACTGATCGATAAAGTGGTGAAAATCACCAACGATGAAGCGATCAGTACCGCACGCCGTCTGATGGAAGAAGAAGGTATTCTTGCGGGTATCTCTTCCGGTGCTGCCGTCGCTGCTGCACTGAAATTACAGGAAGATGAAACCTTTACTAACAAGAATATTGTGGTTATCCTGCCGTCCTCTGGTGAGCGTTATTTGAGCACCGCGTTGTTTGCCGATCTGTTCACTGAAAAAGAACTGCAACAGTGATGCCAGAATGTTAAAACAGCGCAAAAAAGCACCTGAGAAGGTGCTTTTTTGTGGAGCACATCAAAGTTTCACCCCTCCTGGCATTGATTAGACTCCTCGGGTCTGGTATTTAACCATCACATTTATTTTGATGCGCGAAATTAATCGGTTTCCGATTTCACGAAGCTGAATCGATTTTATGATTTGGTTCAATTCTCGCTTTCGCTGCATAATGTTTAATGACGTGCGAAACGTCAAAGGCCAGAAGCGCCAGCACCGGATCGTGTTTTCCACGCTTCTGAGTCGTATACCGTAACGCCGGCGCTAACGATACAGGCTAAAGTCCAGCCGCCAGGCTAGACTTTAGTTCCACAACACTAAACCTATAAGTTGGGGAAATACAATGTTCCAGCAAGAAGTTACCATTACCGCTCCGAACGGTCTGCACACCCGCCCTGCTGCTCAGTTTGTTAAAGAAGCAAAAGGCTTCACTTCTGAGATCACTGTGACTTCCAATGGCAAAAGCGCCAGCGCAAAAAGCCTGTTCAAACTGCAAACTCTGGGCCTGACTCAGGGTACCGTTGTGACGTTAACCGCAGAAGGCGAAGACGAACAAAAAGCAGTTGAACATCTGGTTAAACTGATGGCAGAACTCGAGTAATTTTCCGGGTTCTTTTAAAAATCAGTCACAAGTAAGGTAGGGTTATGATTTCAGGCATTTTAGCATCCCCGGGTATCGCTTTTGGCAAAGCACTTCTGCTGAAAGAAGACGAGATCGTCATTGACCGGAAAAAAATTTCTGCCGATAAGGTTGACCAGGAAGTTGAACGTTTCCTGAGCGGTCGTGCCAAGGCATCAGCGCAGCTTGAAGCGATCAAAACGAAAGCTGGCGAAACTTTCGGTGAAGAAAAAGAAGCCATCTTCGAAGGCCACATTATGTTGCTCGAAGATGAGGAGCTGGAGCAGGAAATCATAGCCCTGATTAAAGATAAGCACATGACTGCCGACGCGGCGGCTCATGAAGTTATCGAAGGTCAGGCGACTGCCCTTGAAGAGCTGGACGATGAATACCTGAAAGAACGTGCGGCTGACGTACGTGATATCGGTAAACGTCTGCTGCGCAATATTCTTTGCATGCCTATCATCGACCTGAGCGCCATTCAGGACGAAGTGATTCTGGTTGCTGCTGACCTGACCCCGTCAGAAACCGCACAGTTGAACCTGAACAAGGTCCTCGGTTTCATTACTGATATGGGCGGTCGTACTTCCCACACCTCTATCATGGCGCGTTCTCTGGAACTGCCTGCGATTGTGGGTACCGGCAGCGTCACCGCTCAGGTAAAAAACGACGACTATCTGATTCTCGATGCGGTTAATAACAAAGTGTATGTTAACCCGACCGAAGAAGAAATTGAGACGCTGCGCAGTACGCAGGCTCAGGTAGCCGAAGAGAAAGCCGAACTGGCTAAACTGAAAGACCTGCCAGCCATCACGCTGGACGGCCACCAGGTAGAAGTCTGTGCCAACATCGGTACCGTGCGCGACGTCGCAGGCGCTGAGCGTAACGGCGCGGAAGGTGTTGGTCTCTACCGTACCGAATTCCTGTTCATGGACCGCGAGTCTCTGCCGACTGAAGAAGAACAGTTTGCTGCATACAAAGCGGTGGCGGAAGCCTGTGGTTCTCAGGCCGTAATCGTGCGTACCATGGACATTGGCGGCGACAAAGAGCTGCCATATATGAATTTCCCGAAAGAAGAAAACCCGTTCCTGGGCTGGCGTGCAGTGCGTATCGCCATGGATCGCAAAGAGATCCTGCGCGACCAAGTACGTGCGATTCTGCGTGCTTCCGCTTTCGGTAAACTGCGCATCATGTTCCCGATGATCATCTCTGTTGAAGAAGTGCGCGCACTGAAAAAAGAGATCGAAATCTACAAACAGGAACTGCGTGACGAAGGCAAAGCCTTTGACGAGACAATCGAAGTTGGCGTGATGGTCGAAACCCCTGCCGCCGCCACAATTGCTCGTCATTTAGCCAAAGAAGTTGATTTCTTTAGTATCGGTACCAATGATTTAACGCAGTACACTCTGGCAGTTGACCGTGGTAATGATATGATTTCACATCTTTACCAGCCGATGTCGCCGTCTGTACTGACTCTCATCAAGCAAGTTATTGATGCATCTCATGCAGAAGGTAAGTGGACCGGTATGTGTGGTGAGCTTGCAGGCGACGAACGTGCTACACTTCTGTTGCTGGGGATGGGTCTGGATGAATTCAGTATGAGTGCCATTTCTATCCCGCGCATTAAGAAGATTATTCGCAATACTAACTTCGAAGATGCGAAGGTTTTAGCAGAGCAGGCTCTTGCCCAACCGACAACGGACGAGTTAATGACGCTGGTTAACAAGTTCATTGAAGAAAAAACAATCTGCTAATCCACGAGATGCGGCCCAAATTACTGCTTAGGAGAAGATCATGGGTTTGTTCGATAAACTGAAATCTTTGGTTTCTGATGATAAAAAAGACACTGGAACCATTGAGATTGTTGCTCCGCTTTCCGGCGAAATCGTCAACATAGAAGATGTTCCGGATGTTGTATTCGCTGAGAAAATCGTTGGTGATGGCATCGCTATTAAACCAACTGGCAACAAAATGGTAGCGCCTGTTGACGGTACTATCGGCAAAATCTTTGAAACCAACCATGCCTTCTCTATCGAATCCGATAGCGGCATTGAGCTGTTCGTTCACTTCGGTATCGACACCGTTGAACTGAAAGGCGAAGGTTTCAAACGTATCGCAGAAGAAGGTCAGCGCGTCAAAGTCGGCGACCCGGTTATTGAATTCGATCTGCCGTTGCTGGAAGAGAAAGCCAAGTCTACCCTGACGCCGGTTGTTATCTCCAACATGGACGAAATCAAAGAACTGATCAAACTGACCGGCAGCGTTACCGTTGGTGAAACCCCGGTTATTCGTATTAAGAAGTAATTCTTGATGCATATAAAAATGGCACCCTTGCGGTGCCATTTTTGTTTGTTACGCCGGAAGAATCAGCTCGTCGTAGCCTTTCTCCAGCGTATAGCGCATAACGTCTGTCACGCGAGCGCCTGCACGATCCACCGCATCCGCCAGGGGTTTTCCCTGGACAATATTGCTGACCAGTTCAGAGCAGAACAGATCCCCGGTTCCTTTTAAATCCGCCGCAATTCGTGGGTGAGCACTTATTTCAACGCTCTCCTTCGTCACCAGAACCACATGAATGCAGTTTTCATCAGAAGGGACCGGCGCGCTGGTTATTGCGACCCACTGCAATGTATCAGAGAGCAGCCCTTTCGCCGCTTCTACCGCGCTTTGCATGTCACGGCACCGTTTACCGCTCAGAATTTCGAGTTCGAAGACATTCGGCGTAATCCCCTGCGCCAGCGGCAATAAATGGCGGCAATAGGCTTCGGGGATTTCAGGCTTCACGTACATGCCGCTGTCGATGTCGCCGATTACCGGGTCGACAAGCACCGGCAGATGGGGATGCTTTTCTTTTAACGCTTTCAACCACCCCGCGAGAAGCTCAATCTGGCTGGCGCTGCCCATGTAGCCTGTTGTGACCGCTTTCAGTTCGCGCAAGATATCGCGCTCTTCCAGCGCCTGCAAATAGCCGCTGAACCACTCGTCAGGAATGATACCACCATAAAAGGTATCGTAATGGGGCGTATTACTAAAAAGCACAGTGGGCACTGCCGTCACACTCAGACGGTGCTGGCGGATATTCGGTACCGCGATACTGTTGCCTACGCTGCCGTACACGACTTGCGACTGTACAGCAACGATATCGGTCTGCTGCGCACGGGTTTTGTCCCGAAATAAGATCATTTCCATACTAGATCCCTGCTCCCTGTGAATAGCTTTCTTCGCCAAATACGCCCGTTGAGAGATAACGATCGCCACGATCGCAAATGATAGCAACAACAACCGCGCCCGGATTTGCTTTCGCAATGCGCAGTGCGCCAGCAACAGCGCCACCCGAACTCACACCACAGAAAATACCCTCCTGTACCGCCAGTGCACGCATGGTATTCTCGGCATCACGCTGATGGATATCCAGTACTTCATCCACCAGCGAAGCATTGAAAATGCCCGGCATATACTCCGCAGGCCAGCGACGAATGCCCGGAATGCTGCTTCCCTCTTCCGGCTGTAAGCCCACAATAGCAACGGCTTTTTCTTGCTCGCGCAAAAAACGTGATACGCCAGTGATAGTCCCGGTCGTCCCCATACTGGAGACAAAATGGGTGATTCGTCCCGCCGTTTGTTGCCAGATTTCTGGCCCGGTGGTCGTATAGTGTGCGTAGGGATTGTCGGGATTATTGAACTGATCCAGCAGCTTGCCTTCACCGCGCTCAGACATAGATAGCGCCAGATCGCGCGCGCCTTCCATGCCCTGCTCTTTGGTGACCAGAATCAGTTCTGCGCCATAGGCGCGCATCGCAGCGCGACGCTCCTGACTCATGTTGTCCGGCATCAGCAGCTTCATGCGATAGCCTTTCAGCGCGGCAATCATTGCCAGAGCAATACCGGTGTTGCCACTGGTCGCTTCGATCAGGACATCGCCCGGTTTGATTTCGCCGCGCTTTTCCGCCTGCACAATCATAGATAACGCGGCTCTGTCTTTTACCGAGCCCGCCGGATTGTTCCCTTCCAGCTTGACCCAGATCTCGCTACCGTTATCAGGCCCAAGACGTTGCAGTCTGACCAGCGGCGTGTTGCCGATAGTTTGCTCTAATGTATTGTTCACTCACCCTGTCCAATAAAAAAGCCCGGTCGCGCATTCGCTTACCGGGCCTACAGGTCTGTGCGTTCTGATGCACTCCCTCATCCCTCTTCGACAAAACGAGGGCGCAAATACTATAAACAGCCCGAGGGTTGTTTTGCATTTACCGTGTAGGCCGGGTAAGCGCAGCGCCACCCGGCAACAATTTCAGATGCAATAACCTATCAGGCAGATTCTGCGAGAGCAAGCTCCTCGCGGTTTTCGATCCGCTCATTACCCGAGTAAAGGCGCGCATTCTGCAAACCGACAAACAGGCGTTCGCCGCGTTCTGGCGCGTCATTTCCGGTCAGTACCACGTTCAAAGGCTCGTCATGCCAGCCCAGCGGCTGTACCACCAGTTGGGTGTAATGACCTTTAGGGGTAGCTTCCAGCACCTGTACCGGCAGCGGGGAATCCAGGCTGGTACGGCGGCTGATGTCGACCTCCCACGGGCGCAGAAACAGATCGACCTCTCCCTGATGCGCGGGCGTGTAACCCAGCGGCCAGCGGTGCGCCCCCACATGAAATTGACCACCGCTGATGGTGCCTTTCAGACGGTTAACTTCGCCCATAAATTCCAGCACGAAGCGGGTAGCCGGCTCGCGCCACACCTGATTAGGTGCATCGGCCTGTTCAATATTGCCCTGGCTCATCACCACCACGCGATCCGCGACTTCCATCGCCTCTTCCTGATCGTGGGTCACAAAGACGCTGGTAAATTTCAGCTCTTCATGGAGCTGACGCAGCCAGCGACGGAGCTCTTTACGCACCTGCGCATCCAGAGCGCCAAAAGGCTCATCAAGCAGCAGAATCTGCGGCTCTACCGCCAGCGCACGCGCTAACGCAACGCGCTGTTTCTGCCCGCCGGAAAGCTGGGCCGGAAAACGATCTGCCAGATGGGCCAACTGGACCATTTCCAGCAGCCGGGTGACTTTCGCTTTGATGGTTGCGGAATCAGGACGCTCACGCCTCGGCAGCACGGTCAAACCGAAAGCGATATTATCGAACACTGTCATATGGCGGAACAGCGCATAATGCTGGAAAACAAACCCCACTTTGCGCTCGCGCGCATGAATGCGACTCACATCCGTACCGTGAAAACGAATACGACCGCTGGTTTGATGCTCAAGACCAGCGATAATGCGCAGCAGCGTGGTTTTCCCGGAGCCCGACGGCCCCAGCAGCGCGACCATTTGACCCGAAGGGATATCCAGCGAGATATCATTCAGCACCTGGGTGCGACCAAACGACTTCTTAATATTGGCAATCTCAATGCTCATGATTTCCCTCCTGCCGCGCGCGTTTTTCTTGATTGTTCAAACGCCATTGCAGCGCACTCTTTAAAAACAAGGTCAAAATAGCCATCAGTGTCAGCAGGGCGGCTGCGGTAAATGACCCCACCGCATTGTAATCCTGCTCGAGTAATTCAATTTGCAGCGGCAGTGTGAGCGTCTCACCGCGAATGGAGCCTGACACGACGGATACCGCGCCAAACTCACCGATAGCGCGCGCATTAGTCAGTACCACACCATAGAGCAGCGCCCAGCGGATGTTTGGCAGTGTCACACGCTTAAACATCTGCCAGCCTGAGGCGCCCAGCAGGACTGCGGCTTCATCTTCCTGGCTGCCCTGGCTCAGCATGACAGGCACCAGCTCACGCACCACAAACGGACAGGTCACGAAGATAGTCACCAGCACCATGCCCGGCCAGGCAAACATAATTTGCAGGTTATGCGCATCGAGCCACGGACCCAGCGGACCATTGGAGCCATAAAAGAGCAGATAAACAAGACCCGCCACCACAGGGGACACCGCGAACGGAATATCGAGCAGCGTGAGCAGCAACTGGCGACCCGGAAAATCAAAGCGCGTCACCAGCCAGGCCAGTAACGTACCGAACACCAGGTTCACCGGAACCGATATTAACGCAACCAGCACCGTCAGCCAGATGGCGTGTAGCATGTCTGGATCGGTGAGATTCTGTAATACCGGCAGCAACCCTTTGCTAAAGGCCTGCACAAAAATGTAGACCATCGGCACTACAAGAATGAATGCGGAGACCACAATTCCTGTGCCAATCAGAAACCATTTCCCCCAGTTAATTCGGGAGCTGTCATAGCGTTTCAATTCAGTAACTTCCGCCATTAGTGACCTACCACACGTCGACCAAAACGACTTTGCAGCGTATTGATAGAAAACAGCAACAATAGCGAGGCCGCCAGAATCACTGACGCAATCGCACTGGCCGCCGGGTAATCAAACTCCTGCAGACGCACAAAAATCATCAGCGAGGTCACTTCGGTTTTCCACGCAATGTTCCCGGCGATAAAAATCACCGCGCCAAATTCGCCAAGGCTACGGGTAAAAGAGAGCGCCACGCCCGCCAATAGCGCCGGGGACAGTTCTGGCAACACGACCTTGCTAAAACTCTGCCAACGGGTTGCCCCGAGCGTCTCAGCCGCCTCTTCGTACTCCGGACCAAGCTCTTCCAGAACAGGTTGAACGGTACGCACCACAAACGGGATGCTGGTGAAGGCCATCGCCACCGCGATACCGAGCCAGGTATAGGTCACTTTGATATCGAACTTTGCCAGCCATTCGCCGTAAAAACCGTTGACCGAAAACAGCGACGCCAGCGTCAGGCCCGCAACGGCCGTCGGCAATGCAAACGGTAAATCCATCAGCGCATCCAGCAGCGTACGTCCTGGAAAGCGATAACGGGTCAAAATCCAGGCCATCAGCAGGCCAAACACGCCATTGAAAAGCGATGCCACCAATGCAGACAGCAGCGTCACTTTATAGGCGGCGACAACCTGTGGATTACTGACAACATCCCAGTACTGCGACCAACTCATTTGCGCCAGTTGCATTACCAGCGCACTTAACGGCAACAGCAAAATCAGGCAGACAAACAGCAGGCTGGTCCCGAGACTTAAGGTAAAACCGGGCAGCACACGTCTGGAGGAGACTGCAAACATTACTTACGCCCCGCCGCCAACAATTTATCTAACTCACCGCCGCTGGCGAAATGTGTTTTCATCACATCAGGCCAACTGCCGAATTTATCTTCCACACGGAACAGCTCAGTCTGCGGGAATTTATCTTTCAGTTTGTCCATTACCTGCGGGTTATTCACGCGGTAGTAAAAGTCAGTGATGATGGTCTGTGCCTGCGGGCTATAGAGGTAGTTGAGGTAGGCTTTTGCTGCCTTCTCAGTGCCATTCGCCTCGACGTTTTTGTCGACCCACGCCACCGGGAATTCCGCCAGAATGTTGGTCTTCGGAATCACCACTTCAAAGCCCTGATCTTCATATTGCTTACGGATGTTGTTCACTTCCGATTCAAAGCTTATCAGCACATCACCCAGACCACGTTCCGCAAAGGTCGTAGTCGCACCACGACCCCCGGTATCAAATACTTCGACGTTTTTCAGGAACTGGGTCATGAACTGTTCGGTTTTTGCTTTATCACCGCCGTCCGCCTTGTCCGCCGCGCCCCATGCACCTAAATAGGTATAACGAGCATTACCGGAGGTTTTCGGGTTCGGGAAAATCAGCTTCACGTCCGGGCGCACCAGATCGCTCCAGTCGTGGATATTCTTCGGATTGCCCTTACGCACCAGGAAACCCATGGTGGAATAAAACGGTGAACTGTTATTCGGCAAACGGCTCTGCCAGTCCGCCGGGATCAGGTTGCCTTTGTCATGCAGGATCTGCACGTCAGTCACCTGGTTGTAGGTCACGACGTCCGCTTTCAGGCCCTGTAAAATCGCCAGCGCCTGCTTAGAGGAGCCTGCGTGAGATTGTTTAATCGTCAGCGTGTCGCCTGCGTTATCTTTGGCCCATTGCTGTTCAAACGGGGTATTGAGGGCGGCAAACAGCTCGCGTGAAACATCATAGGAACTGTTTAACAACTCCGTTGCCTGCGCCTGCGAGACCAGTAAGGCCATCGCTGCCAGCGTCAGATATCCTTTTTTCAGTAAGTTAACGGCCATTGCGCACCCTTATAAGATGATGACGATACAACCATCAGTTTATTTATAACGGCTATGAAACCAGTAACGGTTTTATATACCGTTTGGTGCTTTGGAAGTTGAAAAGGGAATAAGGGTGCGGCCTGTTGCCCTCACCCCAACCCTCTCCCACAGGGAGAGGGCAAAAAGGACTTACAGCGACAACAGGCGGTCTACAGAAGGAGCAAAATAGTAGCCGCCGGTCACCGGTTTGGTGAAACGCAGCATCGCGTCGCGTTTACCGTCAGCGTCGCCAAACATGCTCAGTAACTGCTGTTCAATGTTATATAAACGTGCACAGTAGGCACAGAAATAGAGGCCGTGTGTTCCACTGGCAGTGCCGTACGGCAGGCTCTGACGGACAATTTTCAGACTCTTGCCGTCTTCTTTTAAATCGACGCGGGTCAGGTGTGAAGTGACCGGACGCGCATCACCATCAATCTCTTCGTTCGCCACTTTGGTGCGGCCAATCATCATCTCCTGGTCGCCGACACTCATGCGATTGAGCTGTTTGAGGTTATGTTCCCAGCGCTGTACCAGTACATAGCTGCCGCCAGCATCCACCCCGTCTTTGATGACGGCGACATCGCGACGTATTTCATCACCGGCCGGGTTTTCAGTACCATCGACGAAACCACTCAGGTCGCGGTCTTCAACCCAGCGAAAACCGTGAGTCTCTTCTTTCACTTCAAGGGTGTCGCCAAACGCGGCCAGCGCCGCCTGCGCGACGGAAAAATTGACGTCATGACGCAGAGAAAGGATATGGATAAGGACGTCGAACTGTGTGGCAGGAGCCAGACCTTTACCCAGCGGTGTAAAATTCTTCAGCTCTTGCGCGCCTTCGCCGCCGCTCAGCTCGCGCCAGGTATCATGGCCAAATGCCACCACCGCGCCGAGGGCCGCATCCGGGAATGTTGCCTGCAGCGTAGCCAGTTTGTCGATAAACACCCGACAGCCTTCACGCTGGCCACGCTTATCGCCTGTCACATTCGCTTCAATCCAAATCGCCGCACGGCAATGTTCTGGCAATATGCCGCTCTGAACCTGAGACATCATTCCTCCTGAAAAAAAGATGCCACGCAACCGTGGCATTGATGGGCGTATTGTACCCGTTTTTTGTTCAGGACGCGGCGCGTAGGATCAAATTAGCGACGCCAGATAATTTTGTTTAATTTCCAGCTTTTGAGCGCATCGTCAGACGGCATTAACCCTTCTGGACCACGCCAGTCGCCGGTAAACACATAGCTAATATGCGCACTGCCCGGCGCCTTACATTCAACACCTTTGACATCATCACCCGTCGCGGCGACACAATGACCAAATGCTTTATCGTAAAGCCCGCTAAATGCGGTGCCCGTCTTGACCCCGTTAGCCGTTTCAATACTGCTGTCGAGGACATCCACCTGGCTTACGGTGCCGTTTTCTCCATTCACCACCAGCGCAACCTTGTCGTCTTTTAACGCTTCAACGTAACGGACGATTTTGCCTTTCTCCGTTTTCATCCCGCTGCGCAGGTGATAATTACCGTTCAGCGCATCGTTGATCGCCTTTTCATCAAGCGCCGTATTCGCCGCGATCCCCCCAACGCCCTGTTCACTCACCTCGATGGATGAGCCAAACCAGTTCCAGGGCAAGGCTGCAGACCAGTTGACCGAAGAGAGCGTTGAACAACCGGACAATGCCAGTGCCAGCGCGCAGACGCTTATACGCAGGGATTTCATCTTTACATCCTTTCTTGTTAACTTGACGGCTATTGGAGTGCCGGAACAGTAAAAAGTGCCCGTTAATGATGATCCGGTTGAAAACAGGCCTGACAGCGAGGATTACTCAGCAGCCACACGAGCGCAATGATGTCAGCTACGACGAATCCCAGCCCGATGCCTGTTATCGCCTCGCCATTGAACCACAGCAGCGGCTGCCAGAGTAATAATGCGGCTTGCGCGATAATCAGCAACAGACGCATCACACGCCAGAGACGCGGCAAGAGGTGCCTGCGGCCACTCAGTAAAAAGGTGAAAACGGCCGGAACACCAGGCAACAGGCCCAGCCAGAAGGTGTCATGATCGGGATAAAACAGGGTTAACAGCGCATCACCCTGCCCCCTCGATGCTGCAGCAATCACAAATAAAACCCAGGTTCGCGCCTGTAATAACAATACACACCAGAATAAAAACGGCAGCCGCAAACGACCATGGCTGTCAAAATCAGCAGGTGTTAACTCAATATTCTTCATCTTCAATCAGGCGCTTACCTAAACTCAGCGAGTCAGCATGCTCATAGCCCAGGCGTTCATACATTCCCAGAACCACGTCATTGTCTTCACGTACCATGATATTGATTTTGGGGCAGCCACGGGCAATCAGCTTTTTCTCCAGGCGGCTTAATAACGCATTGGCAATACCACGTCCGCGAAATTCCGGATGAACCCCCAGATAGTAAGCCGAACCACGGTGCCCGTCATAACCGCCCATGACGGTGCCGACGACTTCGCCGTTGACCTCGGCGACCAGGAACAGACTGACGTCGTGATTGATCTTACGTTCAATGTCCATTTCCGGATCGTTCCACGGGCGCAGCAGTTCGCAGCGCTCCCACAGGGTGATGACTTCTTCGAAATCTTCCTGGCGAAAAACGCGTATTTCCATGGTGTTACCTACCCTTTTTTACGGTCAAAGAGAGATTATCGCGCGACCAGCCGCCGTAGCCAATATGCAGCGAAATCGCAGCAGGAAAATGGCATAATGTCACTCTGTCACGTATTGAAATGAAAAGTAAAACATTTCTTAGTAAGGACTGTCGTAACGGCAAACCCAATACGATATAACTCCAGGGACTACGGATAAGAAGAACAGGCTGTATGAGCACTTTCAAACCCTTAAAAATATTCACCTCGCGTCGTCAGGTTCTGAAAGCTGGCCTTGCCGCGTTAACGCTTTCAGGCATGTCGCGGGCTATCGCAAAAGACGATTCATCCCTTAAAACCAGTAATGGTCATAGCCAGCCGAAAGCAAAGAAGGCCGGTTCCCGGCGTATCGTGATGCTTGATCCGGGCCATGGCGGCATTGATACCGGCGCAATAGGCGGCAATGGTTCGAAAGAGAAACATGTTGTACTGGCCATCGCCAAAAACGTCCGTACTATACTGCGCAATCGGGGCATTGATGCGCGCTTAACGCGCACCGGCGATACCTTTATCCCGCTTTATGACCGCGTGGAGATTGCCCACCAGCATGGCGCCGATCTGTTTATGTCTATCCATGCAGACGGTTTTACCAACCCCAGCGCGGCAGGCGCATCGGTCTTTGCCTTGTCCAACCGCGGGGCCAGTAGCGCGATGGCGAAATACCTTTCCGATCGCGAGAACGCCGCCGATGATCTCGCGGGTAAGAAAGCAAAAGATAAAGATCATTTGCTGCAACAGGTACTGTTTGATCTCGTTCAGACCGATACCATTAAAAACAGCCTGACGCTCGGATCGCATATTCTGCGCCAGATTAAACCCGTACACCGTCTGCACAGCCGGAACACGGAACAAGCGGCTTTCGTGGTGCTGAAATCGCCATCCATCCCTTCGGTACTGGTGGAAACGTCGTTTATCACCAACCCGCAGGAAGAGAAGCTGCTTGGTACCACCGCATTTCGTCAAAAGATAGCCAATGCGATAGCTGACGGTATTATCAGTTACTTTAACTGGTTCGATAATCACAAGGCCCATTCGAAGAAACGCTGATGACCCTACCGGATACCCGCGACGTAAAATCCTTTCTGCTGACATTGCAGGATGACATTTGCCAACAGCTTTCCGCGCTGGATGGCACCGCTTTCGTTGAAGATGAGTGGCAGCGCGATGCCGGCGGCGGTGGCCGCAGCCGGGTTTTGCGTGAGGGCGCTATTTTCGAGCAGGCGGGGGTAAACTTTTCTCATGTCACCGGCAGCGCAATGCCCGCCTCGGCAACAGCACATCGTCCGGAGCTGGCCGGACGCAGTTTTGAAGCGATGGGGGTTTCGCTGGTGGTGCATCCGCGTAATCCGTATGTACCGACCAGTCATGCCAATGTGCGCTTTTTTATTGCCGAAAAACCCGGTGCCGACCCGGTCTGGTGGTTTGGTGGCGGGTTTGATATGACGCCCTTTTACGGTTTCGAAGAAGACGCCATTCACTGGCACCAGACGGCGCATGACTTGTGCCAGCCCTTCGGGAACGATGTCTATCCGCGCTATAAAAAATGGTGTGATGACTATTTCTTTCTTAAACACCGTAACGAGCAGCGCGGGATTGGCGGGCTGTTTTTCGATGATTTGAACACGCCGGGTTTCGACACCTGCTTCGCCTTTATGCAGGCTGTTGGCAAGGGCTACACCGATGCCTATCTGCCGATTGTTGAGCGCCGTAAAGCTCTGCTTTTTGGCGAGCGCGAACGCGCATTCCAGCTCTATCGTCGCGGACGTTATGTGGAGTTTAATCTGGTGTGGGATCGCGGCACGCTGTTCGGCCTGCAAACCGGTGGGCGAACAGAGTCGATTTTAATGTCGATGCCGCCGCTTGTGCGTTGGGAATACAACTATCAGCCTGAAGAAGGCAGCCCGGAGGCTGCCTTAAGTGCGTTTATACAGGTTCGGGACTGGGTTTAACTTCCCGAGCAATCGCGAAGCCCGGGTAAAGCAACCGCCGCATCCGGGAAAACCCCGATGCGCTACGCTTATCGGGGTTACAAGATAGCGCTCCAGTTACAGCGGCTGTGTCTGCGTTTCTACCACCGCCAGCGCCACCATATTAACGATTCGCCTTACGGAGGCGATAGGCGTCAGGACATGCACTGGTTTCGATACCCCCATCAGCACTGGCCCCACCGTCACACCTTCCGAGCTGGATACCCGTAGTAAGTTGTAACTAATACGGGCGGCCTCGACGTTTGGCATAATCAGGATATTCGCCGAACCTTTCAGCGGGCTGTCCGGCATACGTTCATGACGGATACTCTCCACCAGTGCGGCGTCCCCATGCATCTCACCGTCAATCATCAGGTCTGGCGCACGTTCACGCACCAGGTCGAGGGTTTCGCGCATTTTCAGCGCGGCGAGTGATTTCGAAGAACCGAACTGCGAATGGGACAACAGCGCTACTTTCGGCTCGATACCAAAGCGGCGCACGGTTTCTGCCGCCAGCAAGGTAATTTCCGCCAGTTGTTCAGCGCTCGGGTCTTCATTCACGTAGGTGTCAGCGATAAAGGTATTCCCGCTGGGCAACAATAAGGCGTTCATCGCCCCGGCCGCATGCACGCCTTCGCGGTAGCCGAAGATCTCCTGCACGACGCTAAAATGTTCGTGATAATCACCAATGGTGCCGCAGATCATTGCATCCGCTTCACCGCGATGAACCATGATCGCGCCAATCACTGTGGTATCGCTGATCACCGCGCGCTGCGCCTGTTCCTGAGTGATACCGCGCCGTTTCATGATGCTGAAATACTCGGTCCAGTACTCTTTGAAGCGAGGGTCCGATTCATTGTTGACGATTTCAAAGTCAACATTGGGTCGAATTTGCAGCCCCAGTTTCTGGATTCGCATTTCGATAACCCCCGGACGCCCCACCAGAATCGGCTTCGCCAGCCCCAGAGTGATCAGCTCCTGCGTCGCGTGCAGTACGCGTGGCTCTTCCCCTTCTGTCAGCACAACGCGTTTTGGCGCTTTACGTGCCTGCGAGAAGATAGGCTTCATAAACAGATTGGTTTTGTAGACAAACTCAGTGAGCTTGTCGACATACGCATCAAAATCAGCGATTGGTCGGGTTGCGACGCCGGAATCCATCGCCGCTTTTGCCACGGCGGGGGCGATCTTCACAATCAAACGCGGATCAAACGGTTTCGGGATCAGATAATCCGGGCCAAAGCTCAGATCCTGATCGCCATAGGCGGAGGCCACCACCTCACTCTGCTCGGCATGGGCCAGCTCGGCAATCGCATGCACTGCCGCCAGCTTCATCTCTTCGTTAATCGCCGTCGCCCCCACATCCAGCGCACCACGGAAGATAAACGGGAAGCAGAGTACGTTGTTGACCTGGTTAGGGTAATCGGAACGACCGGTACAGATGATCGCATCCGGGCGAACCTCTTTCGCCAGCGGTGGCAGAATTTCCGGTTCCGGGTTCGCCAGCGCCAGAATCAACGGCTGACGCGCCATTTTTTTAACCATCTCCGGCGTCAGCACTTTCGGCCCGGAGCAGCCGAGGAAAATATCCGCACCTTCGACCACATCTGCCAGCGTGCGCTTACCATCATCTTCCACCGCATAAGCCGCTTTGGTTTCCGCCATATTGGCTTCGCGGCCTTTGTAGATAACCCCTTTGGAGTCGCATACGACAATATTGTGTTTCTGCATGCCCAGCGCCACCAGCAGGTTCATACAGGCGATTGCCGCCGCCCCTGCCCCGGAAACCACCATGCGTACGTCAGAGAGAGTTTTCTCTACCACGCGCAGGCCGTTCAGAATGGCTGCGGTACTAATGATCGCCGTCCCATGCTGATCATCGTGAAAAACGGGAATGTTCATGCGCTCGCGCAGTTTTGCCTCGATATAGAAGCACTCTGGCGCTTTGATATCTTCCAGGTTGATGCCACCGAAGGTCGGCTCCAGCGCCGCCACTACATCGATCAGCTTGTCCGGATCATGCTCGTCGACTTCGATATCAAAAACATCAATGCCGGCGAATTTCTTAAACAGAACGCCCTTGCCTTCCATTACCGGTTTCCCGGCAAGGGCGCCAATGTTGCCCAGCCCAAGTACGGCAGTGCCGTTTGAGACGACGGCAACAAGATTGCCACGCGCCGTATACTTGTAGGCTGCCAGCGGATCTTTCTCGATTTCAAGACAGGGCGCCGCAACACCCGGCGAGTAGGCCAGCGCCAGATCGCGCTGGGTGGCCAGGGGCTTCGTTGGCGACACCTGAATTTTCCCTGGATGCGGGAACTCGTGGAAATCGAGGGCACTTTGTTTGAGTTGGTCGTCCATTTGCTGTTCCTTTACGCGTATCTTTCAGATAATTGAAGCGTGATAACCGTCCTGATGCGCCGCCTAGTATGCCCTCAGCTACGCCCACAAACTTTGAACACAACCAAACTCTGACCATGCCATAACAAAAATTGTTATCAATTCATAACACCAATGTTACAACCCGTTGAAAGCAAGACACTCCTGGTCTGCTATGCTTTTTTGTTATGCACAACACGATTCCGATAACAACACTCTCGAAATCATTCATATAACACCTTGCTTTTTAAGGAGTATTTTTCTATGAATTATTTAGACGGCATCAAACAGTTCACTACCGTGGTAGCCGATAGCGGCGATATTGAGTCCATTCGACATTATCAACCCGAAGATGCAACCACCAACCCCTCTCTGCTACTGAAAGCAGCCGCGCTGGACCACTTTAAGCACTTGATTGAAGACGCAATTGTCTATGGCAAAAGCCATGGCAAAACCCAGGAACAGCAGGTCGCGGAAGCCTGCGACAAGCTGGCGGTCAATTTTGGTCAAGAAATTCTGAAAAGCATCCCCGGACGTGTTTCAACCGAAGTGGATGCACGTCTCTCCTACGATAAAGAGAAAAGCGTCGCCAAAGCCCGCAAGCTGGTACAGCTCTACGAGGAGTTGGGCATCGATAAATCACGCATCCTGATCAAACTGGCGTCGACCTGGGAAGGGATCCGCGCGGCGGAAATCCTCGAAAAAGAGGGGATCAAGTGCAACCTGACGCTATTGTTCTCCTTCGCCCAGGCTCGCGCCTGTGCCGAAGCCGGGGTATTTTTAATCTCCCCGTTCGTTGGCCGTATTTACGACTGGTATCAGCAACGTAAACCCATGGACCCTTACGTCGTGGATGAAGACCCCGGCGTGAAATCCGTGCGGAATATCTACGATTATTTCAAACAGCATCGCTACGAAACCATCGTTATGGGCGCAAGCTTCCGTCGTACGGAACAGGTGCTGGCGCTGGCAGGCTGCGACAGGCTGACCATCTCGCCTGACCTGCTTAAAGCCCTGCACGGCGAGGAAGGCGTCGTTGAACGAAAACTGGTTCCGACGTCGCAAACGTTCCCGCGCCCGGAACCCCTGACCGAAGCGCAGTTCCGCTGGGAACATAACCAGGACGCCATGGCGGTGGAGAAACTGTCGGACGGCATCCGCCAGTTCGCCGTTGACCAGCGCAAACTCGAAGATCTTATCGCCGCCAAATTTTAACCCTTAGCAAGGAGAGAGTTATGTCTCGTAAAGAGCTCGCCAACGCCATTCGCGCCCTGAGTATGGATGCGGTACAAAAAGCGAATTCCGGCCACCCTGGCGCACCGATGGGAATGGCGGATATTGCCGAAGTCCTCTGGAACGATTTCTTAAAACATAATCCGACAGACCCGACCTGGTATGACCGCGACCGCTTTATTCTGTCTAACGGCCATGCCTCTATGCTGCTCTATAGTCTGTTGCACTTAAGCGGTTATGACCTGTCCCTGGATGAGTTAAAAAACTTCCGTCAGTTGCATTCGAAAACGCCGGGTCACCCGGAGATTGGCTATACGCCAGGCGTCGAAACCACCACCGGCCCGCTGGGACAGGGGCTGGCCAACGCCGTCGGGCTGGCGATTGCCGAACGCACTCTCGCCGCACAGTTCAACCGTCCTGATCATGAGATTGTCGACCACTACACCTACGTATTTATGGGTGACGGTTGCCTGATGGAGGGGATTTCCCATGAAGTCAGTTCCCTGGCGGGCACCCTTGGGCTGGGCAAACTGATCGGTTTTTACGATCACAACGGGATCTCCATTGATGGTGAAACCGAAGGCTGGTTTACCGACGATACGGCCAAACGTTTCGAGGCCTACCACTGGCATGTGGTACATGAAATCGACGGACACGATCCCGAAGCCGTGAAAAAGGCCATTCTGGAAGCGCAAAGCGTTAAAGATAAACCATCGCTGATTATCTGCCGCACGGTCATCGGTTTTGGCTCCCCTAATAAAGCCGGGAAAGAAGAGTCCCATGGTGCTGCGCTTGGGGAAGAGGAAGTCGCCTTAACCCGGCAGAAACTGGGCTGGAAATACCCGGCATTTGAGATCCCAAAAGAGATCTATAAAGCATGGGACGCGCGCGAAAGCGGCGAAAAAGCGCAACAGGCGTGGAAGGAGAAATTTGCCGCCTATGAAAAGGCCTATCCGGATCTGGCTGCGGAATTTAAACGTCGCCTGAGCGGCGAACTGCCCGAAAACTGGGAGCAAACCACGCAGGCATATATTGAGAAGCTGCAGGCGGAACCGGCAAAAATTGCCACCCGCAAAGCGTCACAAAATGCCCTGAATACAATGGGTCCGGTGCTGCCGGAGCTGCTCGGCGGCTCCGCCGACCTTGCTCCGAGTAATCTGACTATCTGGTCGGGCTCCCATTCATTAAAAGAAGATCCTGCCGGGAACTACATCCACTACGGCGTGCGTGAATTCGGGATGACCGCAATCGCCAACGGCATCGCCCATCACGGCGGCTTTGTGCCGTACACCGCCACCTTCCTGATGTTTGTGGAGTATGCGCGCAACGCGGCACGTATGGCGGCGCTGATGAAAGCCCGACAAATCATGGTCTATACCCATGACTCTATTGGTCTGGGGGAAGACGGCCCTACTCACCAGGCGGTGGAACAACTGGCCAGCCTGCGCCTGACACCGAATTTCAGTACCTGGCGCCCCTGCGACCAGGTGGAAGCCGCGGTCGGCTGGAAACTGGCGGTCGAGCGTCATACAGGCCCGACGGCATTAATTTTGTCCCGACAAAACCTGGCGCAAATGGACCGGACTCCGGAGCAGGTGAAAGCGATCGCCAAAGGCGGTTATATCCTGAAAGATGCCAATGGCAAGCCGGATATCATCCTGATTGCCACCGGCTCTGAGGTTGAAATCACGGTAAAAGCGGCGGAGAAACTGACTGAGGAAGGGCATAAAGTCCGCGTGGTATCGCTACCCTCAACCGATATTTTTGATGCTCAGGATGAGCAATACCGCGAATCGGTCCTGCCTTCTGATGTCAGCGCCCGTGTCGCCGTTGAAGCCGGTATTGCCGATTACTGGTACAAATATGTCGGGCTGAAAGGCGCCATCGTCGGTATGACAGGCTACGGTGAATCCGCACCCGCCGATAAGCTTTTCCCGTACTTCGGTTTCACCGTGGAGAATGTGGTCGAAAAAGCCAAACGCGTGCTTAACGTGTGATCCACAGGGTGGGCCAGGCATCTGGCCCATGCCAGTTATCACATTCAGGCTCTTCGGCGTAACGCGTCAGGCGAAAGCGCTGGCCATCAAAACGCCAGCGCGTCATCACGCCGCAATCCGCTAACCCGCGTCCTTTGGCAAGCGTAGTCAATTCGCGGGTTTTCTCATCAAATCTGGCATTCATCAATTCCAGTTCATTCGTGCCGCGCGAAGGGGTAAACGGCAGGTGCAGACGTAGCGGACGTGAAGAGAACGGCTTTTCCCGCGACACCATCCAGGCTAAATCCACCGTGTTATACGCGCCTGCTTCACAATCAATAATCAGCAGGGCCTTATCATCCGTTAACGCGGTGACCCGGACCTCGCGGCGCATAGGATCAAGCGAACACTGGCTATTATTCATTCGCCAGTTGCCATAATCGAGTAAGTCATTGAGTTCTTGCTGCGTCAACGGGGAGGGGCTGGAGACAGTGAGGGCGACTTCTTTAAGGGCCGGGGCCGGTGGTACGCTCAGCGGCGGATCGTCCCCTTTTTTAATCCACGCCGTTTCGCTACCGACGCGTTTTTGCTGGGCGTCGATAAACAGCAATGCCGCTTTTAACCCAACGAGGGAAATCATTCCCTTCCCGTCTTGCAGAGCAATCGCCTGGGCTTCCTGAATGGTTTGCAAAAAGTCAGCAATCGTCTGTGCGTTATCCGTCATTAAATGCCATGGGGTGATTTGCCAGCGTTGGGCGGCAAGCGCGAGCGGTTTACCGTCCAGGCGCAGACGCGGCGCAATCGGCGCCTCTTTTAAAGAGGGAAGCTCTTTGCCGCCCAGATCAATGCGCAAAGCGGCACTGGTTTGCGCCCCGGCGCTGCGTGCCAGGGTCATCACAAGCCCATGATGCTCACCCGTATTTCGGGCAACACAGAAATTTTGATTATTACAGGTTACTTGCCAGTCGGAAAAAGTCTGCTGTGCGGGTGCAGCCCACAGAAACGTTATCGGGCACACACCCAGAATGAAAGCAAGCAAAACGCGGTAACGCATGAACAAAACAGCCCCGGAAGAGAATCGCAACACACAACCTGCGTATCTTCGTGTTCCCGCGTCTGTCGCTCAATCGGATTTGTCGGATAGATTTATCTAAAATTTATTTTTTAACCTTAGCAAAATCAATACATTAGACCAGACGACTGTAAATATTGCAGTAAAATCACCGCCTTGCCGTCTCGTATCTCGCCGCTTTTCATCATTTCAAGGGCCTGTGCAAAGGGGAGTTCCAGCACCTCAATGTCCTCATCCTCGACGCCGCCGCCGCTATTAGCCCGGATGCTGTCGTCATAGCGAGCGATGAAGAAATGGACGATTTCGGTGACGCCGCCAGGAGACATATAGAGTTCGAAGACCTTACGAACCTCGCTCACCGCATATCCCGTCTCTTCAACGGCCTCTTTGCGAATACAGACTTCCGGTTCATCGTCGTCCAACAGGCCGGCGCAGGTTTCAATCAAGCGACCATCTTCGTTACCGTTAACCCAGGTTGCGACACGGAACTGGCGAATGAGGACCACGCTCTTCTTATCCGGGTTATACAGCAGGATCGTGGCGCCATTTCCCCGGTCATAGACTTCGCGTTTATGGCGAATCACGTCACCATTTTTGCGGGTCAGATCGTAGGTAATATTGCGAAGAATAAAATAGTTATCTGAAAGGACTTTATCTTTAATGACTTCAATGTTGAACGACATACCGACTCCACAACGTAATACGGTCACGCTCATATTACGCTGCGAAGCCGGTTTTGTCGCGACGGGTAATCAGTGACCTTTCGGGGCTTTAACGCCCAGCCAGTCCATCATCCCCTGCGCAGCATGGCGGCCTTCTGCCATTGCCGTCACCACTAAATCAGCACCGCGAACCGCATCGCCACCGGCGAAAATTTTCGGGTTGCTGGTCTGGTAACGGTAAACGCTGTTGACGTTAGCCGCGATACGTCCCCAGTCATCAACCTGCACTCCGTGTGTTTCCAGCCACGGCATGGAGTGCGGATTAAAACCAAACGCCATAATAACGGCATCTGCTGGCATCACAAATTCACTGCCTTCGATTGGCACCGGACGGCGACGTCCCTTCGCATCCGCTTCACCCAGTTGTGTGCGCAGCAGGCGAACCCCCGTGACGCTGCCCGACTCATCCAGCTCAAGCTGAACCGGCTGGACGTTAAATTCGAATTCAGCCCCCTCTTCCTTCGCGTTTTTTACCTCTTTTTTCGAGCCCGGCATATTGGCTTCATCGCGACGATAGGCGCAGGTCACTTTGCTGGCCCCATGACGCAGCGAGGTACGTACGCAGTCCATTGCCGTATCACCGCCCCCCAGCACCACCACATTCAACCCGGCGGTATTGATAAACGGCTCTTCTGGCGAATCCGGCAGTCCCATCAGTTGTTTGGTGTTGGCGATGAGGAACGGGAGCGCATCGTAGACACCCGGTGCGTCTTCATTCGGCAAATTCGCTTTCATCGACCGGTACGTACCGACGCCGACAAATACGGCGTCATATTCGTCAAGCAAGGTTGCCAGGGTAATATCCCGACCAATTTCACAGTTCAGTTCGAAGCGAATCCCCATTGCGCTGAAAATTTCCCGGCGACGCGCAAGCAGTGATTTATCCAGTTTGAAGGCCGGGATACCGAAGGTCAGCAGGCCGCCGATTTCCGGATGGCGATCAAACACGGTGGCGCTCACGCCGTTGCGCGCCAGCACATCGGCACAGGCCAGACCGGCAGGCCCCGCGCCAATGATCGCAATGCGTTTATCTACCGCAGCCACATGATTGAGGTCAGGCCGCCAGCCTTTTGCCAGCGCCTGGTCGGAAATATAGCGTTCAATATTGCCAATAGTGACCGAGCCGTAGTCGTCGCGAACAGTACAAGCCCCCTCGCACAAACGATCCTGCGGGCAGACGCGCCCGGTGACTTCCGGCAGGCAGTTAGTCTGATGGGATAATTCCACAGCCGCGGTGATATCCCCGGCTTTCACGCGTTCAATCCACTGGGGAATGTGATTGTGCAGTGGGCAGGTCCACTCACAGATGCTGTGTTCACCGCACTTAAGGCAGCGTTCCGCCTCCCGCTGGGCCTGATCGGCACGGAATGGCTGATAGATTTCAGCAAAACCCGTTTTGCGCGCCGCCAGCGCCAGCTTGTCTGGCTCTCCACGCGGCGATGTTTTGAGCATCTGTTTGACCTTGCGATCGTTAAACGCCGGGACCAGAGCCGCTATGCTGTGCCACGGCTGGGCTTCCTGGCTGGCCGCACGTATACGGCGCGCCTTCGCCAGGTCTGCAAGATCATCACGGCTGACGACCTGGATCGCGTCTGCCGGGCAACGTTGCGCACAGGCGGGGCCGTCGGCGCGGTCGACACAGAGGTCACATTTGTGTGCGGTAGCCTTTACCATGCCGTTCCCGACCGGAGTGACGAGGATTTGCATGGTGCCAAAGGGGCACGCCACCGCACAGGATTTACAACCGATACATTTGTCCTGGTTAACTTGCACCGAATCATTTACACGACTAATTGCGCCGTTCGGACAACTGCGGGCACAGGGGGCGGCTTCACAATGATGACATGTTACCGCGCTGCGCTGGCGTTTATTCTTTACGACCGTAATTCGGGGATGAAAATGTTCGTGACTTAAAACGTGCTGTTCCTGATTATGCGCCATTACACACGCTACTTCGCAGGCACGACACCCTATACATTGCTGGCTGTTAGCCATAATAAAACGATTCATGGCGACCTTCTTTTCTGGTTTAATAAACCTTATTTTTTATATGACCAATGTATTTACCTGGGCTATTCAACACAGGCAATGTACATTTGCCCAGAAGCGTTACTTAATTGTCACGGGCATGTTGCAGATCAATTTATCGTGGTAAAAATAAAAATTAGTCTCATTTGATGAGCCGGCCGGCGATGCCACTTCGTCCGACACTCTTGGATAGCGGGAACTGCTGTTGTGACTGTAAAACGACCTGTTTCATCCAGCCTTGCCAGAGCCTTTTTTTATATCGTCTTGCTTTCGCTACTCTCAACGGGAGTGGCGTTATTGACGCTTGCCAGCAGTCTGCGCGACGCAGAAGCCGTTAATATCGCCGGTTCTCTGCGTATGCAAAGCTATCGTCTGGGGTATGACCTGGAACGTGGCGCCGCAGAATTAAATGCCCATCGCCAAATCTTTCGCCAATCGCTGAACTCACCGGTTTTACGCACATTAAATCGCTGGTATGTGCCTGAAATTGTTGGGCAACGCTATGCGCAATTGCAGGAAAGCTGGCAGGAGATGGATGCCCGATTAGGCGCAGCGGACACCGTATGGTATCAGCAAAATATTCAGCAATATGTCGATAACATCGACCAGTTTGTTCTGGCGTTGCAACACTATTCGGAACGAAAAATGTTGCTGGTGTTGGGTATTTCGCTCATCGGTGCGATGGGGATTTTCCTGCTGGTCTTTTTCACGCTAAGGCGTATTCGCCAGCAGGTCGTCAAACCCCTTACGCAACTGGTAGTGGCCAGCCAGGAGATTCAGCAAGGACATTTTACCTATCCGTTACTCAATACCCATCTGGATAACGAACTGGGGCTCCTGGCGTCCACTTTTGACCGCATGTCGGGTGAATTGCACAAACTCTACCGCACACTCGAAGCGCAGGTCGCAGAGAAGACGCATGATCTGCAGGAAGCCCATCAACGCCTCGAAGTGTTGTATCAATGTTCGCAGGCGCTTAACACCAGCCAGATCGACGTGATGTGTTTTCGTCACATTCTGCAGATAGTCTACGAGCACGAAGCGGCAAGCTATCTGGAGCTAACGATGGGCGATCACTGGTCTATTCATCACGGCGAAGCGCAGGAAGACCTTCCGGTTAACACGTTACCGGTCGGCATGCAGGACAACGTTTTTGGCGAGTTACGCTGGCAAAGCACCCATGTCCAGGCCTCTACACCATTGCTGCAAAGCGTAGCCACTATTATGGGACGCGGGTTCTATTTTAATCAGGCGCAAAAACAGCAGCAGCAACTGATGTTGATGGAAGAACGCGCCACCATCGCCATGGAACTTCATGATTCTCTGGCACAGGTGCTTTCTTACCTGCGTATTCAACTGGCATTGCTCAAACGGGCGGTACCCGAGGAAAACGCGCCCGCCCAGACCATCATCGCCGATTTTTCACGCGCCCTGAACGATGCCTGGCGTCAACTGCGGGAATTATTAGCGGCCTTCCGTCTGACGGTCTCCAAAAGCGATCTGCCCGCTGTACTGAATGAAGCAATGGAACACCTGCAGAGCCAGACTACTGTGAAGCTCGAACTCGATTGCCGTCTGCCGACGCTTATGCTGGATGCCCAGCAGCAGGTCAATATCCTGCAGATAGTGCGCGAAGCGGTTATCAACGCGATTAAGCATGCAGATGCCACTACCATCACCGTCAGTTGCGTGACTGACCCGGACGGTCAGTATTCCGTTTATATACGTGACAACGGCAAGGGAATCGGCAGTACTGATGAGCCTCAGGGACACTACGGATTGAACATTATGCGCGAACGAGCAAGTCGTCTTGGCGGTACGCTGACCTTTGCACGCCCAATTGGCGGCGGGACATTAGTCGAGCTTCGTTTCCCGGCACCACGCAGTCTCAAAAGTCAGCAAACGTAAGGAAAAGAAAAGAATTCCAGAAATGGAAGAAGCAAAACGGAGATTAACGGTACTCTGCATAATTGTGCCTTGAAAAAGAATGATAATTTACATTTTCTCCTTTTTTTCTCCACGTTTGCTTTATCTGTTCCCGCTACATTGAGCACACACTCATTGATTCCAGCAATGTCAAAATAACAATGCGCAGCAAAACAACGAGGTCTTGTTTCTGATGGCGAATTTTTTTATTGATCGCCCCATTTTTGCGTGGGTACTGGCGATCCTGATCTGTTTGACCGGAACCCTTGCCATTATTTCTCTACCCGTAGAGCAATATCCTAATCTGGCCCCACCCAATGTCCGTATTACCGCAAACTATCCTGGCGCGTCAGCCCAGACGCTGGAAAACACCGTGACGCAGGTTATCGAGCAGAACATGACCGGCCTCGATAATCTGATGTACATGTCGTCACAGAGCAGCAGCGCCGGGCAGGCCACCATTACGCTCAGTTTCACCGCCGGCACAGACCCCGATGAGGCCGTCCAGCAGGTACAAAACCAGCTACAATCTGCCCTGCGTAAGCTACCCCAGGCAGTGCAGAACCAGGGGGTGACGGTACGAAAAACCGGGGATACTAACATCCTGACGCTGGCATTTGTCTCCACCGACGGCTCGATGGATAAACAAGATATCGCCGACTACGTCGCCAGTAACATTCAGGATCCTATAAGTCGCGTGAATGGTGTTGGCGATATCGACGCCTACGGTTCGCAGTACGCCATGCGTATCTGGCTCGACCCTGCAAAGCTTAACAGCTACCAGATGACCACCGACGATGTGACCAGCGCGATTAAATCCCAGAACGCCCAAATCGCTGTTGGTCAGCTTGGCGGTTCGCCATCGGTAGATCGTCAGGCGCTGAACGCCTCAATTAACTCACAATCGCTACTCCAGACACCTCAGCAGTTTCGTAATATCACATTGCGGGTCAATCAGGATGGATCGGAAGTGCACCTTGGCGATGTCGCAGAGGTTGAGCTGGGCGCGGAGAAGTATGACTTCCTCAGCCGCTTTAACGGTCTCGCCGCCTCCGGACTTGGCATTAAGCTGGCCTCCGGCGCGAATGAGATGGCGACCTCGGAATTAGTGCTGAAACGTCTGGATGAGCTGTCACAATATTTTCCGCATGGTCTGGAATATCGGGTCGCCTACGAGACAACCTCTTTCGTTAAAGAATCCATTATCGACGTCGTGAAAACGCTGCTCGAAGCTATCGCGCTGGTCTTCCTCGTGATGTATCTGTTTTTGCAGAATTTCCGCGCGACGCTCATCCCTACCATTGCCGTCCCGGTGGTGTTGATGGGGACCTTCGCCGTTCTCTACGGCTTTGGCTATAGCATCAACACCCTCACTATGTTTGCGATGGTTCTCGCCATCGGCCTGTTGGTGGATGACGCGATTGTGGTGGTGGAAAACGTCGAGCGTATCATGAGCGAGGAGGGCCTTTCGCCCAGGGAAGCGACCCGAAAATCGATGGGGCAAATCCAGGGTGCGCTGGTGGGTATCGCGATGGTGCTTTCGGCGGTGTTTGTCCCCATGGCATTCTTCGGTGGGACCACCGGGGCGATTTATCGTCAGTTCTCCATCACTATCGTTTCAGCCATGGTGCTGTCGGTGCTGGTGGCGATGATCCTGACGCCAGCCCTGTGCGCCACGCTGCTTAAACCGCTGCATAAAGGCGAACACCACGGGGAAAAAGGTTTCTTCGGCGCGTTTAACCGCATATTTAACCGCAACGCCGATCGTTACGAAAACGGCGTGGCGAAAATTCTCCACCGTAGCCTGCGCTGGATCCTGCTCTACGTTTTGTTGCTGGGCGGAATGGTCTTTTTATTCCTGCGCCTGCCAACGTCTTTTTTACCGCTTGAAGACCGTGGGATGTTTCTGGCATCCGTACAACTGCCAAGCGGCGCAACGCAGCAGCAGACACTGAAAGTGGTGCAAAAGGTTGAAGACTACTTCTTCAAAAACGAGAAGAACAATGTCGCGTCCGTGTTCTCCACCGTCGGCTCAGGCCCTGGCGGGAACGGACAGAACGTCGCGCGTATGTTTGTACGTTTGAAAGACTGGGGCGAACGCGATCCGAAAACCGGAAACTCCTTTGCCATTATTGAGCGCGCCACCAAAGCCTTTCGTCATATTAATGAGGCCCGTGTCATCGCCAGTAGCCCTCCGGCAATCAGTGGCCTGGGCAGTTCTGCCGGTTTCGATATGGAACTGCAGGATCACGCCGGTGCCGGTCACGACGCGTTGATGGCGGCGCGGGATAAACTGATTCAAATGACCGACAGCAATAAGATGCTGACTCGCGTGCGTCACAACGGCCTCGATGATAGCCCGCAATTACAGGTTGATATCGATCAGCGTAAAGCGCAGGCGCTGGGGGTCTCAATTGATGATATCAACGACACGCTGCAAACCGCCTGGGGTTCGAGTTATGTGAATGACTTTATGGATCGCGGCCGCGTGAAAAAAGTCTACGTTCAGTCAGCGGCAAAATACCGCATGCTGCCGAGCGACATTAACCTCTGGTATGTACGCAACAACAGCGGCGGTATGGTGCCCTTCTCAGCCTTTGCTTCATCCCACTGGGAAACCGGATCCCCGCGTCTGGAACGCTACAACGGCTATGCTGCCGTCGAGATTGTGGGTGAAGCGGCACCGGGCATCAGTACTGGTACGGCCATGGATACCATGGAAAAACTGGTGAGTCAGATTCCCGGCGGTTTCGGTCTGGAGTGGACGGCGATGTCCTACCAGGAGCGCTTATCAGGCTCACAGGCGCCGGCGCTTTATGCTATCTCGCTACTGGTGGTGTTCCTGTGTCTGGCCGCGCTGTATGAAAGCTGGTCAGTGCCTTTCTCGGTGATGCTGGTCGTACCGCTCGGGGTCATTGGCGCTCTGCTCGCCACCTGGATGCGCGGGCTGGAAAATGATGTCTATTTTCAGGTGGGTCTGTTGACGGTTATCGGGCTATCGGCGAAGAACGCCATCCTGATTGTCGAGTTCGCCAACGAAATGAACCAGAAAGGTCAGGACCTGCTTTCTGCCACACTGCATGCCTGCCGTCAGCGTCTGCGCCCTATTCTGATGACCTCTCTGGCCTTCGTCTTTGGCGTTTTGCCGATGGCAACCAGTACCGGCGCAGGTTCCGGTAGCCAACATGCGGTGGGCACCGGGGTAATGGGTGGGATGATTTCAGCAACCGTACTGGCGATCTTCTTTGTTCCTCTGTTCTTTGTGCTGGTCAGACGGCGCTTCCCGCTGAAAGAACGTCAGGAATAATGCTCAAATAAAAAGGCGGCCTGTTCAGGTCGCCTTTTATTGCGTGATTAATTTCACACTTTTATCGTTTAAAGCAGTCACTGCTTTTATAATTCCTCTGGAAATTATTTACGAAGCATGCCTTCGATAAAGTCTTTCCAGTTCCCCAGTTCACGTTCAATCATAACTACCTCTCTTATTATTATGCGTATTCTACGAGAACTCGACATCGCTGTGAAGATATTTAAACCAATTACTTTGATTGGCCTCTCATAGTATTTGCATCGACGAAATAACTATGCGCCAGTATTCGGCTATTTAATGTGAGCGATAGCAATATTCGGACACATTTCACCTTAACCCTGATGTATGCTGGGCCACAGCGTGATTACGCTGTAGTCAGAAAGTATCTTTGAAGTAGCTAATTAGATGATTTTTTTGCCATCAGGTGAATTTTTTGTTTATTTAACCACCGGGACAGGCTTTCGGGCGAGGCCATTTTTACATTATTAATTACCACCCTTACTATTTCTTCAAACTAGTACATATTGCTGATGGCAAACTCTGGCTGATGAATTTAATAACCGGAAGTATGATTACCCTGCGAATGAAATGATATTATATGTTTTTTCGCCCAATATTATTCTAATTTATTGGGCAATTAACCAAAGATAAGACAAAAGGATTCACCATGCTCACTCTGTTCGGCATCAAAAACTGCGACACCATCAAAAAAGCCCGCCGCTGGCTGGAAGCACATCAGGTCGATTATCGCTTTCACGACTACCGCGCAGATGGCCTCGACGCCGATTTGTTGCAGCAATTTATCGCGGAACTGGGATGGGAAGCGCTGCTGAATACCCGGGGGACCACCTGGCGTAAACTGGATGAATCGCTTCGCGCAACCATTACAAACGCGGATTCCGCAGCCGCGCTGATGTTAGAAATGCCGGCAATTATCAAACGCCCATTGCTCTGGGCGCCCGGTAAGCCTATGCTGCTGGGTTTCAATGAATCCAGTTATGAGACGTTTATCAACGAGGTGTAGTTTATGTCGTGCCCGGTTATTGAGCTGACGCAACAGCTTATTCGTCGCCCTTCTCTGAGCCCCGATGATGCAGGGTGTCAGGCGTTAATGATCGAACGTCTTCGCGCCATCGGTTTTACCATTGAGCCGATGGATTTTGGCGACACGCAGAATTTCTGGGCATGGCGAGGACAAGGTGAAACACTGGCCTTTGCCGGACACACTGACGTTGTGCCTTCCGGTGATGCGGACCGCTGGATCAACCCGCCGTTTGAACCGACCATTCGCGATGGCATGCTGTTTGGTCGCGGCGCGGCCGACATGAAAGGCTCGCTGGCAGCCATGGTTGTTGCCGCTGAACGTTTTGTTGCGACTCATCCAAAGCACAAAGGCCGTCTGGCGTTTCTCATCACCTCTGATGAAGAGGCCAGCGCGGCAAACGGCACGGTGAAAGTGGTTGAAGCCTTAATGGCGCGCAACGAACGCCTGGACTACTGCCTGGTGGGCGAACCCTCCAGTACCGAAGTGGTGGGCGATGTGGTCAAAAATGGCCGCCGCGGTTCGCTGACCTGTAACTTAACCATTCACGGGGTGCAGGGCCATGTTGCCTATCCGCATCTGGCTGATAACCCGGTACACCGCGCAGCGCCAATGCTCAATGAACTGGTGGCGATCGAATGGGATCAGGGTAATGAATATTTCCCGCCGACCAGCATGCAGGTCGCGAATATTCAGGCAGGCACTGGCAGTAACAACGTGATTCCGGGCGATCTCTACCTGCAGTTTAATTTCCGCTTTAGCACCGAGCTTACCGACGCGATGATCAAAGAACGCGTTGCCGCACTGCTGGAGAAGCATCAGTTACGCTACACCATTGACTGGTGGCTTTCTGGTCAGCCTTTCCTTACCGGTCGGGGCAAGCTGGTGGATGCGGTGGTAAACGCCGTTGAGCACTATAATGAGATTAAACCGCAGTTGTTAACCACTGGCGGGACGTCAGATGGTCGCTTTATCGCGCGGATGGGTGCGCAGGTGGTAGAACTGGGGCCGGTTAACGCCACTATTCATAAAATCAATGAATGTGTGAACGCTGCCGATTTACAGCTGCTCGCTCGTATGTATCAACGCATTATGGAACAACTCATCGCCTGACGGGGAGGAACGCATGGACTGGCTAGCGAAATACTGGTGGATTCTGGTGCTGGTTTTTTTACTCGGCGTACTGCTGAACGTGATCAAAGATCTCAAACGTGTCGATCACAAAAAATTTCTCGCCAACAAACCCGACCTTCCACCGCATCGTGATTTTAACGATAAGTGGGATGACGAGGACGACTGGCCGAAGAAAGACCAGAAAAAGTAACCCTGCCCGATCTGCCCGGCCGCAGTGCGCGCCGGGCACGTTTTAATTAGATCAATTCAATAATGTCATCATCATCCGGTTTCCCGCCACTCAGCGCTTCATCAAAATAGTGCTTCGGTACGGTATAACGCAGGTGATCGAGGGCGAACTGCAAACTGCGATCGTCTATCGCATGCCCCAAATCCTCCACAATATCGAGCGTCACATCGCCGCCCGCACGCAGCAACGCTTCCTGAGCGGCAACCGCATGCGCCAAATCAATGACACGATCTTCACCACCGTGAATCAGGTGGATAGTCGACGCCGTCGAGGCCGTTTGCGGCAGGCTGGCATAGCGTCCATTAAAGGCGATCACGCGGGAGGCCAAATCGGGCTGCGCTTTCACACCTTCCAGCGCCATGATGGAGCCTTGCGAGAAACCAATCAGGGCCGTGGCCAATGCATTAACGCCGCTTTGCTGTTGCCAGTAGCGAACCGTTTCAATAAATACCGGCATGATGGCATCAATACGCGCCTGGCGATTTTCTTCGGTAACGCCCTGCACGGAGAACCACTGACGTCCGGTCGGCCCACAGGGTTCTATCCCCCCGACGCTGACAATCAACGCCTCCGGAAACAGCGGCGCGAAGTAGCTCGCTATCTGCCCCATGTTCGCCGGGTTATCGCCAACGCCATGAAAGAACAGCAATAATTGTTTCGCGGCGCTTTCCGGTTGTTGAACAACAAAATGGTCATGTTTCATGGCGGTCTCCTTAATTCGTTGCCTGCAGTGTACGCCGGGGAGGAATAATCACCATGCCATTTAACTGAATGAGTTAGTTAAAAAAATTGCAGTTGCCGCACCTGCTCTTTCAGTAAAACGATGCGTTCTGGGTCGAGTGAGGACAATGCCAATGCGGCCTCCTGGCGCTGCGTTGCAAGTAACGCTTTACGCCCGGAAAGCGCCAGCGCGCTACAGATATCTGCCTCACTCCGCTTCCCGGTAAGCTGCATCCGTAATGCGCTGAGGGGTAAATCAACCTGCATCAACAATCTTTGCAACGCTCCTGCTGCCGAAGAAAGCGGGCGATGGGCAAAGGCAAACCCGGCCAGTTCCTGCCAGTCATCATCATTAAGGGTAGTCTCTGGATTAAGAGTCAGGGGCAACGTTTCCTCTCTCCAGGCATCAAGCCAGGGTAAATCTCGCGCCAGCCTGCGCTGCTCATTGTCGGCCAGCGCCTGCCCTGCTGCCGTCAGCGGCAGTATCGCCATGGCGGTATAGCAGCCACTGCTCGCCTCCCGGTGGCTACCGAGTCTGACCAGATGGAACCCGCATCGCTGCCAGAAGCGCCACAGATCTGCCGTATAGCCGAAACTGACCGAGAGATAATCGCAACCCGCTATATGGTTACGCGCATGTGCAATTAACGCCTGTCCCAGCCCTTCCCGCTGACGTGACGGATGGACCGCAATGCGACTGACGCGTAAAGCGCGCAACGTCGCCGCAAGCGGGCTGCCGCCGTGGGCGGCCAGCGACTGCGCCACCAGATTACCGCGAGGACGACGAAATCCCGCCCAGACCGCCTGACTGAGTCCGGCGGACAGTCCCCCCTCTTCCACCAGCCAGAGCGCTGCCAGTAATGCATCAGGGGTTTTCGTCAGCCAGAAATATTGCCCTGGCGCGTCCATCATCCGGCGCAAATCCAGCGGTGAGGTGCGGTAATGGGCGCTGGCAAGCAACCGATACAGCGCGGCGGGAAGCGCCGGTTGTGTGGACCACGCCGATGCCTGGAGCGGCAGGATAGTCGCCTCACCCGCCGGTTGCTCCAGCGCCGACGCATCGTCAAACAACAGCACCGTGCTGATAAACGCTTCCAGCGGACAGCCTTCTGCCCAGCGCAATGGCGTATGCAACTGGCGGTGGATGAGATGAGGAAAACCGGCACAGAATTTCAGTAAGAAGCCCTGCCCGGTCCCTTCGTAGCCCAGCACCGTGGTGGTTAGCAGGACATAACGAAACGCCGACACGAGCGTCGCCAGCAATGGTCCCGGAATGGCCGCCGCCTCATCAACGACAAGCCAGTCCGACAACGGTTCCCCCTGCGCAACACGCGCTCGTAACGCATCCGGAGCGACGAAATTAATCTCCCCGGCATAGTGGGCAAGCACATCCGTTGCGGCACGCCCCGGCGCAGTCACCGTGGCCGTCGTTGCCAGACGCGCAAGATGCATGCCCGCCAGCGCCGATTTACCTCGCCCGCGCGGTGCCGTCACCACCATAACGCCCGGCGGCATGTCGGCGAGTTCAGCCAGAACCTCAGCCTGTTCGCGTTCGGGCGCGCCTGTTGCTGCATGCCAGGCAGGGCGCGCAGTAAATGCAGGCAGAGGGAATTGATACGCGCGTGACCAGAGAATGACGTTTTCGTCTTGTCGCAGCGCCCGACAAAAGTGTTCGACAAAGCGCGGTGTGGCAATCGGCTCGGCGGTATCACTCCAGCGACAACTGTCCTTATCAGGCCGTTGCGCCCACTCGGTAAGCGGTGGCGTCAGCAGCACCAGAAAACTGCCTGGTTTCAGCGTACCGCTGAGCGCCGCCAGCGCGGCGACATCAAAACCGTAACGCGCGTCCAGCACGGCATGCGTGAATTCGCGGCCAAGCAACGTGGTGAGCGCGCGCGGCGCGCAGTGGAGAGGCCAGTCGGTTGTTTCCCCCACCCACAGCCAGTCGCCGGGCAATGAGGAGCGAAGGTCATTCGCCTGTCGCGCAGACGCTTCATCGTCATCCGCGATAACCAGCAAACGGCGAATCCCTTCATCTGCCATCCGGGCGCATAATGCGGCTAATGACATTCACATAACCTGGCGTCTGGCATCACAGCGTGCCGCTAAACGTATCGCACTGCGCCGGTTCGCCGCTGTCCATACCGCGTTTAAACCAGTTATAGCGCTGTTCGGAGGTACCATGGGTGAACGTGTCGGGGATAACCAGCCCCTGGCTGCGTTTCTGCAAACGATCGTCGCCCATTGCGGTCGCAGCATTCAGCGCCTCTTCAAGATCGCCTGCATTTAACACGCCTTGTTGTTCCATGCTGTGTCCCCAGACCCCGGCGTAGCAATCAGCCTGCAATTCCAGACGTACCGACAGCGCATTGGCCTCGGTTTGCGTGGCATTTTGCTGGAGCTGGCGTACTTTAGCCTCGGTGCCGAGTAATTTTTGCACGTGATGTCCGACTTCATGAGCAATGACATACCCCTGGGCGAAATCACCGTTCGCCCCGAGCTTGTGCTTCATATCGTCATAAAAGGAGAGATCAATATAGACTTTACTGTCGGCAGGACAATAAAACGGCCCCATGACGGATTGCCCCGTACCGCAGCCAGTTGTAATTCGGTTACGGTACATGACCAGTTTGGGTTGCTGATAATGGCGCCCCATCTTTTCGAAAAGCTGCCCCCAGGTATCTTCGGTCGTCGCGAAGATAACGCTGGTGAATTTTGCCGCTTCATCTTCTTGCGGGGTGATGGTGCGCTGCTGAGAACTGTTATTCACCGGTTCCCCGGTGATAAGGCCCGTTAAATCCACGCCGTAGTAACTGGCGAAAATGACAATCACCAGCAGAATAATGCCACCCTTGCCGCCCGGCAGGCGGAAACCAGGCCCCTGGATAACGGGTCCGCCCGATTCATCACGTCGGTCTTCAATATTGTTGCTTTCACGACGCCCTTGCCAGCGCATAACCACCTCATTATCTAACGTATTAATAATGATCGTAGGCGGTTGCGGGGAGGATTACCATAAGAAAAAAGAGGCAGGGAACCAGAGGATGCGCGCATCCCCTGGTTTACAGCGTATTATCGCTTAGTCGAGCTTAACGCCCAGACGATGGGCAACGGCTTCATACGCTTCAATCACGCCGCCCAGACTCTGACGGAAACGGTCTTTATCCATTTTTGCCAGCGTTTCTTTATCCCACAGACGGCTACCGTCCGGAGAGAATTCATCGCCCAGAACCACTTCGCCTTTGAACAGACCAAACTCCAGTTTGAAGTCAACCAGGATCAGGCCTGCGTCATCAAACAGTTTTTTCAGAACATCGTTCGCTTTGTAAGTCAGCTCTTTCATGCGCGCCAGGTTCTCTTTGCTCACCCAGCCAAACGTTTCACAGTAGGATTCGTTCACCATCGGGTCATGCATGGCATCGTTTTTCAGAAACAGATCGAACAACGGCGGGTTCAGCTCGATACCCTCTTCAATCCCTAAACGTTTCACCAGTGAACCCGCAGCACGGTTACGCACCACACACTCTACCGGTACCATGTCCAGCTTTTTAACCAGGCATTCGGTATCGGACAACAACGCTTCCATCTGAGTCGGGATACCCGCTTCTGCCAGTTTGCTCATAATGAAATGGTTGAATTTGTTGTTAACCATGCCTTTACGCTCGAACTGCTCAATACGCGCGCCGTCCCCTGCTGACGTATCATTGCGGAATTCGAGCACCAACAGGTCCGGGTTTTCCGTGCTGTATACGGTCTTCGCTTTGCCACGATACAACTCAGCTTGCTTTTGCATCTTTGTCACTCCAGGTGTGATGATTTAACTAAAAAAAGCTATTTTACACCGACGCACACGTTTGCGTCAGCCAAATAAAAAAAGGCCGGAGATATCCGGCCCTTATTCTTACTTGTTAAACGCGGCCTCGAACGCTGACACCAGTGCGTCGTTTTGCGACTGCGTTAACGTATGACCTTTCGGGTCGATAAACTGGAGGCTACTGCGGTTATCTAAATCGCCTACCTGCAGTTTATAGTCGCCAGACGCCAGGCCCGGGTCACGCGCGCCCAGATCGCGCCATGCGCTATCGGATAGCGGTTTATAGGTTACCGCAACGCTACCGGTAGAACGGGTGCTGTCGGTCACTTTCATGCCCACTTTTTCCAGCACTGTCGGCAGACGCTGCCATACGACGTTGAACGGGCCACGTACCACCAGCATCGGCAGACCGGTATCATCCGCGCCAGACTGAACATCAAGCGACTTCACGCTGCGGTTTTCGGCGGCAGCCTGGGCGTCAGTGGATGTTTTATCCAGACTCTGGGAGATAACGTTCAGCATTTCCGTACTGTAGCGCTGTAACGATGCGCTATCCGCGACCGGCTTACCCGCCTGCTCCAGATTGACGAGTTTAACGGTCACCGCCTGCTGATAACCCTGCGGTTTCACCGAGATTTGATAACGCCCACGATACTGCTGATCTTCATCGAGGCGGTTCCAGTCAACCCAGTCGGTCATTAATGTCTGACTGGCGTCGTCACGCTTCGCGATGGCGTAGTTTTTCGCCTGGATAATGCTGACAACCTGAGGCCACAGGTTTGTGTTGCGGCCATTTTCAACCATCAGGGTTGCCGTATCGCCAGTAAACTGAGTGCGCGCACCCGTTACCAGTGCCAGCGGCTGCGCCGGCGGACGAATATCCAGCTCTTTACCCACAGCACCACTGCCGTTAGTGGCAGGAATGTTATATTCGCCATTCTGCACCGGCAGGATCATGCCAGCAGGCGCATGAAGTTCCGCAAGCGGCGCGGCATCCAGATAGGACTCGTCACCGCTGACCTGACGTTTGTAGCGTGAATCCGAACTGCAGGCAGCGAGTAACATCACAAATGAAACTCCCGCCACCTTCGCCAGGCGCGACTTCTGTACTGAGTAAGCCATCAAATCTCCCTAAACTTTACAGCAATCCGGCATGCTTAAGCGCAGAGCGAACCACTTCACGACCGTGATCGGTGATCGGTGTCATCGGCAGGCGCAGCGTATCGGTTGCCACAAGCCCCAACTCCTTACATGCCCATTTCACCGGGATAGGATTGGGTTCGACAAATAGTTTGTTATGTAACGGCATCAGGCGCTTGTTGATTACACGCGCTTCGGCGAACTGCCCTTCCGCTGCCAGTTTGCACATGTCGGCCATGTCACGTGCCGCCACGTTCGAGGTAACGGAAATAACGCCGTGACCACCGAGTTGCATAAAGTCCATCGCGGTTGCATCGTCGCCGCTGAGCAGCAGAAAGTCATCTGAAACCAGCTCTTTGATCTGATGAACGCGACTTAAGTTCCCGGTTGCTTCTTTAATACCGATAATATTTTTGATTTCCGCCAGACGACCCACGGTTTCTGGCAGCAAATCGCAGCCGGTGCGCGATGGCACATTATACAGAATCTGGGGCAGATCGGTGTGTCCAGCGATGGCTTTGAAATGCTGGAACAGGCCTTCCTGTGTCGGACGGTTGTAATAAGGGGTTACTGTCAGACAGCCCACAACGCCGCTGTTATTGAAACGTTGCGTCAGGCTGATGGCCTCCGCGGTGGCGTTTGCGCCAGTCCCTGCGATGACAGGAATACGCCCGTCAGCCAGTTCCAGCGTCATCATCACCACATCCCCATGCTCTTCATGGCTGAGCGTGGCGGATTCCCCGGTCGTTCCTACAGAAACAATCGCCGATGTTCCACTGGCGACATGGTAATCAATCAGTTTTTTCAGGCTTGGCCGACAGACTTTACCGTTATCATCCATTGGCGTAACAAGCGCGACTATACTTCCCGTGAACATGGGCCATCCTCTGTGCAAACAAGAATCTCAATGGTACGTGTGGTGCTGTAATAAAAGCAAGTGACGTGAGGCGTTCCGGCGGTTGTATGCCGGTTTTTTTTATGCTTTCCTTATGATTATCTCTGGTTTGACAGGAAGCACAGGTTTGACTGCCTCATCACAACATTTTCTGGTTATTACTGCGCTGGGCACCGACAGGCCGGGTATCGTAAATACCATCACGCGCCACGTCAGCAGTTGCGGTTGCAATATTGAAGACAGTCGTCTGGCCATGCTGGGAGAAGAGTTCACGTTTATTATGCTGCTCTCCGGCTCATGGAATGCCATTACGCTGATTGAATCAACATTGCCGCTTAAAGGCGCGGAGCTGGATTTATTGATCGTGATGAAGCGTACCGCCGCCCGTCCCCGCCCTGCCATGCCTGCCACTGTCTGGGTTCAGGTTGAAGTCCCTGACTCTCCGCATCTGATTGAGCGTTTTACTGCCTTGTTCGACACCTTTCAGATGAATATCGCTGAGCTGGTCTCCCGCACACAACCGGGCGACGCCACCAGGGCCGCGCAGCTTTTTATTCAGATAACCGCTCACAGTCCTGCGTCGCAGGACGCATCAAACATTGACCAGGCATTCAAAGCCCTATGTACAGAATTGAATGCACAAGGCAGTATAAACGTGGTCAACTATTCACAGCATGATGAACAGGATGGAGTTAAGTAATGAATCCACTGAAAGCCGGTGATATCGCACCGAAATTTAGCTTGCCGGATCAAGACGGAGAACAAGTAAATTTGGCCGACTTCCAGGGACAGCGTGTTCTGGTGTATTTCTACCCGAAAGCTATGACGCCAGGCTGTACCGTACAGGCATGCGGCCTGCGCGATAACATGGATGATTTGAAGAAAGCGGGCGTAGAAGTATTGGGTATCAGCACTGACAAACCGGAAAAACTTTCCCGTTTCGCCGAAAAAGAGCTGCTGAACTTCACGCTGCTGTCCGATGAAGATCACCAAATTTGCGAGCAGTTTGGCGTCTGGGGTGAGAAGTCCTTTATGGGCAAAACCTACGACGGCATTCACCGCATTAGTTTCCTTGTCGACGCAGATGGCAAAGTCGAGCATGTTTTTGATGATTTCAAAACCAGCAATCATCACGACATCGTGCTCAACTGGCTGAAAGAGAACGCCTGAGCGGGCTCATATTGCGTCACCACTCTTCCGGGCGTTCCGTCTACGGCCGCCCTTTTTTCCTGCATTTCGCATTTTCCCTCCCGGCAATTATTTGAAGCTGATCACACTTTATCAATCATCTCGACACTAGTGCCGACAACGGTTACTTCTCGTTCAGCCTTGACCATCACTTTTGTTGGTTCCCCGCCTGAAATCAAAATAACCATCTGATAAATATACACTTTAACATTTGGCATGACTTGTGCTTAAGAAGGCTCAACGATTTTCTCGCTTTCTTCTCAAGGAGCCGACATGAACCGCTTTGTGATTGCAAATCCCGAGTGGTGTATAGGATGCAATACCTGCCTTGCCGCGTGTTCGGATGTTCATAAGATTGAAGGGTTGCAGTCTCACCCCCGATTAACGCTGGTTAAGACGGACACCAAAACTGCGCCGGTCATGTGCCGACACTGTGACGATGCCCCCTGCAAACAGGTTTGCCCGGTGAACGCGATTTCCTTTAAGGATGACGCGGTCTATCTCAACGAAACGCTCTGTATCGGCTGCAAACTCTGTGGTCTGGTCTGTCCGTTCGGTGCGATTACCCCGTCAGGCAGCCGCCCGGTCAATACACCTGCACGCTACGAAAACTTTGTTCCGGAAGAACAACTCCGGGATGTTCCCGCCAGTCCGCAAACCATGCAGCCGTTTTTACGCTGGAACGCGGGTGTACAGACCATCGCCGTCAAATGCGACCTCTGTCACTTCCTGCCGGAAGGCCCCGCCTGCGTCAGATCCTGTCCGACACATGCGCTGCATCTGGTGCAGGAAGACGCAATCAATAAACAGTTGAAAGCACGCAGGCTGCTGGCCGCGCTCAACACGACGGACATGACCTTCGACTCTTCTTCACCTACGCCGGAGCAACGCTAATGGATGCCCTGCAATTATTGATGTGGTCAATCTTGTTATATGTCGCTGGCGGCGTCGCGTCACTGTTACTGGCCCGTCAGGAGGAACTGGCGATTAAGGTCGCCGGTCTGTCGGCGATGGCCGGCGGGTTACTGGGTCTGGCGAGTGCCGTCACCGCGTTAACAGGTACGGAAACGCTGCACTGGCAGGCCATCGGCCCCTTCGCGTTTGCCCACTTTATCGTACGCATGGACAGCCTCGCCGCCTTTATGGTGCTGGTGATTTCCCTGCTGGTGACCGTCTGCGGCCTCTACTCACTCTCCTATGTGCGTGAGTATGTCGGCAAAGGTGTCGGCGCGATGGGCTTCTTTATGAACCTGTTCATCGCATCGATGGTCGGCCTGGTGGTGATGGACAACGCATTCTGGTTCATCGTGCTGTTTGAAATGATGTCGCTGGCCTCCTGGTTTTTGGTCATCACCGATCAGGACGACGAATCCATTCACGCCGGCCTGCTCTACTTTTTTATCGCCCACGCCGGTTCGGTACTGATCTTGGTTGCCTTCTTCCTGATGTGGCGTCAGAGCGGCAGTCTGGATTTCGCCAGCTTCCGCGAACTGTCGCTGTCACCGGGCGTTGCCTCCGCCGTCTTCCTGCTGGCGTTCTTCGGTTTTGGCGCCAAAGCGGGGATGCTGCCATTGCATAGCTGGTTGCCGCGCGCGCACCCGGCAGCGCCGTCACACGCGTCGGCATTAATGTCGGGCGTGATGGTCAAAATCGGCATCTTCGGGATTATCAAAGTCGGTATCGACCTGCTCGGGCATAGCGGTACTCCGCTGTGGTGGGGTGTGGTGGTACTGGCTTTTGGTGCTGTCTCGTCGGTGCTGGGTGTTCTCTATGCGCTGGCAGAGCATGACATTAAACGCCTTCTTGCCTGGCACACCGTTGAAAACATTGGCATCATTTTGATGGGGGTGGGCGTCGGTATGGCAGGCATTGCGCTCCATCATCCGGTTATCGCCGCCGTGGGTCTGCTCGGCGCCTTGTTCCATCTGCTCAACCACGCGCTGTTTAAAGGGCTTCTCTTCCTGGGCGCCGGAGCGATTATCTTCCGTCTGCACACACGGGATATGGAAAAGATGGGCGCGCTGGCCAAACGGATGCCGTGGACGGCTGGTGCGTTCCTGATTGGCTGTCTGGCGATTTCCGCCATGCCACCGCTCAATGGCTTTATCAGTGAATGGTATACCTACCAGTCTCTGTTCTCCCTCACCCGCGTGGATGCCATTATTCCCCGACTGGCAGGCCCCATCGCCATCGTTATGCTGGCTATCACTGGCGCGCTGGCCGCGATGTGCTTCGTCAAAGTCTACGGTGTGAGTTTCTGCGGTAACGCGCGTAGCGAAAAAGCCGACCATGCCCGGGAAGTTCCCTGGCCGATGGTGATTGCCATGGGTCTGCTGGCGCTCTTCTGCGTAGTGGCAGGTGTCGGGGCGAATCTCGTTGCGCCACATCTGCTGCACATTGCCCAGTCGCTTTCGTCTCAGGAAACGCTGGCCGTGGCGCAAGGCGCAACGCTGATGCCAGGGGATGCGCAGCAGGCAGTGCTGACACCCTCAGTGGTCTTCCTGCTGCTTATCGCGATGCCCGTGCTGCCGGGCCTGTTCTGGTACATCAACCGGCACACCCGCGGCAACTTCCGCCGCACCGGCGATGCGTGGGCATGCGGCTATGCCTGGGAAAAAGGCATGGCGCCGTCTGCCGGAAGCTTTACACAGCCCCTGCGGGTGGTATTTGGCCCACTGTATCGCATGCGTAAACAACTCGATCCTGCCCAGCCGCTACAGCGCAGCCTGGGCGGCGTAACTGTTGCGGCGACCCGCACAGAGCCGTTCTGGGACGACAAAATCATCCTGCCGCTGGTCGGGATAACCAAACGCATTGCCCGTGCGGTGCAGTATCTGCAAAGCGGCGATTTCCGTCTCTATTGTCTGTATGTGATCGCCGCGCTGGTGATCCTGCTACTGACTATCGCCGTCTAAGGAGGGAGAGAAGATGATACAACCAACCCCTGACTGGTCACTGGGTCTGTTTGCCCTCTGCCAGGCGGCGTTTCTGCTGGCATTAACGCCATTATTTACCGGGATCTCCCGGCAGATTCGCGCACGGATGCACTCTCGCCAGGGTCCTGGCATCTTACAGGACTACCGCGATCTGCAAAAATTGCTTAAGCGCCAGGAGGTGGCTCCGGCCTCATCCGGCATGATGTTCCGCGTCATGCCCTGGGTGCTGCTGAGCAGCATGCTGGTGGTGGCAATGACATTACCGCTGTTTGTGCGTACCTCGCCTTTCGCCGGTGCGGGCGACTTGATCACCCTGATTTACCTGTTCGCATTATTCCGCTTCTTCTTTGCCCTCTCCGGCCTTGATACCGGCAGTCCGTTTTCCGGTATTGGCGCCAGCCGCGAACTGACCCTCGGCATTCTGGTGGAACCGATGCTGATTCTCTCGCTGCTGGTGCTGGCGCTGCTGGCAGGGTCGACCAACATCGGCGCAATCAGCACCACGCTGGCGACCGGTTGGGTCTCCCCTGTTGCCACGCTGCTGGCGATGCTCGCCTGCGGATTCGCCTGTTTTATTGAGATGGGCAAAATCCCCTTCGACGTGGCAGAGGCGGAGCAAGAGCTACAGGAAGGGCCGTTGACCGAATACTCCGGAGCAGGACTGGCGCTGGTGAAATGGGGGATCGGCCTGAAACAGGTGGTGATGGCCTCGCTGTTTCTGGCGCTCTTCTTCCCGTTCGGCAATGCCGGCTCACTGACTATCGGGGCCCTGCTGCTCTCGCTGGTCATCACGCTGGTCAAATTACTGGTGGTGTTTGTTATTGCGTCGGTGGTGGAAAACTCGCTCGCTCGCGGACGGTTTTTACTGACGCACCACCTTACCTGGCTCGGTTTTAGTCTCGCCGCGCTGTCATATGTTCTTTGGTTAACCGGTCTGTAAGGAGCGCTGAATTACTATGGAAACAATTGCCCTGACGACCCTGCTCCTGCCGTTTATCGGCGCGCTGGTCGTCTCTTTGGCCCCCAGACAGACCGCCCCCATGCTGTCCACGCTGTTTGCCCTGCTGGCAACTATCGCCACGGTCGCACTGGCAGCGGGCTTTCATGCCGCGGGTAGCGAGGTCGTCGACATCCCGCTGCTTAGCGCCGGACAGATAGCGTTGTTCGGCATGACGGTAGACAAAATCAGTACCCTGATTCTGTTTGTAGTGGTCTTCCTCGGCCTGCTGGTGGCGCTCTACTCCACGGGATATCTGACCCGCGGGAATAAAGAGCACCCGCACGACGGCAGTAACCGCTACTACGCATTCTTGCTGATTTTCATTGGTGCAATGTCCGGCCTGGTGCTCTCGTCCACGCTGCTGGGTCAGTTGCTGTTTTTTGAAATCACCGGTGGCTGCTCCTGGGCGCTCATCAGCTATTACCAGTCTGAAAAATCCCAGCGCTCGGCGATGAAAGCGCTGCTTATTACCCACGTCGGTTCGCTGGGATTGTATCTGGCGGCGGCAACGCTGTTCCTGCAAACCGGCACCTTTGCGCTAAGCGCGATGAGCCAGTTAAACGGCAGTGCCGCGTTAATCGTCTACGGTGGGATTTTATTCGCTGCCTGGGGTAAATCAGCGCAACTGCCATTGCAGGCCTGGCTGCCGGATGCGATGGAAGCGCCGACGCCGGTCAGCGCATACCTGCACGCCGCGTCGATGGTGAAAGTGGGGGTTTACATTTTTGCCCGCGCTATTTCCGAAGGTGGGCAGATCCCGGAAGTCATTGGCTGGGTCGGCGTCACCATGGCGACAATCACCCTGGTGTACGGCTTCCTGATGTACTTGCCGCAAAAAGACATGAAGCGCCTGCTCGCCTGGTCGACGATTTCCCAGCTGGCGTGGATTTTCCTTGCCCTGTCGATGTCGATTTTCGGTTCGAAAATGGCCTTCAATGCGGGGATTGTTTACATCTTTAACCATGCCTTCGCCAAGAGCCTGTTCTTCCTGGTGGCCGGGGCACTCAGCTACAGCTGCGGTACGCGTATGTTGCCGCGCCTTCGTGGCGTAATGCGCACGCTGCCTATCGCCGGGATCGGTTTTTGCGTTGCAGCACTCGCCATTACCGGTGTCCCGCCGTTCAACGGTTTTTTCAGCAAGTTTCCCCTGTTTGCCGCCGGGTTCGCCCTCTCCGATCTGCACCCCATTCTGCTCGCGGTGATGATCCTGGCGCTGGTGGAATCGGTCGCCAGCTTCGGCTGGTTTATCTACTGGTTCGGGCGCGTCGTGCCGGGTGAACCCAGCGAAGAGGTAGCACAGGCGGCACCGCTGCCTTATGCCATGAAGCTGGTGCTGGTGATTCTGGTGGTGATGTCGCTGTGCTCAAGCGTCATTGCCGCAGCGTGGATTGGATAAAGGGAGTCGAAGATGACGGGAACATTGATCGTTAACAATCTGGCGGGGCTGATGATGTTCACCTCGTTATTGGTCACTTGCGCCAGACGCTACACCGTCTCCTGCTGGTTGTACGCCCTGCAATCACTGGTGTTGGTGTCGATATTTTTCACCCTTGCGCAGTTGCTGGATGCAGAACAACTGCGGATATGGTCCATCAGCGCCTTCTTCACCAAGGTTCTGATGGTGCCGCTGATTATGGGCTATGCATTTCGCAAAATGGCGCCAGAGGGTCAGGGGGAACGCCTGTTTGGCCCTGCCGCACTGGTGTTGATGGCCGCAGGCATCGTGTTGCTGTGCTGGTTTGTGGTGCGTCCGGTGCAGTTGCCGCTGGTCGCGCAACTTAAGCCCGCGCTGGCGGTGGCGCTCGGTCATTTCCTGCTGGGGCTGCTGTGCATCATCAGCCAGCGCAATATCCTGCGTCAGGTGTTTGGCTACTGCCTGATGGAGAACGGCTCGCATCTGGTGCTGGCGCTGCTGGCATGGCGTGCGCCGGAGCTGGTCGAAATCGGTATCGCCACCGATGCCATTTTCGCGGTGATCGTCATGACAATACTGGCGCGAAAAATCTGGCGTACCCACGGCACGCTGGACGTTAATAACCTTACGGCGCTGAAAGGATAACAACATGAGTCACGCATTGATGTTCACCTTGCTGCTGCTCACGCCGCTGGTCATTTCCGCACTCTGCTTCCTGTGCCGTCTGCGAGGGAATGCCGCGCGCGGTCTGGTCACCGCCGTGCATTTCGTCGGTATCACCGTGCTGATGGTCGTGGCACTGTGGACGGTCGCAGAAGCGGTGACTGCGAGTGAGATTTTTGCCGCCCACCGCTGGCTCCATATCGACAGTCTAAGCGGTCTGTTCTTGTCGCTTCTTGGGATCATCGGTTTTATTACCGGGTTGTACTCCATTGGCTATATGCGCCATGAAGTCGATCACGGGGAAATTACCGTCGGCACTCTGTGCAATTACTACGGTTTCTTCCATCTGTTTCTCTTCACCATGCTGCTGGTAGTCACCAGTAACAACCTGATTGTCATGTGGGCAGCCATTGAGGCCACGACACTGAGCTCTGCGTTTCTGGTGGGGATTTACGGCCAGCGTTCTTCACTGGAAGCCGCGTGGAAATACATCATCATCTGTACCGTGGGCGTCGCGTTTGGCCTGTTCGGTACCGTACTGGTGTACGCCAACGCCGCCAGCTTTATGGCAGAGCCCGATCACGCGATTTTCTGGACCGAAGTCCTTAAAGAGAGCAGCAAACTCGACCCAACATTGATGGTACTGGCATTCGTCTTCGTGCTGATCGGTTTTGGGACCAAAACCGGGTTGTTCCCGATGCACGCCTGGCTGCCGGATGCCCACAGTGAAGCGCCAAGCCCGGTAAGCGCCCTGCTCTCAGCGGTGCTGCTGAACTGCGCGCTGCTGGTGCTGATTCGCTATTACATCATCATCTGCCATGCTATCGGCAGCACGTTCCCCAATACGTTGCTGATGATCTTCGGCCTGCTTTCCGTCGCGGTGGCGGCGTTCTTTATCCTTGTCCAACAGGATATGAAACGTCTGCTTGCCTACTCCAGTGTGGAAAATATGGGGCTGGTGGCGGTGGCGCTCGGTATCGGCGGCCCGCTGGGCATTCTCGCCGCACTGCTGCACACACTGAACCACAGCCTGGCCAAAACACTGTTGTTCTGCGGTTCCGGCAACGTGCTGCTGAAATACGGCACCCGTAACCTGGACGTGGTGTGCGGCATGCTGAAAGTCATGCCGTTTACCGCGGTCCTCCTTGGCGGCGGCGCGCTGGCACTGGGCGGAATGCCCCCTTTCAATATTTTCCTCAGTGAGTTTATGACCGTCACCGCCGGGCTGGCGGCGGATCATCTGCTGGTGACCATCGTTCTGCTGCTGTTGCTGACGATCGTGCTTGGCGGACTGGTGCGCATGGTCGCCAGAGCGCTGTTTGCCGCACCGCCCCAGGAAGTCGCCAGCGGCGAACTGGGCTGGCTTACCACGGTGCCGATGGTCATTTTGCTGGTGATGATGCTGGTGATGGGGACCCATATTCCGCAACCGGTAAGCAAAATGCTGGCAAACGCCTCGGCCATTGTGATGTCCGGTAATGATGAACAATCAACACAATTCAGTTGGCTGTGGGCGTCGTTTGACACCACCGCCGCAACCGCAACACCCGCGCGGGTTCAGGGAGAGTTAAAGTGAGTTATTTAGAGAGTGTCAGTCTCGATGCCCCTCGTGGCGGTGCCTGCCTTGCGGCGTTGAACGCGCAATTTCCCGGTGCCATTCTTGAAGAAGAGCGGCAAACCTTTGAGCAGACCACCATTACGGTAAAACTCAATCTGCTACCGGATATCGTTCATTATCTCTATTACCAGCATGACGGCTGGTTACCGGTGTTATTCGGTAACGATGAACGTACCCTCAATGGTCATTACGCGGTCTACTACGCCCTTTCTATGGAAGGGGCGGAAAAATGCTGGATTGTGGTTAAAGCGCTGGTCGATGCCAACACACGTGAATTCCCCTCCGTCACCCCGAAAGTGCCCGCCGCCGTCTGGGGCGAGCGTGAAATTCGTGACATGTACGGGCTGATTCCGGTGGGCTTGCCGGATCAGCGCCGTCTGGTACTGCCGGACGACTGGCCGGACGATTTGCATCCGCTGCGCAAAGACACCATGGATTATCGTCTGCGTCCGGAACCGACCACCGATACGGAAAACTACCCGTTTATCAATGACGGCGATAGCTCGGCGCGTATCGTGCCCATCGGTCCGTTGCATATCACGTCCGACGAACCGGGCCATTTCCGTCTGTTTGTTGATGGCGAGCGCATTGTCGATGCCGACTACCGTCTGTTCTACGTTCACCGGGGGATGGAAAAACTGGCAGAAACCCGCATGGGTTATAACGAAGTGACTTTCCTGTCAGACCGCGTCTGCGGGATTTGCGGCTTCGCCCATAGCGTGGCGTACACCACCTCGGTGGAAAACGCGCTGGGCATTGTGGTACCGCAACGCGCTCACACCATCCGCTCAGTGCTGCTGGAAGTAGAGCGTCTGCACAGCCACCTGTTAAACATCGGCCTTTCCAGCCACTTTGTCGGCTTTGATACCGGTTTTATGCAATTTTTCCGCATCCGCGAAAAATCGATGACCATGGCTGAACTGCTGACCGGTTCGCGTAAAACGTACGGCCTGAACCTGATAGGCGGCGTGCGGCGCGACATCCTGAAAGAGCAGCGCATTAAAACCATCCAGTTGGTGAAAGAGATGCGCGCAGAAGTGATTCAACTGGTGGATATGCTGCTCTCAACGCCAAATATGGCACAGCGTACCCAGGGGGTCGGGGTGCTGGACCGTCAGATTGCGCGCGATTATAGCCCGGTCGGCCCGCTGATTCGCGGCAGTGGTTTTCAGCGTGATCTGCGCTTTGACCATCCTTATGCTGACTACGGTAATCTGCCGAAAACGTTGTTTAGCTGGCCTGCCGGGGATGTTTTCTCACGCGTGATGGTGCGTATCAAAGAGACGCTTGATTCCCTCTCGATGATTGAATTTGCCCTCGACAATATGCCGGACACTTCGCTGTTGACCGAAGGGTTCAGCTACAAGCCGCATAAATTCGCACTGGGTTATGTCGAAGCGCCGCGCGGCGAGGATGTGCACTGGAGCATGCTCGGCGATAACCAGAAGCTGTTCCGCTGGCGTTGCCGTGCGGCGACCTATGCTAACTGGCCGGTGCTGCGCTATATGCTGCGCGGCAATACCGTTTCCGATGCGCCATTGATTATCGGTAGCCTCGACCCCTGCTATTCCTGTACGGACCGCGTCACGCTGGTGGATGTGCGTAAACGCAAATCCACAACCGTGCCGTACAAAGAGATCGAGCGTTACAGTATTGAACGTCGCAATTCGCCGCTGAGATAAGGAAGATACGATGCTTAAATTGTGGAAAACCATTATCAGAGCGGGCGAAGTCACGGTGAAATACCCGTTTGCGCCGCTGGATGTCTGCCCCGGATTTCGCGGGAAACCCGAGCTCAATCCCGAGCAGTGTATCGCCTGCGGTGCCTGTACCACCGCCTGCCCTGCTAACGCGCTGACGATGGAAACCCATCCGGATGACAACGCCCGCATCTGGCAACTGTTTATCGGCCGCTGCATCTACTGTGGCCGCTGCGAAGAGGTGTGCCCAACGCATGCCATTCGCCTGTCAGAAGAGTTTGAGCTGGCGGTGACCCGCAAAGAAGATCTCTACGTGCGCGCGACCTTTCGGTTGCAGCACTGCAGTGAGTGCCATGCGCCGTTTGCGCCGGAAAAATCCGTCGCCCTGGCGGCTGAATTGCTGGCGCTTCATCAATCGAACCCGACGCTTGTGGAAACACTGCGCGCCCAGGCGAATGTCTGCCCGGCATGCAAACGTCGGGCGGCACTGGAGCATCGCGGCAGCACCAACGTTCATTATTATATTGAGGAGCAAGCATGAGCGCCGATTCCCTGACGTTAAAGCAGCATGTCAGTCAGCCCATAACGCTGGATGAACAAGCGCAAAAACTCAAGCAAGTGCTGCTTCGCGATATTCAACGTTCTGCCTATGTTTACCGCGTGGACTGCGGGGGATGTAACGGCTGTGAAATCGAGATCTTCGCCGCGATTACCCCGCTGTTCGATGCCGAACGCTTCGGCATTAAAGTCGTCGCCTCGCCGCGTCACGCCGACATTTTACTGTTTACCGGCGCGGTCACGCGCGCCATGCGTATGCCCGCGCTGCGTGCGTGGCATTCCGCGCCTGACCACAAAATCGCAATTTCCTATGGCGCATGCGGGGTCGGCGGCGGTATTTTCCACGATCTCTACAGCGTCTGGGGCGGCAGCGATACCATTGTGCCTATTGACGTATGGATCCCAGGCTGCCCGCCGACCCCGGCGGCAACGGTACACGGTTTCGCCGTCGCGCTCGGCCTGCTGGAGCAGAAACTGCACGCAGAAGATCATCACCAGGCTGAAAATGAAACGGCGAGCGTCCGCTGGCCTGCCGTACCGCTGGCCATGCGCGTCAACATCGAACGGCTGGCGCGTCGTCTGGCAGGCTATCGCCAGGGGCGTGAAATTGCCGATCACTTCTTCGCACTGTTGACCGAAGGCGACCCACGCGAAAGCTCAGCACGCATTAATGCCTGGCTGCAACAGGCCGCCGATCCGCGCCTGGACACCATCGTGCAGCAACTGCGCGCCGAGATGGAGGGAAAGCATGTCTGAACAGGGCAGTAAAGTGATGTTCTGGACGCTGCGGCAGAAGTTTGTCGATGACAGCGTCAATGTCGAGGAAAAGAGCCGCCAGGTGATGTACTACTCGCTGGCCATTGGTCACCACGTGGGGGTAATTGACTGCCTCAACGTGGTACTGGAATGCCCCCTTGCCGATTACGAGCGCTGGCTTGCGTTACTGGAAGACGGCGCACGCAAGAAAATGCAGGGGCTGCTGACGTTTGGCGAAATCATCATTGATGCCAGTCACGTCAATAAACTGGCCCCCGCATTTGCTAAACTGGCGGAAGACGCAGATGATCCCTGGCGCGGCTGGAGTCAGCTCATATTGCAACAATTGCAGGATATTGCCGGTGAACCGGCAATTTATCTGATGGTGCGGCGGCTGGATTAACCATTAGTGATATCAATAAAATGTCAATTCGTATGACAATTAACTATACGTGAAGCGGGTAACACTACAAAATAAGGGGGTATAGTAGTATACCGGGTGGCCCGCTCTCTTACCGAAGCACAATCACTTGATATGAAAAAACGGATAAGGAAGTCACATTATGTTGATTTATGGCTGTTTCTGTCTGCTTTTCTGCACAATTGATTCTGGAAGGATGCAGTATCCATGATTTTACAGCATTTGCTGGAACAGAAAGATAAGGCGTCCGTCCTGCGGGCGTTCATTCCTCTACCCCCTCCGTTCAGCCCCATTCAGTTTGTCGAACTTCGCCTGAGTAATTCGCGATTCTACCGCTGCTTTGACGACGGAAGCGTTGAGTTCTGCACCAGTGAATATGCCGGTTCGATCAGCGATAGCTCGACACAGGTGATTTTACTTGCTGGCGAAACCATGGCCGAGTTGCGCTTTGTGCGCACCGATGGCGGTAAATTTTGCGAAAAAGACAGCACCATGTTTGCCTGGCTGGCACGCCTCGCGGCGCAAGGTTTAGAGGGCGATATCGAACGCGACAAGCTTGAACAATCCGTTTCACTGTTACGCCAGGAACTTGACCATGACCGGGTGCTGGTTGATATCACCAACTCAGTACTGTCGCATCTCGATATTGATGAACTGGTCGCGGATGTCTCGCGGGAGATCCACCGCTTCTTTGGCGTAGACACAGTCTCAATGGTGCTCCGTGATGCCCTGCGCTCTCGTCAGCTTATGTGGAACGCGACGGATTTCACGGTACAACCGCCGAAAAGCCAGCAATACCCGTTACGCAGTGAAAGCCCGTTGCTGCATACGGCGCTCAATGAAAATCATGCGACCCTGTTGCAAAAAAAGGACGAGCCGCAAAAATGGCTAAACGATCCCCTGCTGCAACAACTCGATGCGCAAGGCCTGGAGACAGTGTTTATTCTGCCGCTGGCTTTTAGCCATCAGTCCACTGGCGTGCTGATGCTGGCGCATCGGGATTTGTCGATTTTTAACGCACAAAACTGTCGATTACTCCGACAGATTGCCGACAGAATTGGCATTGCTGTCGATAATGCCGATGCCTATCGCAAAGTGACGCATCTGAAAGAAAATCTCTAAAACGAGAACAATAAACTTAACGAGCAAATTCTTTCCAGCCAGAGTTTTGGCGACATTATTTATCAAAGCGACGCCATGCGTGATGTGCTTCAGCAGGTCAATATTGTTGCCCTGAGTGACAGTACAGTACTGATTCTTGGCGAAACCGGTACAGGGAAAGAGATTATCGCCCGCGCTATTCACCAGATGAGTCTGCGCAAAGATAAACCGCTGGTGAAAATCAACTGCGCCGCTATTCCGTCGACGCTGCTGGAAAGCGAACTGTTTGGTCATGATAAAGGGGCGTTTACCGGGGCGATCAACGCTCACCGTGGACGCTTTGAAATGGCAGATGGGGGGACGCTGTTTCTCGATGAAATCGGCGATATGCCGATTGAACTGCAACCTAAGTTATTGCGTGTGCTACAAGAGCGAGAGATTGAGCGCATTGGTGGCACCCGCACCATTCCCGTTAACGTTCGGGTCATTGCCGCGACTAACCGCGACCTGAAACAGATGGTCATCGACCGGGAGTTTCGCAACGACCTGTTCTATCGCCTGAATGTTTTCCCGCTGGTGTTGCCGCCGCTGCGCGATCGCCCGGACGATATCCCTTTGCTGGTCAGGTACTTCACGCAAAAGCTGGCGCGCCGTTTAAACCGCCAAATCGACACGATCCCTGCCGATGCCATGCGCCAGTTGATGCGCTATGAGTGGCCAGGCAACGTGCGCGAACTGGAAAATATTCTGGAACGTGCGGTACTGCTATCACGCGATAATACGCTGAGCCTACATTTAAATGCCCAGCCCAGCAGCATGGTACAGCCCGTGGCTCACGATCCTTTTCCTTTTCCCCTTCCCCGCGTGGCGGAAATGATGCATACCGAACCGCCGGAAAACGATGAAGAGGAACGTCAGCGCATTATTCAGGTGCTGCGGGAAACAAACGGTATTGTCGCCGGGCCGCGCGGCGCGGCGTCAAAATTAGGGATGAAACGCACCACGCTGTTATCGCGCATGCAGCGTCTGGGTATTAGCGTGCGGGAAGTATTGTAATTTAGTTCCTGAGTTTAATTGTGAGCGAATTAACGCTTTCAGGGCGATACCGGCAAAATGGCTGGTACGCCCTATGCATATAAATGCGGGTGTCGATATGGCTCCCTCATTTATGCATAGACTCAGGAGATTCTCATGGATACCAGCAATGCTTTTGATCTGCGGCTTCCCGCAGAAATGGCAAAGGTTGCCGAACAGGCAGGTTTATATAAAGTCAGCAAGAAGAAAGAGCTGTCATTCTTTCTCGCGGTCACGGCTGGTGTATTTATTTCCATTGCGTTCGTTTTCTATATTACCGTCACGACAGGACCTGCCCCGGCAACCGCTCTGGCAAAACTGGCGGGCGGCGTCTGCTTCTCGCTGGGCCTCATTCTGGTCGTGGTCTGTGGCGCAGATTTGTTCACCTCGACAGTATTGACGGTAATGGCAAAAGCCAGTGGACTCATAAGCTGGCGACAGTTAATGATCAACTGGATAATCGTCTATTTGGGTAACCTTGTCGGTGCACTGTTTTTTGTCGCGCTGATTTGGTTTGCCGGGCAATATATGAGTGGTAACGGCCTTTGGGGATTAAATGTATTACAGACTGCTGACCATAAAATGCATCATACATTCGTTGAAGCCGTCTGCCTGGGGACGTTATGTAATTTAATGGTGTGTCTGGCTGTATGGATGAGTTATTCCGGACATACGCTAACGGATAAAATCATGGCGATGCTGTTGCCGATCGGCATGTTTGTCGCCAGCGGCTTCGAGCACAGCATTGCGAATATGTTTTTGATCCCGCTTTCTGTTGTTATTCGTTATTTTGCCCCCGAAGAATTCTGGACCAGTATTCATTCCAGCGCGGAAAATTTTCCGGCATTAACAGTGAGCAATTTTATCACTGCCAATCTGATACCGGTGACTATCGGTAATATCATCGGCGGCGGATTACTGGTTGGGATTACCTACTGGATTATCTATTTGCGTAATCAACATAACGCGCACTAACCGCGTCCCGGATGGCGCTGCGCTTAGCCGGGTACAGCCTCAGTAGCCCCCGCTAAGCGTCGCGCCAGCGGGGAAGACATCAGGTCAGACGTGGTGGTCGTCAACCGCAACGGTATCCGGCCATGCGTGAATCACCGCCTGCACCAGCGTCGCCAGCGGGATGGCGAAGAATACGCCCCAGAACCCCCACAGGCCGCCGAAGATGATCACCGACAGGATAATGACCAACGGGTGCAGGTTAACGGCTTCGGAGAACAATAAGGGCACCAGCAAGTTGCCATCCAGCCCCTGGATTATCAGGTAGACGGCAAAACAGCTCCAGAACTCGGTGCCCGCGCCAAACTGGAACAGCGCCACACCAATCACCGGTATAGTGACCACAAATGCGCCGATGTAAGGAATCAGCACCGAGAATCCCACCAGCACCGCCAGCAGCAAGGAATAGTTAAGGCCGAAGAGTTGAAAACCTAACCAGGTTGCGACACCGACGACAATCATCTCGAGTACTTTGCCGCGAATGTAGTTGGTTATCTGCTGGTTCATCTCTTTCCAAACCTGCCCTGCCAGCCCACGATTGCGCGGCAGCACACGGCGCACCGCATTGAGCATCTGTTCTTTATCCTTCACCAGGAAGAAGACCATCAGAGGCACCAGCACCAGATAGACCGCCAGCGTCAGCAGACCGACCAGCGACGCAAGGGAATATTTGACCACCGAATCCCCCAGCCCCAGCATTCGGGCACGCATGTTTTCCGCCATGGCATCAATGATGCCCGCATCCATTAACATCGGATAACGTCGGGGCAGCGTGGCGGCATAATCGGACAGTTTATTGAGCATTCCCGGCATGTCGCGAATCAGATTCATCCCCTGCTGCCAGGCAACCGGCATCACCACAAATGCCATAATCATCAGAATGCCGACAAACAGGAGCAGTACCATTGTTGCTGCCCAGCGGCGGGAGAAACCAACTCTTTGCAGACGAACGGTTGGCCATTCAAGTAGATAGGCCAGCACAATGGCGACCAGCAACGGCGCAAGAAGACCGCTAAAGAAGAAGAGAATGACAAAACCAGCCAGTAAAATGACCAGCAGCGCGATCGCTTCCGGGTCGCTAAAGCGACGGCGATACCACTGCATCAACAATTCAAGCATATGTTCCTTCCAGAAGCCGGATTGACCGGTGTGAGTTCAGGAATTGTATCGAAATGTCACAAAAAAGACTTCGCTTTTCGTCGCCTTTACAGGAAACATGGTGAGCAGGTAAAACGGTGTCATTCCCCTTTCAGGGCGGATAAACTCTCTGTTTTATTTCGCCGGAACGAACCCCGGCGCCTCAGGTCAAATGATTACCCCAAAAATTACAGGATTGAGGTTATGTTCAGGCAGTTGAAAAAAACGCTGGTCGCAACCCTTATCGCCACGCTGACGCTCGGCCAGATGATCCCCGCATTTGCGGATTCTGCAGATACGCTGCCCGATATGGGAACCTCCGCAGGAAGCACCCTGTCCATTGGTCAGGAAATGCAGATGGGCGACTATTATGTTCGCCAGTTGCGCGGCAGTGCACCGCTGATCAACGACCCTTTACTGGTTCAGTACATTAACGGACTGGGTATGCGCCTGGTCTCGCATGCAAACTCAGTAAAGACCCCGTTTCATTTCTACTTAGTCAATAATGACGAGATCAACGCTTTTGCCTTCTTCGGCGGCAACGTTGTATTGCATTCAGCGCTGTTTCGCTATGCGGACAACGAAAGCCAACTGGCGTCGGTGATGGCGCATGAAATTTCCCACGTGACCCAGCGCCATCTGGCGCGTGCCATGGAAGACCAGAAACGCAGCGCCCCCCTCACCTGGGCTGGCGCGCTTGGCTCCATTCTGTTAGCCATGGCAAGCCCGCAGGCCGGGATGGCGGCGCTCACCGGTACACTGGCCGGTACGCAACAGGGCATGATTACCTTTACGCAACAGAACGAACAGGAAGCGGACCGCATCGGGATTCAGGTCTTGCAACGCTCCGGCTTTGATCCGCAGGCAATGCCGACATTTCTGGAAAAATTGCTTGATCAATCGCGTTACGCTTCACGCCCGCCGGAAATTTTGCTGACGCACCCGTTACCGGAAAGCCGTCTTGCCGATGCGCGTAACCGCGCCAATCAGATGCGCCCGGTGGTCGTGCAATCCTCCGAAGAGTTTTACCTGGCCAAAGCCAGAGCGTTGGGTATGTATAATTCCGGGCGTAATCAGCTCACCAGCGATCTGTTAGATGCCTGGGCGAAAGGGAATGTGCGTGAACAGCATGCCGCCCAATATGGTCGTGCCCTACAGGCCATGGAGGCGAAGAACTTCGCCGACGCGGCGAAAACCCTGCAACCGTTGCTGACTGCCAATCCGACAAATGCCTGGTATCTCGATCTGGCGACCGACATTGATTTAGGGCAGAACAAGAGCACCGAAGCGATTAACCGTCTGAAAAATGCGGCAGAAATTAAAACCAACCCGGTATTACAGCTCAACCTGGCAAACGCCTATCTGACCGGCGGTCAGGCAGCCGCGGCAGAAGCAATACTCAACCGTTACACCTTTAACTGGAAGGATGATGTCAACGGCTGGGAACTGCTGGCGCAAGCGGAAGCCACCTTAGGCCATCGCGATGAAGAGCTGGCGGCGCGTGCCGAAGGGCTGGCGCTGACAGGCAAGCTCGACCAGGCCATTACGTTGCTGGGGAGCGCCAGTTCGCAGGTCAAATTGGGCAGTCTGCAGCAGGCCCGTTACGATGCGCGTATCGACCAGCTTCGTCAGTTGCAGAAAACGTTCCGCCCGTATCAGAAGATGTAACAAGGAGAACCGATGACAGACGCGGTGAAAATTTACCATAACCCTCGCTGCTCCAAGAGCCGTGATACCCTCATCCTGCTGAAAGCTAACGGCATTGATCCGCAGGTTGTCCTGTATCTGGAGACACCGCCGGATGCCGACACGCTCAAAGCGTTGTTGCATATGCTGGGGATGACCAGCGCGCGGGAACTGATGCGCCAGAAAGAAGATCTTTATAAATCACTGGGACTGGGGGATAGCCATCTCTCAGAAGAGGCGTTGTTGCAGGCGCTGCTTGATAATCCCAAACTGATGGAACGTCCGATTGTCGTGGCGAACGGGCAGGCGCGCATCGGTCGTCCGCCAGAGCAGGTCCTTGAGATCGTCGACTAACGCCGAAGGCCCGGAGGTGCGATGCTTGCCGGGCCTACAGTTTCAGAATGTCTTTTACGAAGGGAATGGTCAGCTTACGCTGGGCGGTAATTGACGCGCGGTCAAGTTGGTCGAGCGTATCAAACAGCGTGCGCATTTCGCGATCCAGCCGCTTGAGCAGAAAACGTCCCACATCTTCCGGTAACTCAAATCCGCGCAGCCGCGCCCGCAGCTGTAGCGCCTGAACTTTATCTTCGTCAGAGAGTGGTTGCAGCTTGTAGATCTGTCCCCAGTCCAGACGCGAAGCCAGATCGGGCAACCCCAGATTCAACTGCCGTGGCGGACGATCGCCGGTGATCAATAGCCGCGTTTTGCCTGATTCCAGAATGCGGTTATAGAGATTGAAGATGGCCATCTCCCAGGGCTCATCGCCTGCGACACACTCGATATTATCGATGCAGACCAGCGAGAGATGTTCCATCCCCTCAAGCACTTCCGGTACAAACCAGGTGCGTTTATCGAGCGGCACATAGCCGACGGCATCGCCACGCTGCGACAGCTCAGCACAGGCTGCATGAAGCAGATGGCTACGTCCTGCCCCTTCGCGCGACCAGAAATAGATGTATCCGCTATGATCTTGGCGCAGGACATTTTGCAACGCCGCCAGCAAAGAAGGGTTATCGCCCGGCCAGAAACTCGCAAAAGTTTCATCGTCAGGAAGGTAGAGTGGCAGGGAAAGTTGCGCCGGTGTGTTCAGACGTACCTCAACAGGGCTTTAACAAAACGCGGTAAGTTTATCATAAAACTTTACCGCGTTTGAACCGGGCACGACGCCCGGTTTGCAGAGCAACGATTAATGCTGATTCGCTTCGCTGTCTTCGGCGTCCAGTACCACTTCTTCCGGACGCAGGACACTGATCAGTTTGAAGATCAGGCTCAGTGCAACACCGACGATGGTCGCCAGCGCCATGCCTTTCAGTTCAGCCGCGCCAATGTGCACTTTCGCGCCGCTGACGCCGATGATCAGGATAACGGACGTCAGGATCAGGTTTTGCGCTTTGCTGTAATCCACTTTGGATTCGATCAGCACGCGAATACCGGATGCGCCGATTACCCCGTACAGCAGCAGAGAAACGCCGCCCATTACGGGTACCGGGATAATCTGAATTGCCGCCGCCAGTTTACCCACGCAGGAGAGCAGAATCGCGATGATGGCCGCGCCACCGATAACCCAGGTACTGTAGACGCGGGTGATCGCCATAACGCCAATGTTCTCGCCATAGGTGGTGTTCGGGGTTGAGCCGAAGAAACCGGAAATAATCGTTGAGAAGCCATTGGCAAACATGGAACGGTGCAGGCCCGGGTCACGGATCAGATCGCGTTTCACGATGTTTGCGGTAACGACCAGGTGGCCCACGTGCTCAGCAATCACCACCAGCGCCGCAGGCAAAATGGTGAAGATAGCAAACCATTCGAAACGCGGCGTATAGAAGGTTGGCAGCGCGAACCAGTGCGCATTGGCAATCGGCGTAGTATCAACCACACCCATCGCAAACGACAGCGCATAACCAGCCAGCACACCGATCAGAATCGGGATTATCGCCATAAAACCACGGAACAGTACGGAACCAAATACGGTCACACCCAGCGTTACCATCGAGATGAGGACGGTTCTGGAATCAGCAGACTGACCTTCCGCAGGCAGCAAACCGGCCATATTGGCAGCGACGCCGGCCAGTTCCAGACCGATGACGGCAACGATTGCGCCCATTGCCGCAGGCGGGAACATTACATCCAGCCAGCCGGTGCCCGCTTTCTTCACGATGAAGGAGACAATGCAAAACAGCACGCCGCACATGATAAAGCCACCCAGCGCCACTTCGTAGCCCAGCGGCAGAAGCAACAGTACCGGCGAAATAAACGCAAAGCTCGATCCCAGGTAAGCCGGAATTTTGCCCTTACAGATAAAGAGATAAAGCAGCGTCCCGATACCATTAAACAACAGTACGGTGGCCGGATTAATATGAAACAGGATTGGCACCAGCACGGTTGCGCCAAACATAGCGAACAAGTGCTGCAAACTAAGCGGGATTGTCTGTAAAAGCGGCGGTCTTTCACTCACCCCGATAGCACGGCGCGTCATAGTGTTTTCCTCTGAGTGTTGTTGTTTATCCCCGTCACCCTTCTGGTCGCAGGTGCGTTGGCCGTACTCGTTCACCCGAAGCACTTACCAGAGTAAGGTAATCAGGATTCGCTCGTGTGCCGCCTGCCTGCAATTCGAATTGTTTAGGGTATATGTTCCGCTCATCACGCATGCTGCAGTTTTGTGGACTGCATCATGAAATCAGGCGGATTCTGTTCTGGTTTACGCCAAAAAAAAGCCGACTTTCAAAGTCGGCTTTTGATTTTTAAAGCATTTATTTCGTACCAAAGATTTTGTCGCCGGCATCGCCGAGGCCCGGAATAATGTATCCGTGCTCATTGAGGCCCTTGTCAATGGACGCGGTGTACAGCTCAACGTCCGGGTGCGCTTTCTCCAGCGCAGCGAGGCCTTCAGGGGCAGCAACCAGCACCAGCACTTTGATGCTGTGGCAGCCTGCGTTTTTCAGCAGGTCGATGGTGGCAATCATAGAACCGCCCGTTGCCAGCATCGGGTCAACGACCAGCGCCATACGCTCGTCGATGTTAGAAACCAGTTTCTGGAAGTACGGCACCGGCTCCAGGGTCTCTTCATTACGATAGATACCCACCACGCTGATGCGCGCGCTCGGAACGTGTTCCAGCACCCCTTCCATCATGCCCAGACCGGCACGCAGAATAGGGACGACGGTGATTTTTTTGCCTTTGATTTGTTCGACTTCTACCGGGCCATTCCAGCCTTCGATAGTCACACGTTCAGTTTCCAGATCGGCGGTCGCTTCATAGGTCAGCAGACTACCGACTTCCGAGGCGAGTTCACGAAAGCGTTTGGTGCTGATGTCATTTTCACGCATCAGGCCCAGCTTGTGTTTGACGAGTGGGTGTTTTACTTCCACGACCTTCATACTCTTCTCCTTCCCCAAAACGGTGGCAGCCACAAAAAAAATCGCCGGATTATACCGCTTTTTCTCCGCCACGCTACAGGTGCGGCGTTGATCCGGATCAAACAGACTGGAAAAGAGTATACCGTAAGAATCCTCAACGGCCTGAAATAATGGACTCGCAAACGTTTGCCTTCACTGTTAGAATTGCGCCGAATTTTATTTCCAAAACCGGATTAGTTCGGGTAACAGCCTGAAATATGACGGGTGAACCGCAAGCAAACGCGTGGGGACTCAAGCAGTGACCGATAAAACCTCTCTTAGCTACAAAGATGCCGGTGTTGATATTGACGCAGGCAATGCTCTGGTTGACCGAATCAAAGGTGTGGTGAAGAAAACCCGTCGTCCGGAAGTCATGGGCGGTCTGGGCGGCTTCGGCGCGCTGTGCGCATTGCCGCAAAAATATCGTGAGCCAGTACTGGTTTCCGGCACTGACGGCGTAGGTACCAAACTGCGTCTGGCGATGGATCTAAAACGTCACGACAGCATCGGCATCGATCTGGTGGCCATGTGCGTGAATGACCTGGTCGTTCAGGGCGCAGAGCCGCTGTTTTTCCTCGACTATTACGCAACCGGCAAACTGGATGTCGACACCGCAGCCAGTGTCATCAACGGTATCGCGGAAGGCTGTCTGCAGTCAGGCTGTGCGCTGGTTGGCGGCGAAACCGCTGAAATGCCGGGCATGTACCATGGCGAAGATTACGATGTTGCCGGTTTCTGTGTTGGCGTCGTTGAAAAATCAGAGATCATTGACGGTTCCAGCGTGGCCGACGGCGATGTCCTGATTGCGCTGGCGTCCAGCGGTCCACACTCCAACGGCTACTCTCTGGTACGTAAAGTCATCGAAGTGAGCGGTTGCGACCCTGAGACGACACAGCTTGAAGGCAAATCCCTAGCCGATCACTTGTTGGCCCCGACCCGCATCTATGTGAAATCGATCCTTGAGCTGATTGAAAACGCAGACGTGCACGCTATCGCGCATCTGACCGGCGGCGGCTTCTGGGAAAATATCCCGCGCGTACTTCCGGACAACACCCAGGCGGTGATCGACGAGTCTTCCTGGCAATGGCCTGCCGTCTTCAACTGGCTGCAAACGGCGGGCAACGTCAGTCGTCATGAGATGTATCGCACCTTTAACTGTGGTGTCGGTATGGTTATCGCCCTGCCTGCTGATGAAGCAGATAAAGCCATCGCATTCCTGAATGCCAAAGGTGAAAACGCGTGGAAAATCGGTATCATCAAAGCATCCGATTCCAGTGAACGCGTGGTCATTGAATGAAAAACATTGTGGTGCTCATTTCCGGCAACGGAAGCAATTTGCAGGCGATAATTGATGCCTGCAAGCAGAAGAAAATCAATGGCACCATCCGGGCAGTATTCAGTAACAAAGCCGACGCATTCGGCCTTGAGCGTGCGCGGGAAGCCAATATTCCCGCCCATGCGCTTCTTGCCTCTCAGTTTGCCAGTCGCGAAGCATTTGACCGCGAACTGATGCAGGAGATTGACGCTTACGCCCCGGATATCGTTGTGCTGGCTGGCTACATGCGTATCCTCAGTCCGGCCTTCGTGGCCCATTACACTGGTCGCCTGATCAATATTCACCCTTCCCTGCTGCCTAAATATCCCGGTTTACACACCCACCGCCAGGTCCTGGAGAACGGCGATGAAGTTCACGGTACCACCGTGCATTTTGTTACCGACGAACTGGACGGCGGCCCGGTGATTTTACAGGCACAGGTGCCGGTGTTTGAGGGCGATACCGAAGAAGACGTGACCGCCCGCGTCCAGACGCAGGAACATGCGATTTACCCGCTGGTCGTGAGCTGGTTCGTCGATGGCCGTCTGGCTATGCAAGAAAACAAAGCCTGGCTTGACGGCATTTGCCTGCCAGAACAGGGCTACGCGGCCGATTAAGCAGCGCTTTTCTTTGCCTGCGCGTAACATAACGTTGCGCGCAACACCTTTCTGCGGGTAAAACCGGATTACTGTCATACTTATCTGTCACAGTTGGACATCTACTGGCAAAGCTCGCCATAATAGGAATGTCACTCAAACGAACGCCAACACGTTTACCTGCACACGAGGGCACTGCCATAGCGAGAAGAAATTGCCGTGTCCCGAGAGTTAACCGGAGTGTAAGTTGTAATGGGTCAGGAAAAGCTATATCTGGAAAAAGAACTAAGTTGGTTGTGCTTTAACGAGCGCGTTCTGCAGGAAGCGGCGGATAAGAGTAACCCGCTCATTGAACGCATGCGCTTTTTAGGGATTTATTCCAACAACCTTGATGAATTCTATAAAGTTCGCTTCGCAGAACTGAAACGCCGCATCATTATTAGCGAAGAACAAGGACAAGGCACCAACACCCATTCACGCCACCTGCTGGGTAAAATCCAGTCTCGCGTACTGAAAGCCGATCAGGAATTTGACGGTCTCTATAACGAACTACTGCTGGAAATGGCGCGTAATCAAATCTTTTTGATTAATGAACGCCAGCTTTCCGCCAATCAGCAAAACTGGCTGCGTCACTATTTCCGACAGTATCTGCGCCAGCACATTACCCCGACGCTGATTAATCGCGAAACCAATCTGATTCGCTTCTTAAAGGACGACTATACCTATCTGGCGGTGGAAATTATCCGTGGCGATGATATTCGCTACGCCCTGCTGGAAATTCCGTCTGATAAAGTGCCGCGTTTCGTGAATCTGCCGCCGGAAGCGCCGCGCCGTCGCAAGCCGATGATCCTGCTGGATAATATCCTGCGTTATTGCCTGGATGATATCTTCAAAGGTTTCTTTGATTACGACGCGTTGAACGCCTACTCGATGAAAATGACCCGTGACGCCGAATACGATCTGGTGCACGAGATGGAATCGAGCCTGATGGAGCTGATGTCTTCAAGCCTGAAACAGCGTCTGACGGCAGAGCCGGTACGCTTTGTTTACCAGCGTGATATGCCGGATGCCATGGTCGAGATGCTGCGCGAGAAACTGACCATTTCCCGTTATGACTCCATTATTCCCGGCGGCCGCTACCATAACTTTAAAGACTTTATTAGCTTCCCGAACGTCGGGAAAGCGAACCTGGTGAACAAACCGTTGCCGCGCCTGCGCCATGTCTGGTTTGATAAGTTCCGCAACGGTTTTGACGCCATTCGCGAACGCGATGTGCTGCTCTATTACCCATATCACACCTTTGAGCATGTGCTGGAACTGCTGCGCCAGGCATCGTTTGACCCAAGCGTGCTGGCGATAAAAATCAACATTTACCGCGTAGCGAAAGACTCGCGCATTATCGACTCCATGATCCACGCCGCCCATAACGGCAAGAAAGTGACCGTGGTGGTTGAGCTGCAGGCGCGTTTCGATGAAGAAGCTAACATCCATTGGGCGAAGCGTCTGACCGAAGCCGGCGTGCAGGTGATCTTCTCGGCGCCGGGTCTGAAAATCCACGCCAAGCTGTTCCTGGTGTCGCGTATGGAAAACGACGAAGTGGTGCGTTACGCTCATATTGGTACCGGCAACTTTAACGAAAAGACCGCGCGTATCTATACCGACTACTCCTTGCTGACCGCCGATGCGCGTATCACCAACGAAGTGCGCCGGGTGTTTAACTTTATTGAGAACCCGTACCGTCCGGTGAATTTCGATTATTTATTGGTATCGCCGCAAAACTCGCGCGATCTGCTGTACAAAATGATCGACACCGAAATTGCCAATGCGCAGAACGGCATTCCGTCCGGAATTACGCTGAAAATCAACAATCTGGTGGATAAAGGTCTGGTTGACCGGCTGTATACGGCCTCCAGTTCTGGCGTGCCGGTGAATTTACTGGTGCGCGGTATGTGCTCGCTAATCCCTCAACTGGAAGGCATCAGCGATAATATTCGCGTAATTAGCATTGTTGACCGTTTCCTTGAACACGATCGCATCTATATTTTTGAGAATGGCGGCGATAAAAAAGTGTACCTGTCGTCTGCTGACTGGATGACGCGAAACATCGATTACCGTATTGAAGTAGCGGCGCCGTTGCTCGATCCGCGCCTTAAACAGCAGGTACTGGATATCATTGATCTTCTGTTCAGTGATACCGTCAAAGCACGCTACGTCGATAAAGAGCTGAGTAATCGATATGTGCCGCGCGGCAACCGCCGTAAAGTACGCGCGCAGCTCGCGATTCATGAATATCTGACATCACTTGAACAGTCTGACTAATCTATGCCGATAAATGAAAAGACAGCACGACCGCAGGAATTCGCTGCGGTCGACCTGGGTTCGAACAGTTTTCATATGGTGATTGCCCGCGTTGTTGATGGCGCCATGCAGATCATTGGCCGTCTGAAACAACGCGTACATCTGGCGGATGGCCTCGACAGCAATAATATGCTGAGTGAAGAGGCTATGGAGCGCGGTCTCGCCTGTCTGTCGCTGTTCGCGGAACGCCTACAAGGTTTTGATCCGTCAAGCGTGTGTATTGTGGGGACCCACACGTTGCGCCAGGCGCTCAACGCACCGGAGTTCCTTAAACGAGCGGAAAAGGTTATTCCCTACCCCATCGAAATCATCTCTGGTAACGAAGAAGCGCGCCTGATTTTTATGGGTGTCGAACACACGCAGCCGGAAAAAGGCCGCAAGCTGGTTATTGATATCGGCGGCGGTTCGACGGAACTGGTCATTGGCGAAGATTTTGAACCCAAACTGGTGGAAAGCCGTCGAATGGGCTGCGTCAGCTTCGCGCAGCTTTATTTTCCGGGCGGAACCATCAATGCGGAAAACTTCCAGCGCGCCCGCGTTGCAGCGACGCAGAAACTGGAAACGCTGGCCTGGCAGTTTAGAATTCAGGGCTGGGATGTCGCGCTTGGCGCATCCGGCACCATCAAAGCGGCCCACGAAGTTCTGCTGGCATTAGGGGAAAAGGATGGTTCTATCACCCCTGAGCGCCTGAAAAAACTGATTGCCGAAGTCGTGAAGTTCAAAAGCTTCGACGAGCTGAACTTACCGGGTCTGTCCGATGAACGTAAAGCGGTCTTCGCCCCAGGTCTGGCCATTCTCTGCGGGGTTTTTGACGCCCTGGCGATTAACGAGTTACGCCTCTCAGACGGTGCGCTGCGCGAAGGCGTGCTGTATGAAATGGAAGGCCGTTTTCGTCATCAGGACATCCGCAGCCGCACGGCGCAGAGCCTTGCCAATCAGTACAACATCGATCGTGAACAGGCGCGTCGCGTGCTGGAAACCACCATGCACATCTACGATCAGTGGCAGGCGCAAAACCCGAAGCTTATCAACCCGCAGCTGGCGGCACTGCTGAAATGGGCAGCCATGCTGCATGAAGTCGGTTTGAATATTAACCACAGCGGAATGCATCGTCACTCGGCTTATATTCTGCAAAACAGCGATCTGCCCGGTTATAACCAGGAACAGCAGTTGATGATGGCCACGCTGGTGCGCTATCACCGTAAAGCGATAAAGCTGGATGATTTACCGCGCTTCACGTTGTTTAAGAAAAAGCACTACCTGCCGTTAATTCAGCTTTTGCGCCTGGGGGTGTTGCTGAACAACCAGCGTCAGGCGACAACGACGCCGCCGACCCTGCGCCTCAAGACCGATGATAACCACTGGACGCTGAGCTTCCCGCATGACTGGTTCAGCCAGAATGCGCTGGTTCTGTTCGACCTGGAACGGGAACAGGAATACTGGGAGGCCGTCACCGGCTGGCGACTCAAAGTCGAAGAAGAGCAGTCACCCGGCGTGGCCGCATAGCATCAGGCCGCCTGGATCTGCCCTGGCAGATTTTCCAGCGGCTCTGGTCTTCCAATCAAATACCCCTGCAAATAATCGATACCCAGCGCAACCACTGCGCTGCGTATCTCTTCATTCTCGACGTACTCCGCCACGACCCGCATTTTTTTCATGCGCGCCAGATGGCAAATTGAGGCGACAATCTGGTAATCCAGACTATTGGAAACGATATTGCGGATAAAACTACCGTCAATTTTCAGGATATCGGCATTCACATTTTTCAGCCGCGCATAGCTGGCATAACCGGTACCAAAATCGTCAATCGCTACGCTACAGCCCATTTTTTGCAACTGGCCGAGCGTTTGATTTGCCTGCTCCAGATTCGTTAACGAGTTACTTTCGGTAATCTCGAAGATCAACTGCCATGCCTCGACGCCATACTTTTTCAACAGGCGGGCCACGTCCAGAGAAAACTGCGCCCGGCACACGGAGGCAGGCGACAGGTTAATGGCAAAACGCTGTGCGGGTAACGTTGCGCGATGAGCAGACATAAAATGCAGGACATGCTCCACAACCCAAAGGTCGATACGTGACGACAGACCAAATTCATGGGCTACCGGCAGAAAATCATCCGGATTAATGTACTGGCCGTTCTCTTCGTTCATTCGCAGCAGGATTTCGTGGTAATTGTCACCGCGCATCCCGGCGATAGGCTGCACCAGCAAACTAAAGCGATTCTCCTCCAGCGCGAGCTGCAGGCGGTTCATCATATCCACTTTATCCTTAAGGCTACGCTGAAGGTTCGCCGCCCCACGGTGCTGCAAGCTTTCCGGATGATTTGTCGCCAGCGACAGGTCCGCAATGGTACTCAGTTCGCCAAGAAGCAAGTAAAGATGCTGCACCGGCGAGCGTACATAGCAATAGCTCATACCTACCTGTGGCTGTAGCGGCATATCATCCCAGAAGAAACGAAACGCCTTAATTCGGGCATCCAGCGCGTCTATACGGCTCTGGTGCGACTGGGTGTTAAGGCGAATGGCCAGATCATGACCAGAAAGATGGTAGACACGTTCATCATCATCAAGGCTGTTTTTAAGCCAGTCCGACAGTTTTTGCTTGTACTGAATACGTAGCATCACGCCATAGTTACGCCCCAGGACTTCCAGTTCAGGCACCGTTAAATAGCAGAGCACGGACCAGGGCGAACCCGCCAGCGCACGGTTAAGGGCGCGCAGATTGGGTATCTGAACAACGGGATCAAGATAGGCAAGACGACGGGCACGGGCGTGAACATGCCGTTGCCGGGTCGCCAGTACCGATACGCAAAGAATGATAAACGAGTAGACCAGGTAGCTCGACGAGGCGATAGCCAACTGAATTTCATAAGCCGGATAGACGGGAAGATAGCGATAAAAATAGTGTACCGAAACCATCAACAGCAGCGTCCAGAGCACCGATATAAACCGGTATCCATAGCGCAACGCGCCCCACAACATGACAGGCAAGACCAGAGAGAGTGTGTAATTGGTGCTGAAAATAGAGCTATTTTCATTCAGTGGCATGAGCAAAAGAATGACCAATCCCGTCAGGATACTCAGCCAGATAACCATCTCACAGCGGGTCACTTTTGGATCGAATTCATGGCGCAGTTGCGATAACCAGCTTCGCAGATAACGCGGATGACGAACGATACGAATAACCAAATAGCACAGAGGAATGCCAGTCATAGTACCGACCAGTAATGCCTGATAATCAATCAGCAAATGAATATTCAGCGACAATATGTCAGTCTTACTAAAATCCGTGTCGTACAACGCCAGCCAGATAACGAACTCGAGAATAATCAAATAAATCGTTGACGGGCAAAAGACCTGCCAGAACATGCGTTGGGCAATAAAGGCGGAGTTTCCGTAGGCAATATTTTGCCGACGCGTAACAAAAACACGATAGCCGCCCCAACTGATCACCACGGGAATAAGTAAATGAAAAATTTGCGCGACAAGTTCAGAGATATCGTGCGTGCCGATATGCAGTACCAGTGCGAGAATCATACCGGGTAGCGCCGCCCAGCCAAAGACCACCATCAGACTGAACATCAGCGCCATTGGCAAAGAGAAAAGTACAACCGTTTCACCCGCGACATGGGTATAGGTATTCGCCAGGTTAAACAGTGGCAGCAAAAGACAAGGCAACACGAGCGGTAATGCCCACCATTTATCTTTATGCTGATGATATTTTTTCAACGAAGTCATAGATGCTCGACAAAAAACCCAATTTCCCAATGGGTATTTCAGGCAGGCATCCAACCTGACTGTAAACGCGTAAATAGCAAATGAGCGTGAATTTTAGTTCTGTAGGGCATCCAGTGATTGATGCATATCAAATAAAACTCGCCGAATTAATTAATTTTTACGCTTTTTAAAAAGAGAGGCAGATTAGCATTCATGACTTAAATACTTAATTTATTTTATATAAAATTGATTAATATTTTCCACGGGTGAAATTTTACATGGCGAAGAATTGACCTTGTCCGCACTCTGTGCCTTAATGTCAAAGTCGCCCTTTTTTGAGGGTATACCTTAAGGAACCTTTTGTGAGTCAGGCAACCCCTATGCGAAAACGACATCGATTTGACAGTCGCATGACCCGTATCGTACTTCTTATCAGCTTTATCTTTTTCTTTGGTCGTTTTATCTATTCCTCAATCGGTGCCTGGTATCATCATCAGGATAAGCTCCAGTCACAACAAGTAAGCCAACCTATCGATTCCTCTGCGCAACGCTAACGTACTGTTTTTATTCACACACGTCTTTACGTGGGATTGGTCACATCACCGCATGACGCACCATCGTCAGGATCATCACCGCGCCAAATCCGGCGAGGATCGCTCCGGCTGTGCGCTCGATAATGTGCACATATGCTGTGATACGCACCTGTACAGCGGATAATCCAATTAACGCCGCGATGGCCAGATTCCACGCCAGTACCACCAGGCTCATCCATGCGCCGGAAAAGAGCTGCTGTGGAAAGGTGACATTTGTGCCAAGAATTGAGGTCATCAGTGCCAGGTAAAAAAGCGCATTTTTGGGATTAAGCAACGCAGACCCCAGCCCAAGCAGGAACTGTTTTCGCCACGACGTGCAATCCATCCGGGTAGCGCTGAGCGCCAGGTTCTGCTTACGACTGCGTAACAGATGGCCGCCAATCCAGATTAAATACAGCGCTCCGGCAATCTCAATCAGACGAAACAGCACTGCATAATCCTGCAACAGCCGCCAGCCATACATCGCCAGCACAATATAGACCGCATTTCCCAGCGCGATCCCCGGACCAATCCCGACACTTCCCCGTAGGCGATAACGGATGGCATACCCGGCGAGCAAAAAGAAATCGGGACCGGGGCTTACCAGTGCGACAAAATGTGAAAGCGCAAGCAGTGGAAACGCGGCGGGAATAAATTCGGCTAACAGAGACATAGCGACCTCATCAGTAAAACGACGAGGTCACTTTATGGCGTTGGCCGACTTAATTATTGTCTGATATTGATCGCCCCAGCGCATACTGCCGGGGCGTGGACGAGGTAAAACTGACGAACGTACGGTGGAAGTGGCTTTGATCGGCAAAACCACTTTGATAACCCACATCGGCAATATCTCTTCCCGCCCGCAACTGCACTTTGGCAAACTCCACACGGGCATTATTAACCCAGGCTCCTGGCGTAAGCCCTGTTGCCAGCTTGAACTGGCGAATCAGCGTCTCTTTACGCAGCGTGTACCGCTGTGCCAGGCAATCCAGCGACGGCGGTTGCTGAATATCGGCCAGCAGCGTCGTTTGCAGGTGGTTGCAAAATTCAGCCGGCTGCATCGCAGTTTGCAGGCCAGGCAGGCTGACAAGCAGCGCGCGTACCGCCTCCTGTAATGCCCCGATCTGGTTATCTTCCATTAGAGAAATAATGTGCATAAAGGCGGTAAAGAAGGAAGGTGTGCGTAATACGGTCTGTGCACAGTAAAGATATTCCCCCGGCGCCCCCCCCCAATTGTTGCAAACACCACGCCTCATCAAGGTATAACATGTGATAACTACGTGGACGTTCTGCTGTCGGGTTGCAACTGTGCGCTTCACGGGGAGCAATCAGCACCATATCGCCCGGATAGAGGTGATATTCACGGTCGCGGCAACGCGTGAGGGTCTCGCCGTCGATAATCGCGCCAATGGATAACTGTGGGTGCTGGTGCAGTTTGTAGGCCTGCGTACTGTCTACGGTAGAACGCCATTCGATCCACGGCACACGCGAAGAGCGCCAGAAGCGTTGTTCAATATTCCGCGTTGTCATCTCCCCTTCCTCCTCACATTATTCCATCCTTCGACACGGCTACTTTTCGGCAACGCGCGTAAGCCACTCAGTATAGGCCGGACTGGTTTGCGCTGGCATATTTTGCTGCCCGGCGCTGAATTCATCTTCCATGCCGAATATTTTCCAGACCAGAGGCGCCAGTTGTGCCGCCGGGCTGTTTTCCTGTGTGGCGGTGCGTAATAGTTCCAACGTACGCGTTTTATATTCAGCCAGCACTTCTGACTGGTAATCAAAAGCTTTCCCCAGCCCGGAGAAGTACATCATTTTCGGCACTTCCGCCTGCGGCCATTGCAATGCCATATTCAGCGGCCACTCCAGCATTGTCCGCTCACCCCATACGGCGGAACGGGGCACCTGCTGGTTGGCGACCAGCGTTAACATAAAAGCCTGCCCCAGTTCACCAAGATAAATATCCACCGCATCAACGGAGGGACGCGCATAGAACGTATCCAGCGGCTGAGGGTTCACCGGCCCCATTTTCGCCAGCAGACCTTGCTCCATCTTAAGCACCTGCGCTCCCAAATCAGACTGCGCTACCGTACCACTCTCACTCGCGCATTGGGTCCGTTGAGTACAATCCCAAAGGCTGAGAGTAAGCTGCCACTGACGTTGCGGCCCCTCTCCTGAACAGCCGATCTCCCCGGTCACAAAGTATTTCATTTCTGGCGGCACAAGGTCGAACAGCCCATAACCATCTAACGGATGGGTTGAGACAACCGGCCCGATGCACGCAGCGACCTGGACATAACAACGGGCGGCATAATCGCTCCAGTAGTGGGTTGCTTCGGCAAGATACAGAGGAATAGCACGAGTAAGACGTCCCAGGTCATCCTCACGCTGCGACTCGGACGGTGTCGCGTCATCGTCGATTTTACTCAGCACAAAGAAACCAATTGTGTTTGCCTCTTGCGGTTTCTGCCCGAAAAGCCAGTCGGCATTACACAACCCGTACTGCCAGACAGGCTGCGTAAGGGCCAGCGTATTGATTTCCACCTCGCCCGGATCGGTGGGGGTACCTTGCGCATGCTGCTCGCGCATCGTCTGAAAGGCGCGGGCGGATTCATCCAGATACTGTTTAAGCGGCGGGTAGTCCAGCGCATACATCCGGCTCAACAACTTTTCCCCCTCGTCGGGATTGCCCAGCTCCTGATAAGCGCGCAGCAAATTAATACCGGCCATCGGATCGTGGCGCTTTTCGTCATACACAGGGGCGATGAGTTCAACAAGCAGCGGTATTTCGCCGTTCCTACCCAGATCGCCGGAGATCATCATCAGCGAACTGCCGTCGTATCGCCCCTGCGCCAGTACGTCGTCATACAGCGCTCTGGCAGCCGCAACGTTGCTATGTTCGAGGTAATATCGCGCCAGCCAGAGTTGTGCGCGCCAGGATCCGGGCAGCGCTGCAACGGTCCGCAGTCCCGCGACATATCCCGCTTCCCCTTGACGCTCCTGCTTAATACTCGCCCACCAGAGCAAGCCGTTATCGAGATTGGGATCGGCTTCAATAGCCTGCCAGAGCAGTTCCTCGGCACGGGCATCGTCACCCTTGTGAGAGAAAACTTTGGCCAGATTGGTCAGCAATGTTCCCGTGGCCCCGACTTTCGCTATACCCGCCTGCAACGTGCTTTCAGCCTCGACCAGGCGTTTATTTTCCATCAGCACAATGCCCTGAATGGTATGGCTGCGTTCGGGATCGTCGTCAATCTCCACCAGACGCGCGGCAGCAGGGATAAGATCGGCGGCAAAACCATCGTTCAGGCCGCTCAGGATTGCATCATAAAGTTCTGCCGCGTTATTCCACTTTTGCGCAAGACCGGGCAGGAAAACACGGTTACGCCAGTCGTTGCGGGCGATATGTATCTCTCGCCCGTTGGCGTCCCAGGCGACAATCATCTCTTCATCTGGAACCGGGACGTGTTCTGCCTGCGTGTAGTCAGATTCCGCAGGGCCTGGGGTTTGTTCTTTTTTGCCGCTAAGAGCCGAGAGAAGTTTTTTAAACATAGTGAGCATCGTGGCGAATGAGGTGGGCTGATGTCCGTGTTCCGATCATGATTCGCCCTTCGCTCTCGCCTTCCTCGTATCCGATGAGGCCGCAAGCGCAATATAGATAAAACGTCGATGAGCAAATCCAGGGCATACAAAGAACACTCAGCCAAAAGGTTGGCATAAAACGCCCGCCCCGTCTAATGCCTGGAATGGTGGGATAATGCGTCTGCCTGTTACAGGTTTAAGCGCCTGCACAAAATATCGTGCACATATTTTTCAATCACAATGTGGTTCTCTTTGCTTACTTGCACGACAAAAGCCTCGAGAAAATCGCGCGATGAATGGAGCGTATCTGCGACAAGACCATCGAAGTCGTCTTGGGTAAAACGGGCATTGCCAGGAAGAGTTGAACGCTGGAGCAACGTGTGTGCAATAACCTCAAGCACCGCACGTCGATAGTCATCGGAAAGCAGAACATCGAGGTCGGCCTGTCGAATAGCAAACGTGAAGCTAAAACTGACAAACCCGGAGTCGACGGGCAATGAATAGCTCAGTTGCTCCCCCCATTGCTCCACATGCGGTTCATATCCGTCACCCATTAAACGTACAGGCTGCATATCGCGGACTCCCTTAAATTTGATGTTGGATAGCAGAAAGCGGCGCCGGATACCCCGTTAGCGACTGCCTGTTACATATCATTAATCTGCTAACCCCACATAAAAAAACACCAGCAGCGCGAGGCTTACTGGTGTCTTCGATTTAAACGCTTATGAGCAGAAGCGATAGCGCTTATTTCCACTCAATGGTTTAGAAACCATCCAACATATTGCTATCAAAGCGTTTTACGACAACCATTTCCAGACGATACCGTAATAAATACCGTCAAAATGATAAAATTTATAATATTCATCATGTTGTTATGATGATTTACACACACGCTCTCTAGATTCGTATTATTGCCGTACAACACGCATTAAGGGTTATCAGGCCATAATCAGACGCTTAAACAACAACTGCTGGATGTCCTGTCGATGTGACAGGATGGCATGTGCTGTCACTAATGCTCCCTCTACTGCATACAAAACCCGGTAACCGTCAGCGTGGTTAAATTCCCGGTACTTTGCACAGCCAATTTTCAGCAGTTCAGGGCAAATTTGGCATCCCAGCGGGAACTGACCAACGGTACTCTCAAACTGTGCGAGAATATCGACGATAACGGGGCGCGGCTCGACATCAACACGGCGCAGATAAGTCACTATCGTGTCGATACAGAGTCTTACAGTTAGCGTGTACTCAAAGGTAACCTGCTGCTCCATAGAAGTCCCTTAGCCTTGCGTGTTCTGCGTTTAATCCGCAAGTCCATCCAGTAATTGGTCTTTTGAGAATACGCGCCCCTCAGCTTTATCTTTCTCTGACAGGGTTAGCAGTTTCAGCAACGCGATGGCGTTTTCTCGTTCCTGCTGCTGGTCATAGGACTCTATGACATAAGCAGGAACGCCATTTTGCGTCACCAGAATGGGTTCAGAGACATCCAGTGTCGCGGCGTTTTTTTTAACGTAGCTAATTGTCTCAATTTTCATTGCATATCCCGCTCATGCTCTTCATCATGCAGATGGTTTTAATATAGACCATATTCAGACCGCCAGCAATAAACCGTCGGTTTTGTCTTTTCTGATAAATGATCAGAGAAATAAAAAAACCCTCCGTAAAAACAGAGGGTTGATTTAGTTTCTCTCTACCCGAAAGGCAGAAGGACGTTATTGCTTATTCCCACTCAATCGTCGCTGGCGGCTTACCGCTGATGTCATAGACTACGCGGGAAATACCATTTACTTCGTTGATGATACGGTTGGAAACGCGGCCGAGGAAGTCATACGGCAGATGTGCCCAGTGCGCAGTCATAAAGTCGATGGTCTCAACGGCACGCAGAGAGACAACCCAGTCGTACTTACGGCCATCGCCCATCACGCCAACAGAGCGGACCGGCAGAAAGACGGTAAATGCCTGGCTGACTTTGTTGTACAGGTCAGCTTTGCGCAGTTCTTCAATAAAAATAGCATCTGCGCGGCGCAGCAGGTCGCAGTACTCTTTCTTCACTTCGCCCAGTACGCGAACGCCAAGGCCTGGCCCCGGGAACGGGTGACGGTAAAGCATGTCGTACGGCAGGCCCAGCTCCAGGCCGATTTTACGGACTTCGTCTTTGAACAACTCACGCAGCGGTTCAACAAGGCCCATCTTCATCTCTTTCGGCAGGCCGCCCACGTTGTGGTGAGACTTAATCACGTGTGCTTTACCGGTCGCGGACGCGGCAGATTCGATCACGTCAGGGTAGATGGTGCCCTGCGCCAGCCATTTCACGTCTTCAAGTTTCAGCGCTTCTTCGTCGAAGATTTCGACAAACACACGGCCAATGATTTTGCGTTTGGCTTCCGGATCGTTCTCGCCTGCCAGCTCACTCAGGAAGCGTGATTCACCTTCCACGTGAACAATGTTCAGACCGAAGTGGTCGCCGAACATGTCCATTACCTGCTCAGCTTCATTCAGACGCAGCAAACCGTTATCGACGAACACGCAGGTCAGGTTTTTACCGATCGCGCGATGTAACAGCATCGCCGTCACAGAGGAGTCAACGCCGCCGGACAGGCCGAGGATCACTTTGTCGTCGCCAACCTGCGCACGGATGCGTTCGATAGCATCGTCGATGATTTTCGCCGGAGTCCACAGGGCTTCACACTGGCAGATATCGATAACGAAACGCTCCAGCATGCGCAGACCCTGACGGGTATGGGTCACTTCCGGGTGGAACTGTACGCCGTAGAAGCGTTTTTCTTCGTTAGCCATAATGGCGAACGGGCAGGTTTCGGTGCTGGCAACGGTGACAAAGTCAGACGGAATAGCAGTCACTTTATCGCCATGGCTCATCCACACGTCCAGCAGCGGTTTACCGTCTGCGGTCAGGGAGTCTTCAATACCACGAATCAGGGCGCTGTCGGTCAGAACTTCAACCTGGGCATAACCAAATTCGCGCTCGCTGGACGCTTCAACATGGCCGCCCAACTGCATCGCCATAGTCTGCATGCCGTAGCAGACGCCAAATACGGGCACGCCGGCTTCAAATACATATTGCGGCGCGCGCGGACTGTTATCTTCGGTGGTGCTTTCCGGGCCGCCGGAAAGGATGATGCCGCTTGGGTTAAATTCACGAATCTGCGCTTCGGTGACATCCCATGCCCACAGTTCACAGTAAACACCGAGCTCACGCACGCGGCGGGCAACAAGTTGTGTGTACTGAGAACCGAAATCGAGGATAAGGATGCGATGTTTATGAATATTTTCCGTCATTGACGCTAATTCCGAGGCAAGTGAAACAAAATCGCCCGGCTTATAGCCGGGCGTGGAAACTTATCAGGAGCCCATACGGTAGTTCGGGGATTCCTTGGTGATGGTCACATCATGGACGTGGCTTTCCTGGATGCCCGCACCGCTGATACGCACGAATTCCGCTTTCGTGCGCAGCAGGTCGATGGTACCACAGCCGGTCAGCCCCATACAGGAACGCAGGCCGCCCATTTGCTGATGAATAATCTCTTTCAGGCGACCTTTATACGCCACGCGTCCTTCGATACCTTCCGGCACCAGTTTGTCAGCGGCATTATCCGTCTGGAAATAACGATCAGAGGAACCTTTGGACATCGCGCCCAGAGAACCCATACCACGGTAAGACTTGTAAGAACGCCCCTGGTAAAGTTCGATTTCGCCCGGCGACTCTTCGGTGCCCGCCAGCATAGAGCCGACCATCACCGCGGCCGCGCCAGCGGCGATCGCTTTGGCAATGTCGCCAGAGAAGCGGATACCGCCGTCAGCGATAACCGGAATACCGGTGCCTTCCAGCGCTTCAACCGCGTCTGAAACAGCCGTAATCTGCGGAACACCCACACCGGTAACGATACGGGTAGTACAGATAGAGCCAGGGCCAATACCGACTTTCACAGCGCTGCAACCGGCTTCCGCCAGCGCACGTGCGCCTGCGCCCGTCGCGACGTTACCGCCAATGATTTGCAGATCCGGGTATTTTGCACGGGTTTCACGAATGCGTTGCAGAACGCCCTCGGAATGGCCATGAGAGGAGTCAATCAGCAGAACGTCAACGCCTGCCGCAACCAGCGCATCAACACGCTCTTCGTTACCTGCGCCGGCGCCAACCGCAGCACCGACGCGAAGACGGCCCTGCTCGTCTTTACAGGCGTTCGGTTTACGTTCCGCTTTCTGGAAGTCTTTGACGGTAATCATGCCGAGCAGACGGAATTTGTCGTCAACAACCAGCGCTTTCTCAACGCGTTTTTCGTGCATTTTCGCAAACACAACTTCACGCGCTTCGCCTTCGCGAACGGTAACCAGACGCTCTTTCGGCGTCATATATACGCTAACAGGCTGGTTCAGGTCGGTGACAAAGCGAACATCACGACCGGTAATGATACCCACCAGTGAATTGTCTTCGGCAACCACCGGATAACCAGCGAAACCGTTACGCTCGGTCAGTTCTTTCACTTCGCGCAGAGTAGTGGTTGGCAGGACGGTTTGAGGATCTTTAACCACGCCGGACTCGTGTTTTTTAACACGGCGGACTTCCTCAGCCTGGCGTTCGATGGACATGTTTTTATGAATAAAGCCAATGCCGCCTTCCTGTGCCAGGGCAATTGCCAGGCGCGCTTCCGTAACGGTGTCCATTGCTGCGGAGAGCATCGGAATATTCAGACGAATGGTCTTAGTGAGCTGAGTGCTCAAATCGGCAGTATTCGGCAGAACGGTGGAGTGAGCGGGAACGAGGAGGACGTCGTCAAACGTCAGGGCTTCTTTAGCGATACGTAGCATGGGCAATATCTCTGACCTGGGTGGTTAAATATTGCCGTGGCATTATACAGAGCGTAACCGATTGCTTCCACATTTTTTTGCGAAAAATACTTGCGCTCATCGCTGAGCGGGTTACTATCGACTGAATAACCTGCTGATTTAGAATTTGATCTAGCTCACATGTCATCTCTTCAAAGCCCCGCAATTTTTACCGTTAGCCGCCTGAATCAGACAGTACGTAGCCTGCTGGAACGCGAAATGGGCCAGGTCTGGATCACAGGTGAAATCTCTAATTTTACCCAGCCTGCGTCCGGTCACTGGTACTTCACGCTTAAGGACGACACCGCACAGGTTCGCGGGGCAATGTTTCGCAACAGCAACCGTCGCGTGACGTTCCGCCCTCAGCATGGGCAGCAAGTGCTGGTTCGCGCGTCTGTTACGCTCTATGACCCGCGCGGCGATTACCAGATAATCGTTGAAAGCATGCAGCCCGCCGGTGAAGGGTTACTGCAGCAGAAATATGAGCAACTGAAAGCGGCGCTGTCAGCAGAAGGGCTTTTCGATCAACAGTTCAAACAGCCGCTCCCCACACCGGCCCACTGTATTGGCGTTATCACCTCGAAAACCGGCGCGGCGCTGCATGACATTCTCCACGTTCTGAAACGACGGGATCCCTCTTTGCCGGTGGTCATCTACCCCACCGCGGTACAAGGTGACGATGCGCCGGGGCAAATTGTACGCGCCATAGAACTGGCGAACGCGCGTCAGGAATGTGATGTGCTGATCGTCGGGCGTGGTGGTGGCTCGCTGGAAGATTTATGGAGTTTTAATGACGAGCGCGTTGCGCGCGCCATTTTTGCCAGCCGTATTCCGGTGGTCAGCGCCGTCGGCCACGAAACCGACGTGACCATTGCGGATTTTGTCGCAGATTTACGTGCCCCTACCCCCTCTGCCGCAGCGGAAATCGTCAGTCGCAACCAGACGGAGCTGCTGCGCCAGATCCAGTCTTCTCAGCAACGCCTTGAGATGGCGATGGACTTTTTCATTGCTAACCGCACCCGACGCTTTACTCAACTTAACCACAGGCTGCAACAGCAGCATCCGCAACTGCGTCTCGCCCGTCAGCACACCGTACTGGAAAAACTCCGCCAGCGGATGCGTGTCGCCCTGGACAACCAGCTTAAACAGGCGACAGTGCGTCAACGCCGTGTCGGCCAGCGCCTGAATCAGCAAAACCCACAGCCGCGGATCTGGCGTGCGCAGACACGTATTCAGCAACTGGAATACCGGCTGGCGGAAAGCCTGCGTGCGCAATTGGGCGTGACGCGAGAGCGTTTTGGCAAGGCAGTGACGCACCTGGAGGCAGTCAGCCCGCTCTCGACGCTGGCCCGCGGCTATAGCGTCACCACGGCTGCCGATGGCAATGTGCTGAAACAGGCGAAACAGGTTAAAACGGGCGATACGCTGACCACCCGTCTCGCCGATGGCTGGATAGAGAGTGAAGTGAAAAGCGTCATTCCTGCGAAAAAAGCGAGCGCGTCTAAACCCCGCAGCGCGGGCTAATTCACAGCCTGGTCGGGGTCAGAAACATAATAAGAAGTGCTAATCCGGCAAACATCAAAAGCGACCAGGTGGCTCCCAGTAATGCATACAGTTGTCCAAAAACTATCGCCCCCGCCACCTGCCCTACCGCCAGCATAAAAAAGACGATACCTACCCCTGCGGCCGGCGCATTCGCCGTAGCGGACGCGCCGCAGACCAGCAGTACGCCGGAAAGCGTAATATAGCCCACGCCACAGAGGGCAGCCGCCGGAATAAGCCACCCGCTATAGCCGTGACTTACCGCCAGTAGCACCAGCGGTGCGGCCATAAAAAGCAGCGACAGCCAGTAAACCGGGTTCCAGCCTGTCCGGGCAGCCAGCGCGCCGGTAAAGATGCCAGCTATTCCCGCCCCGCCGCTTACCAGCCACAGCATGCTGGTGGTTTCTTTTGCAATATGCAGATGATTTTGCAGAATATCGGGTCCGAAATTCCACCATGCCGCGCTCGCTATTCCGCAGATAAACGCAATCAGCGCCAGCCGCCGCATTGCCTGGCACTTTAAGACCTGCCGCCAGGATTGTTCATTTTTTGCCCCCTGTGTTCTGGTCGCGGGTAAGTATCGCATCACCGGCAGCAGGCAAAGCAGCGCCAGCACCGCGAACGCAATGCAGGCTCCGCGCCACCCAAAAGGGATGAAAAGCAGTACCGGTACGGAAAGGATAATGCCGCCGCCAGTACCGGCATTGATAAAAGTGTTAGTGGTGGACTGCCGACGCTCTGCCACCGCCTGGCTGACCGATGCAGCCAGTGACGGCGATGCCAGCCCCGAACTCAGACCGGCGATAAACAGCCCCAGCGCAAGGAGTAGAACACCCGAAGAAAATGCCAGGATCAGTAGCCCAAGTGCCGCGCAGAGTGCCGAAACGATCGCGGTGGTACGAGCGCCGTAACGCCCGGTTACCGGGGCGGCCCAGAGTGAAGAAAAACAGTAGGCGATATAGCTACAGGCGGCGATAACACCCGCAGCCCGTGGGCTCAGCGCAATATCCTGTCCTACCGACGGCAGCATCAGGCCCCAGGCAAAACGCGCCATGCCATACGTCACAGCAATAAGCAAAAACCCGGTTAACGCAAGCGATGAAATTGTTTTATCCACACCCGACCCTCTTTTCTGATTGAGCAGTTAATGATGGTCGAAACCGACAGTTTTGCCGCGTAAGGGGTAAAAATGCCGAATGTCACATAAACTTGTAGTCAGCCTTGCCAACAATCAGGAGAGCAGCATGACAGCGACACGACTTCACAGTGTTATCCCGCCCTACATCCTGCGCCGCATTATTGATAACGGCTCCGACGTACAGCAAAAGTGCGCCCGCCAGACCCTAACCCATGTCCAGACGCTCATGGCACATATGCCGGGCAAGCCTGCCGCGCCGCATGTTGCGAAAGCGGGCCAGTTGCAGCGGGACATTTATGATGCGAAACAGACTCAGGAGTTACCAGGCACGCAGGTGCGCTTTGAGGGGCAGTCATCAAATGGCGATATCGCCGTAGATGAAGCATGGGAATATCTGGGTGTGACGCACGATTTTTTCTGGAAAATTTATCATCGCGATTCACTGGATAATAAGGGCCTGACGCTTATCGGTACCGTTCACTATGGCCGCGAATACCAGAATGCATTCTGGAACGGTCAGCAGATGGTATTTGGCGATGGCGACGGCGAGATCTTTAACCGTTTCACTATCGCACCGGATATTGTCGCCCATGAGCTTAGCCACGGCGTAACGGAAACAGAAGCCGGGCTGATTTATTTCGAACAATCCGGGGCGCTCAATGAATCCCTGTCCGATGTGTTTGGCTCGCTGGTGAAACAGTATTTGCACAAACAGACCGCGCAAGAGGCGGACTGGCTTATTGGCGAAGGGTTATTGGCCGCAGGTATCAACGGCAAAGGGTTGCGCTCTATGGCAGAGCCGGGCACCGCCTATGACGACCCGCTACTGGGTAAAGACCCCCAGCCTGCGCATATGAAGGACTTTATTAAAACTCGCGAGGATAACGGCGGCGTACATCTTAACTCAGGCATTCCTAATCGTGCGTTTTACCTCGCCGCCACCGCGCTTGGTGGTTATGCATGGGAAAAAGCCGGTTATGCCTGGTATGACACGGTTTGCGACCACTCACTCGCGCAAAATGCTGACTTTGCGGCTTTCGCCCAACTGACCATTGCTCACGGTGAAGAACGGTCGGGAAAAGAGACGGCGGAAGCCATTAAACAGGCCTGGATTGAGACAGGGGTACTGTGATGAATATTCCGGAGCTCACTGAGGACGCGGTCATTGAGCTTGCCCGTGAAGGCGGAGTGGCATTTATCCCACAGTTGAGCGGTCTGAGAAGAATCGCCCTATCCGCCCTTACGCCACAGCAACGTGAGCGGGTGATTGATATTTTACAGCAGGCACTGCAGCGCGGCTTTCCACCAGGGCAGACGGACTCACCGGGGCGCGGCGACCAGCGCTATTTTCGTATTCAGATAATCTGGACTCACCACAACGAGGCGCACTATACCGATATTATCTTGCTGGTGCCGGAACAGGAGGCACCGCCCTCGCTGGTGGATCTGTGGAAAAAGGGCGAAAGCGGCGTGTGTGATTAAATGTCATGCAGGGCGAAGATCACCCGCTTTTTGGAGATCAGACCGTGACCCTGCTGGCAGAAATAGTCCACCGCTCCGCAGGCTTTGAGCACGTCCAACGGCTGTTGGCACTCCGGGCATAGCGCGTGAAGAGGGTAATCTTTATCACAACCATGGCAGTGACCATGTGTACCGATCAATTCCAGCGGGTTGTGGCAGGTTGGGCATTTAAGATCCATAAATATCCTCCCATAAGGTTACCCGGTAGTGATTAACACCACCGGGGTTTTTAAACTTACTTGCCTTTCTTAATATGTTTAATCAAGCGCTTACGTTTACGCATCTGGTTTGGCGTCAGCGTATTGCGTTTGTCCGCATACGGGTTTTCCCCTTCCTTAAACTGAATACGGATAGGGGTGCCCATCACATCCAGCGATTTGCGGAAGTAGTTCATCAGATAACGCTTGTAGGAGTCCGGCAGATCTTTTACCTGGTTGCCGTGAATCACCACAATTGGCGGGTTATAACCACCAGCATGCGCATATTTCAGCTTCACGCGACGGCCACGAACCAACGGCGGCTGGTGATCTTCGCTCGCCATATTCATGATACGAGTCAGCATCGCGGTGCTCTGGCGACGGGTCGAACTGTCGTAGGCTTCGCGCACCGATTCAAACAGGTTACCTACGCCGCTGCCATGCAGCGCGGAGATAAAGTGCACGCGAGCAAAGTCGATAAAGCCCAGACGGAAGTCCAGCGTCTCTTTAACCTGCTCTTTCACTTCCTGGCTGAGGCCATCCCATTTGTTCACCACGATAACCAGTGAGCGCCCACTATTAAGGATGAAACCCAGCAGGGAGAGATCCTGGTCGGAAATACCTTCACGGGCATCAATAACCAGCAGTACCACGTTGGCGTCTTCAATCGCCTGCAGCGTTTTGATGACCGAGAATTTTTCCACCGCGTCGGTGATTTTGCCGCGTTTACGCACGCCCGCGGTGTCGATCAGAACGTATTCCCGCCCATCACGCTCCATCGGGATATAAATACTGTCACGCGTGGTACCTGGCATGTCATAAACCACGACACGCTCTTCCCCGAGGATGCGGTTAGTCAGCGTGGACTTACCGACATTAGGACGCCCGACAATCGCCAGCTTGATAGGCAGGTCCTGCGGGTTGAAGTCGTCTTCCGGCTCTTCTTCTTCACCCTCTTCACCCTTACCGTCATCGAACTGGGCCCAGTAGGCGGCGTTCTCATCCAGTTCTTCCGGCGGGTCGATTTCGTCCATCCACGGCAGCAGAACGTGTTCCAGCAGGCTGACAACACCGCGACCATGAGAGGCGGCGATCGGGTGAATTTCACCCAGACCAAGGGAGTAGAAATCGACGACCGCCTGATCCGGATCCAGCCCGTCTGTTTTGTTGGCGACGAGGAATGTCGGTTTTTCACGCGAACGCAGATGTTTGGCAATGGCTTCATCCGCCGGCATCAGCCCGGCGCGCGCATCCACCATAAACAGCACCACATCGGCCTCTTCAATCGCCAGCAGCGACTGTTCTGCCATACGGGTTTCTACACCGTCTTCCGTACCATCAATACCGCCCGTGTCGATACAGATAAATTCGCGACCTTCGACTTCAGCACGACCGTACTTACGGTCACGGGTCAGCCCCGGAAAATCCGCTACCAGCGCATCACGGGTGCGTGTTAAACGGTTAAAAAGCGTGGATTTTCCAACGTTAGGGCGCCCGACCAGCGCGACCACAGGTATCATGTTTAAAGCCTCATTACTTAAAATTCAAAAATCAAAACGTCGCAACGCTGGCGACGTTTTAAAAACAGTAAAACGGCCCCTGCAACAGGAGCCGTCTTCTCACGAACGACCACCTTCGCGCGATTAACGCGTGATGGCGTACAGCGTACCGTCTTTAGCCTGGATCAGCAGTTTGCCATCCGCAGCGACAGGATCGGTCAGGAAACCGGAGCCGTCTACTTTCTGCTGCGCGACAAAACGCCCGTCTTCGACGTTAATCCAGTGCATATAACCTTCGCTGTCACCGGTCACGATGTAACCATTATACAACGCCGGAGCAGTAAGGTTACGGTGCAGAAGATCACTTTGCGTCCACAGCGTCACGCCACCGTCAGTGGTTAACGCCAGAACACGGTCATTCTGGTCAATCATATAAATGCGATTACCGTCGACAACGAAATTGCTCACTGAACCCAGTTCGCGTTTCCACATAATCTGACCGCTACGCAGATCCAGAGCCGTCAGATTACCGTTGTAAGCCAGCGCGTAAACCACGCCGTTTACAATCACCGGCGTTGTGTCTACGTCACTCAGACGGTCGATTTCCGTCGGGCCGGTTGCCTGAGAAATACGCTGCTGCCAAATCATCTGGCCCTGCTGCATCAACACGGCGCTTACACGACCGTTGTCGCCACCCACAATGGCTGCGCCGTAGGCGGTAGCCGGTGCGGATTCACCACGCAGGGACAAAGACGGCATATCGAGGTTAACCGTCCATTTTACTGCGCCGTCGCTCGTATTAAGCGCCTGAAGCTGGCCGTTACTGGTATGAATCAGCACCAGGCCATCGCTGACAACAGGACGGGACAACGCTTCACCGGCAACGTTGGTTTTCCAGGCTTCGGAACCGTCGTTCGTATTCAGCGCATAAACCTTCGCTTTTTCACTGCCCACATAGACATGGCCGCCAGCAACGGTCACACCACCGGACAACAGCGCCGGACTGCTGGAGAACCAGCCGGATTTTTCTGCCAGGTTAACGGACCAGACTTCCTTGCCGTCGCTCGCGCTAACCGCTTTTACCGTACCGCGACGATCGGCAGCATAGACCACGCCGCTGTCCAGCGCCGGGTGTAAATTCGAATGAAAATCGCCAATACCGCTACCCACAGACGTACTCCATGCGGTAGACGGATTAAATTGGTTCGTAACCGTCGGCAGAGGGGACATTTTGACAACATCTTCTTCGCCGTTAAACAGGGAACAACCGCTCAGTAAGGTGACGGACAGCAGCCCAGGCAGAAGTAATTTACGCAATTGCATCGGGTCCCTCTTAGATGGACAAATTGTTGATTTTCATCTGCATCATTTCACTCAGCGCCGGGGAGGCGTTGTTTTTAACGCCATTCTCCCAGGCAGTGCGTGCACCTTGTTTGTCGCCTTTGCTGAGCAACGCTTCGCCACGCAGGTCGGCAACAATGGCCGCCCAGCCGTCGCCTTTCACGCTATCAAGCGTTTTCAGCGCGGCATCCTGCTGCTTAAGCTGCACCTGGATACGGGCGAGACGGATGTTGATCATACCCTTGAGGTTTTCATCGCTGGTAGCGGCAAGCCCTTGTTGCAGCTGCGCGGACGCTTTTTCAAGCTCATTGCGTTCAACATACTGCTGTGCCAGTTCCAGTGACGCCAGCGCGCCATAGGTATTTTTATTCTCAGCCGCGAATTTTTCAGCCGCAGTCAGCGTTTCAGGTTTATCAGCACGAATCGCGGTAATTGCGTTTTCGTAGCCTTGTGAAGCCGATCGCGCTGTTTCGATTTGGTGACTATTCCAGTAGCGCCAGCCAACTAATGCACCAATACCTAAAATGACACCAACAGCCAGCGCTTTGCCGTTTTCAGCAAAAAAGCGTTTGAGCGCGTCTACCTGTTCGTTGTCGTTCTCGTAAATTTCCACGCAGTCCTTCTCCTTAACGATAATTCACCGGGGAGATTAGCCCAGTAGTGTGCGCAAATGCGCCGCAACGCTGTCCTGCGTTACCGTATTTTGCTCACCAGAGCGTAAATCCTTCACTACAACGTTACCGTCAGCGATTTCAGACTCACCCAGCACCAGTGCGAGCTTCGCGCCCCACTTATCGGCACGGGCAAATTGCTTTTTGAAATTACCGCCGCCGTGGTTCGTCATGAGCTTAACATCAGGTAACGCATCGCGTACCCGTTCAGCCAGTTGCATTGCAGCGGACTGTACGTTTTCGCCCGACGCTACCAGGTATATATCGACAACGGATTCTGCTTTAAATTCCGGATTAACTGCCTGAACCAACAAAACAAGTCGTTCAAGACCCATCGCGAAGCCAACCGCCGGGGTTGCGCGACCGCCAAGCTGCTCGACCAGGCCGTCGTAACGGCCACCCGCACAGACCGTTCCCTGAGAACCCAGGCTGGTGGTCACCCACTCGAAAACAGTGCGGTTGTAATAATCAAGACCGCGCACCAGACGCTGGTTTACCGTATAGGCAATACCCGCCGCCTCCAGCAGTTTGCACAGGCCGGCGAAGTGTTCGCGAGATTCTTCATCCAGATAATCACCCAGCGCTGGCGCCGCATTCAGAAGCGCCTGAATGTCCGGATTTTTGGAATCCAGCACGCGCAGCGGGTTGCTGTACATACGGCGTTTGCAATCTTCGTCCAGTTGCTCTTTATGCTGCTCAAGGAACGCCACCAGTGCATCGCGATAGTTTGCACGCGCTTCCAGGGAGCCGATAGAGTTGAGTTCGAGGCTAACATGATCGAAGATACCCAGCGCACGCCACCAGCGCGCCGTGAGCATAATCAGCTCGGCATCAATGTCCGGACCCTGCAGGCCAAACACTTCGACACCCAACTGATGGAATTGACGGTAGCGACCTTTTTGCGGGCGCTCATAGCGGAACATCGGACCGACATACCACAGGCGCTGTTCCTGATTGTACAGAAGACCATGCTCGATGCCGGCGCGTACACAGCCCGCTGTACCTTCTGGACGCAGCGTCAGGCTATCGCCGTTGCGATCGTCAAAGGTGTACATCTCTTTTTCAACCACGTCGGTGACTTCACCGATCGCGCGTTTGAATAACGGGGTCTGCTCTACAATCGGCAAACGGATTTCATTGTAACCGTAGCTGCCGAGCACGTTTTTGAGTGTGCCTTCAATGCGCTGCCAGATGGCGGTTTCGCCAGGCAGATAATCGTTCATGCCGCGAATGGCTTGAATATTCTTTGCCACGTTTATTCTCTTTTTGAATACAAAAAATGAACCCTCAGGGCTTGCGCCTTGCGGGTTCATCATACACGGGAAGCCAGCCGCTTCCCATCACGTTATTTTTCTACCTGTTGGACATCAATACGATTAGCTTCATCCAGCATTGATGCTTTCGCACGGATACGGGCTTCGAGCTGGGTAATCATATCGTCGTTATCCAGTCTGTCTCTGCGCACGCCATCTTCATAAAGGCCGCTTTTCTTGTTACCGCCGGTCACGCCAAGCGTAGAAACCAGCGCTTCGCCTGGGCCGTTCACCACGCAACCGATGATCGAAACATCCATCGGCGTGATGATATCTTCCAGGCGCTGCTCAAGGGCATTCACGGTGCCGATCACGTCAAACTCCTGACGCGAGCAGGTAGGGCAGGCAATGAAGTTGATGCCACGTGCGCGGATACGCAGTGATTTCAGGATATCGAAGCCAACTTTGATCTCTTCAACCGGATCCGCCGCCAGCGAGACACGCAGCGTATCGCCGATCCCCTCAGACAGCAGCAAGCCCAGACCGATCGCCGACTTGACCGCGCCACTGCGCGCGCCACCCGCTTCGGTGATACCGAGGTGCAACGGCTGATCAATCTGTTTTGCCAACAGACGGTAAGATTCCACCGCCAGGAACACATCGGAGGCTTTTACGCTGACTTTGAATTGATCGAAATTAAGTCTGTCCAGGTGATCGACATGGCGCATGGCAGACTCCAGCAGCGCTTGCGGCGTGGGCTCACCATATTTCTCCTGCAGATCCTTTTCCAGCGATCCTGCATTGACGCCAATACGAATAGGGATATTTTTGTCGCGCGCGCAGTCCACAACCATGCGAATGCGTTCTTCATTACCGATATTGCCTGGGTTGATACGCAGACAGTCGACGCCGTATTCCGCGACTTTCAGCGCGATACGGTAGTCAAAGTGAATGTCCGCGACCAGCGGTACGCTCACCTGTTGCTTAATCAATTTGAATGCTTCTGCCGCGTCCATGGTAGGGACGGAAACGCGAACAATGTCAGCGCCAACACGCTCAAGCGCTTTGATCTGCGCGACCGTCGCGTCCACATCAGTGGTGCGGGTGTTTGTCATTGACTGCACGGCGATGGGGGCGCCATCGCCAATCGGCACATTACCAACGTAAATCCGTTTCGATTTCCGACGTTGAATCGGAGCCTGGTTATGCATGAAAAATCTCCCGCGTTGCCCGTCTGTTACTGTACTGCTGATTGTTCGGCATTGAGGGTCAGTCGTGCAACCTGGTTAGTTCTGATAAAGCGGCTCAGATCGACAGGTTTACCCTGATATTGAATCTGTACCGCAGCAGGTGCACCGATTTTGAGCTTGTAAGGCGCCTGGCCGGTTAAATTCAGCGTCGCGTCTTTACGCTGGATCCCACTGAATAATTTTTTACCGCTTGCATCACTCACTTCTAACCAGCAGTCGGCGTTAAAGTTCATGACCAGCGCATGTGCGGCGTCCGGGGAGGTAATACCTGCCTGGTCAGTCGGTAGCGGCGCGTTATTCGCGGTTGCCGATGGCTGAGTGGCAGGAGATTGGGTAACAGGTGCCTGAGAAGGTGATACAACGGCATTTGAATGCGCGGTGGTCGCAGGCGCCTGCGTCGCTGTTCCAGGGGCTGCGGCAGGGGCGGTTGGTTCAACTGGCGTAGTCGCAGCCGTATTCGGTGTTTCTGTCGGTGTGCTGGCAGCATCGTTGTTCAGCGCAACGCTCTGCCCTTCGCTGTTCCCACTGGCGTTCAGCTCTGCAGAGGACTGATCGGCCATTGTGGTGATCTCTTGCTGCTGCGCTTTGTGATTTTGCCACCACCATGCGCCTGTCAGACCAACAACCACAAACAGCACCAGCCAGGTAAAGCTCATTAACCAGCCGTCACGTTTTTTACGACGTTTACCCAGAGAAAAGGTCTGCATCGGCGCGACTTTCGCCGCCCGAATCGGTGCCTGTTTCTCAATCATCGGCAGCAGTTCTTCTTCCGGGATATGCACCAAACGCGCATACGAGCGGATGTAACCACGCAGGAATGTTGAAGCCAATTCGGCAGGAGCCTTATCGTCTTCAATATCGCGCACCGTGGAAACTTTGAGACAGAGGCGCTCAGCTACCGCCTGCTGGCTAAGTCCGAGTTGTTCACGGGCATTGCGCAGACGAACGCCCGTGGTTTGTGCTTCGTTTTGGTCGTGAGTGGCTTCAGTATTCATTCGCTACAACTGCTGGTACGTGAAAATTTAAGATTCAGGCGCGTAGTAAGCATTGCCTGGGCGCGCCGCGAAATGTCAGGGTCAGTTAAATTTAGACCGACAGTATAAGACTGTCAGGCCGGTCATAACAGAACAGCTTTTCGTACTTTTGCTAAGCTGTTGTTCCATCGCTACATACTGCCTTAAAGTAGAGAGAAACGCACAGTAATTATTGATTACACAAGTATACTCAGGCGATTAAATCAGCATATTTATGCGTCGCGACACAGAAGCCTGCCGCGACGCCAGAATACTAAACCGCTTTAATCGAAATCGGCTCACCCTGCATACGTTTACGCATTGTGCGTTTCGTACGGTCAATGACGTCACCGGCCAGTTGACCACATGCCGCGTCAATGTCATCACCACGTGTTTTACGCACAATGGTGGTGAAACCATAGCTCATCAGCACCTTACAGAAACGATCGATACGGCTGTTTGAGCTGCGACCATACGGCGCACCCGGGAACGGGTTCCACGGAATCAGGTTGATCTTGCACGGCGTGTCTTTCAGCAACGCGGCCAACTCATGCGCATGCTCGGTACCGTCATTCACATGGTCGAGCATCACGTATTCAATGGTTACGCGGCCCTGATTAGCATTGGATTTCGAAATGTAACCGCGAACCGATTCGAGGAACGTCGCAATATTATACTTTTTGTTAATCGGCACAATTTCGTCGCGAATAGTATCGTTCGGCGCATGCAGGGAAATAGCCAGTGCAACATCAATCATGTCACCCAGCTTATCCAGCGCAGGAACCACGCCGGACGTCGACAGCGTAACGCGGCGTTTGGACAGGCCAAAACCAAAGTCATCCAGCATGATTTCCATTGCCGGTACGACGTTAGTCAGGTTCAGCAATGGTTCGCCCATCCCCATCATCACTACGTTAGTGATAGGACGTACGCCGGTCGTTTTTACCGCACCGATAATTTTTGCCGCCCGCCAGACCTGACCAATAATTTCTGAAACTTTCAGGTTACGGTTGAAGCCCTGCTGCGCCGTGGAGCAGAATTTACACTCCAGCGCACAGCCGACCTGCGAGGAAACGCACAGCGTGGCGCGATCGTCTTCCGGAATGTACACCGTTTCAACGCGCTGATCGCCTACAGCAATCGCCCATTTAATCGTGCCATCAGAGGAGCGCTGCTCTTCCACAACTTCCGGCGCGCGGATCACCGCAACTTCTTTGAGCTTATTACGCAGCACCTTATTGATGTCGGTCATCTCATCAAAATCGTCGCTGCAATAGTGGTACATCCACTTCATCACCTGATCGGCGCGGAAGGGTTTTTCGCCTAAGTTTTTGAAAAACTCTCGCATCTGCTGACGATTCAAATCCAGCAGGTTAATTTTTGCATCTTTATTGGGAACCGTCAGTGCGACGTTCTCAGGCGTGACAATGTGTTCAGACATAGTTTGTGTATTCCGGCCTCGTTATTACACGTTATGGCCCCTGGAGGGTTGAAAAAAGAAGCGCCCCGGGAATGCGTTTTGCAATTCACGGGGCGCTGCATTGTACAAATTCTGCTGTGCAGATGCCACGACTGTGCGCAGCATTGACAAAATAAAGTGTAACTATGCTTACAATTTCCGATGGGCTTCACGCAACACGGCGCGCAAGGCGGCGGAAATTAGCGAGTGCGCGGGCAAACTTCGCCTTCGCCGAAGAAATAGGCGATTTCACGCGCGGCAGACTCCAGTGAATCGGAACCATGGGTGCCGTTCTCGGTGAAGCTGTCAGCATAATCCGCGCGCAGAGTACCGGCCAGCGCGTTAGCCGGGTTGGTGGCGCCCAGCAGGTCACGGTGACGCTGCACCGCATTTTCACTTTCCAGTACGGAGACCACGATCGGGCCGGAGGTCATGAATTCAACCAGACCGTCGAAGAATGGTTTGCCATCGTGTTCAGCGTAGAAGCCGCGAGCCTGCTCAACGGACAGATGCAGCATTTTCGTGCCAACAATCTTGAAACCAGCAGATTCAAAACGCGCGAAAATACTACCAATAACGTTTTTTGCCACCGCGTTCGGCTTGATGATGGAAAAAGTACGTTCAATAGCCATGTTAACCCCTGTAAGTTGTTCTGTTGTCGTACATACATACGTATGACCTGGCGCGGATTATAAAGAGCAACGCGGGCATTGCCTATGGATAAAGGTAACATTTTTTTAAAATAAGACGAGTTTCAGCAACACCATTCACCAAAACGTCTCTAACCAACGTATTACGGCGCCTTGAGGCGGCAAGAGTGGGGATCCCCGGCCACTGACATAAATCAGAGACCGGAGTGAACGCGAGCAGTCAGCACAAAGGTCGTGTCAACGCTGACGCGTATCTTCGTTGCGTCATTGCACCGCGAACTCGACTGCCGCAACCTGCCCGGCATCATCCATCACCAGTAACTGATACTCCCCGCTTTTATCAAGGTTAAGGCTTAATATGCGATCATGACCGTCCAGCGGCTCTCCGTTTAAAAACCACCAGCGTCGCCCTTCCCCACCGATGGCCTGTAGCGGCAATGTTGCCTGCGAGCGCCCCGGTAGCCGTTTGATCACTGCGCCGTCCCGGATCCCCGAGAGCAACAGCGGCGGCGGTGCGTTCTCATCACGCGGAGGACATGTTTTCGAGCTCGGAGGTAATCTCGCCGCCCGCCGCTCGCCATCGGGCAACCAGGGTTCCAGGGGCAAAGGCCAGACGATAACTGTACGTTGCTGTGCATCGGGGCAGTCTGCTGCGACCCGTTCTCCCTGCGTGTTTACCCATACGGGAAAACGGATGCCGCGAGCGCCTTCCTGTTCAGCCATCAGCATCGTGGGCGGCTGGCTGTTATCTAAAAGCCAGGTCGCCAGACGGCGGCGGCAATTGCTGTCCCCCTCTGGCAAACTCTGCCCGCCAGGCCAGCAGATAACGTCGCGGCTTACCGATTCCGGGCGGGGATCCTGTGGCAAACGCGCCAGTTCCAGCGCAGAGCGCGGCTGCAGCAGATTGTTAACCTGATTGAGCAAGGGGACTGCGCTGGCGAAACCAAATTGACCAGCAACCGGTGTGCCGTCCGGTCTGCCCGTCCAGACGCCAATCACATAACGGCTATTGAGCCCAATGGCCCACGCGTCACGATAACCATAGCTGGTGCCGGTTTTCCAGGCCAGCGGCACCACTTGCGGGAGCGCGCTGTCCGGCAGGGGCTGCGCTTCCCCGGCAAGAATGCGGCGAATAATCCACGCCGCGCCCGGAGACATCAACGTTCTTTCCATCAGCGGGTCGTCTGGCTGAAAGCGCAACTGCCCGGCCTTGCCGTGACGCGCAAAGGCGCTATACGCTGCAGTGATATCCGCCAGACGGGCGCCTGCGCCCCCCAGAATAAGTGACAGGTTCGGCTCCGCGCCTTCCGGCAATTTCAGCGGCAACCCCGCATTGCGCAGCGTGGCAGCAAATTTCTTTGGCCCGTAGGCCTCCAGAACCTGAACCGCGGGAAGATTGAGGGAACGAACCAGCGCCTCATTCATACTGACCGGGCCGTGAAAACCACTGTCAAAATTACCGGGACGATAGTCTCCCGTTCGCCGTGGCACATCCTGCAGCAACGAGGCGGGATGAATCAGACCGTCATCCATCGCCAGGCCATATATAAAGGGCTTTAACACCGATCCCGGCGAGCGGGTGGCGCTGACCATATCGACATGGCCAAAACGGCTGTCGTCATTGATGTCAACCGATCCTACCCAGCCACGGACTTTCATGTCCGTATGGTCGACAACGATGATCGCCAGCGAGCTACGCGGGGGAAGACGAGATTTAACGCCAGCAGCCATGTCTTCAAGCTGACGCTGGAGGCTGGCATCGAGTGTAGTGGTAATCTTGAGACCCGGATCTTTACTCAACATATAGCGAGAGAAGAGGGGCGCGAGCTGCGGCATCTGACGGGGCGCCAGCCAGACCGGCTCTTCACGCGACTCCTCAACCTGCTTTTGGCTCCACACGCCCTGCGAGACCATGCGATCCAGTACCTTATCCCGCGCCGCCTGTGCACGTTCCGACCAGCGGTCCGGGCGCAGGCGACTCGGCGCCTGCGGTAAGACGGCCAGCAGTGCCGCCTCTGCATAGCTGAGCTGAGCGGGGGATTTCCCCAGATACACCCAGCTTGCCGCCCCAACGCCCTGCAACGTACCGCCAAACGGTGCCCGGTTGAGATAGAGCGTCAGAATATCGCGCTTGGAGAGATGCCATTCCAGTTGCATCGCCCGCCACAGCTGGCGGACTTTACCGCCAAAGGTACGCGGATGGGGATCGAGCAGACGCGCGACCTGCATGGTGAGCGTACTGCCGCCAGAGATAACTCTGCCAGCCAGCAGGTCCTGCCATGCGGCACGGGCGACCGAAAGCGGGTTGACGCCTGGATGTTTCCAGAACCAGCGATCTTCGTATTCGATAAGCGCCTGTAAATAGCGTGGGGAGACATCCTCTATCGCCACCGGGTAGCGCCAGATCCCTTCGGCATCGGCGAAGCGCCAGAGCGGCGTGCCATCTTCCGCCACGACGACACGCGCCGGGTTGACCTCTTTCAAGGGCAACGGCCAGAGTTTGTCGGCAATAAAAAGAACCAACGGAATAAGAAGAAACGCTCCCGCAAGCCAAAGCCCGCGGGAGCGCCAGGTGCGCCCTTTGTTCATACTATGGGCGAACGATCAGCGGACCGCTTGCGGCCCCGGTGGCCCGCCACTGCGGTACATACATCGATTCCACCTGTGGCATCGGCAGTTGATAGGTTCCCGGCGTTACCGCACGCGCAAGGTACACCAGCGTCACTGGCTGGCCTTCGCTAACGGAGACGGCGGCGACAAAGCGATCATCGCGGAATTCCATATGAGCAATATCTGCCTGCTGCATACGGTTGAGGAGTTCCTGTACTTCGCTGCCGCTATCCTGCAGACTCGCGCTGCTGCTGGCCAGGTTCTGGTTTTCCAGCTCCAGCCCGGCTGGCAGAAGGTCAACCACCAATGCATCCGGCACGTTGTGGCTGGCGCGTACTTCAAGCCACACCAGCACCAGCTCGCCGCTTTTCAGCGAGGCCAGCGATTTTGTCTGCCCATCGGTACCGAGGATCTGGCGTTCAATGTTCAGTACATTGCTGGCTGGTGCCGGGGTGTATTCCGGATACCCTGTGCTGTCGAGACGCAGCCACATCGGGCTTTCCCCGGTGTTGGTCACCGTCAATGCCGTCATCTGGTCCGCATTGAGTTCGCGCGTTTGCGGTTTGTCGCCTTTAAGTTCTTCATTGGTCAAAGAGGTCTGTGCCTGCCAGGTGCCCGGCAAGTTTTGCAAATGACGCCCTGCCAGATAGAGCGCATTGCTCTCCTGGGTAGAGAGCCAGCGTTGACCGTATGCCTGTTCAGATAAAGTGGTCAGCAGCTTGTTCTGCGCATCCGGCAACAGCGAGTTTTCTTCCAGCAGCGACAGCATCAGCGCGTTATCTCGCAGATCGCTGCCGTAGTCCGCCATCCAGCGCTGCGCTTTCGCACGCGGCGTGGTTAACGCCAGCGCCAGTGCTTGTTCACTACGCGGTGCATCGCCCATCAGCTTGAGTGCGACACCCAGTTGCAGCAGAGGCAGACCGGCTTTCGCCTGAGCATGGCGTTGCCACAGTTCGCGCAGTGCCCCGAGAGGCGCTTTCTGCTGACGTGCAAGCACCAGCGCCGCATAGCTTTGCGCCGCAAATTTGGTCGCCTGGACATCGTCGCTGTAACGTACCGCCATCACCGCCGGGTCTTGCAAGTAACGCAAAAGGCGGCTATTGGCATTATTCAGCGCTTCAACCGGCACGCTGTAGCCCTGCTCAGAGGCGCGTACCAGGAAGTCAGTCACGTAAGCGGACAACCAGTACTCTTCCGGCCCGTTTTTATCCCATAACGAGAAGCCGCCGTCGTCACGCTGCATTTGCAGTAAGCGGGAGATACCGATTTCCACTGCCGCACGGCGCTGTTCATCGCTGTCACCCTTGATACCCATCGCTTTAAGCTGGGCCGCATTGGTATACAACGACGGGAACAGCCCGCTCGCCGTCTGCTCAAGGCATCCGTACGGGTAGGCTTTCAGTTCCTGAATGTAGCGGGCAATATTGAGCGAAGGACGTCCGCTGAGCAACAACTGCCCTTGCAGCGCCACAGGCGAAATGCGTTTCGTATGCTCAGCCGGTGCATTCCAGCTCTCATGCGGGTAGAGCATGACATCGCTACTGATGGTCTGAGCCGGGTAAGCCGGACGCACACCGATTTTCCACGATTTATTCTGCGTCGCGAAGGTTTCTCCCGGCAACGTCAGACCTGAAACCGAAGCCGTCACTTCGCCATCGCCATAACCGTCCAGCGCGCGTACCGGAATAAAGAGCGTCATCCGCGCCCCTGCCGCCACATTCACCGGTTTCGGCTGCTCGCTTTCCAGTGCCAGCAGTCCTTTTGCCGCCAGCGCAATGTTCAGCGTCTGTGGCTTATCGGTGAGGTTAGTAATATCGAGCGTCAGGCGGCTGGTATCGCCACCGGCCAGGAAGCGCGGTGTGTTTAGCTCCGTAATAACCGGTGCTGCCACAATCACTTTGCCTTCGCTATTACCAAAGTCTTCCGCCGTCCAGGCCTGTGCCATCACACGCAGTTCACCGTTAAAGTCGCCAACGGGGAGCGTGACGGTTCCTTCACCGTTGTCATCGAGCGTCACCGGCTGCGCCTGCTGGGCGATGATGGTGACATGGTTAACCGGTGGCTTGCCACCGCGGTTGAGTTCGTCGCCATCACCACCAAAACGTAACGCGGCCAGACGCCCCTGCCCTTCAATCACCTGACCATAAATGTCATAGATATCTGCGCCATAGCGTTTTTGCCCGAAGAAGGCTTCCCACGGATCCGGCGTGACATAATCGGTGATATTCAGTACGCCGCTATCCACTGCGGAGACCAATACGTTAACCTGTTTTGGCACAGTGCCGTTTTTCAGGCTGGCCTTCACTTTGACCGTCAGCGGCTGGTTCGGGCGCATTTTTTGCGGCGTTTCCAGCGCCAGGGAGAGACGACGGTTTTCGTCACCCATCGGCAGATGGAGCAGGCCCACGGCGCGTTTCGGCGTTGCCGATTTTGATTTATCCCCCGGACGCACCACCAGCGTGCTCAGGTAGAGATCGTGGCGACGCCACTTCTGATCTACCGGGATGGAGAGATCGAGCCCGGTCGCGGGTACATCGATTTCCTGCCACCACAACGGCCCTTCGCTGGACTCAATCATGGCGTAACCTTTACCCGCGGCAGGAGCGGTAATATGCAACTTGATGGTATCGCCCGGCTGATAAGAGGGTTTATCAAGTTTCATGGTGACGCGGTCAGGGCGCGCAGCCCCGGATCCGTCACTGTTATCCTGCCAGCTGTAGCCCGCCCAGAAACGGACGCTACTGACGCTTTCATCAGGCGCTTTGACTTCCAGACGATACGAACCCCACTCTACCGGTACGGTAATTTTCCCGGTTTCGTCAGCTGCCAGATCCAGCGTCTGCTCATTCTCCACCAGATCTTTTTGATCGAATTGCGACTGCCAGCCTTCACTTTCCGACCAGTTCCAGTAGTAATCGCGACGTTCACGAATCAGCCGAACCTGCAGGCCCGATACTGCTTTTTTTACGCCCTGTGCATCGGCATAGACAATATCAAAACCAGCATTGCCATTTTCATCAACAATGGGCTGGTTGACGGTGGTATCGGTGCGATAATCGTAAACCGCTTTTGAGGCAAACTGCGGGCGAATACCCGGCAATGCAGGTGCAGGCCAGACAGCCTGTTCAGCACGACGCGTGACCGGGCGACCGCCCGATTCCAGCAGGCTTGCCTGCAAAATGACCTGCAACGGGGAGTGCGTTTCCTGCCACTGGCTGGGGGCTGTAACCTGACCATGGCCTTTTTCGTCCAGCGTCAGATGCACTTCATCCAGGGTACGCGTCAGCGTTTCATCGGCAATGTCGCCAAACTGGAAGCCGGGCAGCGCTTTTACCGCTTCGCGTAAAGGTCGCAGCCAGAGCTGGCCCTGCAGGGTGTTGCCGTTAGCAGGCGCACCGTACAGGTAATAGCCGGCGACGTTGAAATCCACATCCTCATCGGCTTTGAGCGGTGTCGCTTGTGGACTCAGATTCAGCGCCATGCGTTCTGGCATAAAATCTTCCACATGGAAAGACCAGTTGCGTAGTTGGTTATCCCCGGTATTGGCGCGAATCGACCATGTACCGGTTTGCGCGCTGGCATCAAGGGCATAGGTAAAATGATAAAGACCGTTTGTCGGTTGGCTCACCACGGTACGCATCACCTGACCATCCGGTTTGACGACTTCAAGCTTCACGGGTTGATCAGTAAGTGGTTTACCGTCGCTGTCACGCAGCAGAGCATTTACGATAACCGTTTCACCCGGACGGTAGAGATCGCGCGGACCAAACATAAAGAACTGCTTGCTGTAACCCGGATCCCCGGCAATCGCAAATTCCGCCAGATCGAGGGCGGGAAGTTGCAAGTCGAGCAATGTTGTCTCGCCGTCTTTACGCGCCAGAACCAGCGCCGCCTCTTTGTCGGTGGTCAGTGTGGCATGTCCCTGCGCATCGCTCGTCGCCTGAGCCAGCGTCTGGCCTTTCTCGTTCAGTAGCACAACGTCGACGCCCGATTGCGCCGCTCCGTTTTCCAGCCCCTGTGTGAAAATATCCAGCCGATTATGGTAACGGTGAGCAGACAGACCAATATTACTTAGCGTGAAGAGAGTAGCCGCATTGCTATAGCTATAATGCCCCGCCTGGTTCATCACGGCGATATACACGCCAGCCTGCTGCAGGGGTTTGATTTCCCCCAGCGGAAGCAGGAGTTTTTCTCGGGTGTTACGTGCCGGGTTGAGGTCAAACCGCCCGGTGTAAACCAGATCGGCCATTTTCAGCAAGGTGTCTGACTCCCAGTTCGTCAGCGCATTACGGTATTCCCATTGGCTGACAAACGCCGCCAGCGATTCCGGCTTCACGCGGTAGAAGTTCACGTCCACATTATTGACGTTAAGCGCCATAACCGGCAGCCCTTCCACCACTTTTCCAGGCAGTAAAGACCCGCGGCTGGCGAAGCCGACGGTAGGCTGAATATCACGCGTGGTAATCGCCTTTTCGTAATCAATGCCAAAGGTGGCTTTATTAAGCGCCACCAGCCCGCGGTCAACGGATACCAGCAACTCGCGGTTGGGTTCAAGGTGACGCAGGCGAAGCTCTTTCAGGTTTGTGGAGAGTTCCCACGCCCCGTCTACTTTGCCATTCTTTTTATCCACCACATGGACAGTCTGGGCAAAGTTTTGATCCGGGTCGAGCGGAACGGAGAAGGTCAACACAAGGGCAGCCGCGCCCTCAAGCTGAACCTCGGAGGCATCAACCAGCGTTAACGGCTTACCTTCACTGCTCGCCGCCAGTTGTTTGAGTTTTTCGCCATCCGGTTTTGCCGCGGCTGGAGTTTGACTCGCGGCTGGCGCTGCAGCGGCCGGTGCGGCCTGCGCTTCCTGAGGTTTATCGTTGTTATCACAGCCTGCCAATATAAACGCACTTAAGAAGGCGATAGCCATCGCCGCTGAACGTTTTAGTTTCATCCTTTATCCCTGGCCCACAAAGCCTGTTAATTCGTTAAGCGTAAGTATTATGCGTGACTTTGCCGATTACAAACACCCTCCCAGAATCTGGAAAGCGCTTCGTTGTATTGAGCCGGTTCGCTCGGGCGTGTTACCGCGATCACAGGTCGTAACGTTACATGTTACCTTTTAGGTCATTTGTTTTTAAAACAACAAGATAGATAGCTTCTTTTTACGTGTACCTGCTAACGTTACTGCATCTTCACCTATTTTTCGCGGTTCATATAAGAGAGAACGTTATGAGCAGAGCCGTTAATGCCCTACAAAATTTCGGTAAGTCCCTCTTTGGTCCGGTGCTGATTTTGCCGATTGTCGGCTTGTTTATCGCCTTCGGAAATATTTTCGGCAACGGCAACCTGGCAGAGTACCTGCCTTTTCTCGGTCACCCGCTGATTCAACACACCGGACAACTGATTGCAAAGTCTGCCGTCTCGGTACTGGCCAACCTGGCGTTGGTGTTCGCCGTCGGCATCCCCGTTGGCCTCGCCGCGCGCGATAAAGGCTATGCCGCGCTAATTGGCCTTGTCACCTTTATCGTTTTTATCAACGCCATGAATGTCACCATGCAGATGCAGGGGGCGCTGGCAGCAGCAGATCAGATGAAAGCGGCGGGCCAGAGCATGGTGCTGGGTGTGCAGGTGCTGGAGATGGGCGTCTTCGCCGGGATCCTCACCGGCGCGCTATCGGGATATGTGTACAACAAATATTCCGGCGTACAGTTTTCCGGGGCGATGGCTATCTATTCCGGGCACTGCTTTGTCGCCATTATCATGCTGCCTGTTTCCATGGTGCTGGGCGTGATCATGAGCGAATTGTGGCCTTTCGCCCAGCATGGCATCAGCACACTGGCGATGGCCATTAAAGGCGCCGGGCCCTTCGGCGTGGCAATTTATGGCTTCCTTGAACGCATCCTTGTGCCCACTGGCCTGCATCACCTGGTCTACACGCCATTTTTATATACCGAGCTGGGCGGTACGCAGGAGGTATGCGGCTCCATGTACCAGGGCGCACGCAATATTTACTTTGCCGAGATGGCCTGTCCGGACGTGAAACAGCTTAGCAGCACGGTGGTATGGGATGCGCGCGGTATCAGTAAGATGTTCGGCCTGCCTGCGGCGGCGCTGGCTATGTATTTGACCGCGAAGCCAGAACGCAAAGCAGCGGCAAAAGCGATTCTTATCCCCGCAGCGCTGACCTCGCTTCTGGTTGGGGTGACTGAGCCTATCGAGTTTTCTTTCCTGTTCGTCGCGCCGCTGCTGTTCGTGGTGCATGCGGTGCTGACAGGTATCGGCATGATGCTTTTCTCCCTGTTTGGCGTCCATGCGATCGGCGCAAACGGCATCATTGATTTCATTCTCTATAACCTGCCGCTCGGCACTGAGAAATCGAACTGGCCGATGTACATCGTGGTTGGCCTCATCATGTTCGCGCTCTATTTCATTATCTTCCGTTTCCTGATTTTGCGTTTCGACATGAAGACGCCTGGCCGGGAAGCCGAAGACGAAGAGACGCGTCTTTACAGCAAACAAGATTACCAGGCCAAAGGTAACAACGATGGGCTCGGCGTGGCGATCATTGAAGGGCTTGGCGGACGCGGCAACATTGAGGTGGTAGACAACTGCTATACCCGTCTGCGCGTCACGGTAAAAGATGTCGCCACTATTGATGAACCTCGTCTGAAAGCAACAGGCGCGAAGGCGGTCATCAAACAAGGCAATAACGTTCAGGTGGTCTACGGGCTGCATGTCAAAAAAATGCGAGAAGCCGTTGAGGCCTTTCTCTAAAGGAGACTAAAGATGTTGAATCCCCCATTTATTCTCTCTATCGCCGGCGGCGGCAGCACCTATACGCCAGGGATCGTCAAAAGCCTGATGGTACGTCTGGAAGATTTCCCTCTGGCGGAAATTCGCCTCTACGACATTGACGAAGCCCGACAGAGCACCATTGCGCCGGTCGTGGAAAAGGTCATTCGTGACCACAGCCAGAGTATCAAATTTACCGTCACCAGCGATCCGGAAGCGGCCTTTAGCGGTGCCCATTTTGTCTTCGCCCAGATGCGCGTCGGCCAGTACAAAATGCGTGAGCAGGATGAAAAGATCCCGCTACGTCATGGGGTGGTGGGTCAGGAAACCTGTGGACCTGGCGGTCTGGCCTACGGTTTACGTACCATTCTGCCAATGGTTGAACTTATAGACCTGGTGGAGCGCTACGCGGATAAACGCGCCTGGATTGTAAATTACTCCAACCCGGCAGCCATTGTTGCCGAAGGGGTACGCCGCCTGCGCCCTGACGCGCGCGTACTCAATATTTGCGATATGCCGGTCGCGGCGATGCGTAATATGGGGGCAATTCTCGGCGTTGATCGCCACAAGCTGGAGGTGGATTACTTCGGCCTGAACCATTTTGGCTGGTTTACCCGCGTGCTTGTCGATGGCGAAGACAGGCTGCCTCAACTACGCGAACATATCGCCCGCTTTGGCCTGCTCACCGAAGATGCCGCACAGACCGATCCGCAGCATTCGGATCCGTCGTGGGTGAAGACATGGCGCAATATTAAACCATTGATGGATCATTTCCCGGAGTATCTGCCGAACCCTTATCTGCAGTACTACCTGATGCCCAACGAGATTGTGGCGCATCAGGACCCGAACTATACCCGCGCCAATGAGGTGATGAACGGCCGGGAGAAAAAACTGTTTGCCGCAGCCCAGGAGTACCAGCGTACCGGCGTCTTACCGGATGCGTTCCATGTCGGGGTTCACGGCGCGTTTATCGTCGATGTCGCCTGTTCGCTGGCCTTTGATTTACGCCAGCGTCACCTGGTGATCGTCGAAAACAAAGGAGCGATTGCGAATCTACCCTACGATGCGATGGTAGAAGTACCGGCTTACATCACGGCAAACGGGCCGGAGCCAGTACGCATGGGGGCCGTGCCGTTGTTTCATCAGACATTATTGATGCAGCAACTCGCCTCGGAGCAGTTGTTGGTGGAAGCCACCATTGAAGGCAGTTACGAGAAAGCCCTGCAGGCCTTTACGCTCAACCGTACGGTGCCCACCATGCAACACGCCAAAGCGATTCTTGATGAGATGATCGCGGCGAATCGAGAATACTGGCCCGCGCTGCAAAAAGCCTGGGAAAACGGTCGGGCGGTAAAAAAATAACGAGGTTACTCGCGCCTTTTGCGATGGTTGCTTGTCGGGTCAGGAAAAAACGTTAACAATTCAGGATATACCCGAAATAATTCGAGTTGCAGACAGGCGGCAAGTGAGAGAATTCCCGGGAGCTTACTGATTTAAGTGACTGGGGTGGACAATATAGCCAACACGCCTGCAACCTGAAGTATGACGGGTTTCTTGTTGATGACACGGAGGCAACCATGTCCACCTCTTTTTTTGTCGCAGCCGACTGGCTGATTGAACACGCTGATGATCCAGAACTTCAGGTCATTGATGCGCGTATGGCCCCTGCAGGCCAGGAACACACCCGTGATATGACGGCGGAGTACCGCGCCGGACACATCCCCGGGGCGGTATTTTTTGATATCGAAGCCCTTTCTGATCACACCACTTCTTTGCCGCACATGTTACCGCGCCCGGAAGCGTTTGCCGTCGCCATGCGCGAACTGGGCATCAGCCACGACAAACATCTGGTGGTCTACGATGAGGGCAATCTCTTCTCTGCCCCGCGCGCCTGGTGGATGCTGCGTAATTTCGGTGTCGAACACGTTTCAATCCTGGCGGGTGGACTGGCGGGCTGGCAGCGCGATGAGTTGCCGCTCGAACAGGGTGATGCCGATTTGCCACAGTCTGATTTTGAGGTGAAATTTGACCCGTCAGTGGTTAAACGACTGACCGATGTGCTGCTGGTCAGCCACGAGCGTACCGCACAGCTCGTGGATGCACGCCCGGCAGCCCGTTTCAACGCCGAGGCGGATGAGCCGCGTGCAGGTCTGAAACGCGGCCATATTCCCGGCGCGTTGAATGTACCGTGGGGCGATCTGGTTGTTAACGGCGAGTTGAAAACGACGGACGAACTGGAAGCCATCTTCAGACGCCAGGGGGTTAATCTGCAGGAGCCGATTATCGCCAGCTGTGGCTCGGGGGTCACCGCCGCTGTCGTTATTCTGGCGCTGGCCACGCTCGGCGCCACTAACGTGAAGTTGTACGATGGTTCCTGGAGTGAATGGGGCGCGCGCGACGATTTGCCGATTGAACCTGCGTAAATGGATACCCGCTTAGCGCCCCTTTTGTCGCGTGGGGAGTCGCTTACCCGCGCCGAATACCGGGTACTCGCCCACCTCACGGATCACCCGTTGCTGGTGGGCAATATCACTGTACGCGATCTGGCGACGGCGACCTTTGTCTCTACGGCCACGATCATGCGGCTATGTCAGAAACTGGGGTTTAGCGGCTACAGTGAATTTATCTGGCACTGTAAGCAACTTCTGGCCGATACCCCTCATATCCCGGAGCAGGTTACGGGCAATGGCAACACCCTGCCCGCGCTTTTTCATCAGTTTATGGCGAACTACCAGCAGACCTTTCAGTGGGTGACCGAGGAAAAGCGCCGCCAGTTCGTCACGCTGCTGCGTGAGAAAGAGAGTTTTTTCCTTTATGGTGCCGGGTTTTCGTACCTGTTTGCGGAATACCTGACGAAAAAATTGCAGGTGCTGGGTAAAACGGCATTTATTTCCGGCCCCGGCGACAGCCGTAATATCTTCCTCAGCAACGCAGCGCGTTACCAGGTGTTTATCGCCGTCTCACGTAGTGGAGAAACGGAACAGGTTCTGGATAAAGCGCGTATTGCGCAGAATGTCGGTATGACGGTTATCGCGTTTACCCGCGCCTCGGCAAATACGCTGGCAAACCTCGCGGATTTGCATTTTGCGCTGTATGACGAAGCGGTGCATTTTGCCGCCGAAGCGGCCGGTGTCACGTCGTTTGAGTCGAATCTGGTGCTACTGATGGACTTACTGCTACTGGAAGCGACGGGCTAAGCCCGTCGATACCTCAGATAATGCGGTTATTCTTCAGATCGCGCAGAAAACTGCCCCAGCGGCGCTCATAGAAAGGGGGGATATGGGCAATCATAAAATGGCTGACCCCGTGCTCCCCTTTTACTACCTGGCAAATATCCACCGGCTCATCCCCCGGTAAGGTGTCCATTGCCACACTGCCTGCCGCCTCAATCACACTCTCAATGTCGCCTTCTGCTTCAATACCAATCAGCAGATTCGGCTGAGCATCATTTTTCTCTTTGATAGAGCAAAGGTATGCACATTTCACATGGTTGAAAGTCGAAAACAATTTGGTCAACGAATCGATCATTTGCGCGGGCGGTTCCGCCACTTCGGAGAGCAGCAGCGACATACCGCCTTCCAGCACTTCCTGCTGGCTTAACGGGCTGTCATCTTTACCCACCAGATGGCTGATTTCACGCGGCGTGAGCTCTTTGCCGGTCGGTAACTTCGCGTTGAGAAACAGCGTCTCGCCAAGCGTCATTTCAAATAGCGTTCGCGCAGGCATCACCACAAACGCTTGCTCGGTTTCAACCGCCTGCTGCAGAGCCTCAAGGGAGGTGAAAAAGGGGATCACCGACTGACCGTCGTCCTTTTCCCAGTGCTGTAGATCCAGCACGCTGTCTTCAACAATGGCTTCATCTTCGGCAGCGGTACCCGGCACCCAAACGGTAGAATACAGCAATTTGCGGAAAAACGCCGGGCGATAAGCAGGCTCGGTCGCCGCCTTTTCCAGCAGGCTATCGAGGGTTTCAGGCTCGTGATGATGGTCGTGATCTGAATGGGACATAGATTTTACTGTTCGTATTGAGCTGTTTGATGCCCTCGCCCCGACCCTCTCCCACAGGGAGAGGGGGGAAATCGCACCGTGCGGTTCCCTCGCCCCTTTGGCGAGAGGGTTAGGCTGAGGGGAAAAATTACTTACTGGTCAGCAGATTAGCCAGTGCACGCACGCCAAGGCCCGTCGCACCTGCCGCCCACTGCTCTACCGCCGCTTTGCGATAGGTCGCAGAACAGTCGATATGCAACCAGCCCTGCTGGTAATTTTCCACAAAGTGCGAGAGGAAACCTGCCGCAGTACTTGCCCCCGCCGGGAACGCCGCCCCCGCGGTGTTATTCAGCTCAGCAAAGTTCGACGGCAACTGGTTACGGTGGAATTCCGCCAGCGGCAAACGCCAGAACGGCTCGTTTTCCGCCGCGGCGCTTGCCAGTAAACGGTTTGCCAGTTTGTCATCGAAGCTGAACAGCGCATGGTAGTCATTACCCAACGCGGTTTTTGCAGCCCCCGTCAGGGTCGCGGCATCAATGATAAATTGCGGTTTCTGCGCGGAGGCATTGATCAGACCGTCTGCCAGCACCAGACGCCCTTCTGCATCGGTGTTCATGACTTCCACGGTTTTGCCGTTACGGTAGCGGATGATATCGCCCAGTTTGAAGGCGTTGCCGCTGACCATATTGTCTGCGCAGCACAGATAAAGTTTCACACGCTTGTTCAGGCCGCGCGTAATGGCAAACGCCAGCGCGCCGGTCACCAGCGCCGCGCCGCCCATATCGGATTTCATCGAATCCATAAACGCGGTCTGCTTGAGGCTATAACCGCCGGAATCGAAGGTAATGCCTTTACCGACCAGGCAGGCATAGATCGGGGCTTCTGCATCGCCCGTCGGGTTAAAATCCAGTGACAGCAGTACCGGCGGACGTTCTGAACCGCGTCCAACAGTGTGGATGCCCATGTAACCTTTATCGCGCAGATCTTCGCCTTTGACGATGCGGTAAGAGACCGCCTCGCCCCCCACCTCATCAAGCAGATCCACAGCGCGTTGCGCCAGTTGCTCCGGGCCGAGATCTTCTGCGGGCGCATTGATGATGTCACGCACCCAGTCGATGGTTTTCAGACGGCTGTCGAGCTCTTTTTGATCGGCCTCGGATAAGGTTGCCCATTCAATTTTACGCGTCCCTTTTGGCCCTTTGTAACCAGCCCAGAACGCCCAGCTCCTGTCCGCATCCCAGCCTTCACCGCTCAGCGCGACATGCTTTATCCCCATGTCGTCGATTTTGCGCGCGGCGCGCTGGATTATTCCAGTGTCATCTTTACCGGTCAGGTGCAGGGCAATGCCGTCGTTATTAATACTGTAGAGCGCTTTTTCGCCCCAACGAGCGTCTGCGCCCTGGGTCGTCAGCGTAATTTTCATCGCTTCTGTTGTCATTGTTTTGTCCTTTAGCGCATGGGATATGAAAACGGGCCGCCAGAAGGCAGCCCGTCGATATCAAGATGCTTCATCTAACCAGACTAGCAGAATTGCTTCGAGAATCTTTTCGTTCGATGCGTTCGGATCGTCATCAAAATCTTCCAGATCGCAAATCCACTGGTGCATATCGGTGAAGCGGACAGTTCGTGGGTCCAGATCCGGGTTAGCGTCATACAGCGCCTCGCCGATCTCGCGACTGTCGGTCCATTTCAGTGCCATATTAATGCTCCCGAGCGTGGTTGATAGTGTAACGCGGGATCTCCACAACCAGATCTTCGTCGGTGACACGTGCCTGGCAACCCAGGCGACTTTCTGGCTCCAGACCCCAGGCTTTATCCAGCATGTCGTCTTCGTCTTCGCTGCTTTCCGGCAACGAATCAAACCCTTCACGCACGACACAGTGGCAGGTGGTGCAGGCGCAGGATTTCTCACAGGCGTGTTCAATCTCAATACCGCCACGCAGGGCGACATCAAGAATGGTCTCGCCGCTCTTAGCTTCCAGAACTGCGCCATCGGGACAGAGGTCCTGATGAGGCAGAAAAACGATCTTTGGCATGTTAAACCTCGTCGACGGAATGGCCTTTTAACGCGGTGCGCACGGACTGATCCATGCGGCGCGCGGCGAATTCCTGGGTTTGTTTGTCTAGATTTTTAATGGCTTGTTCTATGGCGTCCGTATCATCGCCGTTAGCGACCGCGCTTAACTGTGCGATAGCCTCGTCGATAACCGTCCGCTCTGCGGCGCTTAACAGCGCGGCATCTGTCGCCAGCGCACCGTTCAGGCTTTCCAGAACGCGGGCTGCTTCCACTTTCTGCTCAGCCAGCATACGTGCTTTCACGTCCTGCTCAGCGAAGCTCATGGAATCTTTAATCATGGTGGCGATTTCGTTGTCGGTCAGGCCGTAGGACGGCTTCACCTGAATGGCCGCTTCAACGCCGGTGGATTTTTCCATTGCCGTTACGCTGAGCAGGCCGTCCGCATCCACCTGGAAGGTAACACGGATATGCGCGCCGCCTGCCGGCATCGCCGGAATACCACGGAGTGCGAAACGCGCCAGTGAACGGCAATCCTGCACCAGCTCGCGCTCGCCCTGCATCACGTGGATGGACATGGCCGTTTGACCATCTTTGAAGGTGGTAAACTCCTGCGCACGCGCCACCGGGATGGTGGTATTACGCGGGATAACTTTCTCCACCAGCCCACCCATGGTTTCCAGACCAAGCGACAGCGGAATCACATCCAGTAGCAGCATGTCGCTGTCTGGTTTGTTGCCCACCAGAATATCAGCCTGGATTGCCGCGCCAATGGCGACGACTTTATCCGGGTCGATGGAGGTCAGTGGCGTACGGCCAAAAAACTCACCCACTTGCTCGCGTACCAGCGGTACACGCGTGGAGCCGCCCACCATGACCACTTCCAGCACCTCGTTCGGCTCAACGCCCGCATCTTTCAGCGCGCGACGACAAGAAAGTAGCGTACGTTTGACCAGCGTCGAAATCAGCGCTTCGAATTGTTCACGGGTCACGACGCCCTGCCAGCCAGCCACCTCAACGGTAACGGAGGCCGCGTCGCTCAGCGCAATTTTTGCGGCAATAGCGGCATCCAGCAGTTCACGCTGCAGACGGTTGTCGCCATGCTCAGGCAGGTTCGCCTGCTCGCGGATAAAATCAGCCAGCAGATGGTCGAAGTCATCGCCACCCAGTGCGGAATCACCGCCGGTAGCCAGCACTTCAAACACCCCACGGCTTAAGCGCAGAATGGAAATATCAAAGGTACCGCCGCCCAGATCGTAAACGGCAATCACGCCCTCTTTACCGGAATCCAGACCATAGGCAATCGCCGCAGCGGTCGGTTCGTTGAGCAAACGCAAAACATGCAGGCCAGCCAGACGCGCGGCATCTTTGGTGCCCTGACGCTGTGCATCATCAAAATAGGCCGGAACGGTGATAACCACGCCGTCGAGTTCGCCGGACAGAGACGCTTGTGCGCGAAGCGCAAGGGATTTCAGAATATCGGCAGAGACGCGGATCGGGTTTATCAGCCCCGCACGGGTGGCGATCATCGGCAGGCCGTTTTCGCTTGCCTGCAATTGATACGGCAGATGCGGGTAACGTGCCTGAATATCGCTCAGCGCGCGGCCCATCATACGTTTTACGGAGCTGATGGTATTAACCGGATCCTGAGCTGCGTTGGCTCGCGCGTCATAACCCACGGTATGTTCGGTAGCAGAGTAGTGCACAACCGAAGGTAACAGATGACGCCCGGCGCTATCGGCAAGGGTCTCAGCCTGACCGCTACGTACAGTAGCAACCAGAGAATTGGTGGTGCCTAAATCGATGCCTGCCGCCAGACGACGCTGATGCGGCGCGGCACTCAAACCAGGCTCACTAATTTGTAATAAGGCCATCTTGTGCTTCCAGAAAAATTAAAAACCGAGCAGTTTTTCTTCGAGTTGTTCTGTTGAACTGCGCAGTTTATCGAGAAAACGCAGTTTACGCACGGTATCCGCTGCGACATCCCACGTTTCAGTATTCAGTTGTTCAACCAGTTGCTGATGGCGGGAATCAAACATACCTTTCACGCGTTTGATAAAACGTTCCAGACGCGCCTGATCCTGCGCCTGTTCAATCTCATCGAGCTCTTCGCGCAGTTCCAGTTGTTCCATCAGAAAAGCGGTATCGCGCACCGTATGTTGTTCGCTGGCGAGATCGAATCCGTGCAGTGAAAGGAGATATTCCGCGCGGTTCAGCGGATTACGCAACGTCTGCCATGCCTGATTAATGGTTGCAGACTGCTGCAGTGCAGCCAGTTGTTCTGTCTGGGTTCCGCTGGCGAATTTATCCGGATGGTATTGGCGCTGCAGATCCTGGTAGCGGGAAGCCAGCGCCTGAATGTCAATCTGATAGTGGGCGGATAACCCAAAGAGAGTGAAGTAATCCATAGCAATCTCGGAATAGCCTGCTAAAACAAACCCCACGCACAGTCATACTCTTCGTCCTTCACGCCGACTCAGCGCGAAGGAGGTGAGTCTTTTCTATGGTGGGGCTTATCGGTGAAATGCAATTACACGTTAAAGCTTTCGCCGCAACCGCACTCGTCTTTGACGTTCGGATTGGTGAATTTAAACCCTTCGTTCAGGCCTTCTTTAACGAAATCCAGTTGCGTGCCATCAAGGAATTGCAGGCTTTTGCCGTCGATAACGACCTTCACACCTTTATCTTCGAACACGGTGTCTTCCGCCGAGGGTTCGTCAACAAATTCCAGTACGTAGGCCATGCCAGAACAACCAGAGGTTCTGACCCCCAGACGCAGGCCAAACCCTTTACCGCGGTTGGCCAAAAAGTTATTCACTCGCGTTGCAGCACTGTCGCTCAGGGTAATCGACATACAATGCCCTCAATTATTTTGCTTCACGTTTACTTTTGTAATCCGCAATCGCGGCCTTAATCGCATCTTCCGCCAGAATAGAGCAGTGGATTTTTACCGGCGGCAATTCCAGCTCTTCGGCAATGTCAGTGTTTTTAATTGCCTGCGCTTCGTCCAGGGATTTGCCCTTCACCCACTCGGTAACCAGTGAGCTGGAAGCGATAGCCGAACCGCAACCGTAGGTTTTAAAGCGCGCGTCTTCAATGATACCCTCATTGTTGACTTTGATCTGCAACTTCATCACGTCGCCACAGGCCGGTGCACCCACCATGCCGCTGCCTACGCTCTCGTCGCTGTTGTCGAAAGAACCCACGTTGCGCGGATTCTCATAATGATCGATTACTTTTTCGCTGTAAGCCATGTTCTGTTCTCCTGATTCCGCTACCGATTAGTGATGTGACCATTCAATGGTGTTCAAGTCCACGCCCTGTTTGAACATCTCCCACAATGGAGAAAGTTCGCGCAGACGACCAATGGAGCTGCGAACCAGCTTGATGGCGTAGTCAATCTCTTCTTCGGTAGTGAAACGACCTAAAGAGAAACGAATAGAGCTGTGTGCCAGCTCGTCAGTCATACCCAGCGCACGCAGTACGTAAGAGGGTTCCAGGCTCGCCGAGGTACAGGCAGAACCAGAAGAAACCGCCAGGTCTTTGAGCGCCATGATCAGCGACTCGCCTTCAACATAGTTAAAGCTGACGTTGAGGATATTCGGTGCGCCCTGCTCAAGGGAGCCGTTCAGGTAGACCTCTTCCATATCTTTCACGCCGTCCCACAGACGGTTACGCAGACCGCGCAGACGCGCCATCTCGGTGTCCATCTCTTCTTTAGCGATACGGTAAGCTTCACCCATGCCGACGATCTGGTGAACTGGCAGCGTACCGGAACGCATGCCGCGCTCGTGACCACCGCCGTGCATCTGTGCTTCGATGCGGATACGCGGTTTACGACGCACGTACAGCGCGCCGATGCCTTTCGGGCCATAGATTTTGTGGCCGGAGAAGGACATCAGGTCCACTTTCAGTTGGCTCAGGTCGATAGGCAGTTTGCCTACGCTCTGGGTCGCATCAACGTGGTAGATAATGCCGCGCGCACGGCACATTTCGCCGATGGTCGCGATATCCTGCACCACGCCGATTTCATTATTCACGTGCATAATGGAGACGAGAATGGTGTCGTCACGCATGGCCGCTTCGAGCTCTTTGAGGTCGATGATACCGTTGCTCTGCGGGGCGAGATACGTGACGTCAAACCCTTCACGCTCCAGCTGACGGCAGGTGTCCAGTACGGCTTTGTGTTCGGTTTTGCTGGTGATAATGTGCTTGCCTTTTTTCTGATAGAAGTTGGCCGCACCTTTGATCGCCAGGTTATCGGATTCGGTCGCGCCAGAGGTGAAAACAATTTCACGCGGATCGGCACCAACCAGCTCAGCAATCTGATTACGGGCGATATCAACCGCCTCTTCAGCCTGCCAGCCAAAACGGTGAGAGCGGGAAGCTGGGTTACCAAAAGTCCCGTCCAGAGTCAGACACTGCATCATTTTCTCAGCAACACGCGGATCCACCGGCGTGGTTGCGGAGTAATCGAGATAGATCGGTAATTTCATTGCTCTATAAACTCCGTACATCACTCAATGCAATGAATCAGGCTACCGGCTGGATGTACGACCGTTTATACGGGGTGACGGATCACCCCGGCCTGATTCTGAATTCTTATAGTGTTTTAACCTAACTGTTTTGCGGTGCAGCAAGGCGGCAAGCTTGTGAATGCCCGGGAGCTTACGTAAGTAAGTGCCAGGGTTGAACAAGTGCGGCCCATGCAGCAGCGCCCCGAAACAGGACGGGTAAATTATGCGCGCAGCTTGACGTCGATAGCATCCTGACCGCGGGTCGTGCGTTGGGACTCGTGCGTATGCTGACGATCGGACACATCGAGGATTTCCTGGTTATTGACCAACTCACCCAGGGTGATGTTGTTCAGGAAACCGGTCAGACGATCGCTCAGGTCACGCCACAGCGCATGGGTCAGGCATTTGTCGCCGCCCTGGCAGCCGCTTTTACCCTGGCAACGGGTTGCATCAACAGATTCGTCAACGGCGCTGATCACTTCACCAACAGCGATACTGCCTGCATCTTTACCCAGCAGATAACCGCCGCCCGGGCCACGCACGCTGGCAACGAGGCCATTTTTGCGCAAGCGAGAGAACAGTTGTTCCAGATAAGAGAGGGAGATTCCCTGACGTTCGGAAATATCAGCCAACGGTACCGGGCCCGTTTCGGAGTTGAGCGCAACGTCCAGCATTGCGGTCACGGCATAACGCCCTTTAGATGTCAGTCTCATGTCTTAACTTAGCCTCAGACTCGCCCCTGCCCGGGGTTTTTATTAAAATTTAAAATAATGTCGCATAGCAGGGGCAAGTCTGACATTCCTGACTAAATTGGTCAACTATTTACTTGACTGTTTTAGTCAGGTATTTGGCTTTACGTGCCGTTTTGCTGAGGGACAATTTGTGCCCCTTTCTAAGGCCAGAACGCACGCAAGAAAAAATGTGCTACCTCTACTGTTTTTCCTGCGTTTTCTGCTCAATTGACGCCAGAATTCCACGCAGAATGTTCAGTTCCTGGCTTTCCGGACGCGCACGCGTAAAGAGGCGGCGCAGCTTGTTCATCACCTGGCCCGGGTGACTTTCACGGATAAACCCGGTGGAGAGCAGCGTCTTTTCCAGGTGACCGTAGAAGCGCTCCAGATCATCCACCAGCGGATACGGCGTCTCTTCATGCTCTTCTGTGTTGACGTTTTCCTGGGTTGCCAGCCACGCCATGCGGACTTCGTAAGCAATCACCTGAACCGCCATCGCCAGGTTCAGAGAACTGTATTCCGGGTTCGCGGCAATCGCGACGTGATAATGGCATTTCTGCAGTTCGTCGTTGGTCAGCCCGACGCGCTCGCGCCCAAACACCAGCGCGACCGGAGCATGCTGTGCCTCGGCAACGCTTTTCAAGCCACACTCTCGCGGGTCGAGCATCGGCCACGGCAGCGTACGCGAGCGGGCGCTGGTGCCGACGACAAGGCTACAGCCTGCCAGCGCTTCATCAAGGGTATCGACAATGTGCGCATTGCCAATCACATCGCTGGCACCTGCGGCCAGCGCGATAGCCTGCGAGTCCGGTTTTACCAGCGGGTTTACCAGCCACAGGTTGGTTAAGCCCATCGTTTTCATTGCGCGGGCGACGGAGCCCATGTTGCCAGTATGAGAGGTTTCAACCAGCACAATTCGAATATTTTGCAGCATATTTTTTCAACGGCTAAAGAATATTCGCGCATATTATCATAAACCGAAGACATAATCCGAATTCGCTGCTATCATACGCGCCGTTTTCCGTTCTTTAACATCCAGTGAGAGAAACCGATGCATCCGATGCTGACCATCGCCGTGCGTGCTGCGCGCAAGGCGGGTAATGTAATTGCCAAAAACTATGAAACCCCGGACGCTGTAGAAGCGAGCCAGAAAGGCAGTAACGATTTCGTGACTAACGTAGATAAAGCTGCAGAAGCAGTGATTATCGACACTATCCGTAAATCTTACCCGCAACACACCATTATCACCGAAGAAAGCGGTGAGCATGAAGGCACAGATCAGGATGTTCAATGGGTTATCGATCCACTGGATGGCACCACCAACTTCATCAAACGTCTGCCACATTTCTCCGTCTCTATCGCTGTGCGCATTAAAGGCCGCACCGAAGTCGCGGTCGTTTACGATCCAATGCGTAATGAACTCTTCACGGCAACCCGTGGTCAGGGCGCACAGCTGAACGGCTACCGTCTGCGTGGCAGCACTGCGCGCGATCTGGACGGCACCATTCTGGCGACCGGCTTCCCGTTCAAAGCCAAGCAACACGCGGCGACCTACATCAACATCGTTGGCAAACTGTTTACCGAGTGCGCGGATTTCCGTCGTACCGGTTCTGCTGCGCTGGACCTGGCCTATGTGGCTGCGGGCCGCGTTGACGGTTTCTTCGAAATCGCCCTCAAACCGTGGGATTTCGCGGCGGGTGAACTGCTGGTTCGTGAAGCAGGCGGCCTGGTTTGCGATTTCACCGGCGGTCATAACTATATGACAACCGGCAACATCGTTGCAGGTAACCCACGTGTGGTGAAAGCGATGCTGGCGAACATGCGCGAAGAGCTGAGCGAAGCACTCAAGCGTTAATGCCTGATAACCGTTTGCGGCCTGGCTGCAAGCGGTATCCTCTTGTGGTGAATCAAAAAGGCCGCAACCCTCTTACCATCATTTCCGCACTCAGCCACATCACAACCGATGCGGTGACAAGAATGGCTCCACCTGCCAGCGCCAGCGTCGTCCAGCCAACCTGTTTCCATAAGGCAGGCGCCTTATTCGCACTTAATTTCACCGCCAGTTGACGAAAACTGTGCACCAGTAGCGCCAGCGTCGAGATAGTCAATGATGTCCCGGCCGCCATCGCCATCGCCGACGCCACACCCCAGCCGAAAACGCCAATCACCTTACTGAACAGAAGAACCATAATGGCCCCGGAACAGGGTCGCATTCCCATCGAGAGAATGATCATCAAACGCGCGCGCCAGTCGTCGCCCTGCTGTAGCTGCTCCGATGTGGGCAGATGCTGATGCCCACAGCCGCAATGTTCATGATGCTCATGATAGGGCGTAAACGCGCTAAACGTGGGTTGGCGTAACAGGCGGCGAAGTTTTTTGACCGCACGCCAGCAGAGCACTATGCCCAGTACGCCCACCAGCGCATAGCTTCCTTTTTCCAGCCAAAAGCTGCTTAAGTGCAGTTGGCGAGCCGGTAGCGCCAGCACGCTCAAGACCACAAAAACCAGCGTCACCGCCACCAGTCCTTGCAGCAAGGAAGAAGCCAGCGTCAGCCCAATACTGGATTTCAGACGCGAAGGATGCGTTGCAAGCCAGGTGGCGATCACCACTTTTCCATGCCCCGGCCCCAGCGCATGCAGTACGCCATACATAAAGCTCACCAGCAGTAGAGAACCGCCCGCGGCGGTCGGGTTTTCTGCCACAGCCTGAATCAGCGCGCTCATTTGCCGGTTAAACCCACGCTGCCAGCTGACACTTTCACGCAATACCTGCGGCCAGATGTGCCAGAGCAATAGTGCAGCGCCCAGCGCGAACAGAATAAAGAGAGCAAGCGGCCACCACTGCTGCCAGCGCCGCAGCGGTCGGCGTGTTGTGGCGATCACGGGCATTGGACAGTCACCGTCTGCGCGAATTGTTTACCCAACTGCATGTCTTCCTCCGGAGCATCCGCTTTATCCAGTGATTGGGCATAGTTCAGCACATCTTCCCCCGGCTTCGGTGTTTTAACTGTAAGTTTGCATGTCTTTTGCAGCGAATCCGGCAGCACGGCATCACTCTCACTGGCGTAACTCATGTCGACAAAATAGGTTGGATCATAAGTAGAAAAAGTATACGTCTGCCCACTTAGTGGCTGCGGTTCTGCCAGCGGCAAGATAAAGGTAAGTACCGCCTTATGTCCTTCCCTCGCGAGACCATAGCTTAAGGGTCGATTTTGAAATTTCACTTTTTGTCCGTTATGCCAGACCTCGGTGAAGTAATGCTGCCCCAGCACATTGGCCATTACTTCCGCCGCCAGCTTTTTCCAGATTTCGTCACCCGGTTTGGCATCGCCTGCATCATAGAGGAGGTCTGCGGAGGTAATTTCATCCATCGTCCAGCGCATATTCAGCCCGGTCCACTGCCCGTTATCCACCACGAGCTGCATTTTTATACGGATGAAACTGTGCGGATGCGCCAGCGCACTGAATGATAAAAATGCGAGAAAGAGCCCAAAAGCACATTGTTTAACTGCTTGCATGTATTCCTCACGAGAAAAATTCTGTGATGCTCTCCGGCAATCCTGAAGGAAAGGGCTGCGGCTGCGCTTTCACCAGACATACCTTTAGCTATTCTTATCAAATAACCTTACTGGGGCCTGACAGATGACCATAGAAATGACACCGCCATCTGTGCTCTCCAGTCCGCAGCGCCGCTGCCAGGTGCTTTTGATGCTCGCACTCCCCGGGCACACTGTCACCACGGAAATCATACGTGCCATGAATGGCGTGGACGAAGAGGTCACCCGGCAGGATATTGCCGATACTGACCATGAGATCCAGCGTTTTCATCGGCTTAATATTACGTCCCGACAGGACGGCAGCTACCGGATTGAAGGCACAGCACTTGACCAACGTTTATGCCTGTTGCAATGGCTCCGGCGAGGGCTGCGCCTGTGCCCCCATTTTATCGCCCAGCAGTATGCGCCAGCGCTCAAAGCCGCACTCAAGCAACAGGGCGTTGCCCGCACGCTGTATGACGATACCAATTTGCGCGCGCTGATTAACCTCTGCGCCCGGCGCTTAGAGCGCTCATTTGAATGCCGTGACATTCAATTCCTGCGTCTTTATCTCCAGTACTGCCTGCTGCAAAGCCACTACGGGTTTACGCCGGAGTTTAACCCGGTTCAGCAGGCATGGACACAGATGCGCGCAGAATACGCAGCCGCGCATGAAATCGTGCGTCACTGGCGTCGCCGTGTCACCGCGTTACCGCCCGGCAATGAACATGCCTTTCTTTCACTGCTGTTTATGATGCTGCGCACGCCGGATCCGCTGAACGACAGTCAGCAGCAGGATAAACGCCTGCAACAAGCCATTGCCCATATGATTGCCCGCTTTCGCGCACTTGCCGGTCTGCGTTTCAGCGATGAGCAAGGACTGGCAGCGCAGCTCTATGTCCATCTGGCCCAGGCGCTGGATCGCAATCTCTTTGGTATCGGTATTGATGACAGTCTGCAGGAGGAGATTTTCCGTCTTTATCCACGTCTGGTACGCACCGCCCGCGAAGCGTTATTGGTGGTGGAAAAAGAATATGGCTTACGTTTTAGCGATGAGGAAGCGGGCCTGGTGGCGGTCATCTTCGGGGCATGGCTGATGCAGGAAAGTGACCTGCATGAAAAACAGGTTGTATTGCTTACCGGCAATGAACCAGAGCGCGAGCAGGAAATTGAATTGCAACTGCGCGAACTCACACTGCTACCGCTCAATATCAAATATTTGCCGCTGCAGGATTTTCAGAAACAGGGGGCGCCGCGCGATGTCACGCTGATCGTGACCCCGTATACAACGCCGCTGCCCCTCTTTTCACCGCCGTTAATCCATGCCGATCGCCCGCTGACCGGTCATCAGCAGGCGCATATCCGTGAAATGCTTGAAGCTTAAGGCTGAGCGGCAACCTTAGGGCGTAAAAACAGTGCAGGCACTGCTAGTAGCGCCATGACCCAGAACAGCCCCTGATGCAGATGCTGAAATAAGAATCCGGAGAACATGGTCATCACCGCAATACTGCCCCCCATTGCGACGGCGGAATAAACGGCCTGCAGGCGGATTATCTCATTATCTTTGCGGGCAGCGATGTAGCGCATACCGGCCAGATGGCAGACGGTGAAGGTACCGCAGTGCAGGATTTGCGCGACGATAAGCCACGGCAGATCGGTCGTCCATCCCATCAGCCCCCAGCGCACCAGTCCGCAAACGGCAGACAGTAAAAGCAAATCGCGGGCACTAAAGCGGCGGAACAATCGGTTACTGAGCGCAAAGACAATGACCTCAGCGACCACCCCCAACGACCACAGATAACCCACCGTTGAAGCGGAATATCCCGCTTCCTGCCAGTAGATCGCGCTGAAACCATAATAGGCAGCATGCGCCCCTTGCAGTAGCGAAACGCAAGCCAGGAAACGCCAGCTTTTTACTATCAGTAAGTACCATGCCTTCCAGCCAGTGGCATCCTGATGGCGGGTATCTCCCTGAGGCAAAATCGACGGGCGTAGCAACATCCCCAACAGCATCGAGGCAACCCCCAGCGTCAGCATTGCCAGTACGGCACGATAATCAAACTCGCTAACCAGTTTTCCGGTTGCCGCCGATCCAATAACGAAGGCGATAGAGCCCCAGACGCGTACCCGACCGTAGTCCATGGGAAACTGTTTCTGCCAGGTATTGGCAAGCGCATCCGTCAGCGGCACCAGCGGTGAGAAAAAGAGATTAAAGCCGATAATCACCACCATCAGCCAGGCCACATTAGTCCCGGCCCAGAACGCGAGAGCAAACACCAGCGTGATCAGAGCAAGTATGCGTAATGCTTTGATAAGCAGGGAAGGATTACTGACACGCGGGGCGATAAGCAGGCTACCGAGAAAACGCGCCACCAGGCCTGCGCCGAGTAAGATCCCGATGGTTTCCGGCGTGAGTCCTGTGCCTTTGAGCCAGACGCTCCAGAAGGGCAAAAAGATACCGTAACTAAAAAAATAGGTGAAATAAGCGAGCGCCAGCCAGCGCGTGGACTGCAAAACCATGATTCCCTCCTGAATGAGGCGATAGTCTGGAGGGAAACCGGCAGGCTTGCAAGTAACAGTTAGATAACATGCCTGCCCATTCGCGAGCAGGCCTGTTTTTTCAGGAAAGCAACTCCAGCACCATTTTCTGGCTGAGACTCTCGTCCGGTTTTAACGCGGTCAGATGTCCACCCTGCGATCGGTGATGATCGTCCGGCGCGTGGCTCATCGGCTCAATACAAAAGAAGTCAAACGCATAGCCTTTATCAAACGCGGGATCGGAAACAAAAACAAAGTAACAAGGGGCAGCAGGTTCGGTTTTCATCCGTAGCACATAACCATGCTGCCTGATAAGCGCCTCGCCGTTCCAGCCTGCAAAACCGTTGTTCACCCACCGACGTGGCAGCGCGTTCGGCTGATTGAAATCCAGTGAGTCAGGCAATCTGTCCTGGTACTCACCCGCCAGCCACTGCTCGCGCTCCAGCCAGTAGCCCGAAGCCTTCGCCTGTAACTGCGTCGTTTCGCTCAGCGGAAAGTACGGGTGCCAGCCGAGGCCAAATGGCAGGGTCTCTTTCCCCTCATTCGTGACGGTAAGTGTCACCGATAACGACGACGCCGAGAGGTGAAAATGCTGCTGCGCCTTGTAGTGATAAACCCCGTGTCGCTGTTGATAAACGAGGGTTAATCCATCGTCTGACGCCCCGTCACACTGCCAGTCGTTCAGCCAGCCGTCGCCGTGCAGATAGTGGCTGTCCCACGCTACATTCGGCGCCAGATGATACGACTCGCCTTTCCACATAAAGCGATTTCCGCTGACCCGATTGCCAAAAGGCACCAGTGGGAAACAGGATGACTCCACCGCCACTCCGCTCTGCTTGCCGGGGCGCAGCAGGGGCGTATCGTTGTGCCAGAAACCTTCAATGGCCCCACCGCGTTCTGACACCACGAGCCGTAACGCCCCGCTCTGTAAGGTATAAAGCGCCATCTTGTGCCTCGTCAGTCAGGGAAATTGATAACCACTTTGCCGCACTTACCGCTCGCCATCAGCGCGTATGCCTCTCCCGCCTGTTCCAGCGAGAATCTGTGGGTGATGGCATTACGCGGCCACAGTTTCCAGTCGGTAAGGTCATTCGCACATTTTTCCATGTGGAAAAGACTGGTCACCCAGGAACCGATAATGCGCCGCTGGTGATGCATCAGATCGGCGCTGACTTCGAACTCCACTTTGCCGGTTTCGCCAATATAAACCACGCGGCCCCAGTCAGCGGTAGATTGCAGGGCCAGCAGACGCCCGGCGGCATTGCCGGAGCAGTCGAGCGCCACATCAGCGCCGCCGCGTGTGATATCCGCAATGATCGCCGCAAGCCCGTCGGTGGTCGCCAGATAGCCGTGGTCCATCACCCCAAGCTGCCTGGCCATCGTCAGTCGTTCCGGCAGCATATCCACACCAATGACGCGTTTCGCACCACGCCCCCGCGCCAGCATCATGGCCATCATCCCCACCGGGCCGAGTCCGACCACCAGCACGTTATCACTACCTGACACCTCTCCGCGCAGAATGCCTTCATAAGCCGTACCCACGCCACAACTCACAAAAGCGCCATCTTCATAACTCAGGGCTTCCGGAAGCAGGATGAGATCTTTCTCTTCCGCCAGCAGGTATTCGGCGTGGCCGCCATCGCGCTGCCAGCCGTAAGCGGCTTTGCCTTCTCCGGTACAGGAGATTGGGAATCCCCGGCGACAGTTTGGGCAAAATCCGCAGCCCGAGATGTGGTATACCAGCACGCGGTCACCCTCTTTGAAATGGCGACACCCTGGCCCACGCGCCACAATCTGCCCGCACGGCTCATGCCCATTGATAAAACCCTGGTACAACGGTTTATCCGGCGCCGCAGCGGTCGCCCGATGTTGATGGTAAATGTAATGGACATCGCTCCCGCAAATACCCGACGACTTCATTTTAATCAACACCTGGTTGATGCCAGGTTGCGGGACGGGTACTTCCCGCAAATCGACGGTGGAATTGCCCGGTAAGTAAGCTGCCAGCATGGTTTTCATCATTCCCTCGTTCCTCTGTAGCAATTATGTTTGCGCCCTGTCCGGCGCGAAGAGTCATCGAATCAGCGTTTTTTACTGTTACGTTGGGTCAGCAGAATGTTCGCCAGTACCGCCACCACGATGATGACGCCGCGCACCACCTGCTGGAAAAAGGAGTTAATTCCAAGCAGCACCAGCCCGTTACCGATAAGCGTGATGACCAGCACACCAAGCAGCGTGCCGAGCAAAGAGCCGCGTCCGCCGGAAAGCGCGGTGCCGCCGACCACAACGGCGGCAATCACATCGAACTCCAGTCCGTTAGCCGCCCCGGCGTTGCCCGACCCCAGGCGCGCCGCCAGCAGAATGCCGGTCACTGCAGCCAGCAGGCCGGACAGCGTGAAGATCAGAATGCGCACCCGTTTGACGTTAATGCCGCAAAGTTGCGCGGCGGTCGCGTTGCCGCCCACGGCGAACACCGAGCGACCAAAGGCGGTTTTACGGCTGATAAACACAAAGAGCGCGAAGATAATCATCATGACCAGCGCCGAAACCGGCACGCCGAGAAACTGTCCGCCCAGCCAGTCCAGTACATCACTCTCTTCAATAGGTACCGGCAGCGCATTGGTCATAAACAGACCCATACCGCGCAGGGCGCTCCATAACCCTAAGGTCGCCACGAAGCTCGGGACGTTAAACACACCGCGCAAAATACCCGCCAGCGTGCCCAGGACCGCCCCCAGCAGGAGCACCAGCAGGCAAGCTACCAGCAGAGGCACCTGGAATTGCAGCAAAAAAGCCAGACAAACCGAGACAAAAGCCACCATGGGGCCGACGCTGACATCAATTTCACCGGAGATAATAATCAGCGTCATCGCCCAGGCGGCAATCCCGATAGTGGCGGCATCGCGCAGCACGTTCATTTGGTTGTTTAGTGAGATAAACCCGGGCGCATTGAACGAAAACACCAGGTACAAAATGGCGATCACCACCAGCAGGCCAATCACGTTGATATGGCGACCTACGAACTGTTTTAGCGACCCTTTTTTGCCATGCGGCAGGGTGATAGATGAGGCAGACATCGTAAATTCCTCTGTAGGGCAGTCATCAGTGGACGGACAAAATCGCGGACATCAGTACATCCACGCTGACGGGAGAGACAAATTCGCGGGTAAACGTCCCTTGCTGAAGCAACAGGATGCGGTCACACACCAGCGGTAGCTCCTCCACCTCACTGGAAATGAAGACCACGCTTTTTCCTTCCTGGGCCAGTTCACGGACGATGCGGTAAATTTGCTGTTTGGCTTCAATGTCGACGCCGCGCGTAGGTTCATCGAGCAACAGGATTTGGCTGCCCGCATAGACCCAACGCCCAATCACCACTTTTTGCTGATTGCCGCCGGAGAGCGTGCCGATAGCGGTTTCGCTGCTGCTGGCTTTCACACTCATGCGCTGCATGATGGACTCGGTGAAGGTCCGAATGCGTTCCCATTGCAGCACACCCCGTCGGCTGACCGAATGGCGATTGGTAATCACCGTATTTTCATCCACGCCAAGCAGCGGAATGATCCCGGCCTCTTTACGGTTTTCTGGCGTATACCCCATGCCGCGCTGGATCATGGCGCCGTAGTCAGGTTTTTGCAGCGTTTCGCCGTTAAGGGTGATGACGCCCGCTTCGAAACTTTCCAGACCAACGATCGCTTTGAGCAGTTCCGTGCGCCCTGCCCCCAACAAACCGGCAATGCCCAGCACTTCTCCCCGCTGCAGATGAAATGAAATGTCTTCCAGCTTGGGCCGCATTCGTAGCCCTTTGACCTCCAGCACCGTTTCCTCATGGGAAACCGCCTGGCTGACCGGAGCGAGATCCTGATGCTCGCGCCCGAGCATCAGCGAGACAATATGCCCGGTGGTGGTATTTTCCAGCGCCACATTACCCGCCACCTGCCCGTCACGCATGATGGTGGCCGACGAGGCAATCCGCCGGATCTCCTCCATCCGGTGGCTCACGTAGATGACCGCCACGCCAAGCGCCGACATCTGTTTGACCGCCGACATGACCAATTCCACTTCGGCGCTGGCCAGCGAACTGGTGGGTTCATCGAGGATAACCAGTCCCGGTTCCCCGGCCATCACACGGGCAATTTCCACCAGCTGTTTTTGCGCCGGGCTCAGGGTTTCCACCAGCGCATCCGGTTCAACATCGACACCCAGTTTTTCCAGGCACAGACGGGCCTGACGCTGCATGAGCCCGGTGTCAATCATGCCGCCCTGCTTCGGCCAGTGACCGAGGCAGAGATTTTCTGCCACCGTCAGACCTTCGACCAGGCTGAGCTCCTGATAGACCGCCCGTACGCCAAGCTCCGCCGCACGGCGGGTTAAGGTGGCATCCGCACCCTCCAGCAGCGTGCCAGAAAGACGCACTTCACCGCTGTCGAGCCGTTCACTGCCAGTCAACATACGAATGAGCGTCGATTTACCGGCACCGTTTTTACCGAGCAAGGCCCGGACTTCACCTCGGTGAAGAGTGAAATCAACGTTATCCAGCGCCACAACGCCCGGGTAACGCTTATTCCCCCCTTTCACGGAGGCGATGGGGTTTTCATGCATAACCATCGCCATGTTCCGCCTCTGTCAGGGTAAGCCATCCACGTGAGTCGCCAGCCACTGCTTGCCGTCATCCGCTTTGGTATAGAGATCGATAGGCACCTGAATCACCTTCTCTTTCGGCGGTGTCTTGTTGATAACGTTCATCGTCTGGGCAAAGACCGCATCGCCCATCTTCTTACCGGAGATATCAACAACGGCTTTAAGCACCTGATTGTTTTGTAGCTCCTGGGCAATTTCGGTGGTCATATCAGAACCAAACACCGCAATTTTTCCGGCCTGGTTCTGGTTGCGTACCGCTTTCACTGCACCGAGCGTGGCCCCACCCGACTCGCCCATAATGGCGTCGATGTCCGGCGTTGAGATAATCAGCTTTTCACCCACGGAGATAGCTTTATCGAGCACCGTCCCTTCCTGATTAGCGACGATTTTCATCCCCGGCACTTTCGCTTTCAGCGCCTCTTCGAAGCCTTTGCGGCGCTGCACGCACACTTCGTAGGCCTCACAATTGATAACCGCAATTTTCGGTTCTGTGATGTTTTTCGCGACAAAGTACTCCGCTGCGGCCTGGCCTAATTTGCGCCCGAACTCCATCGGGTCACCTACCAGCCAGGCAGAAACGTACTTATCCACCCCTTTCTGGCTAATGCAGGTGTTGTAACAAAGCGCCGGAATACCCGCCTCGCTGGCGCGGCGAATGGTGCGGCTGCTGCCGTTTTCCGAAACGGCGGAGAGAATGATGGCGTCCACATTGCGCGCCACCAGGGTGTCAATAAACGAACTCTCTTTCGAGATATCGCCCTGGGCATTGGTTTCAATCAACTGCACCTTCACTTCGGAGGCTTTAGCCGCATCCTGCACGCCCTGGCGCACCCCGGCGTAGTAGCCTTGTGTGTCGAGATAGATAGCACCGATGGTCATCTCTTTCGGTGCCGCATGAGCAGTAAAAACAGTGGTAACTAACGGGAACAGGGTCAGTGCCAAAAGCGACGCTTTTAATGTGCGGGACATAATTGTCTCCTTGTAAGGTCTTCGTTTTGTTGTGTTTTACGCGCGGCAAGACGCGTGGTGTTACCTTAAATTTTTAAATATTTTATACATTTACCTGAGAGCGGCGGTCAGGCCGCTCGCAGATTTCAGTAAACAAGATTTAGTGAATGAGATGCAGCACATAGGACATCACCCGCGAAAAGAGCGCCGCTTTCGGCCAGGCGGGGTTAAGTGTCGTCAGCGCTGCGCTGGCCTGGTTCCATTGATATTCATCCCCCATGCCCGCTGCGGACAACGCCTGAATGTACAGGCACTTCTCCTGATGCTGCTGTTGCAAAGAGCCGTACAGTGAGAGCAAATCGGGCTGCGAAACAGCAAAGAAATCCGCTTCAACCGGGGCGTGGAGCATATTGGCTGCCCACTGCGCCATGTCCGTAAACAACGCGTCAGCAGCAACGTTATCGCCCAGCATGCGCAGCGCCATGCCCTGCCAGAAGAGATAATCTGCGGGCTGGTCGTTGTAATAACTATGGACATTGAGTGTGCGGTCACCCTGCGCGGCTTTTTGCCAGGCCGCCTGCGCCTGCGCCTCATCTCGTTGCAGCCGGGCACAGACACCTAACCAGAACCAGATGTCGTTGTCGGTCTGCCCAGGCAAACGTCCTTCACTCAGGTTTTCCGGGTAACGCAAGGCGGCGGTGAGCAATAATTCTGCGCGGGCCGGATGGTGAGCGTCGATGGCCTGCCACGCCTGCAGTAATTGATTGAGAATAAACTGGCCCGTAATTTTACCTTCGCCCCCTTCCCAGGGGTGGAATTTACGACGCTTTAGCACGGCGGTGGCTTTCTCTGTTTCACCACACAGGTGCCAGAGGTTAAGCAACTCCGCCGTCATGTCATCGCGTTTTAAGGCACATGAAAGGTTAGCCTCCAGCCGTGTCAGTCGACTTTGCGGCGTGGCCCCCGTAAGTTTTGCCAGCAAATCACGCTCAAACAGCAAACGCGCGTCGTCGGGTAATAAACGGCAGGCAGTGTCGAGATAACGGGCGGCGAGCGTTTCATCCTGTTGCTTATTCCAGGCGTATATGGCGAGACCACGCCAGGCATCAGCCACGCTGTCGTCCATCGCCACGCACTGCTGCCAGAGCGCCACCGCTTTTTCGTCATTGCGCTTACTGTAGTGGAAACAGGCCAGCAAATGACGGGCAAACGCACTTTCCGGGAGTATGTTTAATGCATCCACTTCATCCAGCGTATTTGGGAAACGCACAAAGCGCGGGAAAGCGTCAATAGCACGGGCAATCAGCGGTGCACGGTCGGATTCAGTGAGCAAGCTCGCCTGTAGCAACAGTGGCAAGGTGCGCTCACAAGCCAGTTTCTCCAGTACCCCGATAGCCTCAGTTTTCATTCCCCAGCTTAATAGCTGCCCGGCAGTGAGTAGCGCGTTGATATCGCGCCCGCCGCAGATGTCGCGCCAGGCGTTCAGCGCTTCATCACTGCCTTCGCTTTGCCATTGCAGCCACCACACCGTTGGGTTCAGCGGGTAGTCATGACGCAGCGTCTGTAGATTTGCCTTCGCCTCTTCTGCATCACCGCTCAACTGCAGCAGGCGTACCTGCAGGCACAGAACGTCCTGATTGGTCGGGCAAGCCCGTAGACTCTGGCGGCAAAACTCGATGCCCTCCGGGTAGTGCAACTCACGGGCAGCCAGGCGTGCCAGCCCATAAAAACCCGCCGCTTTGCTGTTACCGCTCCAGGTCGCCCGCCAGAAATCCTCTTTCGCCTCCGGGAAGCATTGCTGGCGTTCTAGCGCGCTGGCACGAATAAAACTGGCCTGCCCGCACTGCGGATTTTTATTCAGTCGGTGTGCGCGAGCCAACGCCTGCGTCGCATATTCGACGGCGCGCGGGTAGTCAGCACGGTTATATTCGAGGGTGGCCAGCGCCAGGTTGCAGCGATAATCGAGCGGATCAATCGCCACGCCACGGATGTAATAATCAAAGGCCGAACGGCTGGCATGGTTGTACTGCTCAAGGTGCTGACCAATAAACCAGGCTTCATCGGCAGAGGTTATGTTTTCTGCAGCGGCAGGGGCCGTAGCCACTTCCGGCAACGGCATCTCGCCAGGCTGATGCTCTTCATACGCGAGAACGACGATGCCATGCGTATCTTTAAGCGTGAGTGTCAGTCGCGCGGGACGGATAGCATCAAACTCGCCCTGTCGTACCGAGCACGGCGCCAGATTCACGCTTTCGTCCAGTAGCGGCGTCGGGTTGCCCGTCTCGGTGAGTAGTAAACGATAGCCCGCCAGAGACGCAATCGCATACAGTCCCCACTCCACGCCGTTGTCACTGCGCTGCAGCTTTAATACCGCATCCCGTGAGGCGTTCTGTACCACCCCGAGAGTGTGGTACGGCAGGAAATACTGCACAAAGCGCTTCTCTTCATACGCATCAAGCCAGGTGAAATCAGGCTGGTTATCAGCAAAGATCCCGGTCATCAGCTCAATGTAGGGTCCGTTGTTATCCGTGAGGCTACGATCCCAGGCCTGACCAAATTCGCTGTGTCCCCAACTCCACTGTTTCTTGCCAGGCGCAATATGGTGGTCGGCAACGTGCAACAGCCCGCCGTCTTCATCATGCGACCAGGCCCCGACGAAATCATAGGCCGACTTCTCCGCCATATACGAGGTCGGGACTGGCACGTTCTTATAGCGGGAAATGTCGACCCCAGCGGAATAATCGACTTTGTAGTAAGTCCCGGTGGCGATGGGGAAAGCGGACACCGCACGTTTACCGTGGTCAAACACCGCAGTCACATCAGGCGGGAAAACGCTTTGATGGTCATCACCCCCTTTCACCGCCGGGTTTGCCCACCATAAAAAGTGGCGCGGCGTGGCGTTAGCATTGTAGACGCGACTGCCAATTTCGAGCGCAGCGCGATTCGGGCGCAGAGTGAAGCCGGTCATCACCTGTAGCCCGTGCATCGGCTCAGTTTCTCCGACCCATACCGTCTTGCTGCCGTCGTCATGCTCTTCAAACGTGCAATCCACCGGCATGTAGGTGGTCGGGCGATGGTGCTGTGGCCAGTTGAACTCAATGCCCCCCGAGATCCAGGGACCGAGCAGACCGACCAGCGCCGGTTTGATGACCTCATTGTGATAGACAAAATCGCGCTGTTTGACCTTATCAAACGCCTTCTGTACACGCCCGCCCAGTTCCGGAAGGATCATGATTTTCAGATAGTCATTTTCCAGCCAGACCGCCTGCCACGCTTTCTCTGTTTTGCTGTCGCTCAGCGTATCGGTCACCCCGTAGGGGTAGACGGCCCCCGTTGACCCCTGATAAACGCGGTTTTCAAGAAACATAGGGTGAGTGTCCTGCGGACCGGTTTCGTAAGTAGGGATAAAGACGGTTTCACGCCAGACTTTTACGGGTTCCATATTGCCCTCTTAATTAACAAGACATACTAAAATGTGGATTTGTGGGCAGTCTGACAGACTAAGACAAGGCGTTTTCGCATAATAATCACGCAATACACTAAACAAGGTTTAGTAACCATGAGCGTCTGCATTAACAATCAACAGATTCGCCGCATCAATAAATGCGTAGTACTGGAGCACCTTTACCGTGAAAAGCGCGCGACCAAATCCACGCTGGCAAAGCTGGCGCAGGTCTCTATTCCCGCGATAAGCAACATCCTTGAGGAGCTGGCGGCAGAGCACCGCGTGTTGAATGTGATGGACGAGAAACCCTCCCGCGGCCACAGTAGCGGAACCTGGCTGATTGCACCGGAAGGTGACTGGACGCTCTGCATGAACATCACGCCGACCAGCATCGAATGCCAGCTCGCCAATGCCTGCATGAGTCCGAAAGGGGAGTACGACCGTCATACGTTGAACGCCCCTCACCCACAGGCCTTGCTGGCTGCAATTGAGCAGTGCTGGCATCGCTACCGCAAAGCGTGGCCGGGGCGCACGCTCAACCTGGCGCTGGGGATCCACGGGCAGGTCGACCCGGTAACCGGCGTATCGCAAAATATGCCGCAGGCCCCGTGGAGCGAGCCGATTGAGCTGAAGTATCTGCTGGAGGAGAAGCTGGGCGTACGCGTTCTGGTGGATAACGACTGCGTAATGCTGGCCCTGGCGGAGAAGTGGCAGAATCACGGCCAGGCACGGGATTTCTGCGTCATCAACGTGGATTACGGCATTGGCTCCTCCTTCGTCATTAATGAACGGATTTACCGCGGGACGCTCTATGGCAGTGGACAGATAGGTCACACCATTATCAACCCGGACGGCGTGGCCTGCGATTGTGGTCGTTATGGCTGCCTTGAAACCGTCGCATCATTAAGCGCACTGAAAAAACAGGCGCGGATCTGGTTGAAGTCGCAATCTGCGCCGGTGCTGGATCCCGATACCCTCACGACCACGCAGTTGATTGCCGCATGGCAAAACGGCGATGCGCGAATCATGGCGTGGGTGGAAAATGCTGCCAGCGCTATCGGCCTGAGTTTGTATAACTTCCTCAATATCCTGAATATCAACCAGATATGGCTCTACGGGCGAAGCTGTGCATTTGGGGAGCGCTGGCTGAGCACTATCGTGCAACAGACCGGGCTGAACCCGTTCGATCAGGGCGGGAACCCGCGTATTAAGGCCACACAGATTGAAATGGGGCAGTTAAGTCGCGCTCAACAAATTATGGGTATTGGCTATTTGTACGTTGAGGCATTGCTCAGTGAAATGCACTAGCGAATGTAGGAATCCAGCACACTCAACACCACATCAAGGTCGGCTTCACGTTTGACCTCATCATTTTCATGAACGATATGATCGGTCAAATGCCCTTTGATAACCTCTCGCATCAAACCGTTAACCGCTCCGCGAATAGCGGCGATTTGCTGCAAAACCTGGGCGCATTCATGCGGTTCATCGAGCATTTTTTTCAGTGCCGCCACTTGTCCTTCAATTTTACTCGCCCGCGCTTTGAGCTTTTTTTTATCCCGAATGGTATGCGACATACTGACCTCACTTTCCCCTCTGCTGAGTGGAAAAATCATACCATAGAACAACTGGGGGGGAGTTTATTTCTACTGGGGGGTAGTATTTTTTACCGGGGGGAGTAAATTGAAAAGAGAAAACAATTAGCGAGAATTATTCTCATGACCGATTTTGCAACCCTCTTTCAGCAGGGAAATGGATGGGTTTTCATTCCGAGCGCCATTCTGCTCGGCGCGCTACACGGCCTTGAGCCGGGGCATTCAAAAACGATGATGGCGGCCTTTATCATTGCGATCAAAGGCACCATAAAACAGGCGGTTATGCTTGGCCTTGCGGCGACACTTTCTCATACGGCGGTAGTCTGGCTTATCGCCATGGGCGGAATGTTTATCAGCCGCCGGTTCACCGCCGAAGCCGTGGAGCCCTGGATGCAGATAATCTCAGCGGTGATCATTCTGGGTACAGCCGCATGGATGTTCTGGCGTACCTGGCAAGGTGAGCGACAGTGGCACGCGGGTCACCACCACCATGACCACGCCCATCACGATCACCACCACGATCATGATCATTCGCCTGCCCACACTCATTCTCAAGGGTTGGTTTTCCAGCCGGCCCAGGCCGCCAGCCTGAGTCTGAACCGGCCGGTGATCCTTTCTGTGCGGAAAGTTGAGAAACAAGAAGAGTATCGTGACGCGCACGAACTGGCCCATGCGCGGGATATTGAGCGCCGCTTTAACGGTACTAAGGTGACTAACGGGCAAATTCTGCTATTTGGCCTGACGGGTGGACTCATCCCCTGCCCGGCAGCGATCACTGTGCTGTTGATCTGTATTCAGCTTAAAGCGTTAACGCTGGGCGCTACGATGGTGGTGTGCTTTAGTCTCGGTCTGGCATTAACCCTGGTGGCGGTGGGCGTGGGGGCTGCAGTAAGCGTACAGCAGGCAGCGAAACGCTGGTCAGGATTCAACACCCTTGCGCGGCGCGCGCCCTATTTCTCCAGCATATTGATTGCGCTGGTGGGGATTTATATGGGCGTTCACGGTTATTACACCCTGCAATAAGGCAAAAAAATGCCCGCGAGGTGCGGGCATTTTTATATGCTTTCAGGATTTATGCATAAACCGGGAAGCGTGCGCAGATGTCCAGAACTTTACCTTTGACGCGCTCAATAACCGCTTCATCATTGATGTTGTCCAGTACATCACACATCCAGCCAGCCAGCTCTTTCACTTCCGCTTCTTTAAAGCCGCGACGCGTCACTGCCGGAGAACCGATACGGATACCGGAAGTCACAAACGGGCTCTTCGGATCGTTCGGCACGCTGTTTTTGTTAACGGTGATGTTAGCACGACCCAGCGCCGCATCCGCTTCTTTACCGGTCAGGTTTTTGTCGACCAGATCCAGCAGGAACAGGTGGTTTTCCGTACCGCCAGACACCACTTTGTAGCCACGGTTCAGGAACACTTCCACCATCGCTTTCGCGTTTTTAGCAACCTGTTGCTGGTAGACTTTGAACTCTGGCTCCATCGCTTCTTTCAGTGCGACGGCTTTCGCCGCGATAACGTGCATCAGCGGGCCGCCCTGAGCGCTCGGGAAGACAGCGGAATTCAGTTTTTTGTACAGCTCTTCGCTACCGCCTTTTGCCAGGATCAGACCACCACGTGGACCCGCCAGGGTTTTGTGGGTGGTCGTCGTGACGACGTGAGCGTGTGGAACCGGGTTCGGATAGACACCGGCCGCAATCAGACCGGCAACGTGTGCCATGTCGACGAACAGGTATGCGCCAATGCTGTCTGCGATTTCACGCATTTTTGCCCAGTCAACGATACCGGAATACGCAGAGAAACCACCGATGATCATCTTCGGTTTGTGTTCCTGAGCCTGCTTCGCCATGTCTTCGTAGTCAATTTTACCGGACTCATCGATACCGTAAGGAATGATGTTGTACAGTTTACCGGAGAAGTTGACCGGGGAGCCGTGAGTCAGGTGGCCGCCTTGCGCCAGGTTCATACCCAGAACGGTATCACCCGGTTGCAGCAGCGCGGTGTAGACTGCGAAGTTAGCCTGAGAGCCGGAGTGCGGCTGTACGTTCGCATAGTCAGCGCCGAACAGCTCTTTTGCACGGTCGATCGCCAGTTGTTCAACGATATCCACATACTCGCAACCGCCATAGTAGCGTTTGCCCGGATAACCTTCGGCATATTTGTTGGTCAGCTGAGAGCCCTGCGCCTGCATTACACGCGGGCTGGTGTAGTTCTCGGAGGCGATCAGTTCAATGTGTTCTTCCTGACGTACTTTTTCCTGCTCCATAGCCTGCCACAGTTCGGCATCATAATCGGCAATGTTCATTTCACGTTTTAACATCCGCATCTCCTGCTCAGCTAACAATAAAGCAACTCAAATTTGAGGGCCCGTTTTGGGTGACGGCTCACAGTATAACTGATTCATATCGCGATAACAGGTCTTGACAAAGGTTTTTACGCAAACGATTGGCTGCGCGCCAGACAAGGGTTTGAGAGATAATGCACTTTACCTTTGCAACGGAATTCTTTTCACGTTTGTGATGCAACTTCTTCACGTTTGTAATTCGTTGATACCGCCGCTCCCCTCTTTACAACCCGGGCATTTCGCCTATAAGATGCATTTAAAATACATCTTATAAATCACCTAACAGGAAGCAACCATGCTTGACGTTCAGACCATCGCAACGGTGAAAGCCACCATTCCCCTGCTGCTGGAAACCGGTCCAAAACTGACCGCGCATTTTTACGATCGGATGTTTACGCACAACCCCGAGCTCAAAGAGATTTTCAACATGAGCAATCAGCGTAACGGCGATCAGCGCGAAGCGTTGTTCAACGCTATTGCGGCCTATGCCAGCAACCTTGATAACCTCGCCGCGTTATTGCCTGCGGTGGAAAAAATTGCTCAAAAACACACCAGCTTTCAGATCAAGCCTGCACAATACGACATTGTTGGTCATCACTTGCTGGCGACGCTTGATGAAATGTTCAGCCCAGGCAAGGACGTTCTCGACGCATGGGGTAAAGCCTATGGCGTGCTCGCTGGCGTTTTTATCCAGCGGGAAGCGCAACTGTATACTGAAAACGCGAGCAAGACCGGCGGCTGGGAAGGGACACGCCCGTTTCGTCTGGTGAAAAAAACCGAACAAAGCGCGTTAATCACCAGCTTTGAATTCGCGCCTGTTGATGGACAACCCGTTGCTGATTTTCGCCCTGGGCAATACATCGGCATCTGGCTGAAACCGGAAGAATTTGCTTATCAGGAAATTCGCCAGTATTCCCTGACCCGCGCCCCTGACGGCAAACATTATCGTATCGCGGTGAAACGCGAAGAAGGCGGGCAGGTATCAACCTGGCTGCATCAGCGCGCGCAGGTCGGCGATGTGGTACATCTGGCGGCCCCCGCAGGCGATTTCTTTATGGATGTCGAGAATAACACCCCGGTCACGCTTATCTCCGCTGGCGTCGGCCAGACACCGATGCTGGCGATGCTGGATACGCTCGCCAGGACAGGACATAACGCGCAGGTAAACTGGTTCCATGCGGCGGAAAATGGCGATGTTCACGCCTTTGCCGGGGAGGTGAAAACACTGAGCAGTAAACTGCCGCGCGTGACGTCTCACGTCTGGTACCGCGCGCCTACCCATTTTGATAAACAGGCGCAGGCCTTTGATAGCGAAGGGTTGATGGATCTAAGTAAACTTGAGTCGGCATTCAGCGATCCGGCCATGCAGTTCTATCTCTGCGGCCCGGTGCCGTTTATGCAGTTCGCCGCCAGGCAATTAGTCGGTCTGGGGATTAACGCTGAGAACATTCATTACGAATGCTTTGGCCCGCACAAAGTGTTGTAAGTGACGGGTTTGGCCCTCACCCCGCAAGGGGTGAGGGAGAGAATCAGATAGCCGCGTCGTCTTCTTCACCGGTACGAATACGTACCACGCGGGCGACATCAAAGACAAAAATCTTACCGTCGCCGATTTTACCGGTCTGTGCCGTGCGGATAATGGTGTCGACACAGGTCTCAACGATGTCATCAGTGACAACGATTTCGATTTTTACCTTCGGCAGAAAGTCCACCATATACTCTGCGCCACGGTACAGTTCGGTATGGCCTTTCTGGCGACCAAAACCTTTGACTTCGGTCACCGTCATCCCGGTAATGCCGACTTCGGCCAGCGCTTCACGCACGTCATCCAGTTTGAAAGGTTTAATAATTGCATCAATCTTTTTCATGGTTGGTCCTTAAAAACGCTTGCCAGTAAGCTACTTCGTAATCGGTTGCTCACACTACCATATTCGCCAGGCCATTACTCTTTAAAGTCGTTGGCATCCAGCTCATGGCGCGAGAGCAATTTGTAAAATTCAGTACGGTTGCGCCCGGCCATTCTCGCCGCGTGGGTAACATTACCTTTGGTGATTTGCAGCAGCTTTCGCAGGTAATTGAGCTCAAATTGATTTCGCGCTTCCACAAACGTGGGCAGGGCCGTGTTCTCCCCCTCCAGCGCCTGCTCCACCAGCGCGTCGCTGATGACCGGCGATGAGGTCAGCGCTACACATTGCTCAATAACGTTGACCAACTGGCGCACATTACCCGGCCAGCCTGCGGTCATTAGCCGTTTCATCGCGTCGGTGGAAAAAGCGCGCACAAACGGTTTATGTCTGTCAGCCGCCTGGCGCAGCAGATGATTGGCCAGCAGCGGGATATCCTCCGCACGTTCCGCCAGCGCCGGGATTTTGAGGTTAACCACATTCAGGCGATAGAAGAGATCTTCACGAAACTCGCCGCGCGCCATCGCTTTGGGCAGATCGCGGTGGGTCGCGGAGATAATCCGCACATTGATGTCTATGTCACGGTTGCTGCCGAGCGGTCGGACTTTGCGTTCCTGCAACACGCGCAACAGCTTCACCTGTAGCGGAATGGGCATATCGCCGATTTCATCAAGAAACAGCGTGCCGCCTTCTGCCGCCTGGAAAAGCCCCTCACGGCTGCTGACCGCGCCGGTAAAGGCACCGCGCGCATGGCCAAAGAGTTCAGATTCCAGCAACTGTTCCGGTAACGCGCCACAGTTGATGGCAATAAAGGCATTTTTACTGCGCGTGCTGGCATTGTGAATCGCCTGGGCAAGGATCTCTTTCCCCGTCCCGCTCTGACCGTTAATCAGCACGCTGACATCAGACTGCGCCACCATTCTCGCCTGCTCAAGCAGACGCAGCATGACCGGGCTGCGGGTAATGATCGTATCGCGCCACTGATCGTCCGAGGCGGGCGCAGAGTGCTCCAGCGCCTCATCAATCGCCTTGTACAACGCATCTTTATCGACCGGCTTGGTCAGGAAGCTGAATACCCCCTGCTGCGTCGCGGCGACGGCATCCGGAATGGAACCATGCGCGGTGAGAATAATGACGGGCATGCCCGGCTGTACTTTCTGGATCTCTGTGAAAAGTTGCATACCGTCCATCTCATCCATGCGCAGGTCGCTGATGACCAGGTCAACTTTCTCCCGGGCCAAAACGCGGAGCCCTTCCTGCCCGCTCTCGGCGGTAACGATGCTGTAGCCTTCACTGGTCAGGCGCAAACCGAGCAGTTTTAACAAGCCCGGATCGTCATCCACCAGCAACAGATGGGCAGGTTTTCGGCTGGTCATGGTTTCGCGTCCTCTTGTTTCGTTTCGGTCCTTGCGGGGCGCGCGCTATCCGGCAGATCATTGCCCGCCGGTTTGCGGCTGGAGAGTCGACGTTCTATATCGGTCAGGTTTTCCAGTTTACGCGTGGTCGTTTCCAGTTGCTCACGCAGGAATTGCTGCTGCTGACGTAATGTATCCAGTTCAGCATCCGTCGACTGCTGGAGCTTGCCATAACGGCCACGCTCTTCTGCCAGCTGGAGCTGCAATGTTTGCCCATCACGCCAGAGCTGATAAAGCGGGCGTACAGGGGCGGGAATTTGCGGGCTTAACACATCAAGACGTGCCGTATTCTCACGCCGTTCCAGCGGGGAAATTTTCGCACTCGACAGCAAAATGCCGCGCTTAAAGGCATCCTGCCATGTATCGTCTGACCAGGCGCGCGCCTCAGCACGTGCTTCTGCTGGCGCCAGCCGCCCTGCGCAATCCATACTGCGCAGCCAGAATAACGGGTTGGTATCGAAGGCCTGGCCGGTTAACGACCAAATATTGCCGCAGTCCGTTAGCAGGAAATCGGCCAGTTGATGTTCCGGGAGCTGCTCTTCGAATTGTTCATGTACAGCATGCTCAGGCGTCTGGGATACACAGCCTGCCAGCAGCAGGCAGGGTAATGCACGACGCATTTTTTTAGGCAACAACACCGCGTCAGCCACGCGGGAAAAAACGTGCGACATACTCACCTGATTTCGCTTCATTTGTTGGATTTTTCCGACGCATTAAGCGGTAGCTCAATGCGAAAACAGACATCTGCATGATCGACGTCCACCAGATGCAACTCACCCTGCATACGGCGAACGCAGTCTCTGGCGATGCTTAACCCCAGGCCACTCCCCTTCACCGCGCCTTTTCGCTGATGGCTCCCCTGAAAAAAGGGTTCAAAAATCATACTGCGTTCCGCCTCAGGAATCGGCGTGCCGGTATTGGATACTTCAATACGCAGCCGCGAGCCCGCAAGATAGCTGTGAATATAAATGTTACCGGATTCAGCCCCATAGTGCACCGCGTTCGAATAAAGATTATCCAGCACGCTCATCAACAGCATCGGCTCAGACCAGCAGGAGGCGGCATCCAGCACAACCTCGGTATGCATCATTTTAGCTCGCGCGGGCAAACTGTGAGCCGTCAAAACCATATCTACCAGCGGCTCGATCTCCACGTCTTCCAGCTCAACCGCGCCATCCGCCAGTTTCCGGTTGTAATCGAGTAATTGTTCAATCAGTTTTTGCAGATTACGGCTGCTGTCATCAAGGATAGCCACCACCTCTTTCTGCTCCGCCGTTAACGGCCCGACAACCTGATCGGCAAGCAATTCGGTCCCTTCACGCATACTCGCAAGCGGGGTTTTCAGTTCATGAGAGATATGGCGTAAAAATTGATGACGCTGTGATTCGAGCCAGGAAAGACGTTCGCTCAGCCAGATGATACGTTCCCCCACGTAGCGCAGCTCACGCGGACCTTTAAACACAACCGTATGCCCAAGGGAACGCCCTTCCCCTAACCGGTTGATCATCCGTTCAATGCCCTTCACCGGGCCGATAATCATCCGCGTAAAGAGCAGTACCATGGCCAGACTCACCAGAAACAGCACCAGCGCCTGCCAGCCGAAGAACTGACCGCGCTCGGCAATTTCCTGCTGCAACTGCTGCCCACGGGAGAACACTACCTGCCGCGTTGATTGCACCATCTCGGTATTCGCCGCAGCAAAGGCTTCGAGCCGCGCGGACGCTTCTGCGCCCGGGCCGCTATTTTTGCACTGCAACTGGGCGAGATCGTTCAAATCCTGACGCAGCGCCTGGTAGAGTTTTTCATCGGGCAGCACGCCTGCGTGCGCATCCAGCATCTCGCTATAGCGTTTACGTTGGCTCTGATACACCTTTGCCAGCGTAGAATCGTCCAGCACACAATACTGACGGTAACTGCGCTCCATCTCCAGCGCGGCATTGGTCATCGCCTCGCTACGTCGCGCATCGATAAGGGTGGTGCGATTCGTTTGTGCCGCCTGGGCGCTCAGGGCATTCAGGCTTTGCCATGCCTGCCAGGCAAGTACCAATAAAGGCAATAAGATCAGTAAGAACGCCATCATAACGACCTGGCGTAGGGAGCGGGGGAAAATGGGCCAGCGTTTCAACGCAATACTCTCGCAAATCGGGTTTAACAGGATGCTAGCTGAGTAATGTGCTACGGGGAAGCCAGAAAAAACAAAGCCGGGGATAAACCCGGCTTTGTTTAGCAATTAGGCGGTGCCTAACTCGACGTTTCGCCCGATATCTGAAAAAGCGAACTTTTATCAGCAGTTGGACGGCAGGCACCTTTAAGTGCGTCATTCGAAGTTTATGTAGCACGTCCCGAAGGGGCTGACATAAGAAGGTGAATGAGCCACTGGTTATTATTATGCAACACTTATGCCAAAACACAAAACAAAATGTTAACCATATGAAATATATGAAATTTACCAATTTAACCCATTCAATAGCGGTTGAATGATTTTCATGCTAAGTGTCTCCGATTAGCAACACCCTTTGCGCTCTAATCCATCATTCATATAAATCAATAACTTAAGTGTCTCTATTTAGAGACACCATAACTGTGGTTTTGTCGCGTTTTCCCGACACATGCACATGCGGAGCGTCACAAATAAAAAAGCTCCCCGTCAGGAGAGCTTTCATAGGGCATACAACCCGTAGCGGTAAGTTAGCCTAACTGCTTACGCGCGTTGCGGAAAATACGCATCCACGGGCTATCCTCGCCCCAGTTTTCCGGATGCCAGGAGTTAGAAACCGTACGGAATACACGCTCCGGATGCGGCATCATCAGCGTCACGCGACCACTTTCGTTGGTTACTGCAGTAATACCGTTTGGCGAACCGTTCGGGTTAGCCGGATAGGTTTGCGTCACTTTACCGAAGTTATCGACAAAGCGCAGCGCCACCAGGCCTTTGCTTTCGAGTTGAGCCAGATGGGCGTCATCACGCACTTCTACACGACCTTCACCGTGGGAAACCGCGATAGGCATTTGCGAACCGACCATCCCCTGTAGCAGCAAAGAAGGGCTTTGGGTGACTTCGACGAGGCTGAAACGCGCTTCGAAGCGATCAGAGTGGTTACGCACGAAACGTGGCCACAACTCACTGCCCGGCACCAGTTCACGCAGGTTAGACATCATCTGACAACCGTTACATACGCCCAGCGCCAGGGTCTGCGGACGATGGAAGAAAGTCTCGAACTCATCACGCACGCGGTTATTGAACAGAATCGATTTTGCCCAGCCTTCACCCGCGCCCAGCACGTCACCGTAAGAGAAGCCGCCACAGGCAACCAGCGCCTGGAAATCTTCCAGACCCGTACGCCCTGCCAGCAGGTCACTCATATGTACATCAATAGCATCAAAGCCCGCACGGTAGAACGCCGCCGCCATCTCCACATGGGAGTTAACGCCCTGCTCGCGCAGTACCGCCACTTTCGGACGCGCGCCGGTTGCAATATAGGGTGCCGCAATATCTTCATTGATATCAAACGACAGCTTCACGTTCAGGCCCGGATCGTTATCGTTAGCTTTCGCCTGATGCTCTTCGTCAGCACATTCCGGGTTGTCACGCAGACGTTGCATCTGCCAGGTGGTCTCTGCCCACCACATACGCAAGGTGGTGCGGCTTTCGCTGAACACGGTCTGACCTGCGGCTTCAACCACAAAACGGTCGCTCGCCGTGGCCTGTCCAAGGTAGTGAACACAATCCGCCAGACCATGAGTGGCCAGCAGTGCTTCCACCGCTTCGCGGTCCGTTGCACGAACCTGAATCACACCGCCCAACTCTTCGTTAAACAGCGCGGCCAGATGATCATTGCCCAGAGCCGCAATATCCACATTCACGCCGCAGTGACCGGCAAACGCCATTTCGGCCAGCGTCACCAGCAGGCCGCCGTCGGAACGGTCATGCCATGCCAGCAGTTTGCCGTCAGCCACCAGTGCCTGCATCGCCTCCCAGAAGCCTTTCAGTTGCTGGACATCACGCACATCGGCAGTCTTATCACCCAGTTGACGGTAAACCTGCGCCAGCGCGGTTGCGCCCAGCGCGTTGTGGCCTTTACCCAGATCAATCAACAGCAGGGCATTCGCTTCGGTCGAGAGCTGCGGTGTCACGGTGCGACGCACATCTTCCACACGGGCAAAGGCGGTGATGACCAGCGACAGCGGCGAGGTCATCTCACGCTGCTCGTGACCTTCCTGCCAGCGCGTTTTCATCGACATGGAGTCTTTACCCACCGGGATGGTCAGACCCAGCGCCGGGCAAAGTTCTTCACCCACCGCTTTCACTGCGTCATACAGACCGGCATCTTCGCCCGGATGACCGGCTGCGGACATCCAGTTTGCCGAAAGTTTAATGCGGTTAAGGCTACCGATTTGCGTAGCCGCCATATTGGTCAGAGACTCACCAACGGCCAGACGGGCGGAAGCGGCGAAATCCAGCAATGCGACCGGCGCACGTTCGCCGATGGACATCGCTTCACCGTAGTAACTGTCCAGGCTGGCGGTGGTCACCGCACAGTTAGCGACAGGCACCTGCCACGGACCGACCATCTGATCGCGTGACACCATACCGGTGACGGTACGGTCGCCGATGGTCACCAGGAAGGTTTTCTCGGCGACGGAGGGCAGATGCAGTACGCGGTTTACCGCGTCAGCTATAGAAATATTGCGTGAATCAATAGCTTCACCGGCGGCCTTACGTGTCTGCACATCGCGGGTCATTTTCGGGGTTTTACCCAGCAGCACATCCAGTGGCAAATCGATCGGCTGATTGTCGAAGTGGCTGTCGCTCATGGTCAGGTGTTGCTCTGCCACGGCTTCACCAATCACCGCGTACGGGGCGCGTTCGCGACGGCAAAGCTCATCAAACAGCGGTAACTGATCGGCTGCAACGGACAGAACATAACGTTCCTGGGATTCGTTACACCAGATTTCCAGCGGACTCATACCCGGTTCGTCGCTGAGGATATCACGCAGCTGGAATTTCCCACCGCGCCCGCCATCGCTCACCAGTTCCGGCATGGCGTTAGACAGACCGCCCGCCCCCACATCATGGATAAACTGGATCGGGTTGGCATCGCCCAGTTGCCAGCACCGGTCAATCACTTCCTGGCAACGACGTTCCATTTCCGGGTTGTCACGCTGAACGGAGGCGAAATCGAGGTCCGCATCAGACTGACCGGAGGCCATAGAGGAGGCAGCGCCACCGCCCAGACCGATGTTCATCGCCGGGCCGCCAAGGACAATCAGTTTCGCGCCAACGGTGATCTCGCCTTTTTGTACGTGATCGGCACGAATGTTGCCGATACCACCTGCCAGCATGATCGGTTTGTGGTAGCCACGCAGCTCTTCACCGTTGTGGCTGTTCACTTTCTCTTCGTAGGTACGGAAATAACCGGTCAGCGCCGGACGGCCGAATTCGTTGTTAAATGCCGCGCCACCCAGCGGACCTTCGGTCATGATATCCAGCGCGGAAACGATACGCTCCGGCTTACCGAAATCTTCTTCCCAGGGCTGTTCAAAGCCCGGAATACGCAGGTTAGAAACGGAGAAACCTACCAGACCCGCTTTTGGCTTCGCACCGCGCCCGGTCGCCCCTTCATCACGAATCTCACCACCGGAACCCGTTGCCGCGCCCGGCCACGGCGAAATCGCCGTCGGGTGGTTGTGGGTTTCCACTTTCATCAGAATGTGCGCCGCTTCCTGGTGGAAGTCATAGCGCCCCGTCTCGTGGTCAGCGAAGAAACGCCCAACCTCAGAACCTTCCATCACCGCGGCGTTGTCTTTATAGGCAGACAGCACATAGTCCGGCGTTTTCTCGAAGGTATTTTTAATCATTTTGAACAGCGATTTTGGCTGCTGTTCGCCGTCAATCACCCAGTCGGCGTTGAAGATTTTATGACGGCAGTGTTCAGAGTTCGCCTGAGCAAACATATAAAGTTCGATATCATTCGGGTTACGGCCAAGGCGGCTAAACGCATCCTGCAGATAATCAATTTCGTCTTCCGCCAGTGCCAGACCGAGACGCACGTTAGCGTCGATCAGCGCCTGACGCCCTTCACCCAGCAGATCCACACTTTGCACCGGCGCAGGCTGATGATGCTCAAACAGACGTGCCGCATCCGCTTCGGCGGTAAATACGGTCTCCATCATGCGGTCATGCAGCTCAGCCGCCACGCTTGTCCATTGCGCTTCGGTCAGTGTCGGAGCGTCAACGTAGTACGCTACACCGCGCTCCAGGCGATTGATTTTGCCAAGGTCGCAGTTATGCGCGATATCCGTTGCTTTAGAAGACCAGGGGGAGATGGTGCCAGGACGGGGCGTAACGAGAAGTAATTTTCCGGACGGGGTATGGCTGCTTAAGTTCGGACCATATTTCAGCAGGCGTTGCAGCCGCGTGAGCTCTTCCTCGTTCAGCCGATCGTTCACATCGGCAAAATGGACATACTCAGCGTAAATATTGCTCACCGGGAGCCGGGCTGCCTGAAAACGCGCCAGCAGTTTGTTGATACGAAATGCGGACAGTGCAGGCGAACCACGCAGAATTTCCATCATAAGTCTCTCGTCTTCGAAGCTTTAAGTGTGCATCAGGGGGAAAACGGGCGTCATTATAGAGAATCCTGAGCGGTGACGAAACCGTTTGCGTCGAAATAAAATCATGTGTGCCATTTAGCAGTAAAACGTAGCGGCTTCGCTAATTAGTTGCCAACTGGCGTTTTGTTGCGCAAAATGCCGCTCAACGACCGATAAACATCCTTGTATTCATGGCGGCTATTTATTGAGGCATCGTACGGCGCAGAGAATTAACTAATTGAAAAAATTTAAGATTAATTATCTGCTTATCGGCATCGTCACCCTGCTGCTGGCAGCGGCCCTGTGGCCTTCTATCCCCTGGTTCGGCAAAGCCGACAACCGCGTTGCGGCCATCAAGGCGCGGGGCGAACTTCGCATAAGCACTATTGCGTCCCCTTTGACGTATGCCAGTATAGATAATAAGCCTTACGGGCTTGATTACGAGCTCGCCCAACAGTTCGCCAGCTATCTCGGCGTTAAACTGAAAGTGACCGTACGCCAGAATATCAGCCAGATTTTTGACGACCTCGATCACGGCAATGCCGATATGCTGGCTGCCGGCCTTGTCTATAACAACGAGCGCCTCAAAAACTACCAGCCGGGCCCGGTTTACTACTGGGTATCGCAGCAACTGGTTTACCGCGTCGGTAGTTACCGCCCACGCAGCCTGGCCACCGTCAATGACAGCCAACTCACCATCGCGCCCGGACATGTGGCGATCAACGATTTGCGCGAACTTAAAGAGAAGAAGTTCCCGGATCTGAGCTGGAAAGTGGACGACAAGGCCGGCACCAACAATCTGCTTGAAGAGGTGGTGGACGGCAAACTCAGCTATACCGTAGCCGATTCGGTCGCTGTGAGTCTGTTCCAGCGCGTTCACCCGGAACTGGCCGTTGCCCTCGATATCAGCGATGAACAGCCGGTTACCTGGTTCAGCCGGCGCGACGACGACAATACGCTGTCGGCGGCCATGCTCGACTTCTTCAATAACATTAACGAAGACGGGACGCTGGCACGGCTGGAAGAGAAATACCTCGGCCATGGCGATGATTTTGATTACGTCGACACGCGCACCTTCTTACGCGCAGTGGACAGCGTTCTGCCCGATCTCCAGCCGCTGTTTACGAAATATGCGCAGGACATTGACTGGCGCCTGCTGGCCGCGATTTCATACCAGGAATCCCATTGGGATACACAGGCGACCTCCCCCACCGGCGTACGCGGTCTGATGATGCTGACCCGCAATACCGCACAAAGTCTCGGCCTGAGCGACCGCACGGATGCCGAGCAAAGTATCAGCGGCGGTGCGCGCTATCTTCAGGACATGATGGATAAAGTACCGGAGAGTGTCCCGCAGGACGAACGTATCTGGTTTGCGCTGGCTGCTTACAACATGGGTTATGCGCACATGCTGGACGCTCGTTCGCTCACGGTGAAAACAAAAGGCAACCCGGATAGCTGGGCAGATGTAAAGCAGCGCTTGCCGTTGCTGAGTCAGAAGCCCTATTACAGCAAACTCACCTATGGCTATGCGCGTGGGCATGAAGCTTATGCTTACGTGGAAAACATACGTAAATACGAAATCAGCCTGGTAGGCTATTTGCTGGAAAAAGAGAAAGAGGCGGCGAAGAAATCACAGCTGGCGCAGGGGTATCCGGCGGTGGCGACGGACGAATTCAATCGTGCGCCTTACGGTATCATGCCCTTTAGTTCCTTTACGCCAGGCGAGGCCTTCCCCCGCAATCCGCTGACGGTGCCGGATAAACTGGTGGTGCAAGTGCCCGGCGCGGCTAAATAAGCGGCTCAGCCCCTTTTTTCTGAGCCTTTTTCTCCAGCCGACGCTGACGGAAAAAATCGCTTAGCATCCCGGCGCACTCATCGCGTAAAACCCCTTCGACAATCTCCACCCGATGATTCATGCCCGGGTGATGCAACACATCCATCAGTGAACCTGCAGCCCCGGTTTTTGCATCGCGCGCGCCGAATACAAGCTGCCCGATACGGCTATGCACCATCGCTCCGGCGCACATGACGCAGGGCTCAAGCGTAACGTACAAGGTCGTGTCGATCAGGCGGTAGTTTTGCAACACCATCCCCCCCTGGCGCAGGGCCATGATTTCCGCGTGTGCGGTGGGATCGTGACGGCCAATAGGACGGTTCCAGCCTTCGCCAATCACCTCATTATTACGGACCAGCACCGCACCAACCGGCACTTCACCTTCTTCCCACGCGCGTTTTGCCAGTGATAACGCATGGCGCATCCAGTAGTCGTGGTTGAGTTCAGGATTGGACAAAGGGGGACACTCCAGTTAACAAGCGGGGCGCATTATACACAGCCGTTATGTGTTGCACACGCTCATTCCAGCTGCTGGAGCTGTCCACGCGGCGTCACCCGCCAGCGATGCTGGCAGAAATAGAGCAGCGGGTTGTCCTGCTTGCTGTCGCTATAACCGCTGTACAGACGCAGCGGCGTGCCAATTTTGCGCTCAAGTTGAGCGACCTTTTCATGGCCCAGACAGCGCAGTGTGAGCACCCACCCACCGTAGCGGCGTTCAATCTGGCTGGCAATAATGTTCACTCGCGGCAGCCAGGGGGTATCAAAATAGACCTGTTCTACCAATGGCTGCGGCGAACCGGTGATAAGCCAGATATCCGCATCGGAGGCCAGAAGATAGTTAGTGAGTCGTTCCTGGACTACCGGAAATGCCGTGACATGACCGCGAAACCAGGTAGCAAACTTCTGCTCAAGCCGCTTAAGGTGGGTTTCGCTGTGACCGAACGTACATCCCCATAACAGCAGACTCATTGGCCAGCGCGCGGCGCGCCCTTTGACTAACAGGGCAACGCCAATGACGGGCAGTAAAGGCAGCACCAGCAAGGCATTCAGAGGGTGATGGCGTAAGACATAGCGCAGGAATGTGCCGAACATATCCTGCTGATGTAAGGTGCCATCAAGATCAAAAAAAACAATGCGACGCTCGCTGGTAGCCAACTGTTACTCCTCAGGATCCGTGAAACCCAACAGCCAGGTAAACAGGAACCCGGCTATCACTGCTACCAGATAGCCTAACAGATAGAGCATCACTTTTCCGGTAACAATGGTTAACGCAAGCGGTAATCCGGAGATACCGAAAGTGATAACCGTCGCCACTTTCCAGTAACTGATCAGCGCACCGCCCACGGCGCCCCCCAGGCAGGCACCGAGAAAAGGTTTTCCCAGCGGCAGAGTGACACCGAAAATCAACGGCTCGCCAATCCCCAGCAACCCAACCGGTAGTGCGCCTTTAATCACTTTCTTAAGCCGGGCATTACGAGTTTTCATCAGCACCGCAATCGCCGCCCCCACCTGCCCGACACCCGCCATGGCCAGAATCGGGAACAGGGCGTTATAACCGTGTGCCTGTACCAGTTCTACGTGGATGGGCACCAGTCCCTGATGAAGCCCGGTAAGCACAAGCGGCAGAAATGCCCCCGCAAGGATAGCCCCCACCAGCAGGCCGCCGCGATCGATAGCCCAGGAAGCACCGTGGGCGATGCTCTCGGAAATCACGCCGCCCAAGGGTTGAAGCACAATAATCGCCACTGTCCCCGCAATAAGCGTGGTCAGCAACGGGTTAAGGATAAGCTCGATTGAGCCTGGCAGAATGTCGCGAAATTTTTTCTCAATCCAGCACATTAAGGCCACGACCAGTAATACCGCGATAACCCCACCGCGGCCAGGCTGCAGCGCCTCGCCAAACAAAGTAATTTGCGCAAGTTGCGGGCTGGAGAGGATACCGGCCATCACCCCACCCAGCGCCTGCGAGCCGCCGAATACCTTCGCCGTATTCACCCCCACCAGGATATTCATGATGGCAAACACAGCGCTGCCAAAAATGGCCAGCAAACCGAGCATATTGGGGTATTGTGTCGCAAAATCGCCAACGATATCCGGGCGTTTGAGGATATTGATGATGCCGGTTATCAGACCGGAGGCAATAAACGCCGGGATCAGCGGAATAAAGACGTTGGCCAGTTTGCGCAGCGCATCGCTCATCGGCGCTTTGTATTTAGCCTTCGCCTGGGCCTTATTACGCTCGACATTCTCTTGCGCTGATTCCATCCCGCTCATTTGTGACCGCATCGCATCCACCACCTGCGCCGCCTTACCCGGCCCGACAATAAACTGGTGCTGTTGGCCCTGTTTGACGTAGCCGCTCACCCCGGGAAGCTGTTTTGTGGCCGCCAGGTCGAGCTTTGCATCATCGAAAAGTTCGACGCGCACTCGGGTCATGCAGTTTTCAAGACGCTGAATGTTGCCCTGCCCGCCAACACCATTGAGGATGGCACTGGCAAGCGCTGCTGTTTTGTCCATACACGCCTCTTTAGTTTTCTAACGCCGCCCGTAAAAAGCCCTGATGGGCCGTCAGTTTCGCACGTGCCGCAGGCGCATCAAGCCCGGTTAATATCATCAGGATTGCAGGTTTGACGTCGAAATCGGTCTGTTTAAGCACCTTTTCCGCGACATCGCGCGTGACGCCAGTCGCCTCCACCACCATGCGACAGGCGCGGTCCACCAGCTTGATATTGGTCGCTTTCATATCAACCATCAGGTTTTGATAAACCTTGCCAAATTTCACCATCGCCCCGGTGGAGATCATATTGAGTACCAACTTCTGCGCAGTTCCCGATTTCAGACGCGTGGAACCGGTGAGCGCCTCCGGGCCGACCACCGGCGAAATAGCAATATCCGCTTCCTGCGCAATCGGGGAATCCGGGTTACAGGAGACCGCCACGGTCGTGCAGCCCACGGTCCTGGCGTATTTCAGGCCACCGATAACATAAGGTGTACGACCGGACGCCGCCAGCCCGACGACCAGATCCTCGGCTTTCAGCGCGAGCGCTTTCAGATCGTCCTCACCAAGCTGTGCATTGTCTTCTGCCCCTTCAACGGCTTTGAGCAACGCCCCCGGTCCACCGGCAATCAGCCCAACCACCAGGCCATGCGGCACGCCAAAGGTTGGCGGACATTCAGAGGCATCCAGCGCGCCGAGCCGCCCACTGGTACCTGCCCCCATATAAATAATTCTGCCGCCCGCTTTCAACGCCGTTGCCGCGGCATCCACCGCCTTTGCAACTTCCGGTAACGTAGCTTTTACTGCCTCTGCGACCAGCGTATCCTGTTGGTTAAAGCGATTAACCAATTCAAGGGTCGTCAATGCATCTAAATCCATGGTTTGTGGATTGCGTGTTTCTGAAACCAGTGCACCGAGATTCATTTTTGCTCCTTAGGAATTTTTTATTCATAATAATAGAAAAAAATGGAATATTAAATTCATTTACCTGCGTGAAGTGCCTATTTGTAAGTGTGGTCACATTTTGCCTCGGGAGACGTTATGAACTGTTTAATTAGCATTCGCCAGCGCTATGCCGGGTTTGCACAGAGTGATAAGAAGTTGGCGGATTTCTTGCTGGCGCAGCCCGATCGCGCTCGCCATTTAAGCTCCCAGCAACTGGCTCTGGAGGCGGGTGTTAGCCAGTCAAGCGTGGTGAAATTCGCCCAAAAGCTGGGATTCAAAGGCTTTCCGGCACTGAAACTGGCGATCAGCGAGGCACTTGCCAGCAGCCCGGATCCCCTGTCCATCACTGTGCACAACCAGATCCTCGGTGACGATACGCTGCGCGTTGTGGGCGAAAAGCTGATCAATGAGAATCTGAGCGCCATGCGCGCCACTCTGGATGTGAACAGCGAAGAAAAGCTACGGCAAAGCGTGGAGATGCTGCGGGCGGCAAAGCGTATTGTTTTGACCGGGATTGGTGCGTCCGGTCTGGTAGCACGTAATTTTGGCTGGAAGCTAATGAAAATCGGCCTGAATGCGGTGGTCGAGCAGGATATGCACGCCCTACTGGCCACGGTGCAGGCGATGGATCCGCACGATCTGTTGTTGCCGATCTCTTATTCCGGTGAGCGACGCGAGATCAATATGGCCGCAGATGAAATGCTGCGCGCCGGTGGACGCATTCTGGCGATTACCGGTTTCACACCTAACGCCCTGCAACAGCGCGCCAGCCATTGTCTGTATACGATTGCCGAAGAGCAGGCGACCCGCAGTGCCGCCATTTCATCAACCAGCGCCCAAACGATGCTCACCGATCTGTTATTTATGGCTCTGGTTCAGCGCGATCTGGAACATGCGCCGGAGCGTATTCGCCACAGCGAGGAGCTGGTAAAAAAACTGGTTTGAACAGGGAATGATCGTATAATGCCCGCCCTGTTTGTGTGCGGTTTCTGAGATTTTCCTGATGGCCCTGTTAATCACCAAAAAATGCATCAATTGCGATATGTGCGAGCCCGAATGTCCGAATGAGGCCATTTCGATGGGCGACAGCATTTATGAGATTAACAGCGATCGCTGCACGGAATGTGTTGGACACTACGACACCCCGACCTGTCAGAAAGTGTGCCCGATCCCTAATACCATTTTGAAAGATCCGGCACATGTCGAAAGTGAAGAGCAATTGTGGGACAAGTTTGTTCTGATGCACCACGCGGATAAGATCTAGAACCTGATTCAGGGCTATTTTACTTGTCATTTTGAACCTGGGCAGTGCTCGCAATCCTCACGTACCTGAGTACGCTCCGGTTTCTCCGCGCTGTCCGGGTTCAAACTGACATCGCCAATGACGCCCTGAAACACGGTGCTTAACTCTCGATAATCACGGTCGCGCAGGCATAGCGGCGCTCATCCGCCAGCGTGACATGCATATGCGCCACACCCATTTTTTCCGCCAGCGCTAACGCTTCCCCCCACAGTCGCAGGCAGGGCTTGCCCAGCTCGTCGTTAAACACTTCAAACTGGTTAAAAGCAAGCCCGTTGCGAATACCTGTCCCAAACGCTTTTGCCGCCGCTTCTTTGACAGCAAAGCGCTTAGCAAGAAAACGCACCGGTTGCTGGTGCGTTTCCCAGATGGCCCATTCATTGTCGCTTAACACGCGCTTTGCCAGGCGATCGCCACTACGGGCAATTACCGCTTCAATACGCTCAATTTCGACGATATCTGTGCCAATGCCAAGAATAGCCATTACTTACGCGCTTCCACCATCAGGCGTTTCATTTCTGCGACCGCCTCTTTCAGCCCACTCATCACCGCACGACCAATAATGGCATGGCCAATGTTCAGTTCATGCATTTCCGGCAGGCGCGCGATAGCCTGCACGTTGTGGTAAGTAAGGCCGTGGCCGGCGTTCACTTTCAGGCCGAGGCTTGCCGCATAGGTCGCCGCTTTAGCGATGCGTTCCAGCTCTTTTGCCTGTTCCGCTTCGTTTTTCGCATCGGCATAGCAACCGGTATGTATTTCGATATAGGGCGCGCCAACATCGGCAGCCGCTTTGATCTGCCCGAAATCAGCATCGATAAACAGCGAGACCAGAATCCCGGCATCTGCCAGACGCGAGCAGGCATCACGCATTTTGTCACGTTGTCCGGCCACATCCAGACCGCCTTCGGTAGTCACTTCCTGACGTTTCTCCGGCACCAGACAGCAGAAGTGCGGCTTCGTTTCGACGGCAATCCCCAGCATCTCTTCTGTGACGGCCATTTCAAGGTTCATACGCGTGTCCAGGGTCTGGCGCAGCACACGAACATCGCGGTCAGTGATATGGCGACGGTCTTCACGTAAATGCACGGTAATGCCGTCCGCACCGGCCTGTTCAGCAATAAATGCCGCTTGTACCGGATCCGGATACGCCGTGCCACGGGCATTGCGCAGGGTGGCAATATGGTCAATGTTGACGCCTAACAGTAATTCAGACATGACAATCCTCATTCATCATTATTCGTTTTTGTTGCTCGTTTGGGCATAAACTGGCGAAACAATTCCCGGCTCTTGAGCGGTTTGCCCCCAAGATACGGCTTTAACGCTATGCGGGTAAAGCGTTTCGCCGCCCTGAGCGTATCCATATCAGGAAATTCGCGTTCGGCCAGCGCGCGCAAATGCCGCCCGGTAAATGTACTGTTATCCACCACCACGCTGGCAATAAACCCCTTCTCTTCGCGATACCGGTACGTCATGGTGTCGTCAACAGGCTCACCGCTACCTGCGCAGTGCAGAAAATCCACGCCATACCCGAGATGTCCCAGCAATGCGAGTTCAAAACGACGTAAAACCGGCTCCGGCGTCCCGATTGCGCCAGCCAGCGCCTGGATACAGTGCAGATAATCGAAGAAAAGTTCAGAGAAGCGAGTCTCATGTTCAAGAACGCGTGACAGAAGCTCGTTGACATACAGACCGCTGTAAAGCGTGATCCCGGACAGGGGAAGCGCCAGTGAGACGGCTTCAGCGCTACGTAGCGTTTTCACTTCGCCACGCCCACCAAAGCGAACCAGCAGGGGAGTAAAAGGCTGTAATGCGCCTTTCAGGTTGGAACGTTTTGAACGTGCGCCTTTAGCAACCAGGCGCACGCGACCCGATTCTTCCGTGAAGACGTCCAGCATTAAGCTGGTTTCGCTCCAGGGACGGCTATGCAGGACGAATGCGCGCTGCCAGCCTTCCATCATACTCGTCGTCTTTCAAGCTGCAGGCGCGTTAGCTGCGCCCAGTCACTTACCGATGTAAGCTCCAGGGGATTCACGGTCTTGCCGCCATCCTGCAACTCGAAATCCATAGAGTATCAACTCTTAAAGATCATCAACGTAGCCGAGACTACGCAGCGCACGCTCGTCGTCGGCCCAGCCCGATTTCACTTTCACCCACAGTTCCAGATGAACCGGGGCTTCGAACATCTCCTGCATATCTTTACGCGCTTCGATACCGATGGTTTTAATTTTGGCCCCTTTGTTGCCAATCACCATCTTCTTCTGCCCTTCACGCTCAACGAGGATCAGTCCGTTGATATCGTAACCGCCGCGTTCATTGGTAATGAAACGCTCAATTTCGACAGTAACGGAGTACGGCAACTCAGCGCCCAGAAAACGCATCAGTTTTTCACGAATGATCTCGGACGCCATAAAGCGCTGAGAGCGGTCGGTGATGTAATCTTCCGGGAAATGGTGTTCCGCTTCTGGCAGATGCTTACGCACAATACCGGCAACGGTGTCGACGTTAAAACCGGTCTCCGCAGAGATCGGCACGATGTCGAGGAAATTCATCTGGCTGCCGAGGAACTGCAGGTGCGGCAGCAAGTCGGCCTTTTCCTGCACGTTATCAACTTTGTTGATAGCCAGGATAACCGGCGCTTTACCGTCGCGCAGTTTATTGAGCACCATTTCGTCGTCAGGCGTCCAGCGGGTACCTTCCACGACGAAAATGACCAGTTCCACGTCACCAATCGAGCTGCTCGCCGCTTTATTCATCAGGCGGTTAATCGCACGCTTTTCTTCCATATGCAGACCGGGTGTATCGACGTAGATGGCCTGGTAAGCCCCTTCGGTGTGAATCCCCACAATGCGATGGCGCGTGGTCTGCGCTTTACGCGAGGTGATGGAAATCTTCTGCCCGAGCAGATTGTTCAACAGGGTGGATTTACCCACGTTGGGGCGACCAACGATGGCAATAAATCCGCAATATGTTTTTTCAGTTTCGCTGCTCATTCCAACTCCAGTTTTTTCAGCGCCTGTTCGGCTGCGGCCTGCTCTGCCTTACGGCGGCTTGAACCTGTGCCTACTACCGGTTCTTTCAGGCCACTGACCTGGCAGTGGATAGTGAATTCCTGATCGTGTGCTTCACCACGCACCTGCACAACCAGATAAGACGGCAGCGGGAGGTGGCGACCCTGCAAAAATTCCTGCAAACGGGTTTTCGGATCTTTTTGTTTGTCACCCGGACTGATTTCGTCCAGACGCGTTTGATACCAGTTCAGAATCAGTTTCTCTACAGTCTGAATATCGCTGTCGAGGAACACCCCACCGATCAAGGCTTCTACTGTATCGGCCAGAATAGATTCGCGACGAAAACCACCGCTTTTCAGTTCACCAGGCCCTAAGCGCAGACACTCACCCAGTTCAAACTCACGGGCGATTTCCGCCAGCGTATTGCCACGGACCAGCGTTGCGCGCATACGGCTCATATCACCTTCATCCACACGCGGGAAACGGTGATATAGCGCATTGGCAATCACAAAACTTAGAATGGAGTCGCCTAAGAATTCGAGACGCTCGTTATGCTTGCTGCTGGCACTGCGATGCGTTAATGCCTGCTGCAACAGCTCCTGATGATGAAAAGTGTAGCCCAGCTTCCGCTGAAGCCGATTTATTACGATGGGGTTCATGCGATACCAATAGATAAATGCGTCAACAATGCAGCACACGAAACCGACCTGAAAGTACATATCATCGTCTGGCGGCCGCTTTTAATGAGTGGCGCGCATGATGAAATGTAAGAACCAACGCGGTTTCGTGTGCTGTGGCGCCCTGAGGAGCCAGCCTGAAACTTCGGGGGAACATTCTATACGCAACGACAGGGGATGTCGTTAGTCTGAACGGATTTATCGCGGAAATAATTCAGGGTGCGGATATTCTGTCCGCACCCCGTTGAATTAATGAATACCACCAATGCGACTTAAGCGCACACCGGTTGGCCATTCACCTTCTTGTTTTTCAAAACTCATCCAGATTGCGGTCGCTCTGCCCACCAGATTGGCTTCCGGTACAAAACCCCAGTAGCGGCTGTCAGCGCTGTTATCGCGATTATCGCCCATCATGAAGTAATGACCCGGTGGAACAATCCACGTTGCCAGCGGCTGGCCCTGCTGCTTGTAATACATACCCAACTGATCCTGAGCAATCGGCACCGTCAGAATGCGGTGCGTAACCTCACCCAGCGTCTCTTTCCGCTCGCTCAGACGCACACCATCGTCACGCGTTTCGTTTTTCGGCACCTGGAAGAATCCACTGCTGGCTTCCCCCCCCGTGCGGCGACCGAAAGTCTGCACGAAATCGCTCGGTTCAACATTGCTGTAAGTGATCGGCAACGCGTTATCACAGGCCTGGCCGGAGCTGCATTTCGGCTGAACGGTAACCTGTTTGGCGACCGGATCGTAACTCACCTTATCACCCGGCAAGCCGACAACACGTTTGATGTAATCAAGACGCGGATCGTCCGGATACTTGAATACCGCAATATCACCCCGTTTCGGGTGGCCCGTTTCGATCAGGGTTTTCTGGTAAATCGGATCTTTAATGCCATAGGCGAACTTCTCAACCAGAATAAAATCGCCAATCAGCAGCGTTGGCATCATCGAACCTGACGGGATCTGGAAGGGTTCATAAATGAACGAACGTACGACCAGAACAATCGCCAGCACCGGGAAAACCGATGCGCCTGTTTCCAGCCAGCCCGGTTTCGGTCCGACTTTTTTCAGCGCTTTATTATCAAGGGCATCACCTGTTGCCAGTTGTGCAACAGCCTGACGCTCACGGCGTTTGGGTGCAAAAATAAACTTATCCAGGCACCATAAAAATCCCGTCGCCAGGGTCGCAATGACCAGGATCAGGGCAAACATGTTCGCCATGCCAACTCCTTAAGGGTTATTTGCCGTCTTTACCGACATGCAGAATGGCAAGGAACGCTTCCTGCGGCAGCTCGACGTTGCCGACCTGCTTCATGCGTTTCTTCCCTTCTTTCTGTTTCTGCAGCAGCTTTTTCTTACGGCTAACGTCACCGCCATAGCATTTTGCCAGAACGTTTTTACGCAGTTGTTTTACCGTCGAACGGGCAATGATGTGGTTACCAATGGCCGCCTGAATCGCGATATCGAACTGCTGACGCGGGATAAGTTCTTTCATCTTCTCAACCAGCTCACGGCCACGGTACGGCGCATTGTCGTTGTGGGTGATCAGCGCCAGCGCATCAACACGCTCGCCGTTGATCAGCACGTCCACACGCACCATGTTAGAGGCCTGGAAACGTTTGAAGTTGTAATCCAGCGACGCATAGCCGCGGGAGGTAGACTTCAGACGGTCGAAGAAGTCGAGCACCACTTCCGCCATTGGAATTTCATAGGTCAGCGCCACCTGGTTACCGTGGTAAACCATATTGGTCTGCACACCGCGCTTCTCGATACAGAGCGTGATGACGTTGCCCAGGAACTCCTGTGGCAGCAGCATATGACACTCAGCAATCGGCTCACGCAGCTCATAAATATTGTTCAGCGGCGGCAACTTGGACGGGCTGTCGACGTAGATAGTTTCTTTCGAGGTGGTTTCCACTTCGTAAACTACCGTCGGTGCAGTAGTGATCAGATCGAGATCGTACTCACGCTCCAGACGCTCCTGAATGATCTCCATATGCAGCAAGCCAAGGAAGCCGCAGCGGAAACCAAAGCCCAGCGCGGTAGAGCTTTCCGGTTCGTAGAACAGCGATGCATCGTTCAGGCTCAGCTTGCCGAGCGCATCACGGAAGTTCTCGTAATCGTCGGAACTCACCGGGAACAGACCCGCATAAACCTGCGGTTTTACCTTTTTAAAGCCAGGCAGCGCTTTATCAGCCGCATTTCGTGCCAGTGTCAGGGTATCGCCCACCGGCGCGCCCAGAATGTCTTTAATCGCGCAAACCAGCCAGCCTACTTCGCCGCAGTTCAGTTCAGTACGGTCAACCTGCTTCGGTGTGAAGATACCCAGACGGTCAGCGTTGTACACCTGGCCGGTACTCATCACTTTGACTTTATCGCCTTTACGCAGCGTCCCGTTTTTGACACGGATTAACGACACAACGCCCAGGTAGTTATCAAACCAGGAGTCAATGATCAGTGCCTGTAACGGTGCATCCGGATCCCCTTCGGGAGCCGGTATTTCGCGTACCAGACGTTCGAGGACATCAACAACACCTACGCCGGTTTTCGCTGAGCAACGCACCGCGTCTGTGGCATCGATACCCACGATATCTTCGATTTCTTCAGCAACACGTTCCGGGTCGGCAGCAGGCAAGTCGATTTTGTTCAGTACCGGCACCACTTCCAGATCCATTTCCATGGCCGTATAGCAGTTTGCCAGCGTCTGCGCTTCTACCCCCTGGCCTGCATCCACCACCAGCAAGGCACCTTCGCAGGCTGCCAGCGAACGGGAAACTTCGTAGGAGAAGTCAACGTGACCAGGAGTATCGATAAAGTTCAGTTGATAGGTTTCGCCATCGGACGCTTTAAAGTCCAGCGTAACGCTCTGTGCCTTGATGGTAATACCGCGTTCACGTTCGAGATCCATAGAATCCAGAACCTGCGCTTCCATTTCGCGATCGGACAAGCCGCCGCAAATTTGGATAATACGGTCAGACAGCGTCGACTTACCGTGGTCGATGTGAGCAATGATCGAAAAGTTACGTATATTCTTCATATAGGGAGATTTTTTGCCTTACGAATTACTAAGAGGCCGCGGTTCGGAGCCTGACGTCAAAAGTCTGAAACGCCGCATTCTACACTACAACCACAATGCGGGGAAATGCTCATACTGGCAACACACCAGGCTACGCATTTCCCCCGGTAAGACAGGAAAATCACAGGCATTATTCAGCAGGTGAATTATCGATGCGGACCAGGTCAGGAGGAAGGCCAACGCTGATGATCACGGGCTGCCATTCGGAACGGTTCGCCAGTTTTGGTGAAAAACTCTTCGCCAGTAAAAAGCCGCCAACCCCTCCCAGGATTGCGCCACACAATGTGGCCAGATCCCGATTAAAAAGCATCTGAAACAGTGCCGACATCAGGAAAAGACCAACCAGCGGGGACATATAGACCAGCAGCGCTGACGTCAACAAACTGGCTTCGCCAATTCCCAGTTCCACTTTTTGCCCTGCCACTAACGGCTGCTCGCACGGAACGGACAAGGTATGGGTCATCTGCGGCCCAAGCTTGTTCAGTACGCGGCTCCCGCATCCGCTACGCGAAGCACAGCTGCTGCAGGAGGCTTTAACATCACACGCCACCAGCGCTTCACCGTTTTTCCATGAAACGACCGTCGCCCACTCTTTAATCATTGTGCTGCCCTGAATTTGATGCTGTCCGCAATGCGCTTAGCCGTTTGTGGGGGTAACTCACCCACAATGGTGATTTCAGCGTTATCGCGGATGGTCGTACTCACAGTCCGGCGTCCCGTACGCAACATCTGATCGGCGCTGTTCTGATTAGCGCGGTTGACGTTCACCGAGAAACTGAACAAGCCATCGGAATAAAGACGGGACTCTACAGGCATGTCGACGGTAGGCAACTGACGGCGACTGCTGGAGACTTCGCTAAAACCTTGCGGTAACCAGGAAGGCATCCAGTTAAAGTCTACGTTGTCGCCCTGCGGAACAGAGAGCAACGGCGGTAAGTTGGCTTTTGCCAGCGTCTGCATACTGCTGGCGACCTGTCCATTTACGGTATAGGCAATGACGCGGAACTGTTCCAGCGTTTCACCATCTCTGTCGAGCAAATCCACACGCATTGGCAGGCGCGTTTCCGCATCCATCCAGACAATGTAGCTGTAACGCGTTCCGTCACGGGCAACGACACGGATCACTTCACACAGACGATCGGCAATGCGCGTACGCCCGACGGAAATGAAGTCGTAATAAGGCGAAAGACGTTTGAAATCGGTATATACCAGCGAAGGGAGCGAATCGACAATGTAGTCGCCATTCAGCGTAAAGGGCTCAAGACCCGGCTCAAAGTAGCTGATCTCATTGCCACGCTGTACCACTTCCCGGCGAGGGCCGTCCATTTGCAAAAGCTGAGCGAGAGGCTGGTTGTTTACACGCGCGTGGCGGTAACGCAGAGACTCTACCCCTTGCTTATTGATGCTGATAAAGGACAGTTCATAGTTGAGTGACTGGCTCGCCACGTTCATCTGCTGTAACAACGCCCCGGACGAGGTATCTGCCGAGGCGTTGCTGGAGAAGAACAGGCCTGCTGCCACAAAAGACATGGCACACCAAAGTTGCTTCATTACTGCGATTGGGTTCCTAACGTTTGATTTCCTGGCACTTGCACAGCAGCCTGCTGCGTTTGTGCCTGTTCAAACTTAAGCTGTTCGGAGTGCAGACGACGTTGCAGTTCGTAATCCTGCAACATGGCGTTAATACGGCGACGCTGTTCCTGCACCTGCTGTTGCTGACCGACATCCGCCGTTGCATCAGCCGGAACCCCCAGACTTACCGGGCTGGCTTTGCCCATCATCGGCAGTGTATTAAACACTGGCGCTTCTGGCTGCTGGGTGGATTCAGACTGACCATTATAGTGCTGGACACCCACAATAACTGCAAGCGATACACATGCAGCCACACCCATTTGCGTCAATTGACTTGCCCACGGACGGACTTTTGTCCAGAACGGCATTTTTTGCCACTGATGCGGCGCAGGCTGGGCCTCAGGGATCAATGGGGTCGTCGGTTGAACAGACTCATTTTCAATCGCGGCCATAACTTGGGCAGAGATATCGAAGTGGAGAACATCTGCTGTGTCACCGCGCATAGCGTCGCGAATGAGATGATAGCTCTCCCAGGTTTTCTGCATTTCAGGATCGTGAGACAGCTCAGAGAGCAGCTCCCTATCCAGGGTTTCACCGTCCATTAAAGCGGAAAGTTGTTCTTTCTGCATGCCTAATACCTTTTCCAGTATCCCGCTATCGTCAACGCCTGATAAGCGGTTGAACTTTATTATCAATAGCTTCCCGTGCTCGGAAGATACGTGAACGCACTGTACCTACCGGGCAATCCATGATAGCGGCTATCTCTTCATAGCTCAGACCATCCAACTCCCGTAACGTAATTGCCATGCGTAAATCTTCCGGGAGCGACTCAATAGTACGGAAAACGATTTGTCTCAGTTCTTCTGACAACATTAAGTTCTCAGGGTTCGAAATTTCTTTCAGCGCACCGCCACTTTCGAAGTTTTCTGCTTCAATCGCGTCGACATCACTTGATGGCGGCCTGCGTCCCTGAGCAACCAGATAATTTTTTGCTGTATTCACAGCGATACGGTATAGCCAGGTATAAAAAGCACTATCTCCCCGGAACGAGTCCAGCGCGCGATAAGCCTTAATAAATGACTCTTGTACGACATCAGGCACATCGCCAGAAGGCACATAGCGGGAAACCAGACTCGCCACTTTATGCTGGTAGCGAACCACCAGTAAGTTAAACGCCTTCTGATCTCCTTTCTGGACCCTCTCAACAAGGACCTGATCCGTTAACTGCTCGCTCATCCGAGGTAAAATCTCCCCAAAACCTATTTCCACGCGTAAATGAAACGCCACTCCAAAACTGCACTATATGAGCAAGCAGCCATTTAGAGCGAAGGTTCAGTAAAAAGTTCCGTTACGCCTTTGTTTTTGTGAATCGTTCTGCAGACTTTTCATTATGACTCATTATAAGTCTACAAACTCTGTAGCGGGCGTTTTCCAAGTAAAAAGCCCCAGGACCGCCAGAGAGTAACGCAACACAGCCTTTTTTTCATCACCTAATCCATATTGACTAACAATCTGCCAGATAACGATTTTCTGGTGGCAATGCTCATCATGCATCCTCGCCATGTTTAGCCATTAGTACAAAACATAAAAAAATAACTGCATTGTGGCCTTTCAGGGTGCTATGCTGCCTGAACCTTGTTTAGTAAATTAAACACACCATCATGAAAACAACCCCCGAACTTTCTTGCGACGTGCTGGTCATTGGCAGCGGCGCCGCGGGCCTGTCTGTTGCTCTGCGCCTCGCTGAACGCCACAACGTTATCGTGTTAAGCAAAGGGCCGGTGAATGAAGGCTCTACTTTTTACGCACAGGGCGGTATTGCCGCCGTGTTTGATGAAACCGACAGCGTTGAGTCTCACGTCGAAGACACGCTCATTGCCGGGGCAGGTATTGTCGAACGTCAGGCGGCAGAGTTTGTTGCCAGTAACGCCCGCCAGTGCGTGCAGTGGCTAATCGACCAGGGCGTGGCGTTCGATACGCAGGTTGATGCAGAAGGAAGCGAAAGTTATCACCTGACCCGCGAAGGCGGCCATAGCCACCGCCGCATTCTGCATGCCGCCGATGCCACCGGAAAAGAGGTCGAAAATACCCTGGTCAGCAAAGCGCTGAATCATCCAAACATTCATATTATTGAACGCAGCAACGCGGTGGATTTAATTGTTTCCGATAAAATCGGCCTGCCCGGCACGCGTCGCGTCGTCGGCGCATGGATCTGGAATCGTAATAAAGAGATTGTGGAAACCTGCCATGCAAAAGCCGTCGTGCTGGCAACGGGCGGCGCATCGAAAGTGTACCAGTACACCACTAACCCGGATATCGCCTCCGGCGATGGTATCGCCATGGCATGGCGCGCCGGATGTCGTGTGGCAAATCTGGAGTTCAATCAGTTTCACCCAACCGCGCTGTTTCACCCGCAGGCACGCAATTTCCTGCTAACCGAAGCGCTGCGCGGTGAAGGCGCACATCTTAAACGTCCGGACGGCACACGCTTTATGCCCGATTTCGATCCTCGCGGTGAACTGGCGCCGCGCGATGTTGTTGCCCGCGCCATCGACCATGAGATGAAACGTCTGGGGGTTGACTGTATGTATCTCGACATCAGCCACAAGCCAGAGGCTTTTATCCGCCATCATTTTCCGATGATCTATGAAAAATTGCTGGGTCTGGGTATCGATTTAACCAAAGATCAGGTTCCTATCGTGCCTGCTGCGCATTACACCTGCGGCGGTGTCATGGTGGACGAACACGGCCGGGCCGATGTCGATGGCTTGTATGCGATTGGCGAGGTCAGCTACACGGGCCTGCATGGCGCCAACCGAATGGCGTCCAATTCACTGCTCGAATGTCTGGTTTACGGCTGGTCGGCGGCAGAAGATATCGATCGTCGAATCGGCATGACCCGCCCCGCCCCGGCGCTTCCCGCGTGGGACGAAAGCCGCGTCGATGATGCCGATGAGCGTGTGATTCTCCAGCATAACTGGCATGAGCTGCGCTTGTTTATGTGGGATTACGTGGGCATTGTGCGCACCACCAAACGTCTGGAGCGGGCCTTACGTCGGATTACCTTACTCCAGCAGGAAATTGACGAGTACTACGCCAATTTCCGCGTGTCGAACAATTTGCTGGAGCTACGTAACCTGGTGCAGGTGGCGGAGCTTATCGTGCGCTGCGCCATGGAACGCAAGGAAAGTCGCGGCTTGCACTACACGCTGGATTATCCGGATCAGTTGCCTGAATCCGGCCCAACGGTTTTGTCGCCACGCACTTACATGAATAAATAGAAAGCCTGAGTGAGCGCGGTGTAACTTTCAGAATAATGCTGATCGGCGCCGCGGATCGCCAGCCAGTCGGTGAAGCATTCACCCGGCGTTGGCGAAAAGGCCATTAATACGCGATGGGGCGGGCGATTTTCATACTCCGCCACATCCGTACGTAACCGCAAGTGCCAGCCTATGCCCTGTGCTTTTTGGGCAAAGGCTTCGCTCACGTCCACCGGAAGGATCACGCAAAAGAAACCGTCTTCGGTGATAAGCGATGCCGCACAGTCCAGTAGCACCGTATGATCGAGAGTCGTGGTATAACGTGCTTGCTCACGCTCCGGGGTCGCACATTGCACGCCCTGCGCAAAGAAAGGCGGGTTGCTGACAATCAGATCGTAGCGTGCCGTTTGCCCCGCGCACCAGTCGCGAATATCGGCATGATGGACATGAAAACGATCGGCCCAGGGCGTCGCCTGGCCATTCTCCTGCGCCTGTGCGGCCGCCTGCTCATCGAGTTCCACCGCATCGATGATAACCGCATCGGTTGTTCTCTGCGCCAACATCAGCGCCACCAGCCCGCTGCCAGTGCCAATATCCAGCACCCTTTTCGCTTGTGAAACAGGCGACCATGCACCGAGTAAGATGCCGTCTGTGCCGACTTTCATGGCGCAACGATCGTGTGCAACAAAAAATGCTTTAAATGTGAAACCATCGCGGCGCAACTGCGCCTTCTGGTGGGGCATCTTTACAACCTCTATACGGAAACAGACGTAGCATAGGTGAAAGCAAAGCGCCGGAAAAGTAATAAGCTTACAAACAGATGAAGATTGCAGCCGTAACGTCTATAATCAGCGCCCCACACAGAGGTAGATCATGACTGTAACGACTTTTTCCGAACTCGAACTCGACGACAGCCTACTGGACGCGCTCCAGGAGAAAGGTTTCACACGCCCGACCGCCATCCAGGCCGCCGCCATTCCGCCTGCGCTTGAAGGGCGTGATGTACTTGGCTCAGCGCCGACCGGTACGGGTAAAACGGCGGCATATTTGCTGCCAGCGTTGCAGCACCTGCTGGACTTCCCGCGTAAGAAATCTGGCCCGCCGCGTATTCTCATCCTGACGCCGACCCGCGAACTGGCGATGCAGGTTGCCGACCACGCCCGCGAGCTGGCAAAAAATACCCATCTGGATATCGCGACTATTACCGGCGGCGTGGCCTATATGAACCATGCCGAAGTGTTCAGCGAAAACCAGGATATCGTGGTCGCAACCACAGGCCGACTGCTGCAATACATTAAAGAAGAGAATTTTGACTGCCGTGCCGTCGAAACACTGATCCTTGATGAAGCGGATCGTATGCTGGATCTGGGCTTTGCGCAGGACATCGAGCACATTTCAGGCGAAACACGCTGGCGCAAACAGACCATGCTGTTCTCTGCCACGCTGGAAGGGGAAGCGATCAAAGATTTCGCCGAGCGTCTGCTGGAAGATCCGGTTGAAGTCTCTGCAACGCCATCCACCCGCGAACGTAAAAAGATCCACCAGTGGTACTACCGCGCGGACAACTACGAACATAAGCTGGAACTGCTCAAGCATTTGCTCAAGCAAGACGGTGTGACCCGTTCGATCGTCTTCGTGCGCAAACGCGAGCGTGTACATGAACTGGCGGAGCAGTTGCGTGCAGCGGGTATCAACAACTGCTATCTCGAAGGCGAGATGGCGCAGGCGAAACGCGTTGAAGGCATCAAGCGTCTGACTGACGGTCGCGTTAATGTACTGGTTGCCACCGATGTCGCTGCCCGTGGTATCGACATTCCTGATGTGAGCCACGTCTTTAACTTTGATATGCCGCGCAGTGGCGACACCTATCTGCACCGCATCGGCCGTACCGGTCGCGCGGGACGCAAAGGGACCGCGATTTCACTGGTCGAAACCCACGATCATCTGCTGTTGCAGAAGATTGGTCGCTACGTTGAAGAGCCGCTGAAAATACGCGTGATTGATGAACTGCGCCCCACTACGCGCGCGCCGAGCGAAAAAATGACCGGCAAGCCGTCGAAGAAAGTGCTGGCTAAGCGTGCAGAGAAGAAAAAAGAGAAAGAAAAAGAGAAGCCGCGCGTTAAACAGCGCCATCGCGATACCAAAAATATTGGTAAGCGCCGTAAGCCAAGCGCCGCCACGGCAGAGCAACAAAATAGCGAAGAGTAAAAAAACGCCGGGATAGCCCGGCGTTTTTATTTCTACAGTCTGCGAATTACAGGCTTTCAGTAAAGGTACGAGCGATAACGTCGCGCTGCTGTTCCGGCGTCAGAGAATTGAAACGTACGGCATAGCCAGAAACACGGATGGTCAGCTGCGGGTATTTTTCCGGATGTTCAACAGCATCAAGAAGCGTTTCGCGACGCAGCACGTTTACGTTGAGATGCTGACCGCCTTCCACACGAACTTCCGGTTTCACTTCCATCGGAATTTCACGGTATTCAATGTCACCCAGTTTGCTCACGGCAACCACTTCATCTTCGGAATAACCGGCTTTGGCACAAACACAGCGCGCTTCACCTTTTTCGCTGTCGAGCAACCAGAAAGAGTTCAACAGATCATCGTTTGCCGCTTTAGTAATCTGGATACCAGTAATCATGATGTGCCTCCCTTAGGCATTATTTTTGATTTGATCGGCCTTGTTGCGGCCAATTGGTAAAACCATTGTTGCTTGACTGTATATATACCCTCCACACACCCCTGATTCTTTGATTAAAATCAATAAAAACCACACCACGAAAAAGGTAATAGCCGGAATTTATTGTTTTACATCAAGTTAGCCACTTTTCTGCTATTAAAATTTTTGTAAATTTTCAAATTTTTTTAAGTGTTTAACGTGCTGTTTTACGTGTCGATTTTGCGCCAGCGGAAGAAGCAGTTAAGCTACAGTCACTGGAATTAGCAGGAGAGCGGGATGACCACCTCATTAACATGGCACGATGTGCTGGCAGAAGAGAAACAACAGCCTTACTTTATCAATACCCTCAGCGCGGTTGCGACAGAACGGCAGTCCGGCGTCACCATCTACCCGCCGCAAAAAGATGTCTTCAATGCGTTTCGTTTTACTGAACTGGGTAACGTTAAAGTGGTGATTCTTGGTCAGGATCCCTACCACGGTCCGGGCCAGGCCCATGGGCTGGCATTTTCGGTACGTCCCGGCATCGCCATCCCGCCCTCATTACTTAATATGTATAAAGAGTTAGAACAGTCGATACCCGGATTCGTTCGCCCGACGCATGGTTATCTGGAAAGTTGGGCACATCAGGGGGTGCTACTCCTCAATACCGTCTTAACGGTACGTGCCGGGCAGGCGCATTCCCATGCCAGCCTTGGCTGGGAGACCTTTACCGATAAAGTGATCAGTCTGATCAATGAACACCGTGAAGGCGTGGTCTTTTTACTTTGGGGATCGCATGCACAGAAGAAAGGGGCAATTATCGATGGTAAACGCCACCATGTGTTGAAAGCGCCCCACCCATCACCGTTATCAGCACACAGGGGCTTCTTTGGTTGTAAGCACTTTGTTCTGGCAAATGAGTGGCTGGAAAAACACGGCGAGACGCCGATTGACTGGGTGCCCGTGTTGCCGGCGGAGAGTGAATAATTATCACGGTTCACATCCCGCAGCTATGGCGGGATGTGGTGAACACAATTAAAGGTACTCTTCCCCCATCGCAATTTCCCGCACGGCCCGTTCCCGAAACTGACTGGGACTCACGCCAGTATGTTTATGAAAGAAACGGGTAAAATAAGCTTCATCGTTAAATCCCAGAAAGGCGGCAAGTTGTTTGATGGTCTTCGAGGTATATACCAGTTCGCGCTGCGCTTCCTGAATAACCCGCATGTTAATCACATCCAGGCTCGACATTCCCAGCGTTAAACGGCACAGGCGCGAGAGATGCCCGGGCGACATCCCCATTTCGCAGGAGTAATCATTCACCGTCAGCCGCTGGCGAAATTTCTGGTCGACGATAGCGAGAAATTTGTTGATCTGCGATGCCTTGCGCGACGAATTATCCATCTGCTGATCGCCGAGACCGGGCTCAGTAATCCGCGAGAGATGGACAAACATGGAAATAAACAGCGATGCGCACATTGCGGTCTGATTAATCATTGGCACGCGTAATTCATTCAACATGGAATAATAAAACTCCCAGATAACATCCTTCTCTTCGGGGAAATATTCCAGCGGAATAATGCACGGTTTGTGCACCAGTTTGAGGATATCCGGTGCCAGCACGCTCATGACCGACTCAAGCGGTCTCTGCGAAGCAGTAATGGTGAGGCCCTCGGTATCTGGCGTGTAATGAAAACCATGAACGGTCTGGGCGGGGACAAGAATCAGGCAAGGAGCTTTGGCCAGTTGTCGCGTGCAGTTCATCAGCACTTCGACCTGCCCTCTCTGGATAAATAGCACCTGGATCAACGAATCATGTACATGCGGACTTGCCCGCCAGTTCAGATCCTTTGAACGCAGGGAGATCATCTCAACGTTGAAAAAATTCTCCCAACTTAGCCCAGACTGCTCACCGTATAATGCATAAGTAGGAATAGTGGTTGCCATCAATGCTCCTCTACTCTTCTCAGTGCTGCTGCACGGCCTGGCTGGTCTGTCGGGAACAGAAAATACAGCGAACTTATTGCGGAATAATCTGTATTCAGCACTCGACGACCAGCACAGCAAACAATTTAAATAACGAGATCGTCAGACGGGTAAAATAACTGCGCCCTCCTGACATAACATATCGATATCCTTAGCTGAGTATCCATATTCAGTCAGAATTTGTTGTGAGTGATGTCCCAGTCGCCGGGACGGTTTTATCTGCGATTCGCCCATACCCTGAATCGAAACCGGCGGCGTTACCAGCACCCGTTTATTTCCCGTAGAGTATTCAACGTTACGCAGGCAGTCGGTCGCCCATGCCTGTTCATCTTCCAGAATCTCATCCGGGGTATACCCCTTCTCATGGGCAAAATCGTTTTCTTTTAACAGCCGCATCATTTCACTGAGCGGACGTTTGGCGATCTGCTCGCTGATAATATTGATAATGTCCCGATTACGACCAAACTGGTTCACATCGGCAATACGGCAGAATTCCGGACTGTCGACCAGATCCTCACGCCCCAGCAGCACCATAAACTTATTGAAGAAGCGATCGTATTCCGGGATACAAATCACCATCCATCGCCCATCAAGGGTTTTATAGGTGTTGTTGAACGGGTTAGAGACTTCACAGCGCGACTTTGGATAGACGTTGCCGTACTGTGCTGAGGTCACGGCTATGCTCATCATAAACAGCGCCGTATGATGCAGGCTAACCGTCACCTTCTCGCCGGTCCCTGAACGCGTACGCCCGTACAGCGCAGCGCAAATACCAGAGACCAGACACATGGACGCCTGAAAATCGCCAAAGCCGTTTACTGAGTTGATCGGGGTTTCGCCGCGCTCATTGGTCGACCCGAGGATCCCACCGCGACATACGTAGGCCGTCGCATCAAACCCGGCGGTGTCTTTTTCCGGCCCTTTTTCGCCATACCCCAGGATCTGCGCAAAAATTAAGCGTGGAAAGCGCAAATGCAGCTCTTCCCAGGAAAAACCCAGCCGTTCAAGCGCCTTCGTGCGATAGCTGGTCACCACGACATCTGCCGTTGAGAGGATGCGATAGGCAATGGCTTTCGCGCTCTCTTTTTTCAGGTTCAGGCACAGAAACCGTTTGTTGGCGTTAGAGATATCAAATGCCGGATTTTCGTCATCGTCGTAAGGCATATTAAATACGGACGCCTGGGTGCGTCCCGGATCGCCCGCTGGCGGCTCGATTTTGATCACATCTGCCCCCCAGTCACCGAGAATTCGTGCCACGGTGGGTGCCGCCAGGAATGACGTCAAATCCACTACTTTAATGCCTTCTAATGGCCTCATAAGTCATGCTCCTTCATTTTGGAAAAGCCTTGTCGTCCTGCAAATCCACCCGCGTTGCGCATACTCCTGTTTGCACCTTTCTTTTCAATGGGTTTAATTCGGGCGATAAGCATGAACAATGCGCCCAGAATGGCGATACTCGCCCCCAGATAGAGCGCGTACTCATATTGGCCCGAAACGTCGATAACCCATCCCGCCAGCACCGGAGAAAGAATGCCCGCCAGCGTGCCAAATACGCCGTTCAACCCCACCAGCATGCCGGTATTTTTCTGGGAAAAAATAATCGGAATGGAGAAGTGCGCAGCCATGGTGAAACAGAGGAAGAAATTCGATGCGGAAATGAGCGAAGCCGCGCTCCAGAGGCTGTTTGCTCGTGTCCCCAGAATCAGGAACACCCCGGCCAGCAGCAATCCGACAACCGGAGACAGCTTGCGTCCGATATTTTGCCCAAAGCGCCGACAGGCGGCGTCCGTCACCAGCCCGCCGAGTGGGTAGGCCAGAATAGCCACCAGATACGGGAGCATGGAATAAATCGCGCTTTGCTTCAGATCGATACCGCGTCCCATGGCAAAGTAGGTCGGTAGCCAGGTCATAAAGAGAAAGAACAGGTAATTCGTGCAGAAGTAACATAACGCGCAGGCCCAGATGGAAGGCGTTGACAGAATATCGGCTTTCGTCAGGTCGCTCCCTGTCGCCTCTTTCTGCGTGGATTGTTCCGCGTTAGCAACGGCCTGCCCTGCCTGAATATACTCAAGCTCCTGACGGTTGATGCGATTATCCATTTGCGGTCGACTATTACCCAGCCACCACCACAGCAGGCACCACACTAACCCCGGCACAGAGACGATATAAAAAACAGATTGCCAGCCCCAGGTTTGAATAATCCAGGCTGCCAGCACCATGGCAAAGGCAATACCCGCAGGACAACCGACCTGTAGCAACCCGGTCGCTTTACCAGACTCACTCTTAGGCACCCATCGGGCCGCCAGCGAAAAGTTAGCCGGCACCAACAGTCCCTGCCCGACGCCAACCAGAATACGTAGCAACATCATGATACCCAGCGTGGAACCCAGCGGCGTTAAGAAGGTAAAAATGACCCACCACAACGTGCCTGTTACCAGCACAATCCCACCGCCAAAGCGGTCAGCCAGCAACCCTGCCGGCAACATCGTTATCGCGTAACCAATAAAAAATGCCGTGGAGACCCAGCCAAACTGAATGGCGGTCCAGCCATATTCATGCATCAGCGCAGGCCCGCACATCGACATACTGCTGCGTGCCACAAACATGACGAAATAATCAATTATCAGCAGAACAATAATGCCCCAACGTCTATTCCCAGGTGATGTACTCATAGGTCACTCTCGCGAGAAAATAAGCATGATCGCACCCACGAAACCACGCGCAGTGTGCGATCACAGGCGGGATATGACGGTAATAATTCTCCGGGATACCCCTTCGTTGCATGGGCTCAGGCGGGTTAGCGAATCTCACCCGCAGCGGCAATCAGCGGACGTGCGATCGTCAGGCGCTGAACGGTGCGTGGGCCTTCTTCAAACCACAGCGCGCGGGCGTCGCGATACATTCTCTCCACCGGGCCGTACGGGTTATCTTCGAAGTAACCAATCCCACCGAAGATCTCCAGGCAGCTATCCGAGACGGTTCGCACCGTATCAATGCCGTGCAGTTTGCACATCGCAGAAACCATTTCGATGTCTTCGCCGCGATCGAACTTCTGCGCGCAATCACGCAGCATTACGCGCAGCGCATGGACCTGAGTCCCCATATCCGCCAGCGTTTGCTGAATGGCCTGACGAGCAACCAATGGTTTACCGAACGTCACGCGATCCTTCGCGCGGGCAATCGCCAGTTCCAGGAAACGCTGGGACATGCCCAGGCAGGTGACGGCAATCATCGCTCTGGAATGCGCTAACGCATCCATGAAGATGTCCAGACCATCGCCCTCTTTACCCATAATGTTGTGCGCAGGCACTTCGCAGTTTTCAAAACGCAGATACGCGTGACCCGCGCCACGGCATCCCATCATGTGCGGCATCGGGTCAATGTAATAACCCGGCGTGTTGGTTTCGATGAAGAACGCGGTTAATCCCCCTTTTTTGCGTTTATTTTCATCCGTTACCGCAATGACGTAGCTCCCGTCAGAAATATCCGTATGGGAGATCAACGTCTTGGTACCATTGAGGATGTATTTATCCCCTTTTCTCACCGCAGTTGTCCGGATATCCGCCCCGGAACCACACTCCGCTTCGGTCAGCGCAAAGTTGATGTAAGCATCTTTATTGGCCAGCAACGGCAGCCATTTGGCGCGAAGATCGGGGGCGCCATGGTCATACATGATGCGCCAGTTCAGGCCATTTGCATGATGCAGGTTCATGCGCATACCACCAGGCCCACGGCAGAACTCCTCCATGACAGAAAAGAATTGCTCGCAATTCAGCCCCAGACCGCCAAACTCTTCCGGGATAGCAAGGCGAAATAAATCATTTTTCCGACATACATCGTAATAGGAGTCCGGGAAGACATTCGTTCGCTCAACCACCAGTTGGATTTCCTCCAACTCTGTTTCCGTGACCTTTCTGACTTTTTGTTTCAGTGCTTCCAGTTGCTGTTGAGATAATATGGCCATATACCAACCCCACTTCATATTAAATGATTAAATAACCATTGAAGAATTCAGACGATACCAATGTAAGTTGCAATAAATCCTGGGCCCCTTTTTCGTCCTTCTCCACGAATTGACAGCGGGATTATAAAAAGCGAAATAGAGGCTTGATATTGACATATCCAACCAATTATTGGACAAATCGAACATACCAGATGTAATATATCCCCATTAAATAACAATAAAAACAACAGGATAAACATAAAAAGAAAGCGTTAAAAAATTTAGAAATTACCAACACGCATCACAAAACGGGCTTCAATGTTCGTTTTGTCCAGGATCAAGCGAGATCTGTCTATATATCCTCTCAGCACCACTAATTACTATTCCAGATAAAACAACCTCAGGCCAGAAATTAAAAAACTGGCGAACCGGAAAGAGTAATCGGCAAAAAAGAATGCCGGACAGTGTTTTGTTTTTATAAATCCCCAGCGGAGAATCTATCAAGAGGATGCGTCATGGACTTTAGCCTGACCGAAGAACAGGAATTACTATTAGCAAGTATTCGGGAGCTGATTACGCGTAATTTTCCCGAAGAGTATTTCAAAAGATGCGATGAGACACGGACTTTCCCGCGCGAGTTCTTCAATGCATTAGCCGAAAGCGGCATTGGCTTATTGGGTATTCCCGAAGAGCTTGGCGGCGTGCCCGCCGACATGATGACTCAGGTACTGGTGCTGGAAGAAATTGCCCGCATGGGCGCTCCGGCCTACATCATGACCGAAGGGCAATGCATCCATAACATGCAGCGGTTTGGCAATGCAGAACAACTGGCCAAAACCGCCGAAGTGGGGTTGACGGGGATCCCCGCCTACTCGCTGGCATTTACCGAACCCCAGGCCGGTTCAGATAACAATCGCATCGCCACCACCTACACCCGTAAAAACGGCAAAGTGTATCTCAACGGCCAAAAGACCTTTATCACCGGCGCAAAAGATTATCCCTATATGCTGGTGCTGGCGCGTAATCCGCAACCAGAGGACCCTAAACGCTGTTTCACCTTATGGTGGCTGGATCCTAATTCCCCCGGCGTCAAACGCAACAATCTGCATAAAGTCGGCTGGCATATGGTCAGCAACTGTGAAGTCTTCCTGGATAACGTTGAGCTGGAAGAGAGCGACATGGTAGGCCAGGAAGGTTATGGCTTTATCCATATGATGCAAAATTTCGATATTGAACGTCTGGTCATCGCCGCCCACTCACTGGGCGTTGCGGAATGCGCATTTGAAGATGCTGCGCGCTACGCCAATCAGCGTATTCAGTTCGGCCAAAACATCGGGCAGTTCCAGATGATACAGCTCAAGTTGACCCAGATGGCCATCAAAATTCAGAACATGAAAAACATGGTTTACCGCACCGCCTGGGAGTGCGACAACGATTTGTCGATGCGTCTGTCCGCCCCGATGTGCAAATTGTATTGCGCTCAGTCGGCCTGCGAGGTGATTGACGATGCGATGCAAATTCTGGGCGGGCTCGGCTACACCGATGACAGCCGGGTATCCCGCTTCTGGCGCGATACCCGCGTGAACCGCATTGGCGGCGGCACGGACGAGATTATGGTTTATATCTCCGCTCGCCAGATCCTGAAACAGTATGAAAAATAAAAGGATAAGCCATGAGAATTATCGCCTGCTACAAACTGGTTCCTGAGGAACAGGACATCGTTATCACGGCTGACAGAACCCTGACAACAGACAAAGCCGGGGAAAAAATCAGCCCCTTCGATCTCAACGCGATCGAGGCCGCCGTTCAGCTCGCGGGCGAAAACCATGAAGTGGTAGCCCTGAGCGTTGGTGGACAAGCGCTGGATAACGCCAAACTGCGCAAAGATGCTCTCTCCCGCGGCCCAAATGCGCTTTACCTGGTTCGGGATGATCGTCTGGATAGCGCCCTGCCTTATGAAACCGCACGCGTGATTGCCGCCGCGAGTAAGAAAATTGCCTTCGATCTGCTGATCTGCGGCGAAGGCTCCGGCGATATGTATGCGCAGCAAACCGGTCTACTGGTTGGCGCCATGTTGCAGTTGCCGACGGTTAACGGCGTCAGCAAGATTGAACTCAAAGAGGGTTTCGTCACCGTTGAACGCACGCTGGAAGATGAAGTAGAAGTGCTTGATATTCCTCTTCCGGCAGTGCTGTGCGTCTCATCAGATATCAACCTTCCACGTATCCCCTCAATGAAAGCCATCCTCGGTGCCGGGAAGAAAAGCGTCACTCTCTGGGGCGCCAGCGACATCGCCTGGACACCGGGTTCAGCGCGGACGGAGCTGGCGGGGGTCTACGCGCCGCAACAGACGGAACGCAAACACATCATCATTGAAGGCGACGGGCAGGAAGAGGTTTCTCGCCTGCGAGATTATCTGACCAACGCGTTGAGCTAATGGCTGCGGGGAAACACATCATGGGCAAAATAAGTAACGTTTGGGTATTCAGCGACAGTGCCGATCGCTATGCAGACCTGCTCGCTGGCGCACGGCAACTGGGCGAGCACGTTAACGCAGTGATATGGGATGAGCGCGACATCACGAAGGTTAAACAGGCGGACGCGGTCTATTTGCTGTGTGGCAAAACCGATAAACAGCGCGTCGAGAACTATGCGGAAACACTCGCCTCGCTTATCGGAAAAGAGGACGGCAATACACTGATCCTGCTGGCCGCGACCCGCCGTGGCAAAGGGGTGGCGGCAAAACTCAGCGTGCTGCTGCAAGCCGCGCTGGTGAATGACGTGACCCGGTTGGAACGCAACGGTGACAACCTCTATGCCGAACATCGCATGTATGGCGGGCTGGCTTTTGGGCGGGAAAAAGTGAATGCCCCTGTCGCCGTCATCACGCTGGCAGGCGGTGTTTATGAACCGTTGGCAGAAGAAAATGCCGGTACGCCGCCGCTCACTCAGGTGGATTACATCCCACCCGCCAATGAAATTCTCTGTCGTGAACGGCGGTCAAAAACGGCCAGCAGCGTCGATCTTGGCAAAGCACGCCGTGTTATTGGTATTGGCCGCGGCTTACAAGCAAAAGAGGATTTGCAGATGGTCTGGGATCTTGCCTCCGCGCTGGATGCCGAAGTGGGCTGTTCACGTCCGATTGCCGAAGGCGAGCACTGGATGGATCGCGAACGCTACGTTGGCGTTTCCGGCGTGCTGCTCAAATCCGATATCTATCTCGCGCTGGGCATTTCCGGGCAGATCCAGCATATGGTCGGTGGCAATGGTGCCAAAACGATTATCGCCGTCAACAAGGATAAAAACGCCCCAATTTTCCAGTACGCCGATTATGGCCTGGTGGGCGATATCTATAAGGTCGTCCCCGAATTAACGAAATTATTAAAACGGTAAGACTTAAGCCGCCATTCTTTATGGCGGCGATGGAGCGAAAGCATGTCGGACGAAAAATTTGACGCAATTATCGTGGGTGCGGGTGTGGCGGGATGTACCGCCGCCTGTGTGATGGCGAAAGCCGGGCTGGACGTTCTGGTCATTGAGCGTGGCGACACCGCAGGCAGTAAAAATATGACGGGCGGGCGGCTCTATGCCCACACTCTGGAAAAGATCATACCAGGTTTTGCGCAAAACGCCCCCGTTGAGCGGAAAATCACTAAAGAGAAGATCTCTTTTCTGACCTCGGATAGCACCGTCACGCTGGATTATCAGGCACAGTCGCGCGATGCGAACCCGGAGAAAGCGTCATGGACGGTACTGCGTCATGGGTTCGACAGCTGGCTGATGGAGCAAGCCGAGGCGGTTGGCGCACAGGTTATTACGGGCGTTCGGGTGGATGCATTAATCCAGCAGGATGGTCGGGTAACGGGAGTACAGGCCGGGGAAGATGTCCTTGAGGCAAACGTGGTAGTGCTGGCCGACGGGGTAAATTCACTGTTAGGTCGCTCAATTGGACTGGTACCAAAATCAAATCCCCATCATTACGCCGTCGGGGTTAAAGAGATCATTTCCCTGCCAGCTAAGACCATTCAGGATCGCTTTGGCGTAACGGAGGACGAAGGCGCGGCCTGGCTGTTTGCTGGTTCTCCGTCGGATGGCTTAATGGGCGGCGGCTTTCTCTACACCAACCGGGAATCCATCTCACTGGGCCTGGTGTGCGGTCTGGGAGGCATAGAAAACGCGCAAAAATCGGTGCCGCAGATGCTGGAGGATTTTAAACAGCACCCGGCCGTGCGCCCCCTTATCGAAGGGGGAACACTGCTTGAGTATTCTGCTCATCTGGTACCAGAAGGCGGTATCGAGATGCTGCCAAAACTGGTGGGCGACGGTGTACTGGTGGTGGGTGATGCCGCTGGGATGTGTCTGAACCTCGGCTTTACCGTGCGTGGTATGGATCTGGCGATTGAGGCCGCGAATATCGCAGCGCAAACCATCATTGCCGCAAAAGAGAGTAATGATTTCAGCGTTGCCCGGCTTGAAAAATACCCCCAGGCGCTGGAGAAAAGCTGTGTCCTGCAGGACATGCGTCATTATCGCAAGCTGCCTGGCCTGATGGAAAACCCGCGACTCTTTACGCAATACCCGCAGATGGTGGCCAATATCATGTCCGAGCTTTTCACGGTGGATGGCGCGAAACCGACGCCCTTGTGGAAGACGATATTGAAACAGGGAAAACGCGTCGGGTTAATGAATTTATTAAAAGACGGCATCGCGGGAGGGCGCGCATTATGAGTACGGTAAATGTCGATGTGAAACTGGGCGTCAACAAATTCAGAGTGGATGAAACCAACCCACATATCCTCCTTGTGGCCAACCCCGATAAAGTGCAATTCCGTAAATTGATCAAGGCCTGCCCTGCCGGGCTATATCGCGAGGATGAGGCAGGAAATATCCATTTTGATTATGCCGGCTGTCTGGAATGTGGCACATGTCGTGTGTTGTGCGAAGGGACAATATTAGAGAAATGGGAATATCCGCAGGGGAATTTCGGCGTTGAGTTTCGTTTTGGCTGAGCCCCTCTTTTGCTCACTTCCCCCTTCGGGGTGAAGGTTACTCTCCCGTGCGGGGAGGATTTATGTCAACACAGGAAAAAATTGATATCAGTACCGTTCTGGATAAGCACTCTATTAGTCGACGCCAGTGGTTGATTGTGTTTTTAGGGTTTCTGGTATTAGGTATTGATGGCTTTGATGTGACCGCGATAGGTTTTAATGCCCCGGCCCTGATAGATGACTGGCAAATATCCCGCCATATGTTAGGTCCGGTCATGATGAGCGGCTTATTTGGTCTGGCGGCCGGCTCACTTATTTCCGGGCCGCTGGCTGACCGCTATGGGCGTAAAAAACTCATCATTGGTTCGGTCTTATTTTTTGGCACAAGTAGCCTGCTTTCCGCATGGTCATGGAATTTATCCAGCCTGACATTTTTTCGCTTTATTACCGGACTTGGGCTGGGTGCGGCAATGCCCAATATCACCACGCTGGTAGCAGAGTATGCCCCCTGCCGCTGGCGCTCGCGTCTGGCTACCGTAATTCACTGTGGTTTTAATACCGGCGCGGCATTGGGCGGTCTGCTCAGCCAGCAATTACTCGGCACCTTTGGCTGGCGTTCGGTATTAATTACCGGCGGGGTATTGCCATTAATATTCGCGCTGATCCTGATACGCTATCTTCCGGAATCGATGCAGTATCTGGTTCAAGCCCCGGAGAATAAACGGCGTCTGACGCACTTGCTGAATACATTCGTCCCCGGTATTGCCGACGAAAAAACGCATTTTTATACCTCTGAGCCGCAAAAAGTGCATGCCAGTACCGCAAGATCGCTTCTGCATCCACCGTACACCTTTGGCACCCTCGCGCTGTGGCTGACCCTTTTTGCCGGTTTGTTCTGCGTCTATCTGTTATCAAGCTGGCTGCCGCTGATGGTCAGAGACACCGGGATGACGCTGTCACAGGCCGTCATTATGGGATCAGTCTTCCAGATTGGCGGCATGATGGGCAATTTCTGCATCGGCATTGAGATGGACCGCTGGGGCAGGCATTGCGCCATCATCCTGACGTTAATTGGCGGCGCTTGTAGCGCGCTTATTCTGGGGATGCATATTCCATCACTGCCGGTGCTCTGTGTTCTGGTTCTGATGCTCGGGTTTACCGTTAATGGTATCAGTCCTGGTTGTTATGCGCTGGCCGCCCATTTTTATCCCACCTCCATTCGGGCCACTGGCGTGAGCTGGGCGACGGGGATTGGCCGTCTGGGTGCGATAACCAGTGCTGGCGCGGGCTCAGCCATGCTGGCGGCGGGCTGGACATTCAGTGAGGTCTTTATGTTTCTGCCGCTCCCTCTGGCGGCAGGTGCACTGGCGCTGTATTGCAAAAAACAACGACGCGTTATCGCAAAAACGCATTAAGCCAGGTTATGCGAAGGACAACGACGGAATGACAACGATGAAAATCAACGAGGCGCTGAAAACGCGTTATCGACAGCTAGGATACTGGGGCGACGCGACACTGGCCGATTACTGGCATCTGTCGGCAAAAGCATCGGCGGATAAAATCGCGGTCAGTGATAACCATGGCACAGCATACACCTACCGTGAGCTCGATAACGCAGCAGGCGCGCTGGCGACGTGGCTTGTAGAAAACAGCATCCAACCGGGTGACCGGGTTGCCCTGCAGCTTCCCGGCTGGTGCGAATTTACCGTTATCTATCTTGCCTGCCTCAAATGTGGCGCCGTTGTCGTGCCGCTGCTTCCGGCATTCCGCGAGTCTGAACTGGCGTGGATCCTGAACAAATGTCAGGCACGTATTCTCTTTACCGCAACGCGCTATAAAAATGTTCGCCCCATTCACATGCTGCCGCCGCTGCGCCCGCTCCTTCCCTGGCTGGAGAAAGTGATTGCGGTCGATAAGCTGGAGCCCGCTCAATACGGGGTATCACTGAGCCAGATACTCGCGAACACGCCAGCGTTAGCGCAGGCCATTGCCACAAAAAGCGATGATCTGGCGGCACTGCTGTTCACCTCCGGAACAGAAGGACATCCCAAAGGGGTGATGCTAACGCACAACAACATCATCGCCAGCGAACGGGCTTACTGCGCAACGCTTAATTTGAACAGCACGGATATTATGCTGATGCCAGCGCCACTCGCCCACGCCACGGGTTTTATGCATGGGGTAACCGCACCTTTTATTCTCGGTGCTCGTAGCGTATTGCTGGATATTTTTAATCCAGAGCAGTGTCTCGACATTATTGAACGGGAAAAATGCACCTGCATTATGGGGGCAACGCCGTTCGCCTGCGATCTGCTTAAAGCGATGCAGGCCCGCCAGTGTAACGTCTCTTCTTTACGCTTTTTTCTGTGCGGCGGGACCACCATTCCAGGTAAACTGGTGCGTGATTACCACAAAGCCGGTATTCCATTGCTGGGAGTATATGGCAGCACGGAGAGTGCGCCGCACGCCATCGTCCGCCCAGAAGATTCGCTTATTCGCCAGGTAAATACGGATGGGGCGGCGGTGAACGGCGTGGAGATCAAAGTCGTCGATAAAAAGAGAAATTCTCTGCCGGAATATACCGAAGGTGAAGAGGCCTCTCGCGGTCCTAATGTGTTTGTCGGTTATTTTGACGAACCGGAAATAACGGCGCAGGCGCTTGATGATGAAGGCTGGTATTACAGCGGAGATTATTGCCGGATCGACAAGGCAGGGTATCTTAAAATTACCGGACGAAAAAAAGACATCATTGTTCGCGGCGGTGAAAATATCAGTAGCCGGGAAGTCGAAGATATTCTGTTGCAACACCCTGATATTCTCGACGCTGCCGTCGTCGCGATGCCAGATCAGCGGCTTGGAGAACGTTCATGTGCCTATGTGGTGTTGGCTAATAATGAACAACCTCTGGTACTGGCTGACATCATCCGCTTCTTCTCCCACAAACGCATCGCGAAATATAAATATCCGGAACACCTGGTGGTGGTCGACAGTTTACCGCGAACGGCCTCGGGGAAAGTCAAAAAGTTCATGCTACGCAAAGACATCGTTCAGCGCCTGGCCCTTGCCTCTCGAGAAAACACATCCCCGGAGCTCGGCCAGGCCATATCCAAATAAGGATACCAATGTGCTTATTAACAATAACCTTTCCGGCAGAACGCAGCGGCCCTTAAAAACATCGACACGAATAAAAAACAGCACTAAGCCCTCTTTTATCCAGTGTGAGCCGACGTTCTACCACTGCCCCCGGTGCGGACAATTTCTGGTGGCAATCAATAATAATGGCGGCGAGACACAACTACGCTGTTGTAACGAAACGCTGAGTGCATTAGTCCCGCAGAATACAAACGATGCGTTGGCAGAAGAGCACCTGCCGCAGATGACTATATCCGGCGGCTTTGAGTCCAATACCCTGACGGTGAATATCGGTACAACGCCCCATCCTATGACAGAAGATCACCGTCTGCTGTGGATCTACGTTTATACCTTCCAGGGTGGACAGTTTAAATTCCTCAGGTCAGGTGATTTGCCAGAAGCTACCTTCGCACTGGCCGAAAACGACGCGTACGTTTACTGCGATCGCCCGGTCTGCAAAGGTAGCCGATGTAAATTTAACTGCAAACGTGGGTTCACCGCATACAGCTGGTGCAATCAGCATGGGTTATGGAAGCATTCATTTTGATGATGCATCTACGTAGAAGATAAAAGCGAGCAGACACAGGAGAGGATAAATCAGCATGCCGTGAAGGCATGCTGATATGCGTATTATCAGGCTTTGTTTTGACGCCACCATTCGGCCAGCAACACACCGGTTGCGACAGATACGTTCAGACTCTCAACGTTGTTGGTGCCGTTAATCGAGATACTCAGATCCGCGTTATCAAGCGCAGCATCGGAAAGGCCATCACGTTCCTGGCCCAACACCAGCACCATTTTCTTCGGCAACGTGGCGCTAAACAGCGGCGTACCTTTATGGCTGGAGGTAGTCACGATCGCATAGCCGGCTTTACGAAAAGCATCCAGCGCGTCGAGTACGCTATCGCCGGTAATGGCCTGTACGTGCTCCGCACCACCTTCCGCCGTACGAACTGCCGCACCGGACTCGATAACAGCCGCATCTTGCAACAGAACGCCTTTCACGCCGAAATGGGCGCAGCTGCGCATCATCGCCCCCAGGTTATGCGGGTTACCCACATCTTCCAGCGCCAGAACGCAATCTTCTGTCCCGGCCTGTGCGACCCACTGCTCAACGCTGGTACCGTTACGTTTTTTAATCAGGAAGCAGACACCGCCGTGGTGTTCGGTGCCGGACGCTTTTACCAGCTCAGCGTCATCAACGACGTGGTAGGCTTTGCGGTTAGCCGCCATCCAGCGCAGTGCTTCTTTAAAGCGCGGGGTCACGCTCTGAACAAACCAGGCGCGCACGATGCAGTCAGGACGGCTGGCAAACAGTGCCTGGCAGGCATTTTCACCATAGACGCGGGTCTCTTCCGCACGCTGGCGGCGTAGCACTTCAGGATCGATAAAGCTTTTACCGCTGATACCACCATGATCCGGCTTCGCCGGAGTGTCGTCACCCGGTGCGCGGGAAACGGTACGCCACGGGGAATCACTCTGCGGGCGGTCGCGGCCACGGTCATTGCTTCGCTCATCGCGAGCAGGACGGCGACCACTGTTTTTCTCTTCGCGCGCGGGGCGACGGCCAGCGTCGGCACGAGACGATCCACTACGCCCAGGCCCTTTCCCGGTACGCGGGTTTTGGCTGCGTTTATCGGAATCATCGTCACTGCGGACATACATCACTTTGACTTTGCCGCTTTTGTTTTTCAGTTCATCGTTCATGCTTTTCTCCACCAGCGCTGCGCGAGCGCGCAGATTACCTGATGTGTCGGCGCTTCGCCATTAATTCGTTCAAAAGCTATCGACTATTGTACTCATTGAATAAAACGCGTTGTCGTTTAAAACCACTTCATCGATAATATGTAACATATTAGAAACATATCGGCCTTGTGCCACTCTGTACCATTGTTCTCCTGAGGTTAGTTATGAATACCGTATGTGCAAGCTGCCAGGCGCTTAACCGCATCCCCGAAGCGCGCATTAACGATGTCGCAAAGTGTGGACGCTGTGGACATGAGCTGTTCGACGGCGATGTGATTAACGCCACTGGCGAAACACTGGATAAATTGCTGAAAGATGACCTGCCGGTTGTGGTCGATTTCTGGGCGCCCTGGTGTGGTCCGTGCCGTAGCTTCGCGCCGATTTTTGAAGACGTGGCGGAAGAGCGTAGCGGCAAAGTTCGCTTCGTCAAAGTGAACACCGAAGCAGAACGCGAACTCAGCGCACGCTTTCGCATCCGCAGCATCCCAACCATCATGTTGTTCAAAAATGGCGAGGTTGTTGACATCCTGAGCGGCGCCGTGCCAAAAGCCCCTTTTAATAGCTGGCTTAACGAATCTCTCTAATCCTGGCGGGGCGCATCTTGTGCCCCGTTTTCAGCTCTGCGACAATGGCGTTTTTCACGCGATTCTTATGACTGAAAACGCCGTACTTACGCTCCGGGCAACGCGTATTGCTCGTTCTACTCGCCCCTTCCTCGCCCGGGGAAATCGCGTTATTCGCTGTCAGCGCTGCCTGCTCCCCAAACAACAGTGCCTGTGCGACACGTTACAACCCAGCACGGCCCGTAGTCGGTTTTGTCTGGTGATGTTTGATACTGAACCCATGAAGCCCAGCAATACCGGTAGACTTATCGCCGATATTCTGCCTGACACAACGGCGTTTCTCTGGTCAAGGACTGAGCCACCTCAGGCACTGATTGATTTATGCGCCAGTGAAGACTACCAGCCAATGGTCGTCTTTCCCGCATCCTATGCAGGAAGCGAGCGACAGGTATTGTCCGCGCCGCCCTCAGGGAAACCGCCGCTTTTTATCATGCTGGACGGTACCTGGACCGAAGCGCGCAAAATGTTTCGCAAAAGCCCTTATCTGGACACTCTCCCGGTAATTTCCGTCGATCTGTCACGGGTATCGGCCTATCGTCTGCGGGAGTCGCATGCCGAGGATCAGTACTGCACCGCGGAAGTGGCGATTGCGCTTCTGGATTTAGCGGGCGACCAACCTGCCGCGAAAAGCCTCGGAGCCCATTTTACCCTCTTTCGCGAGCGCTACCTGGCGGGTAAAGCGAATCATCAGCGTAGTGTCACAGCAAAAGAAGCAGAAAACGTTTAACATCATCGGGTCACTCTTTTCTGGAGGCCGGTATGAGCCAACGTGGGCTGGAAGCGTTGTTACGTCCCAAGTCGATCGCCGTGATCGGGGCATCAATGAAACCGGATCGCGCCGGTTTCCTGATGATGCGCAATCTTCTGGCAGGCGGTTTTGCCGGGCCGGTTTTGCCGGTGACGCCCGCATACAAAGCCGTACTTGGGGTACTGGCCTGGCCGGATATCGCCAGCCTGCCCTATGTGCCGGACCTCGCCGTGCTGTGCACCAATGCAAAACGTAATCTGCCTTTACTCGAAGAGCTGGGTAAGAAGGGCTGTAAAACCTGCATCATTCTTTCTGCAACCCCTGAGCAACATACCGAACTGCTGAGCTGCGCAGGCCGTTACCAGATGCGCCTGCTCGGGCCGAACAGTATGGGGCTACTTGCTCCCTGGCAGGGTCTTAATGCCAGCTTTTCCCCGGTACCAATTACCCGCGGCAAGCTTGCATTTATTTCGCAATCCGCCGCCGTCTCCAACACTATTCTGGACTGGGCTCAGCAACGCGAGATGGGGTTTTCCTATTTTATTGCGCTGGGTGACAGCCTGGATATTGACGTCGATGAACTGCTGGACTTCCTGGCGCGCGACACGAAAACCAGTGCCATTCTGCTCTATCTTGAACATCTAAGCGACGCCCGCCGGTTCGTTTCGGCGGCGCGCAGCGCTTCGCGCAATAAACCGATTCTGGTCATCAAAAGTGGCCGTAGCCCCGAAGCCCAGCGTCTCCTGCAAACACGAGCCGGGCTTGATCCTGCCTGGGATGCGGCCATACAGCGCGCCGGGTTGCTGCGCGTGCAGGATACTCATGAACTCTTTTCCGCCGTTGAAACACTCAGTCATATGCGACCGCTTCGCGGCGATCGGCTGGTGATCATCAGTAACGGTGCCGCCCCTGCCGCGCTGGCGCTCGATCAGCTGTGGTCGCGTAATGGCAAACTGGCAAAGTTGAGCGACGATACGCTGGCACGCCTTCGGGATGGATTGCCCGATTATGTCAATGTGGGTAATCCGCTGGATTTACGCGATGATGCCAGCAACGATCGTTACGCCACCGCGCTTGATATCCTGCTCGATAGCCAGGATTTTGATGCGTTGATGGTTATCCATTCTCCCAGCGCCGCCGCCCCCGGTAAAGAGAGCGCGCTGGCGCTAATTGAGGTGCTGAAAAAACACCCGCGCGGCAAATACGTTACGGTACTGACAAACTGGTGCGGCGAGTATTCTTCCCAGGAAGCGCGACGGTTATTCAGTGAAGCCGGTCTGCCGACCTACCGTACGCCCGAAGGGACGATCACCGCATTTATGCATATGGTCGAGTACCGGCGTAACCAGAAACAATTACGTGAAACGCCCACGTTGCCTACTCACCTGACGGCCAATACGACCGAAGCCCATCAGTTGCTGCAACAGGCTATCGCGGAAGGGGCAACCACCCTCGATACCCATGAAGTGCAGCCGATACTCAGCGCCTGGGGTATTCAGACGCTGCCGACCTGGATTGCTGGTGATAGCGCCGAAGCAGTACATATTGCCGAACAGATAGGCTACCCCGTGGCGTTAAAATTACGCTCGCCGGATATTCCCCATAAATCCGAAGTCCAGGGTGTCATGCTCTACCTGCGTACCGCGAAGGAAGTTCAGCAGGCCGCGGATGCGATTATCGACCGCGTGAAAATGAACTGGCCGCAGGCGCGTATCCATGGTTTGCAGGTACAAAGCATGGCAAACCGTGCCGGTGCGCAGGAGCTCCGTGTGGTTGTCGAATCCGATCCGGTTTTTGGTCCGTTGATCATGTTGGGAGAAGGCGGCGTAGAGTGGCGCGCACAGGAACAGGCCGCCGTTGCGTTACCACCGCTGAATATGAATCTGGCGCGTTATCTGGTTATCCAGGCCATTAAAAATAAAAAAATCCGTGGACGTAGTGCCCTACGCACGCTGGATATTGCCGGGCTGAGTCAGTTTCTGGTGCAGGTATCGAATCTGATTGTCCATTGCCCGGAAATCCAGCGTCTGGACATTCATCCTCTGCTTGCTTCCGGCAGTGAATTCACCGCGCTGGATGTCACTCTCACAGTCGAGGCGTTTAGTGGCAACGGCGAAAGTCGTCTCGCGGTTCGCCCTTATCCGCAACAGCTAGAAGAGATCGTAACGCTAAAAAACGGCGAGACCACGCTTTTCCGCCCTATTCTTCCTGAGGATGAACCGCAGTTACAGGAATTCATCGGCAGGGTAACAAAGGAAGATTTGTACTACCGCTATTTCAGTGAGATCAACGAATTTACTCATGACGATTTAGCGAATATGACGCAGATCGACTACGATCGGGAAATGGCATTTGTTGCAGTACGTCAGGTAGAAGGAAAGGATGAGATCCTTGGCGTAACCCGCGCCATCTCTGACCCGGATAACATCGATGCCGAATTTGCCGTGTTGGTCCGCTCCGATTTGAAAGGATTGGGTCTTGGGCGACGTTTACTGGAAAAGCTCATCAGTTACACTCGGGATCACGGACTTAAGCGTTTGAATGGTATTACTATGCCAAACAATCGCGGCATGGTAACTCTGGCGCGTAAACTGGGATTTGAAGTCGACATTCAGCTTGAGGATGGGATCGTTGGATTGACCCTTAATCTGAGGCAGACCGGCGAATCCTGAGTAAGGTACTGGAAATGTTGACCACTTTCACAGGTACTGGTGTTATCATTGTCCGCTTCTGTCGGGGTTATCGGACAGAAGCCCTTTCAATAAACAGAGAAGAAACGCACTGTGATGTTGTCAAAATTTAAGCGTAATAAACATCAACAACACCTTGCCCAACTACCCAAGCTTTCCCAATCAGTTGATGATGTAGAGTTTTTCTACTCTCCCGCTTCTTTCAGGGAGACATTGCTGGAAAAAATTGCCAGCGCAACACGCCGTATCTGCATCGTCGCTCTTTACCTTGAGCAGGATGATGGCGGTAAAGGTATCCTGAATGCCCTCTATGACGCCAAACGTCAGCGACCTGAGCTCGAAATCTGCGTGCTTGTCGACTGGCACCGGGCACAGCGTGGTCGTATTGGCGCAGCCGCATCCAACACCAACGCCGACTGGTATTGCCGTATGGCGCAGGAAAATCCGGGCATTGATATTCCGGTTTACGGCGTGCCAGTCAATACCCGTGAAGCACTTGGCGTACTGCATTTTAAAGGCTTTATTATCGACGATAGTGTGCTCTATAGCGGCGCGAGCCTGAACGATGTCTACCTCCATCAACACGATAAATACCGCTACGATCGCTACCAGCTTATCCGCAACCCAAAAATGGCGGATATCATGCTGGGATGGGTCAAACAGAACCTGATTGAAGGGCGTGGTGTAAACCGCCTCGATAATGCTCAACGCCCGAAAAGCCCAGAAATCAAGAATGATATTCGTCTGTATCGTCAGGAATTACGTGACGCTGCCTATCATTTTCAGGGCGATGCCGATAACGACCAACTCTCCGTTACACCGCTGGTTGGACTCGGAAAAACCAGTTTGCTGAATAAGACCATTTTCCATCTGATGCCCTGTGCGGAAGAGAAGCTGGTCATCTGTACGCCCTATTTCAACCTGCCCGCAGTGCTGGTACGTAACATTATTCAGCTCCTGCGTGAAGGCAAAAAAGTCGAAATTATCGTTGGTGATAAAACGGCTAATGACTTTTTTATTCCAGAAGATCAACCCTTTAAAATCATTGGCGCACTGCCTTATCTGTATGAAATTAACCTGCGTCGTTTTCTGAGCCGCCTACAGTATTACGTCAATACCGATCAACTGGTCGTGCGCTTGTGGAAAGACGAAGACAATAGCTATCACCTGAAAGGGATGTGGGTTGATAATGAGTGGGTGCTGCTCACGGGAAATAACCTTAATCCGCGCGCCTGGCGTCTGGATCTGGAAAATGCCATTCTGATCCACGACCCGAAACATCAATTAGCCGCTCAACGCGACAAAGAGCTGGAGCTTATCCGTACCCATACCACAGTCGTCAACCATTATCGCGATCTACAAAGTATCGCCGATTACCCGGTAAAAGTACGTAAGCTCATTCGCCGCTTGCGTCGAATTCGTATCGATAAACTTATCAGCCGTATTCTGTAGTACCCGGCCCCGTCATTTGATGGGGCTTTTTTCAGGTTTCTCTATGATGCGATGTTTAACGTTGGCGTGCGCCCTCTGTTTGACCGGTTGCGCACATATGGCAAATGACCAATGGAGCGGGCAGGATAAAGCGCAACATTTTATTGCTTCCGCCATGCTCTCTGCTGCGGGCAACGAGTATGCACAGCATCAGGGATACAGTCGCGATCGTAGCGCAACGTACGGCCTGATGTTTTCCGTAAGCCTCGGCGCATCAAAGGAACTGTGGGATAGCCGCCCCGCAGGAAGCGGCTGGAGCTGGAAAGATTTTGCCTGGGATGTGGCAGGCGCCACCACAGGTTACGCCGTGTGGCAACTGGCCAATCATTAAAGGCGGATACCTTTACCTTTTCGGTGCAACATCAACGAAACGATAAATGCCAGCGCGCAAAACGCGGTAACATACCAGAAAAACGCGGTTTCGATACCGGCCGATTTCAGCGACAGCGCAACATACTCAGCTGAACCGCCGAATAACGCATTAGCAATAGCGTAAGATAATCCCACGCCCAACGCACGGACCTGGGCCGGAAACATTTCGGCTTTCAGGATACCGCTTATAGAGGTATAGAAACTCACGATCAGCAGCGCCACCATCACCAGTGCAAAGGCAGCATACGGTGATGAAACATACTGTAGCGCGCTTAAAATGGGTAAAGTGAAGAGCGTTCCCAGCCCACCGAAGCAGAGCATGGAAGCACGGCGGCCAATACGATCGGATAAGGCACCTATCAGGGGCTGAATAAGCATGAAAACAAGTAACGCCACGGTCATCACGATGCTGGCCACATTGGCATGCATGCCGGTCGTGTTAACCAGATATTTTTGCATATACGTCGTGAAGGTGTAGAAGCACAGCGAGCCGCCGGCGGTAAAGCCGAGCACCATAATAAACGCGCGGCGATTACGCCATAACCCTTTAAGCGACCCTGCCTCTTTTAATACCCGCACCTCTTTTTTCGATGTTTCATCCAGTTGTCGACGCAACCAGAGCGCCACCACAGCAAGTGCAGCGCCGACGGCAAAGGGAATACGCCAGCCCCATGCACGTAGCTCAGCATCATCAAGGATCTGCTGAAGAACCACGACCACCAGAAGCGCCAACAATTGACCGCCAATCAAAGTCACGTACTGAAAAGAAGCATAAAATCCTTTGCGGCCTTCAACGGCAATCTCACTCATGTAAGTTGCACTGGTGCCGTATTCACCGCCAACGGATAATCCCTGGAACAATCTTGCCAGTAATAGCAATGCAGGGGCCCATGTACCAATGCGGTCATAACCCGGTAAGCACGCGATCACCAGTGAACCCAGGCACATCATGCATACTGAAATCAGCATGGAAGTTTTGCGCCCATGCCTGTCAGCAATACGCCCAAACAGCCAGCCGCCAATCGGACGCATAAGGAATCCAGCGGCGAAAACGCCTGCGGTCTGAAGTAGCTGAGTCGTTGTATTTCCGGCAGGGAAAAAGATGTGAGCAAAGTAGAGCGAGCAGAATGAATAAACATAGAAATCAAACCACTCCACCAGGTTTCCCGATGAGGCACCAACGATTGCCCATACTCTGCGGCGTGTATCAGTCAAATCTATTGTTTTATGCTCAGGACGAATGGTGACGCCTGCCATATTTTTCCCCTCTGATCGGATATCTTTGATTTGTTATATAAATCAGATTACGCCGGGGTAAAAAGTAAATACAGTGTTAATAGTTTGCCTGCTACCATTTCAGAATGTTAGCCTAAGAATGCACTTATCCCCAGCGCATGATATGTTCGCGCTTACGTCGGAGATAATCTTCATCCTGGCGGATCTTATCCCACCATTTTTTAAAGATTGCCGCTGCTGCGGCTTTTACCGGATCGTTTCCTCTTTGGTGGAGGCTACCGTCCTCAGCATATTTTTTACCTCCTTTATAGTTGGCGTAGCGCCGTGCTCGGGTATAGCCCATTTGTATAAATTTACGGGCCATATCCATGCCAACAAAATCATCTTGCTGCCGATAGGTTTCGAATAACTGATAAATTTTTTCGGCTGATTTTGTGGCAGATTCAGGGTCTTTGTAGCGCCACCAGGGCAAGATTTCACTCTTATAGGGCTCAATCAGCAAAACGCCTTGTTCGCCACGCCCTACCTGATAGCGTTCAGGATGCTCACGGAAATTAATGCTGGCGAAATCTTGCTCGTAATTAAAGGAATGACGAGTCAAATAACATCTCCTTAAACATCCCGAATGGATAAGGATAGGCTATCTAACGTGCATTGCTATGCAGGCTGGAGAAAGAGAAAACTATCAGGAAGGTTTTTGCAGGGGGTAAAAACGCAAAAAACCCATCCGTCAGGATGGGCTTCTTACTTATTTGATGCCTGGCAGTTCCCTACTCTCACATGGGGAGACCCCACACTACCATCGGCGCTACGGCGTTTCACTTCTGAGTTCGGCATGGGGTCAGGTGGGACCACCGCGCTAAAGCCGCCAGGCAAATTCTGTCTATCAGACCGCGCTTTGCGTTCTGATGTAATCTGTAATCTAAGCTGAAAATCTTCTCTCAAATCCGCCAAAACATCTTCGGCGTTGTAAGGTTAAGCCTCACGGTTCATTAGTACCGGTTAGCTCAACGCATCGCTGCGCTTACACACCCGGCCTATCAACGTCGTCGTCTTCAACGTTCCTTTAGTGTCCTTAAAGGACAAGGGAAGACTCATCTCGGGGCAAGTTTCGTGCTTAGATGCTTTCAGCACTTATCTCTTCCGCATGTAGCTACCGGGCAATGCCATTGGCATGACAACCCGAACACCAGTGATGCGTCCACTCCGGTCCTCTCGTACTAGGAGCAGCCCCCCTCAATCTTCCAGCGCCCACGGCAGATAGGGACCGAACTGTCTCACGACGTTCTAAACCCAGCTCGCGTACCACTTTAAATGGCGAACAG